>Ga0187809_10000003_pt1 | contig 429980 bp, 422 predicted proteins | sample NC_wetland_sal_i_8_FD_132415 | JGI IMG/M metagenome (GOLD analysis project Ga0187809, IMG submission 132415) | Wetland sediment microbial communities from Neuse River Estuary, North Carolina, USA - ASW_4 | ecosystem: Environmental > Aquatic > Freshwater > Wetlands > Sediment | place: USA... | reverse complement strand
AATGCCGCTCGCCGGACAGGCCAGCCCGCCCGATGTGCACACGCCATAGGGGCTGTAGGTGAACGGCCCTTCGCTCAGCGCGCCGCTCGTGCCGCTCATCGCGATCACGCTGCCCTGCCGGTTGGTGTGGAAGTAGGTGGTATTGCCGGTATCGCGCACGCGCGCGATCGGTTCGTCGATGGCAGGGCCCGGGACATAGCGCTCCACCAGATTGCCCGAGGCGCCATACTCGGCGATCTCATCGCTGGCTGCGTTCGGTATTGCGGAATTCGAAAGTGGTACAGTTGGGTGGGCTCGAACCACCGACCTCCGGATCCACAATCCGGCGCTCTAACCAGCTGAGCTACAACTGCACGTCTTCGACCGCATCGGTGCATGGGCCGCGCCCACGCACATATACATAAGTGAAGGGGCCGGAAACTAGGTCCCGGCCCCGGTAAAATCAAGCCAAGCTTTTTCGCCGAAAGGCTTTTTCTTTCAACGCCTTCGCCGATGGGCCTGTGCGCGTCAGGCCGCCAGCGCCCGCTTGGCGTCGCGATATTCAACTTCCAGCCGCGAAACCAGTTCCTCCACCGTCGGCGCATCGTGGATCTGGCCCACGCCCTGCCCCGAGCCCCAGATGTCGCGCCAGGCCTTCGCCTTGGTGTTGCCGCCGGAGCCGAAATTCATCGCCGACTTGTCGGACACCGGCAGATTGTCGGGATCGAGCCCCGCCGCCTGCACCGATGAGCGCAGGTAGTTGCCATGCACGCCGGTGAACAGGTTGGTGTAGATGATGTCGCCGCCGCCGGCCGCTTCGACCAGCGCATCTTTATAGGCGGCGGGTGCATTGGCTTCCTTCGTCGCGATAAAGCGCGTGCCCATGTAAGCCAGATCGGCGCCCAGCGCCTGCGCCGCCAGGATCGAACGTCCGTTGGCGATGGAGCCAGAGAGCGCGATCGGCCCGTTCCAGAATTTGCGCAGCTCCGCCACCAGCGCGAAGGGGCTCATCACGCCGGCATGGCCGCCGGCGCCGGCGCAAACCGGAATGAGTCCATCCACGCCTTCGTCCACCGCCTTCTTCGCATGGCGGATGTTGATGATGTCGTGGAACACCACGCCGCCATAACTATGCGCGGACTCCACCACTTCCTTCGGCGCGCGCAAGCTGGTGATGATGATCGGCACTTCATGCTTGGTGCACATGTCCATGTCGTGCTTCAGCCGGTCGTTGGAGGAATGGCAGATCTGGTTCACCGCGAAAGGCGCTGCCTTCTTGCCGGTTTCCTTCTCCCACTGCGCCAGCTCGGTCTTGATGCGCAGGATCCATTCTTCCAGCACAGGCTCGGGCCGCGCGTTCAGCGCCGGAAACGAACCGACGATACCGGCCTTGCATTGCGCGATGACCAGCTCCGGTCCCGACACGATGAACAGGGGCGAGCCGATGACGGGAAGGCGCATGCGGCCTTCGAAGACTTTGGGAAGCGGCATGGAAGTTTCCTCTTTAGTGTGTTGCGGATTTTCGGGATGGCCGGGAAGCGGTCGCGCGCGCGCCGCGAAAAGCGATGCGCATCGTGTCGAGATAGAAGTCCTGCACGTTCGTTTCGGGCGGCAAGCGGCCGGCCAGATGCAGCACGATCACGCCATGCGCCGCGGCCCATAGCGCCTGCCCGATCATGAGCGGATCGCCGCTCACGATTCCGGCGTCGGCCAGATCGATCACATGGCGCGTCACCGTTTTGTTGGCGCGCGTCGCGGCATCCACCAGCGCGGGATATTCGGAATCGTCCGGCTGCTGCATGTCGAACATCAGCCGATAGGCGCCGGGGTTCTTCAGCGCGAAATCCAGATAGGCGCGGCCCACGGCGCGCGCGCGCGCGAACGCGTCGCTGCCGGAGGCGAAGGCGCGCTCCAGCGCGTCGGAAAAACGCGTGAACGCATCGGTGCGCAGATAGGCGATGATCTCGTCGCGCGTCTTGAAATAGCGATAGAGGCCCATCGGGCTGCGGCCGATCACCTTGGCCAGGTCGCGCATGGTGATCGCGTCGAGCCCGCCCTTCGCATAAAGCCGCGCCGCCGCCGCGCCGATCTCGGCGCGTACCGCTTCGATGCTGTCTCCGGTCAGGATGCGGGGCATAAGTCCTCGTACAACGTACGAGTACGGTGTACGATAAAAACCGGGGAGTCAATCCAGCCCTCCGCCGGGCGGCCCTTGCCCCCGCCGTTGCGGAAAGCGAAAAGACCCGCGCATCAGCGGACACGCAACATGGCCGAACTCACCATTGAACCCGGAAAATCCAGGCTTTCCCTGTGGCGGCGTATCGCCGAGGCCCCGGCGAAAGTGGTGCTGGCGCCTTCCGCCTGGACGGCCATCGAAAAGAGCCGCGCCACGGTGGAAGCCACGCTGGCCAAGGGCGATGCGATCTATGGCGTGAATACCGGCTTCGGAAAGCTGGCGCAGAAGCGCATTCCCGACAACGAGCTGAAGCTGCTCCAGCGCAATCTCGTGCTCAGCCACGCCACGGGCGTCGGCGAACCGCTTTCGGATTCCGTCACGCGCCTTGTGATGGCACTGAAGATATCGTCGCTTGCGCGCGGCCATTCGGGCGTGCGCCGCGTGGTGGTCGAGCGGCTGCTCGATCTGCTCAACGACAACATCCTGCCGGAGATTCCAGAAAAAGGTTCAGTCGGCGCATCCGGCGATCTGGCGCCGCTGGCGCACATGTCCTGCGTGCTCATCGGCGAAGGCTTCGCGCGCGTGAACGGCAAGCGCATGACCGGCGCAGAGGCGCTCAAGCAGGCAGGGCTTCAACCGGTCGAACTGGAAGCCAAGGAAGGCCTTGCGCTGCTCAACGGCACGCAGGTCTCGACCGCGCTCGCGCTCGTCGGATTGTTCGGCGCGGAAGCCAATATCGAAGCGGCGTTCATTGCCGGCGCTCTCTCTACTGACGCCATCAAGGGCAGCGACACGCCCTTCGATGCACGCATCCATGAAGCGCGCGGACAGCTCGGCCAGATCGAAGCCGCGGCCGTGTTGCGCGGCCTCATGGAAGGCAGCGCCATCCGCACCTCGCATCTGGAATGCGATCGCGTGCAGGACCCCTATTCCATACGCTGTCAGCCGCAGGTGCTGGGGCCTTGCCTCGACATGATCCGCTATGCGGCCGGCATCTTCGCGGTGGAAGCCAACGCGGCCACCGACAATCCGCTGGTGTTCGACGGCGGCGACGTTCTTTCGGGCGGCAACTTCCACGCCGAACCCGTCGCCATCGCGGCGGATGCTCTGGCCATTGCGATCTCGGAGATTGGCGCATTGGCCGAACGCCGCATCGCGCTTCTGATCGATTCATCGCTCTCCGGCCTGCCGCCGTTCCTCACCGCGGACAGCGGCGTGAACTCCGGCTTCATGATCGCGCACGTCACCGCCGCGGCATTGGCGTCGGAGAACAAGTCGCTGGCGCATCCCGCCTCTGTGGACTCGCTGCCGACATCGGCCAACCAGGAAGACTTCGTTTCCATGGCCACCTTCGGCGCGCGCCGGCTGACGACCATGAACCTCAACACCGCCAACATATTGGCCGTGGAGCTGCTGGCGGCGGCGGAGGGCATCGAATTCCATCGCCCGCTCAGAAGCTCGCCCGCACTCGAAGCCGCGCATGCCGCGATCCGAAAAGGCAGCCCGCGCTTCGAAAAAGACCGCTTCTTCGCGCCGTCCATCGCCGCGACACAAGAACTCGTTTCGAGCCGCGGTTTTGAAACATTGTTGAAGGCGGCGCTTCGCCTTCCCTCCGTGGACTGAGCATTCGCCTGAAAGAAAGGCAGATGACCGCCGTTCGGGCAGAAAATTCTGTTCGTTTACAGACGAAGTCCGGCATTGGTTAACGCTTTGGGAAAGCTTTGAACCGAATACTTCGCCGCCGCGCTGGCGCCGCGTAACGCGTTGACAGCACTGGCAGACTCAATCGACGGTCGCGCTGCTTCGGTGGCGAGCGTCGATCCAGGGCGGGGGACAGACGGCTGCATGTGGCCTTATGCGATACGGCGGGTGCTCGGCGCGATTCCGACGCTGCTCATCATCATCGCCCTCACCTTCTTCATGATGCACATCGCGCCGGGCGGACCGTTCGATGCGCAACGACACCTGCCGCCTGAGATCGAACATAACATCCGCGCCGCCTACAATCTCGACAAGCCGGTGTGGGAGCAGTTCCTGATCTATCTGGGCCGCCTCCTGCATGGCGATCTAGGCCCGTCATTCAAGAACCATGACTTCACGGTGAGCCAGCTCATCGAAGTCGGCCTGCCGGTCAGCGCCAAGCTCGGCATCTCCGCCATTCTTCTGGCAATCGCGCTGGGGATTTCGCTGGGCACCATCGCCGCGCTCAACCAGAACAAGTCCACGGACTATGGCGTGATGGGCCTTGCCATGATCGGCATCACGATCCCGACCTTCGTCACCGCGCCGGTGCTGGCGCTGATCTTCGGAATCTACGGCCTCAATTTCTTCGGCCATGAATTCTATCTGCCCGCCGGCGGCTGGAACGGCGGCGCGCTGCCCAACATGATCCTGCCGGTTACGGTGCTCGCGCTGCCGCAGGTCGCCATGATCGCGCGGCTTGTTCGCGGCAGCATGGTGGAAGTGCTGCGCTCCAACTATGTGCGCACCGCGCGCGCAAAGGGCCTGCCGAACCACACGGTCATCTTCCGCCATGCGCTACGCGCCGCGTTGCTGCCGGTGGTGAGCTATCTCGGGCCCGCCATTGCCGGCCTTCTCACCGGTTCGCTGATCGTGGAAACGATCTTCGGCATTCCGGGCATCGGCCGCTATTTCGTGGAAGGCGCGATCAACCGCGACTACACGCTCGTGATGGGCGTGGTCATCTGCTACGCGGCGTTCGTCATCCTGCTCAATCTCGTGGCGGATATTCTCTACGCCCTGCTCGATCCGCGCGTGAGGTTCGCCTGATGAGCGCCCCCGGTCTCGCAGCCCGCAATACCGAAGTCATCGAACGCGCCTTCAACATCGAAGGCCGCAGCCTGTGGACCGACGCGCGCCGCCGCCTGGTGAAGAACCGCGCGGCGCTGACCAGCATCGTGGTGCTGACGATCATCGCGCTGGTCGCGATCGTCGTGCCGTTCTTCTGGCCCTATGGCTATGCCGATATCGATTACGCCAACATCGCCTGCGCGCCCGACTGGTGGCCCAGCGCCGACGCCCCCTGCTTCGCCGGCGGCTGGCACATCTTCGGCATGGACCAGAACGGCCGCGATCTCTTTGTGCGCGTTCTCTACGGCGCGCGCGTATCGCTGTCGGTCGGCGTCGTCGCCACCGTGGTCAGCCTGTTCATCGGCGTCACCTATGGCGCCATCGCGGGCTTCGTCGGCGGCCGCGTGGACGAGCTGATGATGCGCTTCGTGGACGTGCTCTATTCCCTGCCCTTCATCTTCTTCGTCATCATCCTGATGGTGGTGTTCAACCAGAACTTCTTCCTGCTGTTCGTCGCCATCGGCGCGGTGGAGTGGCTGACCATGGCGCGGATCGTTCGCGGCCAGACGCTATCCATCAAGCAAAAGGAATTCATCGAGGCGGCGCGCGCCGCGGGCGTCGGCACCTTCGGCACCATCCGCCGCCACGTGATCCCCAACGTGCTCGGCCCGGTCGTTGTCTATGTGACACTCACCATCCCCACAGTAATACTCGCCGAAAGCTTCCTCTCCTTCCTCGGTCTCGGCATCCAGGATCCACTGACCTCCTGGGGCGTGCTGATCGCCGACGGCAAGGACCACATGGAGACCGCGCCGTGGATGCTGATCTTCCCCGCGCTATTCATGGCGGTGACCCTGTTCTGCTTCAACTTCATCGGCGACGGGTTGCGCGACGCTCTCGATCCGAAGGACCGCTGAGATGGCCAATCCGATCTTCCAGATCCGCGATCTCAACGTCGTTTTCGACACGCATGACCAGGAAGTTCACGCGGTCAAGAACTTGAACCTCGATATCCACGAGGGCGAATGCGTCGGCATCGTGGGCGAATCCGGCTCTGGCAAGAGCCAGCTTTTCCTCGGTGCGCTGGGGCTTCTCACATCGAACGGCCGCGCGACCGGCAGCGTGAAATATCGCGGCCAGGAACTGCTGGGCCTGCCGCAAAAAGCGCTCAACAAGCTGCGCGGCTCCAAGATCACCATGATCTTCCAGGACCCGCTGACCGCGCTGACACCGCACATGACGATCGGCGCGCAGATGATGGAAGCCTTGCGCACCCATCAGCACGTGCCGTATGCGGAAGCGCAGAAGCGCTGCCTCGAGATCCTCGATCTGGTGCGGATTCCCGAAGCGCGCAACCGCATGGGCCAATATCCGCACGAGCTTTCCGGCGGCATGCGCCAGCGCGTGATGATCGCGATGGCCACGGTTTGCGCGCCGGACCTGCTCATCGCCGACGAACCCACCACCGCACTCGACGTCACGGTTCAGGCGCAGATCCTGGAGATCATGCGCGATCTCAAGAAGGAACTGAAAACCTCGATCGTCCTCATCAGCCACGACATGGGCGTGATCGCCGGCATGGCGGACAGGGTGCAGGTCATGCGCCTCGGTGAAGTGGTCGAAACCGGCGCGACCGACGAAGTCTTCTACGCGCCGAAGCACGACTACACGAAAGCGTTGCTGGACGCGATGCCGCGTATCGACCGCCCTGTGCGCGACGGTCACGCGATGCTTCAGCCGCTGTCCACCATCGGCGCCGAGAAGCAGCTTCTCGATGTCGAGGATCTGAAAGTCTACTTCCCGATCAAGACCGGCGGCGTCCTGTTCTCGCGCACCAAGCCGCTGCGCGCGGTCGATGGCGTCAGCTTTTCCCTGCGCCAGGGCGAAACGCTGGGCATCGTCGGCGAATCCGGTTGCGGAAAATCCACGCTCGCGCGCGCGGTGATGAAACTCATCGACAAGACGGACGGCGCCGTCGTCTGGGCCGGACGCGACCTGGGCGATCTGAACGGCTCGGACGTGCGCGAACTGCGCAAGGAATTCCAGATCGTCTTCCAGGACCCGCTCGCCAGCCTCGATCCGCGCATGACCATCGGCGAATCCATCGCCGAGCCGCTCGTCAGCCTGCGTCCGGAGATGACGCGCGCGCAGATCCAGAACGAAGTGCGCATGATGATGAGCCGCGTGGGGCTTGATCCGGCATGGATCAACCGCTACCCGCACGAATTCTCCGGCGGGCAGAACCAGCGCGTCGGCATCGCGCGCGCCATGATCATCCGGCCCAAGCTGATCGTCTGCGATGAGGCAGTGAGCGCGCTCGACGTCTCGATCCAGTCCCAGATCGTGGACCTGATCCTCAACCTGCAGGCCGAGTTCGGCATGTCGATGATCTTCATCAGCCACGACCTTTCGGTCGTGCGTCAGGTGGCCCATCGCGTGATGGTTCTTTATCTCGGCCGCATCGTGGAACTGGCGGACCGCAACTCGATCTACGAAGACCCGCGCCATCCCTATACGCGCGCGCTGATCTCAGCGGTGCCCGTTCCCGATCCGAAAGCCGAACGTGGAAAATCGCACGCCACGCTGAGCGGGGAATTGCCGTCGCCGCTCGACAGCCGCGCGCAGCTCATGTTCCTGAAATCGAGAATGATCGACGATCCGGACGTCGAGCAGTACCGGCCGCGACTCCTGGAAGTCGCCACCGGTCACTACGTTGCCGAGCACGACCCGGCCTGAGCCGCTTACTTCACGCGCGTCACCTTGTAGACGTGATTGCCGTCGTTGATGCGCAGGTTGTAGCTGCCCATCATGCCACGCTCGATGGTCACCGTGTTGCTTCCGCCTTTGCTGAAATGCGCCGGATCGGAATCGATTTCCTTCCACACCTGTCCATTGTCGAGGAAGACGATGAACTTGCCGAACGGGTTCAGGGAGTAGTCGGTCACGCCCGCCGTGATGCTCTCGACTTCCTTGGGTTCTTCCGCCGGGGGAGTGGCGCCGGGCGCAGGCGCCGCTGCTGCCAGCTTGTCCGCGCCGAACTTGTCGGGCGTGGTCTGCGCCGCTGGCGGGGTATTGCCGCCGAACCAGTTGCCGACATTGAAACCGAACCAGGACTTCTGCTCGTCCTCGGTCGGCGGATGGGAGAAGGTTTCCGGTGGCCGGTTCAGGGCATCGCGCAGCCGCGGCGCGACCGAGTCGTAACAGGCAAGGCGCGCCTTGTCGTCCGTCACCGTCGCGCATTTTCCCATCGCATCCAGCACGTCGTCGCGGGGGCCCGCCAGCGCCAGGCCGGAGACAACTGTCAAAAAGCCGGCGGTGGTTACCGCGATGGCGCGCATTTTCATTACTCGTTTACTCCCCTCTGGCTTAATGGGCATTGGCAAACAGTCGGGCGGGGCGGCTGCGCTGCAATCATAGGCTGCCGCTCTGCGCTAGGCGAGGGGTGTCCCATTACGGGGACGCAAGGAGGCAACATGGCACAGACCCGATCCGGGTTCAGTCGCCGCGCTCTTTTGGGCGGTGCGGCCTTGGCTGCCGTTGCCGGTGGCACAGCCTTCTCTCTTGGACGCGGCGGCGCACGCCACACCACGTCCGACAACAAGACGTTCAATCGCGGCAACGGCGCCGAGCCGGATTCGCTCGATCCGCAGAAAGTCCAGACAAGCTACGAGAACAACGTCATCGGCGACATGTTCTTGGGACTGATGACGGAAGACGCGCACGGCCGGCCGGTGTTCGGTTCGGCCGTCAGCATGGACGAGAGCGCGGATGGTCTCGTCTACACCTTCAAGATTCGCGATCACAACTGGTCGGACGGAACGCCTGTCACGGCCGACGACTTCGTATTTTCCTTCCAGCGCATTCTCAATCCCAAGACGGCGGCGCCCTACGCGTCGCTGCTCTACCCGATCAAGAATGCGCAGGCGGTGAACGGCGGCAAGATGCCGGTGTCCGCCGTGGGCGTCCGCGCGCTCGACAAGCGGACGCTGCAGATGAGCTTCGAATACCAGGTGCCGTATCTGCGCCAGCTGCTGACGCATTACACCACCTTCCCCGTGCCGCGGCACGTGATCGAAAAGCATGGCGACCAGTGGCTGCAACCGGCGAACATCGCGGTCAACGGCGCCTATACGCTCAAGGAATGGGTACCGAACGATCACATCACGCTTGTGAAGAACCCCCATTTCTACGATGCACCGAACGTGCGCATCGAGACCGTCAACTTCTATCCGTCGTCCGACTATGCTTCCGCAATGAAGCGCTTCCGCGCCGGCGAATTCGACATGATGATGGGCGTGCCGCCGTCCGAGATCGGCTGGTTGCGTGAAAACCTTCCGGGCGACCTGCATGTGGAGCCTTACAACGCGATCAACTACGTTCAGTTCAATTTCTCGAAGCCGCCCTTCAACGATCTGCGCGTACGCCAGGCCATCTCGCTGGCGATCGATCGCGAGGTCATCGCCCACCGCATCATGCGTGCGGGCGAGCGCCCGGCTTATGCCATGGTGCCGCCGACCATGCCGGGCTATCCCGGCAAGGCACAGCTCCGTTTCAAGTCCATGCCGATGCCGGCCCGCATCGCGAAAGCCAAGGCACTTCTGGCTGAAGCGGGATACGGCCCGGGCAATCCGCTCACCTTCGAATACGCCTTCTCCGGACAAAGCGATGTGCGACTCGTCGCCGTGGCCCTGCAGTCCATGTGGCGTAGCATCGGCGCGGATGTCGACCTGGCGCCCGCGGATGCGCAAGTGCACTACAACAAGATGCGGCGCCAGCAATTCCAGGCTGCGTGGGCAGGCTGGTACGCCGACTATCTCGACGCCAAGGACATCCTGTTCCTGGCGCAGACCTCCTCGAAGGACATGAACAGCGGGCTTTATTCCAATCCGAAATTCGATGCGTTGGTTGCGAAGTCCGACTATATCCACGATCCGCAGCAGCGCGTGGCGGTGCTGGAGCAGGCCGAACAGATAATGCTTGACGATGTGGCGTTCACACCCGTCTTTTATGCGATGTCCCGCAACATCGTCTCCAAGCAGGTGCGCAACTGGGTCGACAACATCATGAACGTCTACCGCACCCGCTATCTGTGGCTGGACCGCAAGATCGAGGACGTCTGAGGCAGCTTCCGCGCCTCGCCGCATTCCTGCTTCTGGCGCTTGCCGCCGCGTGTTCGCCCGCAGCGCCCGAAGGCGCCTATCTCAACCGCGGCAATGGCGGCGAGATCCGCAGCCTCGATCCGCACTACATCCAGGGCCAGTGGGAAGCCAATGTGCTCGGCGACGTGCAGATGGGCCTCACCACCGAGGACGCACGCAGCCGTCCCATTCCCGGCGCCGCGGACCATTGGACCGTATCGCCCGACGGACTGACCTGGACATTTCACATTCGCAAACATGTCTGGTCGGACGGCATGCCGGTTACCGCGCAGGATTTCCTGTTCGCGTGGCGACGCATCCTCGATCCGAAAACCGCCGCGCCCTACGCCTACAACATGTGGATCCTGAAGAATGCGCGCGCCATCACGGCCGGGACGCTGCCGCCGGCGGCGATGGGCGTCAACGCACCCGACCCGCATACCCTCGTCGTGCATCTCGAGCATCCCGCGAGCTATCTGCCCGAGTTGCTGACCCACGAAGCGGCCTATCCCATTCCGCTGCACACCTACCGCAAATACGGCAACGCTTGGGCGCGCATCGCGAACTACGTCTCGAACGGGCCCTACACGGTGAAGGACTGGATCCCGAACGATCACGTCACGCTGGTGAAGAACCCGCGCTTCTACGACGCGAAGAATGTGCACATCCAGACCGTGCGCTATTTCAACACGCCCGACGCGCAATCGGCGCTCACGCAGTTTCGCGGCCACGAGCTCGACACGCAAAATCCTTATCCGGCCGCATCCATCGGCTGGCTGCGCGCACATATTCCGAACGATATCAAAAGTGTGCCCTATCTCGGCGTGGACTACATCGCCTTCAACATGCGCCGCGCGCCGTTCAAGGACAAAAGGCTGCGCGAAGCGCTGTCGCTCGCCTATGACCGCGAAGCCATCGTCTACAAGATAAGGCGCATCGGCGAGACGCCGGCCTACAACATGATCCCGCCGGGCGTTGCGAATTATCCGAACATCGCGTCCGTCGATTTCAAGTCCCTGCCCTATCCCGCGCGGCTCGAAAAAGCGCGCGCGCTCATGCGCGAAATGGGCTACGGCCCGCAGCACCGCCTGCGCCTCACCTACGCCACATCCACAAATCCGGATCAACGCCGCACCGCCGCGGTGGTGCAGCAGATGTTCCACCAGATCTATATCGACATGAACATCAGCTCGGTGGAGATCGCCCAGCATCTTGCGCGCATGCAGCAGCACGATTTCGATATCGCCAATGCGTCGTGGATCGCGGACTTCAACGACGCCAGCAATTTCCTCGACCTGTTGCGCACCGGTGGCGACAACAACTATGGCGGCTATTCGAACCCGGCCTATGACGCGCTGATGGACAAGGCGCAGATGACCGTCGACTTGAAAGAACGCGGGCGCCTGATGGAGCAGGCCGAGCAGATGGCGCTGAACGATGATGCGTGGCTGCCCTGCTATTTTCTTCTTACGATGGATATCGTGCAGCCTTGGGTGAAAGGCTGGATTCCCAACATCCGCGGCTTCAATCGCACGCGCTGGCTGTCGATCGCAGGGCGCCCATAAGCCGCCTTGCTCCTGCATCGCGCTTCCGGCAAGTTCCGCCGCGTGCGACCCCGTAGCTCAGCCGGATAGAGCAACGGTTTCCTAAACCGTAGGCCGCGTGTTCGAATCACGCCGGGGTCGCCATCGAATGGCCTTGGAACCGTCCCGTATGTGCCGGAACGCGCAGGTTGTTCCCCCGTTTTGTTATAGTAGGCGCGGTCTAAGCGCGCCGGGAAAACTCCAAAAACGAGGAACCCATGAAAAACATCATTCGGACCGCGCTGCTGTGCGGCGCTCTTGCATTTTCCACTTCGGCCTTTGCGCAGGTCGGCGGCGCCGTCAGCGGCACAGCTGGCGCGGCAACATCGGCAACACCGCCGGCCGCGACCTCCACCACGAGCGCTACCGGTCAGGCAGCGGGCTCGACCGTGAACGGTGCCGCAAACACCGCTGTTTCGCCCAGCGGTGCGACGTCCGGCGTGAACGCGCACACCGCCACGCCCGCCAAGTCGATGGCCAACTGCGATCCGCGCGAAGCGTCGCGCATTCCGTGCCGCGCGAAGGCCAAGCCCACATCCGATACACGGGTGAATGGCGATATGTCGACGCCGAATGCATCGTCGAGCACCAACGGCAGCATGTCGACGTCGCCGAACGGCGCCAATGCGAACACGTCCACGAATACCGACGTGTCCACCCCGCAGCCGAAATAATACGTCAGTCCATGAAGCGAGCGGTCGGAGGAAACTCCGGCCGCTTTCTTTTCGATCTCGCCACCGCGGGTTGCAACACGCGGGAACATTGCGTAGTCCAGATTCATTCCATGTTCAGCGCCACAACGGAGGGCACGATGAAATCCCGCCATATGCTTGTTATCCCGGTGATCGTTCTGTCGGGCGCGGCGCTCACGGCGCCATGCTTCGCGCAAGCCACGGCAACAAAACCCGAACTCAATCTCGGAACAGCGGAAACACCCGGCATGCTGACGACGCCAGGATCGATGTATGGCAGCCAGCCCGTCAATCCGGCGACAGGTACGTCCTACATGCCGCAGATCGATCTCAACGCCACGACGCCAACAACGCCGCAAAGCACGGCGATCAACTCAGCGACGGGCACGCCCTATATCCCGCAGGTCAACATGAACAGTCCCGCGACCAACGACCCCGCAGCCGGCGCCAACGACATTTCCGCCCAGCCGATGAATCTGGCGCCGTCGACGCAGCCGAACACGGCCAACACGACGACCAGTTCCCCGCAATCCGCGACTCCGCCGCAAACCACCACGCCGCAATAAGGCTACGCGCCGGTCATCGGCAAAGGCGCTTCTTGGTATCGGGCGTGTAGAAGAACACCACGTCGCGGTCGGGCCGCGCCAGCTTCTTGTCCTTGCCGGTATATTCAAAGCTCGACAGCAGATCGCGGATGATTTCCAGCCGCGCGGTCTTCTTGGTATCGGTCTGAACGATGCGCCACGGCGCTGCGGGGTGATCGGTGCGGCGGAAGGTTTCGTCGCGCGCCTTGCTGTAGGCGTCCCACATCTTCTGCGCCTTCGCGTCCACCGGCGAAATTTTCCACTGCGTCAGTGGATCTTCCTCGCGTTCGGCCAACCGCTTCTTCTGCTCGTCGCGGCTGATATCGAGATAATATTTGCGGATCTGGATGCCGTCGCGCACCAGCATGTTCTCGAACGGGATCACGGACTCGTAAAAGGAGTGAAGCTGCTCCTTGTTGCAGAAGCCCATTACCTGCTCGACGCCGGAGCGGTTGTACCAGGAGCGGTTGAAGATCACGAACTCGCCGCCCGACGGCAGATAAGGCACGAAGCGCTGGAAGTACCACTGCGTCTCCTGCGTGTTGGACGGCTTGCCCGGCGCATGCACGCGCGTCTCGCGCGGGCTCATGTGATGGGTCAGCCGCTTGATCGCGCCGTCTTTCCCGGCGGCATCGCGGCCTTCGAGGATCATCAGCACCTTGGCATTGTCCGCGATGAGGTCGCGCTGCAGCTTCACCAGTTCGATCTGGAGCTCACGCAGCGTTTTCTTGTAGTGCTTGTCGTCGCCGTCATCGATGTCGTCATCGTGATGCGGGTGTTTCTTGTGCTTTGCCATGTTGAATTAGAAGCGCGGGTGGGGGTGTTGCGCAACCTAAACCCGCAAGTCCGCCCTGCCGTTCCCCGCGCGACGGCGCTGCGCCGCGCCGGCGTTGCGGCGCCGTGACAGGGTTGGAGCGCGACCGTCATCCGTGCAAATGTGCCCGAATATTGTAGCCGAATTCGGGGATTGCCTTGCCTCTGCAATGTTATGTCAATCGACAGTCCACGCGTCACGGTGAAAGCCTAGAAATATTCAGCAATGGCGAAGCGCCGGTCGACCTTTATGTCGCGCCCCTGTTCGATGCCGAAAACCCGGTCTACACGCGCGCTGCCATCGCGCCGCAGGCTTACCCGCCGCCGTCGCTTAACCCTTTCGCGGAGGGCTACGGCTGGCCCGTTACCGACAGCTTCACGATAGGAGATGACTGGCCGCCCGGATTCTATTTCGCCCGCATATCCAACAGCGACGGGATTTTCTATGCCGGCTTCGTCGTGAAGCAGCGGGAAACGCAGCGCTCAACCAATCTCGTGGTGGTGAACACCAACACATGGGCAGCCTATAACCGGATCGGCGGCGCCTCGTTCTACGGCTACAAGGTGCGGCACGAATCCCGGTACGGAAAGCCGCAATTTCCCAAACGGGGAAGTTCGACGCTTTCCTTCATGCGCCCGATCCGCAACATCGACAACGATATCCGCCGCGCGATCCCCTACATCCCGGAGCTCGCCAGGCACAAGGAAGCGTCCCTCGCCGGCCGCAATCCGGCTGAGGGCGAACGCGCCATCGTCGAGCATTTGCTGTTTTCGGAAATCCTGACCTGGACATGGCTGAAGGCGGCGAACATCGGCTTCGACCTCTGCACCGATCACGACCTGCATGTCGGCCGCATTCCGCGAACCTACAAGAACGTGATCCTCGCCGGCCACCCGGAATATTGGAGCGAGGAGATGTTCGCCAATCTTTGCCATTGGATCGGACCCGGCCGCAATTTCATCGCCGCCGCCGGAAACGCGATCCATCGCCGGGTGAAGTTCATGGGCCCGCGCGGCGCCATGCGGCTCGTCAAGGCGCCGACCGAAGGCATCGACGCGCAGCGTTTTCTGTGGAGCCCGATCCGGGAAAACGACGGGCAATTGCCGGCGGCGTCCAAGATCAAGCCGGACACCGTTCCGGCGCAAGTGCTGGGCCAGCGCTACAATCCGCCCGGCCTCAACACCTTCGCGCCTTACGAAGTACTGAAGCCGGATCACTGGGCGCTGAAGGGATTGCGCCTTGCGAAGGGCGATCACATCGGCAACGCCAATTTCCATGGCGCGGGCGCCTGTGGATATGAGACGGACAAATCCGTGTTGGGCGACGCGCCGGTAATCGCCCGAGGCCTCAATTCCAACGGCGGCGGTGGCGATATCATGCTGCACACGGTAAACGGCGGTCTTGTTTTCACGGCGGGCTCGGTTGCGTATTGTGGCAGCCTGCATGTAGATCCGGTCATCGCCGGTCTGACGCGCAATGTCCTGGAGAAGTTCGGAGCATGAGATTTACCGGCAAGATGTTCTGCATTGGCCTGACGAAAACGGGCACGTCCTCGCTTCACGAGGCGCTGAAGCGTCTGGGCTACAACTCCAACCATGACGCGCAAGGCATCACCAAGGCCGTGGACCAGGCCCTCGCCGAGGGGCTGAAGCCGCTGCATTACCTGGAAGAGTTCGACGCGTTCACCTGCTCGGGATATATCTGGCAGAAGTTCAAGGATCTGGACGCGCACTATCCCGGCAGCAAGTTCATTCTGACGAACCGCGAGGAAAAGTCCTGGCTCGCCAGCATGGAACGCCATATGGCGCTGAACCAGTTCCGCCCGAACTACAAAGGAAAGGTGCGCACGTTCAACGCCGAGCGACAGCTGCGCACGCGCAGCGAACACCACGCCGATGTCAGGGACTACTTCAAGGACCGCCCGGACGATCTTCTGGAGATTTCGATCATGGAGGGCGAAGGCTATGAAAAGCTCTGCCCGTTCCTCGGCGTCGAAACTGTCGAAGAGCAATTTCCGTCGCTGAACAGCGCCGTCGAACGCCTGCAAAAGGCGATCAAGAAGTCTGGGAAGAAGGTGAAGCTGCGCTACCAGGATTAGCCGCGCCGGGCGTCGCATACAGCGTCGGCTGCGCCGGCAGATCGCGCACAATATCCGCCGCGCTCTTCTTCCAGCCTGCGATCCAGGTCGAAGCGCGGAACGATACCGGGTCTCTGGCGTCGAAGGTCCGGGTGATGAACCGCTCCTGCAGCGTTCGCAAAAGGCCCAGATCACCGAACTTGCGGAAGAGACCGACCCGCTTGGTCTTCAGCAAGTCGTCCTTCTTCGCCATCAGGGCCGCTTCATTCTTTTTCGAAACACCCTTCATCGGCATCTGCTGGATCGCATCTTCGGAAAATTCCTCCGTCGGGCGCCCGCGCACGGCCGGATTTTGTGAAAAGAATACCGCTTGCGGGCTCATCGCCCGCTCGATGTTCGCAAGTGCCTTGTCCAGATCATAGAGGTGCGGGAAGACGTGCGAGCAATGGATGAGATCGTAAGCGCCGTCTTCCAGTGTCGACTCGGCGCACAGATCCATGACGATGTCGGGATTGATCTCCGGGCGGATGTCGAGCGTCACGTATTTCATGCCGATGCCGGAGAAAAACATCTTGTCGGCTTCGAAGGGCGCGATCACCAGCGCCGTCTTCCCCGCAATGGGAATCTCGCTGGCCAGGCTGGTGTTCCACAATTCGACCCATGCGCGCTGGCGCTCCAGCGATTTGCAATTCGGGCAGATCGCATATTTGCGTCCGCCGAATTCATCGAGGCGCTTGGCGCCGCAGATATTGCAGGGAACTCTGGCCATTCACGCGCTCCGAAACGAGGCAGGTCTGTCGCGCGATCAGTCGTGCCGGTGTTTCGGACTCAATGCAAGTGCGAAGCGCTGCGTCGATGAAAGCTATTACTAAACCCGCGACCACGGCAGTACGTTTCCGTCCAGCCGTTTTGCCGCGATGCCGAAAATCTGCGCCAGCGCCGCGTCGGACAGCACGTCGTTGGGCGCCCCCTGCCCCGTCACATGCCCGTCGCGCAGCACCACGATCTCGTCGCAGAAGCGCGAGGCCAGCGATAGATCGTGCAGGGTGATCGCCACCGCCACGCCGCGCGCGGCCTCCGCGCGGAGCAAGTCCATCAGGCGAAGCTGGTGCGCCGGGTCGAGATGCGCGGCCGGTTCGTCCACCAGCAATATCGGCGCCTCCGTCGCCAGCGCCCGCGCCAGCAGAACCCGCGCGCTTTCACCCGCGGAGAGTTCGTTCAATCGACGCTTTGCGAATTGCGAGACATCGCAACGCGCCATCGCATCGGCGATCGCCGCCGCGCCGCTGTCGCGCGCGCCATGCGGCATGCGCCCGAGCGCCACGATGCGCTCCACCAGCATCGGCCATTGCACCGCGTTCTCCTGCGGCAAATAGGCAATGCTGCGCGCCAGCCATGCGCGCGAACAATCCGCCAGATCGCGTTCCAGCACGCGCACCACGCCGCCGTCATGCGGCAGATAACCCATCGCCACGCGGAGCAGCGTGGTCTTGCCCGCGCCGTTCGGACCGACGATGCCCGTCACCTTGCCGGCATCGAAATGCGCGATGGCATTCTGCAGCGCGGCGCGGCCGGCATAGGACGCGGAGACATTCGAAAGATGCAGCGCGCTCATAACGCCTCCCGCCGCATGCGGATGATGAGCCACACGAAGAACGGTGCGCCGATCATCGCCGTCATCACGCCGACAAGAAGCTGCCCGTCCGGCGCGATCAGGCGCACCGCGATATCCGCCGCCGTCACCAGCGCCGCGCCGCCCAGCGCGGAGGGAATGATCAGCCGCGCGGGTTCATAGCCGTAGAATGGCCGGAGCAGATGCGGCACCACGAGCCCGACGAAACTCACCGCGCCCGCCGCCGCCGTTGCCGCGCCCGTCGCCAGCGCCACGCCGATCACCACACGCCGCCGCACGCCATGCACGTTCACGCCCAGCGACGCCGCCGCTTCCTCACCCAGGGCGAGCGCATCAAGGCTGCGCGCTGCGCTGCAAAGTATTGCGATGCCAATGATCACCGGCACCAGCGACAGCCAGAAATCCGAAAGTGTCGTGTCTTTCAGCGATCCCATCATCCAGCGGATCATCTCGCTCATCGCGTACGGGTTCGGCGCGAGCGACATGGCGAGCGCCGTCATCGCCGTCGCCAGGCTCGCAATCGCCGCGCCGGCGAGGATCAACGCCGTGCGTTCCGCGCCCGCGCGGCTGAGGAAATAAAGAATGGTCGATGTCGCAACCGCGCCCGCAATGGCCGATACCGGAAGGATCAAGGGATCGATCGCCGCGAAACCGAAATACATCGCGATCACCGCGCCGAATCCGGCCGAGGATGTCACGCCCGTCACACCCGGATCCGCCAGCGGATTGCGGAACAGGCCCTGCAACGCTGCGCCGCTTGCGCCAAGCGCCGCGCCGACAACCAGCGCCAGCAACGCGCGCGGCAGTCGTATTTCGCGCGCGATGATCGAAGCGGTGCCGTGATCGGAGAACAGGCCGGCAAAGAGATCGCGCAAGCTTATCTCCGCCGGGCCGATGGCGAAGGAGATCGCGGCGAGCGCAAGCGCTAACGCCGCGAGCGCGACGGTCAGCGCATTTTTTTCAAATACATAAAAAATCTCCCTCGCCCCCACGAAGTGGGGGAGAGGGGGGACGTCCCGCGCTGGTGGAGAGGCCCCCTCACCCTGCCCTCTCCCCCTCAAAGGGGGAGAGGCAGGTTCTTTTTGAAATTGAAAAGTCTTCGAGTCCAAAAGCAGCTCCGCGCGTTCGCGTCGCCACATGCGGATCGATCCGCTTGTCTTCCGCCCGCCCGGCAGAAGATGGACGACACGCGCCGGCAGGTTTCCTGGCTCGCGGCTCTGGCGCCTCTCCAGCCTTCCCGTTTCCAGTGGCTCTTTAGAGAGACATCGCCGCCTACAGTTGCGGGGGCAGCCGGGGATTTGAACCCCGTTCCCTACACCGATGCGTCAGGGTGAGTTCTAAATCCAGCGCCAACTTGAGGCAAGTTATCGCAATTCGCCCGCTCTCGGCCTGTTTCTGACCAGATTGTAGCCGCATCGCCCACAAATCGTGTCGGCCCAAGGTCGACTAATTCCGCCGGTGCTCATTCCAATCGGCTTTCGACAATCTGGACAGCGCAGAGTGAAAGTGTAACCACCAACAATGAGCATGAGTCCCAAAAGCAAAAAAGGAAACCACGGTTTATCCAAGAACAACCATGCTGTGGTGACCGCGCTCAAAGGCCAACTTAACAGCGCAAGATAATAGCGGCTTCTCAACGGCATTGAGATTACGGACTGGGTCCGCCCCTCGCGACCTGCTCCAATCGGGCCAACGCAACCATCATTGGCTGCCAATCTTGACGAGATGGGAGGCATTTTTGATGCAAACCATCTGCATCCAGCCCGGTCGCCGTTTCGTCAAAGGACAAACTTCGAATTCCCCAAGCACGGAGTTCGCGACGTTCGAGCCAACGAGCTTCTTTACATCTTCAGGCAAAGCCTGATCGCTTTCATCATGATAATTGCAGTCGAAAACGCCAAAAATTCTTTTTGTCCCAATCTTCCGCAGCCTTAAACTTGGGTTGCCGTTAGATTGAAAAAGCTTGCCACGGACGGTGAAGCATTCGCCGACAAATGGAGAATGCGCGGACGCTTGAGCAGAAAAGAGTTGTGCGGCCAAAATGACAGGTAGCATGGCCTTGCGATAGTTCATTGCCTAGCTCCTTCAGCCCGCTTCCCCAATTCCACCAGCGGCAGCGCTACATCCGCGCTCCATGGGCCGGGGCATAGGAGCGGCGTCAGAGACGTATTCGCCACCAGCGTCGATTTCGGTAGCGCGCGCAGTGCCGGGTTCTTCAGCACCAGATCGGCGCGCGTGGGCGTCGCCTCGCGTTCGCCGTTCAATATGAGAAGCTGCGGCGGATCGGCGACCAGCGTTTCCACCGGCACGCGTCCCTGCCGCGTCTGCTTCAGCTCCGGCGCCACGTCGCGCAGGCCGATGCTGCGCAGGATGTCGTCGCTCACGCCGCCGCTGTTCGCATAGCCGTTCGGCTCATAGATCAGCGTGGCAACCGGCGGATGCGGCGCCATCTTCGCCGCGCGCGCCAGCTTCGCATCCATCTTCCGGATCATTGCCTTCGCGCGATCCTTCGCGCCCAGCGCCGCACCAAGCTGGCGCGTCACGTCGCGGATATCGGCAATCGAGTTCGCCCATTTGGTTTCCACGAACGGCGTGTGCGTTTCGATCAGATGCGCGCGCAGGCGCGGGTTCGTGCCCTGATACATCACGACGAGATCCGGATGCAGCGCCAGCACCTCCTCTGCGCTCCCGCGTGTCAGCGGTATGCCCTTCACCCGGTCCACGATTGTGGACACGATCGGATGCCGGTCTGCGCTCAGATAGGACAGCGCGGCAATCCGATCGCGTGGCACCAGCCGGTACACATATTCGTCGGTGCACAGAAAAGTCGAAACGATGCGTTGCGGCGCAGCATTCGCCGCATTTGCCGCGAACAGCGCCGCGATCAGGAACGCCACATGACAGCCATGCGCAAAGCGCATATTGAACCCCTAGTTTGTTCCGCACACCTCAACGTCAACCCAGCGGAGAGAGCACATGCGCCCCCTATATGCCGCCATCGCCGTTTCGGCGCTGGCCACCGTTTCCTATTCCACGCTCGCGCTGGCCGCGCCATCGGTGAGCGAAGTTCTCGCCGCCAACAAGGCCGCCACCGGCACCGCCCCGAAGCCAACCCTGAAAATTGAATATGCCTATTCCGGCCAGGGCATGACCGGCAAGGTTTCTTCGCTCGACGATCTGAACACCGGCATGTGGATGGACAATGCCGCCATCGGCCCCGCCACGCAGACGCAAGGTTATGACGGCGCGCACAGCTGGGCGAAGGATCCTTCCGGCGCGGTGACGCAGCAGGACGGCGGCGACCAGAAGGCGCTGGGAACGAACGAAGCCTATCGTCGCGCAAATCTTTGGTGGCAGCCCGGCTATGCCGGCGCGACCATCGTGTCGGATGGCGAGAAGACGGATAGCGGCAGCACCTATGATGTGCTCACCGTCACCCCGAAGAACGGCAAGAACTTCGACGCCTGGTTCGATGCGAAGTCGCATCTGCTCTCGCGCGTCGTGGAAATGCAGGGCACGCAGACCTTCACCACCACACTGTCGGATTACCGGGCGACGGACGGCGTTCAAATTCCACAGAAGGTCCACAGCACCAATGGCATCACGCAATATGACCAGGACATGACGGTGAACAGCGCCGCCTTTCTTCCGGCGCAACCCCCATCCGCCTATGCCGCGCCGAAGGTGGTCCTCAATGATTACGCCATCGCCGGAAACGCGCCGGAAACGACCTTCCCGTTCAAGCTCATCAACAATCACATCTATGCGAATGTGCATGTGAACGGCAAAGGTCCGTTTCAATTCATCTTCGATACGGGCGGCGTAAATCTTCTGACCCCACCGCTTACCAAAGAGCTCGGACTCTCCGCGGAAGGCCATATGCAGGGCAATGGCGCAGGCGCCGGGCACATGGACGTGCAGCTCGTAAAGGTCGCGTCGCTGCGGCTTGGCGATGCCACGATCAAGGATCAGGTCTTCGCGCAGATCCCGCTCAACAGCATGAGCAATATCGAAGGCGTGGCCATGCCGGGCATGGTCGGCTTCGAAACCTTTCGCCGCTTCGTCACGCGCATCGACTACGGCGCACACACGATGACGCTCATCAAGCCGGAAGCATTCGATCCGAAGACGGCGGGCACGCCGGTGCCGATAAAGTTCGATGGCAACACCATCGAAGCGCCCGCCACCTATGACGGCGTTCCGGGCACGTTTACCATCGACACCGGCAACCGCACCTCGCTCAACCTCAACACGCCGTTCGTCGCCGCGCATTCCCAATTCGCCAAATACAGCACGGCGCCGGAAGCGGTAACAGGTTGGGGTATCGGCGGCCCGTCGAAAAGCCATGTCATTCGCGGCCACAACCTCGTCATCGGCGATCAGACGATCGCGGCGCCGGTGGTGCAGCTTTCGACCGGCACCAAGGGCGCCGAAGCCGATCCCTCGCAGTCCGGCAATATCGGCGGCGGCACGCTGAAGCGCTTTGTCGTCACGCTCGATTATGAGCACAACACGATGTATCTGAAGCCGGTCACGCAGCCCGTGAGCGACCTCGATTCCTTCGACCGCTCCGGCATGTGGATCAACCGCGACGCCGAAGGCTACACTGTCGTGGACGTTACAAAAGGCGGCCCGTCTGACACGGCCGGTTTGAAAGTCGGCGACAAAATTACCGCCATCGACGGCAAGCCCGCAACGTCCGTCCCGCTCTACGAAACCCGCGCCCGCCTGCGCAACGATGCGCCCGGCACGGTCGTCAAGTTCACCATCAAGCGCGGAAGCGAAACGAAGAGTGTTTCGGTGACGCTCAAAGACCTGATCTAATACCAGCGTCGCGCGCGCGGCGTTCCTTTTTCCCTTCAACAAAAAGCGAGATCCATGAAAACCTTTGCCGCCCTGCTGCTCACCACCTGTATCGCCACGCCGGCACTCGCCGCCAGCACCGATGACATTCTCGCCGCCAACAAGGCCGCCATGGGCACATGGGACAACAAAGTTACGCTGAAGCTAGAATATGCCTATTCCGGACAAGGCCTGACCGGCACCTCTTCTTCATTGGAGGATTTGCAGCGCGGCGCCTATGTGGACGGCTACGACATCCCGCCGACAGCAGGCGCTGCCGGTTATGACGGCACGAAAGCATGGGAGAAAGAACCCTCCGGCACGGTGACCGACCAGGCAGGCGGCGACGTCATTCCGTTGGCCGTCACCGAAGCCTATCAGGACCGGAATTTGTGGTGGCAACCGGATCGCGGCGGTGCGCAGATCGTCAGCGCGGGCCAGAAGAGCGACGGCGGCAACAATTACGACGTGCTCACTGTCACGCCGAAAGACGGCAAGCCGCTGGAAGCGTGGTTCGATCCGAAGACACATCTTCTCTATCGCACCGTTGAGCTCAACAGCATTCAGACCATCACCACAACCTATTCCGATTATGCGCCGGTGGATGGCGCGATGATCGCAAAGAAGCTGGTTGTCGACGATGGCAGCGGCAATCTTCAGACCTTCGCGCTGACCAACGCGAAATTCTCCGGTGCATTGCCTCTGAGCGCCTATCAGAAACCGGCGGAAGATTTGCACGATTTCTCCATCGCCGGCGGAGCGCATGAAGCGACGGTGCCGTTTCAGCTTCTGAACAACCATGTCTATGCGCAGGTCAGCGTGAACGGTTCCAAGCCGATGACCTTCATTCTGGATACCGGAGGCCATTCCATCCTCACGCCCGAAACCGCAAAGGCGCTGGCGGTGGGATCAAAGGGTAACGTGACCAGCGGCGGCGCAGGCGACAAGCTCGCCACCAGCGGCGTCTCGACGGTGAAAACGCTCACGCTCGGCGCGGCGACGCTCACCGATCAGCCCGTCACCGTGGGCGAGTTCAGCACGCCCGGCGTCGAAGGCGTTCACGAAGCCGGCATGATCGGTTACGAATTCTTCGCGCGCTTCGTCACGCGGTTCGACTACGGCAAACACACCGTCACCTTCATCGACAAGAAATATTTCGATCCAAAGACGGCGGGCACGCCGGTGCCGATGCGCCTCTATCACCAGTTTCCGGAAATCCTCGGTACCTATAACGGCATTCCCGGCCGCTTCGGCATCGACACCGGCTCGCGCATGTCGCTCCTGCTCAACAAGGTGTGGGCGGAGAAGAACGACATCCGCGCGGGCGTGAAGAACGGCGTCAATGCCACGATGGGTTGGGGCGTCGGCGGCGCATCGCGCGGCTTTGTGTTCCACGGCGGAACGCTGACGCTGGGCGATGTCACCATCGAGCATCCTCTAACCATGATCAGCACCGACAAGGGCGGCGCGGGCGCGGTGGCCTCTTTCCCGAACAATGTTGGCGGCGGCATCCTCAAACGCTTCGCCGTAACCTTCGACTACGATCACTCGACCATGTATCTGAAGGCGGTCGAAGGCCCCGTCGCGGATCTCGACACCTATGACCGTTCCGGCATGTGGATCAACACGGTGCCGGAAGGCTTCAAAGTGTTCGACCTCACGGCGGGTGGACCGGCCGAAGCCGCGGGGCTGCAAACCGGCGACATCATCACCGCCGTGAACGGCAAACCGGCCACGGGCATCGAGCTTCCCGAAATGCGCCGCAGCCTGCGCAACAAAGCGCCCGGCACGGTGGTAAAACTCACCGTTAAGCGCGGCAGCGAAACGAAGAATGTTTCGGTGACGCTGAAAGACCAGATCTAGTGCCGCGCACGGTATTGCGAGGGCGAGACGCCGAAATGCGCTTTGAAGACGCGGCATAGGTGCGCGTGGCTTGCGAAGCCGCAATCCAGCGCGATATCGGTGATATTGGACCGTGAGTGCCGCAACAGATGGGCGGCACGCTCGGTCCGCACCTGCCGCAGATACGAGCCGACCGGCATTCCGAAGTAGCGGCGAAATTCGCGCGCCAGATGAATCTCGTGGCGGCCGGCGGCGCGCGCGATCGCCTTCATGCTCAGCGACATGCCGGCATGGGCATGCAGATAATCCCGCGCCGCATTGAGCCAGGCCGGTGCGGAAGCGCCCGGATGCGCCACGCGCGCGCGGCCGAACGCCGCAATGATCTCCAGCACGATGCCTTCGCAGGCGACGGATGCGAATTCGTCGTCGCGGCGGATCTCTTCCAGCAGTTTGTGTCCAAGCTGATGGAAAACCGGCGCGCGCGCGAACGGCGCATCGTCCAGCCGCATCCGGCTGTCGGCGAGATAAGACAGCCACGACTCTTGCGGCGTGACGATGATCTGCCGCGCGCCGTTCGCGCCGAAATTCTGGGAATGCGTCACGCCGGGCGGCCCGAACGTCACGCAACCGCTGGCGTATTCCCGCTCGGATTTGCCGATGCGCTCCACAAAATCGCCGCCGACGACGATGCCGAACGAAGCGTCGTCATGGCTGTGCGGCGGCATGGCTCCGCAGGGCGCATAGTCCACCACCCGCAGATCGTCCGATGCGAACATGCCCTCTCCTCGCCGTTCCGCCCATGCAAGCGCGCTAGGATTGTGAAAGACAACAGCGCCTCGTGGCGGCTTTATGGCGCGGCCACAGTATGAAGGTATTGCCCGATGAAGCCGAGCCTTGCCGCGCGCCTTTTCCTGGCTGCGATGCTTACGATTCTGTCAGCCGCCGCAGCCCGCGCCGCGCTCACGCCCACGCAGGTACTCGATTATACCCAGGCAGGCGACCTGCATTTCTCGCCGGACGGCAAGAAGCTCGCCTATATCGTGGTGAGCTATCCGAAGGATTGGAAGCCGCGCATCCGCATTCTCGATATCGCCAGCGGCAAAGCGGACGAGATCACGCCCGACGGGAAAACGGAGCGCGCGCCGCGCTGGTCGCCGGATGGCAAGACGCTCGCTTTCCTGTCCAACCGTGGCGGGCACACGCAGGTTTACACCATGCCGGCGGGCGGCGGCGCTGCAACCGGGCTGACATCGGCGAAGAACGGCGTTTCCGCCTATCGCTGGTCGCCGGACGGAAAATCCATCGCCTATCTCGCCAAGGACGATGCTGCACCTTCCGAAGACGACGGACCGCAGGTCGCAGACGATGAACGCCAGCTTTCACGGCTCTGGGTGGTCGACGTTGCGACGAAGAAGACAACGCGCATCGGCAAGACGGGTTATCAGATCGACGAATTCGAATGGCAGGACAACGCGCATCTTCTTATTACGGCCACGAATACGCCGCGCGTCGAAGAATATACCGATGCCGTCTATCGCATCTCCGTTCCCGACGGCGCGATATCGAAGATCGCCCAGCCACCGCAGCCCTTCGAGGGCTTGATGGTTTCGCCGGATGGCCGGCAATTCGCCGTGGAATCGACGCGGGCGAACGGTCCGGAACCGCGCGATCTTTTCGTCGGCACGATAGGCGACTACAACCTGCACGATGCATCGCAATCCATCGACCGCGCCGTGGCGCAAGTTCAATGGCACGACCAGTCCACCATATGGATGAGCGTGGCAGACGGTTTTCTCACCCGTCTCTACAAGCTTCAGGATGCGAAGCCGCAAGCTGTCGCCCTGCCGCAATCCGTCGGCGCATTCGACGTTTCGGCGAATGGCGCCATCGCCTATGTCGGCAAGAGCTTCGACCGCCTGGATGAACTCTATCTGCGCACCCCGGACGGCACGATCCGCCCGCTCACCCACATGAATACCGTGCCGGTCGCAGGTCATCTCGCGCCCACCACCCTGTTTCACACCAAAAGCTTCGACGGAACGGACATCGAAGCGGCGCTCGTGAGGCCTGTTAACGCGCGCGGCAAGCTGCCGCTCGTGCTGCTGGTGCATGGTGGGCCGTCATCGCGCTTTACCATCGGCTATTACTGGGAGACCGCATGGGCGCAGATGCTCGCGTCTCACGGCTATGAAGTGCTGATGGTCAATCCGCGCGGCTCCAACGGCTACAGCGAAGACTTCCTGAAGGCCAATCGCGGCGATTGGGGCGGCGGCGATTACAAGGATCTGATGGCGGTGCTCGATGCGGTCATCGCCAAGGGCGGCACCGATCCCAACCGCCTTGGCATCGGCGGCTGGTCTTACGGCGGCGAGATGACAATGTGGGCCATCACGCAATCGAACCGCTTCAAGGCGGCTGTCGCCGGTGCGGGCGTCTATGACCAGCAGGCTGAATTCGAAACCGAGGAAGATCCGCAAGGCGACGAATGGTATTTTGGCACGCCGTGGGAGCATCCAGAGGTGTTCGCCCGCAATTCGCCCGCGACCTATATCGCCAAGGCCAAAACGCCGACCTTGATCTTCGACGGCGAGGACGACGCGGCAAATCCGGTCGGTCAGTCGAAGGGGCTTTATCGCGCGCTGAAGCATCTGGGCGTCGAAACCGAGATGGTGCTCTATCCTGGCGAAGGCCATTCGCCGAAGAAGGGCAGTTATAATATCGACATGTTCCAGCGGCTTCTGGGCTGGTATGACCGGTATTTGAAAGCGCAAAACTGATCGCCGAGCGGTACGGGACGCAAATGTCCCCTTTGTCCTTTGCGGCCAAACGGGGTAAATCCGGGCGCAGATTTTCGCACTCTCGAGGATTGCCCCAATGCCCGTCTATCGCGCGCCGGTTCAGGACATGCTGTTTCTCTTCAACGAGTTGTTCGAGGTGGAAAAACAGAAGGACCTGCCCCGCTTCGGCGAGCTTTCGCCCGACCTTGTGGAAGACATCCTCACCAATGCCGGCAAGTTCGCCGAGGAAGTGCTGCAGCCCATAAACCAGTCCGGCGACGAGGAAGGCTGCCATTTCGAGAACGGCGTGGTGCGCACGCCGAAGGGATTCAAGGAAGCCTACAAGGCGTTCAGCGAGGCCGGCTGGGGCGCGCTGACGGCGCCGTCCAAGTTCGGCGGCGCGGACATGCCGATGTTGGTCTCCACCGCCGTGGGCGAGATGATGACCTCCGCGAACCAGGCCTTCGCGATGTATCCCGGCCTCACCAGCGCGGCCTATGGCGCGCTGCTCGGCACCGGCCAGCCATGGATGAAAGAAAACATCGCCACCAAGATGATCAGCGGCGAATGGGCGGGCACCATGTGCCTCACCGAGCCGGGCTGCGGCACCGATCTGCGCTTGATGAAAACGCGCGCGGTCGAGCAGCCGGACGGCACCTACAAGCTTTCCGGCACCAAGATCTTCATCTCCGGCGGCGATCAGGACCTGACTGACAACATCGTGCACATGGTGATCGCCAAGATCCCGGACGAGAACGGCAAGATCGCCGACGATCTTTCCACCGTGAACTTCTTCATGGTGCCCAAATATCTCGTCGACGAAACCGGCAAGATGGGCGCGAAGAACGGCGTCAACACCGGCGGCATCGAGAAGAAGATGGGCATCAAGGCGCAGGCCACCTGCGTGCTGAATTTCGACGAAGCCAAGGCGTGGCGTCTGGGCCCCAAGCCCGCGGCCCCCAAGCCCGGCGAGAAGCGTTCTGCCTCCGCGGGCATGGCCGGCATGTTCGGCATGATGAACGCCGCGCGCATGGGCGTGGGCCTGCAAGGCGTCGCCATCGCGCAGGTCGCGCTCGACAATGCGTGGGACTATGTGCATGAGCGCCGCGTCGGGCATGCGCTGACCGGCCCGAAAGAGCCGGACAAGCCCGCAGACCTTGAGATCGTGCACCCGGACGTGCGCCGGATGATCCTGCATATTCGCTCTTTCGTGGAAGGCGCGCGCGCGCTCGCGCTGTGGACAACGATCAACCATTCGATTCAGGATTCGGATCGCCCCGACAAGGATCAGGCCGCGCTGCTCGCCGATCTGCTCACGCCCGTCATCAAGGCGTTCTTCACCGACATGGGCTTTGAATGCGCCAACATGGCGATGCAGTGCTATGGCGGCCACGGCTACATTCGCGACAATGGCGTGGAACAGTTCGTGCGCGATGCGCGCATCAACCAGACCTATGAAGGCGCCAACGGCGTGCAGGCGATGGATCTCGTCGGCCGCAAGCTGGGCCGCAAGGGCGGCGCCGCGCCGATGGCCTATCTCGGCCTGGTCGGCGGCTGGCTTGCGGAGAACGAGAAGGACGAAGCCCTCGCCGCTTATGTGAAGCCGGTGAAGCGCGGCCTCGACATCCTGCAGCAGGCCACGATGTGGTTCGCGCAGCATGGCTTGCAGAACCCCAACGATGCCGGCGCGGGCGCGGTGGATTATCTGCGACTGATGGGCCTCGTCAGCGTCGGCTGGATGTGGGCGCGCATGGCCAAGCTCTCGATGGAGAAGCTGAAATCCAATCCGCCGAACGCGCAGTTCTACAAGGACAAGCTCGTCAGCGCGACCTACTGGATGGAACGCATGATCCCCGAATGCCCGATGCTGTTCGAACGCATCCAGGCGGGCTCCGCGAACCTCATGGCGCTGGAAGCGGCGACGGCGTGAGAATGCCACGAAAATTCAAAACCGCTGTCATCGCAATGATCGCAACCGGAATCGTGCACCAGACCGCATATTCGCAGACCTCGGATTTGTCCGATCAAAGCATGACACCCCAAGAACACTTGCAGCGATGCGGTCACGAATTTCCCATCCATTTCCAGATACCTGAAGACGTCAAATTCACGCGCGTCTCGATCACTATCGAAAGCGATGGCTCTGTATCAGATGTGTCATTGGTGATCCCGAGCGGCGATGCCAGGCTGGACCGCGTAGCGCTAGATTGCACCTATAAATGGCATTTCAAGCCGGCCACGGATGGGAATGGCGTGCCGATCAAAAGTGTTAAAGAGTCCAATATCGTTTGGTCGAACAACTGACGAGCTCCGGCGATAGAATCCGGTGGTTGCTCGCGTAAGATGGAACCGAAAGCGGAGTCCAGGCGATTAGCAATATGCGTTTTCATCTGGCTTTCACGCTGAGCGTTTGCATGGCAGTTTCGCCTGCCAGCGCAAATGTGCTGTCCTTCTTCGAAACCGGCCACGCGGTGCAGAGCGGCCCGCGCGAGCTCTATGTCACGCCGGACAGCGACGGGCTCTATTACGTCGTCGCCGATGTGAACGGCGCGCATGTCCGCTTCGTGATCGATTCCGGCTCGGACGACGTGGTGCTCACCAACCGCGATGCGAAACGCGCCGGCATCGACGTGGCGCATCTGGACTTCACACGCGAGTTCGACGCCGAAACCGGCAGCGGCATGGAAGCGAACACCAGAGTTCGCCAGTTCGCCATCGGCCCGCTGGCGCTGACGGACTTTCCCGTCTCCGTCAGCGAGGAAGGCGGCGCATCGCTCCTCGGCATGCCCTTCCTGAAGCGGATGAAATCCGTCGAGATAAGAGACAACCGGCTTTATCTGCGCTGGTAGTGAATCACCTCCCCCTTGTGGGGAGGTCCAAGAGCGAAGCGATTGGGGTGGGGGGAAGTGCGAGCAGCCCCCCACCCGAAATTCGCTGCGCGAATTATCGACCTCCCCACGAGGGGGAGATGACCTTCTCTAAAGTTTCGCCTTGCGCGCGATGTCGTTCACCGGCTCGGCGTTCAGGCCCGATTGCGTCATGATCACTTTGTAAACCGCGCCATCGACCAGCGGCATGTAGGCGCCGGAGCCGAAGTGACGGTCTTCCACATAGGCGTGGTTCATCACCCAGAACACCCAGCTCTTGGGCACCCAGCTGTTCACCGCGGGCGGCGGGCCTTTCAGATCGCAGGACGTGATCATCTTGCCGTTCGCGCGTTCGGCATCGGAATAGCGGTTGTTGAGCTGATCCAGCGTGTAGGTCGCATCCAGCCCCAGCATGTTCGCCCAGGGCTTCCATTTCTGCACGCGCGCGGTCAGCTCCCAGTCGTCGCCCTGCTCGCGGCAAACCTGCGCGGGGAAACTCGCATCCATGCGCTTCACGGTCACGTCGAACAATTGCTGCGAAGGATCGACGGATTTCACGCTCACCATCGCCACCGGCGCTTCGTAGGACAGCCGCTCATAGGTCTGCGTGTTCACGCCGAGCAGTCCCAGAGCAAGGCCGATCACGCCCAGCGGCGCGCCGACGACCACGCGCGGAATCCCGCGGCCATGCTCGCCCGTGGCCACATGGCCGAGGCCGCGCACGAACATGAAGATGCCGATCGCCGCCACGACCAGCGGAATGATGATCAGAAACCAGCCCAGCGAAGACACGAATGACAACATGACAAAACCCCCGAAACGCGCGGATCGCCGTCCGCATCGTTAAAATCCTACCGAAATAATGCGTCAAAGTCGGGATGGCTGCGGCGATTTTGGGCGATTGTGGCTAATGCGGAAGTGGTGCCAGGGGCGGAATCGAACCACCGACACCGCCTCCCCCTTGTGGGGAGGCCGAAAAATTCGAGCGTAGCGAAGGATTTTTCGGGTGGGGGGATCGCGCGGGACTGCCCCCCACCCGGATCGCGTCCGTACGCTGTCGCTACGGACCTCTCCGGCCTCCCCACAAGGGGGAGGCGACTATGATGGCACCTTCACCAGCGCCGCGCCCACCAGCTCCTGCAGCAGTGGCGAGGCCGGATAGGGATGGGTGCGGTATTGCCGGAAGCCCTCGGCGAATCCCACGCCGAAATGATGCCCGCGCCGCTTGGCCCATTCCGCCATCGCTTCCACGTAATCGTCGAGGCCGTGCTGCTTGGCTTCCCAGGCCGCCTGGCTCTTGTGTTCGCGCAGCATGTCTTTCTTCAGTTCGAAGAACGGCGCGACATCGACAGCGAACTCCGCCATCACCTTGTTGTTGTCGCGGTCGCGCCCAGCAATGGGATCGCAGAAGTACAGGTGCGGAATGTCAGGCAGTAGCTCCGCGCGGCCGGTCTTGTAGTTGGGCACCGGCGCGGCGAAACAGGCATCGCGCACCAGCGCGCTCGTCGCCTCGTGATCGGGATGATAGTCCACCGGCGATGCGGTGATGACGAGCTCCGGCTGCGCCGCGCGCAGCGCCTCGGTCACGCGCCGCCGTGTCTCGTCGTTCACGAACACCGACAGATCGGGCACGTCGAGGCACATATACGCCGCACCGATCAGTTTGGCGGCCGCCGCGGCTTCGCCTTTGCGGATGCGCGCGGTCGTGGCGTTGTCGGTCTCGAGCGCACCGCAATCGCCCGCCGTCACCGTCGCGATGGTGATGGCATGCCCCTGCCCGCCCAAGAGCGCCAGCGTTCCGGCGCAAAGGTTTTCGACATCGTCGGGATGGGCATGGATGGCAAGGATGCGGGTCATGCAGGGAAGTTATCGCGCTTTGCGGTCGTATTGAAATCACCCTCAACCGTCATGGCCGGGCTCGTCCCGGCCATCCATTTTCCAGAAGCGGTGCAGGCTTCGTTCTGCCTCTGGAAAATGGATGGCCGCCACAAGGGCGGCCATGACGAAATTGGGGTGGTTGAAGTCGAAAACCAACCTAGAATGCAACAAACGACACACGCCACATCTACAAATAGCGAATCGTCCGAGGGGGGAAAAACATGCGCAAATTCCTGTTCGCCGCCGCCGCGGCTGCCGCACTCATGGCGAGCGCGGCGCATGCCAATCCGGTGCTGATGATCTCGGTGGACGGGCTGCGCCCGCTCGACGTGATCGATGCCGACAAGCGCGGGCTGCATGTCCCCAACCTGCGCGCGTTCATGACCGAGGGCGCCTATGCGCAGGGCGTGAAGAACGTGCTGCCCACCGTCACCTATCCCGACCACACCACGCTTATCACCGGCGTGTGGCCGGACGTGCACGGCATCGGCAACAATGTGAAATTCGATCCGCTCGATAAGAACTATCAGGGCTGGTACTGGTACTCGTCCGAGATCAAGGTGCCGACCTTGTGGGACGCGGTGCACGACAACCACCAGGTCGTCGCGTCCATCGACTGGCCGGTGAGCGTTGGCAACGCCTCGATCGACTACAACGTCCCCGAATACTGGCGCGCCTTCCAGCCGGACGATCTGCTGCTCATCCGTGCGCTCACCACGCCGGGCCTTTCCGACAAGCTGGAGAAAGCCACCGGCCTCAAGACCGCGCAGATGTTCGCCGAGACGCCGGCTTCCGACGTGGCGCGCGCCAAATTCGCCGCCGCGCTCATCGAGGCGGAGAAGCCCGAGTTCATGACGCTGCATCTGGTCAGCGTGGACGGCAACCAGCACGAATACGGCCCCGGCACGCCCGATGCGCACAAGGCCATCGAAACGGTGGACGGCGCCATCGGCGATCTCGTCGCCGCCGCGCGCAAGGTCGAGCCCGATCTCGTCGTCGTCGTCGTCTCCGATCACGGCTTCGCGCCGGTCGAGCATGACGTGAACCTGATGGTGCCGTTCATCGATGCCGGCCTTGTCACGCTCGATCCCAAGACGCACAAGATCGCCGACTGGAAAGCCGAGCCGTGGGATGCCGGCGGCTCCGAGGCGGTGGTGCTGAAAGACCCGAAAGACGCCGCGCTGAAGAAGCAGGTGGCGGATCTGCTGCACAAGCTCGCCGCCGATCCGGCCAACGGCATCGCGCAGGTGATCGACGCGGGCGAGGTCTCGAAGATGGGCGGCGATCCCAAGGCGTCGTTCTGGGTGGATTTCAAGCTCGGCTATGAAGGCGGCCGCCAGCTCGTCAGCGCCATGGTGACGGCGGGCAGCATCAAGGGCACGCATGGCTATTTCCCGACGCACCCGGAAATGCATGCATCCTTCTTCATCGACGGCCCCGGCATCCCGAAGAAAGGCGACCTCGGCGAAATCGACATGCGCCGCATCGCGCCAACGGTGGCAAAGGTGCTGGACGTGTCATTGCCGGACGCGAAACAGAAACCGCTGTTTTGAGAACCACCTCCCCCTTGTGGGGAGGTCGGAGAGCGAAGCGATCCGGGTGGGGGGCGGTGCATGCAGTCCTCCACCCGAAAAATTCTTCGCTGCGCTACGAATTTTGTCGACCTCCCCACAAGGGGGAGGTGATTAAATCGAAACACCCCGTCCCAGCGTCATCACGAACGCGGCGAACATCACCACAGCAGCCGCGGTCAGCGGCCAGCTTCGTCCCACGATCGCGCGCGCTTGCGGGGCGTATGCGTTGGCGCGCGGGATGAGCAGAAGCGGCACGGAGGCAAGGCCGATCTCCAGCAGCGCGTCGCGCACATCTGGCCATTGCGGCGCGCCGCGGAAGGCGAATGCCGCGGCGCCCGCCGCAAGCGTGGCGGCAATCCATGCGATGCGCGCGACATGGCGTCCCTCGCGCACGTCGAACATCTCCACCAGCGCGCCCGAGGTGGTGCGGATCGCAAAGGCATAGATCGCGAGACCGGCGAGGAATCCGAGCGCGCGCATCCACAGCGGCGGCGTGCCCATCATGAACTGCGCGAAGAAATACAGGTCTCCGTCGCGCAGGATCATCGCGCGCATCAGGTAACCGCCTTCCCAGAAAAAGCTGAACGCGGTGACGAGAAGCAGCAGAAGCCGCGTGCGCGCGAAACCCGGCGGCATCGCGCTGCGCACGGCAAGGGCGATAAGGCCCGCAAGCAAATTCGTGCCCGGCCCGGCGGGATCGATCCATCCCGAATGCGCGCCGCAACGGAAGATCGAAGAGCTGAGCATTTCGATGTGCCCGCCCAGCAGAAGGCACGCGCCGCCATGGCCCAGCGCCTCATGCGCAAAGGTCACCGCGCACATGGCGATCACCGCCAGCGCGCAAACGGTCAGCCTGTCATTGCTGTTGTGCAAACCTACCCCCGCCATCTCTATAGCGGGGGTGGCTGACAGCTTCTACCGGCGCTTGGCGGCTTTCGCTGTACGCTTTGTGGCCTTCTTCGCGGTGCGCGCCACCTTGCGTGCGCCGGTCTTCGCGGTGCGCGCGGTCTTGCGCGCCTGCGTGCGCGTCTTGCTGGCGGCGGATCTGGTCTTGCGAACTGCCTTCTTCGCGGCCGTCTTCGTTTTGCGCGCGCCGGACTTCGCGGTCTTCACCGCTTTCTTCGCCGTCGTTGTCGCCTTTGCGACATTCACGCGACGCGATGCGAGCACGCCCAGCGGCGCGCCGATGATCGCGCCGACGGGGCCGGCCACCGCCGCGCCCATCACCGCGCCGGCAGCAGCTCCGATCGGCGCCTGCGCCGCCGGACGTTTCGTGGACTTCGCCATGACATTCTCCTTGATGCCCGGGCGCCCATCGCGCGCGGTGTTGTGCAGCTAGCAATGGCGGCTGCGCGATTCCGGTTCCCTGCCCCCGGCGGTACTCGGTCAGAAATAGGCATCCTGATTGTTTTCAATGGGCTCGTGCACCAACCCCCTTGAGCGCGGAGAAATCTTTCTCGCGCAGAAGATGGATCGGGTCGATCATCTGTCCATCCACTTCGATCCAACCCATGTGATTGGTGCCAGCTGACCAGCCGAGCAATTTCTGAACATGTTCTGGGTAGCTCGCTACCAATTCGGAAGACAGTGACAGATACAAGTTCTCTTCCTGTCGAACATTCGAGGCGTCGAGAGCGAGACCTGCGGCAGTGCGATATTCGTTCTTTGTATTGTTTGCGCCGCCCGCATGAAAAGTCGAGCCCAGGAAGATTAGGGCCGAGCCGGCCTTCATTACCGTTGGAACGGCTTCGGACAATTTGGGTTTGCGCTCGTCGTCCCACAAATGGCTACCGGGAATCACAAGGGTGCCGCCGTTCTCTGCTGTGAAATCTGAGACTGCGCAGATAATCTGCACGCGACCTTCCCGCCCGCCCGTCGGGTGGCACCAAAGAAAGGCGGTGTCGTCGCGATGCAGAGGTTGTGCGCATTGGCCCGGCGCAAGCTGGATCGCTTGCGTAACGCCGATGCGAATATCCGCCGCCAGGCTGAGCCGGTCGTCACCGACCCAAACGTCGCGTGGTCTGCATAGAAAATGCTTTGCGGATTCGAGATAGAGTGGGTGTGTGGCGATCTCCACGCAATGGCGCGTGTGCGCGAAGAGCGCGCTGAGCCGCCGCGTGTTGAAGCCAGAAAAACCGTCGCGTCCCGTCGATTGCCTTTCCAACAGAGGCATCAAGTCATGGCGCAGGCCCTCAAGCGTGACTGCGGACAGGAAATCTTCAACAATAACGCCACCATCACGTTCAAGCGCGGCGACCACATCATCGGTCGTGCCATCGGTGGGGATTTTTTGAAGACCTGTCATCGGCTTCTCCTTTAATGCGCAGGGCTGCTCAACCAGCCGAGCGATCTTTGACATACGCGCCCACCATCAGTCCTTCGATGCGTGAGTCTTTCGCAACCAACGTGGCATGCATGCGCCGATAGAAGCGGCCATAGTTGTAAAACGGCACGCTGGGCCACAAATGGTGCATCAAATGGTAGCTTTGGCCGAGGGTTATCGTTCCCGAGCCAGGCCACAGGCTGATGCGCGTGTTCCGGTACCGCTCGGTGTGGTCGAAGGGATGATGCGGAAGCCATTGGAAATATACCGCGAGTATCACCGTTGCGACCCGCGTTGGAATGAACAGCAGGAATAGCCAATCCAGAAAATGTCCGGTCATGAGGGATGCGATGAGTAGAAGCAGGACAGCTATTGTCACAGCATCGGCCTGAGCCTTCTCGGTACCGCGCAGATGCACCGCCTGCATGTTATAGTCGGGTGGTGACAAATAACGCAGCAGGAACAGCGGCAGTGTCTGAACGATTCCTCCAACTAGGGCTTTCAGGATCAATTCCGCGAAGCCACCCTTCACCCATATGTCGGGATCTTCGTCCGTATTGGTACGCGCATGATGGACGACATGGCCTCGCATCAGCACCGGCCAGTTGTAGCCCAGCCCAAGCGCACCTTCCCAGCCGATGAAATCGTTGAGCCAGCGCAGTTTTGGAAAGCCCGGCACTAGGTTGTCATGCACGCTTTCGTGGACCAGTGTGTAACAACTGTAGGACAGAAGACTCAGGACTGCCGCGCAAGCCCACAGCGGAAAACGATCCGTGAAACCCAGCCAGATCAACGCGCCAATTGCGAGAGGCAGCGCGATGGCTAGCGCGAATGTCGGCCACGCGATCTTGGGCGAAAGTTCGCGCGCAAGGCTCTTCTCTTCCGCAGGCGCGAGCGGTGACGACAAGGATTTCAGGAGTGTGCGGTCCATGCGGGCGGGGACCCGGCGTTTTACGGGGTGAGCCGAGCGCCAAGCAGCGAAGATATAGAAAGCAGTGGACGCTGCCGTCATCGCGACACCCGCCCAAAACGCGACGTGTACATCCGTCTGTGTAGCAAAAGCTGATGCGATAAGCGGACCGAGGCCATTTCCAAAGAGGATCATGGGCGCGACGAGCAAAGCCGCCTGGCGTGTCCGGTCGAGCACGATCATCTCGCCGACCTGAAATGGTTGCATCGCGGGCGGCATGGCACCGAATGTGCACACGGCGAGGATGAACACCGATGGTGAGGACGTGAAGATGGCGAATGCTGTTGCGATTGTCTGCAAACCGATCAATGCGAGCAACACCGGCCATTTGCGAAACCGCGGACTGAGCCAAGCCGCAAGCCACGCGGCTGTCACCTGACACGCGATGCTGCCCGCGATGGCAATACCGATCACGGAAGGTGCGAAACCTTGCTGGTGCGACAGCAGTGCAAGATATGTCCAAGCGGCGCCAAGTCCGCAGGCCTGCAGGATGATTGCCGCAAAGAGTAGAATCACCGGCTGGCCCACGGGCTCCGAGGCCGTCGCTTCCTCCCTGAGCGGCTGCAGAGCGGACGGCAATCCCAGAATGCCTACCATCGCGAAAAGCACTCCAGCTGCGAGGAGATAAAATCCGCTCGCTGCGCCGAAGGCGGGGATCAGATAAACGGGTAGTAAATATCCGACAGCGACTTGCGGTAGCATGCCGAGGCCAAGAAGGATGCCGCTGAGCCGTCCGGGATTTTTGCCGCGCACGATGATGGTTGTCGCTGCGCCGAGCAAAAGACCCGCAAGAAGGCCAGCAATGCTGCGATCTACCAGCACGACCTCGGTCGATCCGGCATAGGCGGTCGCAAAATCCATCGCAACGAGCAGAAGTGCGGCACACCCGGCTTTTATCCGGATCGCACCCTGTGCCATCCAGAACGCGCCGAACGCTGCGCCGAATGCAAGAAAAAACGTTTCCAGCATCGCCGCCTGACCCACGCCGACTTGGGTGAGGCGACCCGCAGATACGAGAGCACCGAACAGGATCGGCAGAATCCCAAGCGACAACAGAGAGGCAGCGCCAATACAGAGCGCACCGACAATCGCAGACGACTTGATCGGCACAGCGGGGAGAATGGGTTCAGACATGGGCGATTACCGTTTGCTGGAGCCTGCGACCGCTATGGCGCGGATTTCGACGAGGAGTTCCGGCATGGCCAGTTGCGTCACGCCGACGGCGGACCACGAGGGATAGTTTGAAGGGAAAAACTCATCTTTAACGGCGCCGAACTCTGTTGACGCGCCGCGTAGGTCAATGTGAAAGGTCATCAATTCGACCACATCGGCTAATGCCGCGCCCGCCGCATCAAGCACCGTTTTCAGATTGGAGAATGCAAGTCGCGCCTGTGCAGCATGACCCTTGGCGGGGCGCATGTTGGCGTCGATGCCAACTTGGCCCGATACCCAGATCAAGTCACCAACCCGCGTTGCCTGCGGGAAATGGTAGTTATCATAGAGAAACTGCGTCCCACCGGGATTGATCACAATCCGTTTCATGGCAACTCCTAGCGCAACTGCTGAAAGTTAGGGGCGCGGAACGGATCGCCGGCGCGCAGATGCGCGAGTTCTTCGTTGAACAGGAAGCCGGATGACGGCACGCCGCCTTGGCTATTTTCGGGTAGCGGGCGGAACACCGCATCGTCCCCGAAAAAGCGCAACACTAGCGTGTGGCGGTTTGGGCAAGCCGCATCGACGGGCGCTCCGCCATGCAGGCTGTGCGGATGCAGGACGATTACGTCCCCTGGCTCTGTCGGCCACGAAATCGCATCCCATTTTGCCGGGTTGACTACGCGTTCTGCTTCAATATCTGGAAGGCGCGGCCAAACATCGCCGCCATGAAGCGGTTTTGTTACATCATTGGGGTCGGTAAAAGTGGTGCCGTCGTAGGTAATTCCCCGATGCGATCCGCGGATTACCTCCAGCCCGTTTGCTTTAGGAAGCGGCTCGAACGAAATCCAAAGATTCGCGAAGTGGCTGCCGGACCAAGGAATATAGGACGTGTCCTGGTGCCAAGGGCTTCGCCCCACCTCACCACCTTCCTTGCCGAACACCTCCTCGCCAAAAAACCAGACATGCTCCGATCCCCAAAGGTCCGCGAGAAAATCGCCAACCGGAAGTTGCTGCACCAAATGCTTATACATTGGCTGCGCGACCGGATTGGAGTTGTCGTTGATAGTCTTATGAATGGTCCCGTCGAAGATGTTGAAGGCGTACGGCCCGGGATTGGCGACGCTCCAGTTATAGTGCTCGCGGCACTTGGCCATCATTCCCGCATCGAGAAGCTTTTCGACTTTAATCGCACCGTCTTCGCGATAGCGTTGCCGTAAGCTTTCCTGCATGGCCTCTTCTCCCGGTCTCCTTGTGACCGGAGGACTTCTAGCACCGTCTCTGATTTAACACAACAATGGTTTTTATAATTGTGATGACTTCCAAACGTTGTATTTTCACGGCCATGACCAACATGTCCGCCCCCAATAGGAAATCCCGCCAGAAACAAACCGCGCAGCCAGCGTCTAGAGGGCGTGGGCGTCCAGTCGGGGATCGAGACGCAAAACGGGCGGAGCTATTGAATGCCGCGATCTCCGTCATCGCCGAAGATGGTTTCGCCGGTACGTCTTTGCGGAAAGTGGCGGGCCGTGCGGGCACCTCTACCGGTGCCGTGACCTACTACTTCGCGAACAAGGAAGAGATGATTGCTGCTGTTATTGAAAGCCGTTTCGATATTTTCGATTCGATGTTGAAGGATCGAGAAGGCGAAGCGGATGTGACAGGTGCGCTTAAACGCTGGCTGGATTGGACAAAAGCAGACATCCATGGCGAGTGGCGGGCAAGCTTTCAGGTTCTGGCACACGCCAGCAACGATCCTGTGCTCGCTAAAATCTTTCAGCGGCGCTATGCCCGCTATCGCCAGGTATTTGCCTCCATGCTGGCTAAGGGACAGCGCAATGGCACCATTCGTGAAGATATCCCGCCCGATATTCTGGCCGATCAACTAAGTGCGATGGGTGATGGATGGATGATGTTGCTGCCGATAGAGCCCAAGCGTTTTGAGCCCGCCCGGGTCAAATCTCTGCTTGAAGCGACCATGACACTCATCGCACCGAGAATTTGAGTTCTTGACGACCAATGGCGCTGAAACAAGCGCAGGCTCAGGAATTTGCAGCCCGCCCCTTGCGTTTGTTCTCTATATGTTCTATTTCTATATCGTCCTAGAGAGGAGAAAGCTATCTAAATGATTGAAACACCTGCCCCTTCCCCCGATTCGCCCCTGCCGGACGCCGGCCTCGATTCCATCGCGGCCCTGCTGGCCGAGCAGATCGCCGCCAGTCACGCCGCGGCACGCCGTTGTTTCGCGCTGAGCGAAGACCTCGAGAACCATTATGGGCAATACGATGCCCTCAAGATCGCCTCGCGCCTCATGCAGGCCAGCGCGGTCGCAGCGAATGCGCTGAAGCGTTTGCGCGGCGGCGAATTCCATCAGCATGTTTCGGTTTCCCACGATCGCAAGCCGTCATGAGCGGCAACGGGGTGGAGGGGGGTGTCCCCCATTTTTGCAATTCAAATACTTTCCCTAGAGGCGCGCCGAAGGGAAACCGCAACGCCTTGAAGCATGGCCGCTTCACCAAAGAGATGCGGGCCATGCGCGCGCAAGCGCGGATGAATCTGCAGAAAATCAAAGCCACGCTCGCGCTTCTGGCGGCGCGCGCGGCGGAGTTGCCGCCCGTCACCCATCGCGTGACGCGGCACACCGGCGATTAAGCCGCCTCGGCGAGCTTCGCGAGTTGGCCGAGCAGGTTCTGCGCGCCTTTCAGGCGTTGCTCCGGGTTCGGCCAGTCGCGGCTGATGACGACCTTGTGGTCCGGCCGCACCTTCATGGTGGACTGGTGCTCGCTGATGAGGCGCACCAGTCCCGCCGGGTTCGGGAATTGCCCGCCGCGGAAGGTGAGCGTGGCGCCTTTCGGGCCTGCCTCGATCTTCTCGACCAGCGCGATGCGGCACAGCCGCTTGATCGCGACGATCTCCAGTAGATGCTTCACCTCGTCGGGCAGCGCCCCGAAACGGTCGATCATCTCCGCTGCGAAGCGCTCGATCTCCGTTTTGTCTTCCAAGGTGGAAAGACGGCGATAAAGCGCCATGCGGACATTCAGGTCCGAGACATAGCTTTCGGGAATGAGAACCGCAGCGCCGATGTTGATCGTCGGCGACCATTGATCCTGGATGTCGCCGCCATCGCCGCCCGCACGAAGCTGCGAGACCGCTTCTTCCAGCATCTCCTGGTAAAGCTCGATGCCGACTTCGCGGACGTGGCCAGACTGCTCTTCGCCCAGAAGATTGCCCGCCCCGCGAATGTCCATGTCGTGGCTGGCAACGGAGAAGCCCGCGCCAAGCTGGTCGAGCGATTGCAGAACCTGAAGGCGGCGATCCGCCGTCTCGGTCAGCTTCCGGTCCGCCGGCGTGGTGAGATAGGCGTAAGCCCGCTGCTTGGAACGGCCGATGCGTCCCCTGAGCTGGTAAAGTTGCGACAGGCCGAACATGTCGGCGCGATGCACGACCAGCGTGTTGGCCGTCGGAATGTCGAGACCCGACTCCACGATGTTGGTGGAAATCAGAACGTCGATCTTGCCTTCATAGAACGCGGTCATCACGTCTTCGAGGCTGGACGGCGACATCTGTCCATGGCCCACAGCGCTCTTCACTTCCGGCACGGTGGTCTTCAGAAATTCCTCCGCCTCGCGCAGATCCGCGATGCGCGGGCAGACATAGAAACTCTGCCCGCCGCGATAATGCTCGCGCAGCAACGCTTCGCGAATGACAAGCGGATCGAACGGCGTGACGAAAGTTCTGACGGCAAGGCGGTCGATCGGCGGCGTTGTGATCAGCGAAAGATCGCGAACGCCGGAGAGCGCAAGCTGCAAGGTGCGCGGGATCGGCGTGGCGGTCAGAGTCAAAACATGCATGTCGGCCTTGAGCGATTTCAGCCGCTCCTTGTGCGACACGCCGAAATGCTGTTCCTCATCCACGATCAGCAGGCCCAGATTGTTGAACTCGATACCCTTCGCCAGCAACGCATGGGTGCCGATGACGATGTTCACATCGCCGGTCTTCAATCCGTCTTTCGTCTCGCGCGCCTCTTTCGCATCCACGAAGCGCGAAAGCTGTCGCACCTTCAAGGGAAAGCCCTGAAACCGCGCCGCGAAGTTGCGATAGTGCTGACGCGCCAGAAGCGTGGTCGGCACCACCACCGCCACCTGCACCCCGCTCATCGCCGCCACGAACGCGGTGCGCAGCGCGACTTCCGTCTTGCCGAAGCCGACATCGCCGCAGACAAGGCGATCCATCGGCCGGCCCTTCGCCAGATCCTCGATGGCATCGGCAATGGCTTTCTCCTGATCCTCCGTTTCCTGATAGGGAAAGCGCGCGCAGAATTCGTCATAGAGGCCGGACGGCGGTTCGGTGGCCGGAAGCTGTTTCAGTTCGCGCGCCGCGGCGATCTTAATGAGTTCGCCCGCGATCTCGCGCACGCGCTGCTTCATCTTGGCTTTGCGCGATTGCCAGCCCGCGCCGCCCAAGCGATCGAGCTGCGCGCCTTCGTCGGAGCCGTAGCGCGTCAGGAGCTCGATGTTCTCCACCGGCAGGAACAGTTTGCCGCCGTCATATTGCAGCTGGAGGCAATCATGCGGCGCGCCGATGACGTCGATGGTCTGGAGTCCGGTGAAGCGGCCCACGCCATGCTCGATATGGGTGACGAGATCGCCCGGCGCGAGAGACGAGGCTTCCTGCAGGAAGTTCTGCGCCCGCTTCTGCCGCCCGCGGCTTTGCACCATGCGGTCGCCGAGAATGTCCTGCTCGGACACGATGACGAAGTCGGATGCTTCGAAGCCGTGCTCCAGTCCGAGCACCGCGACACCCACCGCATCGCCATGCAGCTTCGCGGCATCGCCCCAGCCATCGATCTGGCGAATGGCATCGATGCCGTGATCCGAAAGCAACCCGCCTATACGCTCGGCCGAACCGTTGCTCCATGTCGCGACGATGACGCGCTTCTTGGCTTTCAGAAGATCGCCAATGTGATCCGCTGCGATCTGGAAAACATTGACCTTGCCCTGCGCCCGTTCCGGCGCAAAGTCGCGGCCCTGTTTTCCGCCCGCATCCACGGCGCGCATCGATTCCGGCGCCTGGAATGGCGAAAGCTCGCGCATATCGCGATTGCCCAGCGCGGCGTTCCATTCGCCATCGGTGAGATAGAGTTTCTCCGGCGCCAACGGCTTGTAAGGGGGCGCAGAAACCTTCACCTCGCCTTCGCGGGCATCGCGCAGGAACTGGCGGCGGGTTTCGTAATAGTCGTTCACCAGTTCGAGGCGCGCATTCTTCGCTTCTTCGGTCTGGTGCGAAAGCATCACCAGCGCATCCGGCGCATAGTCGAATAGCGTGTCGAGATGGTCGTGGAAGAGCGGGAGCCAATGCTCCATGCCCGCGATCTTCCGCCCGGCGCTCACGCTCTCATAGAGATGATCGTCGCTGGTGGCGGGACCGAAATTTGCGACATAGCCGGAGCGGAAGCGGCTGATGCTCTCGGCATCCAGCGGCGCTTCGCTGGCAGGCAACAGTTCGATCTCGCGGATCTGATTGGTCGAAAGCTGCGTCTCCGCGTCGAATGTGCGGATGGCATCCAGCGTTGCGCCGAAGAAGTCGAGGCGCAGCGGCTGCTCCGATCCCGGCGGCCACAGATCGACAATGCCGCCGCGCAGCGCAAAGTCGCCCGGCTCGCGCACCGTGCTGGCTTTCACGTAACCGTTCTTCACGAGGAAGGCGGTGAGCACTTCATGCTCAACATCGTTGCCGACGCGGGCAAAGAAACTGGCTTTGGCGATTTCGCTCTTCGGCGGTACGCGTTGCAGAAGCGCATTCACCGTGGTGACGACGATGGCCGGAGCGCTATCCTTGTCGCGCCGCGCCAACGCCGCGAGGGTCGCAAGCCGCGCACTCTCGATGTCGGACTTTGGCGATGTGCGGTCGTAAGGCAGACAGTCCCACGCCGGGAACGGCAGCACCGCGACTTCCTTCGCGAAGAACCGCATCGCCTCGGCAGCCGCGACGGCATGCGCATCGTCGGCCGCAACGAACAGGACAAGCCCTTTGCGTCGCGCTGCCGCTTCGGCGGCCAGATAGGCATCGTATCCGCCGGGCGCGCCGCTGACCGAAAGCCGGCCGCGCTCGCGGGCAATATAAGTCAGACGTTCCATGTGGGATTCTTGCGATTACAGACGGCCTTCAGCCCTGCGAATGTTTGGTTGTCATATTCCGGCGGCACCGGCGCCTGGTCCTGCAGCCACGCGAATACGTCCTTGTCCGGCGCGGCCAGCAGCGCCTCGAACTCATCGAGTTGTGGATCGTCCATGGCGGGAAGCGCCTCGGCGGCGAAGGCGCCGAAGATCAGGTCCACTTCCTTGAAGCCCCGGCGCTGGGCGCGGAACAATAGGCGTTTGCGGCGGACCTCTTTCGAGCCACCGTTATCGGTATTCGTCATGGCGCGGGATATAACGCCTCGCCTTCCGTTCCGCTAGTGTTCCGTCTGCCATGCGACCTTCGATTCTCTTCCCGCTCTTCGCCGAAACCCGGACCCTTCCGGGCGTGGGGCCGAAGATCGCCAAGCTGATCGAGCGCGTGGCGGGAACCCGCATTGTCGACCTGATTTTCGACCTGCCCTGCGGCGTGATCGATCGGTCCTACCGCCCGAAGCTGAACGACGCCGAGGAAGGCCGTATCGCGACCGTGGAAGTGAACGTGCTCGATCATCTTCCCAACCGCGAGCGGCGCCAGCCCTACAAGGTGCGCTGCTCGGATGACACGGCGATGATCGAACTGGTATTCTTCCACGCCTATCCTGATCATCTGAAGAAGCAGCTTCCGGTCGGGCAGAAACGCGTGATCTCCGGCAAGATCGAGCGCTTCCACAACAACCTGCAGATGACCCATCCGGATTTCATCGTCACGCCGGAAGAAGCATCCGAACTGCCGCAGCACGAAGCCGTCTACCGCCTGACAGAGGGCCTGCAATCGAAGTCTTTATCCAAAGCCGTGCGCGCCGCTCTCGAGCGGGTGCCGGAGATGCCCGAATGGCTCGACCCGGCGTTCCAGCGCGCGCGCAAATGGACCGATTTCTCCGAAGCCCTGCGCAATGCCCACGCTCCGGCGCATGACGATGCGCTATCGCCGCTCACCGCCGACCGCACGCGCCTCGCCTATGACGAATTGCTCGCCAATCAGCTCGCCTTGGTCCTGATCCGCAACGCCATGCGCGGACAGAAAGGCCGCAGCATCGAAGGCAATGGCAATCTGCGCGAAAAGGCTATTGCCGCCCTGCCCTTCACGCTCACCGACACGCAGAAACAGGCACTCGCAGAAATCGACGCGGACATGAAAATGCCAACGCGCATGCTGCGTTTGCTTCAGGGCGATGTCGGCGCGGGCAAGACAATCGTCGCCTTCCTGGCCCTGCTGAGTGCTATCGAAGCTGGCATGCAGGGAGCCTTCATGGCGCCCACCGAAATCCTTGCCCGCCAGCACATGGCCTCGCTGGAAAAATTGGCGGATGCCGCCGGTGTGCGCATGGCGCTGCTTACCGGCCGCGAACGCGCGGGCCGGGACGCCGTCCTGCGCGATTTGGCCGATGGCAAGATCGACATCCTCGTCGGCACCCATGCGATCTTTCAGGAAGATGTCGCCTTCCGCGATCTCGGCCTCGCCGTCGTGGACGAACAGCATCGCTTCGGTGTCCACCAGCGCATGACGTTGCAGGGAAAAGGCCACAAGTCGGTGGACGTGCTGGTTATGACCGCGACACCCATCCCGCGGACGCTGGCCCTCACGGCCTATGGCGACATGGACGTCTCACGGCTTACAGGCCGACCGCCCGGCCGCAAACCGGTCGATACCCGCCTCATTTCGTCAGACCGCATCGACGAAGTGGTGACCCATTTGCGCAGCGCCATCGCCAACGGGGCGCGCGCCTACTGGGTTTGCCCCCTCGTCGAAGAATCCGAACTGGTTGATCTCACCGCCGCCGAGGAACGGGCCAAGATGCTGCGTGAGGTGCTGGGCTCTACCGTCGGCATGGCGCATGGGCGGATGAAGGGCGCGGAGCGCGATGCGCAGATGGCGCGCTTCAAGAACGGTGAAACAAAGGTCCTTGTGGCCACCACCGTGATTGAAGTGGGTGTTGACGTTCCGGAAGCCACCATCATGGTCGTCGAGCATGCCGAGCGCTTCGGCCTGGCGCAGCTGCATCAGTTGCGCGGCCGCGTTGGGCGCGGCTCGGCAAAATCCACCTGCCTTCTCATCTATTCGCCGCCACTCGGCGAAACCGCCAAGGAGCGCTTGAAGACCCTGCGCGAAACCGATGACGGGTTCGTCATCGCCGAGCGCGATCTGGAGCTGCGCGGTCCGGGCGAAGTGCTTGGAACCAAGCAAAGCGGTCTTGAGGAATTCCGGATGGCTGACGTTGCGGCACATGCGGATTTGCTTGCAGCCGCGCGCGATGATGCGAAACTCATTCTTGCGAAAGATCCGGAACTGAAATCTTCGCGCGGTGAGGCGTTGCGCGTGCTGCTTTATCTCTTCGAACGCGATGAAGCGGTGCGGTACTTGCGGACAGGTTGATGACGACAGTCGATTTCCTTGCGAATCTCGATCGCGCCCTCGCGCTGGCGCTGCCCGGCTTCGAGCGCGTCGAGTCGATCACGCGGCTTTCCGGCGGTGCCAGCCAGGAAACCTGGGCTTTCGACGCGCGCATTCAGGGTAAGCACGAACCTCTTATCCTGCGGCGTAGCCCCGGCGGCGGCGCACGCGTCACCGAGAGCGGCAACTCCGTCGCACTGGAGACCGAAGCCATCGTCATAGAAGCCGCACGCGCCAGCGGCGTGGCGGCACCGCGCGTACGCTACACGCTGAAGCCCTACGACAATGTCGGTCACGGCTATGTGATGGATAGACTTCCGGGCGAAACCATCGCGCGCAAAATTCTGCGGGATACCGAGTTCGACGCAGTGCGGCCACGGCTCGCACGCCAATGCGGCGAAATCCTCGCAAAAATTCACAAGGTCGACACGGGCCCTCTCGCACACCTCCTGCCAGTGATCGATGGGCCGACGCAGCTGCGCCGCTATCGCGACCTGTATGATAGCTACGACTACCCGCATCCGGTCTTCGAGTTCGCGTTCAAATGGCTGGAGCCGCGCATGGCCAAAGCCAAGCGGCAGACCTTGGTGCACGGCGACTTCCGGCACGGCAATCTGTTGATCTCGCCGCGCGGCGTAGAGGCGGCGCTTGACTGGGAGCTGACGCATATCGGCGATCCTCTGGAAGACATCGGCTGGATCTGCACGAATTCCTGGCGCTTCGGCGTGGCGGACAAGGTCGTGGGCGGGTTTGGCGACCTGCGCGATCTGATCGCCGGGTATGAAGAAGCAGGCGGCGAAAAAATCGACGTCGACGATGCACGCACATGGATCGTCTACGGCTCGCTGAAATGGGGTGTGATGTGCATGAGCATGTATCAGGGGTTCCGTGCCGACGGCTCCGTCGAGCGCGCCGCTATCGGTCGCCGTTCATCGGAAACCGAAATCGACCTCGTCAATCTCATCATCCACGGGAGGATATGACGCCATGATGGATCAGCCCTCCGTGCTGGAACTCGTGAAAGCGGTGCAAAGCTTCATCGAAACGAAAGCGATGCCAGAACTCAAAGGTCATACGGCATTCCATGCCCGCGTCGCGGCGAACGCACTGGGCATTGTGGCGCGCGAGCTGGAGCTGGGGCCAAAGGCTGCCGAGATAGAGAGAACCCAGCTTGCGGGACTTCTCGGACACGAAGGCTCAATCGAAGATCTCAATCGCGAACTGTGCAATCGCATCCGAACCGGCAAAATCGATGTCGAATCCGAAGCACTGCGCCAGCATTTGGAACTGACCACGCTCGACAAGGTTTCGATCGACCAGCCGAACTATTCCGGCCTCAAGATTGCGAAGGGCCGCTAGACGGCGCGCTTCTCGCCGAGCGCCACGCGGCTTACCGCAAGACCAAGAGCAGCGATGGCTTCCACCCACACAACAGCCGGCCCCAACCATATCGGGCGGGACGGCGTGGGGTAGAAAAATGACAGCATGCCCTTCAGGCCGACACCATCGAGGATCGCCGGAATGAGCACGTAAAGAGCAAACAGCGTCACAAGTGCCGCAAAATCGCTGCGCCGGCGCGAGGCCGCGAAGAAAACGAATATAGATACATCACGGGTGATGAACCCTAAACCCGCGATGGCGACGGCCGGATAAAATGCACCAAAGCCCCGTTCGAAAAGCCACCAAATGAGAACGAGGGAAACAGCCACGGCCGCAAAATAGCTCATGATCCATGCCTGCAGATTCCGTAGCACTCTGCCAATGTCAGCGGACGCGATCTGGGAGGCATACCAGCGATAAAGAACGCGGTCCTTCGGTTCGAGCAGAACCATGACATAGGTCAGAGCGGCGAAAGTGGTCGAAGCAAGCGCGAGCCGGAGAGCAACGACATTCCAGTTTGCCATCAAAGCTTCATGCGGCAGCCAAGCGTCAAAGCCGGCGACGTAAAGGCCTATAAAGCCGAGAAAACCCAACCACACGAGCGGGCCGTTCTCCATCTTCAATTCCCGCCGCATTTCGCGATAGCATCCGGTCAAGATCCAGCCGGCAAAGATCGCAAGCGAAAGCAAAAGAAAGGGCCGCGCACTGATGACAACGCCCCACCAAGGGATAACTTCGGTCGACTTCCGGCCCAGCAAAACGGCACTTTCCGGATCCGCGGTCTCCCAGACATAGGCAGCTACCACCGCGGCCAGGATTCCGAGAAGCTGATAAAGGAAGACATCAAGCCGCGAATGTGCCGAGCGGCGGCGGAGGGCCACAAGGCTGGCAAGAAATGCGACCGCCTGTGCCACAACCCCAACAATCACGTAGTGGAAGAAATCCAGGATCGCTTTGCCGAACGCTCCGTGGGCGAGACCATAAATTAGCATCACGGCAAGACAGATGGCGCCTCCAAACCAATTATAGATCGTAGCGCCGAAGAGTTTCCCCCATGCCATCTGCGCTGCGCTGATCGATGAGAGCCGTTGCAAATCCCACGTGCGGTCGCGAATTTCCTTCACGATGCTGAGACCAGCGTTACGCGCGCCCCAAATGACCACAACAAGGTAGTAAACCGTTTCTGCAGCAGAATACGGCGTCCAACCTGGCCCAGAGACTGCAGAAGCAAAAAAGATCAGCGCCAGTATCGCAACCATAAAGGCGATGCGACGTGTGGTGAGCTCGAGCCAAAGATTTCGGCGGAATTCCGGGCCCATCACGCAGCACCTTTTCCGAACTGCGAGAAGTACGTTTCTTCCAGAGCCCTGGAGGACTCGCCGAAGAATGACACTTCAAAACCTGCGGCCACCAAGTCACGAATGAGCTTGGCGCGTGCTGCTGCATTCCTTGTATGCGTAATCAGTGCGTGATGCTCATCCACCTCGATCACGTCCACGCTGGCATCTTTCAGGAATCCCTCAAAATCCGCACGCGCCGTTGCAATTTCGATCAGATATCGCGGCCGCTCTACGTCCTTCACCTTGACAACACGGCCTCCGACCACCTTGCCGCCGTCGATTATGATCATCTCGGAGCAATAATCCTCGAGTTCGGCGAGGATGTGAGACGATACGACCAGCGTCATGCCGGAATCGCGCAGGGAAATCAGCAAGGCTGACAGGTCGCGTCGCGCCTGCGGGTCGAGGCCGGCTGCCGGCTCGTCAAGAAGCAGAACCTTGGGTTCATGCACAATTGCCTGACCGATCCCGAGCCGCTGGCGCAGGCCGCGGGACAGCTCTCCCGCCTTCGTTTCCATGCGATCGGAAAGGCCCACTTGGTTGGCCGCCTTTACCACGGCGCTCTCTACGGCGTTTGCATCTATACCGTGAGACCAAGCAGCATAGGTCAGGCAACGTCGAACGCTCAATTCATCGTAGAGGCCATAGAAATCGGGAAGATAGCCCAACAAAGCATGAATTCGTCTCGGCGCCTCGCGCGTGTCCAGGTTCTCGATACGAACACAGCCGGAATACGGCACCTCCAACGCCGCCAAACAACGCAATAGCGTGGTTTTTCCGGCGCCGTTTGGGCCGACCAATGCGACGATGGTTTGGGGCGGCACGTCCAGCGACACGCCCTCCAGGGCGCGCTTGGTTGGGTACTCATAAACCAGATCGCGAACTTCGATCATCCGCCCCAACTCCGAAACACCCACCCGAACATAAGCTTGGATTCGGAGGTTTTCCAGCAAGTCACATACACCTGCGGCCGATTCAATTTACCCGCGGCGCATGAAAGCCGCGCTGCCAAACATCTGCCGAACAAGAAACCTGAATTTTAGGTGCTGTCTTGCTTCATTCCTCGTTCAGCATGGCTTTACAAGGATGCAGGACATCGCAAGTAAGTGCTTGCGACAAATCGATGAAAGGAACGCGTTGTGAACCTCTCAAAACAGCTCATTATCGGGGCCGCGTTTCTAGCGGCGCTGTCCACGCCGGCAGTTGCACAATATAGCGGCGGACCGCACGGCGATTGGCACAAATCTCATAGCGAATACGGTCATCGCCCGCCGCCTCCACCGCGGTATGACACGTCGTGGAAGTCATTGGGTAGCCATTGGTTTCGCGGCAGAGGCGAAAGAATTGTCTTTCGCACCGGTGCAAACGGCCAAGGCATCGATCGCCTTGCGATCAAGCCCGTCGACAACAATGCCCGCTGCTCGCGCATTCGCGCCACGTTCGGGAACGGACAGGAACGCACGCTCGATACGGATATGGCCCTATATCGTGGCCAGACTTATCAGCTGAGCATTCCTGGCGACGTGAGGTCGGTGCGGAGTCTGGACATGACCTGCCATTCCTTGAATGGACGCCCCGTGTCGCTCTATGTGAGCGCTCGCGCCGTCATTCCGCGCTAGCAACGGCTCCTTGTACGGCAAGGGCCCGAGATTTCTCGGGCCCTTTCCTTTTGAAGCCGGCCGGGTCTCTATGGTTTTTGCGCCTTACCCGCACGGCCATAGATATCGTCGAAACGGACGATGTCGTCTTCGCCCAAGTAACTGCCGCACTGAACCTCGATCAATTCCAGCGGCGTTGCCTCCAGATTCTCAAGACGATGCTTGGCTTCCAAGGGAATGAAGATCGACTCTCCCTGTCCGAGCGTGAGCACGTCTTCTCCACGGGTAACCCGCGCCGTACCCTTCACGACGACCCAGTGCTCCGCGCGATGATGATGCATCTGCAGAGACAATCGTCCGCCCGGATTTACGATTATCCGCTTGACCTGGTAGCCGTCGCCAGATGTTACCGATTGATAACTCCCCCAGGGCCGATCCACGGTCGAATGTTCCTCAGCTTCTGGTCTTTGAGAAGCCTTGAGCTTATCCACCAACGTCCTCACTTCCTGCGCACGGCTCTTGTGTACCACAAGAACCGCGTCGTCAGTCGCCACCACAGCAAGGTCCCGAACACCAACAAGAGCTATAAGCTGCCGACCGCCGCGAACGAGCGAGCCTTCTGCATCATGAAGGATAACATCGCCGGCGAGTGTGTTCCCATTTGCATCATGAGGGCTAAGCGCCCACAAGGCATCCCACGATCCAACATCGCTCCACCCCAATTCGCAAGGAACGACCGCTCCCTTGGTCGTTCGTTCCATTATGGCAATATCCAGTGAGATATTCTCCGCCGCACAGAAAGCCTCGCGATCCAGCCGTATGGTTGTTCCTTCCCGATTACTTCCTGGCAGGGCCATTTTGCAGGTTTCGACGAGGCCGCGCTTATGCACGTCCAGTTCTGCGAGCAACACGTCTGCGCGGAACACAAATATTCCGCTATTCCAGTACCATTCGCTCGTCGAGAGCATTTGCTTTGCTGCGGCACTGCCTGGCTTCTCTATAAACTCAGAAATCCGATATGCGCCCTGACCGTCGATCGAGGCCCCCTTGCGGATATATCCGTATCCGGTCTCCGGCGCAGTAGGCTGAACCCCAATCGTCACAATGTATCCATTGGCAGCCGCGTCGGCGGCCTTTGAGACTGCGCATTGGAATGCCTCGACATCCTTCACGACGTGATCGGATGGCAGGAGCACAACAATGCCTTGCGGATCGCGTTCTTGAACCAACAGTGCGGCGACGGCTGCCGCAGCTGCCGTGTTTCGCCCCTCCGGCTCGAGCACGATTGTGTGCGGCACCAGGCCGATCGACCGCATTTGCGTGTCGATGAAGGACCGATGCCTCTCGCCGCAGATGATGATAGGCGGTGCAGCATCCGGCAAAGATGCTCGCAGCGCCGCTTGTTGTATCAGCGTTTGCGGACCGACGAGCGGTAGCAATTGCTTGGGCAGCGCCGTTCTCGCCAAAGGCCACAATCGTGTGCCCGAACCGCCCGAAAGAATGACAGGGTAAATCTTGCTAGGCATCGAGCTTCCATATGAGAGCAATTCGCTTCAACCGCGATCGGCGATGCTCCGCATACCGCAGAAAGCCTATGCGCCCTGCGCTCCAATGATCGCGACAGAGCAGACGTTCATATTAGGAGCACCACCTAAATTGTGAGTGAGCCCAATCTTGGGATTTTTCAATTGTCGCTCGCCCGCGCGGCCCTGAAGCTGAAGGTACATCTCGTAAAGCATCCGCAGGCCGCTTGCGCCGATGGGATGGCCAAAACATTTGAGACCGCCGTCAATCTGGCAGGGAACCTGGCCGCCGGCATCGTAGAAGCCATCCATCACGTCCTTCCACCCCTCACCTTCCTTGGAGATGTGAAGGTCTTCCATCGTGACAAGTTCGGTAACGGAGAAGCAGTCATGCACTTCCATCATCGAGACTTCGCTGCGCGGATCCCTAATGCCCGCTTCTTCGTATGCTCGCTTGGACGCGATGCGCGCAGTGTGGAAGTACGAACCGTCCCAGGAGTTGTGCTGGCTCTCCAGACCGTTCGACAGCGCCAGCTGCAGCGCTTTTACCGTGATGAGATTCTTTTTCCCCATCGCGCGTGCAATTTCCGGTGTGGTGACGATGGCGCAAGCCGCGCCGTCCGAGACGCCGCAGCAATCGAACAGGCCAAGCGGCTCCGCGATCATCGGTGCGTTCAGGCACATCTCTTCAGTGATCGCCTTCTGCAAGTGCGCCTTCGGATTCTTCGTTCCATTGGCATGGCTCTTCACAGAGACATGGGCAATGGCGCGTTTCAGGTCATCCTTCGAGACGCCATGCTTGGTGCGGTAGGCGCTGGCGAGTTGGGCGAAATTGCCGGGTGCCGAGCCGTTCGCGCTCCACAACGGATTAAGCGTTCCGTTTTCACGTTGCGGCAGGCCGCCATAGCCGGTGTCTTTCAGCTTCTCGACGCCGAGCGCCAGGGCGATATCGCAGGCGCCTGCTGCGACCGCATAGACCGCGCCGCGGAAGGCTTCAGAACCGGAGGCGCAGAAATTCTCGACATGCGTCACAGGGATGTTGGGGAGCCGCAGCGCCACTGAGAGCGGAGTACCGCCCTTGCCGACATGCTGGTCCTCCATCGCAGTGGAGAACCAGGCCGCCTGGATCTGGCTGGTTTCGACGCCGGCATCGGCCATCGCTTCCAGATAGGCTTCGACCATCAATTCTTCGGCGCCCGACTCCCAGCGTTCACCGAATTTCGAGCAACCCATTCCGAGAATGGCGACTTTGTCCTTGATGCCCGAAGCCATTGATTCCTCCCGGTCGACGCGTGCCGGTCATCTAAAAGGCGGGCAGAAAGGGTGTAAAGCAAGTCAATTCCACACCGCGTATTCGTTTTTAGAGATTTGCACTACCCCCCTGAGCCAGGTCTCTCCGCCGCGGGCGGGTGCGCGTCACACGATCCTATGTACGACACTTTTTTCCTATTTTCAAGGCTGGCTATGGATGGAACTTTACGGACAATAAATGGAACCTTCAGTTGCGGGCAGCGTTCCTCCTGCAGCCGTGACTGGTGTTCGCGGTGCGCATTCGCGCTTCCCGCGGAGTGCCTCGAATTTTCGGATTAACCCAGGAGTGTTGAACCTATGAAGAAATTTGCCATCGCCGCGGCCGGTGCCGCCCTTGCCCTTGGCCTCGCAGCCGCTCCGGCCAGCGCTGCCGGCGTAAAGGTCGGCGTTCTGACCTGCCACGTGTCCAGCGGCTGGGGCTTTGTATTCGGCTCCTCCAAGGACCTGCATTGTAACTACCGCCCGAACAGGGGCGCCGGCGAACATTACGTCGGTACCGTCAAGAAATTCGGCGTCGACCTCGGCTATACCGAAGGCGGCGAGTTGATCTGGGGCGTGATCGCTCCGACGTCGTCGCTGAAGCCCGGTGCGCTGGAAGGCGGCTACGCGGGTGCGACCGCTTCGGCAGCGGTTGGCGTTGGCGCCGGTGCGAACGTGCTGATCGGCGGTCTCGACAAGTCGATCACGCTGCAGCCGCTCAGCGTTGAAGGCATGAAGGGCGTGAACGTCGCCGCCGGTATCGGTGCGATCGATCTGAAATACGCGCCGTAATCTTCGAGTACGCGTAAAGCGAAAGGCCCGGTGTTATCACCGGGCCTTTTGTTATGCGGCGGATTGCAGCCTCGGATGCCGCAGATCGGGGGCAAGCCCCTCGCCCATCAGGTCGACGAAGTTGTCGCAATAAAAGCGCTCGACCGCGCGCGCCGGCGTGTTCGCAAGGCTGTCGTTAAAGCGCTTCAGCGGATTGCGCCCGCCTTCCACATGGGGGAAATCCGATGAGAACAGGCAAACCTCTTCACCCGCATTCGCGATGATCCAGCCGACGTCTTCATGTGGATAAGGCGTGACCCGAAGCTGACGCCGCACAATCTCCGACGGACGCGCCGACAGCTTCTGAAGCCGCTCCTCATTCTTGATGAAAGCCTGGGCGGCGCTATCGAGATTGCGCATCCAGCCCGGCACCCAGGACGCGCCGAGTTCGATGGCACCGAATTTCAGCTTCGGGAAGCGGTCGAACACCCCGTCGAAGATCAGCGCGGCGAGCGTGGTCATCACCGAGTGGGGAATCGGCATATAGCTCACGGAGGTGAAGTTTTCTTCGCCGCCGTGGAAATCCTTCACGCGCGGCAAGCCATTTTCGAAATAGGACGGATCGAGTTTCTCCTCGCCACCGACGTGGAAGACGATCGGGATGCCCGCTTCCTGCGCCATCGCCCAAATGGGATCGAACGCGATGTGGCTGGGCGAATGACCGCGCGGCGCTTTGGAAGGAATGAGGAGTGCCTTACAGCCCAACTCTATCGCTTCACGCGCGGCTTTCGGCGCGCGTTCAAAGTCGGAGAGCGGGACGTACCCTGTCCCGAGGAAGCGGCGGTCCACGGAACAGAAATCCACCATCATCCGATTGTGTGCCTTTGCCGTCGCATAGGCGAGTTCGGGATTGTCGTCATCCAATCCGAAATTGCCCAGGCACCAGGTTGTGAAGATGAGCTGGCTTGTGAAGCCGAGCAGATCGAGCGCGCGGGGCCGATCGTTCTTGCGGAAAGAACCAAGCGCTTCGTAGTTCTTGCGCAGCAGGATGTTGGCATCCGAGCCAGCGCGAAATTCCGCATCGTCATGCTGCTTGTTTGCGTGCTTCACCAGCTTGCCGTCGCGCGGCCAGGCTTTCAGCTTGGGCAGATCGTCATAAGCCGCACGATATTTCGGATCGAGGAAGTCATCGAGACAGTCGGTCAATTCCATCAGATGGGAATCAGCGTCGTGGACGATGCGGTTCTCGACATAGGGCATGGCGGCCTCCCAAAGGCGATTTTCTTTCAGCTTACGCTGAAAAGCGCGCCAGACGGAACGGCGAAATATCGAAAGGCGTGGCGCGGCTTTGCGCCATATCGGCCAGAACCTCGCCAATTGCCGCGGAATGTTTGAAGCCATGACCGGAACAACAGGACGCGACGATGATCCGCTCCGATTGCGGGAGGTGGTCCAGGATAAAACCCGCATCCGGCGTGACCGTGTAGAGACAAGCCTTCGCCTTCACCGAATGCGGCGAGACGCTCTTCAGGTAAGGCCGGACGAAGTATTCGTACATCTGCGTGATTTCGCGCGTCTCGACTTCGCGCGAGACTGCGTCCGGTGACGTCACATCGCTGTATTGCTCGGTGGCGATTTTGAGACCACCATCGACAACCGGGAAGCCATAGATGCCTTGACGCGCATCGGGCAATTCCCAAATGAACACGGGAAAATTTTGCGGTGCGAATTGTGATGGATCGCCATTGGTCTCGAACCAATGCAGAACTTGCCTATGGACCTTCAACATTTTCTCAACTGAGCCGCCCAAAAGTTTCGGCAGCCACGCGCCCGCCGCCACGATCAGGCGATCGGTTTGATATGAGCCGTTATCCGTTTTGACCGTTACGCCATTGGGGGTGGTGCCGAAGATAAAGACCGCTTCGCCGCGGCGAATTTCGGCGCCATGCTTTTCGGCAAGCGATAGCTGCGCACCGATGCAGGCCTCCGGTCTGACGAAGCCTGCCTCCGGTTCGAAATAGCCGCGCTCATTGTCCCGCACATTGAACAGCGGAAAGCGCGAACGGATTTGGCTTGCGTCCAGAAGCTCATGCGCGATGCCGTGGTCGCGCGCCGCATTGACGGTATTCTGGAAGAAGCCTTCGACATGAACGGACGATTTTCGGTCGTCACTGGAGATGATGAGTTCGCCGCATTGGGTGAGCAGATCGGCACCGGTCTCGTGCTCGATATCGCGCCAGATCGCATGGCTGCGTTTCACCAGCGGTGTGTAGTGCGCGCCTTCGCCGATGGCGAGGCGGGTGATGCGCGTGTCGCCATGGCTCGAGCCCTGTTCGTGCGGCGGCGCGAAACGGTCGATGCCCATAACCCGCGCGCCGCGCTTGGCAAGCTGGTAGAGCGCGGCGCTGCCCATGGCACCAAGACCGACAACGATGACGTCGTAGCGCGTCAGGCGGGCACCGCTTTCCAGAAGTAGCGGATGAAGCCGCGCTTCTCGTCGCGGTCCTTCACCCGGAACATCATCTTCACCTTCGTGCCGCTGTCGATCTGGCCCTGCTCCACATCCGTGATGTCCGCCATGAAGCGGCCGCCATCGGCGAAGGTGATCATGCCGTAATGGTTCGGCGGCGACATCGAATAGGTGAGGAAGTCCGCCGACCAGGACAGGATCGTGCCTTGCTGGTCTGCGAAGCTGTATGGGTCCTGGCTGTCCACGGCCTTGCAGTTGGGGTTCACGCAGATGCGCGTGCGCGGATATTGGCCGGTGCCGCAGACGCGGCATTTGCCGCCGACAAGGCCGGTGAGCATATCGTTCTTGCGGTAGAGCACGGTGAGCGCGGTGCGCTTGTCCACTTCCGCGCGCATGCCCTTCTCAAGCTCGATCAACCCGTTGAAGCCGAGATATTTGTTATAATTCGTCTCTTCCTTGCGGCGCGCGAGACTGCCGGAGACGCCACTGCGCTTGATATCGGCGATTGCAGGCGTTGCTTCGAACAGAAGCGCATCGCAACCTTGACCGAACTGGGCAATCAGAATTTTCTCGCCAGGCTTTGCGCTTTCCAGCGTATGCGCAAGCATAAGAAGCGAATGGGCTGCGCCGCTGTCGCCGACATTTGACGCGAGATTGTCGCGCACCTTCGCCGGATCGATGCCGGATTGTTTGGCGAGCGTTTGATCGAGCTTGGCAAACGGACACGGCAGGATCAGATGCGCGATATCCGCGGCCGCAACGCCCGACTTTTCAAGCAGCGCCTTGATCGCGGCGGGAACGATCTTTGAATAGCCTTCGTCGCGGATCCAGCGTTCTTCCCAACCATAGTCATAATCTTCGTCGCCGCCACGAAAGTGATCGACGAAATCCAGCGTTACCGAATGGCTGCCGAGGAACTTGGCAATAACCTTTTCCTTGCCGAGCGTGAACGCAGCGGCGGCATCGCCGTAAGCCATCTCTTGCGCGGAAGCCGCGCGGGCCTTGCGCTTTTCGCCTGCAACGATCAACGGCGAAGCCATGCGGCCGGACGCAACACCGTCGATTGCCGCCAGCAACGCCGATGTGCCCGCGCGCTGCGATGACGAGATATCTATGGACGCGATACCTTGTTGCAGGCTGAGCGCGCACGCCACGATGCCGGCGTTCTGGCGATCGGAAAACGGCAACGTGGTGGAAGCGAAATAGAGCCCATCCACGACTGCGCGATCCTTGATCGGATCGGTGGCCGGCAAACAGTCGCGCGCCGCCTCGACAGCCATGGTCACCGCATCTTCGTCCCAATTCGCCATGCTGCGCTCGCCTTTTGCGGCGCCCATCATGCCCGGCGCAAACCATGCGTTGGCCTGCGCGATCGCCCTGCGCTGCAGGCGCAGGCGTGGGACGTATGCCCCATAAGACGTGATGCCGATCATGTCTCTGCCCTGTGGGTTTTCTGATTAAGTTAAAAGAAATCAGCTTTGACAGGGCGAGGCAACGCTCAGGACGGCGCAGCGATGCAGTTCAGGCCCTTGTTACGAAGCCGACCGCAGAAGTCCGCGGCGCTCACGCCAGCCGGTGCCTGCGTGCGTAGTCGCCAGAAATGGCCCTTACCGGGAACATCGGCTTCGACAATGAGCGGCGACGCGCCGTTAAGAAGATCGCCCGCCGCTGCGGCTGCCTTGTTCCAGCCAAGCGCCGCGTCACCTTGATTGCGCCATGCGCCGAGTTGAACGACGTCACCGTTATTGACGGGGGCCGATCCGGATGCCGGTTGCGGCGCCACGAAAGATGCGATGCGCGCTTCCGCCGCGTGTTGCGGTTTCTTCTTGCCTGCATCCAGGATGGCAGGGCGCAACATAAGCCCGTCCGATGCGTCATCCGCCGTAGCAATGGAGGGCTGCGGCGAGGGGGACTTCTTTTCTTCGCGCACGACGACCGGCGGCGTGACGGGTTCGTCCGGCGCACGTAAGCTATAGGTGCTTCCAACTGTCGAGAGCGCAGCCATACGCTTGCTTGCCGACGCGAAATTTCCATTGGCGGCGAGCGCACGCTGATAGAAGGCTTTTGCCATGACCGGATCGCCTTGGGCTTCGGCGACACGGCCGAGGCCGTATAGCGGATATTCCGGCTGGTCGTTTCCGGCGGCGAGCGATGCCTGATAGTCGGTGCGCGCCTCGGCATAGCGCGCTGTCCGGCGATAAGCGTTGGCGCGGTTGTTCAGCGCGGTCGCATAGCCAGGCACCTGTTCCAGCGCATGCGAGTAATCGGCGATGGCGGCATCCGTGCGGCCGAGTTCGTCAAGCGTCACGCCGCGGTCGAAATAGGCGCGCGCAAGATCGCCGCGGGGCAGCATCTGAGAGTCGATCGCCTTGGTGAAATCCTTCACGGCTTCGGCGCGTCTTCCCATCTGCTCGCGCGCGAGCCCGCGGTCCATGAGAAGGTAGGCACCGTTCAGCGGATCGGAGACTCCGGCAGCGAGCATCTGCGTCGCCATGGCCTCGGCATCCTGCGCGCGGCTCTCGCGCAAGGCCGCGGCGATGCCGGCAAGCGATGGCGAATCCTGCGCCAGCGCGGGCGCGAACAGCACCAGCGCAATCACACACCCGCAAATGAGAGGCTCAAGACGCAAGCCAAGACTCCGGCAATATCAATTAGATACGATGATATTTCCGGTACCACTCCACAAAGCGCGGAATGCCTTCTGCGAGTGGAATTCTGGGGACAAATCCGAAGTCCTGTCCCGCTTTGGCAATGTCGGCGTAGGTTTCGCGCACATCGCCCGGCGGACCCTTCGTGTCTTCAATTCGCGCCTGCTTGCCGGTGGCTCCCTCGATGACGCGAATCAGCGTCAGCACGTCTTCAGGGTGGCTGTTGCCAAGATTGTAGATGCGGTGCGGCGCCTGCCGCGCTTCACCCGCGAACGGCGTTTCCGCGATGCGCACCAACGCGGCAACGATGTCGTCGATATAGGTGAAATCGCGCTTCAGCTTGCCGCCACCAAACACCGGAATCGGCCGGTCATTCAGGATTGCGTCTGTGAACAGCCAATAGGCCATATCGGGCCGGCCCCAGGGGCCGTACACGGTGAAGAAGCGAAGCGCGGTCTGCTGAAGACCGTAAAGCTCCGCGTAAGAATGAGAGAGCAACTCGCCGGCGCGCTTCGTCGCGCCATAGTAAGACACTGGATGATCGGCGCGCGCGGTCTCGGCAAACGGCGCGGGTGTGTCGTTGCCGTAGACCGAACTCGACGACGCGTAAACGAGCTGGGCGAGGCCTTTCATGCCGCGCGCGAACTCCAGGACGTTGTGATGACCGACGAGATTGGCACGCGTATATGCCGCAGGATCGGTAAGCGCGTAACGTACGCCAGCCTGCGCGGCCAGGTGCAGAATGAGATCGTATTGTTCCTGGCCTGCTGCCGCTGTGAGCGCGCCCGGCTCTGCGATATCCCCCTGCGCGAAGCGGAAGTTTTTTTCACCCTCGAAATCTTTCAATCGCGCGCGCTTGAGAGCGGGATCGTAGTAGGGATTGAGATCGTCCATCGCGGTGACGATATGGCCGCGGCCCAGCAGCGCCTTGGCTGCGTGGAACCCGACAAAGCCCGCACCGCCAGTCAGGAATATTCGCATGGTTGCGAAGGCTTAGGGCCGAAATCGCGCGGCATCAAGTGGACCACGGCGGCCCGCTATGCCAATAAGTCCCGTCACCCCATCTTATGAAATTCCATGGCCAAACCCGCTCCGATCCGCAAAGCCGTACTGCCCGTCGCCGGGATGGGCACGCGATTCCTGCCAGCCACCAAAGCCGTGCCGAAGGAAATGCTGCCGGTGGTCGACAAGCCTGTGGTGCAGTATGCGGTTGAAGAGGCACGCGAGGCGGGCATCGAGCAATTCGTCTTCGTGACGGGCCGTGGGAAGATGGTGATCGAGGACCACTTCGATCACGCCTATGAACTCGAAGCTCTGTTGAAGGAGCGCGAGAAGACGAAGGAACTGGACTCTCTTCTCGAGAGCCTGCCGCAATCCGGCTCGGTAAGTTTCACGCGCCAGCAGAAGCCTTTGGGCTTGGGCCATGCCGTCTGGTGCGCGCGCCACTTCATCGGCAACGAACCCTTCGCGGTTTTGTTGCCCGACGACCTTTGCGTGGGCAAGCCGGGCGCACTGAAGCAGATGGTGAAGGCTTACAACGAGGTGGGCGGCGGCGCCGTGATCGCGGCCGAAAAACGTCCGCAATCGGAAATCCACCGCTACGGCGTCATCAACCCCGGTAAAACCAGCGGAAATGTGCTCGAAGTCAAAGGCATGGTGGAGAAGCCCAAGGCCGAGAAGGCGCCGTCGCTTCTGCGTATCGTGGGCCGCTACATTCTGCCGTCCGAGATATTCTCCGAGCTCGATCGCCAGGAGAAAGGCGCAGGCGGAGAAATCCAGCTCACCGACTCCATGCAGAAGCTTATCGGCCGGCATCCTTTTCACGCGGTCGAAACCAGGTGCGACTGGTACGATTGCGGCGACAAGGTGGGCTTCCTTCAGGCGAACATTGCGGTGGGCCTGACCAGACCGGACATCGCGCCGGCGCTCAAAAAGGCTCTGGCCGGCGTAAAAGGCTGACCCCACGTCGCCCCCAAGGCCTTAACCCAAGGCAGGGAGGCGGCTTGCGCGCTTCCCAAGGCTGGTCTAATTCCTGCCCGCTCTAATTTTTGGCCGGGGTTACACAAATGCGGAATATGATTGTCGGCGTGGTTTTGGCTGCGGCGCTCCTCGCCGGGCTCTTTGCGCTGGCCCACTACTATCCGGCTCAGATCGGCATGCAGGACCCTATGGCGGCAGCTGGTGATGTCCAGCCGGGCTTCATTGGAACAAAACCCATTGGCCCTTGGCTGCTGATCTGCAAGCCCGGCCCCAAGATCACTACGGAAAATGGGATGGGGCACTGCCAGGTCAGCCTGATCTATCACCGCAAGGATAGCCCCAAGCAGGCGCTCCTGATCGTGACCTTCCGGGTTCAGGGTACGGCCCAGCATCTGGTGGCCATCGCCGTGGTGCCGCCCATCGTGAAAAAGGGCGATGAAATGGACATGCAGGCTGGGGAAAAGCGCCTCCGTATGCCGATCTCCATCTGCAAACCGACCGAATGCGCCGCTGCTGTCACCCTCGCCCCGCAAGGCGAGAAGGATCTTCTGGCCGTACCGCAGGCTGCGCTTTTCTTCCCGCCGGGGCCGGACGGAAAGCGTCGCGGAGTTCCTGTGCCATTCCTGGGCCTGCCCCAGGCGGTCGCCGCCATGCGCCGCGCCGAGCAGTAGACTGCGGCAAGCCTAAGATTGACGCTTTATGGGCGCTCCGGGAATTCTTCCGGAGCGCCACTTTTTTGTGGGTTTGGCCGTTCCGGATTTTGGCTTGAAACCCCGACTCCGGCGCGCGAAAAGCGACCCCTATAAGGAGAACCGCGATGCGCGTGGCCATGATCGGCACGGGATATGTAGGCCTGGTTTCCGGTGCCTGCCTTTCGGAATTCGGCCACGACGTCGTCTGCGTGGACAAGGACGCGAGCAAGATCGAATCGCTAAAGGCAGGAAAGATTCCGATCTTCGAGCCAGGCCTCGACGAGGTCGTAGCGACCAATGTGAGTGCGGGGCGCCTGTCTTTCACCGACACGCTAGCCGATGCCGTTAAAGGCGCGGACGCAGTTTTTATCGCCGTCGGGACGCCGAGCCGAAGGGGCGACGGTCATGCCGATCTGAGCTTTGTGTTCGCCGCCGCCGAAGAGATTGCTCGCGCGATGGACGGCTATACCGTCGTCGTGACGAAATCGACCGTACCTGTCGGAACCGGCCGCAAAGTCGAGGACGTGATCCGGCGCGCTCGCCCGGATGCGGATTGCGACGTGGTGTCCAATCCTGAATTCCTCCGCGAAGGGTCAGCGATCGAAGATTTCCGCAGGCCCGATCGCGTGGTGGTCGGCTGCGATACAGATCGCGCACGCGCGGTGCTGACCGAAATCTATCGCCCTCTGTATTTGAACGAGACCCCCATTCTGTTCACCTCGCGCGAGAGTAGCGAGCTTATAAAATACGCCGCGAACGCGTTCCTTGCGACCAAGATCACCTTCATCAATGAGATGGCAAACATCTGCGAGAAAGTCGGCGCGGACGTGCAGGATGTCGCGCGCGGGATGGGACTGGACGGACGCATCGGCAACAAATTTCTTCATGCCGGGCCCGGTTTCGGCGGGTCCTGCTTTCCCAAGGACACGCTTGCCCTGCTTAAAACGTCGCAGGATGTCGGCGCCAAGACGCGCATCGTGGAGGCTGTTGTCGCCGTCAACGATCAGCGCAAACTCGATATGGCCGAAAAGATCGAACGGGCATTCGGCAGCGTGACGGGAAAGACGATCGCGATCCTTGGACTCACGTTCAAACCCAACACCGACGACATGCGCGATGCACCCAGTCTGGTGATCGTGCCACATCTACAGGCGAAAGGCGCCAGAATCCGGGCTTACGACCCGGAAGGTACGCAGGAAGCACGCAAGCATCTGAACATCGATTTCAGCCCAAGCGCATACGAGGCGCTGGAGAATGCAGATGGCGTGGTCATCTTGACCGAATGGAATGAGTTTCGCGCTCTTGATCTGGGCCGCGTAAAGGCCAAGCTGAAAACACCGTTGATGGTGGATTTGCGCAACATCTATCGTGCCAACCAGATGGCCGCTGCGGGCTTCACCTATGTGAGCGTGGGTCGCACGACCACTGCCGGCGGCTGATCGTCAGACGATGCCCTTCTCCCGCAGGTAAGCGACCGCATCGTTCGCGAGATCCTCGGCGCTGCGCTCGACCGTCCGCAATGTGATCTCCGCAGCTTCGGGAGGCTCGTAGGGGCTGTCCACGCCGGTGAAATTCTTGATCTGCCCGGCGCGGGCTTTCTCATAGAGGCCCTTGGGATCGCGCTGCATGCAAAGCTCGATCGGCGTATCGACGAACACTTCGATGAATTCGCCGTCGGGCAGCAGATCACGCGCCATGCGCCGCTCCGAACGGAAAGGCGAGATAAACGATACAAGGACGATCAATCCGGAATCGGCGAACAGCTTCGCCACCTCTCCGACGCGGCGGATATTTTCCACGCGGTCCGCATCCGTAAAGCCAAGATCGCGATTGAGCCCGTGCCGTACATTATCGCCATCGAGAAGATACGTGTGCCGGCCATCAGCAAACAATTTACGCTCAACGAGGTTGGCGATCGTGGACTTTCCGGAACCCGATAGGCCGGTAAACCACAGAACGGCGGGCTTCTGGCCTTTTGATTGCGCACGCGCAGCCTTGTCCACGTCGAGCGCCTGCCAGTGAACATTGGTCGCGCGACGCAAGCCAAAATCGATCATGCCGGCGCCGACGGTATTGTTGTTGAATCGATCTATGAGAATAAAACCGCCGGTATCGCGGTTGTCCACGTAGGAATCAAAGGCGATCGGCTGGGCCAGAGACAGGTTGCCGTATCCCACCTCGTTGAGCGCAAGAGTTTTGGCGGCGGAGTGATCGAGCGTGTTCACGTCAATTTTGTGCTTCAGCTCCGTGACAGACGCCGGGACAGTTCGCGTGCCGATCTTCAGCAGATACTGGCGGCCGGGGAGCAACTCCTCTTCCGCCATCCACAGGACATGCGCCGCAAACTGATCGGAGACTTCCGGACGTTGCGAGGCAGGCGCGATAATGTCGCCACGCGAAATGTCGACTTCATCCGCGAGCGTCAGTGTCACTGCTTGTCCGGCGATCGCTTCTTTGAGATCGCCATCCATCGTCACGATACGCGAGACCTTCGTCGTCCGCCCTGAACCGGCGACGACGACGCTGTCTCCGGGAGCAACGCGACCAGATGCGATCGTGCCGGAGAAGCCGCGAAAATCGAGATTGGGGCGGTTAACCCACTGGACCGGGAGCCGGAAGGGCTTCTCGACGAGATCGGACTCGACGTTGACCGTTTCCAGATGCTCGAGAAGCACAGGACCTGTGTACCAGGGCATATTCGCGCTACGGCTGATGACATTGTCGCCAAAACGCGCCGAGAGGGGGATTGGCACGAGGCTGACAAAGTCCAGCTGCCGCGCGAATTCGCGAAATTCCCCGACGATTTGGTCGAACGTTTCTTGCGAATAATCGACAAGGTCGATCTTGTTCACGGCCAGGACAACGTGGCGGATGCCTAGCAGAGAGGCGATATAGGCGTGCCTGCGCGTTTGCGTGAGCACTCCCTTCCGCGCATCGATGAGAATGACGGCGACTTCGGAATTCGAGGCGCCTGTCGCCATGTTGCGCGTGTATTGTTCGTGGCCCGGCGTATCGGCCACGATGAACTTGCGCTTATCCGTGGCGAAAAAGCGGTAGGCGACGTCGATGGTGATGCCCTGCTCCCGCTCCGCTTCCAATCCATCGACCAGCAACGCGAAATCGATGTCTTCACCGGTTGTGCCGTGCTTCTTTGAATCCTTCTCCAGTGCGGAGAGCTGATCTTCGAACAGCAGCTTGGTGTCATAGAGCAAGCGGCCGATCAGAGTGGATTTGCCATCATCGACACTGCCGCACGTCAAAAAGCGCAGCAGAGACTTTTTCTCTTGCGCGGCTAGAAATTCTGGAAGGTCTTTCACCGGAGCGTTCATCAGAAGTACCCCTCGCGCTTTTTCTTCTCCATCGAGGACTTCTCGTCGTGATCGATCACACGTCCCTGCCGTTCGGACGTGCGCGCGGTAAACATTTCGGCAAGAATTGCTTCGAGTGTCTGGGCATCGGACTCGATCGCGCCGGTGAGCGGATAGCAGCCCAAGGTTCTGAAACGGACGAGCTTTTCTTCGATCTTTTCGCCCGGCAATAACTTCATGCGGTCGTCGTCGACCATTATTATCGCGCCATCGCGCGTGACGACAGGACGCTTGGCCGCGAAATACAATGGAACGATCGGAAGCCTTTCCATCATCGTGTATTGCCAGATGTCCAGCTCGGTCCAGTTCGAGAGCGGGAAGACACGAATGCTTTCGCCCTTGTTTATCCGCGTGTTGTATACGCGCCAAAGCTCAGGACGCTGGTTCTTCGGATCCCATGCGTGATTGGCGTTGCGAAAGGAGAATACGCGCTCCTTTGCCCTGCTCTTTTCTTCATCGCGGCGTGCACCGCCGAAGGCGGCATCGAATCCGTATTTGTCGAGTGCCTGCTTCAGCGATTCGGTCTTCATGACCTGCGTGTGCAACGACGAGCCGGAATCGAAGGGGTTGATGCCCCGCTTCACGCCGTCTTCGTTGATGTGAACGATGAGATCCAACCCAAGCTTTTTCGCCGTCTCGTCGCGAAACCGGATCATCTCGCGGAATTTCCACGTGGTATCGACGTGGAGCAGCGGAAAGGGCGGCTTTGAAGGATAAAATGCCTTCATCGCAAGATGGAGCATCACGCCGGAGTCTTTGCCGATGGAATAGAGCATCACCGGATTGCGAAATTCGGCTGCGACTTCGCGAATGATGTGAATGCTCTCGGCCTCAAGGCGGCCAAGGTGGGAATTTGCGCTGACAGGCATGAACTTCTTGGTCCGCGAGCTTCTGGATCTGCTGAAAATCAGGTGGCGGTTCTAACCTGAAAACGCAAATTGCGTACACAAAAAATCCAGCCGACGCAGGTGCGCGCCGGCTGGATTATCCAATCTTCAAGCTGCGGAATTAGTGGCGGTGACGATAACCACAATTCGCGGGATGCGATCTGCGGTAGGAATATTCCCCGCAAGGATTCGGGACCCGCCGGCCACAATTACCCGGATGCTGATAAGCATAGTACTGATCGCCGCACGGATTAGGCACCCGGCGCCCGCAATTCCCGGGATGCTGATAGGCGTAATACTGGTCCCTGCAGCCGGGATCCCAAGCGGCGAGCTGCAACCCTTGGTCGCTGCTGGCGTCGCCCATGGCGTGCCAATCCAGCGTGGAGGCGTTTGCGGCAGGCGTATTGGCCGTAGCGGAGGCCGCGCCCATCAAGGCGATGGAAGCGCCGAATACTGCGGCAAGGGCGAATTTGGAAAATTGCATAGCGTCCCCTTTGGTCAGTGGTCCCTGTTCAAACCGCGGAAAGGGTGTTCGGTTCCGCATCCGCCAAGGGCCACGCCTACAATAGCACTTTTTAGGGTGTCCGGCATGTCTGATGGCGGCCTTGAAGATGAACAGGCGTCAGCCCGCGTCGTTCAGGCGACGCTCCCAGGCCAAGGCGGTTCTAACAATTTCATCCAGATCATCGTGTTTGGGAGACCACCCGAGATCCTGCCGGAGCCGGGTCGAATCAGCGACGACCGCAGAGGAATCGCCAGGGCGTCTCGGCGCCTCACGCACAGGCACCGCAACACCGCTCACACGGGACACCGCGGTAATGACCTCCCGAACCGAGAAACCATGGCCATATCCGCAATTCATGATAGCGCTATCGCCCCCGCCATCCAGATATTTAAGCGCCAGAATATGTGCGTTCACCAAGTCTTCGACGTGGATATAATCGCGAATGCAAGTGCCGTCCGGGGTTGGATAGTCGGTGCCGAACAGATCAAGGGCGGGCACGCGGCCAAGCGCGGCCTGACAGGCCCGCTTGATCAGGTGAGTCGCGCGCGGCGTGGATTGGCCGGTTCGTCCCTTCGTATCGGCGCCTGCGACATTGAAATAGCGAAGCGCTACAAAATTGAACGGATGGGCAATCGCTACGTCCTTGAGCATCCATTCCGTCATCAACTTCGATCGCCCGTACGGATTCAGCGGCACGGTGGGCTGACCTTCCGAAACCGGCAGTGCGCCCGTTTCGCCATAGACGGCAGCCGTTGAGGAAAAGACGAACTTTCCGATGCCGGCTTCGACGGCAGCGGCGACGAGATTGCGGGAAACGACCGTGTTATTTCGATAATACAGAAGCGGGTTTTCAATTGATTCTGGTACGACGATCGAGCCGGCGAAATGGATGATCGAATCGACTTTGTGATCGGTGAGAAGCCGCTGGACGAGCGGAACATCGCCCGCATCTCCACGCACAAAGCTGGCGCGATCGGATACCAGGCCCTGTAATCCCGTTGTCAGATTGTCGAGCACCACGACGTCGTAGCCCGCATCGACAAGGGCATAGGTCATATGGCTGCCGATGTAGCCCGCGCCGCCAGTGACCAGAACACTCATTTCAGGAATCCCGACATTGCAGGTTGCGCGTCGCTGACCCGGCGCCCTCCACAGCGACTCGGGGCAGGTCCCTTTGAAGCAGATCAGACACTGAGTCGATGAGCTAGCCGGAACGCGCGGTCATAGGCGAGACACATGCCGAAAACGCAAAAAGGGAGCGCATACGCGCTCCCTTTTCGAGGAATTCTCAGACTTCTTACGGGTTGCCCGTCGTGGTCGTCGAGACCGACCCGTGGCCACCGCCAGAAGCGGCAAGTGCGATGCCACCAGCGACAACGCCAACGCCCAAAATGATCATCCACGTGTCGTTGCTCATCATCTGAGCCTGCTTCACGCCCGCAGCCTTGCCCGGCGCCAGAGCTTGCTGCTGCTGCGAATTGATTTTACCGGCCTCGGTCCCCCCGAATGCCACCGCAGTGCTCGACAACAGCATAGCCGCCGCCACAGCAACCGATCCCCACGTCCGAACCATGAAAACTCCTCCAAAGACTGCCGAATTTAACCGGTATGTAGCTTGCGATTATCCGAACTGTCAACCACTGCAAGACCAAGATTTCACCGGATTTCAGCCGAAATCTACGACCTCCACCCCTTAGGGGCTGCAATGTGACCTGACGGACACAGGCGATCAGCGCCCCTCCCGTCCAGCATTCCAAGTATAGCTTTGGAAGCCGCCCCCGCTCAAGCCCCCGCCGCCCAACCTCGTCGCCCTCCTAAATGAGCAAAGCCGCGGAACGTCTGGTGAAATGCGTTAGGAAAATGGTGATATTGTTGACGCGATCCGATCAGACGGGCTGACGGGCTTAGCGGCTTCCAGGAACCGGTAGCACATGCTGACGACTGTCGGCCTTATCATCTTCTCGTTGGCGGTGACGGTCCCGTTTCACTACGAGTCGTTGCGCGTATTGGGGGCGCTCACCAGCACGCAGCGAGGCGATCCCCGCGCGAAAATGCTGATCATCATGTTCGTGCTGATCGCCATTCATCTCGTTGAAATCGCGATTTATGCAGGTGTGTTTTTGTTCGGTGCCAATGTTGCGCAACTGGGCACATTGCCGAACATCCCGCATCCGCATTTCCTGGATTTCTTTTATTTCTCCGCAACGACCTATACGACGGTCGGCTACGGCGACATCACGGCCGGCGGAAGCCTTCGCATCGTGTCGGGCGTGGAAGCCCTCGATGGCGTTTTGCTGTTAAGCTGGTCCGCATCCTTCACTTATCTTGCCATGCAGAAGTATTGGGATGCACAGGGGGATACTCCCGTAAAGCCTATACTTCGCCAGCTGTTTATCCGTCCAACGCGAGAACAGCGCGAAAAAGCGAGGCTGAGGGCCGAACGGCGAGCAGCCCGTGAACAGAGATTGAAAGAGAAAAACAGGCAGGCAGACGCATCGGCCGACAGGCCTTCGTCGCAATCGCCCTCCTCCTAGGATTGGACTTACAGGTGTCTGACGTTCGCGCAAAGCATGCTGGCGCGCTTAAGGTTGCTACCGTCGTGGGCGCACGCCCACAGTTCATCAAGGCATTCCCCCTGTCACGCGCGCTACGGGCGATAGAAGGAATTGCTGAAATTGCCATCCACACCGGGCAGCATTTCGACAGCAACATGTCCGATATTTTCTTTTCCGAACTGGAGATGCCGCCGCCGGACTACCAACTGGGCATTCACGGCGGAGGCCAAGGCTCGATGACCGGCCGGATGCTGGGTGCAATCGAAGATGTGTTGATCAAGGAAAGACCGCATGTCGTCGTCGTGTACGGCGATACCAATTCAACGGTGGCCGCTGCCCTCGCCGCTTCCAAACTCCACATTCCAGTCGCACACGTGGAAGCCGGATTGCGTTCCTTCAACAAGCGAATGCCCGAAGAAATCAACCGCATCGTGGCGGATCACCTGAGCACGTTGCTGCTTTGCCCGACGACGACAGCAATAACCAACCTGTCGCGCGAGGGGATAAACAGCGGGGTCGAGAAAACAGGCGACTTGATGTTCGACGCAACGCGCATCGGCATCGAGATGGCGGCGAGAAAATCATCTATCCTGGATACGCTCGCCTTGGCATCGCGGAAATACGCCGTCGCCACGATTCATCGCGCAGAAAATACGGATGAGCCGTCTAACCTTCAAAGGGTATTCAGCTACCTTGCCGATCTGGCCCAAGGCCAGATGATCGTCATGCCACTACACCCGCGTACGAAGAACGCGTTAGCCACTGCGCAGATCGATCTGACGGCAACGGGCATAAAATTGATAGAGCCCGTTGGCTTCCTGGATATGTGCCAGCTTCTCCATCATGCCAGCGCCGTTTACACGGACTCAGGCGGCGTTCAGAAAGAAGCGTACTTCCATCAAGTTCCTTGCGTGACTTTGCGGAGCGAAACCGAATGGGTCGAGACCATTTCACACGGTTGGAACAGACTGTGGAATTCGGATGAATACGCACCCCGAACAACGATCGACGAATATGGCGACGGCCACGCAGCCCTGCAGATAGCAAAATCTATCGTGCGCATGGCGACCAACCGAAGCTAGTTTTCTCTTTGTGCGATGCGCCAGCTCGCCGCTATGCGGACAGAGTTGCGAGATGATCGCGCGAAAACGCGTCTCCGAGTTGGCTGCAAATCTTATAATAGCGCGCCGCCTGGTCTAAATCTTTTTCAACACCGATGCCGCGCTCCAAAATCATCGCGTATTCGCGCAAGGCGTCCATATTCCCGTGTTGGCAGCGCTCAATCAATCTGGACACGTTATCGGCGGTGTAGAACTCGTCCGGCTTGATGTTGCCAAACAGAGCCCGCGTGGTTCCATTGCTGATCCGCTCCACTTCCTTTGTTTGATCCTGCAGCGCCTGACGCTTTTGGCGCGCGCTCTCGATGTAGCTTTCCAGTGCCGCAAAATCGAGGGGCTCTTCCATGATGTGATCCCAAGACGTGTCGAATTGATGCGCCTCCAGGAACGCTGCAAAATGGGCACGAAAAGCCGTAACATCAGCGGGCGTGAACCACTGCCTCCACTCCCCTGTCGTGCCCTTGCGCTGGTTTACCGATATCTCGCCCTCCAGCTTCCTGACCCTCACTTCCCTTCCAATCTCTTCGGAAAGAGCACGCGCATCGCCGGCCGACAGATCATCGAAGCGAACTTTGCGGACCTTTTCCGGAAACCGAGCCAAGATAAGCCCGAAAGAGCGAAGCAATGCGCCATAGTCCTTTGGCATAAGGACCGGCACTTTGTGCCGGCGATAGAGCGCCAAAATATCCTTGATAGATACGCTTTCCGGGTCGGATGCCTTGCGTCGGAATGCATCCAGCAACTCATTCCGCAGCCGGTCATTCAGGGTATACGCTGCACGGGACACAAGCCGGTAAGGCAGCCAACTGACGACAACGTCCCGCGGATCGCGCACGAGCAGAAATGCATGATCGGCGCGTTCAAACAACGGACCATCGCGGAAGCGGTCCTCAACCAGTATTTTCGTGATTTCGACCTCAGCAACATCATCGCTCAGTTGAGGAAGATTGCGCTTGATCTCATCTCTCGGCTCCAGAAAGGCAATGCGCCCATCGGGCGGAAATGCCTGCTCAACGGCATAAAACGCAGCCGTCGTCCCCGACCTTGGCAAACCGCAAATCAATATCTTCCGCATACTCTGCCTGCACTGCCCGTTCGAAAATCCCGCGCGACTTTCACCCAGCCATCAAGAGATCGGTTCTGTCGGGATCGTGCCCAAACTGCGCATAACGCGGATCGCTTGGCCATTCCCTTGTGTAGTCCCGCCACTTATTTGCATAAAACCGGAAAAGCGGACGGTTCTGATACGCTGTAATCTGCTCCAGACGGCGAATATGCGTTTCGTGATAGATGTTCCTATTCTGCCCGTCCAGCACCTTCGCGAAATTCGTTGGATAGCCAACCAGTTGCAGAGCAGAGGGCGGGAGCGAAAGATCACATTGCCTCGGCAGCCCACACATCCAAACAGAATTCAGCGCGATCCACCGGCCGCCCACGGGAGCGGATGACAGCGGATCGTACTCGCCAATGTAGCCCTCGAGGAGAACCCGTCCAAAAAGTGGTCGTTGCAATGTGAACAACATGCGATTCGGTGTTGCGAAATGACTCGCAATCACATTGAAGCGCGCGTTGCGTCCCGAAAAGAAAGTCTCCGATCCCTCACGCGCACGGACATCTTTTTCGAAAAAGAAATTGCTCCAACGGGTAGATGACTGTTCTGCCAATGGAAGCACGGCAGCGTCAGAGAGCGCGAATGCCGCGTCTGAAATCACGATCGGCGACTTGCTGGTTTGCACGCGCAGGCGCAGATAGAGCGGGCCTGCGAGGCTGTAACGGGAATTTCGGTACTCTGGGCAATCATATTTGGGAAGCAAATGCTCGAGGGCATCCAAATTCGCCTCGATGAACTCCGATGCGCCCATGCGGTCTACAAGTCGGCCGTCTTCACACAGCGTCGCGAGCGCACTTAGCCAACCGTTCAGGATCAAGTCCGGGGTATCGAGAGGCAATTCTTCGATACCCATGCCAAACGGCATGCGGCGTGCGACACCTCCTTCATCGACGGGAATTAGCAGCGATGCAAAAGCCTCCCGCGCCGCCGCTTCATAGGCAGGCTCGCCAAGCGCCAGAGACAACTGAAAAAAGCAACGCACATAGTAAGCTTGCGTCAACGCGGAATAGTGGCGGCGCGCGATCCTGGCGTGCTGACCGTCTGCCGGATACCAAAAAACGAGCGCGCCCTGGAATTTCCTCATTCGTCGCAAGGCTGCATCCGCCACGAGCTTCGCTGCGGCCAGCGCATCTCTGTCCCCCGAAGCGGAATATTGGGCGAGGTATTCGTTGATCAGATAGGTAGGATAGAGTGGATGTTCATACGTTGCCCCGCTTTCCAACCGCTGCGCCGGATAGCCGTCGTCCTGCACGTGGATTCTGTAGTAGCGGGCGTGAGAATCAGGGATGCGGAGATGAACCCTTGGAAGCGCACGCCCCGTGAACTCAAGGTGAGCGTTGGGATTTGTCGGTGACATATAATCTATGTCCACACCCGGGTGAGAGGGCAGCTTGCGTGGTCAAAGGATCGAGCGTTCCACCAACTTCGCATAGATTGCCGTGGCCCTGTCGCTGCGGATGAATTCGCGGTCGCTTTTTGAAACTGGCTTGGGCGCGGAATGCACAGCCAACTTTTCGGGCTCAGCGGTTTTGACGCGTTCGTACACGTTGAAGTTTCCGCCGATATAGTGCTGCTCCGTATCCCAATATTTCAGAGCGGATTCATCCAGCGGAAGCGACAGTTTCTCGGCTAACCGCTTAACGCCATTGGCAGGATCCGACTGGAACTTGTCGAGACTGAGAAAGACAATTCCGCCCGCCGGATTGTAGGTTTGCTCATCCAGGAACTGCCAATAAATCTTGCTCCAACTGGTCATGCTGGCGCGCAAGGTCGCCGTTTTCCACGGCCTCTTTTGGACGGAAGCCCAGTACTGGAGGGGGCTCTTGAAGAGGACGAGTGTGGTATTCTGCAGATTGGGATCGAGCATCCTTATGGTCACGGGCGACTTTTCAGACGTGACGAGAACCTCGGCTCCGGCTCGCGCGGCCACCTTCGCGTACCAATCGGACGGATCGCGCTGCAGGTTCATTCGAAATTCGCGCGTCCACACTTCGCACTGCGCGCCGCACAATCTGCATTGCGGCATATCGCGATAGCCCTGCCAGAGCTTCGGATCGTCCGAAGCTTCGCCGAGCCGCGGCACGAGCCAATTGGATTCTCCGGCATTGGCCGCGTTTTTGGCTGTTCCGAGAATAAGGCCCATGAGGGTGCTTCCGGTGAAGGACGAACCGCCAATTACGATATGCCTATGGGACATGGTGATAAACTTCGCACACTTTCCGATGATGCCTATGCCGACTGGGGAAAAAGACGCCTCAGCGGCCCCTCGCTTTTTTGTAACCTTGTAATTCAGGCGGATACAAGTGCCTGCGCCTGGCCAAGAAACTGGCGGATAAAGGCGGCTCCAAATTCGGCGTTCATGTGCGTGGTTTCTACGGCTGCTGTGCCGGGGGCGTCCGTCTCGCCAGACACGCGGCCAAATGCCGTCGAAAAAGCCCCGGGCGATCCGACATACTTCGTTTTGGTGAAGATATGGCCGAATACGGTTTCGGGCGGCTGCGTCAACACCGGTGTGCCCCGCGTCCGGATACCCTCGATCGTTTGCAGGAATAGATCAGCCAACGATTCACGATCCTCCGGGTGGATTTCCCATCTCTTATCGGTCTCGACGATGCGCTGACCCGGATGAGGCTGGCAGAGCATAATTGGCGGCCGCCCGAGCGCCTCGCGAACCTTCTCAGCCACTCGCCAGCCCATCGACGAGATCAGCAAGCCGTGCAGCGCCTCCGAAAAGCCGTCCCGGGAAATCAGAAACCCGTTGCGCCTCGGAACATGCTCCAGCAGCCGATAACGATTGTAGATGCTGCGTGTGAACCGATTGGAGAAACCCATGCCGTGCAATGCGATCCCGTCATACGACTCGGTGTCGATCTGCCCGGCTTTACCGCTGAGCACCAGATAGCGTTCAAGCGACGGCGTTCCTGGCTTCAAGGTCGTGCCGCAAACCTCGAGCGATTCCATCTCCGTCGCGGGCGCGGCGAAAAACGTAATCCTCACATTCGGGTATTCGGCTGAAACGCGATCCCAGCCGAGCTTGAGCGCGGCGACATGGGAATTACCGATGACACAATAGTGCATGGGGCTAGCGCGGCGCGAAAGCGTCTAGAATGGCATCCTCGCAGACGACTTCATCATCGCATTCCGCAAGTGCCTCCTGGGCTTCGATCGATTCATCCTGCGCCTCGCGCGCGCTTCCGCTAGGATCGTGACAATCAAAAAACGCCCGCATCGCCACGGCCACGCCTTCCGGAGTGACATTCCGAAGGCTCTCGTCGTAGTAGGCCGCCCTTGCAAGCGGCGAAGCGATGAGTTCATAGGATGGAAAGTAATCGACGTCTTCAAATGTTGTCTCAAGCTCTCCCGCGACCGCCCGCAGGATGGCCTTCGAATAGGTCGTGGCAGAGAGAACATGCTGCCCAGAGGCCGTGGCGGCTAGCGGTACGGGCGAAACCGTGAGAATGAAACGGGCCCGCGGATTTACCGCACGAATCTCGTCTCTGAGCGCGCAGAAGTCCGCCAGAATTTCCGCATGCGTAAAGTTTTTGAAGTTGTAGACGTCCTGATCAAATGCGCCCGCAAGCACGCCAGGCGCCACGGGAAAGACCGTGCCGGACGCGGTTTCGATCCATGCTTCCGTCAGCCCGAACGTGAAAACGAGGACATCCAAAGTCTCGACAACCGCTTTCACCGCCGCGAGGTGCTTGACGCGATGCGCGATGACCTCGTCCACGGATCGTAATCCCTCGGGTTCAACCGACGGACGAAATGCGTCAAAGAACGCCGCGCCTCTGCGCCAAACGGGATTTGCCTTCGGCGGCGCGCCGAAAGCTTCACGCACCAGCTGCAGCAAATGGCGGACCGTATAGATGTTTGCGTATCGAGCGGAATACAGAAGATAGCCACGGCTCTGCGCGTGCCGTCCTAACAAGCCCGGGGGCGGAGGCTCTGCGTCAATGACGGTGAATTGCCTAGCCCTTAACTGCATTGCGATATGTTGCGCAAAGCAGCTTCCGGCTGTGGCAATCCTGGTTTGCCTATCGATCGAAAATTTCGGGCGATATAGGTCGGAAATCGTCTCAGGCGTATGGCGAGAAACGGCGCCTCGCCAGAAATATCTCTCGCCGCGACCGGTATAAGGATTTGTTGGCCGCTTGCTCATGCAACGGTGTCCGCTCGCGCACCCAAAGTAGGCGCCCACCAGTTCTCGTTTTCAATATACCATCGCACCGTTCGGCGGAGCCCCTCGTCAAAAGACGTTGCCGGCGTGAAGCCCAACCGCTCGCGCATTTTTTTGGACGCGATCGCATAGCGGAGATCGTGTCCGGGGCGATCCGTGACGAAGGCTATCTGTTCAGCATATCGCCGCCCATCCTTGCGGGGTCGAACTCCATCCAGAATCTCGCATATGCTCCGTGCCACGTCGATGTTTGCGCTCTCCGCATTGCCGCCCACGCAATACGTCTCGCCGACTTCACCGCCGAGAAGGATTTCGATTAGGGCATGGGCGTGATCTTCAACGAATAGCCAGTCCCTCACATTTCGGCCCGCGCCGTAAATCGGGATCTTCTTGCCGCGCAGTGCCGAGATGATCACGGTGGGCATGAATTTTTCGGGATGTTGATAAGGGCCGTAGTTGTTGCTGGTGTTGCTGACCACGACCGGCAGCCCATAGGTATTTGACCAGGCGCGGACCAGATGGTCCGCCGCCGCTTTTGAAGCGCTGTAAGGGGAGTTAGGACGATAACTGGTATCCTCATCGAACCCGCCCGGGTCCGCAAACTCGAGGGAGCCGAAGACCTCGTCCGTGGATACGTGGTGAAAACGGAATGCCGCTCTTCGATTTTCATCCAGCTTTCGCCAGTAACCGAGCGCCGTCTCCAGCAGGAGATATGTGCCTACGATATTGGTCTGGATGAAGGGCGCCGCCCCCGCGATCGAGCGGTCGACGTGGGACTCGGCGGCCAGGTGAAGCACTGCGTCGGGTTCATAGTGCCCAAAGATGCGGGCCAGGGCGTGCCCGTCACAGACGTCGGCCTGCTCAAAGTGATACCGGGGAGACCCCGCCACGGCCTGGAGGCTCGCCAGGTTGCTGGCATAAGTCAGCTTATCGACGTTAACGACGTTTATATCGGTTGAACCGATCAAGCGCCTTATCACGGCCGAGCCAATAAACCCCGCCCCACCCGTCACCAGAACCGTCTTCATCGACCCGTTTCCTCCTCGAGCACCCTAAGCGGCCCAGAGCGCGCCTAGAAGAGCATTTCCTCACGGTGCTGACGTGTTGGTCTTGGACGACGCATTGCCGGGCAGATATGGATCTTCGTGATATGCTGCGACGCGTCAACGACTTTATAGGCATTTATGACTAGCCCAGAAACAAGCCGCTATTTTTATCGACACCACCCGCAAAATTGCGCAGAGGACGACTTCTGGAGCCAAGTCAAACATACGGTAGGCGGAAAGCCGATTGCCGAAGAACAGGTCGCCTTGCTCGTATCGGCGGTCAAGTCGGGTTTGAATCTGACGAGGCAAGATCGGCTACTCGATCTATGCTGTGGCAATGGAGCGTTGACCACCCGCTTGTTTGAACTGTGCGATGGAGGGCTCGGAGTCGATATTTCTGAATTTCTCATAGGGGTCGCGAAGAAATACTTCGGAACGCGGAAACAGGATCAGTTCAAAATAGGCGATATGGTTGAGTTCGTTGAAACGGCGCACGATGCTGCCGATTATACCAAGATGCTCTGCCACGGGGGCTTCCAATACCTGACGCCGGCTGCCGCTCCAAATTTCCTCGAAACGCTGCGACTTCGCTTCGTGAAACTAGAGCGCGTCTTTTTAGGAAACCTGCCGGACAAAGCACGCATCCACGATTTCGTAAGTCCGCAATACTATAAACAGGGAATGGAGGATGACTGCGGCACGCCCTTTGGCATCTGGCGCACCGAAAGTGAATTCGCGCAACTTGCAAAAGACGCTGGCTGGGCTATCGAGATCCGCAGGATGCCGCCAGAGTACTATTCCGCTCATTATCGATATGATGCGGTACTGAGCCGATCGTGACTAACAACAAGCGATGCGTAGAAGATCTCGCTCTGTTTGGCGGTCCACTCCTGTTTGCTTCCTCGAGCCCCAAGGTGGCAAGCAACGCAACTGAGCAGTTTTTCAGTTATGCCAGGCAAGCATTTGAGGACCGGCGGCTTTCCAACCACGGACCATTGGTTCTGCAACTGGAAGAACAACTTAGAACGGTCCACCACACACGTCACTGCATCACGTTCGCGAACGCGTCCCTGGCAACCGCGATCGCGCTGCGAGTGCTAGCCGATGGGCGCAGCGGAAATGTGGTTCTGCCCGCAATCTCCTATCGCGAACTGCCGCATTTAATCCGGTGGGCCGGCCTCCTGCCCAAATACTGCGATGTCGAACCGGTCGGTCACACGCTGTCGGCCAGCGCACTGCGAGACGTGATCGACGCTGACACCGTAGCCGTGCTCCCAGTCGATAACGTCCACGCAATGTGCGACGTCGACGGCATAGAGGCCGTTGCGAAACAGGACCGTATTCCGGTTTTGCTGGACTCCGTCAATGCAAGCGGCAGACGTCGTGGAAGAAAAGTTTTTGACGCCCGAGGAACAGCCTGCGTCTACAGCTTGAACGCGCCTGCGCTCATAAACGATTTTGAAGGCGGCTATGTCACCACCGACGACGACACTCTCGCATCCAACTTAAGGGCTGCAGGAAATTTCGGTTTTCAAGGGGAGCGTAGCGCCACCCTTCTTGGCATGAACGCGAAGTTGAACGAAATTCATGCAGCGCTGGCTCTCGTAAATATGCCCAATACCGATGAACTCCAACACAAGAGCGCAGAGCGCCTTGCATCTTGCCGGGCGGCCTTCGCCGGCATAGACGGCATCGAGATTGCCGACTATTCAGCCGGGCCGGACAATTACGGCGTCATACTGATCAAGTTGCTTGCCGAATGGCCCTTGTCACGAGCACGGACACAAAATCTGTTAAACGCAGAACAGGCCCTTGCCGGCCAGCACTACACAAATCTTTTCGAAGTGTGTCCTGACCTTGGTTCAGCCGATCGAAGCCAGTTCCCTGTAGCCGAACGCGTCGGCCGAGAATTCCTGCAATTCCCTGTGGGAGCAACGACGAGTGACGAAGATACCTACACCCTGGCCGCGCTTCTCAAGTTCATCCAGCAAAATGCAGGCTTGATCCGGAGCCGGCTGGATGGCTGACATGCTGGACCGAATTCCGCCGCGTCCCACGGCGCTTCACGTTGGTCAACTCAATCTCCCGAACTGGGACTGGTTCGAGGCAGAATTCAGGAATGTCTTTGAGCGCGATTTGTTTGCAAGCCGCGGCCCACTGCAAGAGCGGCTCGAAGCCGCACTGGCAGACTATCTCGGGGTCCGTCACGTCATTTGCGTCGTCAATGCCACCGTTGCCTTGACGCTGACAGCACGTGCGCTCGACTTGCGCGGCGACGTGCTTGTGCCGTCATTCACCTTCGCAGCTACAGCGCAGGCGTTAAATTGGGCTGGGTTGAACCCTGTCTTCTGTGACGTTGAATCCGAAACTCACAATCTTTCGCCGCGCCTCGTTGAAAGGCATATGACTAAGGCTACAAGCGGTGTACTTGCAGTCCATCTTTGGGGACGCGCCTGTGATGTGGCAGGCTTGGATGCAGTTGCCAAGAAATATGGCCTGGCGCTTTTTTTCGATTCCGCGCACGCGGTGGGGTGCACGTATAACGGCACTCGTATCGGCGGTTTCGGTGAGGCCGAGATATTCTCGTTTCACGCCACCAAAGTGCTGAATGGCGCTGAGGGTGGCTGCATCGCGACCAACAACGATGAAACGGCCGCGAAGCTGCGGACCATGCTAAGCGTTCGTGCTGATCAAGCAGTTGGAAGCCCCCTGCTTCGCATCAATGGCAGAATGTCGGAGGCGCAGGCAGCAATGGCGCTGCTTAGTTTTGAGCATCTCCCCGCAAACATCGAGGCAAATCGTAAACGTTATGAACTGTATCGCGCGCGACTTGACGACATTGAAGGCCTGGAATTCATCGACCACGCCGGGAACGAGGCGAGCAACTTCCAATATGTTGTAATACGCGTAGCCGACTCTTCTCCAATAGCCCGCAACGACATCTTGAAGGCGTTGGAATCCAAAAACATTTTCGCAAGAGATTATTTTTCGCCGCCCATTCATCGCATGCCGTTTTATCGGGACGCTCCCCACTTGACGCTACCCGTAACGGACCTTTTGGCGTCTTCTCTTATTCAGTTGCCGACCGGCCAAGCGGTTTCTGAACACGATGTCGAAGCGGTTTGTGAAATTCTTTCCGTATTGATGCGTGGGCACAAACGAACATGAAGCTCGGCCTCATGCAGCCCTATTTCTTTCCTTATCTGGGTCATTTTCAGCTGATCGCCCGCGTAGACAGGTGGATTGCGTACGATACCGCGCAATACAGCAAGCAGAGTTGGATCAATAGAAACCGCATTCTACACCCTACGCGCGGATGGCAATATGTTACCGCGCCGATCCATGCTTCTGAGTTCCCTCCCATCACAGAAGTGCGCCTCGTCGACAAAAAACTGCTGGCAAATCGAATGGGCGGGCAAATTGATCACTACCGCGGTCGGGCGCCTTATTTCGAGAATGTCAAACGCTTGGTTGACCAAGTGTTTGAGGCCACAAGCTCAGACCGCTTGGCCGAGCTAAACATAAATGGGCTATCTCTATGCTGCAAATATCTGGGAATTGGTTTTGAATCGACGTTTCTGTCTTCTTTGAATCTTGGAAAGATAGAAGCCGCAACCCCCGGGGGGCGCGTGTTGAGAATTTGCGAAATGGTTGGAGCAGATCACTATGTAAATCCCGCCAGCGGAAGTTCGCTCTACGAGCCCGACGAATGGAAGACAGCCGGCGTTCGGCTGGAATTTCTAAATCCGCTTTCGTTTCAATATGACTGCACGCCCTATCAATTCGTGGCGGGCCTTTCCATTCTGGACGTCTTGATGTGGAACACGCCGCAAAGCGTCACGGAGGCGATCAACAAGGCAAATGCCCAAATTGATGCGTAATCCGAGCGAAGAAGAGATCGAGCGCTTTCGGAAGAGCGGCATTTTCGATCACGGCTATTATCTGCAGAACTATCGCGAGGAGCTGCCGGAAGGCATCGCTCCGTTCACTCATTTCATAACAGAAGGTATGCATCGCGGATTCAAGCCGTCCGCGGGCTTTGATCCGCTTCTCTACAAGGTCAGACATCCGGAAGCCGACAATTCTCTGATTGATGTCCTCGACCGATACCAGGGCATGCCAACTGGCCTAGATGCGAGAACCACGCTTCCCGTATCAAAGACGGCATCCTATCTGCCCTCCATACCACTTGAAATCGACAAGACATCAGATAACGCGGCAAATATCGCATATGCGGCTAGGTTCGGTGGAGCGGCAGCGGTGAAGTTTGAAGCTGGCGCAAAAACATTCGAATTACTGGCACCCGCCGCACATTCGCTGATCGGACGGATCCAGAACGATCAGCCATTTTCATTTGTCCGCCTATCACATGGCGACTGGGACTGCCTCTACGTGTTGGCTCAATATCGGCACCGCATTGCGGCCGCTCTTTCCCATTTTGACTTCAACAACGAACAACTAGACGCTCTTGCTCGGCGTCTTTGCGACGAGCTTTATCCGGATCGCGGCGTCTATGCTGAAAATGTACTGCCGGAGATTTTACGCACACTTGGCGACTATAAGGAAAACCCGAATTTTATGTATTCGGTATGCTTCAAGGGTTTTCCCACCGCCGATGAACGCCTTTTCTACCTCACGAAAAGTCTTCATCCCGTCGATCAGGCCAGGCTGGATATTTTCGCAGACCATTTCAATGCCGATGATGTCATTTACGATTCCACGATCTGGAAGCGTTGGCTGATATCGGGAGACATGAGAAATTTTCCCGACATTCTTCGCGATCATCCAGTTGTTTTTGTGGGTGCCAATCGCCTTTCGTCATTGGGAAAGCGCTGGAATCTTCCGTGGTTCTTCCACATTCCTATTCCGCCGGAGCAGGCTTACCCGCTGCGCCATGCATTGCTCGCGACTTGCCGCGAAAAAATCGCCGAAGCAAAGCGGCTTGCACTTACCAACAATACCAAACGCCCGATCTTTCTTTGCCAGGGATCCTCGTTCGCTTATTGGCTCATCGCCAGACTGTTCAAAACCGATCCGGACGTGTTTTATATCGATCTCGGCCAGGCGCTCCATGCCTGGTTCTGGGATGTTGCCGAAATACCCCTTATGCAATGGGGCGAATTGTATGGAAGAACGATCGTGAAAAATTGCGGTCTTGAAAATTATTACCGGGATATCGGTGCGCGGTTGCCACCGAAGCTGCTGCAGGGCTGATCGGCTGGGCGCTATGAGTGGTATCAAGGGTATAGTGATGGCGGCGGGCCGCGGAACGCGCCTCTATCCGGCGACGCGCGGCGTGAACAAGCATCTGCTGCCCATCTACAACAAGCCGATGATCTACTACCCGCTTAGCGCGCTGATGCTCGCGGGCATTCGCGATGTTCTGGTGGTTGTGAACCCCGAAGACGAGGCGGCTTACGTGCGCGTGCTGGGGGAAGGTAGCCAATGGGGCTTGAATATTTCATATGCCCAGCAGCCAGAGCCGGACGGGATCGCAAAAGCATTCCTGCTGGGTCGCACGTTTATCGGCATAGATCGGGTGGCGCTGATCCTGGGCGACAACATATTCTATGGGGGAGGTTTTCCAGACCAGCTCAGTTGGGCAGCGGGCCACACGACTGGGGCATCCTTGTTCGCATATTGGGTTCGCGATCCCGAGCGATTTGGCGTGGTCGAGTTCGATCGCGACGGAAATCCCAAGTCGATCGAGGAAAAGCCGCGGTCCCCCAAATCGAATTGGGCGGTTACGGGTTTGTATTTTTACGACAATGACGTTGTCTCCATCGCGAAAACATTGCGCCCTTCGACGCGCGGCGAACTGGAGATCACTGATTTGAACAAAACGTACCTGGAACGGGGCGCGCTGCGGATTGTGAAAATGTCGCGTGGATATGCATGGCTGGACGCGGGCAACCATGACTCGATCATGGACGCAGGCGAATTCGTGCGCGCTATAGAACGGCGGCAGGGTCTTCAGATCGCCTGCCTGGAGGAAATAGCGTTTCGTCAGGGGTTCATTGACGCCGAAACACTTGCCCGCATTGCCCAAGGTTTGGGAGCCAACGACTATGGCAATTATGTGCGGGAACTTGTCGCCACGATCAGCTAGAGACTGCCTGTACTTTTGCGGGCAACGAGATCTTCGAGATCTTTTCTAATTGCCACAGCACGCGAGTCAGGCAGAAAAAGCTTGATGCGGTCCAGCACTTGGCGACGACACTCGGCAGCGATGTCCTTGTCGAAAAGAAGCTCTCGAATTCGAGTGAAACACTCGCGCTCATCCTCGTAATACAACGGATAATCCTCGCCAAGCTGCTCCAGGCGCGGGGGTGTTTTGTAGGCGATGATCGGAACCCCCTGGGCCATCGAGTCGAGAACTTTTCCCGAGCCCAGAAAGAAGGCATCATTGCCCTCATCGGACGCGGTACCCACGCAACCAGCCACTAACGCCGGCATTTTGTCGTACGGCATGCGTGGCAGTCGCAGAATGCTTCTATCCAATGGAATTCGCACGGTTCCCGCAACGACGAACTTCAGATCCCTCACTTCTTGGGTCACGCGCTTGTACGCGGACAAGAACATCGTCGGGAACGTGTTTCCTTCCACGCGGCCGAAGAAACCGATAGCTCGCGCCATCGTCATTTTAACTCGCGCTTCCAGCCTCTGCTCGTCTGTAACAGGCTCCAGAAATTTCGGGTCGACGGTCTGCTTGATGTTTATAAGGGGCGGCGGATCAACAATGCCATCGCCGTACCAGCCATAGAGCGGCAAACTATAGGAATTATCCGGACTGTAAGGCAGCAGCCCACGCATCCAGCCATCCGTGGTGACGAACAAAGCGTCCGCCGAGCGGAAGACGTTCTCGTCGTACGGGTAAGCCATTGCGATCTTCGGATGCGGACACATTTCGAAGATCGGCGGATTATTGCGCACGTAGTATAAATCGTAGATTGGCTCCGGCGGCTCGACAGTGGTTTTCGTCAACCCGAAATCGGGCGTTCCCGGTTTGAATAGGGTGCCGTTATAATAGACGTCTGCGAATTTTGTCAGCGTCTCCAAAAATCGCGACTCATTGATGACGTCGCCGCCAGTCGGTTCGAGATTTGCTCGCGTACCAAGCAGCGCATAGATCTTCAGCCGCTTTGGCACACTTCCCGCCGCGATGCTCATGGCGCCTGCACGAATTCGGTTATCAACTTTTCAAATCTCGGGAAGACTGCATCGATGTCGAAGCGCTCCATCGCGTACCGTATAGATTCATCGGATTTTCTCTCGAATGAAGCATCGTCGGCATATTTTAGTATGGTGCGCGCTGCTTCGTCGGCCGTATCGAAATAGTCGAGATCCGGATACACCGTTTCAGGCGCACCAAATTCATGAACCATGGGCCACCGCCGGACGACAGGTATCGCTCCACTCGCCATGCCCTCCAAGATCGACTCGTGAGTGCCTTCGCGCCAGCTGCAGGACAGAATAAAGCCAACTTCTCTCATCACGACGGGAATGTCGCGCGTGAAGTCTCGGTAGACAATTGCGTCCGAGAGATTGTTGTCGTCCACGAACGCTTCAAACTGAAGGAAATACTCCAACTCGCGCCCTCTAAGCTTGGAGGGGTCCCACCTATGACCAACAAGCAAAAGCCGCCATTTCGGATCTTGCTTCCTCAATAGCGCCAATGCCTGCGCGGCCATCAATGGGTCCTTATTCAGATTGGAGTATCCCACCATTGCCAGTGTCCGCCTGGCGACCGGAGCCTTCGGCAATTCAAACCGTTTGAGAAAATTGAAATTTGGAAGCAGCTCTGTTTGCAACGGAAAACGTGACCATCGGAACTGAAGATCCGAGAAGCGCCTGATATGATCCGCCACGAAGATAAAGCCATCGACACCCCCATAGTTCAGGAAGAACGGCCATTGCGTAAATGCTTCGTAGCTATGAAGCCTTACGACCAGTTTTTTGTGAGGAGGCAGAAAACGCGACAACCACACGGCGTGGGCGGTGCTCCATTCACAAACAATCAGATCCGCCCAATCCACCAACTCGGAAAACGTCTGATCGGCCTCGTAGATGCGCTGCCATACCGCGGCAGCGTCGAGACCAAAGCGGCTCGGCGCATACAGCTCGTGCGCATGCTCCTTTGCAATCGCTTCTTCTATGACGGAAAAGTCGAACGTTCGAAATTGAATGTCGCTGTGAATCTCTTCCATATGGCGAAAGAGATTCAGCAGAAACGCCCAGTTGCCCGAGGTGATAAAAAGCACACGGGGCGACCGGCCAAGCGGCGTGCCTTGCGTATTCGCACGTGCGGATACACGCAATTTCCGGCGTTGGTTGGCTTCTTCCTCGAAAATCTCGGCGAATGGAGCTTCAAACCATTTGGCGGTATTGACTGCCAAATCCCTTCGATAAGCATCGAATATCTCAGGAACGAGTAATGGATGCGCGCTGTCATTCTCGATCCCCGCGCTCTGGCATTCCCTGACAAAGCTGCGCAGCACCGCCATGATGGAGCGCCGCTGAGAGGCCCCGAAATTCGCGTAGCTCTGCGTGTAAGCGAGCAACTCTCGCGTCGCCTCCGCGCCATTTCCAAGCGCAGCAGAGACAAGGGCGCCGTGCAACAAGATGCTGGGGTGATCCGGAAAACGACGCCTGGCATCGCCCAGTACGGCTTCCGCAAGTGGCATCAGCTTGTCCACACGAAACCGTGCTATCGCCTCCGCGGCAAATGTCAGATTGTCCGGTTGCAGTGCCCAGGCCACGAACGCGCAGGCCGTTCCGCCGCCAGCATCTCCGGCCCGCACTTGAACTTTGCTTTGATTGGCGAAGATCGGTGCAAACCCTGCAAGAAGGGGGCGGAATTCTTTGGCGCTATCGAAGTCCGCCTGCAGGATTGGAGATAGCGCAAGCGCCGCAGCCGTCCAGTCCGAAGTTAAAAGCGCGGCGGATAGTCCATCAACGTTGCGCACAAAATTGAGTGCTTGCGGCGCCAATTTTGCCAAACTCGAATAGGTCTTCCCCCCGTCGGCAAGGTGTAGCAACAGCGCCTCTCTCTTCAGCGGCTCGCTCTTCTGGAGTTTTGCACTGCTATCCGCGAGTACCTGCCTGGCGCGGTTCAGGTCACCTTCGACGCGTAGCGCCGCAATGAGCCCTGCCGTCGCATTCGGACTGTCGTATCCGAGAAAGTTGGCAACAAACTGAGTCTGCTCCGCCTCCGCTTTTCGACCAAGCGCATTCAATTTGTCCGCTGCTTCCCCAAAGCGCGACGCGTAAGGGGCCAACCTGTCCTTCAGCGCAAGGAGCAAAGGCGTCGCCTTGGCATCGGGCGCGACCTGACGCGCTATCGCCGCCCAATTCCCCGACACAATATTCGACAGGACTTCGGGCGCCTCATTTCGAAAACTTACGAATGCCGGATCTTTGACTGCCACAACCCATGCGGCCGATTTTCCGGATGATTTCGGTGTCGCGAGAGGAACAAGAGCTATCGGCAAAAAAGGTGAAAACGAAAGTTCGGACCGGAGTCGCTTCAGGCTTAGGCGGGCATGTCCGAATCGCCGCGTAAATTCCTCAATGGCCTTATCCGCGTTGGCGGCCGAAGCAGTCGCAGCCCGAATGTCAGTGACAATGGAAAATACGAGATAACCATCATCTGCGAGCAGAGATTCCAATTTGAAGAATTTCTGAAAGAGCGTTCGCCAGCCTGCGCTTCTTGTTAGCACGCTGATCAATTTGTAGCTGTGGGGGGGCCGGAACGCGTCCAATATTTCAGGGTGCACACGGACGCCAAGCCCCAGATCCTTGCGCGCATCGTCGGTTGTTGCATCGAGGCTGACACAGTCGACGCATTCAACGCCAAACAGGTCCGAAACAAACGCCGTTGTGAATCCGGCACTCTCCCCGGCGACGCTCACATCCAATGCCATGTCGCCGGCCGCCGGTCCGCCTGGAAACAATGTATTCAATATCCAAAGAAAACTACTGCTCCGAGGCAGAACAGGAGGGACTTTCTTGAAGCGAGGATCCAGGCGTTCGAGTTCGCGACGCCGACTCTGGAGATTTGTGGCAACAGTATCAAACGCCAGTTCTAACCAATCCCAAGGCGAGTTCGAAGCCGTAGTTGCAATGGCGCGCCTTACACGACGTTTCAATCCGCGCGTTATGCGTCCCGGGGTGAGTGGCAGGCCCTTAAAGTGCATCTGGTGGATTTCTTACTCGATGTTCGAAGGTGACAATACGAAAGCCGATGGTGCCAAGGCCAAGGCCGTTTCGATCAGATAGCCTTGTGAACACGGCCAAATCAAGCCTATCGGCTGTAGCAAAAATCTCGTACTTTCAATAACATAGGGCAAGGCGTTCAATTGATGGACGTTCGCATAGCGGACGCTTACCAGCGGAATCTTCCACTATCCGCGACCAATTGTTGAGGTGCCGCTTCGGATATAGACGCCAATTCGACGGTGTGAAGGACGCATTCCGCCGGCGCTTCGGGCACCGACTCAAATTTTTGCAGGCGGCATTCTCATTTTCGGCTAGGCGCTCGACGTAACCAAAAAAGCACGTCCAGAACGCAATACGGTCTGCCCGAATATTACCGGCCCACCAGAATCCCCCTCGTTAGCAGCGCTCTCAGTGCAGAAACACGCCACCCTTCTAAACACGACGGTGGTCCAGCACATTCTGCCAGAGCAAGAACCCAACAACGTAAAGGCAGCTTGCGATCAATATGCAAGCCAGCACATCCAAGAGACGCTTTGGACGATCGGACTCCGTAGGTAGTGTCGAGTCCGACACTCTAAGAAGAAATTTTTGCTGCTGGTTGGCTATTACTTGGGCGTTACCCAAGGCCTGCTGGGCGGCGCTCAGTTGATTTTCCGCCTCGCTCTGCTCGTAGGGCTGCGCTTTGCCAACATCTCTCATTGCAATCGCGAGTTGCTGCTTGGCAGAGCGAAGCGTCTCTTCCGTGATTTTGTCGTTCAGGCGGTTCATGAACTTTTCGGAATTGTCGATAACCGCTTCACTTATCGCCCGCGCGCGTTCGGGAGAATAATCGATTACGCGGATATCAAGCAGTCCCGCAGTGGTGTTGTTATCGATTTCGATGTGCGATTGGTAATACGCTAGGAAGTCTTCCCAACTCGCATCTGGTGACAGACGATCCCAGAACCAACGGTCTGGAGACGAATAGTACGCCTTCAGGTGAAATTTCTTATCCAAGGCACGAAGCATTTCGGGCGATTCAATATGCTGGATGAGAGCCCCTATGTCGGTGTTGTTTCCCGCACCTCCGAAAGGAGAAGCCGCCGAGAGCAAGGCGCCTACACCGCTCGCGCCGGCGCCCCCGCCTGAGCGGAGGGTGACATACGCTTCCGACACATAAAGCGGCTCCGCAACGACGTAAAAGTAAAACGCCGCCAGAACGCCAACGAAGGGGACGAACTTCCAGAAGGAAATATGTTCACCGATCCAATCGATCGTCTGCTGCCACGGTACGGAGTCTCTTCCCCTTTCAATCAACCGTCGAGCCACTGAGAGCCGCGAAGGAATCACCACATCCCGTTCGCGCGTTTTCTGCTCGCGCCTGGTCAGGTCTTCAGCATTTCTCTTGAGCCGTTGCTTGGCCGGCAGATTGTCAACCCGTTTCATAGTCAGTCCATCGCTCTTGCGCGTCCCAAGCCGTCAATTCGTCCTGCCGCGCTGATATTAGAAGTCGTCTTCGACTTCGATGAATTCCGCCTCTTCCTGGTCCTCATTCGCCTTCGCGACGTCTTTCGACAGACCGCGAAATGCGCGTATAGCAGCCCCAACGGAGCGGAAATAGGTGGTTTTGCCCTTGTCGAGAATATAAGCCGTTTTGCAGAATTCCCGAACTACGTCCTCTGAGCGAGTGGCTACGAGATAGCTCTGATGCGGCCGAAGAGAATTCAGGAAATTCCTGCACTTCTCCTGAAAGGCCTCGCTTCCCAGAACGGGATGCTCGTCAAACAGGTAAGTGTCGAATTTTATGCAAGCGCCCAAGGCGTAGCCCAACTCCATGCGCTTCATGGCGGGCCACTTCTTGAGAGGAAAATTGATCGCGTCACCGCATCCCGTCATCGCGCTGACTCGAGAGAGAAGCCGTTCGCCGTCGACCTCATGCAGGCGGGCCACAAACCGAATGTTTGTTGCCGCGCTGTGGATGATGGACAGGAATTTGATCGACGGAAGAGGCCAGGATACGCGCCCTGTAAAACTTACACTGCCAGTGTCCGGGAGCATCGAAGCGCCGAGAATTTCGAGAGCGACGTCCTTTTCGCTCGTGCTTGTCGACATAAGTGCCACGCGATCTCCGGGCATTACCCTTATGCTGAAATCGCGCACAAGTCGGCGCTTGCGCCTTTTCGCGACGACAATCTTTGAAGCGCGGCGGATTTCGATGCTCATTTAAGCGGAACACTTCGCGCTTGCCGTTCGAGCAGGAGACCGAGGCTGAACAGCCCAAGAATGCATTCCAATACAAAATAGGGATCAGCGATCGGAGATGTGTAAATCGAGAACCAGTATTGGCGCATGAGCTCGTTTATGTGCAACACGGGATTCCATGTCATGTAATGCCACATATTCTGCGGCAACTGAGCAATGACAAAAAACACGCCCGACGTCCAAAGGCCAATTCTCGGAACGATGATGAGCATCCTCTCAACCAGAGGAAAAAAGCGATGTATCCCCATCAAGCATAACCCAAAGGCCGTGCCCATCGCCCAAGCACAAAGGAACATGAACACGACACCGAACGGATTATCGGGCATGCCATCGCCCTCGACAAACATCGAAAACAGGACAAAAAACGCAAATACGACGACGAATGTGCAAAGGTTTGTGAGACACCGGGCAACGTAGAGATCCAGATTCGTGACGCGCCCGAAGACAAGAAGGTTTCTGCTGCCATACACCGCCTTGTACGACTGGCGCATCGTGTTGGCGAACGCCACCCACGGCAAGACGCCCAGGACGATAAACAGAAGCGGCGGCATGCCCGGCGGCGTCAGCGGCGCGATCAGCACGTGCACGAGCATGAGCAGCGTCACGTAGGTAAACGGCTCGTAGACCGCCCAAGCATAGCTGCCGACTTGCTTGCCATACTTGGTTTGCATGTCGCGAATGGAAAGCGTAACCAGCACGCGGAACTGGGTGCGCGCCAGCCTTACCCATTCACCAGATGCTAGTGGTATTGCCAAGTCGCCACCGCTTTAGTCCGATCGATGCGCCACCGAAGCGAGTTTAAGCCTAACTTCTAGGCCAACGCTATGCGATCCCGGCCGCTAGCCAACTTGCCAGTGGCATTTCTTGTGTCCACGACCAAATCGATAGCCTTTACCAGTTCGGCGTAATTGACCTCATCGTGGTCGGTGACGATAAGCGCCGCATCAAAGGATTTCGAGAAGTTTGCCGGATCCCAGGCAACGCTCCGCCGGCCCGTCAGGCTCGCATGCTCTCGCGTTTCCGGCACGACCGGTATCCATGGGTCATAGTAGCTCACCTTAGCACCCCGGGCTTCCAACATCTCGAAAATGCGAAGAGCCGGACTCTCGCGCATATCATCGACATTTTTCTTATAAGCCAGGCCGAGCAAAAGAACGCGGGCTCCGTTCAGGCTCTTCTGCTTTCGCGCAGAGAGCTCAACGGCGACGCGAGTCACAACCTGCTTGGGCTCAGCGGAGTTAATTTCTCCCGCCAATTCGATAAAACGCGTAGGCACTTCGTATTCGCGCGCCTTCCACGTTAAGTAGAAGGGGTCGATGGGAATGCAGTGTCCGCCTAAACCTGGGCCTGGATAAAACGGCATGAAGCCGAACGGTTTGGTCGCTGCAGCATCTATAACGTCCCAGACGTTCACACCCATAGGTTCGTAGATATGCTTAAGCTCGTTGACGAGAGCGATGTTCACGCACCGGAAAATGTTCTCTGTGAGCTTGACGGCCTCGGCCGTCGCTGTCGACGACACTGGCACAACACGATCCACGAGCCGGCCGTAAAAGGCTTCGGCAAGCGCACGGCTGTCCGCATCGTCAGCACCGACGATCTTCGGAATGATGGCCGTGTGGAAATTCGGATTGCCTGGGTCTTCGCGCTCTGGCGAAAAGGCCAAGTAGATGTCCCGGCCGACCCTTAAGTCCCCCGCTTCCAAGATAGGCTTCAAAACTTCTATTGTTGTACCCGGATAGGTCGTCGATTCGAGGCAAACCAGCTGCCCAGCGCGAAGCGCGGCTGCGACAGCCTCGCCCGTGCGTTCGACGTATGAGAGGTCGGGCTCACGATAGCGGTTGAGCGGTGTCGGCACGCAAATGACGATCACATCCACCTGCGCCAATTCCTGGAAATTCCCGGTCGCGCGAAACCGCCCGGTGCTCAGCATCGCCGCAATTTTGTCTTCGGAGATCGTGCGGATTGTGGACCGGCCAGCATTCAACGCCGAAACCTTTTCGGGATCGATGTCAAAGCCAACCACGCTATAGCCCTTGGCATGCGCGGCCATGGCCAGCGGCTGCCCTACGTAGCCCATGCCTACGATTCCGATATTGGCATCGCCCTTATGAAGTCGCTGTTTCAGCGCCTCGACGTCCGGCGCTCCGGCCTTACGCACCGCATCCCCGACCAATGACATTCCTCGCTCCCGCTGGACTCGAACACAGGCAAGTGGAGATTTTTCCAGCAAAATGCCCGCCGCGTAAGCCTCGCTGGCCCGCGGTCCCTTAGGCGGCTGCTTATAGGGGAAAAACTTTTATCCGCGCAATATTTAGCGGGAAATATTCGTTAACGGCTAAGGTTCCAGAAGCTTGAGACCCGCCCCGGCCAAGGCATATCGTTCCCCTGTCCTGGGACACGTCAAATCGTCGCCGAGCCGGTCACCGCTTCTGCTTACCCAGCCCAGGAAACGGGCCGGCGCACCAATAACCAGAGCATATGGGGGTACATCGCGCGTCACCACAGCGCCGGCGCCAACCATTGCATATTCACCGATCGTATTGCCGCAAACTATGGTTGCATTTGCGCCAATGGTGGCGCCCCGCCGAACCAGCGTGGGTCGAAATTCGTCCTTTCGCTCAATAAAAGCCCGGGGATTGATCACATTGGTAAAGACCATGCTTGGGCCGCAGAACACATCGTCCTCCAAGGTCACACCCTTGTAGACCGAGACGTTGTTTTGAATTTTGCAGCCGTTGCCTATCAAGACTTGCGGCCCCACGACCACGTTCTGACCCAACACACAGCCCGACCCAATCTTGCTGCCGGACAGAACATGGGAGAAGTGCCACACTTTGGTGCCGTGGCCGATTTCCACCCCGTCATCAACGATGGCCGTTTCATGTGCGAAGTAGCTTGCGGTGCTGTTCATCTCTGCGCCTGTGCTTTCGTCCCTATATTGGATTTCGCGAGCGTCTCGTAAAACTCGATAAGTCTTCGCTCGTAGGTGTCTTCCCAATTGTCCGCCGCAATGAAGTCTACGCAGCGTTCACGCGCGGCTTCAATATCCTGATCTGACAGTGACGCAACAAGCTTCGCGATCTCTTGCGCAGAGTATTCCTCCGGAAGGAGCCATCCGCAGGAATAGGTTTCAACGACTTGTCTCAACTCAGGGAAGGGCTGGACAATAATCGGGACGCCGGAAATCGGAAATTCCCAAAGCTTGTTTGGCGTACAGATCCAATGATTGAGAACGTTGTTTTCGTACGGGATAATGCCCACCGCACCGCCGGAACTCCACAAATGGAGCTCTTCGCGCGGGACACGATCGACGAAAACAACCTTCGGCGCCGCCGCCATATCACGGGCGCGGAGCGACGATGCGATGCTTTCCAGTTCGGGTTGTAGAGCGCCCCACCCCAGCAAGACCAAGCTCCAGCCTTCCGGCAACAGTGCGCTTGCGCGCACAAGCTCTTGCAGCCCCCGGTGGGCAGTAAACCCGCCATGATAGAGTAGTATTTTTTGCTCGCGCGGCAGGCCGGCGGCCGCATGCAGGCGGCCGTCATAGTTGAATGGCGCAATCTTACTAGCGGCATTGCGAATGATGACGGCTTCCGGCGCGTCGGGATAGGCGCGGCGATAATAGTTCGCGGCGCTGCGATTGATCGTTATGAAGCCACTGACCTCGTGCAGGAACCGGGCGTGAATCCTCGCGTAATAGTCGACGATTCCGACACGGGTTGCGGCAGCGGCTTCGTAGATTTCATGCGCGTCGTAAACGAGCGGAATACCAAGTGAATTCTTGACTGCAACGCCGCAAGGGAGCGCCATGCAATCATGGCAGTGCACGATATCCGGCGACAAAGACTCCACGAAGTTTGCAATGATTTCGGTGCGGTATCTATAAAGGACAAATCTTCCCGCGCGCCCGCCAATCCAGTGGAACGGCTCCAGCATAATCTCGAGAGCCAGCTCGGGCACCCATAGCGGAATTCGCGATCGCACGGGCTCTAGCAGAGCATGATTACCGCCAGTTTGTTGGTGTTTCACGGGCCTTATCGCAAACTTGGCCATTTTTCTGCGCACAAAGCCCAAAGACTTCTTGGCGACGAACAAACCCGCGGCGACCAGAAGCGCGGCTGCGCCAATCGCGGCGACAAGTGCAACACCACGGAGCGCCAATGCCCAGGATAGCGCCTGCTGACCCAAGCGGCTGTGCGACATGCCTTCGGCCAAAAAGAACAGTATTGCGAAAAACAGGATCATCACCGGCAGAAGGCGCAAAAGCGCGGTGCGCTTTGCCCGCTTCTGAGCTTCGGGCAGCCAATCGACGCGATGTACGCGAATTCCGTCTGACAAGATTTCCGCTGGCGCAGCGGCTTCAGGTTCGGGTACGCCGACAACATGGACCTCGTGGCCGGCACCGCGAAGGCTGTGCGCTTCCCGCATCACGCGGCCATCCCGCGTAGCGCTATTGAACACGACCATACAGATCTTCACCGCACACCAGCCGAAGTCATTTGTGCGATTGCGGCGCTATGCATGGCCGGGACTAACCAACGACCGATTTCGGCGCAACGGCGTCACCGGTCCGGGATGACCGTCGCGCTGCATCGAGCGTCGAGAGTACGCGCAGGGCTTCGGCGCTGTCCGTGCGCGGCGTGGCGCCCCGCGCAATACAGTCGAGGAAATGGGAGCACTCCTCCCGTAGAGGTTCTCTTTGATCGACGATGATCTTCTCCCCAGGCGCCTTTTCGGCTTCTGGCCTGCCGTCTTTCAGCACGACTTTGTGGTCATACACGGTGAGCTTTTCATTCCACGGCAACGTGTCATCGAAGACAGCCTGCGCCCTTTCCCCGATGACGACCAGCTTCTGCTCCTTAAATGGATTAAGCCACGAAACGAAAATGCGCGCGCTCACGCCTTCCGAGAAATCCATATTGATATCTGCGATATCGGCTATGTCGCGATTGAGAATAGCCGTCGACTTTACCGATACGCTCCTTGGCATTTCACCGAGCAAAGCCAGAACCACCGAGATATCGTGCGGCGCGAACGACCACACCACATCTTCCTCAAGGCGAACTTTTCCCAAATTCAACCGGTTGGAATAGGCATGCCTAATCTTTCCAAACCTGTCTTCGCGAGAGAGTTCCAGCAATTTCAAAAGCAGCGGATGATATTGAAGCAGATGACCAACCATCAATATCCGCCCGGCCCGCTTCGCCAAATCCGCGAGCGCGACTCCATCAGACACTTCCAGCGCAAGAGGCTTTTCCACGAACACGTGCTTGCCCGCGTTGAGAGCCGCGCTGACATGGTCGACGTGGAGCTCCGCAGGCGTGGCAAAAGCAACGCCGTCATAAGAGGGGTCACTCAGAATGTCTTGGAGAGATCGGGAAGGAACGCCATACTTTGCTGCAAATTCTTCCGCCAATCCTGGATTTGCATCGCTTACGGCGGCTAAAGCACCAAGGTCTGAGAAATTTCTCAGAACATTCTTGCCCCAGTAACCGCAACCAACCATGGCCACCCGCGCCGTGGCTCCAGAACTGCTATTTTTTGTCATTCAACTTTGTCCAATATTTGGGCTGTCCAGATGCGTCATATCTACTGCGCGTCTTCAGGCCTCAGAACGTCAATTTGCAGCGCATCCGCTTGTGGATTCGTGTTTTGAATACTCCGCCATACATACCCTGTATTGGCATCCTTCCAAAACTCGTTGGTAAACGACCATCCCAAAGTGGGCGCCTCGCACTCCTGTGAGAAATGCCTCGTTTGGATTTGCGCGCCAATTATCATAATCGACTGCATCCCCAAATCGCGCTCCACGCATTTGACCAGGACGCCATAAACTGTGGGCTTGACCAGATCATAAAGGTAGCTGGAAACACCACCGTCCTGCGACACGAGGGTCACGCCCTTGAGGTCGTTGACGAAGCCCACAGTGTGGACAATCCGGCCGCCTCTTGTCGTAATTGCCGCGTCGGTTCCGGCAAGCCAAAGCCGCTCGTCGCCGGAAACAGTCGCCAACACCATCAAATTCTGCGATGAGCCGCCGATCTTGACACCAATGGTGGCGTACGGAACCGCGGCCGCTTGATCGCGCGAAACCTCTGTTGTCCCGCCGAATTCGCCTAGTACAAGCTTCGAAAGTCGCGCGTAGTCGGAAGATGTATCCGTACACGCCGCTAGCAGGAGCAGCACCGGAATTATGGTTACGAATTTTGCGCTTGGAGTTCGCATTATTCAAACACGTCCGACCACTGGCGCTCGATTTCGCCATAGCTTGAAGACTGCGTCGCGTCGTAGAGCGTTCTGGTGTTATCGAGCGCCTGGCCGCCGTCGCGCTGGATCGGCCGCAAGTCAAGGCGATATGCGGTTTGGGATGCAAACGGCAGCGCCCACTCAATCGGAATTACGATCCGAATGCCCTTGTCGAAGCTGCCCTCGCCGAAGCGCTTCGGAGACACGTTCGTTATCGTCATCCACGCACCGATCTTGATTCCGGATTCAAAGCGGCGGTCGAACTCCAGCGTGGCACCATAGTCCTTGGCGAGATAGCGACCGACGCTGAGGTATCCTTCAAACCCATGATACGGCGTCTGGAAGTAGAGCGTCACGTTTCCCGTGACCGTTTCATAGTGCTGCAAACCGAAGAGGCGATCGAAATTGCGCTTCCTCACATCCCAAAGATCCACACCAACCGCCCACCGTTCGCCAAACGGGCGGTAAAGAATTTCCCCACCCACCCCGGCATACATGCTTTCGATGTATCCGGCGGACAGCTTTGCATAAATCTGGCTGGACAGCTTACGGGTGTAAGACAGGGTCAACGAGTCGATGCCCGAAGCACCCTTCTTCAGGTACTGCGCAATGTCGGTTCGGACGTGAGGGAGCACGCTGTTGCTCGAGCGCCGGATATCACCGAAATTGTTGTAAATGCTGTAGGTGGCCTCACCGGCCAACGTAAGCCCGCGGAATGGAGTGACGCTCGCGCCGGCGGAAACACCAAGCCCGATATAGACGGGATTGTCGGGGTCGAACGTGCTCGGGATAATGCTTGGCTCCACAGACCAACTGAACCTCGGAAATCCGCGACCATTCGGGTACGGAATATCGCCCGGCGACGGCTCCAGGATCGTCGCATTCCAAAGCTCCGCGGGCGTCGAGTCGCGGTTTCCGAGCGCATCGACTTGCGTTCGCGGAATTGTCACTCGCGTGACGGGAATGGTGGCCACCATCGTCGTAATCTGGAAAGCGGTGATCGTCGGAGGGGCCGAACCGGAAAGAGCGCGTGCGGTTCGTGCGATCGCCTCGGCGTCCCGAAGATAATGCGCGTTTTCGATGTCGACCACCACAACACTGCCGTGCGCACCGATAGCTTCGACGTCGATATTTTGGTCGGAGATGGCCTTTCGCATACGTTCGATCTCGATGATCGTCACGTCAGGCAAAACAGCCTTGTCGACGGGAGCCGGAACTTCTTGCGTCGCTTGGGCTAGCAGTGGCGCACCGACTTGGGTCGCCTTGCAGAACGCAAGCGGATTCCAATCTTTGCCTACGATTGCCACATCGCGAATGTCGCGGATGGGTGAAAGTTCAGGCAGTGTTCGCGCGCAAAGATTTGACCTATCCGACCCTACTGCCGGATCAATCTGAACAACCTCGGTGTGCCCCTCTACCCATTGGTCCACCACGTCAAAACTGGCGCGGACAACCCCCAACTGCGCAGCGTCATTCTTTTTCAATCCGGCCACCGCACTGGTGCTTGCGGCAGGCAAGGTGGCAAGATCTACGAAGTGAACACGCCAGGGCTCGTCACCTTGCGCGCCGCTCGCAATCTGCTGCTGAGTGCGCACTTCATTCACGACATCTTCGTTTCGCGCCACGAACGGATCCGGTCGATCGACCCGGGTCGGAAAATTCGGTGCGTTGGGGTCAAAGAAAATATTAAGCGTGGCAGCGACTTCCTTGCCGCCAATGTAGGAAACGCCGATATCGACGTTCGACCACAGGCGGTACGACAGGCCGACATTGACGGGGAACGGAGCGTAGTTGACGTGCTGCCGGTCCGATTCTCGCGTGTAGGCATCGCTGGAATATTCGACTTTGAAGGTGAGGTTTGGGACGGGAGTTCTATATTCGATCCCGCCGAACAGGCCGACGTTCTTTCCGCGAAACAGAGAATTGAAAAGGGGCGTACCACCCTGCCCCGAAAAGGTGGGCCTGCTGTAGAAGCGATTGCTGATCAGCCCGAGCGGGTTGCCAAACGCCGGTCTCGATGCGAGACGGCCCCAACCCATACCCAAAGTCGTGTCGAAGTCGCCAAACGACTTTGAAGCAACGAGATATTCGCTCGAATAGACGCCGGTTCCAAGAATATCCTGGATACCGATTGCTACAGCCGGAAAATCGTCAGTTTCACGAAATAAGCGCGCCTTGAGATCGAAGCTTCGATCGTAAAGGGCACGCTGCGCGACAGGCTTAAGGGCATAGTTGATCGTGTAGCGGAACGTTGTTTCCAGCCAAGGCAACGCCTGAAAGGACAATGCCACCCGATCATCAGGCGTCTTTACTGTTCCCAGGATCGAAATGTCGCCGTCCGGCATGAATCGCGCGTTGCGCATTTCTATAAGGCCGATACCGCCATAATCCGATGCCGTCGGCACGCCCACTTCATCCTCGGATTGGGCATAGGCAGGCGCGCACGCGCCAAACGTGGCCGCGCCCGTGACAAGCAGCACGACGAGCAGCTTCGCGGCGCTTTCAGCGAGAGCCGCCGCTCGCCCGCCCGCCAATGCGCGCTGCCCGCGCTCGAATGGGTAGAGGCTCATCTTCGCCGCACTATCCACAACTCACGGCGCCGGGCCATTTGATCGATACCGCCCCAGGTGCCCGCCACCGTCAGGTGACGCCGATTCAACGCGAGCTTTTAGCTTGCTCCCGCTAATTTCGATAGGATAAAAGTTGAAAAATCCGTGCTAGCGCCATAGCTTGCGCTGCCTTCGAAGGGACGGGCTACCAAGGCCCAATTATTGCAAATGCGTCATTTTCGCCTTTTGGCTCGCACGAAACGTGCGGTCGCAATAGCACTTGCGATCATACTTATTGACTCGCAGACCATTGCGCTGGCGCAGTCGAGTGGCGGGCTGCAATCCATTCTGCAAAACCTGGGGCAAGGTTCGCCCGTCTCGCTCGGCAACCTGGGCAGTTCGAACCAATCGCAGGTGCCTCAGCAGTCGTCCACGCCGTCCTCACAAACGCTTTTGCCGCAGCCGGCCAATACAACTCCGCTGCCGCCATCCCGTCTGGAGCTTCTGTTCTCCCAGCGCGCAGGCCAACCGCTGCACCAATACGGTTACGACATATTCGGCGTCGCTACGCCCGTCGTCTCGACCCAGCTGGGCACCGTACAGGACAACTACATCCTTGGTCCCGGCGATCAAATTTCAATCGTTACGCGTGGACACGATAACTCCGCCTACACGGTGGAGGTTGACCGGGACGGCCGCGTCATCATTCCGAATCTTGCACCAGTCATGGCGTCGGGGCGCACATTCGGCGATGTGCGCCACCAAATCGAAGATCGGATTGCCCACTCGCTGCTCAATGCGAGGGCATTCATCACGCTCTCATCGACGCGGCAAATTTCGGTCGTCGTTTCCGGCGAAGTAAATGCCCCCGGCGTTCGCACGATAAGCGGACTCAATTCTCCACTGGATGCCATCCTTCTCTCGGGCGGCGTGCGCAAGACCGGCAGCTTGCGCAACATCTCTATCATTCGAAACGGTGTGGCCCATCGACTTGATCTTTATGACCTGCTTGCGCGCGGAGGAAACCCGACCTCGCTGGGTGCATTGACGCAAGGCGACAGAATCGTCGTCCCGCCAATCGGAAACACAGTCGCGGTCATCGGCATGGTGAAGCGACCGGCTATATATGAACTTGCCCCCGGCACGACCGGGATCTCGACTGCCTCCCTTTTGCGACTGGCCGGTGGTATCGAGATCGCGGGCAACTCTCACCTCACAAAGATTTCACTCCTGAAGGATGGCCACACACAGCTCACCTCCGTCGAGCAGAATGGGGTAGTCCGCAGCGGTGAAATCCTTTCGGTCGATCAACGGCAGGGCTCGGCGCTGGGGCGCATCGCATTGGTTGGCGCCGTGCAGGTCCCTGGATCGCGGTCGATCTCCGAAGCACCTACGGTGTCGCGTCTCATCCATGATGCGAGCGAGCTTTCACCTGATGCATATACGCCGTTCGGCATGATTATTCACCGGAGCGCGAGCACCAATTTCCAGACCGTCAGCGCGTTTTCTCCCAAGCAGGTTTTTGAGCACGTAAACGATCCCGTGCTGAGCAACGATGATACCGTCGTCGTGTTCTCAACTGCTCAAGTTCGCGTATTGGCGACCGCCGCCGCGAATAACATGAGCGTTACCAATGCGAACCTGACCTCTGGCCTGCAGCTAATGCAGCAGAACACGACGCAAGCCGCACAGAGTGTTCAAACTCCCAGTACCCAATCAACCGATACATCCGGCACGGATAATTCATCCCAGACACAGCTTGCGCTGGCAGGCGCCAACCTCACTCCGAGCCAGGCAGCAGCGGCACAGCAGGCAGCAGCGGCACAAGCGAGCGGCACGACAAATCCGCCACAGACAAGTTTTGCGCAGCAGCAAGGATATGCGGTTTCAGGACCGCCGCCGATTCCCCAACAGTCGATCGCGCAACTGCAACCAATGCAGCAGGGGCAAGGGACTTCGACACAGGCCCAGCCTGGCACGCCGATGCAGCCGGATCCCCGGTTGGTCGCAGCGATGAGTCAGGCAAATCCGGCCACGGCAGCGCTATTGCAAGCACAAACGTCTGACCAAAGTCAGCCGCTGACCGGTGGCCTGACTTCGCCAACCGCGTTCGGACCGACAAATGCTTCGCTGACACCAGACACAATTGCCGCGCAACTAGGATTGACCACACAGGCACTTCTGCGTGCAGTGCAAGACTACATAGTTTGGGTGCAGGGCGAAGTTCGCGACCCTGGTCCTTATCTCGCAGCACCGGGAACCACGCTCGAAGCCATGATGGACGCTGCCGGCGGTCTGCAGCGCCAGGCAGACCTTTCATGGGTTGAAGTGACCTCCACCGAAATGGACCCGCTCTCTGGCAAGTCCCACACCGCCCGCAACGCTTACAGAGGCGACACGGGCGACTTCGAAAAAGTCGCGCTTCGTCCGCTCGATTCCATCAGGGTTCGGCAGATCTATTCCGATCGGGATAACGGCATCGTCACCGTCAGCGGCGAAGTTCGGTACCCGGGAGATTTTAACATCGTTCGTGGCGAAAAGCTCTCCTCCCTAATGGCAAGAGCAGGCGGAATCACCCCTGACGGATATGCCTACGGCACAGTCTTCTTGCGCAGAAGCATCGCTCAGGCCGAAGCGGCCGATTACGAACGCGAAGCTCGCGAAGTCCAGTCCAGCATCACCGTCGCGGCTGCCGATCCTAACGCGCGCGCCAGCCTGAGTTTTCTCCAGACTCTTGCTCAGGAAATCCGCCAGCAAGTGCCGTTAGGCCGCATGACGGTGACCGCCGATCCGGCCGTGCTCGCTGTAAAGCCCAATCTTGACGTCACCTTGCAGCCCGGCGATCAGATTTTCATTCCCAAGCGGCCCTCCACAGTTGCCGTATCGGGTGAAGTGCTCAACGCGAGCTCATTCCAGTACCGCCCGGATCTTTCGGTGGAAGACTATATCTCCCTCGCAGGTGGTACGACCCAAGCGGCAGACGATGGCTCTACGTTCATCATCTATCCTGACGGTAGTGCTCAGCCTGTCGACAAAAGCTGGCTTTCCTTCATGGACACCCGCCCGCTCCCGCCGGGATCGACGGTATTTGTTCCGCGCGACCCCGCACCGTTCAACACTACCGTGTTCCTGACGAACGTTACGGATATCCTGAGCAAGCTAGCGGTAACCGCCGCATCACTATCGGTTATTTCTACGAAATAGTGTTGCCCGCGATTTTGGCGATGTGCTCGAGCATGAGATCGGCAAGCCTCTCCCGATCATAATCGCGGGCAATCATTTGCGCGCCGCCCCCTAGACGCTTGCAAGTCTCTGGAGAGGCTTTCAGTTCAAGTATCGTCTGAGCGAGCGCTTCGGCGTTCTCGGGTTCCGTCACGACTCCCGCTTCATATTCCTTGATCAATTCGGCAGAGATTCCATCCACGGCAAGAATGATGGGGCGCGACATGGCAGCCGCATCGAAAATCTTCGACGGAATGGCGCCGGGCGAAATCGATGACTTTCGAAGTGGCACGACAATCGCGTCACACGCAGCCAGGTACTGCGAAACCTGCGCAGCCGGTACAGCACCAACGAATGTAATGTTCTGCAAGTTGCGGGAAGTGGCAAGATCCATCATCGCTGTTCGGCGCGCGCCCTCGCCAACCATCAGGAAATGGATGTCTTCTCGATCTCTAAGAATCTCGGCTGCATCGACCAAGCTTTCCAAACCTTGGGCCAGGCCATGGGTTCCGACATAACCAACGACAAACTTGCCGCGAAGGTTCAGGCGTTCCAGTTGCTGCGGCAACGCAGCTCCTGGAGCGAACCGTTTCATGTTGGCGCCGTTAGGGATGACGTTGATTTTCTCGCGCGGTATCTTCTTGGCGACGATGGCCTCGCGCAACGCTGCGCTCACCGTGACGACCATGGTTGAATGGCGATAAAGAAAGCCTTCAATTCCGCGCAGCAAGGCTATCAATGGACCTTGGCGCATAGCGCCGACGGCGGTGATCGAATCCGGCCAAAGATCACGAACTTCAAAAATCCATGGGCGCCTTTTAAATATCGAGATCGCCGCCGCAGAAATTCCCGTCAGCAATTGAGGAGACGTCGCGATGATTACGTCCGGTGTTTGGATCAAACCCGCGAACGTTGCCGATACGGCGAAGCTTAGAAAATCAAGAGAGCGCTTCAAAACACCTACATTCGGGGCGACGTAGGACCAAACGCGTACGACATCGATGCCGTCAATATTCTCCCTTTGATAAACCCTGTTCCTGTAGGGAGCGTGGATAACCCCCGCCGGAAAGTTCGGGACTGTTGTAATTACCGTGACGGATGCGCCCTGCTCTACCCACCGGCGGCAGTGTTCATGCATGCGCAGCGCCGGTGCATTTCGCTCAGGAACGAAATTGTCGGCAATGACAAGGATGTGGATGGGTTTAGACATCAGCTTGACGGATTCGAAAGCCACGCGTGTTCGAGACTATCAGTGGCAAACCCCTTGATGCCTGAAGATGAACGGGCCGTAAGATACCAGCGCGCCGACGCCCGTCAAAGATGAGGAGAAGCGTGAGCTTCAGGGCTTGGGACTAACGAGTACCCGGTAGGCCCGCATTCCTGCCCCGGTTAGAAGCGCCACCGTCACGACGTAGGGAACGACCAGGAGCGCCAGCAATTCCGGGAGAATTGTACGAAAGGCCGCTACAGCTTCCGGCAAGGTAGACACAGTCGTGTTGAGCTGCGCATAGCCCGCCAGACGCGTCACAAGTTCCCCCGCGTTCTCCAATAGAATTCCGGGAATCAGCATGATCACAACGACGACCGAAAGCTTCCCAAAAGCGGCGTTGGAAATCCGGCGGGAACGCCGGAGAATTTGCCCCTTCTCAAGTATCGTAACAGCTGGAGCCAGGAGGAAGAACATTGCCTCGATGGCGACAAGACCCAGCAGGATCGCCACCACAGAGAGAGCACCCCACAAAAGGGCGAATTGTGGAAAAGCCGCGCCAAGCACATTACCGGCCATCTCCACGGCCACGACAAGCGGCAGATTGAGGACAAGCCCTCTGAGGTTAGCGGAATAAAGGCGCCATTCCCGGCGGGCGAACTGTAACGACAGCCAGGGCGTGTAAGTTTCCCTGCCCAAAGCAAGTGCCGCAAGCGACGTGCGGAGGATGGAATGAAACAAGAGAAATACAAGAAATCCGAGCGTAGCAGCGCCCAGTACGAGACCGGCGACGTGGTCGTTTCCGGTGCGCAGCAAGTTTTCGAGTTCGTCCAGATATGCCGAAAGCGAGAGATACAAAACTATCCAACTTCCCGCGACCGGAATGATCGCGCGGCTCAATATTGGGCGCAAGTTGGTGGCGAGAAATGCGATGCCGGCTTTCGAGACATCGATGATCGAAATCCGTTGCAATCCAAATCCTTTTAGTGATCTTGCAGGCCTTGCGGAATTAATGCCCCCGCTATTCGCTCTCGGCGACACGCTTTATAGCCACGACATTGCCAGGTCTTGTCGTGTCATCCTCTTCGAGCGCCGCCTTCTGGCGGACATGCTCGGAGTCGGTAAGGAACGCGAAGCTGAAGTAGAAGGACGTCAGGACAATCAGGCATACAAGAGCAAAGCGGGGCTCGACCGACGCCACCATGGAAGACACGGCAACGGCGCCAAGATAGCAGGCCAAGCCACCGTTACGGCCCATTTTGTCCTCAAGCCTGTGATGAAAATGGTCTCGATCGCCGATGAATGGCGAAGCGCCGCGAAAGGCCCGCGTAACAAGCAGTCGAACGCAATCCATGACCGGAATGAAGAACCAAACGACGATGACTTCCAACGGCGCCATGCCTTTCGCATGAACGGCAGCCGCCAATAATCCGAAAACGAACGTGACGCCGTAGGTGCCACAATCACCAAGAAACAGTTTGCCTGCGAGATTGAATCCAAGCACGACGAGAGAAAGCGCGAAGAGCACTATGGCAATTGCCTGAATGCCGCCACCCGCCATCACGGCAAGACAGGCGGACCAGATTACGAATTGGCCACTGACGATTCCGTCCTGTCCATCCGCCATGTTAACGGCGTTGACGAGGCCGACCGACGCTACAGACATCAGCGGAAAATAGAACCACAGCGGGACGGCAGTTCTACTGAAGCTTCCCCAAACCAGTTCACCGACAATCAGCTTGGAATCCACGACAAACGCGGTGGCCAGAAACACGAGCAGCGACAGCACGCGCACAGTCGGGGTTGTGGACGACTGGTCATCGGCAAAGCCAACAAGCCCCACGCCGGCGCCGCAGAGGGCAATTGCAATGGCCAATGGCGTATCCGCGATCTTGTGATCGATTAAAGCCGCAACGATCCACAAAACCAGCGGCACCAGAATCGCGATGCCACCCACCTCGGGCATGGATGTTCTGTGACGCTTCCGGCCGTCATCCGGATGATCCATGACATGGAAAAACCGGCCAATAGGACGCGCGCTCAGGCAAATGCTGATGCACGCGATGAGCGCGAGAAAGAGCCCTGCGGCTGAAGCTCCCGGTATTGCGTTCAGCATTCGATCCCCAATGTCCGGCCGGTAAGGCTGGCCCGATACAGGATATCAAATCCCTTTGAGAACACTAGATATTTCGGCTTCGCAGCGAATGCGGCCCGAAAACTAGGCTGACACTGATTCCAGCGCTGCTTCGATAATCCGATCCTGCGCTTCGGGGGTCAGATAGGGGTGCATCGGCAGGCTGACCACGCTCTGGCTCAGCCGCTCACTCACAGCCACATCCGTGCGCGGGAAGTGGCTGTAGCCTTTCTGCGCCGAGAGCGGGATCGGGTAATACACCATGGTGGGTATTCCCTTATCCTTCATATCCGACTGAAACTTGCTGCGGTTCGGAACCTGAATGGTGTATTGAGCCCATGTCGATTGCGCCCCCGCGATCACGTATGGCGTCTTGATCCGATTGGATTCGCCAAGGGCGCGATTGTAGCGCTGGGCGACGGCTTCACGCATTTCGATCTCTTCCGGAAAGATTTTCAGCTTTTCCAGAAGGACCGCCGCCTGGATCGTATCAAGACGGGAGTTCACGCCGATGCGTACGTTTTCGTACTTGTCGCTGCCCTGCCCGTGCACGCGGATCGACCGAAGCACTTCGATCAGTCCATCGTCATTCGTGAAGCTCGCGCCGCCATCGCCATAACAACCGAGCGGCTTGGCGGGGAAGAAGCTGGTAGAGGCAGCGTCGCCGATTCCGCCCGCTACGCGGCCGTTCAGGCGTCCGCCGAAACCCTGGGCGCTGTCACACAGAAGAAGAAGTTTCTCGCGTTTCGCGATCGCCTCGATCTTGTCGTAGTCGGCGGGTTGGCCGAACAGATCCACCGGCATGATGGCGCGGGACGTCAGCTTGCCTTCCTTCTTGACCATAGCGATTGCCTTTTCGAGGCTCGCGGGATCGATGTTGAAGGTATCTTCGAGAACGTCGACAAAGACCGGGCTTGCGCCGACCAGTGCCACGACTTCCGCGGATGCGGCGAAGGTGAACGCCGGCACAAACACCGCGTCGCCAGGCCCGATATCCCATGCTCTCAGCACGACCATCAGGGCGTCCGTGCCATTGGCGCAGGCAAGAGTGTGCTTCACACCGGCGAACTGGGAGAGCTTCTCTTCGAGCTCGCGGACCTGGGGACCCATGATCCACTGCCCGCCTTCCAGGGCGGCGGTTACGGCGCGGTTCATGGATTCGCCGATGCGCTTGCGCTGGGCCTGAAGGTCGATGAACTGAATTGGCTGTGACACGGCGGGTCCGTTTGCGAGGATGACGGGGCCTTTTAGGTGAACGCCAAGCGCGTCTCAAGCCATTCGGCTACACCAAATATTGCGAAATACGTCGCCCATCCCGCCCGCAAATTGCAGGCGGACATGATTCTCGCAGCAAGTTTCGGCGATTGCGTTACTGCTCGGCGGGACACGTCCCGGCTACCCAGTGCCCCTCGAACTTCTGGTCCTGCGTTGCCGAGGTTCCATCGGGCGAAGTAACGGTCATCAGCAATTCGGCTGTGTAATGCGTACTGGAGTCGTAGTTAACCACCAGATGGCCGGTACCGTTCACCTGGCCCTTGCAGACCAGGGTGGCCGTGGCGCCACTGGATGAGACCGTTTTCTGGTCGATCTTGCAGTCCTTGTTGCTGCTCACGCTCAGCATCTTGTTGTCGTCGGCAACATCGGTGGCGGTCATGCAGTGTTTGAAGGTGAAGCCGCCATTTGTGTTCGGCGTCATGCCTCGCGCTTTCATGGCGGCGAGCGCGTTTTCCGGCATCTGGGAGGCATCGTGCCCGACAATTGTCATGTCGACGCTCCACAAGCCGACTTTGCCGTGGCTGGCAACGGCGCCGATCGTCAATCCCACCGTGGCGGCGGCAACAATGGCGGCTGCAATACCTGTCTGAATTCGCATGGATCCCGTCTCGCGCAGTGAGTTCGAAAGAATGTTAGCGGCATTGTCGAGCCAAGAAAAGCTTGGCTCGAGCCAGTGCGTTAATGGAAATCTCGCGATTTCGGCACCACGCGGACATTGCGGGGATGGCGATTTAGATGTTTCGCTGCCTGCGAGCGGAACGAAGGGGCTTCGACGTCGTCTTCCGAGAGACGATCGAGCTCTGCGGTGCGGTCGATAATGCGCTCGGCGACGAGATGAACAACGTCTTCCTTGCTGCGCTGGACGGTGCCTTCCACAACCAGCAGACGCCCGCTCATGATCTCGCGGCGGAACGCCTTAACGAGGTCCGGCCAAACCACAACATTGGCGACGCCCGTTTCGTCGCTGAGTGTAATGAAGACAACGCCCGCATCACCCGGCATCTGGCGCGTAAGAACGATGCCGGCGCAGCGCAGCTTTTCACCATCCCGCGATACCGGTAACGGATAAGTGGCGGGGCTTGATACGTAACGGCAATCGTCAATGCCTTCGCCCCGGAGAACATCGCGCAGGAATGCCATAAGATGCGCACGCAAGGAGAAGCGCTGCATCTGGTAATCCGCCAAAACATGCTCACTGAGCGGCATGGCGGGTAGCGCCGCAATGTCTTCCTCCGGCTGCTCTTCGACATACTGTGCGGCAAAGAGCGGAAGTGTTTCCGTATCCGCGAGACGGCGCACCTCCCACAGGACTTCACGCCGATCCTTGTTCAGGGACTGGAAGCAATCGGCTTCCGCAAGAATGAGCATGGCGCGTTTCGGCAAGCGCGCCTTCCGCGCGAGACTTTCGACGCCGCCGTAGCGGTTGCCCCGCGCGCCAACAAGAACCTTGCACCACTTTTCGCTAAATCCGTCGAGTTGCCGGAAACCCAACCGCAGAGCCAATCCGCGCGGAGAAGGCACAAGCTTGTTGTCCCAGTCGCTCTCATTCACATCAACAGGAAGGACTTCGACAGCATGCTCTCGCGCATCGCGCACGATCTCCGCCGGCGCATAGAAACCCATGGGTTGCGCATTCAACAATGCACATGCGAATGCCGCCGGATGATATCTCTTTATATAGGCAGAGACGTAGACCAGAAGCGCGAAACTCGCGGCATGGCTTTCAGGAAATCCATAGGATCCGAAACCTTCGATCTGTTTGAAACAGCGCTCGGCAAAGTCGCGCTCATATCCGCGATCGGTCATCCCGTTGACGAATTTGTCCCTGAATCTGTCGATCGTACCTAGATTGCGGAAGGTGGCCATTGCGCGCCGCAGCCCATTAGCTTCTGAAGGCGAGAACTTGGCTGCGACGATGGCAAGCTTCATTGCCTGCTCCTGAAAAAGGGGAATGCCGAGGGTCTTTCCGAGCACACCGTGCAATTCATCGGGGGACCCGTGGCCTTGTGCTGGTGAAGGATAGTCGACTTGTTCTTCGCCGGCCCGGCGCCGCAGATAGGGGTGCACCATCCCGCCCTGAATGGGCCCCGGACGGACGATCGCCACTTCGATCACCAGATCATAGAGGTTCACCGGTTTCATGCGCGGCAACATGCTCATCTGCGCGCGGCTTTCGACCTGAAAGACGCCAATCGCATCGGCTTTTTGCAGCATGTCGTAGACGCCGGCATCTTCCTTCGGGACGATCGCGAGATCGAAGGTCTTCCCTTCATGGACCTTGATCAGATCGAACGCCTTGTGGATGCAGGTGAGCATGCCAAGGGCGAGCACATCGACTTTCATCATGCGAACGGCATCGATGTCGTCCTTGTCCCATTCGATAAAGTGACGGTCTTCCATCGTGGCCGGACTGACCGGGACAAATTCGTCCAGCCGATCGTCTGTCAGCACGAATCCGCCGACATGCTGCGAAAGATGGCGGGGAAAACCGATCAGTTCGTTCGCAGTTTTCACGGCGCGGGCGATCAGAACGTTGAGCGGATTGTGCTGGCCCTGACGCACCTGGGCTTCGCTGAGATTGCTGCCCCAGCTCCCCCATACGCCACTCGCAAGATCGGCAGCGATGTCTTCCGTCAATCCGAAGACCTTGCAGGTTTCACGAATGGCGCTACGCGGACGGTAGTGGATGACGGTCGCGGCCAGCGCAGCACGGTGATGACCATAGCGCCGGTAAACATATTGGATCACTTCCTCGCGCCGTTCATGCTCGAAATCGACGTCGATATCCGGCGGCTCCTTGCGCTCCTCGCTGACGAAGCGTTCGAACAAAAGATCCATCTGCACCGGATCGATGGAGGTGATGCCAAGCATGTAGCAGACGGCGGAATTGGCCGCCGAGCCACGGCCCTGACAAAGGATTGGCGGCTTACCCTCTTCCTTTATCTCCTCCCGCGCGTAACGCACGATGTCATGCACCGTGAGGAAATATTCGGCGATATCCAGTTTTTCGATAAGCGCCAATTCCTTCTTCAGGATATCGCGGACGCTATCCGGAATGACGCCGTTGTACCGCTTCAGCGCACCTGCCCGTGAAAGATCTTCGAGATGTTGCTGTGCGGTCTTTCCCGGCGGCACGGGCTCATGCGGATAATTGTATTTAAGGTCTTCCAGGGTGAACGTTACCCGATTTGAGAAACGGACGGTTTCGGCAATCGCTTCGGGGGCATTTTTGAATAGCCCGACCATCTCCTGCGATGTTTTGAGATGGCGCTCTGCATTTGCCTCGAGCAATCGTCCCGCTTCATCCAATGTGATGCCTTCACGGATGCAGGTGATGACATCCTGCAACGAGCGGCGTTCGAAGGTGTGATAGAGCGCATCATTGGTGGCGATGAGCGGCACACCGGCACGCTGGGCGACCTGCTTCCATTTCAGAAGGCGGCGCTCGTCATCGCCACGATGCGGCATCGAAACGCCGAGCCAAACTCTGTCTCCGGCGACCGCTATGAGCTTTTCGAGAAGCGACTGGATTTCGTCGAAACCACACTGGGTATTCGTTTTATAGGTTTCGGAGGATACCCCCCCTACCCCCTCCGCCTTCAGGGCCAAGTCCTTGTTCCAGAAGCGCTTTGGCGGCGTGGTGGAAAGTGCGGCTCGGCCGGGGTGGGGTGGCATGACGACCAGCAGCAGGCCCTCCTGCCATTTGAGCAGGTCGTCCAGGGTGAGAATGCACTCTCCTTTTGGCGCACGCAGCTTGCCGGCGCTGAGCAGGCGGCAGAGACGGCCATAGGCTTTGCGATCCGTGGGGTAAGCCAGAATATCCGGCGTGCCATCCACGAAAACCAGGCGACTGCCGACGAGCTGCTTGATTATCGGCTCGCCCTTTTCCTTCAACTCTTGGAAAGCCGAATACATGCGAACGACGCCGGCCAGCGTGTTGCGGTCGGCGATGCCAATCGCGGAGTAGCCCAACAATGCACCGGCCTGCGCAAATTCCTGCGGATGCGAGGCACCGCGCAGGAAGGAGAAGTTCGTCGTAACCCCGATCTCCGCATAGCCGCTCATGCGAACGTTCCATGCAAATACCAGCGCGGGATTCCGACCTCACGCACATAGATCCCATCGCGATAGAGCCAAAAGCGATGGCCGTTTGTGTCTTCCACCCGAAAATAATCGCGCGTCGGCTGCGGCACGAGGTGACGCCACCATTCCATTGCAATCCGCTCCGGACCTTCCGCCCGCACGACATCATGCTGGACGCGGCGCCAGTGGAAACGGCGGGGCGGACCGGCGGGAACGGTGGCGATGGCCTCGATCTCTTCCGGTTTGGCAAGCAAACGCAACGGCCGGCGAGGCGCCTCTTCCTTTCGCCGGACCTCCCAGGTGGATTTCGTTTGCCGCAATTCCTGCGCGGGGATCGCAAGCCCCGCGGCTTCGGGAATGTGCGTGTCGTTTGGTTGAAAGGCGAGCACGCGATGAGCACCGAAGCGGGCGGACAGGCGATCCACCAGAAAGCGAATCTCGCGCTCGGCATTGAGATCGGCGTTGAAATCCGCGAGCGCGGTTTCGCACATTTGCGTTCGGCTGGCGGAGAGACGGATCAGATCAAACCCGAAGCCGGGGTCCAGCGGATCGGCGAGTGCGTCCAGCTTCTCCCGAAAAAGCCGCTCAATGATGGCGGGTTCGCGGGTCGGCGATCCGGTTTCCACTGCGATGCGGGTTACGGCACCATCAGCGCGAAAGAAGGCCGCTTCCAGACGTCGGACACCTTCGCCGCGTTTCTCTAACGCTTCAGCCAATGTCTCAGCCAACGAAACGAGCGTTGTGCGGATAATTTCTTCGGTGGCGACGGGCTCCGGAAAATTCCGCTCCGCGCTATAGGCAGGAACCGGATTGCGCGGAGAGATCGGCTTCTCGGTTTTGCCGAGCGCGGTTTCGAGCGTGAACACCATCGCGGAGCCAAAGCGCGCGGTCAGTTCGCGGCGGCCGCGATGCGCCACCTGCCCCACTGTTTTCAAGCCCGCACGGCGAAAGGCATGGGTGGTCACCGGATCGAGAAAAAGCGCCTCGATCGGTAGGGGCGCGGTTGTCTCCATTTCCGCGCCGGGCGCGACGACCATGCCATCGCGGTACCGGGCGCAGGCGCGCGCGGCCATCGCGGTCCCCGCCAGCGCCCCACGCACGGCAAAGCCCTGCTTGCGGAGCGTGGCAAGAATGGAGGCCAGCAGTGCTCTTTCGCCGCCAAAGAGATGCGCCGCGCCGGTGACGTCCAGCAGCAGCACGCGCGGCGGCTCCAGCGCAACGAAGGGTGTAAAGCGATCGCACCAATCGGCAATCCGCTCCAGGAGCTTGTGATCGGCGCCATCGTTTGCCGCCATGACCTTGAGCTCGGGCAGCATGGCGCGCGCATTGGCGAGCGGCTGGCCGACGGAAAGGCCGAGCGCAGTGGCCTTGCGGTCGAGCGCGGAGAGACGCAGCGCGTTCTTCTCCTTCGCCACTACGACAAGCGGCGGCGGCTCGCGCGGCGCTTCAGCCGACGGCGTGCGCCGCTCTTGCGCCTTCCAGCGCCGCTGCAGCCGGTCCGTCGCCAGGCGCGGAAACCACAGCGCGATGATGCGCCGCTTTCCCGCCAGAGGGCTCCCGGAAGAGACCTTCATCACAATTCCACTCCATAACCCAGTGGCCGGTGCGCCCATGACGGTTGCGCACGAGCTCTGTTTCGAAAATCGGCTGGCCCCAGTTCTCTTCGTCTTTCAAGGATGCCGCCGCATGGACCCGCCATCTGGTCTCGGCCGTGCTGGCTTCCGGTCTGGCGGAAAAGCGCAGAAGGAATGCGGTGACATTCTTTTGCGCGCAGGCAAGCGTGAGGCGGCGGCTTGTGACGAGATCGAGGATTTTCGGGGACCCGGGTATTTCGATCACGATGGCGCCGAGCGCGGCACAAGTCAGCGCATCGGATGCGGCCTTGATCGCGTCGTCCGCATGGGCTGTGCAGACCAGCAATATTTGCGACGGATCGATGCCGAGATCGACAAGCCCCGTGGCGGAGATCTCTCCGAATTCCAGGGCCGAGAAGTCCTGGCGAATCCAGAGAATTTTTTTCTTGCCAGAAACACGCGCGGCCATACCGGCGGCAAAAGCCGTGGCCGCGGTTTCGGAATTGGTGGCGGCATAGACTTCGTGCAGCGCACCGCGCTCCAAACCGCCTTTCAAGGCGGTGTCAGCCGAAGCGTGTCCCAGCGGGACGCGGGCATTGGCGACAAGCGTCTCCAAGCCGGCGGTGGCAAGAGTGGCGCGAAGGCTCGCCAGTTTTTCCGCCGTCCCAGCCATGGGCCATCACGCCGCCCAGCCTGAACGGCCAACAGGCGCATCCATTCGTTTCATGCAGATTTCGGACAGCGGGCAAGACGGACAATTCGCCTGGAATGCCTTGCAGCTGTTCTGCCCGAGGCGCTTCAGATGCCAGTGAAACTCATAGAGGTCGTCCGCGCTCATATCGCGCGCAGCCGCCATCACAGCCTCGTAAACATCTTCGGTTTCGGCATTCGGCTTCACGAAGCCGAAGCGGCGCATGACGCGGATAATGTGGGTATCCACCACGAAGGTGCGTTTGCGCAGCGCGCTGAAATTCAGGGTGGCGGCAGCGATCTTGCGGCCCACGCCACGGATCTGCTCCAGCCAGACGAGCGCGGTCGCCACGTCCAGCTCTACCAGGAAGTCCAGATCCACCGAACCGGCGCGGGCGCGGATGTGCAGTAGCGCTGCCTTCAACTCGCGTGCTTTCCTGTCGGCGAACTGGACGCCGCTCAGCGCAGCTTCGATATCCATCACAGGCGCGTCTGCCAGAGCCTCCGGGCTGCGATATCGGCTCATCAGGCGCATGAAGGCGCGGTCGGATTGCCAGTCCAGTAGGCCGCTTCCGACGAAGCTGCGGATGAACTGGTTGATGGCGCTGACGCGCACACCGGAGCGGTCCCGCCCAAAGGCGATCTTGAGACGATCCCGGAGGGACCGGAGGTCGGCCGATTGGCCGGAGAAGAGGTTCGCTTGCATGGGCGAACACTAGAACATAATAAGAACTTACGTCAAGAACATAAATAGAACAAATTTTTGCAAGTCCCTACAAAGACTTGATAAAATCCTTGTGGTTTCACCCCGTTACCACCCCAACATCTGGGGAGCCAGGAATCTATGGGACTTCCAGATAAAAAAGCAGGGACATCGCGCCCCACAGGATCACGAGGCCCACCAGGAAAATGGTGATGGCCGCACGCGTGCCCAGCCGAGGCCGGTGTCCCTCCTTATACTCGCGCACGGCCATCCTCCGTTTTAAGCCTTGTCGTTGTGGTCAGCCGGACCGCCCTGTGGGCCGTGCCTGTGCCAATCGCCGTGACCATGCGCGCCATGCTCACCATGGCCCATCGGACCCGGGCGATCGAAGACCTGCTTCTGCTCAGGGGAGAGCGAATCGTAGAGCGCCTTGAGCGATGGCTGCTCCGCCGTCAGCTCGGACAAGCGCTCCTGCAGACGCTGCTGCATCCGCGCCTGACGCTCCAGCACGCTGTGGCCGCGATGCTCGCCCATATCCGGCTGGCGCGCGAGGCATTCGCTTTCACGCGACTTCGCGGAATCCAGAACCGCCTTTTTCCAGCCATCGAACAGCGGGCGCTGGCTATCGGTCAGCGAAAGCTTGGCGCCGACATAAGCCACGCGGCCCACATTGCGCGCGTAATGATCGGTGCACATCTGCTTGTGCCACTCGACCGGATGGCCATTGCCGGCCATATGCCGATGCATGCCATCCGCGCCGGCCGCATAAGCGACTGCACCGCTGGCCAGAAGCGCGCCGGCAATACCGGCACCGATGAGTTTCATTCGAAGGGACATCATTTTCTCCTTTGGGCTACGCGGGAGAAAATATCGCGTTTACGGCGGCACGAAGCTTAAGCTTGCGTAAGACCGTGTCTTAAACTTTCGCGAGCAGCGCTATTCGATGCCAATTCTGCGACACAGATGAACGCCACATGAATGACGAAACTGTTAGGTGCGATGCCTTCCGTCCGTTCTCACAACCCGACACCCTTGATGATGTTGGGCCCCGACGTCGTCTTACGCGTGCCCACGGCCGCAATGTGGTTGGCGCCGATCAGGTCGATGCCAGTCTTGGCCGTCACGTTCAGCTTCTTTGTCGTGATCGCGCTTTTCGTCGTCTGAATGGCTTCTCCGGCTGTCGACAGCGTCACGGTGTTGGATTTCACGACGCCGTTCAAATTCAGATTGCCGGCTCTGGTGACGAGGGTCAGAACCGCGTTGCTCGCCGCCGCCGAAACCGTGCCGGTCACGGTGAGCGCGCGCATATCCACGAAGGCAAGATTACCCGTCCCGGAATTTGCAAAGCCGGCCAACGTCACAACACTGTTGGCGCCGCCCATCGCCGCCGTCCCGACCGAAGAACCCTTCAACGTCGACGCAGAAATCTTGCCGGTCGAAGCATTCTCGATCAGCGTTCCCGCAGAGATCAGTGAAACGGTGCCGCCCGCGATCGTACCATTGATCGCGATGTCGTGGCCTGCACCGGTGGTTTTCAAGGCGACAGTCCCAGTGCCCGTGCGCAGTACGCCATCCAGCGCCAGATCCACCTCATTCGTCAGGATAAATGCTCCATTACCGCCCGTCGAATAGGAGCCGAGCGATGCGATCCTGTTAGCGCCGCCAAGCGCGGCTGCAGCCCCCGCACTTCCTTTGAAAGTCGTCGCCACAATCTTTCCAGCGCTGGTATCCTCTTTTATCGCGCCAGCCGAGATCAAAGAAACAATACCGCCTGCGATAACATTGTTGACAGCAATGTAATGCCCAGTACCGCCCGTTGTCTTGATCGAGACAGTCCCAGTTCCTGTGCGAACGGCACCCTTCACTGTCAGGTCACGTGCATCGGTGAGTACGAAGGCGCCGGTTCCACCGGTCGAGAACGTGCCGAGAGCCGCAATTCGGTTAGATCCCCCGAAGACTGCGGCACCCACTGAAGAACCCTGAAGCGTTGTTGCTGTGATTTTCCCCGAAGCTGCATTCTGCTTGATCGTGCCTGCCGAATTGAGCGAGACGGTACCGCCCGCGATAATGCCATCGGCATTGAAGCCATGCCCCGCACCCGTCGTCCGGATTGAAATTGCTCCGGTGCCGGTTCTGAGCGCCCCGCTCAACGTAAGCGTTTGTTCATCGGTAAGCGCGAAGCCGCTATTGGCGCTCGTCGAAAACAGGCCCAGCGTGTCAATGCGATTGGAATTTGTGAGCGACACCGACGAAGCAGCGGTACCGTTCAACGTTCCGGCCGATATATAACCGCCACCGGTCTCATTCAGGGCACCGTGTGCGTTCAGAGTCAGGGCCCCCGGTCCAACATCAATTTCTTGGTCAATCTGAAAGCTGGAAGCAAACGTCTCCAGCGACACATCTTCGGCGCCGAAATCATAGACAATCTGCGGGAAGTCGTGACCAAACCCGGTAAGAGCGTTGATACTGTCAGCAAGGGACGAAAGACTGCCGTTGACAGTCTGCAGGCTCAACTGCCCTGAAGCGTAGATGGATATGCCAGTATAATCCAAGTAGTTGTCGGTTACGTTTGAAAACGAGGTGCCAAGCCCCGCTGATGCCAGCACGCCCGAGGTCGGGCTATTTGCAAGGAGTTCGTAGAAGCTTCCATCTGCGTAGGTGAATACCGTGCCGAGGTTCCCCGTCTTGTCCGTCAAGCTCACGGAAATCCCCGCTCCCGCGCTGGCATTGTTTGAGTCCGCGTAGACTTTACCGGACACCGCCGTCGGGTCGGCGCCGGTTCCGAACTGCCATCTCAAATAGGCGAACGAACCACCTCTGTTGAGTCCCCAGATCGAGCCATCATAGGTGTCGGTAAAGCCTTGTTGTGCATCGGCCGTTGTTTTGCCTTCGGCCTGAGACACGCCGCCGGCGGGACTGTCGATCAACAGCCCACTGGTGTCGGTGTCCCAAAAAGAGTTCGTCGTTGTTCCGTTGTCCACACCGGCGAATCCGCCGGCGTTAGCGCCCGATGCAATCCCAAGAGAGTAGGATGTTGCGATCGCGCCAGTGTTCTGACCGACAAAGCCTCCTGCGAGGTCAGCAGTTACGTTACCCATTGCGTAGCTGTTTGCGATGCCGCCAGTGTTTATGCCGACAAATCCTCCCGCAATGCCATTGCTGGCAGATTGTGCATTTCCGGTCGTGAAGGACTTTGTGATCGTGCCGTCATTGGTTCCTACGAAGCCACCAACCGCAGCGTCGTCAGCAGAGCTGAGAACATAGCCGCTAGCATAGGACGTCGTGATCGTGGCGTTCGGACCGACATAGCCAACCAACCCTCCGGCATCCATGGCAAAGCCGATCACGGTGCCGGTCGCATATGAACTTTCAACCAGGCCGATCCAATTGGTGCCTACGAGGCCACCAGCGTCCGCGCTGCCAGAACCGGATGACACACTACCGGTCGCATAACTCGAAGAAATGTGCGCTGTCCCCGAAATACCTGCGCTGTTGAATCCAACCAATCCCCCTGCAGCCGCACCGCCATCAGCGCTGACCGATTGCGTAGTCCACGTGTTTGAAATGTCGCCAGAGTTAAATCCGACCAGACCGCCTACGCCCTGCCCCTGATCCGTATCGTTGCTTGCAACGACAGCGAGGCTGCTGTTGCTGTCCCGGATGCTGCCGCCGTTGTCGCCGGCTATGCCGCCTACGGATGCGACACCATCAACAAATATCGTGTCACCCTCGCCCGTCATTGAGACATGGGATATTGCACCACCATTGCTTCCCACCAGGCCGCCGACATTATTGGGCAAAGAGTCTGCCGGCGCCGTGTGATAAATCGACAGATTATCGACCACGAGTTGGGATATAGAAGCCCCAGCAGTCGTCGTACCGAACAAGCCAACATTCGTATTAGCGTCGTCCGCGATCCAGAGGTTCGAGATCGTATGCCCCTGGCCATCGAAGGTGCCGCTGAACCCCGTATCGAGGAAGTTGTTGCCCCCAACCGCAATGAAACCATCGCTTCCCCACACGCCGCCTGAACTTGTCGCGGTGCCATCAACGTTGTTGGAAAGAGCATAGTTTTGCGAAAGGTCGAGCGTCATCAGTTGCAGCTGGTGCGCATTCGCGATGCTTTCGGAATACTCGCTCAGAAGCATCGGCAGAGTTCCGCCCTCGGTATCTGCTGGATTGTTGACGGATCCGTCGGCGCCGATGAGTACCCAGTTCGCGCCCGAACCCAAGCCGCCAAAGCTCCAACCGCTAAAGCTGGACGTCTTCTGCATATCAGCCCGCGACAATCCGCTCAGATTCGAAGTCGTGGTACCTGACGATGCTACGGCGATCGCAGACATCGAACCGACCGCGTCGGTATTCCAGAACGTGTTTTCGACATCACCCCCGAGATCATGTCCCACAAGCGCGCCAGCCGAAGAACCGATGACGGTCTCAGACGCATAGACGTCGGTTATTGTGCCGATGTTCATCCCTGCAATGCCACCCGCATAGGTGCCACCAGTCGCTACGCCGCCTCCCGCCGCGTAGCTGAACGATATTGTGCCCGCGGAGTTGTATCCGACGAGACCTCCCGCACTACCGGAAGACACCGATATGTAGCCGTCCGCATGAGACTGAGTGATAGTTGTTCCGTACTGCAGCCATCCCGCAATACCACCGTTTAAAGCGGCCTCACCGGTAATGGCAACGTCCGTCCATGAGTTCGCGATGGAAGTCGTACCGCCGACAATTCCCACCAATCCACCCAGATTCGCCGTGCTTCCACCCTGCAATGCACCGGACACAAATACGCGCTCGATCGTTGCATCATCGGCTCGCCCCACCAAACCTCCGACATAGGAATTGCCCGCGACATTGGCATTGATCAATCCTACGTTCTCTATGACGCCGCCATCGACGGAGCCAAACAGACCGGCTGGATCATTCGACTGCGTGATAGAGAGATTCGAAATCGAATGTCCGTTGCCGTTGAACGTTCCAGAAAACCGAGAGGGAATAGTCGTGCCACCAATCGGCCTGAACCCTCCGCTTCCCCATACATCCTTATAAGACTCTGAACCGATCGCATTCACATCATTCGTCAAGAAGTAGTCGGCGGAAGGGGCAAGCGCCATCAACTGGAGCTGATGAGCGCTCGCGATATCGGTCGAATATTCGGTGAGCAGGATTGGCGCGGTGCCGGCACCCGAAGTACTGCCATCGTTCAACGCCCCGTTGCTGCCAACAGTTACCCAACCTGCACCGCCCGGCGTTGTGCCGAACGTCCAACCCTGGAAATTGCGATAGTCGCCCATTTGAGACCGAGACAAACCGCCGCCGTGCGCCATATCGGTACCGACACCGACGCCGATGTCGTTGCTGTCCGCATTGAAATAGACGGATGTGATGCTTCCGATCGAACTGTCATTTCGACCTGCAAATCCGCCGACGACTGTGTTTGGTAGGTAGACTGCCGAAGCCGTTCCAAGCGCGTAGGATTGATCGATAGTCGCCAAGTCTTCGATCCAGCCCACGAAGCCCCCCACGGTTGTCGCAGGCTCGCCGTCGACACCGACATCCGCGGACACATTTCCTGTTGCATATGAACTGGAGATGGATGCTCCTTCCAGGAGCAGGCCAGCGAAACCACCTATGTCGCCGGCATATCCGTGGACGTATCCCGTCGAATACGCATTGCTGATCGAGCCGCCAACGCCGTATCCGACAAACCCACCAAAATATCCCGACCCTCCAGACACATTGCCGGTCGCGTGGGAATCGCTGATCGTGCCCTCTTGGTTGATACCGACCAGACCGCCAAGCGAATGCGGATCGTTTTGGGAATTCACTGCACCGGTTGCATAGGACGTCACGATATGTCCGGTGTTTCGCCCCGCAAGGCCACCTGCCCAATCGAACCCCGCCGCGTTCACTTCACCAGTGGCATCGGAGGAAGCGATTGAGCCCCCATTCGCCCCGACGAGTCCGCCGACCGAGTTGTTGCTGCCTGGGGTCCTCTCATACGCGTTCTCATATACAGTCGCGACCATGCCCGTCGCGGCGGACTGCGATATCGTGCCGTTTGCCGTGTTCATTCCCACGAGGCCGCCGATCTTGTTGTTCGATCCCGAAACGGAGACGTCAGCTGACGACGACGATCCCGTTACAACTCCCTCGTTTCGCCCGAGAATGCCGCCAACTTCTGCAAGCCCTAAATCAACATGAAACGATCCGCTCACCGAGACACCCCGGACCGTACCCAGCGAAATTCCGGCGACTCCGCCGATATGTTCGCTGTCGCCGCTTTCGACAAAGATGGACGCGTCGACGAGACGCAAGTTGCGCACTTCGCCGCCTACGCCAATCTGCTCGAACAAACCAACGTTGGTGTCGGTACCAGCCTCCTCAATCGAGATATCCCGGACAGTGTTGCCTAGCCCCTCCAACGTGCCGATAAACGCACCACCTACTGGTGAAGATGTGTAAGTACCATCGAGAGCCGCATCATAGTCGTTGGCAAGCGCGTAATTTCCCGATGATGAAGCTGCGACTGCGTCAGCAAGATCACTCACAGAACTCACAAGCGAGAAGTTTAGACCGTTGATAGAAAGCGTGCCTTGCACGTCTCCTGCCACGACGTCGCTAAAGGTTATGTGGCCGGCTGCACCGAACATCAAATCTCCGGTCAATGGATCTCCGGTGCCGTTCTGCGATTCGTCACCATAAATCAGCGAGACGTCGCCATTGCCGCCGACCGCTATTGGCGCGTTGACGTCAATATTGCGGTAGGCATCAAGCGACAGCGTGTGCGAACTCGTCCAGCTGACGGTGTCGTTCACAATGACGTCGCCGCTTCCAGTTGTGGCTCCATCAGAACTCTTGATTGCGACATCGGTCGTACCGAGATTGCTGGAAAGATCGGCGCCCGTGATGTCACCGCCGGAAGCTGCGATGGTGAAATCGTTGGGATCGATGAGCCATTCGCCGCTAATGCCATTCTTGGACCGCGTATCCACGCGGGCGCCATCTGCCACTCGAAGATGCTTGCCGGATGTTTCGACCAGGCCCCCCGCGCCGTGTTTGCCGCCTTTGGCAATGACGGTGCCAGAAAGTTTTGTCGTGCCGTGCGCGACAAAACTCACGTCGCCGCCGATTTTCGTGGCCTTGGTCGCCGAGGCGTCGATTTTGCCGGATATCAAAATCGTATTGCCGCGCGCGGTGATGGCTCCACCGGAGCCGTCAATATTGGTCGCCGCCACCTTGCCCGAAATGGTGACATTGCCCGCTTTGGATGTCAGCCAAACGTGACCGTCGACCGTGCTGGTGCCCGAAGCCCGCACGATGCCCCCATTATTACCAGCCAGCGCATACACATTGCCGCCGGCCGCATTGATCTGCGCCTGCGCGGACTGAAGCGTGCCGCTGTTCGAGGCGCTGCCGGAGCCGCCACTTACCAGAATGCGGCCGCCTGCAGGGACGAGGAGAACCCGATTTCCGGCGTTAAGCGATGCCGTGCCGTTCTTCGCCGCCAAATTTCCAGTGTTGGAAACTTCGCTTCCGATCAATGTTACATCGCCGTTGGCGGACCGGATCGTGCCGTCATTGGAGACGGTGCCGTTCGAACGGCCGACAAATTTGCGCCTACGACCCAGAAAATCGGCGTTGCTCTCCTCCCGAGTCGAGGCAAGAAAGCCGCCGCCTGTGACAACCCTGCCGGAGCGCGAAACGATCACGCCCTGCGGGTTGATGAGATAAAGCGACCCGGTGGCTTGGAGAGAGCCATCGATGGTGGAGAGGTTTCCGCCGGTCACCCGGTTCAGCGTGGCGCCGGCGCCATTGTTGAATTGGACCTTGTTGCCCTTGCCGATCGAAAAGCTCGACCAATCGATGATGCCTGTGGTCGAAGCCTGGTCGATCGAAAGGCCCTTGGCTCCCTTCTTGGCGATGCTGCCGGTGCCAGAAACATAATGGCCACCGGTCGGAAGCACCCCTCCCGCCCAGGCATCTGGTGCGGTTGCAACCAGAGGTATTCCCAATAGAACAGTTAAAACACGCGCGCTCACCCCATTGCGCAAATAATTGCGCACCGCCCGCCCAGACATCGATCCCCACACCAAGTATGAAAACGCCGTAACGTCTCATGCTATCTTGGCGAATACAACGTACCGCCACACCGATCACTTTAAAAAAGCTTTGGTTTCCCAGTTGCGGCGGGTGTCCTGCGCTATTTTTGCATCGGCGAGGCTGCGGCAGGGTCCGGCACTAGTCGCGGGCGTAAGCAGAAAAAATCTGGTCCGCGACACGTGCCGTCTCGCCCTTCGGAATGGCGTCGCGCAGCATCGCCATCAGGTCCTGGTAGAAAGTGAGATTGTGGGCGGTCAGCAGCATGGACGCGATGATCTCGTTCGCTTTCACGACGTGGTGCAGATAGGCGCGGCTGAACTGGCGGCACGCGACGCAGGCGCATTCGGCATCCAGCGGCGCAGGGTCGTCCGCATGTCGGGCGTTGCGCAGATTGACGGTGCCTTCGCGGGTGAACGCTTGGCCATTGCGGCCCGAGCGTGTGGGGATCACGCAGTCGAACATATCGATACCGCGCATGACGGCGCCCACAATGTCGTCCGGCTTGCCAACACCCATGAGATAATGCGGCTTGTCCGGCGGCAGATGCGAGACAACGGCATCAAGCGTCTCGAACATCGCCGATTGCGGCTCCCCAACCGCCAGGCCGCCGACCGCATAGCCGTCGAAACCGATCTCTTTCAAATCCTCCGCCGAGCGCTGGCGCAGATGCGGATACACACCACCCTGCACAATGCCGAAACAGGCGCGGCCCGGCTGCTCGCCGAATGCAGCCTTCGAGCGCGCTGCCCAGCGCATGGAGAGCGCAAGCGATTTCTCGATATCCTGTTCGGTGGCTGGGAACGCGGGGCACTCATCAAGCACCATCTGGATATCGGAGCCCAACAATCGCTGAATTTCCATCGCGCGCTCGGGCGAAAGGAAGTGCGCGCTGCCATCGATATGCGAATGGAAGCGAACACCCTCTTCCGTGATCTTGCGCAGCTTCGACAGCGACATGACCTGAAAGCCGCCGGAATCGGTAAGGATCGGCCGATCCCAGGCCATGAATTTGTGCAGACCGCCTAGCTTCGCCACGCGCTCCGCGCCCGGCCGCAACATCAGGTGATAGGTATTGCCCAAAAGAATATCGGCGCCGGTCTCGCGCACCTGAGACGGCAACATCGCCTTTACCGTCGCTGCGGTCCCCACGGGCATGAAGGCCGGCGTGCGTATTTCACCGCGCGGGGTACGGATAACCCCAGTGCGGGCCGCGCCGTCACGCTTTTCCAAATGAAATGCAAAGAAGGTCATGTATCGAACGAAGTTCCTGAGTTGAGAACGAGCCGGATTACTGGCGATTTCTGCGTTCGTCCGTCCCCGCTGAGGCTTTGCTGTATAATTTCTGTTCCGCTTAAAGCATAGTTTTGGCAACCACCACCGCGGGCACGCCTTCGCCGCTTCAATCCTCTGGGAATCTAGCCGTGTACCATTCCACACATCGTCGAATTCTGTCCGGTCTGCGAAACGGCTCGGCGCTGGCCGCAGCCCTCGTGTTTTCCTGCTCTGCGGCGATTGCGGCAAGCACGCTACCCAAAGACGGCCAGTATGTCGCGGGCTCCGGCGCCATTGCCCAGAAGAGCAATGGACTGACCATCAACCAGTCCAGCACCACGGGCATCATCAACTGGTCGAGCTTCTCCGTCGGCAAGGGGCAGACCGTTCGCTTCAACAATGGCGGCGGCGCGACGCTCAATCGCGTCACAGGCGGAAATCTGTCCACCATCTCCGGCGCGCTGCGATCCAGCGGATCGGTTTACCTGATCAACCCGCAGGGCGTGATCGTCTCCAAGACCGGCCGCGTCACCACGCAGGGGGATTTCATCGCCTCCAGCCGCGATCTCACCGATGACGACTTTCGGAACGGCAAGCGACATTTCAGCGGTAGCGCCCAGGGCGATGTGAGCAATGCCGGTCACATCGTGTCGGCCAATGGAGATGTTGCGCTGATTGGCCGGAGCGTCGCAAACAGCGGATCGCTCTCGGCAGCGAACGGACGCGCCAGCATGAACGCCGGCGACGACGTGTTGCTTGCGCCGAAGGGTTCGAGCGCGCGCATCCTCGTTTCCGGTGGCAGCGGCGATGTGAGCAATACTGGCATCGTGCAGGCCGCGCAGGCGCAACTAAACGCGGCGGGCGGCAACGTCTACGCGCTGGCCGGCAACAATGGCGGCATCATCCGCGCAACGGGCACGCAAACGATAAACGGACATGTATGGCTGACGTCGCGCAGCGGCGACGTGCATGCAGACGGACGTATCGCCGCTCACAACGCCGACGGCTCAGGCGGGCGCGTCGACATGCGTGGAGAAAACATCGCGCTGCCCGGGCGGGTCGACGTGTCCGCGACCGCAGCGGCTCAAACGGGTGGTCACGTGACGGCTGTCGCGAAAGACACGACCGAGGTGTCTGGCATCGTGGCTGCCAAGGGTGGCGTCGGCGGCAAGGGCGGCTTTGTCGAGACATCCGGCGCGCATGTGCATGTGGCGGACAGCACCCGCATCACCACACTGACAACCGGCGGAGCAACCGGACGCTGGCTGATCGATCCTAACGACTTCACCATTGCAGCATCCGGCGGCGACATAACCGGCGCGACCTTGTCCAGCGAACTCGGCAGCAACGACGTGACCATCCAGAGCTCGGACGGCGCACAGGCGGACAACGGCGATATTTTCGTGAACGATGCCGTTAGCTGGTCTTCCGACCATGCTTTGACGCTTACCGCCGTTCGAAATATCGAGATCAACCAGGATATCACGGCCAGCGGAGCAAGCGCGGGACTTATCCTGAATTTTGGGGGCGACTATTTCATCGACAACGCAGCAGTAACACTTTCCGGTGCAAGCGCATCGCTTGCGATCAACAGCACTGCATACACATTGATCCACAACATGACGGATCTGCAGGCGATCAACACCGGCCTTGGCGGAAACTATGCGCTCGCGCAATCACTCGACGCGACGTCTGTTTCCAACTGGCAGCCGTTGGGCACAGTCAGCACGCTGGGAAGTGGCGGCACGGGATTCACAGGCGACTTTACCGGATTGGGCAACACCATATCCAATCTCAGCATCGTCAGAACCGGCGACTGGGACGGCCTGTTCGGGTATTCCAGCGGCGTGATCCGCGACCTTCATCTTTCCAATCTGTATATAGACGGGTCAGGCGCCGGAGGAATTGTCGGGATCAATACAGGAAGAATAGACAACGTCTCTGTCGAAGGACGCGTCGTGGGCTCGGCAGACGAAACCCAAGACGTGGGCGGCATCGCGGCGATCAACTATGGAACGATATCGAACGCGTCCGTTTCCGGAACGGCGGCGGGTTGGAAATATATCGGCGGCCTGGTCGGATACAACGAGAGCACCGGCGTCATCTCAAATAGCCATGTCGATGGCGGCGCTTCCGGAACACCCGATACCGAGAACAACGGCGCCGAATACATCGGTGGTCTTGTGGGCCAAAACGATGGCACCATTGGAGACAGTTACGTCACCGGTAATGTCGGGGCTACAAACGGCGATGTATTCTGGGTGGGCGGATTGGTGGGACAAAACACCGGTTCGATCGCGAACTCATATTCGACGGCATCCGTAATCTCCTATCATAACTTTGCTGGCGGCTTAGTGGGCCTGAATACCGGCACCGTTACACAGAGCTATGCGACCGGCGCCGTTATTGGCGCAGCGAATATCGGCGGACTTGTCGGCGCAAATGAAGGCGGGTCCATCAGCCAGTCCTACGCCACCGGAAACGTAGAGGCGCGCAAAAGCGGTGGCGGCTTGGTTGGATACAATAGCGCGGGAATCTCGAACAGCTATGCGACGGGATCGGTGACAAGCACGAGTACGACAGGTCAGTACTTCGGCGGACTTGTGGGTTTGAACGGCGGCCGCATCAACCGGGCCTATTCGATCGGGCAAGTGAACGCATCTTACAACACCGGCGGCTTCGTGGGCTTCAACAATGCCAATGGCTCGCTGATCCGAACGTACTGGGACACGCAGACATCCGGGACCAACAAGGGTATTGGAAACGGGACCTTGGGCGGCGACTTGACCGGCCGCACCACTGCGCAATTGCAGGCGGTTCTGCCCGCCGGCTTCAGCTCGTCGATCTGGGGAACAGGTCCAAGCCTCTTTCCCTATTTTCAATGGCAGTACCCGACTACCCCAAAGGCAGTCTCCGGAAAAGCGTATAGCAATGCGGGTGTGTCCCCCCTGAAGAACGCAACGGTCTACCTGCTCGTGGACGGCAGTAAATACGGGACGTTCACCACCGGTGCGGACGGCTACTATTACTTCGTCGTTCCCACGGACGTCATACAGTCAAACGCGCAGGTGCTGACTTATCTTCCCGGCGCGGGCGGAATCGCGTTGGCCCAGGACGCGAATGCCACGATCTCCAACCTCGATATCTATGGCGGCGCGCTGAGCGCGACGACGGCAGCTTCCACGTACAGTGGATTCAATTCCGCGCTGTCGACAAATCTTGCCGACGCGATTGGAAGCTATGCATCCGTCCGAACGCTGGTAGACGCGCTTCCCAATCTTGCGATTCACGCGACCGCGCCGCGGTTCACAATCGACACGACGGTCAACCAGTCCGGGGGCATCCTGGAACTATTCTCCAGTGGCAGGATCGAGGAAAGCGATACAGGGTCGATCCGCGCGAACACGCTGTTGGGATCTGCAGACGGTCCTGTGGTGTTGGACGGCAACAATGTCATCGGCAGCGTGAATACATTCAGCACGGGAAGCGCAAATAACGCGTTCATCCTCGTGGACAACAATGATCTGGCATTCACGGGCGCGCTCAACGCCAGTGCGGGTACAATCTCGATAAAAACTATCGGCAGCGGTCACGACATATCGGTCGAGGGCACGCTAACCGGTGGTATCGTCTCCCTAATCTCCGCTGGCACAATTATCGAAGATACGTCAAACGGGAAGATCGACGCCACGACGTTCCAAGGCTCATCCTATGGCGTCGCATCGCTCGCATCGGCCAACAACGTGACGAACTTGAAGACCTTCACTACAGCGAACGGGAATTTTACGTTTAAAAACGGCAAAGCTCTGAACGTCACTGGAACCGTATCGGCTGCGAAGAGCAATGCGGTGCTTGCCCTGATTACAAATACCGGCGACCTTTCGATTTCCGGCAAGGTTTCAAGTGCGAATCTGACACTTCGAACGGGCGCCGAAGCGACGGAGACTTCGACAGGCAGCATCACGACCGATCTGCTCAAGGTCGTCGCCAAGACCGGGATCGATCTCGACAGCAGTCGCAATGACATCAAGCAGATCGGCGTACGCCACACCGACTCAGGACCTGACGTTATCCAGCAGTGATAACTGCTGCGTCAGGCCAGGAGCAGATTTGAAGCGGGCCGCACGCCAGCGCTGTCGGGGAATATCGCGCTGTCCAGATCGCGGCTGGCCACGCGCATGTGATCGGACAGGATTCCCTTGAAGACGGACCGCATGTCGGTGCGCGGCGGCTGATCGCGTCCGTCTTGGAGCGCCGATGGCTTCAGGCCGGTCCATTCCGCACGCACCTTGCCGCCTGCGACCGCGCCACCGAAGACGAATGCCGCGCCCGCCGTGCCGTGGTCAGTGCCACCATCGCCGTTCGGCCTGACCGTTCGGCCAAATTCTGTCGCTGCGACGACGACCGTCTTTTTCCATGACGGCCCCATCGCCGTCTTCATCGCGCCAAGGGCCGTGTCGAGGATGCGCAGCCGGCGCGCGAGGTAGCCGTCGCCCGCTCCTTCGTTCACATGCGTGTCCCAGCCGCTCGCATCCAGCACGGCAACGCGCGGACCATCGTCACGCGCGAGCAATCGCCCTGCGCCGGAGAACAGTGGCGTCAAGTTTCCATAGGAACCAGCACGCTGCGCCATCTGCTCCGGCGTCTTCGGCGTATCGTCCATGCCCTCGATGGCCTGCGCTTGTGTTTCGAGCGCGCTCGACAGGCTCCCATGGAGTTGGTCGTTGGCATACAGCGCCTGAACCTGGCGCATAAACTTCGCATCCGGCGTGGGCATCACATTCGGCATCCAGGTCGACACGCGTTCCGGCCCGCTCAGCATCAGCGGCGGCGAATTGGCCACGGCCAGCGCGGCTTCCGAATTCACGAGACCGATCGGTTTCAGAGCACGGTTGAGCCAGCCATCGTTCAGCACGTGCGGCCCAGGACCGCCGGTTTCAAGAACGTCCTGACCGTCGAAATGCGACCGATTGCGATAAGGCGAAGATATGTTGTGAAACACGATCAGCTCTTTCGCGTCCCACATCGATTTCATATTCGACAGGCCGGGATTCAGACCAAACTGGCCGTCTAGCTTGAGCAAAGGCGTCGTGCCCGTCACATCGAGCGCAAGCTTGCCGCGGACGGACTTGTAGTCCGGATCGCCATAGGGTGGCACCGCGGCAAGACCATCGAGCGCGCCTCTGAGAATGATTACGACAAACCGCCTGTCCGTCCGAACGTTTGCGAACGCGAAACGAACGGGCGCGTCCCAAAGGCTCATGGCGCTCGCGGCGAATGCCGTCTTGAGGATGGAACGACGATCCAACATGGTCACCTCCGCTGGAATTCGGGGCTGGAAATGAGAAGCGCAACCGCTTCGCCCGGGCTGGCCGCCTTGGACATCGCCGCGCGGGTGGCAGGCTGCAAAAGCGGGCCCAATGCCTGATCGGCCGTTGTCTTCGGGTTGAGGTTGGATGGAATGTGATTGCCCACTTCCTTGGCCCACTCGATGCGATTGAGCATGGCGTTCGGACCGGACCATGCTTCAGAGGTATCCGGCCACCCTTTGGGCGATGGCGCGAAGAGTGGAAATTCTCCCATCATTCGCGAAGCCGCCATTGCGGAGGCCATTTGCTGAACGCGCTGATGCGGATCGTTGCTCCAGGGCCAACTCAACGCCCGCATCGTCGCGGTTATATAATCGACCGGAGAACGCATCTTGACGGTTGCCGGCTGCCATGCGGCCGGATCGTCGATCAATGTCTGGCTGAGCGCCCGCAGATCGCCACCGGTATCGCGGAACGACTTTGCCAATCTCGCCACCGATTGTTCCGGCGGATTGTCGGAAATGAAATGTACGGCAAATTGCTGCGCGATGTGTTTCGCGGTGGCCGGATCGTGCGCAAGGTCTTGCAACGCCGAGATGCCCTGTTGCTCTCCTGTGTCGGGATAGGTTTTTCCCCGAAACACAATCGGGCCAGGCTCGTGCCGTGCGGCGTAAAAACGGAAACCCGTGCCACCCTTCCGGTCGAAACTCCATCCCGTCAGGATTTTGGCCATAGCGATGACATCGGCTTGTGTGTACCCGCCGTTCACACCAAGCGTGTGCAGTTCCATGATCTCGCGCCCGAGATTTTCGTTGAGCCCGCGCCCGGTAATAAGGCCCGCCTTCGAGTGAGGACCAATCGACTGCGCGTTTCCGAGATAGAACAGCATAGCCGGATGCTGCGTCGCCGCGATCAGCAGATCTGCGAACTTGCCGTTGATGTTCGGCCGGATCGCTTCGCGCTCAAACGCTCCAACGAAGGGCCTTGCCTGAGCGCTGGCGACAGAAACCGTGAAATGATTGCTCCAGAACCTCGCCAGCCGCTCTGCAAAGGGTTTGCGGGTGGTGAAGCCGAGCGCAAAGCGCGCTTCGATTTCGCGAGCATGATCGTGGCTTCGCTCGTGCCTGAGCTTCAGAAATTCCCGCTTCTCCTTGCGCATGTCTTGACGCGTATCTTGCGATGGTTGATCGCTACTGGACGCCCGCGCGGCCTTGTTCGCTTGCCGGAAAGCAAGAAAATCACCCACGATTTCGCCTGTGCTCTTGAGCGGCGACCGCTCATCCACCGCTTCCGGCTCGTCGGGCGGGCCATCAAGCTGATGCATGAGCCAGTCCTTGGGGGATTTGCTGGCCGCCTCGATTTCCCCAGGCCGCGCGCCGAGGCCAAAACGATGGGTCGCAATTGCGCCTTCGAGAGACATGTCTTTCCTTCGACGCTACAGGCTGATCAAGCTATTTTGGCCGCAATGAACGAGGCATGAACAGTTACAAATTGGGCAACCGAGAGATGCGCAGACTGCGATTACCCGGAATTTATGAGCGCCTGGAACTTTGCCTCAAGATGGCGGGCTAACATTGCTGTCACGAAGCAGCAGGCAGGCATCGCCATATGAATAGAAGCGATAACCTTGCCGGATGGCCTCGGCGTACGCTGCCTGCATGACCTCAAGTCCCATGAAGGCGCTCACGAGCATGAAGAGCGTCGAGCGGGGCAAATGAAAATTGGTGAGCAGGATGTCCACTGCCCTGAAGCGATAGCCGGGCGTGATGAAGATGTCGGTTTCGCCTGTCATGGCGTGCAGCCGGCCGTCTTCGCTCGCAGCGCTTTCCAGCGTACGAAGGCTCGTGGTACCCGTGGCAACAATGCGCCCGCCCGAGGCCCGTGTCTCATTCAAGCGCGCTGCCGTCTCCTCTGAAACCGTCGCCCATTCGGAATGCATCTTGTGATGCGCCGTATCATCGGCCTTGACCGGCAGGAATGTGCCGGCGCCGACATGCAATGTTACCGCCTCTCGCACGACGCCCTTATCGGCCAGGGCACCGAGTAGCGGCGGCGTGAAGTGCAGGCCGGCGGTTGGCGCAGCAACCGAGCCCTTATGGCGTGCATAAATCGTCTGATAGTCGGACTGATCTTTTGCATCGGGCTTGCGCTTGCCCGCGATATAGGGCGGGAGCGGCATCTCCCCTTCGGCCGCGATCGCCGCATCCAGTTCCGCGCCTGTGCAAGCGAAACGCAGTTCGATCTCGCCTCCTTCTCCGACAGACACCACATCGGCATCTAATTGCGAACCGAGCCGCACCTGGTCCCCCGGCAAAAGTTTGCGCGCCGGGCGTGCGAAAGCGAGGAAACCATCAGACGAAATGCGCTTGTGGAGCATGGCTTCGATCTTGGGCTCTGTCGCACCGCGACCGACTCGCCGGCCATGCAGGCGCGCAGGAAAGACCTTGGTGTCGTTGAGGACGAGCGCATCGCCGCTCCGCAAATAGCGGGGCAGATCGCGCACCTGTGCGTGTTCAAGGCTGCCATCTGCCCGCACGACGAGCATGCGGGCGCTATCACGTGGCGAAGCAGGACGGAGCGCGATCAATTCGTCGGGAAGATCGAAATCGAATGCGTCTACGCGCATGGCGCGTTCCGATCCTTGGGCAATTTGATTGATTTGGTGAGCCCGGATGGGTTCGAACCATCGACCCTCTGATTAAAAGTCAGATGCTCTACCACTGAGCTACGGGCCCGCCAGACGGGCGGACCTTTAGTGGACCGCCCCCCTTAGGTCAATCACGGATTATTCGACCCGCATTTTGAGGATTTTGTCGGGCTCTCCTGAGATCGCACCATTGTTGTGTTCGCCGCCTTTCTTGATGGCGTCCACATGTTCCATGCCTTCGACGACCTCACCCCACACCGAGTACTGGCGGTCGAGCCACGGCGCGTCTGCGAAGCAAATGAAGAACTGGCTGTTCGCGCTATTGGGATTGCTGGTGCGCGCCATCGAGAGCGTGCCGCGCTTGTGTTTCTCGTTGGAGAATTCGGCCTTCAGATCCGGGAGGTCGGAGCCGCCGGAGCCCGTACCCGTCGGATCACCCGTCTGCGCCATGAAATCAGGAATCACGCGATGGAAGACGACGCCGTCATAGAAGCCCTTGTTCGCAAGTTCTGTAACGCGCGCCACATGGTTGGGCGCCAGATCCGGGCGCAATTTTATCTTCACCGGACCCGTTTTCAGATCCATTACCAGTGTATCGGCCATTATTTCTTCTTTCTGACTTCGTTGCTGCGTTTGACCAGAAGTTCGGCGACATGCTGCGTTAGAAAAGGCGTGACATTGCCGCCCAGCATCGCCACTTCCTTTACGAGCTTAGAGGCGATCGACAGATAGCGCGGATCGGCCATCAGGAACACGGTTTCAATATCCGGTGCGAGTCGCTGGTTCATGCCGACGATCTGGAACTCGTATTCGAAATCCGACATCGCGCGCAGCCCGCGAATGACAATGCTGGCGCCGACATCGCGCGCAAAATCAACCTGCAGCGCATTGCCGAATTGCTTCACTTCGATCGTGCCGCCATCCTTGGTAAGCTCCGGGGCTTCGTGCTGCCACATTGCGACGCGCGCCTCATAGGTGAAGAGCGGGTTCTTGCCGGTGCCAGTTCCCACGCCGATCACCAGATGATCGACAAGCTTCAGTGCTCGCTTGACGATATCGAAATGCCCAAGAGTGGGTGGATCGAATGTGCCGGGATAAAGCCCGATGCGTTTCTTGCCCATGGCTTCCCCTCGCCTGCTAGCCGGCCGCTTCGTCCGAAACGTCTTCGATACGCTCGACCGAGACGACGCGTTCGCCCTCGTCGACACGGAATACGGTCACGCCTTGCGCCGAACGGCCCTGGATTGAGATGCCGCCCACGCCAACGCGGATGATCTGTCCCTGGTTTGAGATCAGCATCAGGTCGTCCGACTCTTCGACCGGGAAAGAGGCGATGATGGCGCTGTTTTTCTTGCCCATGCCCATCGCCACGATGCCCGAGCCGCCACGCCCGGTGACGCGGTATTCGTAGGAACTGGTGCGTTTGCCGAAGCCGCTTTCCGACACGGTGAGCACGAACTGCTCCTTCGCGCCCAGTTCGGCATAACGCTCCTGCGTGAGCGTAGCCTCTTCGGCGCCGTCTTCGGCGTCGTCCATCTCCTCGACTTGCGCTTCTTCTTCGCCGGTTGCGGCGCGGCGGGCGGCATTGGCCTGCTTGAGATATGCGCGCGCTTCAGAGGTATCGGCATCGGAGTGGTGCAGCAGCGTCATGCTGACCACTTCGTCGCCCTTCGCCAACTTAACGCCGCGCACGCCTGTGGAGTCGCGGCCCTTGAATACGCGTACATCGGTGACGGCGAAGCGGATACATTTTCCGCCACGCGTGGTCAGCAGCACATCGTCGTTTTCCGTGCAGATCTGCACGTCCACGATGCCATCGCCCTCTTCGAGCTTCATGGCGATCTTGCCGCTTTTGTTGATGTTAACGAAATCGGACAGCTCATTGCGACGCACATCGCCGGACTTCGTGGCGAACACGACGTGAAGCTTTTCCCACTGCGCCTCATCTTCCGGCATGGGCATGATGGTTGTGATGCGCTCGCCTTCAGATAGCGGCAGCAAATTCACCATTGCCTTGCCCTTGCCCTGGATGCGGGCCTCGGGAAGGCGCCAGACCTTGAGCTTGTAGGCCATGCCGGTTGAAGAGAAGAACACCATTGGCGCATGGGTGTTGGCGACAAAGATGGCGGTAACGAAGTCTTCGTCGCGCGTGGACATGCCGGAGCGGCCTTTGCCGCCACGGCCCTGCACGCGATATTCCGCGATAGGCGTCCGCTTGATGTACCCGGCGTGGGTGACGGTGATGGCCACGTCCTCGCGCTCGATCAGCGCTTCGTCTTCCATCTCCACTTCCGCATCGACCAGTTCGGTCAGTCGCGGCGTTGCGAATTCGTCCCGGATGGCTTTGAGCTCATCCTTGACGATGGTTAGTACGCGAGGACGCGAGCGCAGGATGTCGAGATAATCCTTGATCGCTTCGCCCAGCTTGGCGACTTCGTCCGCGATCTCGTCACGGCCAAGCGCCGTCAGGCGCGCCAGACGGATTTCAAGGATCGCCTTCGCCTGCTCTTCGGACAACTTGATCGTGCCATCGTCCTGCATGACATGGCGCGGATCGGCGATGAGCAGAACCAGCGGCGCGACGTCCTTCGCCGGCCAGGCGCGGGCCATCAACTGCTCGCGGGCCGTCGCGGTGTCCGGCGCATTGCGGATGAGCGCGATCACTTCGTCGATGTTCGCCACGGCCGTTGCCAAGCCGACCAGGATATGGCCGCGGTCGCGCGCCTTGGCGAGCTCAAAGCGCGTACGCCGCATCACCACTTCCTCGCGGAAAGCGGTGAAGGCGCCGATCAGCTCCTTCAGGTTCATGATCATGGGCCGGCCGGCATTCAGGGCCACCATGTTCACGCCGAAACTCGTCTGCAGTTCGGAGTAGCGATAGAGCTGGTTGAGCACGACTTCCGCGGAAGCATCGCGCTTGATCTCGATCACCACGCGCATGCCATGGCGGTCGCTCTCGTCGCGGATGTCGCCGACACCTTCGATGCGCTTGTCCCGCACCAGTTCGGCGATGCGTTCCTGCATGCGCGCCTTGTTCACCTGATAAGGCAGCTCGGTGACGATGATGGCTTCGCGGTCCTTGCGGATCTCCTCGATCGTGCAGCGGGCACGCATGAGGATCGAACCGCGACCGCGGGCCAACGCGCCACGCGCGGCCTGCTTGCCGATGATGAGCGCACCGGTGGGGAAGTCCGGGCCTGGCACGATCTCGGTCAGTGCATCCATGCCAATGGATGGATCGTCGATATAGGCGAGGCAGGCATCGATGACTTCGCCCAGATTGTGGGGCGGAATGTTGGTCGCCATGCCGACGGCGATGCCGCCGGCCCCATTGACGAGAAGGTTCGGGAAGCGGGCCGGAAGGACGATCGGCTCTCTTTCGGAACCGTCGTAGTTGTCTTGGAAGGGGACCGTGTCCTTGTCGATGTCTTCGGTGAGCGCGTGCGCGATCTTGGCGCGGCGCGATTCGGTGTAGCGCATCGCCGCCGGCGGATCGCCATCGATGGAGCCGAAATTGCCCTGCCCGTCGATCAGCGGCGCGCGCATGGAGAATTCCTGCGCCATGCGCACAAGAGCGTCGTAGATCGATTGGTCGCCGTGCGGGTGATATTTACCCATCACGTCGCCCACGATCAGCGCGGACTTGCGATAGGGCTTGTTCCAGTCGCGGCCGTTCTCATGCATCGAAAACAGGATGCGCCGGTGCACGGGCTTGAGGCCGTCGCGCGCGTCCGGAAGCGCGCGGGACACGATGACGCTCATCGCGTAGTCGAGGTAGGAACGCTTTAGTTCGTCCTCGATGGCTATGGGCAGATGGGCGGAGCCGCCAGACGGGGGATTGGCGGCGGGGGTGTCGCTCAAAATTCTTTCCTTTTCAATGCCTTACCGGGCCTGCTGGCCGGGCCGCAAACAGAGGGTTTTTCTAGCACTTTGGGGTGCGATTCTGCCACAAAAAGCTGCTCGCCCCCGTCGTCCAGCTCGGGGGGCTGGCACTGGGATCAGGGGGCCGGAAGGTCAGTTGTTCAGGGTGATGGAAACGTCGATCTGAGAACCGCGTTTGGTCGCCCCCGGCGCGGATTGCAACTGCCAGCCATAGTCGAACCGGGCCGAGAAATAGGTGCTGATCTGGTACTGAAATCCGGCGCCGACGCTGTCGATGGTCACCCCGTGTTTTGTCCCCGTGGTGACTTTCTGATCCCGCAGATAAGCAAAATCGAAGAACGCATCGAGCTGAAGCTGATCGTTTATGCTGTCGCTGATCAGATCGTGCAGCGGCTGAATCTGCGGTGAGCGGATTTCCTGGGTGAAGAGAACGCCCTCCGTCCCGCTGGCCGCGTATTCGTCGTAGCCGCGGACGGTTTCGATGCCGCCCGCTTCCAGCCGCTCGCTTGGAGCAAGCACCGCTGACGACCATTGCGCCTCCAGCCGGGTTACGAGCCCCATCCCCCAAGGCAGCGGCGTCAATCGCACGACGCTTGCATCGTCATAGGCGTAACGCGCCTTGGCGTAAGGCGTGCCGGTATGCGTCGTAGAAGGCTGGAAAGCTTCATCGGTATTGCCGCCTGTCAGGTGTCCGGGGCTTAGCGCGATCCGGTTGGCGAGGCGCGTTTGGCCCCAGGCGTCGCTCACCGCGCCAGAGTACGAGATGATGAATTGCGCGATGTCTGTCGTGACGTTTGAGATGTCGACTCCACCGAACTGCAAATTCGAGTTCGTGCGCTTGAAGTCGGCGCCGAATTGCAGCTCGCTTGTGTCCCAGCCGTGAAATGCCAGAGGTACGACGTAGCGAAGGCCGGCTTGCCAGCTCACGCCGACTTCGCCGAAATCCGGGCCGATCTGGGGACGCACCTGGCTGTAGGCTCCGGTCAGGACCAGGCTGTCACCCCAGGAAAACGGGATCATGTAATTTGCGGAATGGGCTCCGAAGTCGGCCTTTCCTTCTTCGACCGGCACGCGCTTGGGATGAAGCCAGAAATCGACGTTGGACGTGTATTGATAGCTGAACTGCTCCCCCAGCCACAGCGCATCACCCCAGGTGAAGCCGATGTTCCACCGGTCGCGCCCCGTGATGGGAACGCCGTTGTTTGTGTAGCTGGTGTTGAAGCGGAGCGGGAAGTCGTCCTCGGTCTGCAGAACGATGTCGGTATCGCCGGGCGTGTCGCTTTTTTGCGTGACGACGGAGACATTGAGGAAGTCGTTCTGGTTGATCCGGCCGATGTCCCGGTTCAGCTTCACCACATCGATCGGATCCCCGGTACTGAGGTCGATCTGGGAGCGCAGAAGCCCGGAGGAGAACCATCGGTTGCCCTTCACGATGACCTTGCCGACTTTGAACTCCGTCACGACGGCCTGCAGCACGCCCGTTGAAATGTCCTGCTCGGGAAAGGCGACGTCCACGAAGGGGCGATTTTTGGACTTGTACCATTCGGCGATGACGGCGGTTATGCGCTGAAGATCCGCCGTATAGAGCGGCTTGCCGATGAAGCCCTGCAGCTTTTCGTAGATGCCGGGCCTGTAGAGGATATAGGGCCCGTCGATCGTCACGCCGCGCCGGTCATAGCCGGATTTCTGGATTTCGGACGGTTTGCTGACGAGGCGCAGGCCGTGGAGATTGGGCAGCAGCAACTGGTTTGATTGCGGCGCCGCGTCCTGCGCGGCAACCGGCGAGACGAAACCTCCGATCAACAAAAGTGCCAGCGCGCAAACGACGCGAGAAACACGCACCCCAAAATCCATACCTTGAGCCACCCCGCAGCCGGCGTCCTTGTATCAAACACGGGTCGTGGGGCCAGAGCAATTTAGCGATCGTTCAGGCGAGCCGCCAAAAAGGAACCGGCGGCGCCGCGTTTGTGCGACGCCGCCGGATTAACATTCGGCAGTCTTACTTCAGGATCGGATAGCTGCCCATCGTGGCAATCCAGTCAGAACCGGAGAAGCCAGCGGGAAGGTGTCCGTTCTGCAGCTGCGTCGTGGTGAGGCCAACGCCGCCGGCGCTGGAGGTCACCGAGCCGGACTTGGTGATGTCCCAGTAGGCGTTGGTGATCGGATCCGACGAGGTCGAAGCCCCGATCAGTCCGCCCACCGTAGCAGCACCGCTCGTATAGAAGCGGGCCGCCGAGTAGACCTGATCGATTGTACCGCCGTTATTGTAGCCGATCAGACCACCGACATCGGCAGAAGACGTGGCCGTGCCGTCACCTTTGAGATAGCCCGTCGAGTAGGCGTAAGTGATGTCGCCATCGTTGTAGCCCACCAAACCGCCGGCATAGGGCTCGGTACCGCCGAAGAAGACGTTACCCGTAGCGTAGGAATGGTCGATGGTACCGCTGTTCTCGCCCACCAGGCCGCCGACATAGGTGTCGGTGCCCAGAAGACCGGAGACCTTACCCGTCGCATAGGAGCCGGTGATCGCGTAGCTATCATTTTCGCCCACGAGGCCGCCGCCATAGCCCCCTGCTCCGGCAACCACCGCTCCGGTTGCGTAAGAGTCGGTGACGTCTGCTTCCTGATATCCCAGGAGGCCGCCAGCGTAGTAGGCGCCCCTGACGGAGCCCGTGGCGTAGGTCGACGTGATGCCACCCCAGACATATGCGTAGCCGATCAAGCCACCGGCGTAGCTATCCGAGGCATTTGTGCTGCCGCCGTTCACATCACCGGTCGCATAGGCGTTGGTTATCATATTCGAGTAGTCGGCATAACCGATCAGGCCGCCGGCGTAACTGTATCCGCCGTTGACCACACCCAGGACGTTACCGGTGGCATAGACGTTGTTGTAGAAGCCGTCGTCATCGTCCTGCCCGAGCAGTCCGCCAGCGACGTAACCGGTGACGTCGCCAGTTGCGTGCGAGTCGGTCAGAACCAGGTATTCGTCGTTATAACCAACCAGGCCGCCAGCATAGGAATTGTTATCGCCGGTGACATTGCCATGCGCGAAGGAATTGGTGATCGCGTTCTCATAATAGGCGTATCCGACCAGACCGCCGATGTAGCTGTCGGAGCCGCGACCGTCGGCGGTTACGTTGCCGGTGGCGTGGGAGCCGTCGATTGTGGAGTAGGAGTATTGATATCCGACCAAGCCGCCGAGATAGGCGCTACCGGAACCGGTTACATTGCCGGACGCAAACGACGAACCGATGTGCGAATACTCGTCCATGTAGCCGACAAGGCCGCCCGCATAGGTGTCATTGCTGGTGATCGTCACATCGCCCGAGGCGTGCGAGTTGTTGATGTGGGAGTAGTCGCCGAGGTAACCGACCAGGCCGCCCACTTCCGAATAATCGCCTGTCGCTCTTACACGACCGGTCGCATAGGAGTTCTGGATCCAGCTGTAGTCATCGCCATAACCCACTAGACCGCCCACATACGACTCGGGATTTGTCACAACCACGGCGCCAGTGGCGTAGGAATTTGAGATCGCGCCGTCGGTGTCGCCGTAGAGATAACCCACCAGACCACCAACCGAAGTTTCAGTGGCGGAGATGTAGTTATTCCTCACCATGCCAGTGGCATGGCTGCCGGAGATAACACCCTCGTCCTCATAACCCATCAGGCCGCCGAGATATTCGACATCCGTGCCGGTCACCGCGCCAGTGGCGTAGGAATTGGACGTCTGACCGTAATAGTCCTCACCCACCAAGCCGCCGACATAACCGCTGTTGTTGGAAACAACGGTAACATCGCCGGTGGCGTAGGAGTTGGTGATCTGGCCTTCATCGTTATAGCCAACGAGGCCACCAGCCTCGGAATTGTAATTGTTGGTCCCGACCACATTGCCCGTCGCGAACGAGTTGCTGATGACGTACTCGTTGAAGCCGACCAGACCGCCAATCTCGTCACCACCCTGGCCGCGAACGAGGCCGGCTGCGGAAGATTTCGTGATCGTGCCGTCGTTGTAGCCCACCAGGCCACCGGCATAGCCGCTGGTATCGGTGTTATTGACCGTGACGTTGGCCGAGGAGGCGTTGATCAGATAGTCGTTATCGCCCACGAGACCGCCGGCGTAAGGATCGGCTGAACCCGTCACCACGCCGCTCGTAGCGTCCACATGCGAGATCGAGCCATCGGCGTAACCCGCGAGCGTCGCGATGTTGGCTCCGCTGTAGGTAGAAGAGATGTTGAAGTTCTTCAGCGTGAGGTTGCTGACGCTGCCCTCCATGTCACCGAACAGACCGACATATTCATTCGTGCCCGCGCTGTCGTTGATCTTGAGGTTCGCGATCGTGCCGCCATTGCCCGCGAAGGCGCCCTCGAATGGAGATGCGCTGTTACCACCGACCGGAATGAATCCGGCCCCGGTCCAGACGTCGCTGCCGCCGGTCGCACCCATGTTGAGATAGGACGTTTCAAGCGCGTAGCTCGCGTTCGGATCGAGCTCCATCAACTGAAGCTGATGGGGCGTGACGACGTTGAGCGAGTACTCGCTCAGCAGCATCGGCGTGGTGCCGCCCGTGGCGCTGCCCGCGTTGTTCAGCGAGCCGTTGAGATCGACGACAACCCAGCCCGAGCTTGCGCCCGGCGTCGTCGCGAAGGTGAAGCCCGTGGGATACATCGTGGTATCCGCCATCTGCGCGGCGGTCAGGCCTTGCTGGCGCACGGTCAGATTGTTGGTGCCGTAGCCGGAAACCGGATTGGCGTCCGTGTTGTAGACGATCTTGTTGGCGGCGCTGTTGCCGGCGATGCCGTCATTCAGGCCAACGAAGCCGCCGACCACAGACGTGCCAGTCGCAGCACCGTTTTCATAGGCGATGCCGATGACGCCGCTGGCGCGGTTCCAACCAACGAAGCCGCCCACATTCGTGCCGCCCGACACCGCGCCGGTTGCGTAGTCGTTCAGCATGGTGCCGTTGTTGGCGCCGGCGAAACCGCCGACATTGTTGCCCGTGCCGGTCACGTTGCCCGAAGCGTAGGAGTAAACCGCCGATCCCGAGCCGCCGCCGACGAGGCCGCCGACATAACCGCCGCCGCTGACATTGCCGTTGGCAAAGGAGCGGACGATTTTCGAGCCCGCGAGCGAGAGGCCTACGAGGCCACCGGCATAGTTGCCCGTGCCCGTGACGGAGCTGGTGGCGAAGGAGTTGGTGACCGAGCCTGTCGAGGACAGCGTGCCGATAAGGCCGCCGACGTTGTTGGCGCCTGTCACCGAGGATTGGATGAGACCCAGGTCGCGCACCGTGCCGCTGACATAGCCGAACAGACCGACATTGGAGTTGGTCCCGCCATCGACGGTCACGCCGCTGATGTTATTTCCGAGACCTTCAAACGTTCCGGCAAATCCGCTGCCGGAGAGAGAGCCGCCGGAGGTACCCAGAGGCGTCCAGCTGCTGGCCGAAGAACCGTTGATCGATGTGGCCAGTGCGTAGTTGCCGCCGAGACCGGAATTCACGTTCTGAACGTCGGCGATCGAATACAGCAGATTGTACGCGCTGCCGTTGATGTTGAGACGGCCTCCGTTATCAACCGGGCCGTAATCAACATGCGCACCGTTTCCGAAATTGAGCGTACCGCCGCTGCCGCCGCCCGCATTTGTGTTGAGGATCAGGAATCCGGCGCCAAGCACGTTGACGTTCGCATCGAGGTTGATCGAATGCCCCGCATTCAGCGTAAGCGCGCGATCGCTTCCCCACGTGATCGACGACAGAACGTCGATGTTGCCTGCTTCGGGGCCGGCCGACCCGGTGTCGACGACGACCGACGCCGTGTTGAGCGTGTTCTCGAGAACCTTTACGTCGAGGACTGAACCGCTGCCGCTCGGCGAGAAGGTGCCGCCCGAGAACGAACCATGCGCCGTGGCGGCGTCCTCGATCGTTACGTTATAGGGATCGAGCAACAGCGTGCCGACCTTGCCCGTGCCGGAGGTCAGATCGACATGGCCGCGGAAGCCCAGGACGTTGTGGGACGAAACTTCGCTGAAGCCGCCCTTCTCCGCGCCCGCGCCCTTTGCGCTGATGCTGCCGTCGAACTTGGTGCGGCTGTTCGACCAGACGACGACGTTGCCGCCTGCGCCCTTCGAGCTGTTCGCGGTGATCCGCGCGCCCTTCGCCACCGAGGTGTGAGTAGCGTTCGAAAGGTGGTCTTTCACGAGATTTGCCGAAGCTATTTTGCCACCGTGGATATCGCCACCCAGTAGCACCGTCCCGCCCTTTGTGCCCGACGCGTCGATGCGAGCGGAGGACTGAACATCAAGGCGAGCGCCAGTTGCTTCGATCGTACCGCCCGAACCATCGGCGTTATGCGCCGCGACGCGGCCTGCGATCGAGGTGTTGCCGGACTGGGACGTGAGCCAGATGTGGCCGTCAACGGTCTTTGTGCCTGTGGCGCGGATGATGCCGCCATTGTTGCCGGCCAGCGCATAGACGTTGCCGCCCGCCGCATTGAGCTGGGCCTGGGCGCCGGCGACGACGCCGCTGTTCGTTGCGTTGCCGTTGCCGCCGTTGATGAGGATGCGCGATCCTTCCGGCTTCAGCAGCACGTGGTTGCCGGCGCTGAGGCTGGCCGTGCCGTTCGCAGCGGAAAGCTTGCCGCTGTTGTTTACGTTGTGACCGATGAGGGCCACATCGCCATTGGCGGAGCGAATCACGCCGGCGTTGACGACATCACCCTTCGACGTGCCGTTGAACTTGCGCTTGCCGTTTTCGAAATCGGAATTGGACTGATCGCGCGTCGACGCCACGAAGCTTCCGCCCGTATCGACCCGGCCGCTGCGCGAAACCACCACGCCGGCCTGATTGATCACATAGACTGAGCCGCTGGCGCTCAACGAACCCGAGATCCGGGAAAGATTGCCGCCGGTGACGCGGTTGAGCGTTGCGCCCGAGCCGTTGTTGAAGTCGACCGTCTTACCTTTTGCGATCGAGAACGTATTCCAGTTGATGATGCCGGTGTTGGAGTTCTGGTTGACCGTTACGCTGCCGCCCTTTTTGGAGATCGAGCCAGAGCCGGCGACGTAATGCCCGCCACTGGGGAGATCGCCTGCGTACGCACCCGTCGCGCCGAGGACCAAGGGCAAGCTCAATGCGATTGCCAGAGAAGTTGCGCTGGAACTATTGCGAAGCGCGGAAGCGAGACTGCGGTCGGTCATGGCAAGATTTCCCCAAAATGGATTCCAAAGCTGCGCGGACGTTAATCCTCCCTTTGCAAACCGCAAGCGGGGACTCGGTACGGTAAAAAAATATATTATCGGAACGAAATTGGTGTGCGCGTGTTCACACCGCCTCGCTTTCGCAACGAACCGAGATTGGGATCTGTCGCCGCTTTGACATTCCGAAGCGAGAGGCATTCGCATCTGAAGGGCACGATTGTTCGCAACGGATGCGAAGGAAGATGCTTTCGCAAATTCTTCCAAGCGCTTGCGTGATCGGACGCCTAGAACGCGGCGGCGCCGGGACAAGGGCCGGTTCAGTGTGCTGCGCGATATTGCGACTGCACAAATTCTATGCGGTAGGCGATCATCAAACGGTGCGTGGCGCGGACGTCACCTTCGAAGCCATAGGTGATGCCGATGAGCTTTCCCGTCCTAGCGTCAAGGACCGGACCGCCGCTGAATCCAGGTCCCGCGTCGCAGACAAATCCAAACGCTGCCGGCCACTGTTTTGATATGACGCCCCGGGCGACACGCAAACCGCCGCCCGATCCTTGACCGTATGCGATTACCTCTTCGCCGTTCGACGCGGACCCCATGGCGATCGTATCGGTTCGGCCGGTACGGAAATAAAGAAGGTCATAGCCAGGAGCCGTACCCAGAACGGCGTCGGTGTCCACGATGTTCGCATTGTGCGCGTTGGTGACGGCAACGCCCGGCGCAATGACGACAGCTGCGCCGTCGCGCGTTCCCAAGATGCCGGAGCTCTCCAGTGGAATGTAGGCGCGCGCCAGGCCGGGAAACGCAAAACTGTCAGCGGAGGTGCCAAAGGACTCCGGCGCACAGCCAGACAGGACCAGCGCCGTGGCCACCGCACATAGATAAAGAAGCTTCGGTCGCAAGCAGGACCTAGAACGGGATTTCGTCATCCAGTTCGCTACGGTCGAAATTGCCCGCAGGCTCGCCCATCGAGCCGCCGCCGCTGCGCGACATGGCGCTGCCGCCCTCACCGCGGGTATCCAGCATGGTGAGTTCGCCGCGGAAGTTCTGCAGCACGACCTCGGTGGAATATTTCTCCTGGCCGTCCTTGTCCGTCCATTTGCGGGTCTGAAGCGCGCCTTCGATATAGACCTTCGATCCTTTGCGGAGATATTTCTCCGCCACCTCGGCAAGGTTCTTGTTGAAGATCACCACGCGGTGCCACTCGGTCTTTTCCTTGCGCTCGCCCGAAGACTTGTCGCGCCAGCTTTCCGACGTCGCGATCGACAGGTTCACAACGGGGTCGCCGCTTTGCAGACGGCGCGTCTCCGGGTCCTTGCCCAGATTGCCCACCAAAATCACCTTGTTGACGCTACCCGCCATTGTTCTTGCCTTTCCATGCCTGTCGAAGCGCGGACCCTATCGCTACAGCCCGCTTCACAGCCATTGCCAAGTTAGATTGTTCTCTATATGTTCCGTGCGATCTTAAGTCAATCCCCAGCAATTTTGGGCATTCTCAAAAGGCTTGGGAAATAAGCGGCGCAAGCTTCATCGCACCGAAAACGCTCAGATGGTGTTCGTCGCGATAAAGCGGCCTGTCGTTCATCGACAACTCGCACCTGCGGCCCGAACAAAGAACCTCGTGCGGATAGAGTATCTGAGCACCGTATTTCTCATGCATGCGCTTCAAGGATGCGAAAACGAATTTCTGATGTGCAAGGAATCGCGGAAGGCTGCCTGTCAGCCTGCGGTCGTCGCCGTCCATGCGCATATGCGCCATCATCCGCGGCACGGAATATCCCGCCTCCGGTACCGAAGCGACGATGACCACATGCTTGCCCGCGGCCGTCAGCGCTTTCACCGTCCGCTCGAGGCCGCGATAGAAAACCGCTTCCGTCGAAAGAAGATCGGTGCCCACGCCTTCAGCATCGCGGGGAAACACACGCCAATCGCCTTCGCCGCGCGCCGTGCCGTAAGCGTTCTTGGCCCATCGCGCGTCGAGAATGACATCCTTGATGGCCGGCCGCTTTGCGACCTTCAGCACCGCATCGTTGAACGGCTTGCACTTGCGCGCATCGGGTCGGATCACGCCAAGCAAGGGCGCGCAGCTATCGGTTCCAGCGAACAGCCCTGCTCTTCCATTTTCTTCGGCGACTTTTTGAACCGCGGGAAGCAACGCATCGGCGTGCGAGTCCCCCCACAGCAGGAAAGAGGGATTGCGTGCATCGGGACTACCAATGCGACAGAGGCGTCCATGGCGGACGTCATGCGCGTTGAGACCGAAGCAGATATCGATGCGAGGTTCGTGATCGCGTTCCTCCGCGAGGATCTTGCGAATTTCCGGCTGCAGTCGCTGCGGCACCCCCTTCGCAGAAGCTACAGCTGCGCCACACAGCGCCGTGACCGCCATCGCGGCAGCCGCGCCGCCAAATAACGGACGCCAGTTCAAACTGCGTGAACGGCGGATCGGTCTTTCAATGAAACGCCACGACACCACCGCGAGTGCGAAGGACAGTGCGATGCAGGCATAGGTCTCCCAAGGATGCAGCGCGCGGTTCAGCGCAATCTGGGTGAAGACAAGGATCGGCCAGTGCCACAGATACAGCGAATAAGAAATCAGTCCGACGAAGACGACCGGCTTTAGCGAAAGCACGCGCGACACGATATTCGTTCGCCGGCCGGCATAGATCAGCAGCGCCGCCCCCGCACAGGGCGCTACCGCCGCCATGCCGGGAAAAGGCATCCAGCGATCATAGGTCCACATCGCCCATGCAATTAACGCCGCACCACTTGCGGCCATCACCTCGCGCAACCACTTGCCGGGCGGCGGCAACGGAACGATGGCCACCATCGCGCCGAGCATCAACTCCCACATGCGCGCGGGCAAAAGATAAAAGGCCGTATCCGGCAACTGGCTCACCTGCCAAACGCTATAGATAAAGGAAGCGATCAGGAGTCCGCCGACAACAAGATAAAGTCTGGTCCGCGCGTTGCGCCCAATGAGCAGAAGGATTGCCGGAAATATAAGATAGAACTGCTCTTCCACCGCGATCGACCAGAGGTGCAGGAGCGGCTTGAACGCGGCGGTGGTATCGAAATAGCCCACCTCGCGCCAGAACTCGAAATTGGCGGCGAATACAGACGTCGCAATCAGGCTTTCGGCGTATCGTTCGAAGTCCACTGGAAATAACAACCACCAGGCGGCTATGGTCGCCGCAATCAACATCAGAAACAGCGCTGGAAAAATTCGCCGGATGCGACGTTCGTAGAAGTGCCGGATCGTGAAGCGGCCTTCTTCTATCTCCCGGTGCACAATCCCGGTGATGAGGAAGCCGGAAATCACAAAGAAGATGTCCACGCCGACGAAACCGCCCGGGACCTGCCAAAACCCGAAATGATAGAAAACGACCGCCAATACAGCGACGGCACGCAGGCCATCGACGTCCGGGCGGTAGCGAAGTTCCGAGTGGCCGGGTGCGCGCGGGTCTTCAAAAACAGTCATTCGTCCCCATCTATTGCAAACGCAATCCCCGATCACCTCCAAACGCCCAACTCGGCTTTTTGCTTCCCGCAAAATTCGCCGCAGGGCGATAGACAATGACTGTGGTTCTGCGTATGAGTGTTCGTTTTTTGTTCCTTATCGGATTCGGGCCTGTCAGGATATGGCAGCAGCCGTGATCCGCGCCCTTGCCGGGTGGGACAAGAACTGGACAAGCTAACTGTTTGCCATCACCGGCCGAGGCCCATGCAGAAGAACATTTCCATCAAAGGCGCGCGCGAGCACAACCTCAAAAATATCGATGTCGAGATTCCGCGCGACAGTCTCACCGTCCTGACCGGGCTATCCGGCTCCGGGAAATCCTCCCTGGCGTTCGACACCATCTATGCGGAAGGCCAGCGGCGTTATGTCGAGTCGCTCTCCGCCTATGCCCGGCAGTTCCTGGAACTGATGCAGAAGCCCGACGTGGATCACATTGAAGGCCTGTCGCCGGCGATTTCCATCGAGCAGAAGACGACTTCGAAGAACCCGCGTTCGACCGTGGGCACCGTCACCGAAATTTACGACTATCTGCGCCTCCTCTTCGCGCGCGTCGGCATTCCCTATTCGCCCGCGACCGGCCTTCCGATCGAGAGCCAGACCGTCAGCCAGATGGCCGATCGCATCCTCGCGCTCGACGAAGGCACGCGGCTTTATCTGCTGGCTCCCATCGTGCGCGGCCGTAAGGGCGAGTATCGCAAGGAATTCGCGGATCTGCAGAAGAAAGGCTTCCAGCGCGTCAAGGTGGACGGGAAGTACTATGAGATCGCGAACGTCCCGTCGCTCGACAAGAAAATCAAGCACGACATCGAAGTTGTCGTGGACCGCATCGCGGTGAAAAAAGATATTGGCAACCGCCTGCCGGACTCTATCGAGACGGCGCTCAATCTTGCCGACGGTCTTCTTATCGTGGAGTTCGCCGATCAGAAGGAAAAAGACGGCTCGCCGAAGCAGATGATGCTGTCGTCGAAATTCGCCTGTCCGGTGTCCGGCTTTACGATCCCGGAGATCGAGCCGCGCCTGTTCTCGTTCAACAATCCGCACGGCGCTTGCCCGGTTTGCGACGGTCTCGGCACCCAACTCTATTTTGATCCTGCGCTCGTGGTGCCGGATGACTCCGCTACCTTGCGCAAGGGCGCGATCGCGCCGTGGTCCAAGTCATCTTCTCCCTATTACCTGCAAACGCTGGAAGCTTTGGCGCGTCATTACAAATTCTCGCTGAACGATCCCTGGGAAGACCTGCCCAAAAAAGCGCGTGACGTTATTCTCTACGGATCGGGCGAGGACGAAGTGAAGTTCATCTATGACGATGGGCTGCGCAGATACGAAACCAAGAAGCCTTTCGAAGGCGTCATTCCGAACATGGAGCGGCGCTACAAGGAAACCGACTCTGCGTGGATCCGCGAGGAGATGGAGCGCTTCCAGGACACCTCGCCCTGTGAAGGCTGCAAAGGCTATCGTCTGAAGCCGGAAGCGCTCGCTGTGAAGATAGGCGGACTCCATGTCGGTCAGGTCTGCGAGCAATCGATCAAGCTGGTGGATGTCTGGTTCCGCGACATCGACAAGGACCTGAACAAACAGCAGAAGGAAATTGCCGCACGCATCCTGAAAGAGATCCGCGCGCGCCTGAAGTTCCTGAACAATGTGGGCCTCGATTATCTGACGCTGGCGCGCTCTTCCGGCACCTTGTCCGGCGGCGAGAGCCAACGCATTCGCCTGGCGTCGCAGATTGGTTCCGGATTGACCGGCGTGCTCTATGTTCTGGACGAGCCGAGCATCGGCCTGCATCAGCGCGACAATTCCAAGCTGTTGGACTCTCTGCGTGGCCTTCGCGACATGGGCAACACGGTCGTCGTTGTCGAACATGATGAAGAGGCAATCCGCACCGCCGATCACGTGATCGATATGGGTCCGGGCGCAGGTGTTCACGGCGGACACATCATCGCCGAGGGTACGCCCGCCGATATCATGAAAAGCTCGAAGAGCCTGACGGGACGTTATCTGTCCGGTGTCGAAGAGATCGCGGTGCCGGTCAAGCGCCGCAAGGCTGCTAACAATCGCTGGCTCAAAGTGGTGGGCGCGAAAGGCAACAACCTCAAGAACGTGTCCGCGGAGATTCCGCTGGGCACACTCACCTGCATTACCGGCGTTTCGGGCGGCGGCAAATCCACGCTGACCATCGAGACGCTCTATAAGGCGGCGGCGCGCAAGCTCAGCCAGGGCCGCGACCATCCTGCGCCTCATGAGAAAATCGAGGGCCTGGAATTCCTCGACAAGGTCATCGACATCGATCAGTCGCCCATTGGTCGCACGCCGCGTTCAAATCCGGCGACCTATACCGGCGCCTTCACTCCAATCCGCGACTGGTTTGCGGAATTACCGGAAGCGAAGGCGCGCGGCTATCAGCCGGGGCGGTTCTCGTTCAATGTGAAAGGTGGCCGTTGCGAGGCCTGCCAGGGCGATGGCGTCATCAAGATCGAGATGCACTTCCTGCCGGATGTGTATGTCCAATGCGATGTCTGCAAGGGCAAGCGCTATAACCGCGAAACGCTGGACGTGAAGTTCCGCGAAAATTCGATTGCGGACGTCCTGGACATGACCGTTGAGGCGGGCGCCGAACTGTTCAAAGCCGTGCCGTCGATCCGCGAAAAGCTCGATACGCTGAAACGCGTGGGGCTGGGCTACATCTCAATCGGCCAACAAGCGACGACGCTCTCGGGCGGCGAAGCGCAGCGTGTGAAGCTGTCCAAGGAACTGTCGCGCCGTGCGACGGGACGGACGCTTTATATTCTCGATGAGCCGACCACCGGCCTTCACTTCCATGATGTGAAGAAGCTGTTGGAAGTGCTGCACGAGCTGGTCGACAACGGAAACACCGTGGTGGTGATTGAACACAACCTCGAAGTCATCAAGACGGCCGACTGGATAGTCGATCTGGGCCCGGAAGGTGGCGACGGCGGCGGCGAAATCGTGGCCAGCGGCACGCCGGAGGATGTGGCGAAGACCGCACGGTCCTACACGGGCCAGTACCTCAAGCCGCTTCTGAAGGCTCGTTCGTCTGAGAAGGCTGCGTCTTCACGAATGAAGGCAGCGGAGTAGCGGGCGGCTCGCCCGACGGGTCGGGCGCCGCTGGTGCCGCATGACTCAGCGGGTCCATCGCCGGAAGCTCTTCGGTGTGGGCTGCCAGTGGCTCTTCTTCCGGAAGCGCTGTCGCTTCGGGCGCTTCTTCTATAATGGCGTTTGCACCGGAATGTGTTTCTGCTTCCGGCACGGCGATAGCGGCTTCGGCGGCCACGGCCTCGTCGAGCACTTCGGCCTCGGCAGTTGACTCGCTGCTCTTTTCCAAAGGCGCAACCTCTTCCACCGCGGAAGCTTCTGTATCGGTCACAGGCGTGACCTCGTCGACAGCGCCTTCAGCCATCGCTGGAACTTCAGCCGCTTTTGCAGACGCGTCCGCTTGGGCAAATTTTGGTTCAAGGCGCGGAAGTTCGTCTATCTTTTGTTCGGGAGTTGCCGGGGCAGCCATCGCATAGGCGGGCACCGCAATACCTCCGAATGCATCGTCGACCGTCACATCCGCCTCTGCGACCTTTGCATAGGCAATCTGGGACGCTCCGGCGAAGATCGCGTTTAGAACCAGAAGTGCCACGGCGCAGACGATGGCAATGCCCTCGGCATGGTCATGGATCATCTGGAACAGCGGGGTGTTCTCATGTGGCGATGAGAACACCGCGTTCAAAGCGTCCGCGAAAGCGGCACCGCACACAGCCCAGATCGCGGCCATTGCCAGCACAATCACCGGCACAATCAAGCCGAGCCCAAGTCCCAAAATTCGCCAGAAATTTCCGCGGCTGAGACCCCATGCCTGCAGCATGTGTGCCTGCGTATCGACGGTGGCGGTCGTCGCGAGAAAGAAACCAAACCGCGTTGCGAGAATAAGGCCCGCGGCGAGTGCGACGATAGCCAGCACCGTAATCATCACCGGTGCGAGCGCGATACCTTGCCATACGCCCTGATTGCCGATCATCGGCAGGGACACCGCGATACCTACGCTTCCAGCGAACGCAATCGCCGAAACGATCCCGATGATGAGCACGTAAAGAAGAAGGGTATTGGAAAACAGCGACCATTCCCGCAGCGCGATGGAAAAGTAGACCGACTTCCATTCTCCGCCAGGCGCGAAGGACTCCCGTAGCATCGGTACGGACATCGCCGCGTTCGCGAGCGCCGTCACCAGTACGATGCAGAACATGTAGAAGAGTGCAAAGTTGTTGAAGCTGCCCGGATCCGGACGCGGTGACACCAGCATGGCGTCGCCCAAATGAGTGAGCAGATAGGTCATTGCGGCCGCGTAAAATGCAGCGGTCAACCAGCCTGCCCCCAATAACGGCAGAAACCGTCGGCCCGCGAAACCCCAGGCGCGCAAAATCGTGTCGCCGACCGATATACGCATCATCATGTCCCCTTTGCAGGCCAGTATACCGGCCTCACCCCACCTTGCTACCCGATTTACCCAAACCGGTTGACGGCCGCGTGACGGTTAATCCATCCACCGTGACAGTCTGTCAGTGCGCCGTTAAGGTCAAAAGAAAAGCTGGGGTGGAACATGGCAATCTCGGAATATGGCAAATATGACGCGCTAGGCCTCGCCGCGCTCGTCGCCAAGAAGAAAGTAAAGCCTGCGGAATTGCTGGAAGAGGCAATTTCACGGGCAGAGAAACTCAACCCAAAGCTGAACGCGATCATCTACAAAGACTACGAGAACGCTCGCGCACGCGCGAAAGGCAAGATGCGCGGTCCATTTGCCGGCGTGCCGTTTCTGCTCAAGGACATCTTTGCACTATCGACCACAATGCCTACCCGGCAGGCCTGCGCATTCATGCCGGCCATGCCGTGGCCTCACAATTCACTGCTGGTCGATCGCTTTCTCGCTGCGGGCCTCGTGCCCTTCGGCAAGACGAATGTGCCGGAGTTCGGCCTGGTCGCCACGACGGAGTCCAAGCTTTACGGCGCCGCGCACAATCCCTGGAATCTGGATCACTCGACCGGAGGATCCTCGGGTGGATCGGCGGCCGCTGTGGCAGCCGGCATCGTGCCGATGGCGCATGCGAATGACGGCGGCGGCTCCATCCGCATTCCCGCTTCGGCTTGCGGCCTCGTCGGGCTGAAACCGACGCGCGGGCGGATAAGCAACGCACCGGACTTCGGTGAACTGCTGGAAGGACTCGCAACCGATCTCGTCGTCTCCAGAACCGTTCGCGATACGGCGGCCGCGCTAGACGCGACGGCCGGACCTGTTCAGGGCGATCCTTACTGGGCGCCACCGCAGCCGAAATCCTATCTCGCCGCGATGAAGCGCAAGCCCAAGAAGCTGCGCATCGCCTTCGCCACAAAGAAACTGGACGGCGGCGCATTCCATCCCGATTGCCTTGCCGCGGTGAAACATGCCGCGAAGATCTGCCGCGACCTTGGACATGAAGTCGAGGAAGCTTCGCCCGACATGGATCAATCGGTGCTGATACCGGCCTTCATGGCTCTGTGGGGCTCAGGTCTCGCGAACGGCATCGACACGATCGGGATGCTGACCCAGCGCAAGCCCACGGAAAATGATTTCGAAGGCACGACATGGGGCCTTTATGAGCAGGGCAAGCGCGTCACAGCCAGCGAATTGATCGGAGCGAAGGCGCAGATGCAAATGGCGGCCCGCTCCGCGGCGCGTTTCCACGAGAAGTACGACATGTGGATTTCGCCGACGCTGGGCGCGCCGCCGGTGAAGCTTGGCACCTTCGATATGAACGAGCGCGACGTGACGAAGTCCTTCGGCGCGCAAATCGACTATGTACCCTTCACGGCCATGCAGAATGCGACAGGGCAGCCCGCGATCAACCTGCCGCTCTATTGGAACAAGGAGAACCTGCCGATCGGGGTTCAGTTTGTGGGGCGTTTCGGCGACGAGGAAGGTTTGCTGAAACTCGCCGCGTCCATCGAAAAAGCCGCGCCATGGGCGCATCGTTATGACAGCATAAAGGTCTGAAGCATGGCATTTGCCGAATACGAAAAATTTGACGGCCTCGGTCTGGCCGAGCTGGTAAAGCAGAAGAAAGTCTCCGCGCTCGAACTCGTGGACGAAGCCATTGCACGGGCCGAGCAACACAATCCCAAACTCAACGCAATCATCTTCAAGGCTTTCGATGCTGCCCGCGACGCGGCGAAGAAGGGGGTACCAGATGGTGCTTTCAGCGGCGTGCCCATGCTGCTGAAGGATATGCGCGCCGGCGCGGTGGGTATGCCGACGCGCAATGGCTCACGCATGGTGCCGACCGTTCCCGCCGATCACGATTCAACGCTGGTGAGCCGCTATCGCGCGGCCGGCCTTATTCCGCTGGGCAAAACCAACGTGCCGGAGTTCGGCATCCTGCCGGTCTCCGAATCCAAGCTTTATGGTCCAGCACGCAATCCCTGGAACACCGACCACACGCCGGGCGGATCGTCTGGTGGATCGGCGGCATCAGTGGCGGCCGGCATCGTACCACTGGCACATTCGACCGATGGCGGCGGTTCGATCCGCATTCCCGCCGCCTGCTGCGGGCTCGTCGGACTCAAGGTATCGCGCGGCCGCATTACCCAAGGACCGGATAACGCCGACTCGACGGCAGGACTGAGCGTGGACAATTGCGTGACCCGCAGCGTGCGCGACACCGCGGCGATGCTCGATCTCTCCAGCGCGCTTGACTATGGCGACCCCTACTTCGCACCACCGGCGCAGGGTTCTTATCTCGAAAGCATCAAGACAGAGCCAAAGCGGCTGAAGATCGCCGTTTCGATGAAGAACTATCGCGGCGCGCCATTTCATGCCGATGTGACCGAGGCACTGCAGAAGGCCGTGAAACTCTGCGAGCAGCTTGGGCACACGGTGGAAGAACACACGCCATCCGTTGCCAACAGCGAAGAGCTGACCATGGCGTTCATGGTTCTCTGGGCCACCGCATCGGCCTATGGCATCGAAATGCTGACGCGCATGACGGGACAAACGCCTTCGCTGGACAATCTGGAAGGCCTGACGTTCGCTCTCTATCAGCGCGGCAAATCCGTTCCCGCGGTGCAGCAGATCTGGGCGCAACAGACGATGTACCGGATCGCACGCATGATGGGAAAATTCCACGAGCAATACGATCTGTGGCTGACGCCGACACTGGCGCAGCCGCCGCTGAAGATCGGCACCATCGACATCGACGAGCAGGACCTGGAAACCGCCTTCGCGCCGATTATCGACTACGTGCCGTTCACGGCGACGCAGAATGCGACGGGCCAGCCGGCGATCAATCTGCCGTTGCACTGGAACAAGAACAACCTGCCGATCGGCGTGCAATTCGTGGCGCGCAACGGCAACGAGATGCTGCTTCTGCAACTGGCGGCGCAAATCGAACAGGCAGCGCCCTGGTTCGACAAGCGCCCGCAACTCTAGAGGAAACGACCATGGCCTTCGCGGAATACGATCAACACGACGCAACCGGCCTTGCGCATCTCGTTCGCAAGAAGGAGGTTTCGCCGCGCGAGTTGCTGGACGAAGCCATTGCCCGAGTGGAGCGGCACAATCCGAAGCTGAATGCCGTCGTCTACAAGGGCTATGACGAGGCGAAGAAGACGGCGGAAAGCAGGCTTCCCGATGGGCCGTTCAAGGGTGTGCCGTTCCTGATCAAGGACATCAGCATGGCCGTCAAAGGCTGGCCGATGACAAACGGCTCGCACTATCTTCGCAACAACGTCTCCGAAGAAGACGCCGAACTGACGAAGCGCTATCGCGCATCGGGCGTGGTGATCTTCGGGAAGACGAACACGCCGGAGTTCGGCATTCCCGGCACGACCGAAGGCCGCTTCTTGGGCATCTGCCGCAATCCGTGGAATCCCAATCACTCTTCCGGCGGATCGTCCGGCGGCGCGGCGGCTTCCGTCGCGAGCGGCATGGTGCCGATGGCGCATGGTTCGGACGGACTGGGCTCCATCCGCATACCCTCCGCACAATGCGGACTGGTGGGCATGAAGCCGACCCAGTTTCGCAATCCGGGTGGACCGGACGATCGCGGACGCGCACACGGCCTGATCTGCGATCACGTTTTGACGCGCAGCGTGCGCGACAGCGCGGCGATGCTGGACTGGACGGGCTATCCCGAAGACGACTCGCCTTATGCGCCGCCGACCAAGCTGCGGCCTTATCTGGAAGAGATCCAGACGCCCCCGGGCAAGCTGCGCATCGCGTTCTCCACCGAAGTGCCGCGCGGCATCAACCCGACCGACGACGTACAGAAGGTGTTCGACGACACCGTGAAGCTGCTCGGCGAACTCGGCCACACTATGATCGAGATGCCGAAGATGCCGATCGACTGGCGTCGCCTTTATCAGGCGCAGGGCATGGTGTCTGGCGGGATGATGGCCGCGAACATGGAAGAGCTGATCGAGAAGCTCGGCGAACCGACGCCGGAAGATCTCGAGCCGCTAGCGCTGGTGAGCTGGAAGAGCGCCCGCAAACTTTCCGGCGCGCAGGTCGCCAAGGGCCTTCAGGACATGCGCCTCATCTCGCGCCAGATCATCGCGCTGTGGCGGGACTTCGACGTGATGCTCAATCCCGTCACGCTCGCGCCGCCGCCGGAGATCGGTCATCTCGATCCGGTGAATGTCGATCCGAAGGAGTTCAACCGCCGCCAGTCCTTCGTGTTCGGCTATACACCGCCGTTCAACATCACGGGCCAGCCTTCGCTGTCGCTGCCCATGGGCAAATCGTCTACCGGGCTTCCCATCGGCATGATGTTCACCGGCCGCTATTCCGACGAAGCGACGCTCTATCGCCTCGCCGCGCAGCTTGAAGAAGCGCGTCCGTGGCAACCCTGGGCCGACGCAAAGCCGCAGGTGTGGGGCTGATTACTCGGCGGCTTGCGCGGTCGGCTTAAGCCACGCTTCGAGATCGGCGATCGCGCGGTGGGACATCGCGCGCTTGCGATCCTTGCCGCGCGCGCCTTTCAGTTCGGGGAACAGGCCGAAGTTCACATTCATCGGCTGGAACGTCTTCTCATCCGCGCCGCCGGTGATGTGGCTCAGCAATGCGCCGAATGCCGTTGTCGGCGGCGGCGCGATCACCGTTTCGCCGCGCGCTTCGGCCGATGCAAAACGGCCCGCGAGCAAGCCGATGGCGGCGCTTTCCACATAGCCTTCCACGCCCGTCACCTGCCCGGCGAAACGCAAGCTCGGCCGCGCTTTCAGCTTCAGTGAGCCATCGAGCAACTTGGGCGAGTTGATGAAAGTATTGCGATGCAGACCGCCGAGGCGCGCGAATTGCGCGTTCTCAAGTCCGGGGATCATGCGGAAGATGCGCGTCTGCTCGCCATGCTTCAGCTTGGTCTGGAAGCCGACCATGTTCCATAACGTGCCGAGCGCGTTGTCCTGGCGAAGCTGCACCACGGCGTAAGGCCGCTTGCCGGTGCGCGCATCGCTGAGGCCGACAGGCTTCATCGGGCCGAAGCGCAAGGTTTCTTCGCCGCGCGAGGCCATTACCTCGATGGGCAGGCAGCCTTCAAAGTAAGGCGTGCTCTTTTCCCATTCCTTGAATTCGGTCTTCTCGCCTTCGATAAGCGCCGCGATAAAGGCGCGATATTGCGGCTCGTCCATCGGGCAGTTGATGTAGTCCTTGCCATCGCCCTTGTCGTAGCGCGACTGCATCCAGCAGATGTCGAAGTTGATCGACTCCTTGTGCACGATCGGCGCGATGGCGTCGAAAAACGACAGGCCGTCGTCATTCGTCAGTGTACGGACGGATTCCGCAAGAGCCGGAGATGTCAGAGGACCGGTAGCAACGATCACGCTTTGCCAGTCTTCCGGCGGCAGGCCCGCGATCTCTTCGCGGCGGATATCGATGTTCGGATGCGCCGAGAGCGCGCGCGTGACTTCGTCGGAAAATCCGTGGCGATCCACCGCGAGCGCGCCGCCGGCAGGAAGCTTGTTCGCATCGGCCGCGCGCATGACGAGCGATCTGGCGCGGCGCATTTCTTCATGCAGCAGTCCGACCGCGTTGTTCTCCCAGTCGTCGGAGCGGAAGGAATTGGAGCAGACGAGCTCCGCCAGGCCTTCGGTCTGGTGCGCATCGGTGGCGCGGACTGGGCGCATTTCGTGCAGCACGACTTTCGCGCCGCTCTCCGCCGCCTGCCAGGCGGCTTCCGATCCCGCCAATCCGCCGCCGATGATGTGAATGGGAAAACTCATGTCACGCCCATATTGATTTCATTGGGCAATTTCCGCTGCATGCGCTCAACCTTATGATTTTGCTTCAGAACGGCCGTTTGATTGTTTGCCCGTTTTTTCTCGTCGCACGACGTGCCGTTCCTAGATCTTGTGGTTCGGAAGGTCGCGATGCATTCGAACGTCGCGTTTCACTACCCCCTCCCCCCCACCTCGTCCACCCCGCGCGGGGGGCACAGTTTTCCCGTTCGCCAAACGCCATTTCCGGCGCATCTGCGGATGTCGGGAGAGGGAACATAATAGGAACATATGGCCCGGCTGTCAAGGCTATGATCGCGGCCTCCGGAGGCGCGGCCATGACGATTGCGGAATGGATGATCTTTGCGGCGGTGCTGCTCTTTCTGCTGACGATCGCGCCATTCAAGCCGCTGGGCTACAAGACCTTCGACAATTCCAATCCGCGCGATCCCCAATTCTGGGATCCGCCGCTGCGACGCCGCGCACTGGGCGCGCATCAGAACGGCATCGAGACGTTTCCGTTTTTCGCCGCGGCGGTGCTGCTGGCGGAATTCCGGCAATGCCCGCAACAGGAAATCGATCTTCTGGCCATCGCCTTCGTCGCGATCCGGCTCGCCTATGTTGCGGCGTATCTGGGCAACTGGCCGTGGACGCGCACGTTGTTATGGAACGCTGGCTTCGCTGTGAACGTGGCGATCTTCTTCATGCCTTGGTGGAGCGCCGGCAATTGAAACGCCCCGTCAATTGGCAGATGCTGCATCCAATGACTTGGATGACGTCGCGGGGACAATGGCGATGACAGCGGTTCGCGAAGGTGCGCTAGGTGTCTGGGACCGGATTGTCGGGCCCGGCATGACGCCAGCCGAAAATACACTGGTCATCTCGTCCGGCATCCTCGCAAGCCTGTTGGCGGCGTACAGACTTGCCGCGACGGACGCCGCGTGGTGGCTTGTGTTGCTGGGCGCGGCGATCGCGTTCGACGTCGTCGGCGGCGCGGTTTGCAATGCGACCGAAACAACCAAGAACTGGTATTCACGGCCGGGACAAGGCCTGTTTCAACGCGCATCCTTCGTGGCGCCGCACATCGCCTATGTCGCGGTGGTGGCTTGGCTGTGGCGCGACAAGACCTTCGATCTCACCTATTTCGAATGGGCGGCCGGGGCGCTGGTCGTCTCAACCGCCATCGTTCTGGCGATGCCGCCATATCTCAAAAGACCGATGGCGTTTGCGCTTTACCTGGGTTCGCTCTTTACGGTGGCGGCAGTGACGGGCCTGACATATGGGCTTGAGTGGTTTCTGCCTGCCCTGCTTCTAAAGCTGCTGGTGGGGTATCTGGTCCCGGAAAGGCCGCACCGCGCCTAAAGGGAGCCGCGCCAGCTTGCGCGCAGCATCGCGAACTGGCGGCGATAGAGCGGGATATCGACGGGCGTCTTGAACGTATCGAAACCGGGCGCGGTGACGCGCTTCAGATAAAGCCATGACGGTGCGGCGGGGAGAAAAGCGGGCAGCGCCTTTCCCGGCTTCGCGAGACGGCGGGCATCCAGGAGGTGCGCGCGGGCCGCGTCCGCGATCCTGGCGATAACACGGCCGAGATTCTTGCCGGAATGGGTCTGCAGGATTTCCTCGCGCGACGTGCCCGCCGCCGCGAGAAGATCGCGCGGCAGATAGACTTTGCCGCGCGCGGCATGAAACGGAATGGCGCGCAGAATTCCGGCCAGCGCTTCGGCAATGCCGGCTTCGCGCGCCAGATCATCCTGCGGCTCGCCAAGAATGCGCGCGGCGAGCCGCATGAGGTTACCGGCGGTGGCATCCGCATAGGTTTCCAGCGCGGCGAGATTTTCGAAGACGTGATCGGTCATGTCGTCTTCGCGCGCGTCGATCATGGCTTCGAACAGCTCGGGCGGAAGATCGTGCGCGGCGAACAGTTCGGCCAGGGCGGTGACCGTCTGGTGCTGGCGCGGCTTGCCTTGACGCGCGCCTTCCACCGCCTCGCGCCACCATTGCAGGCGGATCGCATGCATCATCGGCTCGCGCACGGTTTCGGCCACGCGCGCGATCTCGTGATGGAAGGCATAGAGCGCGAACAGCGCCCGTCGCTTCTCCGCCGGCGCGAACAGCGTGGCGTGGTAGCGGTCTTCGTCGGACTTGTGGAGACTGGCTTCTAGCGCGTCCATCGCCTCTTCTAGCGCGGCCTCGCGCGGCGAAGAAAGGGATTCACGCGGAGGCGCGGAGCCGCGGAGTTTTTTAAACTTCCAACATCGTCATGGCCGGGCGTCGAACACGCTGTCGCTATCGACCCCAGCCACCCATGAACACCCATGCAGCAGGGAGATCATGGGTCCCCGGCACAAGGCCGGGGATGACGGTTGAAGGATTTGAGATCAACTCCGCGCCTCCGCGTGAAATAAAAAAGCCGCCGGATTTTTCCGGCGGCTTTTTTTCATTCAGGACGAACCGATCAGTAGATGTTCTGCGCCGCGACCATCGTGAAGAGCAGCGGGATCGAGAGCATCGTGTTGATGCGGCTGAACATGCCCGCCGTCTTGGCTGAGGCTGCTTTCGCATCCGCCGACAGGTCCGGATAAGCGTTGTTGATGTTCAGCGCCTTCTGCTGGTTCGGCCAGATGATGAACCAGACGTTGAACCACATGATGGTGCCCATCCACATGCCGACGCCGATGCTTATGGCCTTCGGATTCACGAAGCCTTCGGTGGCGTCCAGCGTGTAGGCTTGGATGAGGTAACCGTTCAGCGCAGCCAGGATGATGCCGAACACGATGGTGCCCATCGCGCCCCAACGGAACCACCACAACGCCGCCGGCGTGATGTACTTGCCGAGCGCGGGTCGAAGATCGGTCGGGATCGAGGGCGTGGTCGGCGTGGAGACGAAGTTGAAATACCACAGCAGGCCGATCCACATCACGCCGCACAGAACGTGCATCCAGCGCACGAAGAACGGCCAGAACAGGGTGGCGTCATAGCCCTGGATATAGACATAAAGAACGAACATCAGCACCGCGAGCACGACGCCCGCGATCACCGTGTTGCGAAGATTGGAAAAGAATGCAGCCATGAATCGGCCTCCCCTGCCGCGACATGAATCGATTCTTCGATTCTTTCCCCAACCGGGAACCAAATCCAGAGTTATTTAGTCGGAAATGGCCGCAAAGATTTTGCGCGAATTCCAGCCCTCCCGTTGAGGGAGGGCGGAAAATTCAAAGCGTCAGAACCTTGGGGCGGACGTTGTGGTACCAGGTGACCACGATCAGGCGCGTGACCATGACCGCCGTGAAGAACGACGTCAGGATACCAATCAGCAGCGTCACCGCGAAGCCGCGCACCGGACCCGAGCCGAGCTCGAACAGGATGATCGAGGCGATGACGTGGGTGGCGTTGGCGTCCACGATGGTGGACATGGCGCGGCGGAATCCGGAATCGATCGAGGCGACGATGGTTCGCCCGTTGCGATGCTCTTCCCGGATGCGCTCATAGATCAGCACGTTCGCGTCCACCGCCATGCCCATGGTGAGCACGATACCGGCGATGCCTGGCAGCGTAAGCGTGGCGCCCAGCATGGTGAGGATCGCGAGCAGCAAGATGACGTTCAGGGTCAGCGCGATATCCGCGAAGATGCCGAACATTCCGTAGCGCGCGAACATGAAGAGCGCGACGAGCGCCAGACCCGCCAGCGTGGAGATCTTGCCGGCGTGGATGGCGTCCGCGCCGAGTTCGGCGCCGACGGTGCGCTGCTCCAGCGGCTTGAGCGGCGCGGGCAAGGCGCCGGCGCGCAGGAGCACCGCCAGATCGTTGGCGCTCTGGATGGTGAAGTTGCCGGAGATTTCGCCGGAGCCGCCGAGGATGGCGTCGCGGATCACCGGCGCTTCGATCACCTTGTTGTCCAGCACGATGGCGAAGAGGCGGCCGACATTGTCTTTCGTCGCATTGCCGAACTGGCGCGCGCCGACGCTGTCGAACCGGAAGGTGACGACGGCCTGGCCGTTCTGCTGGTTGAAGGTGCCTTGCGCATCGGTGAGGCGATCGCCCGACACCATCACGCGCTTTTCCAGCACATAGGGGATCGGCGGTCCGCCCTTCTGCGGATTGTCCTGATACATCACCTCGTCGCCGATAGGCACGATGCCCTTCTGCGCCTCGGCGGCGTTGGCGTTCTGGTCCACGAGCTGGAAGGTCATCTTCGCGGTGGTGCCCAGAAGCTTGATGAGGCGCGAGGGATCGGAAAGGCCCGGCACCTGCACGACGATGCGCTCGTCGCCCTGCCGTTCGATCGACGGTTCTTTGGTTCCAAGCTGGTCGATGCGGCGGCGCACGACTTCGATGGACTGGCTGACGATGTCGTTGCGCGTGCTCGTCTTGTACGCGTCGGTCATCTTCATCGCGATGGTGGCGCCGGACGTCGTCATATCGTAGGCGCGTGCGCCGACGGAGAGGACGCTGCTCGTCACCGCCGGGTTGAGATTCTTCAGGATCTCCTGCGCATCGGCGACGCGCGCCTGATCGAGAATATGAACGGAGACCGAGTCCTTGCCGGCCTGAAGGCCGTTATAGGCGATGTGCGCCTTGCGCAGCCCGACGCGGATGTCGCCCACCAGCGTGTTGAGGCGATCCTTCTGGACCTGGTCGAGTTCGACTTCGAGCAGAAGATAGGAGCCGCCCTGCAGATCGAGGCCGAGGCTGACCGTCTGCCTCGGGAAGAACGGCGGCAAACGGTTGCGCAGGTTTTCCGGCAGCGCATTGGGCAGCGCGATGATGATGCCCGCCAGCAGAATGAGCAGCGTGACAATGCGCGACCAGGAAGAAATCTGCATCATGGCGGTTTAGTCGTTCGCCGGTGCGTTCTTGGGGCGCACTTCGCTGAGCGTGCCTTTCACGACGCGGATCTGAACGTTGTCGGCGATCTCGACCGTGAGCTCGGTGTCTTCCGGCTTCACGGGCTTGGCCACCTTGCCCACGATGCCGCCGGCGGTGACCACGGTATCGCCGCGCGCGACGCCTTCGACCATCTTGCGATGCTCCTTCACCTTCTGCTGTTGCGGACGGATGAGAAGGAAATACATGATCGCGAACACCGCGATCAGTGGCACGATGGACGTAAGGAAGGAATCCTGCATGGAAAGGTCGGCCCGGTTTGATTGGGCGCGGACTATAACCGCGCAGGCCCTCATTGCAACCGTGATACATCAAGGACTTAGCAAGTGAAAAAGCCCTCCGGAAGCGCATTGGAGCGGGTGCAGACGCGGATCGCGGACGCGCTGGAAAGGCTGGCGCCGCCGGCCGTGCGCCATGCCGCACCCAACACGGGCGATGCCTTCGTCTGGGAGCCCGCACATGGAGGCCTTGTCATGGTGCCGCAGGTGGCGGGCATTCCGCTGGCGCTGCTCAAGGGCATCGACGCGGCGCGCGACACGCTGCTGGAGAACACCCGCCGCTTCGCCGGCGGGCTGCCCGCCAACAACGCCCTGCTCTGGGGCGCGCGCGGCATGGGCAAGTCGTCTCTGGTGAAGGCAGCGCATGGCGCGGTGAACGAGAAGCGCAAGGGCGCCGCGCGGCTGGTGCTGGTGGAAATCCACCGCGAGGAGATCGCGAGCCTGCCGGTGCTGCTGCGCTTGCTGCGCGACAGCAAGCGGCGCTTTCTTCTGTATTGCGACGATCTTTCTTTCGACCGCGACGACACCAGTTACAAATCTTTGAAAGCGGCGCTGGAAGGCGGCATCGAGGGACGACCGTCCAACGTGCTCTTTTATGCGACGAGCAATCGCCGCCATCTGATGCCGCGCGAGATGATGGACAACGAACGCGCCACCGCCATCAATCCCGGCGAAGCGGTGGAGGAAAAGGTTTCGCTGTCGGACCGCTTCGGCTTGTGGCTGGGCTTCCACAATTGCGGACAGGACGATTATCTCGCGATGGTGGACAGCTACGCCGCGCATTTCGGCTTGAAGATGGCGCGCGAGACGCTGCATGCGCGCGCACTGGAATGGAGCGCAACGCGCGGCGCACGCTCGGGCCGCGTGGCGTGGCAGTTCATTCAGGATGTGGCGGGAGAGTTGGGTAAGGCGATTTAGTTCGATCGCACCCAATCACCTCCCCACAAGGGGGAGGTGATGAGATGGACTAGCTGTCGTTCGACGCGGTGACGATGGCGCGCGGGTCGATCGGCTTCATGTTGCGGCGAATCTCGAAATGCAGCTGCGGCTGGCGCACATCGCCCGTCTCGCCGACGGTGCCGATGACATCGCCTTTCGTGACGCGCTGGCCACGCGCGACGCCGATGGAGTCGGTGTGCGCATAGGCGGTGACATAGGCATCGCCATGCTTGATCAGGATGAGATTGCCGTAGCCCTTCAATTCGTTGCCGGCATAGGTGACGACGCCGTCGGCCGCGGCGTGGATCGGCGTGCCTTCGGCTGCGGCGATGTTGATGCCGTCATTGCGCTGGCCGCCGCCCGTGGCGCCGAAGCCGGCGATGATCTTGCCGCTGACGGGCATGACGAAACCGGAGGTGAGGTTTTCGCCGACGCGCGTATCCTGCGGCGTGTCGTCGTTGCGCGGCGCGGGCGTATAGACCGGGCGCTTGCGCGGCGTGATGTTGGTATCGTCGCGCACCACAACGCGCGTGGTCGGCGCGGCGGAAGGCGCTTCGTGGCGATAGTGGCGGGCAACGCGCGGCGCGGGATGACCGTAGAAATCCGAATAGCTTTCGCGCGCGTCCTGATAGCTTTCGCAGCCGGAGAGCAAAGCAGCGCCGGCAACGCACATCGCGATCAACGCGAAGCGTTTAAGCGTTTCCTCTTTCGTCCGGTTTGCGCGCATCCTGCGGCAGTCCCTCGATCATCGGCACGAACATCACGGGAAGAAGATTCTCCCGCTTTATTCCGCTCTCACTCTTGACGATCTTGGTTAAGGATTGGGAAACGCCGCGCGCACTTTGCGCATCGCCGCCCACCGGCGCGATCAGGATTCCCGCGGGTTTTAACTGGTCGATAAGGATTTGGGGAACTTCGGAAACCGCCGCCGACAACAAAATCCGGTCGAACGGCGCCGCTTCCGGCCAGCCCTTCAGCCCGTCGCCATGGCGCGTGACGATGTTGTTGAGGCGAAGTTTTTTGAAGCGTTCTTCAGCCTGCGTCAGCAGCGGCTTGTGCCGCTCGATCGTGTAGACCATGCGGCAGAGCGGTGAGAGGATCGCGGCCTGGTAGCCGGAACCGGTGCCCAGCTCGAGCACGCGATGCTTCGCATCGATTTCCAGCGCCTGCGTGGCGAAAGCGACGACATAAGGCTGGCTGATCGTCTGCCCGCAGGCGATGGGCAGCGCCGAGTTGGCATAAGCCTGCGTCTCGAACGGCTGATCGACGAACGCATCGCGCGGGATCGTCTCCATCGCCGACAGCACGCGCGTGTCGGTGATGCCCTGCTTGCGCAGCGCCATGATGAGTTCGATGGCGCGGCTGTCGGTCATTTGAAGGATGCGCGAAGCTTCTTGAGCACCTCGAACTCGGTGAGATTGAGGTGCAGCGGCGTGATAGAGATCTTCTTCTCGTAGATCGCGCGCAGATCGGTGCCGGCGTTCGGATTGGAGCGCACGCGTTTGAAGCCGATCCAGAAATAGGGATTGCCGCGCATGTCCACGCGGCGGTCGAGCGTGGCGGTCTGCATGTCGCGCTTGCCCTGCTCCGTGATCTCGATGCCCGCCACTTTATCGGGCTCGCAATCGGGGAAGTTGACGTTCATCAGCGTTTCCTGCGGCCAGCCGATGTCGATCAGCTTGCGCACGACTTCGGGGCCATGCGCTTGCGCGCAATTCCAGCGCAGCTGATAGCCCTCATCGAATCCATAGGCCTGGCTGAGGGCGATGGACGGAATGCCCAATGCTGTGCCCTCCATCGCGCCGGCGATTGTGCCGGAATAGGTCACGTCATCGGCGATGTTGGAGCCGCGATTGACGCCGGAGAGGATGAGCGTGGGCGGATTGTCCTTCATGATCTCGGCAACGCCCATCATCACGCAATCGGTCGGCGTGCCCGTCATGGCGTAGCGCTTCTCGCTGATCTCGCGCAGGCGCAAGGGCAGCGTGAGCGTCAACGAGTGCGAGGCGCCGGACTGTTCGGTTTCCGGCGCGCAGACCCACACGTCGTCGGTAAGCGAACGGGCGATCTTTTCGGCGATTTCCAGGCCCGGCGCATGGATGCCGTCGTCATTGGTTACGAGGATGCGGTGTTTCTTGCTCACGAAGCTTTCTCGATCTTCTTCATCCCGCCCATATACGGCACCAATACGTCAGGAACGCGAATGGAGCCGTCGGGCTCCTGATAGTTCTCCATGATCGCGATGAGCGTGCGGCCGACGGCGAGGCCGGAGCCGTTCAGCGTGTGAACGAGGCCCTTCACCTTGCCGTCCTTGCCGCGATAGCGCGTGCCCATGCGCCGCGCCTGGAAGTCGCCGCAGTTGGAGCAGGACGAGATTTCGCGGAAGCGGTTCTGGCCCGGCAGCCACACTTCGATGTCATAGGTCTTCTTCGCCGCGAAACCCATGTCGCCGCTGCACAGCGTAACAACGCGGTGGTGCAGGTTCAGGCGCTTCAGCACTTCCTGCGCGCAATCGGTCATGCGCTCGTGCTCGGCCTGGCTGGCTTCCGGCGTAGCGATCGAGACGAGCTCGACTTTCGAGAACTGGTGCATGCGGATCATGCCGCGCGTGTCTTTGCCTGCCGCACCGGCTTCGGCGCGGAAGCATGGCGTGTAGGACGTGAAGCGGAATGGCAGCTTGTCTTCGTCGATGATCTCTTCGCGCACGAAATTGGTGAGCGTCACTTCCGCAGTCGGGATCAGGCCGTAGCGGTTCTGGCGGATCGTTTCGGCAAGATTGGACGTATCGCCTTCCAGCAATTCGCCGCTGATCGCCCAGAACTGGTCATTCTCGAATTTGGGAAGCTGCGTTGTGCCGAAGAACGCCGGATCGCGCGCCAGAATCGGCGTCTGCATCTCGGTGTAGCCGAACGTATCGGTGTGCAGATCGAGCATGAAGCTGCCGAGCGCACGCTCCAGCCGCGCCAATCCGCGCGTGAGATAGACGAAGCGGCTGCCGGAGACTTTCGCGGCGCGCTCGAAATCCATCATGCCGAGCGCTTCGCCGATATCGAAATGCTCCTTGGCGTTGTTGATGCCGGGATTGCTGCCGAAGGCGCGCGCGGGCACCGGCACGTTGTCGTCTTCGCCGCCGCCATCGGGCACATCGTCCTGCGGCAGGTTCGGGATACCGGCGAGGATCTCGTCGATCTTCGCCTTCAGCGCGCGCTCCTGCTCCTCGCCTTTCTGGATGTCGTCTTTCAGGCCGGCGACTTCCGCCATCAGCGCAGAGGCCTGCGCTTCGTCCTTTTGCGCCTTGGCCTTGCCGATCAGCTTGGAGGCTTCGTTGCGGCGCGCCTGCTTGTTCTGCAGCGACACCAGAAGCCCGCGCAATTCCTTGTCCTTCGCCGCGATGTCGTCGGCGAGAAAGACCGCGATTTCCGCATAGGCGGGACGGCGCGAGAGCGCCTTCACCCACCCGTCCTTGTCGTCGCGTATCGCCTTGATGTCGTGCATGGTCCGTTCCTCGCGGTGTGGACGTACTGGCATAGCGGCAGCCGACCGTAAAGCATCCTCCTCGCCGCGCCGGATATGCTAGGCAGTGCCGTCGAAGGAGCGCGACCATGAGCCAGACCGCATTTCCGCAAAAAACACGCGAAATCCACAGCAACCATTTCGATTCGACGGTCTGGAACGACTTCAAGTTTCGGGACGACGACATCGTCATCGCCACCTATGCGAAATCGGGCACGACCTGGACCCAGCAGATCGTCGGGCAACTGCTGTCGGGCGGCGCGGAAGATTTGAATGTGGCCGACCGTTCGCCGTGGCTGGACCTGCGCGTTCCGCCGAAGGACATCAAGCTGCCGATGGTCGAGGCGCAAACGGGACGACGGTTCGTCAAGACGCACCTGCCCGTGGACGCCTTGGTGTTCTCGCCAAAGGCCAAATACATCTATATCGGCCGCGATGGGCGCGATGCGCTTTGGAGTCTTTACCATCATCACGCCAAGGCGAACGACGCATGGTACGGCGCGCTGAACGACACGCCCGGCCTGGTGGGCGAACCCATGGAGCGGCTGAACCTCGACGTCGTTCCCTACTTTCGGCGCTGGCTGGAGCGCGACGGTTATCCGTTCTGGCCGTTCTGGGAGAACATCCGTAGCTGGTGGGCGATCCGCGAACTTCCCAACGTGCTCTTCGTGCATTTCAACGCGCTGAAGGCGGACATGCCCGGCGGCATCCGGCGCATTGCGCGCTTCCTGGAAATCCCGATCGATGAAAGCCGCTGGGATGCGATCGTCGAGCATTGCAGCTTCGATTACATGAAAGCCCATGCCGCGCTCAGCGCACCACTCGGCGGCGCGCTATGGGAAGGCGGCGGCGAGAGCTTCATCAACAAGGGAACGAACGGACGCTGGCGCGATCTGCTGACGCAGGCAGACATCGCGGCCTATGAAGCGCGTGCGCTCAGGGAATTGGGGCCCGATTGCGCGCATTGGCTCGCCACAGGCAAGAACGTGCAAACAGCGACCACGCGCTGACACTGTTCCATTCGGAACACCATGCCAATCGCTTTCGTTACTTCCTGAAGAACAGGAGGACATTGCGATGTCTATCGAAATCCTCTGGGGTGTTGGAACGGTCATCCTGCTGGCGGTCCTCATCTACGGAACCATGTCATGGAGCCGACGGAGCAAGCGTCTCGATACGGTGACGGAAAAGGGAACGGCGCTGGAATATGCGGATGAAGAGCGCGACCGGCCGGATCGCGGGATCAAGACGAGCCCGATGAACTAGGACGGGCTTGCCGCAGCATCTTTCTTCGCGCGGTCCCGCTCGATGAAACGGACGCACCAGATCGAGATCTCATAGAGGCCGATCAGCGGGATCATCAGGCTCAGCATCGAATAGGGATCGGGCGGCGTGAAGATCGCGGCCACCGCGACGAGCCCCACGATCGCATAACGCCGCATGGAGCGGAGCTGCTGCGAGGTAACGATGCCGACGCGCCCCAGCAGCGACAGCAGCACCGGCAGCTGGAAGCACAGGCCGAAGGCGAAGATCAGCGTGGTCACGAAATCCAGGTAGTCGCTCACCTTCGCCTGCAGCTGGATGCCGAGGCCGGCGGGACCGTTGTTCGTCTGGTAGCCCAGGAAGAACTCGATCGCGTAGGGCAGCATGATGAAGAACACGAACGCGCCGCCCATCATGAAGAGGATGGGCGAAGCGATGATGAACGGCAGGAAGGCATTGCGCTCGTTCTTGTAGAGGCCCGGTGCGATGAAAAGATAAAGCTGCGTCGCCACCACGGGGAACGCGAGACAGAGCCCGCCGAACACACCGACCTTCACATAGGTGAAAAAGGTCTCGTACAGAGCCGTGTAGATCAGGTGATCGTTGGGCTGGCCTTTCAGCGCATTGGCCAGCGGCCAGGTGAGGAAGGCATAGATGTATTTCGCGAAGGCGAAGCACAGAACGAAGCACAGGATGAACGCGACCAGCGACCAGATGATGCGGCGGCGCAATTCGATCAGGTGATCGAGCAGGGGCGCCTTGCTCGATTCGATGTGGGCTTCGTCTTCGGCGGTGCGGTCGCTCATCGGACGGGCGGCTCACCGGGTTCGGCCAACGGCGCTTCCTGCACGGCGTGATTGTGTTCGTCCAGCGCCGCGCCGGGATCATGCGCAATGGAGACGTGTTCTTCATGCGGCGTGTCGAGCGGGCGCATGACGGCGGCGGGCTCGACCGGCTTGTTCATCTCGTTCTCGAATTCGGAGAGCGGACGCTCGCGGCGCAGATTGTCGATCTCTGCGCGCAGCTCATCCAGTTCGGACTGGCGCGCCATCTCGTCGAAGCTCTTGCGGAACTCATTGGCCATGCCGCGCGCGCGGCCGAGCCATTGACCCACCATGCGCAGCAAGCGGGGCATGTCCTTCGGCCCGACCACAACGAGGGCCACGACCAGAAAGATAAGGATATGGCTCCAGCTAAGGTCGAACATCAGACGGGATGGGGATCAGCGCCCCACCTGATCCTTGTCGCGATCCGCCGTGATGGTCGGCGGGGGGCGGCGATCGTCGTGATCGTTGTCCGGATCCTGCAGCCCCTTGCGGAAGGCGGTGATGCCCTTGGCCGCGTCGCCCATCAGGTCGGAAAGCTTGCCGCGACCGCCGAACAGAAGCAGGGCGACAACCGCCAGAATAAGAATGTGCCAGATGCTCAGCGTGCCCATGAAACTCTCCTGCGGCTCTCCACGAGTCTTATATAGGATGCCGATGCCTTGCGCGGGGTTAAAGCGCCTTAGCCTTGCGGCCACAAGGCCTTAGTGGGCCCCTAGCCGATCAAAATCTCGCCTTTGCGATCCATCAGGGCGGCGAGTGTTCCCAGCCTTTTCTGCACCGGCTCGCCCGCAATCCGCTGGCGGCGGCTGGAAACGTCCAGAAGGACGCGGGTCGGCGTGACCCGGAGCGGATAATGCGGCAATTCGCGCTCCGCCGAAGCCGACAGCGAAAACGCCAGCCGCGCGGCAATGCCGATGCGCCGGGCCAGCCGCTCGTCTTCCTCCGCCAGAAGATCATGCGCATGCAGTTCGCGCGGGAAATCCTCGTCGCCGGAGTAGCGGTGGAAGATCGCGGTGGCGATCAGCGCGCGCTCGCGGTGGGTGGCGCCGGCGAAGGGCGCGGTGACGACCTGGTTGAATGCGCCGATGGCGCGATCGTCCGGATGGCGGCGCCAGCCCACATCGGAGAACAGGCAGATCACCTGGCGGATGCGCCGCTCGGCATTCTTCTCACCCGGAAAGAGCGGCGCCATCCACTCGAACATCTCTTCGGCGTGGCGCGGCGCGCGGCTGATGCGCCAGTTGGTGGCGGCGGCGAATTCGATCAGCGGATCCTTCTCGCGCTCTTCCGGCGACAGCGCGCCATGCAAAAGCCCCTCGCGCACGCCATAGGCGGAGACGACGACTTCCTTCAGCCCCGTCGCGAGCATCACGCGTTCGAGCACGACCGCACCATACGGCAGCGACTCCGCACGGCGGCGCGAGACGACCTTCATCAGGTCCAGCGACTTCTTCGATTGCCGGCTCAGCACTTCGCACAGATCCAGCACGCGGCCGCGCGGGATGGGATATTCGTGCAGCACATGCAGCGGATAGTGTCGGTTCTCCATGTCGATGCGCGCAAAGCTGCGCCATGCGCCGCCGACGGCATAGAGCGAACGGCCGGTGAGATCACCGAGCTTCGAGAATCCTTCCAGCCCGCGATCGACCAGTTTGCGCGCCTTGTCGGGATCGTCTTTCGATTGGTCCATCAGGCGCAGCGGACCAAAGGGAAAGGTCATCGCCGCGCCGGTTTTTCCGCGCCGCACGGTGACGACATCGAGGCTGCCGCCGCCCAGATCGGCGACCAGCCCGTCCGCATCCGGCGTTCCGGCCAGCACGCCTTCGGCGGCGAGCCGCGCTTCTTCCTCGCCGGAGAGAATGCGGATCGGCCCGCCCCACAATGTTTCCGCCTTGCGCACGAATTCGGCGCCATTGGCGGCATCGCGCGCCGCGGCGGTGGCCACGGCATCGCGCATCTCGCATTTGTGTGCATCGGCCAGCATCTTGAAGCGGCCCAGCGCTTCCAGCGCCATTGTGATGCCTTCTTCGTGCAGCCGTCCGGTCGTGACCATGTTGCGGCCGATGGCGCAGATCGCTTTCTCATTATGAATGACGGCGGGCGTGCGCGAGAAATCTTCGTAGATAACAAGGCGCACGGAGTTGGAGCCGATGTCGACGATCGCGACCGGTCCCTTGCCGCCATGCGCAAGGGATGGCCCCCGCGTTTCGGCCACCGCTGTGCCCACGGGCGCCATCGATCAGGGCCGCTTCGTGGCGGCGGATGCGGATTTCTTCTTGTCGCCCATCTTGAGCGCGCGGCCGCGGCCGGAGAGTGAAGGATTCGTCATGAAGTAAGTATGCGCGGAAAACGCGTCGGCGGACATTGCCTTGGCGTCGCGGGTGTAGGTCGCATCCGGATTCATGTGCCAGCTCTGGGCCTGATCCTTGAGCAAGGCAACCATGATCTGATCGAGGACCTGTTCGTGCACGGTGGGATTCTCGATGGGCACCAGGGCTTCAACGCGCCGGTCGAGATTGCGTGGCATCCAGTCCGCCGACGAAATGAACACTTTCGCCTTGGGTGACGGCAGGCCATGGCCGTTGCCGAAGCAGACGATGCGGCCATGTTCCAGAAACCGGCCGACAATGCTCTTCACGCGAATGTTCTCCGACAGGCCGGGAACACCGGGACGCAGGCAACAGATGCCGCGCACGACGAGATCGATCTGCACGCCCGCCTGGCTGGCCTTGTACAGCGCGTCGATGACATGCGCGTCGACGAGCGCGTTGAGCTTGACCCAGATCGCGGCGGGCTTGCCGGCGGCGGCGTGCACCATCTCTTCCTGGATGGAATCGATCAGCCGGCCGCGCAGGGTGAGCGGCGAAATCGCGATTTTTTCCAGATTGGTGGGCTCGGCATAGCCGGTGATGAAGTTGAAAAGCTGCGCCGCATCGCGGCCGAGCGCCGGATCGGCGCTGAACAGCGACAGATCGGTGTAAACCTTCGCCGTCTGCGGGTGGTAGTTGCCGGTGCCGAAATGCACATAGGTGCGCAGCTTTCCGCTCTCGCGCCGCACGCAGAGGCTGACTTTCGCGTGGGTCTTCAGCTCGATGAAGCCATAGACCACCTGCACGCCCGCGCGCTCCAGATCGCGCGCCCATTTGATGTTGGCTTCCTCGTCAAAGCGCGCCTTCAACTCCACCAGCGCGGTGACGGACTTGCCGGCCTCCGCCGCTTCAATCAACGCGGAGACGATGGGCGAATCCTTGGAGGTGCGATAGAGCGTCTGCTTGATGGCGACGACATTCGGATCTGCGGCGGCCTGGCGCAAGAACTGCACCACCACGTCGAAACTCTCGAACGGGTGATGGACGATGATGTCTTTCGCGCGGATGGCCGCGAAGCAGTCGCCGCCGTGGTCGCGGATGCGCTCCGGGAAGCGCGCGATGTAGGGTTTGAACTGCAGGTCCTGCCGCTCGGGCACGATCAGCTGCCGGGTGTCGGAGATGCCCATCATGTGCTCGACGATGACGAGCTCGGATGTTTTCAGCGACAGTTCATCGGCGATGAACTTGCGCAGCGTCTCGGGCATGGAGGCGGCGCATTTCATGTGTATGACGGAGCCGCGGCGGCGGCGCTTCAGCAGCGTCTCGAACAGGCGGACAAGATCTTCCGCCTCTTCCTCCACTTCCACGTCGCTGTCGCGCAGGATGCGGAAAAGGCCCGAGCCGTTCGAGGTGTAGCCGGGAAAAATCTTGTTCAGGAACAGCGTGAGGATGTCTTCCAGCGCGATGAAGCGCACATGGCCGTTGCTACCGGGCAGCTTCATGAAGCGCTGAAGCTGCGCAGGCACCGGCAGAAGCGCGTCAACCGCCTTGCCGTCTTTCATGCGGGTGAGCTGCAGCGCCAGCGTGAAGCCGAGATTGGGAATGAACGGGAATGGATGGGCAGGGTCGAGTGCCAGCGGCGTGAGCACCGGGAAGATCTGCTCGCGGAATTCCTTTTCCAGCCATTCGCGCTCGGCCGGCGTCAGTTCGTCCGGCTTGATGACGGCGATCCCGGCATCGCGCAATTCGACGCGAAGCTGCGCCCACATCTCCTGCTGATCGCCGATGAGCTTGGCGGTTTCTTCTTCCACGCGCGCCAGCTGCTGGGCGGGCGTTCGTCCGTCATCGCTGGGCGTGGTGACATCGGCCGTCACCATCCCCTTCAGGCCCGCCACGCGAACCATGTAGAACTCGTCGAGGTTGGAGGCGGAAATGGAGAGGAACCGCAGCCGCTCCAGCACCGGATGGCGGGGGTTTTGTGCTTCTTCGAGGACGCGCCGGTTGAACGCCAGCCAGGAAAGTTCCCGGTTTACGAACCGGCCGGCGGATGTGAGGTCATTGTGCGCCGCCGCGGGAACCGGCTCGCGCTCGCGCCCGATCGGCGCGGAATCCTCAATGTCGAACAATGGCTTGGTCATGGCTCGGTCGCTGGAATACTCGAAGCCTAGAGGATAAACGTTACTGTGTCATGGCAGTGACAAGGCCGGATAAGGGCTTTCGGACCGTCTTGAGGCCCCGCGGAGCCGCAAGGCCGTCTCCACGTTAAGAAACCAGAAAAGAGCCGCTCGGGGGGCTTTGTGCTGAAACGGCTGGATAAAGGAAAGCGTTCAACGCGGGCGCGAAAATCGCCGCGGGCCAAGCGGGCGGATCGCCTGCGAAAAGGGGACGCTTCCTTAAAACCCGATATCGATTTCTTCCTGATCGGCGCCGCGAAGTGCGGCACGACGAGCGTCTACCGCACCTTCAGCCGGCATCCCGACATATATGTGCCGCCGATCAAGGAGCCGCGCTTCCTGTGCGGCAGCAATCTGAAAAAAGGATGGCGCTGGTATGCGCGCAACTGGAAGAAACAACCAGCCGGCACGATCACCGGCGATTTTTCGCCAAGCTATTCGGTCTCGCTAAGCGCGAGTGCCCCCGCACCCAGAAGGATCGCGCAACACTATCCGAACGCGAAGATAATATATGTCGTGCGCGACCCCGTCGCGGCGGCCATCTCCAACTGGAGGATGGCGACTGCGAAAAGCAAGGAAGGGCTTTCCTTCGCCGAAGCGGTCCGGGCATGGCCCTCGGTGGGGCAACGCATGAAGTTCTGGTCGCAGATTTCGCTCTATCGAAAATATTTTCCGGACAGCCAGATCCGGGTGATCGTTGTCGAGGAAATAACGCGAAATCCCGCGCGAATGCGCGAGATCTTCAAATGGCTCGGCGTGCGCAGCGAAGGTCGCGACATTCCGCGCTTCGCCACCGCGAACAAATCGTCGGCCCGGATCAACAGGCCGCCACGGCCATCCATCCCCACTGAAGACCGCCAATGGTTTCTGGCGCAGATGAAAGACGAAGCCCGCGCCATACTGGATTATGCCGGCGTGCGCCGGTCGGTCTGGAAACTGACGACGCGCTCCAAGGCTTGGATGAGCGAAAAGGAACTCGCCGCGCAAAAAGAACGGCAGAACAAGATCCGCAAAGGGCTCGCATGGATCGTGCCGGCGCCTGTCCAACGCTTCGTGCAAAGAACGGTAAAGCCCGCGCAGCACCTCAAGTGTTTGGTGCTGGTCCGCGCACCGCGCAAGCTTGCGCGCCTCGTCGGGATCAAAACCGAGCCGCGCCGCTAGGCTTCCGCGGCGAGCATATCTCTCAACAGCGCCAGGTTGACGGCCCTGCCCTCGGACATTGCACGCTCGTCTGCGCGGGCCACGAAATCGCGCATGGCAGCGGGACTGCGCTCCAGTGACGTAACCATCTTTGCGATGACGGCATCGGGCACTGCGAGCTGACGATCGTTGAAGAGCTTTCTTGCGATGGCCGCCAGAAGTTCGTCGTCCGGCGCCCAGAGCGGAAAAGCGAGGAGCGCGGAGAAGCGTGAGGCGAGATCCGGCAGCGTCGACTTCCAGGCCGACGGCGGCTCATGGCCCGTGAGCAGGACAGCCGATGCGGGCTGCGCCTTTTCCAGCAATCCGAACAGGGCCGCATCGCGCGCGGGACTGACATCCGCGCTATCCACGTCTTCCACGATCAATGGCGTCTTGAAGTCATGGGCGATATCGCCGCTCAAATCCTTCGCCGAAACCACGCGCGCATTCGCTTTCGCCCGCCAGATCGCGGCGAGATGGGATTTTCCCGAGCCGGCCGGGCCATGCAGCGCCGCCGCGGCCACAGGCCAGTTCGGCCACGAATCGATGAACGCCAATGCCGGCGCGCTGGCGAGCGACGGCACGAAATCCTCGCGCGACAATGCTGCCGACGAGGAAAACGGAAATGGAATCTGCCTGGGCAAGCTTCAGGCCGTGCGGCGGTGATGGGTCGCAGCGCGCAGCCAGAGCTGTGCATAGCCGAGCCCCGACGCGACCGTGAAGGCAGCGACGGCGATCTCCGCGAAATTCTTCACCATACGATTGTCAATATCGAAGGTGAGGAACAGCAGCATCAAGCCGACATAACCCACCTGCACGACCGTGCTGGCCTTTCCAAGAAGGCTCGGCGTTGCGCGCACGGGCAACGCCCACAGATATGCGAGGCCGATGCCGACGACGATGCAAAGATCGCGCGTGATCACGAGCGCTGTCAGCCAGACCGGCGTGTTGCCGAGCATGGCGAGCGCGATGAAGGACACGAGCATGAGCAGCTTGTCAGCCGCCGGATCGAGATAGCGGCCAAAACGCGTCTGCAGGTGAAAGCGCTTGGCCAGATATCCGTCCAGCGCGTCCGTGATGCCGGCGAGCGCGAACACGATCAGCGCCGCATAGTCCTGGCCGCGCCACAACAACGCGACAAGCGCGGGCGAGGCCGCGAGCCTGAGCGCCGTCAGAATATTGGGAATGTTGCGAAGCAGCGTGCTCACTGACCGGCCGGGGTTGCGGCGTCCGTATCCTGAAGCGCCAGCGCATAAAGTCCGCCGGCATTCTTCTGGTCCAGTTCCACCTTTTGCTGCGCGAGGCTGTCATGAAGCTGATCCGCAGTACCGACATAGGTCAGCGTGACGCGCGCCATGCCCGTGTTCATCGCGTTCACCGTCACATCGGTCAAAGTGGGGATCGTGCCGAGGCGCGACAGCAGGGTTCCCCACTGACTAAGCGACTCGATCTGGACGTCCGCGGTCATGCGGTTGCGATGGCCGTAGTCGATCGCCGTGCGGTTCTTCCAATAGGCGGTGATCGCCGCCGCCGTAGCCGCTGCAGCGGCTTTCAGATTGCCCGGCGGAACGCCCGGCACGGTGACGTCCGGAATCGGCGGAGACGTGCCGAGGCCGAGCCGCTTCATGTGGATGATGGTCTGCCCGCCCGACACGGTGAGCTGTGCGATCACCGCTTCTTCCGCTTTCACCCGCGATGCCGAGGGTTCCACGTCCTGCCAGGTGGTGCTGTCGAAATTGGTGTCGGAGAGGTTGGACTGATCGACGGCGTCGCCATAGGGCAGCACGAGCGGCAGCGCAGCGTGCGAATAAACCGGCGTGGCCCAGGCCGCAGCCCAGGCGGAGCGGCCCGCCCATTTGGGCGACAAAGCCAGGACGAGAATGGGATGCGTTTGCGCGTCGCTGTAGGCGACATTCACGCGGCGCAGAAGCTGACGCACCGCGGCCGGGTTGAACGTATAGGTCATGCTGGCGACGTATTGCGTCGTGGAGCGGCGCTCGTTCTGCGGCATGTAGCTTGCGATCAGCCGGGTGAGCATCACATCATTCAGCTTCGGGACCCTCGCCACGTCTTCCGGCTTGAGCAGGCGCTTGAGCAATGTCTCCCATGCGCGGTCCTTGCCCGAATTGATAGCGATCGTCTGCGCCTCCGTGGCGGAGGCGGCCTTCGCCTGGACGGGAATGTTCGACACGGTGAACGGATCGGACGATCCGGCCGCGGAGGCGGAACCCGGCGCCAGAGCCAGAAAAGCAAAAGCGGCGGCAACAAGAATATGGCGCATGGTGACCCTCAAGACCCGGACAATATAAGAGGGCCTTTCTCCAGACGAAAGCGCTGGAAAGCCACAGGAAATGCCCATCCTGTGCCAAGTTTGCGGCTTGTCAGGGTCTGGCGGGCTGCTTAAACGGAGCCGTCGCGCCATCAGCAGGATTCCATGACGTCCGGCCGCAACGGCATCACCTATAAGGATTCGGGCGTCGATATCGATGCCGGCGACGCGCTGGTCGATCGGATCGCGCCCGCCGCGAAGGCCACACGCCGCAAAGGCGCCGACGCAGACCTTGGCGGGTTCGGCGGGCTGTTCGACCTGAAAGCGGCGGGCTTCAAGGACCCGATCCTCGTGTCTTCCACCGATGGGGTGGGAACCAAGCTGAAGATCGCCATCGACGCCAAGCTGTTCACCGGCATCGGACAGGATCTCGTCGCGATGTGCGTGAACGACATCGTGGTGCAGGGGGCGGAACCTCTTTTCTTCCTCGACTACTACGCGACCGGCAAGCTGAACGTGGACGATGCGGCGGTGGTGATCGAAGGCATCGCGCGCGCCTGTAAGGAATCCGGTTGTGCGCTGGTGGGCGGCGAGACGGCGGAGATGCCGGGGCTCTACGCGAAAGGCGATTTCGATCTGGCCGGTTTCGCGGTCGGCGCGGTGGAACGCGGCGCGATCCTGCCCAAGACCAAAGAGATGACGGCGGGGGATGTCCTGATCGGCGTCGCCTCCAGCGGCGTGCACTCCAACGGCTATTCGCTGGTGCGCAAGGTGGTGGAGATGGCGAAGCTGTCATGGGACGCGCCGGCGCCGTTCGACTCCGCGAAAAAGCTGGGCGAAGCGCTGCTGGCGCCGACGCGGCTTTATATAAAGAGCGGGCTCGAAGCGATCCGCGCCGGGGGCGTGAAAGGCTTTGCGCATATCACCGGCGGCGGCATCACCGAGAACCTGCCGCGGGTGCTGCCGGACGGTCTGGATGCAGAGATCGATCTTGCGTCGTGGTCGCCCTCGCCCGTGTTCGGATGGCTGGCGAAAACGGCTGGCATCGAAGAGCGCGAGATGCTGCGCACCTTCAATTGCGGCTTGGGCCTGATCGCGGTCGTTTCCGAAAACAGCGCCGGCAAAGTGATCGACGCGTTCCAGGACAGCGGCGAACGCGCCATGCGCATCGGAACGCTTGTTGCCGGCGATGGCGAGGCGAAGGTTCGCTACAAGGGCGCGCTGAAGCTGTGAGCCGCAAGCGCGTGGCCGTGCTTATCTCCGGGCGCGGCAGCAATCTTCAATCGCTGATCGATGCCGCGAAGGCACCGGATTATCCGGCGGAGATCGCGCTCGTCGTTTCCAACAAGGAAGACGCGGGCGGATTGGACGTGGCGCGCGCGGCGGGTGTTCCAACGAAAGTGATCTCGCACAAGGTGTTTGCCAGCCGCGAAGAATTCGATCAGGCAATCGACGCTGCGCTGCGCGCGGCGAAGATCGACCTGATCGCCGAAGCGGGCTTCATGCGTATTCATTCCGAATGGTTCGCGAAGACCTGGGAGGGCAAAGCGCTCAACATCCACCCCTCCCTGTTGCCGCAGTTTCCCGGCATTCGCGTGCATCAGCAAGCACTGGATGCCGGCGTCAAGGAAAGCGGCTGCACGGTGCATTTCATCGTCGCCGAACTCGATGCCGGACCGACCATTGCGCAGGCCGCGGTGCCGGTCCTGCCCGGCGATACGGCCGAGACGTTGGCGGCGCGCATTCTGGTCGAAGAGCACAGGCTCTATCCCGAAGCGCTGAAAACGGTGGCGGAGGGAAAAGTGAAACTGGAAAACGGCCGCGCGGTATTCGCCTAGCCGGCGACCTTCTCCGCGTTCAGTTCCTTGCGCCACGCCGCTTCGCGCTCTTTCAGCAATTCGCCGATGATGAGCGCGTTGTCGTCCTTCACCTCTTCGAGAACTTCATAGGTGAAGGCCGCCTCGCCTTTCTCGTTCCACGTCTTCTGCAATCCCGCATTGGGATAGCCGTTCATGCGCAGCTGGAACCACAGCGAGTTCTGCTGCTTGTCCAGATTGCGCGAAGTTCCAACCCAGCGATTCCCGTCGCACGCGACGGCGAACACGCCCGCGCGCTGCGGTGTTTCCCGGTATTCGCGAAGCATTTCTTTCTTGCGCGCGTTATCCATTTTTCACTCCCAGCGATCACACCGGATCCGCTTTATTGTCTCAAACTGTACCACGCGCGAACCGCGGACAAAGTTCTGAGTTCTCCCATACCTACCTTTAATCCGAAGCGCGGGCGTCATGCGTCCGCAAATATTGGGAGACTGATATGAAGAAAATGATCATCGGCGCATTCGCGCTGTCGCTGATTGCAGGACCTGCCCTGGCCGACCCGCCGCGCGGACACGACAACCACTGGAACAACAATAGCCACGCAGCACCTGGTCACATGATGCAGCACCGTGCCACGCACCATGGCTGGCACAAGGGCCAGAGGCTGCCGGACCAATGGCGTCACGGCCACGATGTCGACTGGCGTGCGCATCGGCTGCGCCAGCCGCCGAGCGGCTATCACTGGGTTCAGACCGACGGGGACTACGTGCTCGTCGGAATCGCGACGGGCGTGATCCTGTCCACGATCCTCGCGAACCAGTAGCAGTCGATTGAAAGGGAGCGGCGCCCGTTTCGGCGGGCGCCGTTTTCTTTTGTCAGAAGCCGACGCCGGCGATCCTGGCGGAGAGGTCCCACAGCTTGCGGGCCGTCTCGTCATTCTGCGCGGCGCGCGAAGGCTGCACGAGCTTCTTCTTCTCGTAGTAGCCGCCCGTCTTGCCTTCGACATCTTCCGACGACGCAAGGTAGATGATCGTCTCGGCGCCCTGCTCCGGCGTCAGCGCGAAATTCTGCGCGATCTTCATCGCCCAGGCCATGAATCCGGTCGTGTTGTGGCCGAAGCGCGTGCCGACGAAACCCGGATGCAGGCAGTTCGCCGTGACGCCGGTGCCGGCAAGCCGCTTCGCCAGCTCGCGCGTGAACAGGATGTTGCAGAGCTTGGATGTGCCGTAGACGCCCAGCCCGACATAGCGGTGGTTCGCCCATTCCAGGTCGTCCAGATCGAGCCGGCCTGCACGATGCGCGTCCGATGCCGTGGACACGATACGCGCGCCGGGTGTCGCCTTCAGCCGGTCGAGCAGGATGTTGGTGATGGTGAAGTAGGACATGTGGTTCAAGGCGAAGGTCTTCTCCAGACCTTCGTCCGTCACCTCGCGGTGGGCGAACATCGCACCTGCGTTGTTGATCAGCACGTCGATCTGCGGCTCGGCGTCGGCGATCTCCTTCGCCACGCGCTTCTGATCGGCGACGCTGGTGAGATCGGCGTAATGAACCGAATGGTCGGTGTGGCCGGCGATGGCGCGGAAATGCTTGCGCGCCGCCTCGCCCCGCTCATGGTCGCGCGCCACGAAGACGATGCGCGCGCCTTTTTGCGCCAGCCTGTCGGCGGCGACTTCCCCGATCCCCGACGTGGCCCCCGTGACGACGACAACCTTGTCTTTCATCGCGAAGTCCATCGTTCGGGTCCCGGTTCCTACAATATCTTATCCAACCAGCTCGAGGTCGGAAAAGAAGAAGCGGATTTCATGGGCGGCGGTTTCCGGCGCGTCGGAGCCGTGGACCGAGTTGGCTTCGATGGATTCGGCGAAGTCCTTGCGGATGGTGCCGGCGGCGGCCTTCGACGGATCCGTCGCGCCCATCACTTCGCGGTTCTTGGCGATCGCATTGTCGCCTTCCAGAACCTGCACGACGACCGGACCGGACGTCATGAACTCGCACAGGCTTTTAAAGAACGGGCGCGCCTTGTGCACATTGTAGAACGCCTCGGCCTGTGCCGTGGAAAGCTGCATGCGCTTGGAGGCGATGACCCGAAGGCCCGCCTTTTCGAAACGGTCGATGATGGCGCCGGTGTGGTTACGCTTGGTGGCGTCCGGCTTGATGATGGAAAGGGTGCGCTCAACGGCCATTTCTTTACTCCAGGTGGGGATTTGCGCGCCTTATAGAAGCGGCTTGGCGGCAGGGCAATGGCCGGATTGCGCGGCGCTTCGCTTGCTGCCCGGCCATGACAGTTTATAAGGCCCGCCATGCTGGTTATCGACGACATCACCGTCCGCATCGCGGGCCGGGAAATCCTTGAGGGCGCGAGTGCTTCGCTGCCCGCGGGGCGGCGCATTGGGCTGGTGGGCCGCAACGGCGCGGGCAAGTCCACCCTGTTCCGGGTGATCCTCAACACGCTGCATCCGGATCTGGGCGAAGTCACCAAACCGTCCGCCTGGCGCATCGGCAGTGTGGCGCAGGAAGTTCCGTCGTCCGCCGTAAGCTTGCTGGATACCGTGCTGGAAGCGGACAAGGAGCGTATCGAGCTTCTGGCGCGCGCCGAAACCGAAACGGACGGCCACGCGCTGGGCGATATCCATGCGCGCCTCGATGCCATCGATGCCTATGCCGCGCCGGCGCGCGCGGCTTCGATTTTGGCGGGGCTTGGGTTCAATGCCGAGGAGCAGCTTCGCCCCTGTTCGGAATTCTCCGGCGGCTGGCGCATGCGCGTCGCACTGGCGGCGATATTGTTCGCGGCGCCCGATCTTCTGCTGCTCGACGAGCCGACCAACTATCTCGATCTCGAAGGCGTGTTATGGCTGGAGGATTATCTCAAGCGTTATCGCGGCACGGTGCTGGTGGTGAGCCATGACCGCGACCTCCTGAACAGCGTGGCGGAGTTCATCCTGCACCTGGAGCACAAGAAGCTCACGCTCTACACTGGCAATTACGACACTTTCGCCGAAACGCGCGCCATGCGCCGCGCCAACGACATGGCCTTCGCCAAGAAGCAGGAAGCGGCGCGCGCGCATATGCAGGCGTTCGTCGATCGCTTCAAGGCCAAGGCCTCCAAAGCCCGGCAGGCGCAAAGCCGCATGAAGATGCTGGAGCGGCTGCAGAAAGTGGAAGTGCCGCCGGACGAATTCATCGCGCCGATCAAACTGCCTTCACCGGAAAACGTCAGCCCACCGCTGGTGACGATGGACAAGGTGGCCGTGGGTTATGACGGCCGCGCGGTTTTGAAGAACATCTCGCTGCGCTTCGATCCCGATGATCGCATCGCGCTTCTGGGCAAGAACGGCAACGGCAAATCCACGCTCGCCAAGCTGATCGCGGGGCGGCTGGAAAACATGGGCGGCGACGCGATCTATTCGCGCAAGCTGACCGTCGGCTATTTCGCGCAGCACCAACTGGACGAGATCGATCCGACCATCACCCCCGTGCAGACGCTCGCGCGTTATCGCCCGAAGATGACGGAGACCGAACTGCGCACGCGGCTCGGCTCCATGGGGCTCGTTGGCGACAAGGCGCTGACATTGGTGGGCAAGCTTTCCGGCGGCGAGCGCGCGCGGCTTATGCTGACGCTGGCCACGCTGGACCGGCCCAACCTGCTGATCCTGGACGAGCCGACCAACCATCTGGACATCGACGCGCGTGAGGAATTGCTGATCGCTCTGAACGATTTCGAAGGCGCGGTGATCCTCGTCAGCCATGACCGCCGCCTGATCGAGGCGACGATGGACCGGCTGTTCCTCGTTGCCGATGGCGGCGTGCATCCGTTCGATGGCGATCTGGACGATTACCGCCGCTTCCTGCTGACTGGAAAAAACGCCCCCGCGCGGCGCGAGGAAGCCGCGCCTGCCGCGCCGAAACTTTCCAAGGAAGACGCGCGCAAGGCGGAAGCCGAGAAGCGCCGCGTGCTGAAGCCACTGAAGGAAAAGGTCGATCTCGCCGAAAGCCAGATCGCCGAGCTGAACAAGGAAATTGCCAAATACGATAAGGCGCTCGCCGATCCGCTGATCTTCACGCAGGATCGCGCCAAGGCAACGGCGGTTTCCAAGAAGCGTGCTGAAGCGCAGCGCAAGCTGGAAGCGGCGGAAGCCCGCTGGCTTCAGGCCAATGACGACTACGAAAACGCGATGGCGGAGGCGTGAGCATGATCGATCTGTCCCGCTTCGCGCGCGTCCGGCTGCTGGACGGACCAACGCCCATTCAGGAACTGAAGCGACTGAATGCCGAGCTGGGCGGCGCGCGCATCTTCGTGAAGCGCGACGACTTCACCGCGATCGGCGGCGGCGGCAACAAGCTGCGCAAGCTGGAATTCCTGCTGGGCGAAGCGAAAGCGCAAGGCGCGGACACCGTGATCACCGTCGGCGCGCGGCAATCCAACCATGCGCGGCTGACGGCGGCCGCGTCGGCGCATGCCGGTTTCAAGTGCGAGCTGGCATTGCTGCGCACTGTACCGCGCGACGACGCAGACTATGTGAACAACGGCAATATCCTGCTGGACGATCTGTTCGGCGCGACGGTGCACGATCTGCCGAAGGATAGCGATGTTGGCGCGTTGGTGGCGCAGCGTTTGGTGGCGCTCGAGAACGAGGGTCGCAAGGCTTACTTCGCGCCCGTGGGCGGATCGAGCGCGGTGGGATGCCTGGGCTATGTATCCTGTGCGCTGGAGATCGAGGCGCAATCCGAACGCATGGGATTGAACTTCGCGAATGTCATCACCGCCAACGGGAGCAGCGGCACCCATGCCGGACTGGCAGCCGGCTTTGCCGCGAGCGGCCGCGGCGCGGCGTTCTCCAAATCCTATGCCGTCTATTATGACGGCGAGAAAACGCGCGGCATCACGCTGAAGATCGCGCGCGATACGCTGAAGCATCTTGGGTCGGATGCCGCACTGAGCGAGAGCGATATCGTCGTGGACGGCGATCATCGCGGCGAAGGATACGGCATTCCGACGGATGGCATGCGCGAAGCCGTGCGGTTGATGGCCAGTACGGAAGGCTTGCTTCTCGATCCCGTCTATAGCGGCAAGGCGTTTGCCGGGCTGCTGCACGATATTCGCGCGGGCAAATACAAGCGCGGCGATAACGTGCTATTCCTGATGACCGGCGGAGTGCCGGGACTTTTCGCGTATCAATCTGTCTTCAGAAATCCAATTTCCTGAACGATTCCGCGATTAACGAAATTCTCCGATAGATCGCCACGCGATCAGCGCCGTGATACGGTCCTGCCCCGTCAGCAGGACTCTTGATGACCGATGATCGCTTTTTCCGCCGAAGCGGGCCGTTTGAGATAAGCGATCTCGCGCGCCACATCGGCGCCGAAATGGCCGGAGGCGACTCGGCTGAACGTGCAATCCACGGAATCGCATCTCTCGACAAGGCGCAGAGCGGCGAAGTCAGCGTCTTCAGCGAAGTTCAGCATCGCGGCAGCTTCGAGACCAGCCACGCCAGCGTGGTCGTCACCAGCAGCGCACTGAGCAAGCACAAGCACAACGGCACGATGTTGTTGCTGTGCGAAAATCCCCGGCTTGCCTTCGCGCAGATCGGACACCTCTTCTATCCGCGAAATCTTCCGCTCTCTGGAATCCATCCTCAGGCGCGCATCGATCCGACTGCGTGCATCGGCGATGGTACTTATATCGGCGCCGGGGCCGTCATCGCGGCGGACGCGAAGATCGGCGAGCGCTGCCGCATCGAGTGCAATGCCGTTATCGCAGACGGCGTGACGCTCGGTGCGGATTGCGATGTCGGCGCCAACACGAGCATCAGCCATGCCATCATCGGCAACCGCGTACGCATTTCCACAAACTGCAGCATCGGCGGCGAAGGCTTTGGCTTCGTGCCCGGGCCGAAGGGTTTGCTGCGCGTGCCGCAGCTGGGACGGGTGGTGATCGAAGACGATGTGGAAATCGGCGGCAATTGTGCCGTGGATCGCGGCGCGATGGATGACACTGTGATCGGCCGCGGCACGGCGGTCGACAACCTCGTGCAGATCGCCCACAACGTTCGCATCGGAAAATACTGCGTGATTGCCGGCCAGGTGGGCATCGCAGGGAGCGCCGTGATCGGCGATTTCGTGATGATGGGCGGACAGGTCGCGGTGAAGGATCACGTCACTATTGGATCGCATGCACGCATCGCCGGGCGCGCTGGCGTCATGCGCGATGTTGGCGAGAAGCAATCGGTAGCGGGCATTCCGGCTGTGCCGGTGCGCGATTGGCATCGCCAGACGCTGGCGCTTTCAAAGCTGGCCAAAAAGAATAGCAGCTGAATCGATTAAGCCTTCAACGCGCTGCGGGCGATGTTGCCCCATTTGCGCTGGGTGTTGCGATAGCGGCTGGGCGCGCCTTCCAGATTTTTCAGCACCTGCGCGTAGAGCTCTTTCGCTTCGTTGTAGCGGCCAAGCTTGTCCAGAAGCTGCGCGTAGCGGATGCGCGCTTCCTCGCCGGCGTAGTAGGGAACGAGGCGCTTGTATTCCTCGACCGCTTCATCGTTCTTGCCCTGAAGCTCCAGTGCGCGGGCATAGATGAGATGCGCGTCTTCGGAGATAAAATTCGGATCGGCGGCCTGCAGTTGATCGAGAGAGGCCTGCGCGCCCGCGCCATCGCCGCTCAGGAATTGCGCGCGTGCAAGGCCATAGAGCAGCGCGACATCATTGGCGAACTGGCCCTGCAAGCCGCTGCGATACATCTCGGCGGCCTGCGCATATTGCCCGCGCTCGATGAGCTGTTCGGCGGCCGCACGCTTGGCGTCCACCGATCCCACCATCTCCACATCGCGCATGGCCTGGCGGTAATCCTTGTTGGGATCGATGGCGCGCGCGGCGCTGTTGCGGAACTGGTGGGCGGCGCGGCTGCGCGTCATGCCGGGCAGGATGACCATGAAGAAATAGATTGCCGCGCCGATCGCGGGCAGGAAGATGATGAGGTAGATCCACGGGAAGATGTTGTCGGTGCGGATGGCATGCACGATGCAGACAACGATCAGGGTCAGGATGACCCAGCCCAGCGGCGTATAAAGTAACGACAGCAAACCCACGCTCTAACCCTGCTTCTCGAACCGGCCGGTGGACGTTTCTTTCCAATATGTCACGTCATGACCGGCGTCTTTTGCGCTTTTCCAGGAACCGCGCGCACGCGACAGCGAATCCGGATCGCGACCGTCGAACATCAGCACGATGCGCGTCAACGCTTTTGCATCCGCGCCGCTCCACGGCAGCGGTTCCGCGCCGCCGACGAGGAAGAGCACATCGGCCTTGTTCGCGTTTTCATCTTCGGTGGTGATGAGCACCGGCTGGCGCTTGGCATCGCCATCGCCCACCTGCGCATGCGGCAGGAAGGATTGATCGTCATAGGTCCACAGAAGCGTGTCGATTGCCGACGCGCGATCCGCCGACTCCGCCTTGATGAGAACCCGTTGCCCGCGCTCCAAGGTGCGCGTGACGAGGTTTGGCAGCACATCGTCCAGCGACCGGCGTTCGAGGTGATAGAACAGCGTCTCGGTCATATTTCGCCATTAAATGCGAAGTGATCGAAAGTTTTAGAAGCTGGATCGTATTCGACTCCAAAGGTTATCGATCCGCCATCACAAATTCTTATCGCCTTTGTTTGCCAAAGTTCCGGATGGTCGCCAATGCCCCAACCAGCTACGGCATTTACGTATATGATTTTCTTGCCAGCGATCACAAAGCCCACATATTGACGGACATATTGTGCGAGAAGTTTGTCGGCGTCCTCATCGGTAAGATTCGGCTTTCTTAGAAAGCCCCGCCAATCGTGGGCTTGCTTACGAAAGAAAGCCGGAAGTGCAGTTTCCAGGCGATCAATATCTTCTTTGCTCGGCGTCCAATACGAGTCTACTTGGCCGGGACTAGGCCGACTGCACTGACTAGCCAGCTTTGCTGCTTCTTCCTGTGGAAGCACAACACCGTCAGCCGCCAGCGCCCCCGCATCGAAAAACACAGCGATAGCAAACGCTGTAGCCACTCTCAGACCGAAGCTGCGTCCCATCACTTCTCGTAATGATCCCCCACGAGCCGATCCAGCACGCGCACGCCCCAGCCTACACCCCAGCCGGGTGAGAGCGGCTTCTGCTCGCCGTCCTGCCAGGCGACGCCTGCGATATCCAGATGCGCCCAGGCCTGATCCTTCTGCACGAAACGCTGCAGGAACTGCGCGGCAGTGATGGAACCGGCATAAGGCCCCCCTATGTTCTTCATATCGGCGATCTTGGACTTGAGCAGCTTATCGTAGCCGTCGCCCAGTGGCAGACGCCACACCGCTTCGCCGACCTCCTTGCCGGCCTTGGTGATGCGGTCGGAGAGTTGATCGTTGTTGGAGAACAGTCCCGCGTGATCGTTGCCGAGCGCGATCATGATCGCGCCGGTGAGGGTGGCCAGATCGATCACGAATTTCGGCTTGAACTTGGTCTGCGTGTACCAAAGCGCATCGGCCAGCACGAGGCGGCCTTCCGCATCTGTGTTCAGCACTTCAATGGTCTGGCCGGACATGGAGGTGACCACATCGTCCGGGCGCATCGCATTCCCGTCCGGCATGTTCTCGACAAGACCGATGACGCCAACGGCATTCACTTTCGCCTTGCGGGCGGCGAGCGCACGCATGGTGCCGGTGACGGCGGCCGCGCCGCCCATGTCGCCCTTCATGCCCATCATGCTCGCGCCCGGCTTCAGCGACAGGCCGCCGGAGTCGAAGCACACGCCCTTGCCGACGAAAGCCACCGGCGCTTCGTTCTTGTTGCGTGCACCGTTCCAGCGCATGACGACAAGCTGGCTCTCGCGCTCGCTGCCCTGCCCCACGCCAAGCAGCGAACCCATGCCGAGCTTCTTCATTTCCGCTTCGCCGAGAACCTCGACTTTAAGACCAAGCTTCGACAGCGCCTTGGCGCGGCGGGCGAACTCCGCCGGATAAAGAACATTCGGTGGCTCGTTGACGAGGTCGCGGGCGAGATGAACGCCGTCCGCCACTGCATCCATCGCGGCCCAAAGCTTCTTAGCGCCGGCCGCGTCGCGCGTGCCCACGGTCACGGTCTTGATGGTGGTGTCATACTCTTCGCGGTTCTTGGTGCGGTATTGCGCGAAGCCATAGCCGCGCAGTTTGGCGCCCATCGCCAGATGCGCCGCGAGCGCCGCGGGCTTCAGCTTCGAGCCCTTCGGCGTATCGATCGCAAACGTAATCGCGTCGACGCCGGCCGTGTAGAGCCGCGCCACGATGCTGGCGCCCAGCTTCTCGGCCGCTCCGTCAGCGAAGTCCTTGCCCAGCCCAACCAGCAGGACGCGCCCCGCCTTCAGCCCCTGCGGCGCGAGAACCTCTACAACCTGTCCGGGCTTTCCCGTGAACTTGGCCGAGGCTGTCACCGCCCGCTTCAGCGCACCGCCAGCCGCCTTGTCGGCCTCCTGGGCCGTGGGCGTGAACGATCCGTCGCCCTGGACGCCCAGAACGAGGGCGCCGGTCGCGTTCAGGGATGTGGCGGCAAAGGAAAGCTGCATGGGGATACCTCCGGGTAATGCTTGCCCGTCTTTAATCCGAAAAAATGCGCCAAGTCAGTCGGATGCACGGATTTCGGGTTGCCGGGTGGCGGCGGGAAAATGCTAGTTAGTGTGCTTTGAAGCTTAGGTCGAATCCGGGGGCGGGACCAAGCGCCGGTCAGGGCTTTCAGGAATGTCAGCGAAGCTGCCGCGTCTGTCGAACTACATCCTGCGCCAGCTCGCGGGGCCCGTTGCGCTGTTCTGCTTCCTGCTGGTGGGCGTGGTGTGGCTGTCGCAGTCGCTGCGACTGCTGGACCTGGTGATCAATCGCGGACAATCGGCGCCGACCTTCATCTATCTGACGCTGCTGGTGCTGCCGAGCCTGCTGGTCATCATCCTGCCCATCGGCTTCTTCGCAGGCACGCTCTATGGCTTGCACAAGCTCAATGCCGACAGCGAGCTCGTGGTGATGCAGGCCTCGGGCTACAGCAAGGTGCAACTGGGAACACCGGTCATCATCGCGGGGCTGGTCGTGATGGTCGCAACATATTCCTGCAGCCTCTTCTTCATGCCGCTGGGCCAGCGCACCATGAAGACCGCCGTGCTCGACATCCGCGCGGACATCGGCGCGGCCATGCTGAGCGAAGGCGCCTTCAACACGCCGGCAGATGGATTGACCGTATTCATCCGCGAATTGTCGCCGGACGGGCAGATCCGCGGCATTCTCGTGCACGACAACCGCGACTCCAAACATCCGACGACCTATATCGCCCAAAGCGGCGTCATCGCGCAGACAACGGCCGGCGGACGGCTGATCATGCAGGATGGCACCATCGAGCAGTCCGGTGCGAAGAACGGCCAGCTCTCGGTGCTCAAGTTCAAGCGCTACGTGTTCGACCTCGACCAGTTTTCGAACAAGCAGAAAGAGCAGCAGCTCGAAGCCAGCGACCGCTATCTGAGCGAGCTGTTCTGGCCGCAGTTCAAGACGCCGCCCAAGAATCCGAACATCCTGAACGTGTTCAAGGCGGAGGCGCATAACCGGCTGACGGCGCCGCTTTACTGCCTGACCTTCGCGCTATTGGCGCTGGCGGCGGTGACCAGCGGAAGGCGCCAGCGCGGCGCCTATGCGTTGCGGCTCACCGTGTTCATTCTTCTTGCCGCTGTCCTGCGCATCGTCGGCTACGGCGCGCAGAGCATGGCGGCGCGCAACCCGTCGCTGATATTTCTGCTGTATGTGATCCCTATCCTGGGCGCCGGCATCGCACTTCTCGAACTGGAGGGTAGCTGGATGCAGCGGATATTCAGCCGCCCGTCCTCCGCGGAGCCGGTGCCCGCGCAATGACCTGGTCCTGGACCCTGTTCCGCTACCTGGCGCGCCAGTTCATCGTCGGCGTCGTCACGATCTATGTCGGATTCCTGTTTCTCGCGCTCTCGATCGATATCGTCGGGATATCCGATCACACCGCCACAAAGCATGTGCCCACCAGCGTGGTGATCGTGATGGCGCTTCTGCAGCTTCCGGATTTGGGGCTCAAACTCCTGCCGTTCGCCGTGCTGCTAGGCGGGGTATTCGCGTTCGTCCGCCTGTCGCGCAGCCATGAGCTGATCGCGATCCGCGCGGCAGGCGTATCCGCATGGGATCTGCTTGCGCCGTCTCTCGTTGTCGCGGTCATGCTCGGCGTGTTCACGGTGTTGGCGCTGACGCCGCTCACCTCGCGCATGCTGGTGCAGTATTCCGAACTGGAGGCGAAATATGTGCGCGGCCAGGCCTCGCAACTGGCGATCTCCCGGAACGGGCTTTGGCTGCGCCAGGGCGACACCCATTCGCAATCGGTGATCCATGCGTTGCGCGTGGCCAATCAGGGCCTGCGCCTGGAAGACGTGATCGTGTTTCGCTACGGATCGAACGACAATTTCCAGGGGCGGATCGATGCGCGATCCGCGGTCCTCGAAACCGGCGCATGGACGATGCGCGATGCCTGGGTGAGCGGACCCGAGGGCAAGGCAGCGTTTCATCCCGTCTACAGCTACGCCACCACCCTGACGCCATCGCAGATACAGGAAAGCTTCGCTTCGCCCGAAACGATATCGTTCTGGGATCTTCCCAACTTCATCGCCACGGCGCGCAAGGCCGGATTTTCCGCCGTGCGCTACGTGATGTATTTCGACTCTCTTCTGGTGATGCCTGCGCTGTTCGCGGCGATGGTGTTCATGGCCGCGAGCTTTTCTCTTCGTTTGGCGCGCATGGGCGGAATGCTGCGCGTGATCCTGTACAGCGCGCTTGCGGGATTCGGCGTCTATTTCTTCGGCAACGTCACCCAAGCGCTGGGTGAATCCGGCATCCTGCCGACCGCGCTTGCCGCATCGGCGCCAGCCGCGGCTGCCATTCTTCTGGGCATGACACTCGTCTTCCAGCAGGAGGACGGATGATGCGCCAGCGGGGGATGCTGGGGCTGCTGACCGCCGCGCTGCTGCTCGGCGGCGCTTCTGCCCATGCGGCCGACATCATGAACAGCAAGGGCGGGCTTCTTGGCGCGCCGAACGGCGACTACCTGCTCAAAGCCGACGAAGTCACCTACGACGTGAAGGCGAAGGTGGTCAGGGCCAGCGGCCATGTGGAAATCGACCACAATGGCCGCATCGTCCAGGCTGACGACATCACGTACAACCAGGATGCCGACACCGTCGTGGCAAGTGGCAATGTGGTGATGATGTCTCCGGACGGCGCCGTGGTTTTCAGTCCGCAGGTGTCGCTCAGCAACGAGATGAAGGACGGCGCTCTCGAAGGCTTTCGCGCGCTCATCGGCAAGAATGGCCGCCTTGCCGCCGTGCGCGCCACGCGCAAGGGCGGCGAAACGACCGAGATGGACCGCGCCGTCTTCACCACCTGCAAGATCTGCAACAAGCCCGGCGAACGAACGCCTCTGTGGCAGGTGCGCGCCTACCGCGTCGTCTGGAACGAGAAAGACCACAAGATCGTCTACCACGACGCGGTGCTGGATGCCTTCGGCATCCCGATCGCCTACGCGCCGTATTTCAGCCAATCCGATCCGACTGTGAAACGCGAAACCGGGCTGCTTGCGCCGGATGTGGGATCGTCCAGCACGCTCGGCACGTTCGTCAAGCTTCCCTACTACATTGCGTTCAACGACTCGCGCGACATGACGATCGAGCCGATCATCTCGACGGAAGGCGGCCAGGTGCTCGAAGGCGAATACCGAGAGCGCTGGAACAACGGCGGCATGTGGGTTCAGGCCACGATCGCGCATAATCCGAGCGGCGGCTTGTCCCAAAATGTGGATGAGACCTACTCGTCCTTCTTCGGCTCCGGCCGCACCCAGATCGGCGACAGCAATGTCTGGCATTTCGGCTTCGACGCGCAGCTGACCTCGAACCCGACCTATCTGGAGCGATACAGCCTCTACAACAAGGACGACCAGCTCTTTAACGACCTTTTCATCGAAGGCATTCGGGGGCGCAGCCGCTTTGCCATCACGGGCTACTTCTTCCAGAGCCTCGTCGGCGCCTGCCCGGTGCTGACCACGACCAATCCGCCGACTTGCGCAACGACGCAGATATCGCCGCTTTACATCAAGACGGCGCAAATCCCGCTCGTGCTGCCGCTCATCGAATACACCTATATTCCGGAACGACCGGTATTTGGCGGAGACTTCCGCTTCGATCTCAGCTCGGTTTCGCTGACGCGCAATCTGGGTCCGGACGATCAGCGCCTTACCGGAGAGATGCGCTGGCAGTTGCCGATCGTCACGGGCAACGGCCAGCTCATCACTATTCGCGCGGACGCGCGCGGCGATCTTTATCGCACGACGAACAACGACCCGATCAATTTTCCCAACATTCCAACCAAAGAACACTACATCACGCGCGGCCTGCCCTATGTCGGCATCGATTGGCGGTGGCCTTTCGTCGCCGGCGGCGGGGCGGACAAGACGGCTTTCATCGTCGAACCGATCGTTCAGGCGATTGCCGCGCCGTATGGCGGCAATCCGAAAGGCATTCCGAACGAGAGCAGTTTCAATATCGAGCTGAGCGAAAACGACGTCTTCAGCTTCGACCGAATTCCCGGCTCCGACATCGTGGAGACCGGACCGCGCGCCAATGTGGGCTTCCGCACCGAAGCGCTGTTTCCGAAAGGCAGCGTGGAAGTGCAGATCGGCGAAGTACTGCGTCTGAAGCCGGATCCGGTGTTTTCGGAAGAGACGGGATATGCGGACAAGGCATCGGACGTCGTGGGCCGCTTCACGATCAAATTCCCGCCCTATTTGAGCCTTACCCATCGCGTCGACATCGACCAGTCCAACGGCACCATCCGCCGCAACCAGGTCTATCTCGATGGCAGCTATGGACGGACGTCCATCGAGCTGAGCTATGTGCGCCTGCCGCAGCAGGACGTGCTGCTCACGGACGAACCGCGTGAAGAGGTTAACGGCCAGGCCACGATCGGTCTTTTCGGAAACTGGGTTGGATTCGCCGCGGCTCGGCGGGATCTGGCCAACAGCCAGATGCTGGATGATGAATTCGGCATTGGTTACGACGACGAATGCCTCAAGGTTTCGCTCTCTTACCGGCGGCAATACACGCGCGACCGCGACATTCCGCCCTCTACCTCCATCCTGTTCCGCATCAAGCTGAACACCGAGGACGAGACGGACGCTCAGGGCGTTAGCGAGCTTTTCCCGCGCCACCTGTTCTCGTCCACAAACCTTTGACCTTGCGCCCAAATCGCCTATTCTGCGGCCAGCCGGGCGCCCGCGGTGGACGGGACGCGGATGGTGACCCGAAACAGCAAGACGATTCGAGACCGGTCCTTACATGACTCGCAGTTTTACGTTCGCACTCATCGGTGCCGGCGCACTTGCGCTGAGCGCAGCGCCCGGCTTCGCGAAGGCCACAACCGTTGTCCCCGCGACGCAGGCGGCGGCCACAGCGCCCGGAACCGAGCAGCTCGATACCGGTGAGACCCGCGAAGAAGCGCAGATGAAGGGCGATGGCGTCGCCTCCATCGTCAACGATACCGTCATCACCGACTACGACCTTCGCCAGCGCGTGGCGCTTTATCTGGCGACATCCAACGCGCATCCCACGGCGGACAGCCTGAAGCGGATTCGGGAGCAGGTTCTGCATCAGCTCGAAACCGAGCGCATCGAGCTTCTCGAGGCGCAGAAGAACAAGGTCACCGTATCCGCCGCGGACGTGGACAAGGCGATCGATAACATTCTCAAAGACAACCACATGACGCTGGAGCAGCTCACCGGCACGCTGTCCCGCTCGCATGTAAATCTTTCCACGCTGCGTTCCCAGATCGCATCGCAGATCGCATGGTCGAAGACGGTGCAGCAGCAGTATGGCGACCGCATCGACATCACAAAGGACGACGTGAAAACGGAATTGCAGCGCCTCGCAGAGGGCCGCAACAAGCCGCACTTCCTCGTCGCCGAAATCTTCCAGGCCGTCGATAACCCGGAAGACGACGCCAAGGTTCTCAAGAGCATGCAGGACCTCGAAGAACAGCTGCGCAGCGGCGCCAGCTTCGGCGAACTCGCGCGACAATTCAGCCAGAACCCGACCGCGGCCTCCGGCGGCGACGTCGGCATTGTCGTGCAGGGCCAGTTGCCCAAGGAATTGGACGAGGCGCTGAGCAACATGCGTCCGGGTAGCCTCAGCGAGCCCATCCGCTCTACCGGCGGCTATTACATACTTCTGCTGCGCGCACGCCAGGAAGGCGAAGGCTCGGACGTTGCCGAAAAACCCGAGCCGCCGGTCAACGAACATCCCGACGTGTTGCCTCTGGATCGCATCCTGCTTCCTATCGGCCCCAAACCGCCAAAGGATCTTCGTGACCGCGTCGTAGCTTTCGCGAACAACCTGCGCACGCATATCCAGTCGTGCAACGGTCTTGGCGATGTCGTGAAGCAGATGAAGGGCGCGGTGTTTATGAGCCTGGGTTCCATGCGCCTGGCCGATCTCAGCCCGCAAATTCGCGACGCGCTGGCGCAGACGCATCCCGGCGAAACGACCGTGCCGTTTCAGTCGTCCGCCGGCATCGAACTGATCGTGCGCTGCGACAAGGGCCCGCCGCCGAAGCAGGAGGTGTTCAAGCTGCCGTCGAAAGACGAGATCGAGCAGCAATTGTTCGAGCAGCGCATGGGTGTGCTATCGCGCCAGTATCTGCGTGACCTGCGCCGCGATGCGAACATCGAGAAGCCGGGCGAGCCTTTGGGTCCGCGCAAGTCTTCCGATGCCTCGAAGTGAGATAGCACCCGCGCAAGACGCTCCCATCCTCGTCAGCATGGGCGAACCGGCCGGCGTCGGCCCGGAGGTCGCTGTTGCCGCGTGGCGCGCCTTGAACGGCCATGTTGGCAAGCACGCTTTGAAACTTGTCGGTGACGCAAGCGTGCTCCGTGCCTTCGGCGAACTCCCCGAAGATGCCGTGATCGAAAGCCATGCGCTCGGCGCGCCGTTGCGCGTGGGCCATGCCGATCCCGCAAACACACATGCCGTGATCGACGCCATCGACACCGCCGCTGCGATGGCGATGCAAGGCGCGGCTGCCGCGGTGGTGACGGCGCCGATCCACAAGGCATCGCTGATGCAGGGCGGCTTCGAGTTTGCGGGGCACACCGAATATCTGCAGAAAATCACCGAAGCGCCGCGCGCTGTGATGATGCTGGCGGGCGGCGGCCTGCGGGTGGTGCCGCTCACCATCCACATCGCGCTGAAAGACGTTCCCCCGCAGATCGGCGAAGTTGCGATCGTCGAGACGGGCGAGATCATCCTGCGCGCGTTGAAGGAAGATTTCGGGATTGCCAAGCCGCGGCTGGCGGTGAGCGGGCTTAACCCGCATGCCGGAGAAGATGGCGAGATCGGCCGCGAGGAACGCGACATCATTCGTCCGGCTTGCGAAGCGCTGCGCGCGGAAGGCGCCGTCATCGGACCGCTGCCGGCCGACACGATGTTCCATGAGGAGGCGCGCGCGAAGTATGACGCGGCGCTGTGCATGTATCACGACCAGGCGCTGATCCCGCTCAAGACGCTGGCGTTCTGGGATGGCGTGAATGTGACGCTTGGCCTGCCCATCGTGCGCACGTCGCCCGATCACGGCACGGCGCTCGATATCGCGGGCAAAGGCAAGGCCGATCCGCGCAGTATGATCGCGGCGATCAGGATGGCCGCCGAAATCGCGGATGCGCGGTTTGGAAAATAGCGATCCGCTGCCGCCCCTGCGCGATGTAATCGCGCGCTACGATCTGGCGGCAAAGAAATCGCTGGGCCAGAACTTCCTTCTGGATCTCAACCTCACCCGCAAGATCGCGCGCTCGGCCTCGCCCGAAGGCGCGACGATCTACGAAGTCGGTCCCGGCCCCGGCGGGCTGACGCGCGCGCTGCTGATGGAAGGCGCGGCAAAAGTGGTATCGGTCGAACGCGACGATCGCTGCCTGCCCGCGCTGGAAGATATTTCGCGCGCGTATCCAAACCACTTGCAGATCGTCCCTGCCGATGCGCTGGCACTGGAGGAGACGAAGCTGTTTGCGGAGCAAGGCATTGCAACACCGGTGCGCATCGCCGCCAACCTGCCCTACAACATCGGCTCGGCGCTGCTGGTGAAATGGCTGACGGTCGAAACCTGGCCGCCCTTCTGGCAATCGCTGACGCTCATGTTCCAGCGCGAAGTGGCCGAGCGGGTTGTGGCAAAGCCCGACACGAAATCTTACGGGCGGCTGTCGGTGCTTTCACAATGGCGCGCCAGGCCGAAGATATTGTTCGACGTCTCGCCTCGCGCGTTCACGCCGCCGCCCAAGGTCACATCTTCCATTTTGCATATCGAACCGCTCGCGGAGCCCGTCGCGCCCGCGATCCTCTCCGATCTCGAAGCGGTCACGGCAGCGGGCTTCGGCAATCGCCGCAAGATGTTGCGGCAGAGCCTGAAATCGCTGACGCCGGACGCCGAAGCGCTGGTGCGTGCGGCAGGACTTGACCCCACGGCACGTGCGGAAAATCTCTCCGTCGCGGATTTCGCGGCACTGGCACGGACCTATCGCGCATCCCTTTAGTCGCAGGGCGTGCGGGCGGTTGAGGCAGCCCCATAGCCATGCAAGACTGACAAAAGATCATAAAAACCCAAGGGAGAGACGCATGCTCAGCCAGGTGATCACGGAATTCGGCAAGCCGCTTCAGGAACAGGAAACGCCGACACCGACGCCGACCGGCACCGAAGTTCTCCTCAAGGTTCACAACGCCGGCGTCTGCCATTCCGACGTGCATATCCATGACGGCTATTTCGACCTCGGCGGCGGCAACAAGCTGCCGATGGCGAATGTGAAGCTGCCGCACACGCTGGGCCATGAGATCGAAGGCGAAGTCGTCGCCGTTGGACCCGATGTGAAGGACATCAAGGTCGGCGCGCGCTATGCGGCGTTTCCGTGGATCGGCTGCGGCAAGTGCCCATCCTGCCTGCGCGGCGAAGAGAACATCTGCGTCGGCGGCCCGCGCCAGCTCGGCTGCTCCAACGGTTGCCCCGGCGGTTATTCCACCCATGTGATGGTGCCCCATCCGAAATATCTCATCGATTACGGCAAGACCGATCCGGCGCTTGGCGCGGCCTATATGTGCTCGGGCGTCACCGCTTATGCGGCGATGAAGAAGGTCGGCAAACTTGGTCCGAACGACCAGGTGCTCGTGCTGGGTGTCGGCGGCGTCGGCATGATGGGCGTACAGTTCGCCAAGGCGATGTTCGGCAAAGGCCCGCTGGCCGCCGATATCGATGACGAAAAACTCGCCGCCGCCAAGAAGGCCGGCGCCAGCGCCACCTACAACACCAAGGAGCCGGAAGCTGCCAAGAAGCTTGTCGCAGACACGGGCGGCGGCGCTTATGCGGTGGTGGACTTTGTGGGTTCGGAGAAGACATTCGCCTTCGCCTCGCAGGCGGTGCGCCGCGGCGGCAAGGTGATCATCGTTGGCCTGTTCGGCGGCGCGATGTCGATGCCGCTGCCCATGTTCCCCTTCCGCACGATCTCCATCGGCGGCTCCATGACCGGCTCGCTGGATGAGACGAAGGAAATGATGGAGTTGGTGCGCGCGGGCAAGGTCGATCCGATCCCCTACACCAAGCGCCCACTCTCGGAAGCGAACAAGTCGCTGGAAGATCTGGTCGCCGGGAAGGTGACCGGCCGCGTGATCCTCACACCGTAGGACAGCGCTCTCATCCTTCGACAAGCTCAGGATGAGGACAGCACCAATCTCCTCATGGTGAGCTTGTCGAACCATGAGGCCGGGAGAACGACATGAGCGAAGCGATCCTCGAACCAGATCTGCCGATCGTCGATCCGCATCATCATCTGTGGGACCGGCCGACGGAAGTTCTGAAGAACCTGCCGCCGCTGGAGCACGGATTCATGGACATCATCCGTGAAGTGCCGCGCTATCTGCTGGACGAGTTGCTGGCCGATCTGAAGAGCGGCCACAATGTTCGCGGCACGATCTACATGGAATGCGGCGCGATGTATCGCGCCGACGGGCCGGACGGCCTGAAATGCGTGGGCGAGACGGAGTTCGTCAACGGCATCGCGGCGATGACGGCCAGCGGCATCTATGGCGATGTGCGCGCCTGCGCGGGCATCGTGGGTCATGTCGATCTGCGCGAAGGTGCGGTGGTGGAAGATGCGCTACGTTCGCATATCGCGGCGGGGCATGGCCGCTTCCGCGGTATTCGCCACAGTGCGTCGTATGACGAAGATCCGATGGTGCTCGGTCCGCTGCATGGCCGCACTACCGAAGGCATGTATCTGGACAAGACATTCCGCGAAGGTTTCGCGGTGCTCGGCAAGCTGGGCCTGTCCTTCGATGCGTGGCTGCTGGAGCCGCAGCTTCCCGATCTCATCGATCTGGCGCGCGCATTTCCGGACACGACGATCATTCTCGACCATGTCGGCACGCCGCTGGGCGTGGGCCGCTATGCCGGCAAGCGGGAAGAGCGCTTCGATGAATGGAAAAAGAACATCCGCGAACTTGCCAAATGCGAGAACGTGCATGTGAAGCTGGGCGGGTTGCCGATGCCTTTCGCCGGGTGGCGCAAGAGCTGGCATGAGCCGCAGCCCTCGTCCGAGCAGCTTGCGAAAGAGTGGAAGCCTTACATCGAGACCTGCATCGAAGCGTTCGGCGCCAAGCGCGGCATGTTCGAAAGCAACTTCCCGGTGGACCGCTTCGGCTCGACTTATGTGACGCTGTGGAATGCGTTCAAACGCATCGCCAAGGATTATTCGGCGGACGAAAAGACCGCACTGTTCAGCGGAACGGCGTCGAAGGTTTACCGCGTTCAACTCACCTGACGGAGGGCCACATGGCCAAGGCATTCGGCGCGCAATCCACCACCGATGAGGTGCTGGATGGCGTCAATCTCAGCGGCAAGCGCGTGCTGGTGACAGGCGCATCGGCGGGCCTTGGTGTCGAAACCTGCCGCACACTGGCGGCGCATGGTGCAACGGTTGTCGGCGCGGCGCGCGATCTGGACAAGGCGAAACGCGCGACCGAGGTCGTGCGCAAAGATGCGAAGAACGGCGGCAGCCTGGAATTGGTCGAACTGGATCTCGCCTCGCTCAAGAGTGTGCGCGCCTGCGCAGACGCGCTGATGAGGGCTGGCAAGCCGTTCGACGTGGTGATCTGCAACGCAGGTGTCATGGCCTGCCCCAAAAGCAAGACAGCGGACGGGTTCGAGACCCAGTTCGGCACCAACCATCTGGGACACTTCGTACTGGTGAACCGTATCGCGTCGCTGATCAGGAAGAATGGCGGGCGGCTGGTGAATCTCTCCTCTGCAGGACATCGCTTTGCAGACGTCAATCTGGATGATCCGAACTTCGAGCACACGCCCTACACGGAGTTCGGCGCGTATGGCGCCTCTAAGACATCGAATGTGCTGTTCGCGGTGGAGTTCGACCGCCGCCACAAAAGCGAAGGCATCCGCGCGACCGCCGTGCATCCGGGCGGCATCATGACGGAGCTGGGCCGCCACATGACGCAGGAACTGCGCGACCAGATGATGAAGGCCGTCACCGAAGGCAACAAAGCCGCCGGTGCCCCCGCATTTGAATGGAAGACCATTCCGCAAGGCGCGGCGACGTCGGTGTGGAGTGGCTTCGTGGCTTCGGCGGACGACGTGGGCGGTAAGTATTGCGAAGACTGCCATGTCGCGGAGCTGCAGGAGAATCAGCAGGCACGCGGCGGCGTGCGCGCCTATGCACTCGATCCCGACCATGCGAAAGCGCTTTGGGCGAAAAGCGAAGAGTTGGTCGGCGAAAAATTCTAGTGGCTACTTTCCGGCCAGCTTGTCAGAAACGGCGTCGCGGGATCGCCTTGGAAGCAGCTTCATCGTCAGGATAAACGCCGAGAGCAGAAGGCAGATGCTGTTGCTTGCGATCAGCGGCCATTTGCCGAGCATCAGGCCATAAGCGGTCCAACCCGCGAATGCCGCGACGGTGAAAAGATACATTCCCGTCGAAATGTCCTTCACCCCGCCCGTGCGGATGACCTTCCACGCCTGCGGCGCGAAGCTGATGGTGGAACAGATCGCGGCGAATGCGCCGAGCCAGGTAGCTAAATCCATGAGACTACAACGACGCTTTTGGAGGCGGGTTCCGCGAGGTCTTTGGCGACGCTAGCTCGCCAGCGTGCGCGCGAAGGCGGAAATGCCGATCTGGCGGATGCGCTTGAGGCGCTCGGCGGCGAGGATCGTCTCCAGCTGCGTTTGCGCCCGGGTCACATCGTCGTTGATGATGATGTAGTCGTATTCGGCCCAGTGGCTGATCTCGTCCGCCGCCTTGGCCATGCGCTTCTGCACCACATCCTCGGCATCCTGCGCGCGGGCGCGCAACCGGCGCTCCAGTTCATCGTGGCTCGGCGGCAGCACGAACACGCTCACCACGTCGTTGGCGGCCTGCTGGCGAAGCTGCTGCGTGCCCTGCCAGTCGATGTCGAACAGGACATCTTTTCCGGCCTCCAGCGCATCCATCACGGCCTGCTTCGGGGTGCCGTAGGAATTGCCGAACACCTTGGCGTATTCGAGGAACGCACCCGCCTTCGCGCGACGCTCGAACTCGGCATCGTCGATGAAATGATAGTCCTGTCCGTCGATCTCATTGGGTCGCGGCTTGCGCGTAGTGGCCGAAACACTCATCGCAATCGCCTGATCGCTCTGCAGCAGGCGGCGCGACAGCGTCGTCTTCCCCGCGCCGGACGGCGAGGACAGAACCAGCATGAGCCCCCTGCGTTGCATCGCCCTCTCGCCTGTCATTCCACGTTCTGCGACTGCTCTCGGAACTGGTCTATCACATGCTTCAGCGCCAGGCCCACGCGCGTCAGCGCCACATCCGAAGATTTGGAGCACAGCGTGTTGGCTTCGCGGTTGAATTCCTGCGCCAGGAAATCGAGCTTGCGGCCCACCGCATCGCCGGAGGACAGCAGCGCGCGCGCTTCGTGCACATGCGCATCTAGGCGGTCCAGTTCTTCGCGCACATCGGCGCGCGTGGCCAGCAGCGCCACTTCCTGCGCGAGGCGCTCTTCGGGGAACTGGGTGTTTTCGAGCAATTCCTTGAGCTGGCCGGAAAGCTTGTCGCGCAGGGCTTTGGGCTGGGTGGCGGCCAGAGCACCTGCTTCCTTCGTCAGCTTTTCGATCTCGTCGATTTGTCCTTTGAGAACAGCGGCCAGCTTGCCACCTTCGGTCCGGCGCGCACGGCGCAGCGAATCGAAGGCCATCGCGATGCTTTCGAGCATCGCCGCATCGCGCGCGGCGCGTTCGGCCGGTTCCAGGTCCGCCGCTTCGTCCTGAACGATGACGCCCTTGAGCGACAGAAGCCCGTCCACGCGCGCGGGGGCCAGACCTGTCTCGTCCTCGATCTGCTTGGCGACGCGTACGGCGGCGTTCAGCGCGACGGGATCGACGCTGAAGGCGCGCGCATCCTCGCGCGACTCCATCGTGAGCGTCGCCTGGATGTTTCCGCGCTTGAAACGCTCGGAAGCGAGCGTGCGCGCCGCAATCTCGATGCCGTCAAGGCCCGGCGGCATGCGTAAGCGCAACTCCAGGCCGCGACCGTTGACGCTTTTAACTTCCCAACGCCAGCGCGCGGCTTCGTGGGCGCCGTGCACCTCCGCGAAACCGGTCATGCTCATGACCGTCATGGGTGAATCTCCATGGCCCGAATTTAGCGCCTGCCGCCCGCGCGGAGCAAATTGTGCGGGTCAGTGCTGGGCGTCGTGAATCTTGCGCCAGTTGGCGACGTTTTTCTCGTGTTCCGCCATCGTCGCCGAGAACACATGGCCGCCAGTTCCGTTGGCGACGAAATACAGGTCGCCGGACGCCTCCGGATTGAGCACAGCGAGGATCGCATCCCTGCCCGGATTGCAGATCGGCCCGGATGGCAATCCCGGAATGACATAGGTGTTATAGGGCGTCGCACCGGTGATCTCGCTCTGGAGGATGCGCCGTCCGATCGGATAGCCCTTGGTGATGCCGTAGATGATTGTGGGATCGGATTGCAGCTTCATGCCAAGCCGCAGGCGGTTCTCGAAGACCGCGGCGATATGGCGGCGCTCTTCGGGGATACCGGTTTCCTTCTCCACGATGGAGGCGAGGATGATCGCTTCCTGCGGCGTCTTCAGCGGAAGATTGCCTGCGCGTGCGGGCCATTGCGCGGCGACCAGCTTTTTCTGCGCCGCGCGCATCTTGCCGAGAAGCTCCTTGCGCGTTGTGCCGCGGGTGAAGAGATAGGTTTCCGGCAACAGTGTGCCTTCTTCCGGCACCGGCCCTGCATCGCCCACGAGCACCGGATCCTTCTTCACGATGTCGTAGATCATCTGGCTGGTCAGGCCTTCGGCCGCCGTCAGCTTGTGCTCGATGGACTTGCCGGAGACGAGGATGCCGGTGACGTCCGCCATGCTGATATGGGCGGGGAAACCGTATTCGCCGGCCTTGAGTTCTTTCTGCTGGCTGCGGATGCGAAGGCCGATGCGGAAGAGATCCGCATTGGCGATGACGCCGGCCGCTTCCAGGTCAGAAGATATCGTGGCGACGCTCTCGCCCGGCTTCACCATTACCACCTTGTACACCGGTGACGGGCCCGCGGCCTGCCAGTTCTGCCGTTCCCAAAACCAGGCGCCGCCCGCAATCAGGGCCAGCACAACCAGGATTGCGAGAGCGCGCAGCATGGCTTGGACGTTACTGGACTTGTGTGACGATCAGCGAGGCGTTGGTGCCGCCGAAGCCGAAGGAGTTGGAGAGAGCAACTTTGACTTCGCGCTTCTTGGCTGTATGCGGCACCAGATCGATGTTTGTTTCGACCGCTGGGTTGTCGAGGTTCAGCGTCGGCGGGACAACTTGGTCGCGGATCGCCAGCAAGCAGAAGATCGCTTCCACCGCACCGGCCGCGCCGAGCAGATGCCCGATGGCCGACTTGGTGGACGACATCGAAACCTTGCCCGCGGCATTGCCGAGGAAGCGCTCAACCGCGCCAAGCTCGATGCCGTCGGCCATGGTGGAGGTGCCATGCGCGTTCACATAGTCGATGTCGGAAGGCTGAATACCGGCGCGCTTCAGCGCCATCTTCATGGCACGGAAACCGCCGTCGCCGTCTTCCGATGGCGCGGTGATGTGGAAGGCGTCGCCGGACAGGCCGTATCCCGTGACTTCGCCGTAAATCTTCGCGCCGCGCGCCTTTGCGTGCTCATATTCTTCGAGCATCACGCAGCCGGCGCCTTCGCCCATCACGAACCCGTCGCGATCCTTGTCGTACGGGCGTGAAGCCTTCTCAGGCGTGTCGTTGAACGCGGTGGATAGCGCGCGGCAGGCATTGAAGCCCGCGATGCCGAGGCGGCCAATCGCGGCTTCGGCGCCGCCGGCCAGCATGACATCCGCATCGTCCAGCGCGATCAGGCGAGCGGCATCGCCGATGGCGTGCGCGCCCGTGGCGCAAGCGGTCACCACCGCGTGGTTCGGCCCCTTGTAGCCGAAGCGGATGGACGCATAGCCGGATACGAGATTGATGAGCCGCCCTGGAATGAAGAAGGGCGAGATCTTGCGCGGACCTTTCTCCTGCAGAAGCAGGGCGGCATCAGCGATGCCGTTCAAGCCGCCGATGCCGGAGCCGATGAGAACGCCGGTGCGGCACTTGTCATCTTCGGTCTTCGGCTCCCAGCCGGAATCCGTCACCGCCTGCTGCGCGGCGGCGAGACCGAAGGTGATGAACTCGTCCACGCGGCGCTGCTCTTTGGGATCGAGCCACTGGTCGGCATTGAACGTGCCGTCCGTGCCGTCTCCGCGCGGGACGATGCAGGCGATCTTCGTGGCAAGATCGTCCGTCGGAAATTCCGTGATTTTGCGAGCGCCGGATTTGCCGGCGAGCAGGCGGGACCAGGTCTCCTCCACGCCGCAAGCCAGCGGCGTGACGAGACCCAGTCCGGTAACAACTACTCTACGCATGTGAGGCGTTGGCCCCGAGCATCAAGCCTGCGACTTGTCGATGAACTTCACCGCATCACCGACGGTGACGATGGACTCGGCGGCATCATCAGGAATCTCGATGCCGAATTCTTCTTCGAACGCCATGACCAGCTCGACGGTGTCGAGACTGTCTGCGCCCAGGTCTTCGATGAAGGACGCGCTTTCCGTGACCTTGTCGGCATCCACGTTCAGGTGCTCGACGACGATCTTCTTTACGCGTTCCGCAGTGTCGCTCATTGGTGTTTTCAAAACCTCTCGTTGTTGTCCTTCGCCGCGTAACGCATAGGGGCATGCGGCGTATCCCCCACCTCCCGCTGGAAAGCGGGCCCGGAAGAATGGCGCGTTGGTAACACAAAGCCTCCGGCCCCGCTACAAGCGGGTTAAGTATCTGAATTTATTGTCAGATCATCGCCATTCCGCCGTTGATCTGCAGCGTTTCCCCGGTCACATAGGCCGCTTCGTCCGAAGCAAGATAGGCCACGGCGGCGGCGATTTCGGCCGGAGTGCCCATCCGGCCGGCCGGGATTTTGCCGAACACCGCTTCCTTTTGGGCGTCGGTCAGGGCGTCTGTCATCGGCGTGGCGATAAAGCCCGGTGCCACGCAGTTAACGGTGATGTTGCGGCTGGCGACTTCCGAGGCCAGGGACTTGGACATGCCGACAAGCCCTGCCTTGGCGGCGGCGTAGTTGCCCTGCCCGCCATTGCCGGTCTCGCCGACCACCGAGGTGATGGAAATGATGCGGCCCCAGCGCTTCTTCATCATGCCGCGCAGGACGGCACGGGACAGACGGAAGGCGGCCGTAAGATTCACGGCGATCACCTGATCCCACTCTTCGTCCTTCATGCGCATGAAGAGATTGTCGCGCGTTATCCCGGCGTTGTTGACGAGAATATCGATCGGCGCACCCGCGGCCGCTTCCGCATTCTTCACCAGCGCCTCGACGGAGTCTTTGTCGCCGAGATTGCAGGTGGCAACGAAAGCGCGGTCGCCGAGTTCGTTCTTGAGCGACTCCAAGGCTTCGGCGCGGGTGCCGGAGAGAACCACGGCGGCACCCTGGCTGTGCAGCGCCTTGGCGATCTCGCCACCGATGCCGCCGGAAGCGCCCGTGACGAGCGCCGTCTTGCCTGTGAGGTCGAACATCGCGTGTCTCCCTTAGAGCGTTTTCGCGAAGGTTTCGATATCCGCCGCGCTGTCGAGCGTGACGTTCGCGAGTTCCTTGTCGATGCGCTTGACCATGCCGGTGAGAACTTTCGAACCGCCAGCTTCAACGGTCGTATCGACGCCAAGATTGCGGAACGCCAGCACGCTTTCGCGCCAGCGCACGCGGCCCGTGACCTGCTCGACCAGCAAGCGGCGAATGGTATCCGGCTCGCTCACTTCCGCGGCCGTGACGTTGGCGACGAGCGGCGCAGCGAGCGGACGGATACTCACCCCGGCGAGCACTTCGCGCATCTTGTCGGCGGCGGGCTGCATCATCGGCGAGTGGAAAGGGGCTGAGACATTCAGCGCCATGGCGCGCTTGATGCCTTTCGCCTTGGCGATTTCGGGAGCCTTGTCGATGGCTGCTTTCGTGCCGGAGATAACAACTTGTCCAGGCGCATTGTCATTTGCGACCACGCACACGCCGCCGGTGGCAGCGGCGCATTCCTTGGCGAGGTCTTCGGCTTGATCTATTTCCGCGCCGAGCAATGCACTCATGCCGCCTTCACCGACCGGCACCGCAGCCTGCATCGCCTGTCCACGTGCTTTCAAAAGCCGCGCCGTATCGGCGAGCGAAAATGCGCCGGCGGCGCAGAGCGCGGTATATTCGCCGAGCGAATGACCAGCGACGAGACGGGCATGTTTGGAAAAATCGAGCCCGCTTTCCTTCTGCAGCACGCGAACCACCGCCATGCTGGCGGCCATGATCGCAGGCTGGGCGTTTTCGGTGAGAACCAGATCACTCTCCGGCCCTTCCCACATGATCGCGGATAGCTTCTGCGATAGCGCGTCGTCCACTTCCTGGAAGACTTCGCGCGCGGATGCGAAGGCATCTGCCAGCGCCTTGCCCATGCCGACGGCTTGGCTACCCTGCCCGGGGAAGATGAATGCGCGTGTCATTTACGGCCCGATTTGAAGTTGGGCAGACAAATCAATTGGGGCATTTGGTGTCAAGCTTCTTGCCTGACTGTTTGTCGCAACGCATTCCCTCGCCGATGCGCTTCTGTTCCGCCTGATAGATCTTGTTGAAGAAGCCGGCCCGGTCCGCGCCATTGTCGGCGTGGCTGATGTTCGAGACCTCGCATTTCAGCGTGCCGGAGACGAAAGCCAGCATGGCGTCTTCCAGCGCCTTGTCGTGACGGGTCGGCGGTGACGAGTACAGACCAACCGAATAAATCGTGGCGATGGGAACCGGCTTGTCGCTGGACTTCTCGTTGATGCCGCGGAAATCGAGCATGCGTCGGTGCGAATCGAAACCGTCGATGGCCAACGGATAAAGCGGCAAGTTGTATTGGCGGCGAACGCGCTCTTCGTTGAAAGCCTTGAAGCCCCTGCTTGCCAAGAACTTCTCAATGGCGGATTCCGACGCGGGATATGCGTCGCCCTTACAGCGGAAGTTGAATGCGAAGTCCGGCGCGAGTTTTTCCTCGCGCCCGCAACCGGCGAGTGCGAGCACTCCTGCCAGCACGGCACAGGCGACGGCGCGCGGAACGAAGGTCCGCTTCTTTTGAAATTGTGGCATCTGCGCTTTTCAGCTTGCGCGCTGCATGGCCGACGCCAACAGGTCTTCGATCTTGCTTTCGCGGTCCATGGCGTCCTGAAGTGTCATCGTCGGTGGCGGAATGTAGGCGGATGCGTTGCGCGCGTCGCGAACGGGGTTGCTCTGCCCCGGCAACAAGGAAACGAATGCATGGCCCTGCTGTGAATTCGCCGTCTGCGTTCCGCTGCTATATTGGGCCTGTTGCGCGTCCGCGATGCCGCCGGATGCGAGCGCTGCTTGCCGCTGGTCCTGACGGCTAGCGCCCGCCGCCTGTACACCATTCACCAGCGTGTAGACGTTTGCATCAGCCGCCCGCGCGGCCTCCATCAAAACCAGAAATGCCAACTTGCTGACGTCGTGGCCCGACGCGCCGAATTTCCGCGCGGCGTTGCGGGCTGTTTCTTCATTGATGAACTGGCCGGAGGCTTCGTCCGCACCTTCCGACTTGATCCAGGCCTTGGCTTCCGGCGACTGCGTAGCGAGCAGACTGGTTTCGAGTTCGAGAGCGCCTTTCGGATACATCGGCGTGGCATTCGCCGCGAAGCTCATCGCAGCGATACCTAGCGCTATGAAAATCGAACCCAGAACGCGCATGACCAGCTCCCAGCAGCCCTCACCTTTCCAGCATAACCGCTGGCTTGAGGGCGGGTATAGACCTGGACAGCATCCAGATCACCACAATCGTCATGACCAAACACGCCGCAAAGAAGCCCATTGCCGCAGCATAGGCTCCGGTTGCGGTCTTGAGGTAGCCCACGATTGTGGGACCCAGAAAACCACCTAGATTGGCGACTGAGTTCACCAAGGCGATAGCGCCGGCCGCGGCCGTTCCTCCGAGGAACGATTGCGGCAATGTCCAGAACACGACCAGCGCGGCATAGATACCAATTGTGGCGAGCGTGAGAGCGAGCACCGACCACAGGCTTGCGCCGAGCAGCGCCGCGGAGGCCAAGCTGACAGCCGCCAGCAAGGTCGGTTGCAGGATATGACGGATGCGCTCGCCGCGCGCATCGCTCACACGCGCCCATGCAATCATGGCGATCATCGTCGCGACATAAGGCATAGCGACGACAAATCCCGTTTCCAGATCGCTGCAACCGAGCGACTTCACGATCTGCGGCAGCCACAGGCCGATACCATACAGCGCGATGATGATTCCGAAATCCGCCAGCGCCAGAAGCCAGACGCGCACATCGCTGAGACCCGTGCGCAAGTCATGATGCGGGAGATCGTCGCGCGCGATGGCCGCAGCGATGATCTCTTTCTCGTCTGCGCGCAGCCATGCTGCTTCTGCCGGCTTATTCGGCAGGTAGAACAACGTGACAAATGCCAGAATGCAGGACGGCAAGCCCTCGATCAGGAAGAGCCACTGCCAGCTTTTGAAGATGCCCCAGTCGCCGGCGGCGTGAAGGATGTAACCGGAGAGCGGCGCGCCGAAGATGTTCGCAACCACAATGGCGGAAAGAAACAGCGCGTTGAACTGCGCGCGCGTGGCGGCAGGAAACCAGTAGGTCAGATAGAGGATCATGCCGGGAAAGAACCCGGCTTCGCAGGCACCCAGCAAAAAACGCAGGACGAAGAAGTTGACCGGACCTGTGGCGAAGGCGGTAGCCATCGAGACGATGCCCCAGGTCAGCATGATGCGGAAGATCCAGAGCCGCGCGCCGAATTTCTCCATCGCGACGTTCGACGGGACTTCAAAGAAGAAGTAGCCGATGAAGAACATCCCCGCGCCCAGACCATAGGCTTCAGCGTTCAGGCCGATATCCGCGTTCATGGTGAGAGCCGCGAAGCCGACATTCACGCGATCGAGAAAGTTCGCGACGTAGAGGAGGCCCATGAAAGGGATGAGCCGCCACGCACATTTGGAGAAGACGGCGGCTTCGCTCATGGGCCGGTCAGTGCAGGCGCACGGGTCCGCGGAACTGGCGCGCCTGCGCCGTGAACCAGCTTCCGTCCAGCGGCACATTCATCTTCGCATAGAGCGCAGGCAGTTCGAGCCAGTGTGTCTGCGGCGAATGATGATGCGCGCCGTGGAAGTTCTGGTTGAGGATCATCCAGCGGAAGGGGCGCGGGAACGTCGTGTTGCGCGCGTCGCGGCCCGAATCCAGTGGCATGGCGTAGTGAGGTGCATTGTCGAGGACCGACTGCACGCACCAGCGCGCGGCAATGCCGAGCGCAAACACCGGCCAGTGAACACCCCACATCCAGATGGCGAATGCGAACAGCACAACGGTCCAAAGCAGGTCGATGCGTATGGCGCGGCGCTTCTGCGGATTGGAGAAGGTGCGATAGGCGGCGTTACGGAACCACTCCATCTCCGGGCTCTGGTCCATCAGCTTGACGAGCGCGGGGGTCGCAGACATCGGCAGCAGCAACGGCAACGGCGCGAGCACGTAGAGAACGACGTTACCGATCACGAGCTGGAAGTAATACTGAAGCGACTTCGCGAAATAGCCTTGGCCTTCGCGCCAGGACTCCGGGCGGTCGTAATCGTGACGGTTAAATCCGTGATGGGCGAGATGGCCGAAGCGCATAGTCTCCCACGGATAGCCCATGGTGATCCCGAGCAACCGGCCGACGCGGCGATTCCAATCTTCGCTCGCAAAGAGGTTGCCGTGCATCGTTTCGTGCATCAGGCCGTAATGCAGCGGCAGCGTGGCGCCCATCACCACAATGAACAGAATGTCCGTCGCGATGCCGTGCGGAACGATCGCGGGAAAAAGGCCGAACGCGAAGATGGCGATCGCCGCCACCAGCGCCAGCAACACAGCATCTGCCAAACGAATCTTCACGCTACCCTCTATCGCCACCCAAGCCGCTTTATGAGACGGGATAGCTACAGGTTTCGCAACGGCGTCGCCACGATTTTCGGCCCGCGACGGCGGAAATCCAGCTATTTCGCCTCGCCGAACAGGTTTTCCAGTGAAAAGCCCATGCCCGTTGGCGGCGTACGGCGAAATATGCCGTTTGCTCTGAGGCACGGCTCGCCATCGGCTGTGGCGATGCCTTGCGCGAACACAAGCTTGCCGGTGATCTTCACCGGCTCCGCGCGGCCTTCTACCCACGCGCCGAGCTTTGCCGGCGCCAGATAATCACAGGTGAGTTGGACCGTGGGGATGAAGCCGAGATCCTGGCCGCTCTGAAAGCGCGTCGCCATCGGCAGCAGCATGTCGGCATAGGTCGCCATCATGCCGCCATGCGCAACCTGCCCCGGATTGCAGTGACGCATCTCGACGCGAAAGCCAAGCATCAATCTCTCGCCGTCCCACTTTCCATAGAGCGGGCCGCACTGCTCGATGAAGCCCATCGCGAAATTGAGAGGACGAAAGCCCTCCGGAATATTGCTGGACATTTGTTTCTCGAAATAGCGTTCGCAGAAGGTCTAGCGGCGCGTTCCGGCAGCGACAAGCGCCGCGCGTAACTTCCCTAACGTCAGCCCATGCGCTTTTGCATCAGCGCAATTGCTTCGCGCGTTTCGCCCCACAACATTCGCACGAGATCGGCGGCGGGAATCTCGCGGATCGCGTTCACACCCTGCCCAGCCCACAGCGACAGCGCATCGGCCGAGCCGGCCCTGGCGGATGCTGCGCGCAATTCACCGGTGATCGCGTTTTGCACGGGGTAAGCCGGCACGTCTTTTTCGCTCGCGCGAAATTCGCGCATGAAGCGGTTCTCGATACCGCGCGCATAGCGGCCGGAATAAACGCGGGTGAGCCGCGTGGCATCGTCAGGCGCGTTCTTCAAGGCGTTTCGCCATGGCTGTGAAATGGTCGCTTCGGGCGTCAGCAGGAATGCCGTACCCATCTGAACCGCATCGGCACCAAGCAGCAATGCTGCGGCGATGCCCGCGCCATCCATGATTCCGCCAGCCGCAATGACAGGAAGATCAACGGCTTTGCGGATCGCGGGCACGAGCGCGAATGTGCCGATAGCCTGATCGTTGCCATCAGACAGAAACGCGCCGTGGTGGCCGCCGGCTTCATAGCCCTGCGCAATGATCGCATCCGCTCCGGCATCCACCCATGCGCGCGCCTCGCGCACATCCGTGGCCGTGCCCATCACATAGGTGCCGCGTTTCTGGAATGCGGCAATGTCCTCGCGCGAGACCAGATCGAAGGTGAAGGAGACGGCAGGCGGCGCGGCTTCGATCAATGCATCGAGCTGCGCGCGAAAGTCTTCGCTCCAACGGTTTGGGCGAAACTCCTCCGGTAACCCGAATTCCCTTCGCCACTTTGCAAGGCGCTGAACCGCAATCTCCACCGTCTCGGGATTTGGGTCGATCTTGGGCACGACGAGCAAGTTTGCGCCGAACGGTTTGCCCTGCTCCTTCAGCTTGGCGATTTCGTCTTTAATTGCGAGTGGCGTCAGAGCGCCGGCGGCCAGCGTTCCCATCGCGCCCGTTGTGCTTACTACCGAAACGATGCGCGCGTCGGTGGCGCCCAGCATCGGCGCCTGGATGATCGGAATGGAAAGCTTGAACCTTTCCATGAACGGGCTGGTGAACGGCATGCTCTCGCGCGCGTGAACGGTTGCGCGAGTATATCCGGATCGCCGCACGATGAAACGCGGATCAGGCCGCGCGCGACCGCGCTCTGCTGCGACGCCGCGCGTCCAGCTTTTCTTTCATCGTTGCGAGATAGGCGACGGTCTCCGCCGGCAGGCTGAGCGTGCCGGCGCGATACTTGTCGAAATTGCCGGGGCCGAAATTGTAGGCGGCAAACATGTCCGGAAATCCGTAGCGGCGGTGCAGCCAGGCAAGATAGGCGGTGCCAACCATGATGTTGTCATGCGGGTCGGACGGATCGGCGCCCAGCTTCAAGGCCGAACGCATCTCTTCATACGTATCGGGCATCACCTGCATGACGCCGATGGCGCCTGCGTCCGAAACGATGGGCGTGTTCTGCGCCATCATGGTGCGGCCGCCGCTTTCCCGGTTGATGACGGCACGGATCCAGCTTTTGGGAACTCCGAAGCGGCGCGAGGCTTCCGCGATGATCGGATTCCAGCGATCGAGAAGCTGGGCGCGCGACATTTGCGCTTCGCGATCGAACGCGGAAGGCTTCGGAGCAACGGGCGCGATCGGCTTGAGCTTCGTCACATGCGCCGGCGCCGCAACGTGGACAAACAATGCCTGGAACGGAAGCGAAGTCTGTTTCGTTATCTTCGTGACGGGTAGGAGCGCTACAAGCGTCAAGGCACTCAACAATAAAAACAATGGGCGAAAGTTAAGCGCGCTCGCCGACGCGCGATCGATAGCAGGCAAAACTGATCTCTCCGGCTCTTGCGGATTGTGTGGTGCGCAAGGCTAGGCCTGCGCGCTCGTCGCCGAAGAGATCGTCCAGCCGATGCACCAACCGCGAGGACCGCTACATCGGAAATATTTTCAGGGAACTCAATAGGAACTCCACCGCTTCCAAAATAAACTTTCGAAATTTCGCGAGCGCGGTTGATCGCGAAAATCTGTTTCAAGCGCGGCGGCTTTCGCGATGCAACTACCGCCATCCGTTTTATTGCGTATGCGCCCGCAAGCACTCGGCCGGCGCGAATGCTGCTCAACTTTTTGCCGCAATTCCGCCTCGACAGCCACGGACGACGCACTTCATGCTGCATTAGGAAGAAAGGACGACACTGGAAACGGATGAAAGGTTTGTGAGGGCTTTGTAACGAGCGAGGGGCATTCATGAGCAGTCTTGAGTTGCGTTTGCGCGGCTATCGCCTGACGACCGCGGAGATCCTGTACCGCCTGCCCGACTTTCCATCGATGCTGCAGAGCTATGTCTGGCAGGATCTCGACATCGCACCGAAATTTCCCGTGCTGAACAAGTTTCTCCACTTCTGGGAAAGCCATCTGGACGGCAAGCTCTACAAGGTGACGGTCGCGTCGCGCGCGCTCATCAGCGATCAAGAGCTGAAGCACACCGGCTGCGAATTCCAGCTGCAATAACGCTCATTCGAACATCGGCACGAGAAAGCTGCGCTCGTAGCCTGTGAAGCACTTGGTTTCATCAAAGCGCGCCGTTGCGGCTTTGCAGGCTTCATCCTGCGCGACATCGCGGCGATAGCGCTCGTAGGAGTCCAGGTCCGGAAAGCTGAACAGGGCGAAACCGATATCGGGCGGCGCTTCGCGGCCGAGGCCGGGAAAGCTGAAGCTTGCATCGGGCAACGCCTCGCCCGCTTCGCCAGGAACGAAATAGCCGTGATGGGTGCCGCCATATTTGCGGATGAGCGCGATCCATGCGCGCGCATACTCCCTGAACGCCTCGCGCTTGCCGGGCGCGATTTCATAGCGGATGACGCAGGTAAACATCGGCTCTCCTTCCAAGTGCCGCACGGGGGGAACCCCGGCCCAAAAAATGCGATTCCCGCCCGGGCCGCAGCCTTGACGCCCCCCGGGCACGGGACTATCTCACAGCCAGCCGGTTAGCACTCGCCTAAGGGGAGTGCTGCCGCGCAACTCCAACTCGTTGGAAAACCTAGGTATTTGAGGAGACTCCCCAAATGAAATTCCGTCCGCTCGGCGACCGCGTGGTCGTCCGCCGCGTCAAAGAAGACCAGAAGACCGCCGGTGGCATCATCATCCCGGAGACCGCCCAGGAGAAGCCGCAGGAAGGCGAAGTCATCTCCGTTGGCCCCGGCGCCCTCGACGACAGCGGCAAGCGCGTCAATCCCGAAGTGAAGGCCGGCGACTTCGTGCTGTTCGGCAAGTGGTCGGGCACCGAAGTGAAGGTCGATGGCGAAGAACTCCTCATCATGAAGGAGTCCGACATCATGGGCGTTCTCGAAGGCCGCAAGGCTTCGAAGAAATAAGCCACTCGCAAATCTGAATTCAGGAGAACACTACTATGGCAGCCAAAGACGTTAAGTTCGGCGCCGACGCGCGCGAGAAGCTTCTGCGCGGCGTCGACATCCTCGCAGACGCCGTTCAGGTGACGCTGGGTCCGAAGGGCCGCAACGTCGTGATCGACAAGAGCTTCGGCGCCCCGCGCACGACCAAGGACGGCGTGACCGTGGCGAAGGAAATCGAACTCGGTGACAAGTTCGAAAACATGGGCGCACAGATGGTGCGCGAAGTCGCTTCCAAGACCAACGACGCGGCCGGCGACGGCACGACGACGGCGACGGTTCTGGCGCGCGCGATCGTTCGCGAAGGTGCGAAGTCGGTTGCGGCCGGCATGAACCCGATGGACCTGAAGCGCGGCATCGAGAAGGCGGTTGAAGCCGTCGTCGCCGATCTCAAGAAGCGCTCCAAGAAGGTGAAGTCGAACGAGGAAATCGGCCAGGTCGGCACGATCTCCGCGAACGGCGACAAGGAAATCGGCGAGATGATCGCCAAGGCGATGGCCAAGGTCGGCAACGAAGGCGTGATCACGGTTGAAGAAGCCAAGACCGCCGACACCGAGCTGGAAGTCGTCGAAGGCATGCAGTTCGACCGCGGTTACATCTCCCCCTACTTCATCACGAACGCGGAGAAGATGACGGCCGAACTCAGCGAGCCTTACATCCTGATCCACGAGAAGAAGCTCACCAGCCTGCAGCCGATGCTGCCGATCCTGGAAGCGGTTGTGCAGGGCGGCCGTCCGCTCCTCATCATCGCCGAGGAAATCGAAGGCGAAGCGCTGGCGACCCTCGTCGTCAACAAGCTGCGCGGCGGGTTGAAGGTCGCGGCCGTGAAGGCGCCGGGCTTCGGTGACCGCCGCAAGGCCATGCTGGAAGACATCGCCATCGTGACCGGCGGCCAGGTGATCAGCGAAGATCTCGGTATCAAGCTCGAGAACGTGAAGCTGAACATGCTGGGCACGGCGAAGACGGTGAAGATCGACAAGGACAACACCACGATCGTCGACGGTTCGGGCAAGAAGGCCGACATCCAGGCGCGCGTCGCCCAGATCAAGGCGCAGATCGAGGAAACCACCTCGGACTACGACAAGGAGAAGCTGCAGGAACGTCTCGCGAAGCTCGCGGGCGGCGTTGCGGTCATCCGCGTCGGTGGCTCCACGGAAGTGGAAGTGAAAGAGAAGAAGGATCGCGTCGATGACGCGCTCAACGCCACCAAGGCGGCAGTCGAGGAAGGTATCGTTCCCGGCGGCGGCACGGCGCTTCTCTATGCTTCGAAGGAGCTGAACGGCCTGACGGGCGAGAACGACGACCAGACGCAGGGTATCGCGATCGTGCGCCGCGCGATCCAGTACCCGATCCGTCAGATCGTCGAGAACGCGGGCGAGGAAGCCTCCATCGTCGTCGGCAAGCTGCTCGACCAGAAGTCGTCCACGTTCGGTTACAACGCCCAGACGGGCGAGTATGTGGACTTCATCAAGGACGGCATCGTGGACCCGACGAAAGTCGTGCGCACCGCGCTGCAGAACGCTTCGTCTGTCGCGGCTCTGTTGATCACGACGGAAGCCATGATCACCGACCGTCCGAAGAAGGACGCCGGAATGCCGGCCATGCCCGGCGGCGGCATGGGCGGCATGGGCGATATGGATTTCTAATCCAGACGCTTATCGTTCAAAGCAAACGGAAAGGCCCGGTGGAAACACCGGGCTTTTTTGTTATGCAGCTTTCCGCAGAACAAGCCCCGTAAGCACAGGCGATACTGCATCCGAAACAAGTTTTGGGGATAGATCGTTGGTGATCGCGAGATTAGTGAAACTAACAAGTTCAACTAACTGAAATCGCTCCGGCCCTATAAGCTCAAGCTGCGCGGCAAGGGGATACACGTACGAAGGCACATCGACAACTTCACCATTGACCAATTCGAATCGAGCCAAATTCTTCTCTTCCCCACTTCTAAAGCTCGACGCCCATTCATAAGCAGGCAAAGTGATTGCGCACATGCCATTATGCCGAAGAATCCGCGCGACCTCAGTCCAAAACTCTGCGTCATTGTAAGGGTCAGCTAACGCCGCAACAAGGAAATCCACGCTGGCTGACCTCAATTTGGTGGATCGAGCATCGGCCAAAACCAATTTTATGTTTTCCGAAACCCAGTCGCGAGAATACGAGAGCATCTCTGGTGAACTATCCGCTAGGAGAAGCGAAGCGGCTATTCGATTCGAAAGAAGAATGGGGGCCACGACACTTTTTCCAGCACCCACCTCCAAAACACTCATTTCGGGCTTAACAAAACGCTTAAGCACCCAATCAAGAAAAATTATGCTTAGTTCTCGAAAATTTGCACAGGTCGGATGGCGCTTCGCATCGTAGTATTCTGCGGATAGAGAGCTGTAAGTCCCGGTAATCGCCACGATTTCAGTCCGATATTTTTATGAATGTCCCACCTGCACTGAGCGGATGGAGAACTCTTTCAACAGCAACCGCCAAAGCTCTAACGTAAGAATGGCCTTCTAACATGATCGCCACTTCTTGAGCCGCTTTATCATCGCCAAACGCATTCCCCTTCTCAGAGTCAATATAGAGTAATCCGTGGACTTTTAATTCGGTCTTCAGAAGAACGCATAAATATGACGGACGTCCCCGTGACTTAATCGCTTCATCACGAAACATCCCCCATTCCTCAATCAATGACCTTTGAATTTTCGCGTCATCACCTTTGGGGACAGCAGCGCCCTTACCGATGGTTTCACCCAATCGCCAAACTCGTCCTATTATTCCGAACCTCATGGAAAAGCGCCTACCGGAACGTTTGCCAGCTTCTCTCGGAAAGTAATCGGTGAGTTGATATAGAAAGTCGTCGAAAATTATATCAGGGACGTAGATCGTGGCGCGCCTGCTTGGATCCACCAGTGACGTCGTAGTGACAACTTTTGGAAGTGCCTCAGTTACGACACGCTCAAGTAATTCACCGAGTCTTTGGACTTTTATTTCGTGATCGAATTCCTCACGCGCCTTCTCGATCAATTCGTTGAAAGCACCTTTAAAATAAGAGCGGATTTCCGTAGCAGCTTCTCGATTAAGTTCTATTTCGACGCCACCACCTTTGAAGCGCTTTATCAATTTTGGGAATAGCGAGAAGAAATTCACAATTGTTTTGCGAAACATCAACGCTAAGAAGATCGCCGCGACTGGCCAAGCAACGGCATTTAGAATGGCGGCAGCTCCCACAGGGCAGACGGAACTGGTTGAAGCGTCGCCTCTATCTGGAACAAGCATTATTGATTGGATGTTATTTGGTGTGCCCGCGACCGTGGCATGTGAAATCTGGGTATTGTTCAGTGGGGTAGTCAACGCTCCCTCCAGCGCAACCTCCCTACCAATGTACGCCGCGCTTGATTGGCGATCTAGTTCGTAGATTTCAGAATTTGATCTCAGTGACGATGAAGTACTTATTGAGCAGCTTTGTCGTTTTTCTTGTCCATATCAGCATTTTGATCAGAAGCCCCCTCCCCCAACTCCCAATCCACCTTCACCGTCATCGGTGCATCGACCGTCTGGTCGTCCCTGATGGCGGGGCGGTAGTGCCATTGGGTGACGCATTCCACCGCCGCGTCGTCGAGGCGGTCGGAGTCGCTGGATTTGGTGACCTTCACGTTGCTCACCGTGCCGTCGGCCATCACCGTGAAGCCGAGTTCGGTGGTGCCTTCCTGCCCCAGCACGCGCGCGAAGAAGGGATAGTTGTCGCGGCAGTTCTCCGGCTTGGATAGCGACGGCGGGCGCGAGACGTGCTGCACCACCGGCACGTTCACCCGCACGACCTTGACGACCGGCGCCTGCGGCTTGGCCTCCAGCTTTTCGTAGAGGTCGTAGAAGAACAGCAGCGACGATCCGGTGGCGACCGCGCCCGCGATGATCACCGCCCAGATCCGGTGATGAAAGCTCTGGCGATAGAACACCCCCGATGACACGACGAAGATGATGAACTCGATGACGATCACGTCCGCTCCTGACCCGGAAAGCCCAATCCTGTAGCCGGGGCTTATGGCGCGAAAGCGGCAAGGACAAGACGCCGCCGCATTAAAAGATTGGGAGGCAGACCATTTTTTGAACGGTGAGGAGACTTGAACTTCCGCCCAAGATAGCCAGTTTCAACACAGCATCGATTGGGGATATCGAGCCCATGCAACGTCGCGTAGCCTCCGCCCTTCTCGGCACCATTTGTGCCCTCGCAACGGCCACTTCCATACAGGCGTCACCGATAGACATCGCGCAGGCCAAGAAGGCTTTTGCGGATGCGCAGGCCGTGTCCGAAAAGGATGGCGGGCGGCTATGGGGCGAGAAACTCTACGGCAAGATCCTGTTTGTCGATCCGGATACCCGCTTCACGGTATCCAACGAACCAGACTCGCAAGGTACGCTGCATGCGCAAGATGGCGTTTATGTCGGCACGCTGCCCAAGGACGTCATCGTCTCCAACGCGCCCACCGAATGGGAAGGTGCACGCTGGACGCAGCTGATGTGGTTCACGGTGCCCGACAACCGCATCGACCGCTCCATCACCTTTGCGCATGAGATGTTCCACCGCATCCAGCCGGATCTGCATCTGATGGCGGCGGACTCGCCCTGCCTGCATCTGGACACCGAAGAAGGCCGCGTGTGGCTGCAACTGGAATGGCGCGCGCTGGCGGCGGCACTCATCTCGCACGGTCCGGCGCAGAGCGCGGCGATCCGCGATGCGATCGCGTTCCGCGATCATCGCCAATCGCTTTTTCCGGGCGCACAGAAGGCCGAAGCCAGCCAGGAAATCGCGGAGGGCATTCCGGAATTCACCGGCGTGATGACAGGCGAACCGGATGTGCAGGCGGCGCGCTGGCATGCCGCGGGCAAGCTCGCGCATCCCGATACGAACGTCTCCTTCGTCCGCTATTTCGCGTATATTTCCGGCCCTGGCTACGGACTGCTGCTCGATGAGCGCATGCCGGGCTGGCGCACAAAACTGAACGAGCAATCCGACCTCGGCGCGCTGTTGGCATCGACGCTTCCCGGCAAGGTGAAGGTTTCGGCGGAAGACCGTGCCGCCGTTTACGGCGCATCCGAAATTCGCACGATGGAGGCCGATCGCGCCGCCAAAGCCGAAGCGGAGAAAGCGCACTATCGCGCGTTGCTGGTGGATGGACCGACGCTCACCACGCCGGGCCCCGGCAATTTTAGCTTCAATCCTTCGACGCTGATTTCACTTGGCGATGGCCAGACCGTTTATCCGACGTTTCATGCCGTTGCGAAATGGGGAACGCTGGATGTGAAGGATGGCGTGCGCGTTCCCACCGATTTCAGCAGCACCACCTTGGCCGCGCCGAAAGATACAAACGGCCCGCATCTCGAAGGCCCCGGATGGACGATCGATCTTGCGCCGGGATGGTCAGTCGTGCCGGGTGCGAAACCGGGCAGCTATACGCTGAAGCACTAAACCTCAGCTTTTGAGTTTCGTGAACGGCAGCGCGATGTCGACCACCTTCTCGATGGGTTCCGCGAAGTCGCTTTCGATCCAGCGCTTGGCGATGTCCACCAACGCGCCGACGATGCCGGCCAACATCAGGGGATGCGTCGCCTTGAGGCCGAACGCTTTGCTCAACTTGTTGGCGCCTTCAAAGCTGGCCATGCGCATGGCGCCGTCGGCGTCGTCCAGATCGATGAGAAAGACCCGCGCCAGATCCTGCCGCTCGCGGATCGCGTGGTAGAAGGCGGTGAGCGCGCGCTTCGCATCGCCCTGCCCTTTGCCCTCGGTGATGCGGTTCAGCAGCTCGTTCTGCACCGCGCGATAGGCTTCCACGAAGATCGCCTCGCGCGTGGGGAAGGACTCATAGAAATAGCGCGCGGTCAGCCCCGCCTCCGCGCAGATCGCCGCCACCGAAGCCGCCTCCAGACCGCCCCGCCCCGCCACCTGCACGGCGGCGCGGATCAGCTTGTCCCGGCGCTCGGCCTGCCGATCCTCGAAGCTTTGCCCCGAATAGCGGCGCTTTTCCTGTTTCATGCGCCGAAATCTGCCCCCGCCCCTTGACAAAGTCCACCCATCTGACAATCTGACAATCAATATTATCAGATAAGGGTTCTGCCATGGCCGCGACCGCCGCAAATGACCGGAAAAACTGGGGCGAAGCCATCCGCGCCATACGTTTGCTCCTGGCCGACCCGAAGGACACCGTGCAGGTGTTCCGCGTGATGAAAGCGCTGAACGGGGGAACCGCCCAGCGCAACTACCATCGCCTTATCCAAACACCGGAAGGCGGCCGCATCGCGTACAAGCGCGACGAGCTGGTGGGCAAACTCACCAACCGCGAATGGCTGTCGCAATTCGCGCCGGGTACCGTCGGCGCCGCCTATCGCGCGTTCCTGGAGCGCACGGGTTTCTCAGCCGACGGACTGGAAGCGGTGAGCATGGAAGTGGACCGCAACAATCGCGATGAACAGACGCCGTACGCATGGATTGGCCGGCGCGAACGCGACCTGCATGACATATGGCACACCCTCACCGGCTATCGCGCGGACGATCCGCTGGGTGAGCTGTGCCTCGTCGCCTTTTCCTACGCGCAGAGCAAGAGTCTGGGCTGGGCGTTCATTGCGGTCATGGGCTCGCTCAAGAGCCTGCGCGAGCCGCATTCCGGCGCAGTGCTGCGCGCGGTGTGGGAAGGCTATCGCAACGGCCGCAAAGCCAAGTGGCTGCAGGGCGAAGACATCGACACGCTGTTCGCCGAACCGCTCGAGGAAGCGCGCGAGCGGCTGAACATTCCACGCCCGGTCGCTTATGAACACGCGCAGGAACTGGTGACGGCCGCCGATACCTGGCTCGCCCTGCAGAACTGAATTCCCCAAAGCACCTTGTGGCCCGGCAGCCATGCCGGGCCTTTTTGTTTGCCGCGCGATCGGCCTACGATGCTGCTGGAACGGCATCGGGGATCTTCATGGCCACAGTTCTTGTCACAGGCGGTTCAGGCTTCGTTGGCGCCCACTGCATCATCGCGCTGCTGAAGGCGGGCCATACCGTTCGCACCACCATCCGCAACCTCAGCCGCGAGGAAGATGTGCGCAACATGCTGCGCGAAGGCGGCGTGGAGCCGGGCGAGCGGGTGACCTTCTTCGCCGCCGACCTGAACAGCGATGCCGGATGGAAGGAGGCCGTCACCGATTGCGAATATGTATTGCACGTCGCCTCACCCTTCCCGCCCGGCCCGCCCAAGCATGAAGACGACCTGATCATTCCCGCGCGCGAAGGCGCATTGCGCGTGTTGCGCGCGGCGCGCGATGCCGGCGTGAAACGTGTCGTGTTGACGTCGTCTTTCGCGGCGATCGGTTATGGCCATCCGCAATTGAGCCGGCCGTTCGACGAGAACGACTGGACCGATCCGAACAGCCCGCAGACCACGCCCTATGCCAAATCCAAGACACTGGCCGAACGCGCCGCATGGGATTTCATCAAGCGCGAAGGCGGCGCGATGGAACTTGCAGTGGTCAATCCCGTCGGCATCTTCGGGCCTGCGCTTGCGCCGGATACATCCACCTCCATCCTCATCGTTCAGCGGCTGATGAACGGCGAGGTGCCGGGCATGCCCAATCTCCAGTTCGGTCTCGTGGATGTGCGCGACGTTGCAGACCTGCATTTGTTGGCGATGACAGAACCGGCCGCGAAGGGCGAACGCTTCCTCGCCGTGGCGGGTGACTTCGTGGGCATGGCGGAGATCGCAAAGATGCTGAAGGACCGCATGCGCGCCGCCGGCCGCAAGGTGCCGACGCGGCGTTTGCCCGATTGGCTCGTTCGGATCGTCGGGCTCTTCGATCCGTCGGTGAAACTGATTTCGTCCGAGCTTGGCGTGCGAAAGAACGCCACCAATGCCAAAGCCAAGCGCCTGCTCGGCTGGTCGCCGCGCTCCAGCGAAGAATCGATCGTCGCGACGGCGCAGAGCCTGATCAAACTCGGAATGGTGAAGGTTTAGCCCGGGAGCGATGCGACGAAGGTCTCCAGCGCGCGATTGAATGCTTCCGGCTGATCCACGAACACGCCGTGACCGGCATGCTCGACCTGCACGAAAGAGCCGTGGGCCAGACTGGCGGCTTCGCTCTTTTGTTCAGCGATTTCCGGTGACGTCGCGGAGGCGACCACCAGCGTCGGTTTGTCGAACTTTTTCAGCGACGGCGTCAGATCCTTGCCCAGCATATCCGCAGCAAGTTCGGCCACCCCCGTGTTGGTGGGCGTCTTCATTCCATTCTCGACGAGAGCGTTGAATTCCGCGTCGTCCATTTTCTGCGTGAATATTGCGTGCATCATGCCTTCCAGATATTCCCGCTTGTGCCTGGCATAGATGTCCATGTTGCGGAGCAGGCCCTGGACGAATTCAGGATTGGCGGAAACGGAGCGGGCACCCTTCGACACCGCTGCATCCACCAGCACCACGCCCCGCAGACGCCTCGTGCCGAATTGATCGACATAGGACGCGACATCCTGCACGCCTTGCGACCAGCCAACGAGAACAGCGTTTTCCACTTTCAGCTCTTCAAGCAGCGCCTCGTAGTCGCGGGCGCGCTGCATCGGCGTATTGCCATCATCGGTCTTTGCAGAGTCGCCCTGACTGCGCGGATCAATAGCGATGACATGCATAGTTTTGGAGAAATGCGCGATCTGCTTCTTCCATATGCCAGCGGCACAGGACCATCCGGGAATCAGCACAAGCGCGGGAGATTCAACGCGACCTGCTTCGACATAGTGCAACGTCACGTCTCCCACGCGCAGCGATTCTGCTCGGGCCGAACATGCAAACAGCAACAACACAGCGGCGAACGTCGCAAGACGAAGGATCATGAGGCACCGGCGAAGAATTCAGCCGATCATCACGCGACGTCCCTCGTGCCGCTTCACACATTTGCGCGAGCGCAACCGCTTATTGGGAAGCTTCGCCTTCCGCCGGCTTATGGAAATATGGCTCCACCGAGCCTTTCAGCTTGATCGTCATAGGATTGCCATGGCGGTCGAGGCTCTTTCCGGCCACCACCTTTATCCAGCCTTCGCTGAGGCAATATTCCTCGACGTTGGTTTTCTCCGCGCCGTTGAATTTGATTCCCACGCCGCGCTCCAGGAGCTTCTCGTCGTAAAACGGGCTTTTGGGGTTGACGGACAGGCGATCGGGAAAGGTGTCAGTCATATGAATGTCTCTGATTTGGATTGCCGGTTTCTAGCGGAAATCATTGCTTCTTTCCAATGGTGGAACCACGCATGGGCCTGCACCGTTGACCCTACTTCGGAGGGGCGCTAGGTGCGGCTAGCGGCGAATATGCACGGCCGCAATTTCGGGAGAAAAATTATGAAAAATTATCGTTTGGCGGCGCTGGCCGCCGCTTTGTGCTTGGGTGCCGCTGCACCGGCATATGCCGAGTTGCAGAGTATCGGCTCGGTGACCGTTAGCAACACCAACGACAGGGACACCCGCAGCTTCGACCTCGGCGGTCCCGTCGACAGCCTCAACCTGCGAGCAGCAGGCAGCAATATTGAATGCCGAGACGTTATGGCGACGTTCGGCAACGGCATGACGCGCCAGGTCTTTTCAGGCCGCCTGTACGTGGATCGCGTGGTGAACGTCGATCTGCCCGGGCAAAACCGCGATGTGCGGAGGCTGTCGTTCCATTGCCGGGCGCAGGAACGTGACGGCGGCGTTATCCGCATCGCGGCCGATGTTGGCTCGCATCGCGATGAATGGAGGCGCAATCCGAACTTCGCGCGCGTTTGGGCGCATGTATTCAATTGGGGTAGCGACACCCTCAACGACTGGCAGTACCTTGGTCAGGTCGACTTCGTTGGCCGTCACGATAAGGACAATGCCTTCGGCGGCTGGCGCGGGCGCAGCTCGACCTCCATCGCGCTGAAGCCGCTTAACGCCAATGCGCGCTGTTCGCGGATCACCGCCCGGTTCGGCAACGGCGACGTCGCCGATCTGAAGGTCGACATGGGCGATTTCATGCGGCAGGGACAGTTCTACAAGATCGACGTTCCCGGCCGTCGCAACATCGCAGGCCTGACGCTTCGTTGCCGCGCGACGAATGCAGATCGCGTCACGATGCAGATTTATTCCGGCAAGTAAGCCGTCTGCATAGGAAAGAAAAAGGCCCGGAGCGATCCGGGCCTTTTTGTTCATAGGTTCAGTGATCGCGATGGTGACCGCGACCGTGAACATGGCTCCAGCCATTTCCGCTGTTATGATGGAAATGATGGCCGTCATCGCGGTGCCAATTGTGGCCGCTATCCGAATAGTAGAAGAAGCCGTCATTGCCCCAATAGCCATCGTCGAAGGGGCCGTAGTACCCGTCGTAATAACCGTCATAGTAGTCCGGTCCGCCGACGCCTACGCCGACCGCTACACGGTCTCGATGATCGTAAGCACAGCCGGACATCAGGAAGGCCGAGCAGCCTGCCGCCAACAACAATATTTTGGATTTCATAGTCCCTCGTCTCCAGTTTTTGCCGGACACGCCTCTACCCCATCTTGCAACGCTTGGGGCCGCGCTGGGATGCGCCGTTACAGAGAGAATTGTGACGAAATTTCAGCGAGCGACGCGCTTTGGGCCGAGGAAAAACCGTTCCAAGGCCGCCCCATTCCACCGGCGCTTGTAGCCCGCCACCGCCAGAGCGAAATAAATCGGATCGCGCAGCCAATGGACGAGCATCTTGCGATCCATCGCATTGGGAAGATTGCCGCGCAACACGTGCTTCAGAAGTGCTTCCGGCTGCCGCAATTGTCCGTCGGCAACAGTGATGACAGGGCCGTCCGGACCGGCTTCCAGACGCGAATAGCGGGTTGAGGGACAGGCCGCTGTTTCGATCCTGGCAAAGTTGGCGCCGGCCACCATGGCGGCATCCATTGTGAAGAAGAAACGCGGATTGCATTCGAGCAGCCAGACCGTGCCGTCGTCTTCGATGCGCGCATCGAAATTGTAGACGCCGTCGAGTTTCAAATCGGCAGCGATTTCACCCACGATCCGCGCCAGTTCCGGTTCGCGCTGGAACGTAAATTCATTGTTCGGATAGCAATAGGTGACTTGCTTGGCGATGGCACCTTTGCGCGCAAAGATACTGATCGAGCGATCCACGCCTTCAATAAAATCCTGCACAAGGATCGGCGCGTAGTCGATCTTCGATGCAATTTCGAGGGCGTTGCTTTCGTCTATTTTGACGACGCCCACGCTGCCCCAGCGGTTGATGGGCTTGAGGATGGAGGGCAGGCGGATGCAGCCGTTTTTAATGGCGGCGAGGAGAGCTTCGCGATTGGCGAGGATGTGGCCTTCGGGATGGCGGATATCGTTGGCGCGACAAAACTCCATGAACCGGTCTTTCGTGACCAATTGGTCGAATGTCGCAAGATCCGGGATCGGAAATACCGGCGTGGTAAGAAGGTGGCGCGTGCGTGCGAGAAGACGCACCGCAATCGCATCCGCCGGAAGGATCATGTCGATCTTGTGAGCCTGGCAGAAATCTTCGATTTGCGCGGCAGCCACATCCGGCGATGGCTCAGGCTCGAAGGCGAAATCCTGATAACCCGCACAAAAGCTTGAGAACGCGAGCGAGCGAGCTTCGTCGTTGCAAAATAGAAAGACCTTCGCGCCGGTCGCCGCAGCGCAGCGCATCACGCGATAGGGAGCCTGAAACGACTGGGCGAGCAAAAGGACGTTGCGCGGCTGGCGGGTGCCGGCGACCGAAGCGAGCCTGTCGTGCAAAAATGGTGCGTTCATGCACCGGCTGCTGCAAAAACGCTGCCAACGGCGGAACTCCAAATTGACACGCTCGCATGTCCCGAAATGGGAACCGCTGGCGGTCAAAGTGCCACTTATCGCGGCGTTCTTCCCTTCAACCCAAAATCGATGCCAGGAAAGGCGGAAATTGCCAATCGAGAAGGCTGGCTATGCCCGCGAATGCGCCCACCGCGCCGAAGAACCACGCCGCAAACAAAAGTGGCAGATAATTGGCCAGCGCGGCGACCGCCGCCACCGCCAATGCGATTGCGCAGAACGCTTCGGTGGCGTCGAATTGATTGTGAAGCCGCTCCGCTTTTTCATAGGTCGATTCATAACTTCGGGCTTCCCTGGCGAGGGCGGCGGAAGATTTGGCAAGCGCGGTCGCACTACCGGACAGGCGGCGTTCCGCGGCCACCACATCCGACGCATCGGCACCTTTCATGTTCGAAGTGATCTTCAGGATCGTGGCGTCGTTCACGTCCGAATGCATCTGCACGCGCTCGGCCTGGTATTCGTTCCAGGTATCCACCGTCTTGACGTCGGTGTGCAGCATCAGGTCGACAAGATTTTCGTCCTTGACCTTGCACAACGCCATGAACACGGAAATGACGACGACCGTGAGAGCGACATAGGCGCTCAGGCGGCTCTCAAGCTTCAACTCCAATTCCACAACGAACCCCCACTACTTATTCCGATCGAACAAGACCGATTCCCGGCGTCATGCAAGCGCCATAGATATATAAAGGGAAATAAAAAGGGAGCGGATTTTCGTCCGCTCCCTGCGACCAACGAACAATTCTCGAAGGTCTAGTTTGCGCCGCCAGCATAAGGTGTGAAATCGCCCAGCGTGCAAATGGCGCCGCCGTTCAACACCTCGATCGTTTGCGCATTGGCACAGAACTGGTCCGGATGACCAACCATCTTGTAGCCCGACATCTTCAGATTCACGCATGCCGGCGTCAGATGCGTCTGCCAGACTTTTCCGTCGCGCATGTAAAAAAGGATGTTGGACTCGTCCACCACGTGAGAGTGATCCACATCTCTTGCTGCAAGACAGATATTTCCGGAGGCACGAGACATACTATCGGCGGCGAAAGCAGGTCCGGCGCCGAATGCGATAACCGCAACTATAGCAAGCAATTTCATCGGAAACCTCCAATGAATAAGCGCCCCTCGCGCGCCAGGTATTATTGCGCCGCTCTTGAGCCGGCGCAATTGCTACCCGGCGGCGGGACTACACTTACATGTGACCGTTGCCGCTATCTTTGGGCACCTCCGTGAACGCGCCCAGCGCACAAACCGCATGGGTCCGCAAGACATGGATGATCTGCTGGTTGCCGCAGATCTCATCCGGCGGTGTCACGTCATATCGAAATCCGTTGAAGGTCAGGCCCGAGCAGGCGTTGCGAAGGTCGTTCCGATAAACCTTTCCATTGTTCATATGGAAAAGGATGGTCCGATCGTTGGGCGTCGTGGTGTTCTGGATGTTGATCGTTCTCAGACACCTCGGCGCCGCGTTGGCGTCCTGGGCGTGCGCGGCTGATACGAGCCTGGCCGAAACCAAAACGGCCATGAGCAAGGACTTCATGTTTCACTCCCGTATTTTGGCCGGAGCATCATGTCTCCGGTCCTCCGCCGCTGTCTTGCGGCGAAACTTGCAGATTGCCGGCGCGCGGCGGGTCATCGCCGCCGTCGTCGTCCTGATCGGCAGGGTTACCTTGTAGGGGCGGCGGGGCGATTTCCTGCGGTGCTTCCACCGGTGGGGCCTCGTAGCTACCGCCATCGGCATCGGGTGGGGGCGGTGCAGCAGGCGCCTCAAAAGCGTTGGGGTCACTGCCATCATATGGCGGCGGGGGCGGCGGTGGTTCGAGATCACGCGGCGCGTTTCGCGCTTCGACCTGACGCTTGATCAGGCTGGCCACCAGCTTCTGCATCTCGGGCGAAGGATCGGTCTCTTCCTGAACGCGCGCCTGCTCCAGGCAGGTATCGATCTGGTCGGGAGGGGGATCTGAGCATTGGGAGACGATACGCTGCGTGTCGTCCTGTTGCCCGCAGGCTGGCAAGGTGGCGCAGGCAAGCGCAACCAGAGCCATCGAACCCAGATATGCCAGCCGCGCCATCAGCGACTCCGGTAAAGACGGATGTTCACGCCCATATTCGCGCGCTTTGCGAACGCCGCATAGTGGCCGAAACGCAGCTTCGCTTGACTTCCCGCCCCCCCTTCCCGATGTTCCGGCCCCAACCGAATTTTCGAGGAGAACCGCCGTGTCCGCGCCCGCATCTGCGTCCCAAGTGACCGTCACCTTACCGGATGGTAAGGCGATGACGTTCACGCGCGGGGTGACTGCGGGCGAGATCGCGGCCTCCATCGGGCCGGGCTTGGCAAAAGCGGCGCTCATTGCCGAGGTGAACGGCAAGCAGTGGGATCTGTTCCGGCCCATCGAGGAAGACGCCAATCTTCGCATCATCACCAAGAAGGATCCGGAAGCGCTGGAGCTGATCCGGCACGACATGGCGCATGTGCTCGCCATGGCGGTTCAGGCGCTCTATCCCGGTACCCAAGTGACCATCGGTCCGGCCATTGAAGACGGCTTCTACTACGACTTCGCCCGCGACACCCCGTTCACGCCCGACGATCTGCCGAAGATCGAGGAGCAGATGCACAAGATCATCAAGGCCGGTCTGCCAACCCGCCGCGAAGTGTGGCCGCGCGACAAGGCGGTGGAACACTTCAAGGGTATCGGCGAAAGCTACAAGGCGGAGCTGATCGAAAGCATCCCTTCCGGCGAAGACGTATCGATCTACTGGCACGGCGACTGGCACGACCTCTGCCGCGGCCCGCACTTCGAGACCACTTCAAAGATTCCGGAAGCTTTCAAGCTCACCAAGATTGCGGGCGCTTATTGGCGCGGCGATGCCAGGAACGCGCAGCTTCAGCGCATCTACGGCACGGCTTGGCGCGATCAGAAGGAATTGGACGCCTATCTGCTGAAACTGGAAGAGCAGGAGAAGCGCGACCATCGCAAGATCGGCCGCGAGCTGGAGATGTTCACCTTCTCGCCGGACATCGGCGCGGGTCTTCCGCTCTGGATGCCGAACGGCATGGTGATCCGGCAGGAGCTTGAATTCCTGGCAATCCAGGAAGAGCGCAAGGAAGGCTACAAGCGGGTCGCTACTCCGCACATCACGAAGGAAAACCTCTTCTATCGTTCGCGGCACCTGCCCTACTACAAGGAAGACATGTATTCGCCGCTGGATATCGACGGCGAGAACTACTACCTGCGCCCAATGAACTGCCCGTTCCACCATACGATCTATGGTGCGACCCGGCACTCCTATCGCGAGCTTCCTATCCGCATCACCGAATACGGACAGGACTATCGCTACGAAGCTTCGGGTGGATTGTCCGGACTGATGCGCGTGCGCGGCTTCTGCATGAACGATGCGCACATTTACTGCCGCTACGATCAGGCGAAGGACGAATTCATTCGCGTGCTGCACCTTCATGCCCGCTACTACAAGCTGATGGGCATCAAGGACTATTACATGCGCTTCTCGCTGCCCGATCTCGACAAGCTGGAAAAGTACGTCGACCAGCCGGACAAATGGGTAACCGCGATGAACATCATCGAGGAAGCCATGAAGGAGTCCGGCTATCCTTTCGTGAAGGCCAAGGGCGAAGCGGCGTTCTATGGTCCGAAGGTCGACTTCATGATCAAGTCGGTGATCGGAACCGAATACGCGATTTCCACCAACCAGCTCGACTTCCTCGCCACCGAAACCTTCGACCTCAAATATATCGGCGAAGACGGGGCGGAGCATCCGGTATACGTCATCCACCGCGCGCCGCTGGGCACGCATGAGCGCTTTACCGCGTTCCTGATCGAGCACTTTGCTGGTGCGTTCCCAACCTGGCTCGCGCCCATCCAGGCGCGGGTCATTCCGATCTCGGACAAGGTCGGCGACTACGCGCAAAAGGTCGTCGACCAGCTCTTCGCGACACCTGTGGTGAACGGAACCGCCGGACTGCGCGTGGACATCGACACCTCTTCCGAGCGCATGCAGAAGAAGATCCGCGACGCCCAGTTGCAGAAGATTCCCTACATGCTGGTCGTGGGAGAACGCGAAGCTGCGGAAGGCAAGGTGGCCGTGCGCCTGCGGTCGGGCAAGGATTTGGGGGCCATGCCGCTGGAATCCTTCATTTCCCGGATCAAGGGTGAGGCGGAATCCCGCGTGGATGTGGCCGAATAGGCCTTGCGAAACGGGCGGCGGCACCTATTCTCTAGCCCAATTCCGGCGGAAAGCCGCCGGAACGGCAAGCGTCAGCTTGGGTTGCACCCATGCCGGCGCGCCATCACGAAAGGCAATCCGCTGCGCCACTGACCGAAACACGTTTCGCGAGGCCCGGTGGAGACCTTGCGAAGCGTGAGCGCGCGCGGGCTTACAACAGGAGAGAGTCATAGTCGCCAGACGTTTTAATGCACAGCAAGAGCGGTCCGCCCCCAAGGACGGCCCTCGGGTCAACGAAGACATCCATGCCCGCACGATCCTTCTGATTGGTGACGAGGGCGAGAAATTCGGTGAGATCGGAATCGACGAAGCCCGCGCCATCGCGGAAGAGCGCGGATACGATCTCGTAGAGGTTTCGCCGGACGCGAAGCCGCCCGTGGTCAAGCTGATGGACTACGGAAAATACAAATACGAACAGCAGAAGAAAGCCGCCGAGGCGCGCAAGAAGCAGAAGGTCATCGAGATCAAGGAGATCAAGATGCGCCCGACCATCGACGACCACGATTACGAGACGAAGATGAAAGCCATGCAGCGCTTCTTCGGCGAAGGCGACAAGGTGAAGGTCACGTTGCGCTTCCGCGGCCGCGAGATGGCGCACCAGCATCTGGGCATGGAATTGCTGAACCGCATCACGAAGGACACCGAAACCTACGCGAAGATGGAACAGTATCCGAAGATGGAAGGCCGCCAGATGATGATGGTCCTGGCGCCGCGCTGAATTTCACACGTCGCAAAAAAACGGCCCTCTCGCGAGGGCCGTTTTCGTTTGTGCATACGAATGTTCAGAGGTTGGCAGCGCTCGATGCCGTGCGCAGCGCCACGCCGCCCAGATCCTGCAGCGGACCTAGCGGCGAAACCTTGTCATGATAGTCCTGGATGTTCGGACGGCCCGACATCACCTTATAGGCGACGCGGCCATCCTGAACGAGAAGCACAACTTCGGCTGTCCAACCGTAGTTCACGGTGGTGCGCTCGAAGCCCAGTACGTCCAGGAACCAGTTGCCCGTGCGCTCCTGATGCAGGCGTTCGGGGCGGAACACGAGCGCGGTGCAGTGATCGCGCGAGTCAATGCAATCGCGGACTGCCGGATCGAGGCTGTCATACTTGATGGAATCGCGCGGTAGGAAGCGTTCGATAATGCCCAGATACGACAGCACCTCGACGTTCGGGGTGCTCACGGCGTCGAAGCCGATACTGTTGAGATCAGAGATGCGCGTGACGCCGGGCGTGATGTGGTCGTACGCCAGCGACACTTGCTTGTAAGACCGGAACTTCGTGTTCTGGATGTCGGACTGATAGGGCAGAAGGCCCAAACCACCGCATCCCACCAGAACCAGCGTTACCGCAAGACTTGCAAAAATCCGCGCATAGCGGCGCGAGACGCCACGGTTTGCCCCACCCATGAAACCCCCAACACCAAACCCCAAAACACTTTATTTTCCGGGATGCTAGCCAAAATGGCACAGGTTGGGAAGCGCAGACGGTAACATGGTAACCGCGCTCAGGGTTGCGGAAAGCGGGCGCAGCAATCGGCGATGGTTTCCGGGTCGGCGTTGCCGCCCGAAAGGACGATGCCAATGACCTCTTCCTGATTGTGAAGTTTGGATGACAACAAAGCCGCCAAACCCGCGCCCCCACTGGGTTCGATTACGATTTTCAACACGCGGACTGCATAGCTCACAGCCTTGGCCAGCGCCTCGTCGGCGACTGTGATGCCGCCAGCCAAATATTGTTTTGCGACTGCGAAGGGCACCTCGCCCGGCATCGGCGCCTGAAGGGCGTCCGCCATTGACGGTTTGTCAGCGGACGCAGGCGTGCGCCGTCCCGCAATAAGCGACAACGCCATCCCCTCGTAGCCCTCCGGTTCGACCGACATCACTTTCGTCGCCGGGCTGTCGTGGGCGAAGGCCAATGCAATGCCGGATACAACGCCGCCGCCACTAGCCGGCACCAGTACCCGGTCAATCCGTGTGCCAAGGGCCTGAGCCTGCGCCGCCATCTCCCGGCCGGCGGTCCCCTGCCCCGCGACGATGAAGGGATCGTCGAACGGCTTGATGAGGGTCGCGCCTGTCTCTTCCTGGATTTGGCGCGCGATGGCCTCACGGTCATCGTGCTTGCGATCGTAGCTGACGACCTTCGCGCCATAGCACCGCGTGCCGTCAATCTTCGCTCGAGGCGCATCGGATGGCATCACGATGGTCGCCGGCAGATCGAATAGCGCTGCGGCTGCCGCCACGCCCTGCGCGTGATTGCCCGAGGAGAAAGCGATGACGCCCCGCTTTCGCTCGGCTTGCGGGATCAACAGAAGCCGATTGCAGGCCCCACGGAATTTGAACGAGCCGGTGCGCTGGAACGGTTCAGCCTTCAACAGCACGCGGACGCCCACGCGCTCGTTCAGTGCAGGACTTTCCAATAGCGGCGTAACCACGGCCCAAGGGGCAATACGTTGGGCAGCGGCTTCGATGTCGGAATAATCCGGGAGGCGAATGGACATGGCCCCACTTCGCCACATGGCGCGAAAGCGCGCCAGAGCGGGGCGGCATTGCAATTTCGTCTTGCAAATTCCGCCTCAAGGGCGGAAGAGATTTGGGCCGGGCGGCCCGGTTCGAGCCAACCTCCAACCCCATCGGATATCGCATGCTGAAGGTCTATCAGCAGCAGAATGGCGGCCTGAAAAGCGCGGAGATCGCTGCGGACGGCGACATTCCCGCGACCTCCCGTTGGATCGATCTGCTTAACCCCACGCTCGACGAGCGCCGGGCGGTGGACAAATTTCTCAACATGGAATTGCCCACCCGCGCCGACATGGAAGAGATCGAAATCTCCAGCCGCCTCTATCAGGAAGACGACGGCGTCTTCATGACGGCGCTGATCCTGACCAATTCGGATTCCGACAATCCCAAAGCCGATGTGGTGACCTTTGTGCTGGCGCGCGACCAGCTGGTAACCATCCGCTATATCGACCCTCAACCGTTCCGGACCTTTGCCGCGCGTTGCGAACGGACCTCGCACTACTCGGGCAAGGCCGAATCCATTTTGCTGGGATTGATCGACGTCATCATCGACCGGATGGCGGACGTTCTGGAGCGCATCGGCAACGAGGTAGAAGCGATCAACCACGAGGTCTTCAATCCCGACGTCAAAGGACCCAAGGGCGCCAAGGACTATCAGGGCGTTCTGAGCCGGCTAGGAATGAAGCACGGCGCGACATCGAAGATGCGCGAAAGCCTTTTGAGCATTGGCCGCGTTTTGACCTTCCTGACTCAGGCAGTCGAGGGCAAGGCCAACAAGGACGTGAAAGCACACATCAAGACGCTGACGCGCGACGTGCAATCGCTGCAGGACCACTCGTCCTTCATTGCGGGCAAGCTGTCCTACCTGCAGGACGGGACACTGGGCCTCATCAACAACGAGCAGAACAACATCATCAAGATCATGTCGGTGGCGGCGATGGTGTTCCTGCCGCCCACCCTGATCGCCTCGATCTATGGCATGAATTTCAAATACATGCCGGAGCTCGACTGGCTCTACGGCTACGGGCTTTCGATCCTGCTGATGATCGTTTCCGGCATCGTGCCTTATTTCTGGTTCAAGCGCCGCGGCTGGCTCTGATCCCGTCGAGTTCCGCGACGAAGTCATCGCCGAAATACCAGGCCAGTTCGCTCCGAAGCCCGTCGTAGACATTAGGTCCCTGATCCACGCAAACGAGCGATTTGTCTTCGAGTTCGCCCGAGGCGACCAGAACCCCACCTTCGAATGTCAGCGGAAAAAGGATGCTCACCAGTGGCTTGAGCTGGTGATAGTCGATTCCCCTGGCGACACAGTAGCTGTGTATTTTGCAGCCGCGCTGTTTACGGTCGAGGAAAACGCAGGCGCCGTTCTTAACGCGCGTGCGGGCTTGTGCCCCGCCGGGAAATTCCGGATCGGTCCAGCGTTGATTGGTGAACCATTTGGCGCGGGGCACGCCGACATGCGTTTCGAAATCTTCGCCCAAGGCTTCAATGCGCGCGACGTTCTCCACATCGATATCCACGCCGTAGGAGCAGCAGGAGTCGTGGCAGAAGCTGCAGGCCATGCAATGCGTGAAGTAGCGATACCCGAAGATGGCAGGATCGACGGAATGGATGACGGGCTGCCCGAAGACGGACCGGTACTCGCGCGAAAGCGGGATCACTTCAGCGCAGCGTCCATAATCTTTTCGAGCGTGTCGCCATAGTCGTAACCGATTTTGGCGCAAGCCGCGGCGAAGCCGGCATCCCAATCCAACGACGGATTGGGGTTCACTTCGAGGATCAGGGGGTTACCCTTGCGATCCACGCGGAAATCCACGCGCGCGAAGCCACGGTTGCCGAACAGCTTGAAGGATTCTCTGGTTAGCCGGATCAACTCCGCAGCGAGCTCGGGATTCTCCTTCTCGAGGCCGAACGTGCGCGCGGATCCCTTGCTCTCCTCGCTGTCGTCGTCCCATTTGCAGGCATAACCGACGATGCGGGGCTTGTTGGGCTTCCAGTTCACGAACTCGATTTCGGCAATCGGCAGAACGCGAAGCTTGCCGCTGTCTTCCATGATCGAGATGTTGAACTCGCGGCCATCGACATAGGCCTCGGCGAACCAGCGGCCGCCGTAATCCTCCACGCATTTGCGCGCGCGGATCGGCACGTCGGCACCGATCACCACGGCACCGTCGTCGAGGCCAAGCGATGCATCCTCGGTGGATGACTTCACGATGTATTTGCGCCGGGCATTCAGGCCCTTCCAGTGTGGGCCGACAGCCCAATCCGGTGTCGGGAGGCCGGCAGCACGCATGATCTCTTTGGCAAAAGGCTTGTCGCAGGTCGCGACAATCGCCGCCGCGCCGCCGCCGGTGTAGCGCAATCCCATCTGCTCCAGATAAGCGGGAGCGACGGCAGACAGCTGGTCCTGGCCGAGCGCGTGCTCGACCATGTTGAAGACGATATCGGGTTCGGCCTTGGAAACTTTCGCGGCGAACTTGTCATAGTCCGCTTCGAATGGCGCCAGTTCGACCTTGTGCCCCCGCTTCGTCAGCGTCTCACCGATCTGCTTGGCGGTGAGAATTGAATCTTCGATCTCCGGAGGCGCCATCGAATCGGCGTCCAGATGCAGCACTAACACTCGCATATGTTTATTAAGCCGCGACTCGGCGCTTTGGCGCAAGTGCCGGGTGTCGTTTCACAAACGAATCCATGATTCGTTTGATGAGCTGTGCATAGGGCACACCTTCATAATTCGCGATCAAACACAGATCGGAATGATCGGGCCGCATGCCGGCAATGGGATTCACTTCGATGAAGTGCGGCTTGCCGTTGCCATCGCAACGAATATCGATGCGCCCACCGTCGCGGCAGCGCAATGCGCGCCATGCGGCCAAGGCGACCTGCGCGGCCGCTTTCGCCTCGGGAAGATGGGTCGCGCGTTCAATGGTGACGCGCGATTCCCAGCCGTCGCCCTTGTTTTCGAGGCCATATCCGTCGCCTACCCAGCCGGGGAGTGGAACAATCTCGGTAACGCCCAGCACCTTCGCATCCTCGCCGGTGCCGGTGATGCCCACAGTGAATTCGCGGCCGGAGAGGAAGGTCTCGACCAGTACCGGCTGGTTGAAGCGGCGCAGCAGATCTTTTGCCGTAGCGGCAAGCGATTTTTTGTCGGTGACTTTCGACTTCGCATTCACGCCTTTGCCGGAGCCTTCGGCGACGGGCTTCAGGAAGAGCGGGAACGGAAGATCGATCTTTGCGATGTCTGCAACCTTCTCAATCAGCGCGAAATCGGCCGTCGGAACGCCCTGGCTGCGCACGACATGCTTGGTCATGCCCTTGTCCAGCGTTAGCGCCATGGTGAGCGCATCCGAGAAGACGTAAGGGATCTGATAGGCGTCCAGCAGCGTGGGGACCTGGGCTTCGCGAGCCAGTCCATACATGCCTTCGCAGAAATTGAACACCGCGTCCCAGCGCTCACCCGCCACCAGCGCCTCGGCCAGCTTCTTGATGCCGCCGATCTTCACCGGCTGCCAGCCCTGATAGGCCAGCGCATCGCAAATGGCGTCGATGGTCACTCCGGCGTCGAACTCCGCGGTTTCCTCTTCGCTGTAACCCTGCGCGAGGTAATCGGCCTTCAGGTCAAAGCAGATGCCGATCCGTTTCATTCGGCGGCCAGCTTTTGCTTGGACTTGCCCTTATCGGCGCCCAGCTTTCCGCCTGGATCGGGGTATGAGTAGACCCCGCCCTCAAAGTTGCGCAGCAACAGATTGTCGCCGTCGCGGCCGACGATGCAGTCCGGCGCGAGCTGGATCTTGCCGCCGCCGCCCGGCGCATCCACCGCGAAGATCGGCGTGGCATAACCGGTGGTGAAGCCGCGCAGCCCTTCGATGATCTCCAGCCCCTTTTCCACATTGGTGCGGAAATGGCCGGAGCCTTTCACGGGATCGACCTGATAAAGGTAATAGGGCTTCACCCGGCGCTTCAGCAGGCCGTGCATCAGCGGCTTCATGATGGAGATGTCGTCGTTGATGCCTTTCATCAGCACCGTCTGCGAACCCAGCGGGATGCCGGCATCGGCCAGACGGGCCAGCGCTTCAGTCGTTTCCGGCGTGAATTCGTTCGGGTGCGTGACGTGGATGCTGAGGAACAGGGGATGATGCTTCTTCAGCATCTTCACGAAGTCCTTGGTGATGCGTTGGGGCAGCACCATCGGGATCTTGGTTCCGAAGCGCAGGAACTCGATATGCTTGATCTTGCGCAGGCGGGTTAGCAGGTAATCCAGCTTCTCGTCGGCGATGGAGAACGGGTCCCCGCCCGACATGAGAACGTCGCGGACTTCGGTGTGCTGCTCCAGATAGTCGAGCGCCTGTTCCCACTGCTTGGGGGAGAACTGGTATTCGCCTCCCGGATTGCCCACCGCGCGGGCGCGGGTGCAGTAGCGGCAATAGGTCGAGCAGGTGCCCGTCGTCAGGAACAGGACGCGGTCTGGATAGCGATGGACGATACCCGGCGCGGCCGTGTCGTGGTCTTCGGCCAGGGGATCGATGGATTCGCCGGGAAGGACGTTGTCTTCCTTGGTGGTGATGACATGCGTGCGGCGGAGCGGCTCGTCGGCATCCTCGCGGCTCATCAGGCTCGCATAGTAAGGCGTGATTCCCACCGGCAGCGGGCCGGTGTGGCGGCTTGCGGCAACGCGTTCTTCTTCCGACAAGACGAAGATGCGTTCCAGATCGGCGGCGCTGCGGATGCGCGAGCGGAATTGCCAGTGCCAGTCGTTCCAGTCGGACGACGTGGTGCCGGGATAGAAGCGGCGATAGAAGGCGCGCGTCTCTTCGCCGACGGGAAAAGCAAGGCGCGGCTTGGACTTAGCCTTGCCGATCCGCTCCAACTGCTTCGCATTCTGTGCCTGGAGGATGGTCCTGGCGGCTGGCTTCTCTTGGCCGGCTCGCGGCGAAGGCCTGGCATTGTGCCCTCGCATCAGCGGGAGACTCATTGTGGGTCTCAGAATGCTCCTGCTAACACCTCGAAGATCCCAGCGATCTCAAGCGGTGAAGCTCAATACACTGCGATATTTAGCGCGTTCACCAACTTGTCAAGTGTAGGCGGACGAATACTGGAATTCGATGCCATCAGCGCCAATAAAACCAACAAGTAAAACTGGAGCTGGATGGAAGTTTATTGAAGTAAAACCGGCGTTGCGCGCGCACATGCCCCATCTTCTAGCTTTCGGCGAATGTTGCGCGTTGCAAGACGAAACGATGAATGCCCACGCGATCATTCACGAAGCTTTGCGCATGCAAGCGAATCATACGACGCATCTTGCATTCGCCATTTCCGAAAAGTGAATCAGGACTGACTCGCACGCGTCAGTGCAAAGACTGTGGACCACGATAATCCCGCGCATCGTATAGCTGTGTAATGCGCAAACGATGGCCGCCGATCGGTATCGTCACAGTATCGATCAGCGTGTTCGAGTCGAAACTGCCGAGCACGAAGGGCGCCTCTTGCGGCGCCAGCACCATCAATACGCGATGCGCCGGTGCTTGAAGTCGTAATGTCATCTGAAAATGGTCGTCGTCGTGGCGATCCTTGTCCCACATGCGCACGAAAGCGGTACGCGGTGCCGCATAATAGAGCAGTTCGGCCATGATGCTGCGGTTGGCGGCGGCAATCGTAGCGTAATGCCCATCATTGGCCCGTTCCGCCACCGCGTCGCCGAGTTGGCGCCACCCTTCCATGCGCTTGAACGCATTGCCCACCCCGATCGTATCGGCGAAGGACGGCGATACGAGGATGAACCAAAGAGCGATCATCACGAGACCATCGATAGCAAAGGATATCCACATGAGACGGGTACGCCAGATGCGCATCAGCGCGGCAACGGCAAGCGGTGTCGCCGCTACATAGGCGGTCGCAGCCCAGTTCGCATTGGCCTCGGAAATGAAGGACTGGATGACGATCAGGACCAGCGGCGGCGCACAAAACGCAACCAAAACAAGGTCTTTGGCTGGACGTTCCGGTCCCCGGGCCAACTTCCAGAAGGCGATAAGCAGGCCGACCATCAAGATTGGGCCGAACACACCGAACTGACCGCCAATGAAGGAAAGGGTCTCGCTCAGTTTGAACTTGGCCGCGCTCCAGTCGGCATTGTGTTCGGTATGGGCGACCGTCGGGAAGTGATGGGCCGCGTTCCAGAGAATGTTCGGCACCAGGAGCAACAGCCCGATGATGAGAACGACGGCGCCGCGCGCGCTCAACACCACCCGCCGGGCCTCCCTGGAAACGAGCGCGGCAACGCCGGCGCAGAGCACGAGGTAGAACATCGCATACTTGGCTTCGAGACCGAGGCCGAAGGCGAACCCGGCAAGGATCGCCCAGCGCCAGCGCGGATCGTCCGTCGCGCGGAGAAAGGCGTAGAGCGCGACTGCCCAATAAAAGAGCAGCGGCACGTCGGTTGAGACAAGGCCGGAGGAATAGGAGGCGCCCGGCGTTGTCAGATAGGCGAGTGCGCTGAACAGGCCTATACGCGCGTCAAAGACTCGTCGCCCGATTCCGAAGACTACTAGCGCTGTGACGGCGTGCAGGAGAGGGGATCCGATGCGAATGGCCCATTCCGCATTGCCGAAAAAGGCTGTCGTCAGCCAAATGACCCAGCTGATCATGGGCGGCTTGGAGAAATAGCCCCAATCCGGGTTTTGCGACCACCACCAGTACTGCGCTTCGTCCGGATAGAGATCGAGCGGCGAAAGAATGAGGGCTGCGACCCGGATCGCCGTTATGATGGCAATGACGATCAGGGCGATATTCAGGTAGCGGCGGTCGTCAGCACTCATTCCGAGGGTGGCTCCATGATCTGGGGCGCAGGGGTAACCCTATAGACGGTGATGTGCTCGCGCCGGCCACGGGAATAATTGAAGCCGGAAACCCCATCGAGCGCTTTCGCCGAAGCGCGCGTTTCAGCCAACTGCGCGAGGAACTTCGGCCTTTCATGATCTTCAATTAGAGCAAGACCGCCCTGTTGTGATGCGATGTTGGCCGCCCGTGTACCGTTCTGGATCTGGGTCTTGGTGCCGAGCAGGAAGACCAGGCTGGGCTCCACATAACCGCCCAGGATAACCGGCGGATCGTGGGGCTCCTTGTACTTGTCGACCAACGCTGCCGCCTTGGGACTCATCCAGATCTGGTCGACCTTTGGCGCAACGCCCCAGCCGATGAGCGGATAGAATGTGACCGCCGCGGCCACCGCGAGGATGGATGCCAATCCCGTTCTGCGCGCGATGAACAGAACGACAGCAGCAATGCCGAGCGCCCCGCCGAAGCAGGCTCCCAGCACGAGCCACGGATCGATGCCCTCGCCGAAATATTTGGGCGCCAAGATGGGCACGATCGTGAAAGCAGCGACGCCGAGCGCGAATTGCAGGCCGGCAAGATATCGCAACACTTTTTCCCAGCCCACCTCATCCGGATTTGCTGGCCGCGTCGCCCAGAGAGCACCCAGAAATGCGACCGCGGGATAGGCCGGAAGAATATAGTGCGGGAGTTTGGTCGGCACGATTTCGAACAGCAGCCACGCCGCGCCCGCCCAAGCGAGCAGATAGCGTATCGCGGGATCGCGGCGAAGCGAGATCGCGCTTCCCACACCCGGCAACGCGAACAGTGTCGCCGGCCAGAGCGTCACGCTGGCCAGTAGCAGATAGTATCCAGGCGGTGCGCCATGGGTCTCCTGGCCGCCAAGTATTTTCGCCGCGAAGTCGTGGCCCAAGGCCTGCTCATAGAATTCCCCATGTGTCGCGAACGCGATGGCCAGTCCCCAGGGCAAGACGAGGATGGCCGTAAGCAACAGACCCCATCCCCAATGAATGGACTTGAGCCAGGTCCAGTCGCGGTCCCACAGCGATATGGCGACAATCGTCACCGCGAGCACCGCGACGATGATGGGGCCTTTTATGAGAACGCCGGCGGCAAACGCGGCCCACCCCCCCGTCGACACCCAGAAGCTGGGTGGCACTTTGTTCAACCGCGCGGCGAGATACGCGCGTAAGAGCAGCGCCTGAGATCCCAATACGGTGCCAAGGAGCACAGCGTCGGTCTTTGCTATTCTTGTTTCCGCCGTGAGCCCAACCGTGAAGCCGATGAGCGCGGCGGCTATCAGCGCAATTTCCGGGGGTGCCAGTGCACGCGCGCACCAATAGGCGAGCAGCACCGCGATAAAGCCACCGATCAGCGACGGGAGACGATAGGTCCAGATCTGGTTGTAGGGAGGCTTGCTGAAAGCCAGCGTGGATGCCGCCTGAAGCCAATAGATGCCGACAGGCTTCTTGTAGCGTGGGCCGACGCTGTAGCGGATGTCGACATAGTTGTGCGTTTCGATCATCTGCTTGGACGCTTGCGCGAAACGGCTCTCATCGCGGTCCAGCGGCGGTAAGGTGAAGAAGCCGGGCACCCACGCGATCACGCAAAGCAGAAGCAAGGTTGCCACCGGCCAGCGTGCCAGCAACGCGAGAAGGGGCGAGGTCCCGCTTTTCTCCGCTATCGCATGGCTCATGTGGAACGCCTCTTGAAGGAAACCTGCCGGATGGCGGGGATTGTTAACGGATGGCACTCAACTTGCCGAGCCGAATCGCTTGGATAATCGCGAGCTTTCAGCTCCGGAACGAGGCGCTTGCCATGGCGCATGCGAATGCCGGGGTGCGCCGCATTGGCACAGGCCTGTTTCTCCATCGTTCGAGCCTGTATAAGGCCCGCGGCCACCGCGCCCGCCGCATATTTCCAATCGCTCTGTTTCAGCGGCGCGCGGATGATGCTCGAACCACTCTATTGCACCCAGGGATTGAACGGAACCTTGCCATGACGGTCACGCTTTCCGTTGTCGTGCCAGTCAAGGACGAGGCCGAGAACGTCGCCCAGCTCGCGCTGGAAATTCTACGCGCAGTCGGCACCGAAGCCGAGATCATCTTCATCGATGACGGTTCGCAGGAAAACACCGCTGATATCCTGAAAGCGCTCAAGGCCGAGATTCCTTCGCTCCGCGCTATCGCCCACGGGCGCAACATCGGCCAAAGCCGCGCCGTGCGCACTGGCGTTCGCGCCGCGCGCGGTGAATTCATCGCAACGTTAGATGGCGACGGCCAGAACGATCCTGCGGACATACCGCGGCTGCTGCACGCCCTGCAGAACGCGCCAGATGCGGCGCGTGTCGGGATGGTCGCCGGCGTTCGCCAGCAGCGCCAAGATACAGCCAACAAGCGCTACGCGTCCGGCTTCGCCAACTGGTTCCGGAACGCGATGCTGCACGACGGCGCGACCGATTCCGGCTGCGGCCTGAAGGTGTTTCGCCGGGACGCTTTCCTGGCGCTCCCTTATTTCGACAACATGCACCGCTTCCTGATCGCGCTCATGCAGCGCGAGGGATACGCCGTCGAGTTTGCTCCCGTCGCGAGCCGGCCGCGCGTTCATGGCCAGTCCAAATACAAAAACCTGAGCCGCGCGCTTGTCGGCTTCGTCGACACGTTCGGGGTGCGCTGGCTGCAGCACCGGTTCAAGGGTGCCATTGATCCTCGGGAAATCTGACGCAGCCAGCCGGTTCCCCGGCCGTTTAACCATACCGTCACAGACCGGTCGTCCCCACGCCCCTTTTCCGCCCCAATATGATACAAGGGTTAATAGGCATTGGGATTACCGGGGGATCAAAACCATGTTGCGTCTGTTTCCGCTGCTGCTCATTCCGCTTGTCATCTACAATCTTTTTGCGTTGGGCGGCGGCATTGCCGGCCATCACGATATTCAGGACCTGCTGAGCCTGACCCATTCCGTTACCATCCGGATGTTTTCCGGAGACGAATGGAAATTCAGCTTTGGTGACCTGCTGATACTTATTTCGCTCATGCTGCTGTTTATCGAAGTGATCAAGGCGACGCGGACCACTGCGCGCGAGATCATCAATCACGGGCTCTCGATGCTGACCTTCGTGGTAGCGCTGGTCGAGTTCATCACGCTGAAGGGCTTTGCGACATCACCCTTCTTTTTCATCGTCTGCATGACACTTTTCGATGTGGTTGCGGGATACACGATTTCGATTGTGGCTGCCGAACACGATCTGGGTCTGGGCCGCGCCGGAACCGACTAAGGGACCGGATTTCGACACAGCGGGCGGGGCGCGAGCCCCGCCCTTTTTCTTTGGGTCCGGGGACATTTGGCCGAAGCGCTTGCCCCCAAGCCCTCAAGGCGATATTCCCCGCAACCCAGATGGACAGGTGGCCGAGTGGTTGAAGGCGCACGCCTGGAAAGTGTGTAACGGTTAATAGCCGTTCGAGGGTTCGAATCCCTCCCTGTCCGCCACGGATATTGACTAAACGCATGATATTGTTTGGTTATTTTGTTCCGTTGGCGGCGGCACCCTAACATTCACCCTACCAGCAAAATTTTGGGCGTGGCGGCGCATATATATGTGTCCGCATCCGGCGAATTTGCCGGTCTGGCCCGCTACAGCTTCGGCACACGGTTGCGACACGACTCGCGTAGAGCGGTCGCATGAGGTTCGGTTTCAGGCTTTGGGGAGTTTGCGCGATCGCGCTGCTGGCGTCGGCCGGCGCGGCGATGGCGTGGGGGCCCGAAGGGCACCAGGTGGTGGCGCGCATCGCGGCGCGGCACCTCGAGCCGCAGGCGCGGCAACAGGTGGAGATCCTGCTCGGCGCGCCGGCGGCAGAGAGCATGGCGGCGCTGTCGTCATGGGCCGACTGGCAGGGACGCGCGCGGCCGGAGACGAAGCCCTGGCATTATGTCGACATTCCGATCGACGCGGCGGGATATGTCTCCGCGCGCGATTGCCGCGATGGGCAATGCGTCGTGGCCGCGATCGCGCGCGAAGAGGCGACGCTGGCGGATGGCGCGCAATCGCGCGAAGCGCGGCGCGAGGCGCTGCTGTGGGTGATCCATCTTGCGGGCGACATCCATCAGCCCCTGCATTGCGCCGACGACAACCACCGCGGCGGCAACGATGTACCGGTCTCGATCGGCGTTCTGGATTCCAATTTGCACAGGGTGTGGGACAGCAATGAAGTCTGGCAGCTTGGCATCGAAGCGGCGCCGCTTGCCGCGCGGCTCGATCGCACCATCACGCCGCCGCAAGAGAAGGCTTGGTCACGCGGCACACCGGCGGACTGGGCAAACGAAGCCCACGCCCTCGCCCGCGGGATCTATGCGCGGCTTCCGGCGGCGCGGCCCGTGCCGATGGCGCGGCCGGGCATGCTGCGCGACAGCCCCATCGCCGCGCGTCAACTCGAAAAAGCCGGGATTAGACTCGCTTTTCTGATCAACCAGGCGCTCGGCAGCCGATCACAGCGCCGTGCCGCGGCGGTTGAAGCGGACTCCGCGCGGCCTTATTTTCGAAGGCGGAGGACGAAGCCATGACACTCAAGGGCACACACGCGCTCGGCATCTTCGCAGGCATCGTCGCGCTCGCGCTCGGCCTGCGCGCCTGGCACGCCATGACGCCGCCGGCGGAAGCGATGACGCCGGTGTGCAGCGCCTCCGATTTCCTGCTGCGCGATGTCAGGCTCAGCCGCCATTACGAACGGGCCACGGTGGCGGGCACGATCACCAGCTCCTGCGCGCACGCCGCCGTGGTGCGGCTGCGCTGGGTTGTGCGCAACGGCGACGGCACGACGTCGTCTTTTCCGTTCTACGCGCATGACGGCGTTCCGGTGCAGCCGGGCGAATCCTATTCCTTCGGCGTTACCGCGGATGCGCCCGTGTCCTGCGCCAAATGGGTGAAGGCGAGCGGCGGCACAACCATCGGCACCGACTGCCGGACGGACTCCCGCGTGGTTGTGGACGCGGCCCTTCCGGCCTGACGGACGGGCGCGAAAGGCGCTTGCGTTCTCGTCCTGTTCCACGCTTTATATACGCATGCCCGACAAGCCCACAGACAAGCCCAAAACGCCCGAACCCCGCATGGTCTTCAAGCCGGTCTCGCGGATCGGCCGGGCGGCGCTGGAGCGGCTTTACGGGCGGGAAAAGGCCGAGCGCCTGATGCGGCGCGGGCCCGTGGATCAACAGGGAAGAGTGCCGGTCGTCATGCCAGACGGTGCAGCAACCGATGGAGATGACGATGAAGGGACACCGGGGAATCCAGCAGTTCGATCCTGACGAACTATTCTACCACGTCGTGGAGTGGGACAGCGCACGCGACACGCGGGTGCGCGTCGTGGCGGCGGCGCTGAACGTCACGCTGGCGATCGCGGCCTTCGATGCGGCGCGCGCCGAATATCCGAACGCGCAGATGCTGCTGATGAACGGCGCCCGCGTGATGCGCGACAGCCTGAAGCCACGGCCCGCCTGACAAGCGCGGCAAAGGCCGGTTACACTGGCCGGACCTTGGAGACCGACATGGAACTGGGACCGAAGCTCACGCTTGCCACCGCGCCTTCTTCGGAAAGCGGCGAGGCGGAATATTACATCAGCGACGTGCATCCGATCGAAGAAGAGTTCGGCTTCACCATCAACGACACCCACAAGACCGACCGGGCGCAGTTCCTCTACGCCACGCGGGAGGATGCCGAGCGCGCGCGCGAGGCGATGTTCCCCGTCCTGCGCATGATCGTGGGCTTCGTGACCGCCGACTGATGTGCCGCGATTACGAGCGCCGCCGCGCCATGGGCGATTACTATGCGGGCTTCAGCGAGACGAAGATCCGCATCGTCTCGCCGCCGCGTCACCGCGCGCCGAACCTTGAGCCGCAGGCGGACATCAATCCCACCGACCCGGCGCCGATCTTTCGCATGACGGAAAAGGGCGATGGCATGGAGATGATCACCGCGCGCTGGTGGTTCGTGCCGGAAACCTATTCGGGGACGTTCAAGGATTTTCCCAAGAAGCTCACCACCTTCAATGCGCGCAGCGAGAGCGCGGCCACGTCGCGCACGTTCAAGCAGGCGTTCCAGCAGCGCCGCTGCCTGATCCCGGCCGATGGATGGTACGAATGGACCGGCGACAGCTATCCCAAGACGAAGTGGCGCTTCTCGCGCAAGGACGGCGACTGGTTCTGCATCGCCGGTTTGTGGTCTCACTTCACCGCCAGCGACATCGGCCCCACCGACACCTTCACCATGCTGACGAAGGATGCGGACGGCACGCTCGCGAACTATCACAACCGCCGCCCGATCGCGCTGGCGCGCGACGGCTGGGAGCGCTGGATGCTGGACGGCGATCTCGGCGATGTCGTATCGCCGCAAGACATTCGCGCCGACTATGTGGGCGGCCCGCAGCCCGCCGCGGATCTGCTGTAGGACGCACGCCTTCGGTACGCCCGGAAACGTTGCGCGGGCTTGGGCTTTCTGAAAATCTGCGCGGGATTCGGGGGGATCGCTATGAGCACGATGGAGACTATCCGCCTGCCAGACAATCTGGTGCACTGTGCCGCTGACGTCATCGCCGCGTACCTGCGCCATCACCAGGTGGCGGCAAAGGAAATTCCTGCACTCATCAACAGCGTCCACGGCACCTTTGCTGCGCTTGCCGCGGGGGAGTCCATACCTCTTTCGACAACATCGCAAAAACCAGCCGTGCCGGTGAAGAACTCGGTCAAGCCGGACTACATCGTCTGCCTGGAGGACGGCGCGAAGCTCAAATTGTTGAAGCGTTATCTGCGCGCACGCTACGGGCTATCGCCTCAGGAATATCGCGCCAAATGGGGATTGCCGGCTAATTATCCGATGACGGCGCCGAACTATGCTGCGCGGCGCTCTTCCCTGGCGAAGTCCAACGGGCTCGGAAAATGGCCGCGTGGTAAGACGCGCTGAGTCTCCATGCGCTGACGCCCGCTTCCTGCGCTAACTGAAATGCTTTTTACAGTTCTAAAGAAAGATGAACAGACGCGCGCTTCGCAAATCGCGCGTTAAGGGCACTGCGTTGATTTTCCCCAATTTGCGGAACTGTGTGCGCAGGCGTACATTACCCACTCACATCACATTCGGGGCGGCCTGTGTCGGACGGCGACGACGACATTCAAGCACTATTGGCCAAAGCCGCGCATGCGCGCGGGCATGCTGCGCGCCTGATGGACGACGAGGCGCGGCATGCGCTCAACCTATATGCGCGGGAGCTCGAAGCCGAAGCGGCAAAACTGAGAGCGGAGAGAGAGCAGCCGGTCGCGACATTGCCAGAACAAGCCGCCGAGGCACCGCGCGGCGAACCGCAGCTCGGACCCGAACTTGCGGCAGCGATGAAGCCGCCCGTTCCGCCGCCGGAGAACGACAAGAGTTAGAAGCGGGCGAGCATCTCCAACGCCAACAACACGGTGGCGCAAAACGTCGATAGTCCCCCGACGAGGAGAAGCGGTGCCCATGTCCTTCTCATCGCGCGAGAATGGCATTGGGCGGCGGTCCGTTCAATCTGCCTTTTGCTAACTTCCCAGACTTATCGTCTGCAGCGTGATCTCCCGGGGTTTCTTGTCTTCGCGCAGGCCCTTGAACGATGCCTGACGCAGTTTGCCCGATGCGGTCCAGCTTTCGAACGCGACCTGCGCCACAAGTTCCGGCTTCACCCAGTGATTGACCGATTTCTTCGCCGGGGCATTGTTCCCTTCGAAGCTCCGCGCCTGGATCTCCAGCGCCTTGAGCCGCGGCAGCAGATCGCCGAGCGTTTTCGCACCGAAGCCGGTTCCCGCGTGCCCGACATAGCGCAGGCTTTTTCCATCGAAGGCGCCCAGCAGCAGCGCCTTGAACTGGCGCCCTTCCTGCGCCCAGCCGCCAACGACGAACTCTTCCAGCGGTCGGCACTTGGTTTTGATCCAGGCCCCGCCGCGATCGGAGCGATAGGTCGCCGTCAGATCCTTTGAGACGATGCCTTCCAGCCGCATGCGGCAGGCGCTTTCGAACATCGCATCGCCATCGCCCGCGATGTGTTCCACGTACCGCAGACGGCTGTCGTCGGCGGCTCCCAGAATATCCTGCAACACGGCCTTGCGGGCCTTGAGCGCGTAGGCCCGCAAATCTTCGTCACCGCGGTAAAGCAGGTCGAAGATGAAATAGACCAAACCGGCGGTGCGCTTTGTGCGCAGCGCGGTCTGCAATCCGGCAAAGTCCGGTTGGCCCTCGGCATTCACCGCGCAGATTTCGCCATCGTAGATTCCATCGGGAAGATCGTTCCCGTGGCGCGCGATCTCGGGAAATCTCGCGCTCCAGTCCAGCCCTTTGCGCGTGCGCAGCGCCGCCCTGCCCTTGTGCACGCGCATCTGCATGCGGTAGCCGTCGAACTTGACCTCATGCACCCATTTGTCGCCGACCGGCGGCGCGTCTCGCAAAAGCGCAAGCTGCGGCTCAATGAATGCGGGGATTTTCTCGCGCACGAACTGTCGCCGGCTTTTTGGAAGCTGGGAAATCGCGCGCCGCATGGATCAGCGACGGTGGGTCGAGACGACATGGCCGGGGCCGCGATCTTCCCAAAGCCGGCTCTGATGTTCGACGTCGGGCGGGAGAAGATGGTGCGCCTTGCGCCAGGCAAAGGCGTCGACGTCGCGCCAGCCTTCGGGCCACTGGATGCTGGTTCCGTCCGGCAACACGCGCGGCTCGGCCAGCGGCTCCGGCGCGCCGGTCGAGAAGAAGTCGATATACTCGCCGAAGGCGATATTGCGTGCGTCGCGTCCCATGCCGACTCAACCGCGCCGGCGCAATGCAGTTCCGCGCCGAATGAGTCCGTAATCGCACCAAATGCCGGAGGAACCCGATATGCGTCTGGGGGTTTGATACCGGAGTCGCTCCTCGCGCTCGCATGACCCCCCGCCCCGCTCCCCAATGCACTCCTCATCGGGGGCGGGGCATCCGGAGTAAAACAACATGACCGACGACAAGACCAATGTTGGCGCGCAGGATCGCGCGCGCGTTTCCGCTGAAGAACCTTACGAAGTCGCGTACTTCGCGAAAAAACACGGCCTCTCAACCGAGAAGGCCCGCGAGATCATCGAAAAGCACGGCCCCAGCCGGGAGGCTTGCGACGCGGCGGTCAAGGCATGATGGCTGTCCTGCCGCATCTGGCCGAAACGGTTATCGCCGTGCTGGCAGTGCTGACCTTCCTTGTCATCTGTTCGCGAACGCACACCAAGGACAGCCCCCGGCACGACGAACGAGAGTTGCAAACGCGACGTGGCGATGCCGCGAAGTGACGTCCTATTGATTGCTTTCCAGCGGCATGCGCTAATGATCAGGCTCAGCTGCGCCCGCGCCGCCCTTCCGAACCGCGGCGTCGATTTTGGGAGCAGCTGACCCAACCTCTCGGGTCTAATGGCATGAGCCACGATTCCTCAGACGCACCGAAGCGCCCCAGCAAGGCGCATCTGCAGGCTTGGGCCCGCTTCGATGCAGCGTCCGAGCGGGCGGGGGAAACCGAACAAAAGCCCACCAGCCTCTCCCGCCGCGAGCGGCTCATTGCACTGGCCGAAACTTACCGGTCCAGGTCGAGTGGCCGCCCCTCGCAATAGGAAAACTAAAAAACCCGGCAACCTTTTCGGCGCCGGGCACATGCATTCTTCTGGTGTGGTCGTTTATTTCTTGCCCATCGCCCAAAGCACCAGCGCGAAGGCGGCGATGATCCACGGTGCGCTTTGCGCGATCCATGCGCCGAACGCGGTGACGCCGCCCACGCGGTTGCTTTGCGTTTCCAGCGCCGCCACCCGCTTGATCAGGTTCTCCACCTGCTTCTCTGTTTCGCGCGCTTCGATGCGGATGACGCGCTCGCGCACGTCGTCGACCTTGCCGCTGAGAACTTCGAGGTGCCGCGTCTGCGCGGCGATATTGTCGCCCATCTGCCGCAGCACTGTGATTTCGATATGCTGCAAGGCTTCGGGCTTGCTCACTGGCATCATGACCTCTGCTTGATCGCTCATTGTGCCTGAGCCTCTTTACACTTCGCTATGACCGGCGCGACCTGCGCTTCCCATGCCCTGCTCATCCCGCGCCCGACTGCGATGAGCTGGTAACGCGCAGCGGCGTCCTGGGCGGCCAGGAGCGCAGCATCGGTATCGGGATAGGATGGAATGTCCGGCAGGTTCTTCGGGATGCAGGACGCCGCGACGGGCTTGTCCACGTCCTGAGTGAATATCTGCTGCTCGGCTTTTTGGACGGTGTCGCAGGCGGCAAGCGCCAGCAGCGCGAGAATGGCGATGGTCTTTCTCATTTCAGCGTCTCCAAAAAGCGGGTGTCCACGTCCTTCACGCGCTCGCAAGTGTCTTTGCCCTGCGGTGGCGTGGCGCCGAAGGCCCGCAGCTTTGCGAGCAGCGCGTTCGTGGCGTTCTGCGCGGCGGTGACAGCGGCGGCGGCATCCTTGAGGCGCTGCGAGTCAGCGGCGGAGTTATCGCTGATCCACTTGTTCTGCCGCCCCAGCGCGTCCTGAAGCGTGACGTTGCTCGCGTGGCAGACATCGAGATCATGACCCAGCGCGTCCGCGCGCTTGTTCGCAGCGGCTTCGCGGTCGAGTGCGCCTTCGTGCACGGTCCAGCCGAGCAGATGAAAGCCGTCGAGACGCACGGTCTGAACGCCCGCGACGACCACCGCTGCAATACCAATGGCGGCGAGAACCGGCCCTGCGAGTTTCCCCGCGAGCCAGGTGAACGGATTTGGAAACATGGCTATTCCTGTTTTGCTGACGGTTGGACGGTGGTTTCGATGGCCTTGGCGACTTCATCGCGCGCGGCCTCGCGGCCCGCCTGTTCGGCGGCGCTGCGCAGGTCGATCTCACTGTTGCCGAAGCGTCCGCGAATGCTCGTGCCGGTGGCGTTGACCGTGTAGAGGCCCATCAGAACGCAGCAGATCAGCATGCCGATGCCGAGGAAATTGAGGCGCACATCCGCCAGATACCACGGCCAGCCGCCGCGCCAGACGAGGAACACCATGCCGATGAAGCATGTCGTGGAGATGATCGCGCCGCCCAGCTTGATCCATTGCGCCAGCGGTGCAGCCGCCAGCATTCCGGCCCACAGGCGCGCGAACCATCCTTGTTTCTCAATGCCCATCGGTGCTCCAGTGCGGCGCGTCGCTCGGCAGCTTGTGGACGCCGTAGCTGGCGCCGATGGGCCACAGATCCTCTTGCCGCGCGCAATCATGCGCGATGCCGCGCGCATCGGTGACGCGGATCGTGCCCTTCCAGCGGATCGTCATGTCGATCGCCAGCCGCTGGGTGTGGCGCGAGACGAGCGCGGCGGGATAGGCGATGCCGTAACCCGCCATCATCTCGCGCGCGCCGGCGCGGGCCTCGGACAGATCGCCGCCATGGCTCCAGTCGATGTCCACGCCCGCCATCGGCGGCACCTGCGCCGGGTCCTGCGCGCCCGCGCAGATCATGCAGGCGTAGTGCATCAGATAAGCGCGCTCGGCGGGGCGGTATGTGGCTGACACCTCCACATGCGCGCCGGCATTGTTCAGCGCGTGCAGGAAGGAGGCGACCTTCTCCGCGAATTTCGGCTCCAGGTCGTTGATCGACGTGGACGTGGGAAACCGCGCGCACCACGCGCGGCCGGATGGCTGGAGCATTGGATTTCCTCGCTGGGACCTTGACCCCGCAAGGCCTCGGTGCAGGAATGCGCGGATGGAACAAGAAAGACCGGAAAACAAAACGATCCGCCTATCGGATCACAGAGTCCCGTGCCCTGTTTGCACGCCCTCAAGCAATTCGGAGGAATGCACCGAGTGCGGCGGAACTGGGTTTATGAGCGCGTCTGAGTTCGAAGAACACATGCGCTTCATTGATCAGTCAAAAAAGACCTAAGCGGATTATTCCTCCGGTTCCATGTTCTCTGTGACCGGTCCCTGGTTGGCTGCCTTATAAGCTGTAATCACATCAGGCGTTTGAACAAGCGCGACCAACGCGGCAATCTTCGCGCGATCATCAGCCGACATTGGAGCGTATCCACCGCGTTCCGGCTGCGCGAGGTCTGCATCCACTGCATCTAGCTGAAGGGTGATGTCCTGTCCGGGAGGAATGGCCGTGCGGTGCCAATCGGAAAAGAACTCCTGTCCGTCAACAAGCACTTTCTTTTTGAAGCGGACGAATACCGTGCCGTCGTTCAGGATTTCTGACTTGTCGTATGCGATAACTTTTGAAGTGGTCATGTATTGTCCTCATTGTGGTAGGTAGGAAATCGGGATGCGCGCATGGCGCGCGCAAATCACGCGGCGATATAGTCGATAGACCCCGAAGTGATATGCGAGGCACCCGTCACCATGTTAGATGCCTGAATAAACGCTTGCGTGGACGCGCTTTTGGTGAGTGAGACGTAGATATTGTTCGCATCCCACATCGCAAAGGTCGGCGACGTATACCCCGTCGGATAAGTGAAGTTTGATGACAGAACGACAACGCCGCCGCCGGGAAGGATGTTGGAATTCGCAGCAAACGGGATGCCACCGATCTTGAAGCCGCCCGATCCAGTCCCGATTGTTGGCGTGCCAGTTAATTTGAACTCAAGGTGGATCTTGTTTCCGATCTTCGTGTAAAGGCCGAGGCGTGCCCCATAAGTCCACGTTGAATTGCCAGCGGTGTCGAGAGACGCTGTCGGCGTCCACGTTCCTTCTTCGTAATCGTCCAGCGTGTTCGGGTCCGCAGAAGCCGATTGTGTTGCCGGAAAGGCGATGCCGGAGAAGGACGGCACGGCGCTGGAAGTAACGTCTTGGTTGTTGCGCTTTGCGAAGGTCAGCGCAGTTGTACCCAGCGTGTAGCCGGGAGCGGTGGTGTGCAAGTAGCTACTCCTAGCCCCTGCCGCTCCCTGCGTCACCGCCACGGTGATGCCGCTGGGCATCAGGAGCGCGGTGTTGCTGTCGGCGCTGCGCGAGGCGCTGCCGCTGGACGGCACGTCGTAGATGCCGTTCTGCGAGCCGGTGGATTGCGCGGTCAGCAGCACGCGCATGCCGGTGGTGAGTGTCACGCCGTCGATCGTCTGCCCGGCCGCGAGGCCGGTGGAGATCGAGACGTTACTCGTCGCCACCACGTCCACGGTGCGATAGGCGTTGGCGTTCGCCACCAGCGCGCTCGCGGAGGTGGCCGCGGCCTGCGCGTAGCTCTTCGCGCTGTAATCGGCGTTGTCCACCGTGCCGCCGGTGTAGGTGGCCCAGTCTTTCGCGCTGCCGCCGCCGCTGGTGCCGCGCAGGAAGGTGCCAACGGCCCATTCCTTCGCGGAATAGACGCCCGCGATCACCGCCGCGCCGGTCTTCTGCGCCCAGCTTTTCGCATCGCCCCCGGACGGCGCACCGTTGCCGGTGCCGCCCACCGCCCAGCTCTTCGCCGAATTGTCGGTGCTCGCCGCATAGTCGTCGGTCTTGGTGGCGTAGTTCGTGGCCGTGGTCGCGGCGGTCGATGCCGTGGAAGCGGAGGTGCTGGCGCTCGAAGCCGAACTCGAAGCCGCGGAAGCCGAGCCGCTGGCGGACGATGCCGACGAAGACGCCGAGCTCGCATTGGCGCTCACCTCGCCCGACACCGTGTTCGTGGCGGTGATCGCCGCGTTCATCTCGGTGCAGAAGGTGATCAGCGCCTCGATGAAGGCGTCGGCCTTGGTTGCGAAATTCTCCGGATCGGAGGTCTGCGGCGGATCGGGCAAGGCGGTGATGGACGGGATCGTCGTCATGTCAGATTTGCTCCAGTTCGAGCTGCTGCTGGATTTTCTTGGCGTTGATGAAGGTGATGGGCCACGACTTGTAGATCCCGACGATCAGCAGCGGCTGGAAGAACGGCTCGCTGGAATCGTCGGCGGTCGAGAACAGCGCCGGCGTCGCGTTAAGCCGGTCGATCAGGCCCTGGATTTTCGTGGTCAGCGCCACATCCGCGATCACCGTCTGCGAGATCGTGGGGATCGAGCGGCGCGGCACCAGCGTGGCGTTGCCGAAAATATCGCGCGTGATCTGCGAATAGTTGTCCGCGCCCAGATTGACGCCGAACTGCGCGGTGCCGATCGTCGTCGCCGTGCCCACCACCACATAGGTGCATTCGGGATTGCCGGTGGCGCGCGCGATGGAGATGTCGAGCACAAGGTCGGTGTAGGGCGGAATGTCGAACAGCGCGACGGCGCCCTGCGTTTCGAATTCGGCGAAGAAATAGTCGTACCAGTCGGTCACGTCGCGGGTGCGGATCGCCACCGTCTTGGGGCCGTAGACCGTGCCGCCGCCGCTGGTGCCGGTGATGGTCACGCTGTCGCCGACAAGCCCCACCAGCGCCAGCGCGTTGATGCGCTTGCCCGGCGCAATGCTTACTTCCAGCGGCGATGCGCCTTCCGTCGCCTGGTTGCTGGTGAGATCGAACATCGCCCATTTGTTGGTGGGGCCGTTGTCTTCCCACCAGTCGTTGGCCGTGGCGGATGGATAGTTCGGCAGCGCCTTGTTCAGATTGCCGTCCTGCAGCGACAGGAAGCGGCGGTGGCTGGTGGTGCTGATCGCGACATCGCCGGCGGCATAGGTGTGGCTGTTATTCCACGCCGCCTCGCCCGCGATGGTGGTGTCGGGCTCGCTCACGCTGCTGCTGGACAGCAGCGATCCGGCAATGACGATGGGCTCGACGACGCGCATCAGGCGGCTTTCGTTCGGATGGTATCGCCGCCCTGGGTGACGGACTTCCAGATCTTCAGCGCGGCGGCGTGGTTCTCGCGCAGCGTCTTCAATTCGCCGAGCAGCTTTTCATTCTGCCGCATCATCGCGGCCAGCGCGGCGACGATGCCGCTGTCGTTGAACGCGCTCTGCGCATTGGAGAACACATGGCCGCCCGCGCCGAAGCGCACGCGCTCCGGCCCCGCCTCGCCGACCCACAGATCCTCGCCGGCGGAAAAATCGCCGCCGTTCATCAGGCCCTTGATGCCGAGATTGAGCCCCGGCAGCTTGATGTTGTGGATGCCGAGCTTGTCGAGCAGCGGCGTGCCGCCATTGTCATTCGCGCCGGTGGTGTCGCCGCTTCCGGTGGAGGTCTTGCCGCTGGAGCCGGTGGACGTCTTGCCCGAGGACGATGTTTTCGTGGACGAAGACGACGACGTGTCGGTGCCCTTGGCGATGGCGTTCGCTTCCTTCAGCTGCGCCACGGCCGCCGCCAGCTGCTTCTCCGCGGCGGCCACGGCGGCGGCCTGCGCCTTGGCCTGCGCCGCTTCCGCCGTCTTCAATTCCTCGATGGCCTTCTTCACCGAGACGACATTGTCGTTCACGGAGATGAGGCCCTTCACCTGCTTGTTCAGCGCGTCCAGCGACTTCTGCGCGGTCGAGACCTGCTTGTCGGCCTGCTTGGCCGCATCGGCGAGCGCGGTCTTCACCTTCGCCACCGCCAGCGCATATTCCTGCGGCGAGGTGGCGGTGGCGCTCAGCGCCTGCAGATAGGCTTCGCCCGCGCCGGGCAGCGCGGAATAGGCGCTGGCATTGCCGCCCTTCGCCGCCTTCGCCGCATCGAGGAACTGCTGCTGCGCGATGCTGGTGGAGGTGAGCGGCGACGACGCGGTGGACAGCGACAGCTGCTGCACGGCGGCGCGCAGGCTGGCGGCCACGTCGGTGAAGGTGGCGATGGTGTTGTTGTAGCCGGACGCGCGCGCCGAATAGGCCTGCTCCAGCTGGCTCTGCGCCTGGTCGACGGTCATCGCCACCGGCTGGCCCTGCGCTTCGACCGCCGCAAGGTTCGCCTTGGCGGCGACGACAGCGTCCTTGTATTGCTGCAGCGCCTGATCGGTCAGCGCCTTGTTCAGCGCCAGCACGTTCGTCAGATCCACGCCGATGGCTTTGGCGTCGTCGAGCTGCTGCTTCTCCGCCGCCATCAGCTGGTCGAACTGGTATTTCACCGGATCGGTGATCTGCTCCAGCGCCAGCGAAATCGACTTGTTGAAGCTGTTCTTGTAGGCCTGGACCGCTTCCTTTTCCTGCGCGACGAGGTTCTTGGTGTCGATGCCCAGGCCCTTGGCCTTCTGGATCGCGGCATCGAAGCTGTCGGTGATCGATTTCAGCCCCGCCTGCACGCTATCCAGCTGCTTGTTGGCGTCCTTCAAATCGCCCACCGTCTTGGCGAAGTCGATGTCGCTCAACACCTGCTGGAGATTGTCGGTGGTGATGCCGCCGTTCTGCTCGTAATGCTTCAGCACCGCGGCGACGTTTGGGTCCTTGCTGCCCGCGCTGCCCAGCAGATAGTCGAGCGTGCCGGTGATCGCGCCCTGCACGTCGCCCGGTTTGCCGACATTGATGCGCTGGCCCGACGCGGTGGTGATGAAGGACTGGTCGCGGCTCTGGCTGATCGTGAGTTTCGAGATCGTGTTCGAAACGTCGATGCCTTCCTGCTCCAGCGCCTGCATCACCTGGCTGATCGCCTGCCCGGCGGCGGTGGCGGCCTGCGTGCTCTGCTGCGTCATCTTCGTGCCGGAGATGCCGGTCACGTCGAAATTGCCGTCGAAATTGGCGGTGGCGCGATGCGCGGAAGGCTTGCTGTTGCCGAACAGGCCGCCGAGCAATCCGCCCGCGAGCGAGCCGATCAGCGTGCCTATGCCCGGAATGATCGAGCCGACAATGCCGCCGATGGCGCCGCCGATATTGCTGCCCAGGCTGTTTTCGCCGAGCAGCGAACCGGCGAGACCGCCGATGCCCATGCCGCCGAACGCGCCGCCCAGCACGCTGCCGAGCGACGTTGCGCCCAGAAGTCCGCTGGTGCCGGGAAGCAGCGAGGTGATGCTGCCGCCGATATTGGCTGAGCCGGTGATCAGTCCGTCCGCGCCGAGGGTGGGGATGTTGCCGATCAGCGCGGTGGTGGCCGTGGTGCCGAAGCCGAGCGACGCGCCGAGGGAGTTGATGCCGCCGGAGATCCACGAGCCGACACCGCCGAGCATTCCGCCATTGCCGCTGCCGCCAAGCAGATTGCCGATGGAGCCGATGCCGCCGAGCGGCGAGGAACCGCCGCCCAGAAGACCCGTGCCGCCGCCGAGCAGTCCGCCGATGCCGGAGGCCGTGCCGACAAGGCTTTGCACCACCGGCACGATGATGGGCTGCGCGATGGCCTGCGCGATCATCCAGCCCAGCAGCTGCGCGAATTGCTGCTTGATGGCGGAGAGCAGATCGCCGAATGCGTTTTTGCCCTTCTGGCCGATCTCGGCGAAGGCGTTGGCGAAATCGTCCTGCACGTTGCTCGCGAACTGGCCGATCTTCTCCGCTTCCTGCCGCGCGGCGACAAGCTGGCGGATTTCGTCGGCCTGATCCTGCGACAGCTGGCCGTGCTGGGCGTGCATTTCCTTCAGCACCGCCGCTTCGCGCTCGCGTTCGTCGGCGGAGAGGCCCGCGAGCTGCGCCTCTTCCTTCATGTTGGCGATGAGATCGGAGTACTGCTCCAGATCCTGCTTCTGCTGGATCAGGCGGTTGTTGTTCTCGATCTGCGCTTTCTGCTCGTCGGTGAGGCCCTTGCCGGCCGCGAGTTCGTCCTGCGCGTTCTTCACCGCCAGCGCGCGCGTATCCGCATCGTGCTGCAGGCCGACATCGAGCAGCGCCAGCTGCTGCGTCTGGCTCTGGGTGATGGCCGCCACGCGCTTGGCCGATTCCTCGCGCGCGATCTCGATGATCTGCGTGGCCGAGAGGATCTTCTGCGCCTGCGCGTAGGTCTGGACAAGGTTCTGTTCCAGCACGCCGCGCTGTTTCTGCACGATCTGCGCGGCTTTCACCGTGGCCAGTTCGTCCTCGCGCTGCGCCGCGCTTTCGCCCGCCACGCGCGCTTCCTCGCCCAGCGCCGCGATGTATTGATCGTAGGTGGTCTTGAGCTTCTGCGCCGCGGTGGCCTGCTGCGTCTGGATGCCGAGCGAACGGGCCTGCGCCAGTTCGGACGCGGTGAGCAGCGTCTTGGCCTGGTCGTAGCTCGACACCTGCTTCAGCAGGAGGCCGTTCGAGTCCTTGATGGTGGCATTGCCGTCGGCGAGCTTGGCATTGGCCAGCGCGATCGCGTTCGTCTCCGCCGCGCGCTCCGACGCCGACAAACCGGCGAGCGCCGCTTCTTCCTTCGCCTTGGCGAGGAACGCATCGGCATTGGGCGAAGAGCCGCCGAAGCCGCTCGCGCCCGCGCCGCCCACCGTGCCGGACGATGCCGGCGAAAGCGACAGCGCATCGCTGCCGAGCGCGCCCAGATTGAGATCGGTGGTGACGCCTGTGGGTGTTTTGCCGTTGGCGGCCGTGCCCGGAATCTTCCAGTCGGCGGTCTTGCCTTTCGCGGCCTGCGCCGCCGCGATCACCGCGGAGGGGAACGAGGCGAGGCCCGCGACTTCCGAGATCAGCCCGGAGATCAGCCCCGTGATCGACACCACGATCGGCGTCAGCCCCACTTCGAGCTTCTGCCAGCTTTGCAGCATCTCGCGCTGCGCCTTGTCGGCGGCGGCGGTGAGATCGGTGCCCATCACCTGGCCGAGCTTCGTCTCGCGGTCGATCAGCTCCTGCGTCGGCGTCAGAAGATCGGTGAGCGCGGATTCCAGATCCTGCCCGGTCTTGCCGAACAGCGCCGCTTCCAGCGCGGCGCGCGTCGAGGCGTCCTTGATGCCGAGCAGCGCGGCGGCGACCTTGGGCAGCACGGCTTCCGTGCCGCCGGCCAGATCGTTGGCGGTGATGCCCAGCTGCACGAAGGCTTCGCGCTGCGCGCCGGTGCCGGCCTGCGCCACGCCGATGGTGCGGGTGAAATGCTGGATCAGGGAGTCGGTGGTGCCGACATCGATGCCGCTGTCGCGCAGCGCGGCGCGATAGGCCTGCAGCGCCAGTGTCGAGACGCCGATCTGCTTGGCCTGCGCATCGAGGCCCGCGGCGGCGTTGAAGATTTCGTTGCCGAACGACACCACCTGCTCGACGCCGAGCGCGATGCCGAACGCGCCGAGCGCGGTGCGTGCCGTGCCCAGCACCGCGCCGAAACCGGAAAGGCCGTTGCTGGCGCCCGCGAAACGCTGCTCAAGCGCGGCCATGGTCTGCGCCGCGTCGGTGTCGGACGCGATGCCGAGCTTCTGCGCGGCGGTGACGACACCGCGCGCATCGGCGAGGCGCTGCTGCGCGGCGATGTAGGGATTGATGGAGGATTGCAGCGACGCATATTGCGTGCGCGTCTCGTCGACGAGGCGCTGCTGCGCGCGGCTCGCGCGGGCCTGCGCCTGTTCGACGGCGTTGGCCATGCCGGGGGCGGCGGCGGCGATGCGCTGGAACGCCGCCTCGCCCTGCGGGCCAAGATCGTTCAGCTGCTTCTGGAGCTGCTCGACGCCTTCGGCGGTGAGGCGAAACGTATAAGTGCGGGGCATTACACGTCTCCCTGCGGCGTCGCGGCGTCGATGAGGTCTGGAATGCGGTCGGCCCACTTCGCCGCGGCGCTGGCGAAATCCAGCCGCCGCGGTTCGTGCGCGACCGGCACGAGGAAAAAGAAGATCAGCGTCTGCACGCTGCGGCCCTGCGCGCGGCGGCGTTTGGTCGGCGCGCGCTGCCCGTGGCCGGAGCGGGCGCCGATCGATTCACCGACGAGGGCCAGCTTGCCGCTGGGCAATTTCGCCACCTGCAGCTTGATGCCGGTGCGAAACTGGAATTCTTCCGGCGTCACCGCGCCGAAGCGGTTCGCGCGGCCCGCGTCCTTTGTCGGGATCGCCAGATAGCGGTGGCCCTGCGCGTGCACGGTCGCCGCTTCGTTGAACGACGTGAAGATGGACTCGGCGCGCTTGCCGCGCGGGAAAACATAGCCCGCCGCGTCGAGCGAGAACTTTCCGGCGCGCGGATAGACATTGCTGCCCAGGGCATTGCCGAGCCGCGTGCCCATTCCCGCCGAGGTGATCTGGTCGCGCAATTCGTTTTTCAGATTGTCGGCGGCGGCGGAAACGCCGGCGGTGACGGCGATCGCCGCGTCGCTCTTCACCGACGCCACCCAGTCCTTGAAGCCTTCGCCGCCCACCCATCCGGCCTTGAAGCGAATGCTCATGCGGGCACCTTCAACCCTGCGCGGGCGGCTTGATCTTGTCGGCCTGGGTTTCGAGAAAGGCGAAGGCGTCCATCAGCAACGCCGGCTGCTCCGCCGCGCCGCCGCCGAACGGCAACGGCCCGTTGCCGCCCCCAAATGGATTTTGGCCGCCGCGCCACAGCGACCACAGGTCGATCACGCACATCGTTTCCGCATCGACGAGATGCGAGGGATGCACGCGAATTTCCGGCCAGCCGATATCGGGCAGCGCGATGTAGTCGCGCGGCTCCGGATTGTCCGGCGTCGCGTCTTCTAGGTGCTGGAAGTCCCGCCAGCGGAGTCGCCAGGCGCAGGCGAGACTGAGGCTTTTTTTTGCGCTTTATCCAGCGCCATCATCGCTTCGGCCTTCGCGCCGATGGCGGGCAGATCGCTTTCCGGAATCCGAGCAAGGCTGTCTTCCGACAAAAGCGCGTCCGGCCCCTTGGAGCATTCGCCTTCGATTCCGCTCCACGACACCATGAAGAGCTGCGCCGCCACGATGCCGCGAATGAGCGGGAAGGCGTCCTCGTCGGCCACCATCGCGGCGAAACCCGGATCGGCGTCGATCAGGATGCGCTGCGTGTTGGCAAGGCCGTTCGCGCCTTCGACGATGGCGAGCTGGCGGGTGCGGAATTCCTCCAGCAGCGCCGGTTCGGCCGTGCCGGTTTCCAGCGCGTCGAACTTGCCGTTGCCCGCATCGGTCCAGAATTCGAGGATGCGCGTGCGCTGCGCATCGACGGCGGCGGTGAGGGCGTCTCTCGCCTCATTTTTTTGCGCTACCGCTTCGCTGCTTGAGCGCGAGGGCTCGCCACTCCCGAACACCTTCTCGATGCTGGCGCGCATCGCGCCCAGCATCGGGATGGTGCCGTAATGACGGCCGCCCGCTTCCGCGATCATGCGGCGGAAGCGGATGCGGCCGATGGTGGTGGGCGTGGCGAGCTTGTAGACGCGCGCGGACGCAAGGTTCTCGTCGAGCGCGAGCGTCTGCGGCTCGCCCGGCTTGCACAGCAGCGACATCAGAACACCGCGATGTAGATCGGGCCGACCACCTGGAAGGGCAGCTGCTCGGTTTCGCGGCCGTTCGTGTTGCCGGGCTGGTTGCCGGTGTAGAGCAGCGACGGGATGAAGATGCTCACCATCTTGCCCGACGCCGAACCCCAGCACAGCCACAGGGGCTTCGTCGTGCCCGCGATCCAGTCGGCGAAAGCGTTGCGCGTCGCCGCCAGCGTCAGCGGCGGGGTGATGGTGCCGGTGATGGTGCGCGTGGTGATCTCGGCGGGGCCGGTGCCGAACTGGGCGGCCGGATCGTCGAACATCTGGATGCCGTTGCCGGCGCGCAGCGTGAAGTTGTTGATCTTCACCGCGTCGCCGCCCAGCCAGGTCTGCGCGCCCATATAGGATTCGGGGTCCGCGCCGGTATAGGTGGCATCGCCCGGATCGGACACATCGTCCGGCACCGCGGGCAACAGGCCCTGGAAGGTGAAGGCGATCTCCACCGGCTGCTTGGGCGTGAGCGCGATGGAATAATCGCCCATGGAGTCGAACTGGCGGCGGCGCAGCGCGTTGCCCGCGGTCTCCGCATTGCGCAGATACTGCACCAGCGTGAGGTTCTTCTGGCCCTGCGTGATCGGCGCGTAGCGCGCATTCGCGGCGATGGTGTAGGTCGAGGTGGAATCCGGCGCGGTGTCCCAATCGGGATAAACGCTCGCCACCTTGCTGGTGCCGACATAGCCGGAGATCACGCGCGTCTGCCCGTCGCCGGTGCCGCCGTCGATCGTGATCGGCATGCCGATGTAAGCGTCGTCGGTGGACGAGGAGCCAGACGATGCCAGCGTGATCGTGCCCGTGTCGCCGTCCTGCGCCGTGCCGGTGACGGCGGAGGCGGTGAGAACGGCCTGCATCGCGCAGCCGAGCAAATGCTTGCCCCAGTCGGGCGCGGTGCCCGCGGTGCCTGCGCCGGTCATCCAGCATTTCAGCGGCAGCGACATGGAGCCGCCATTGCTGATCGGCTCGGAGGCGTCGATCTCGCCCTTCAGATAGCCCGACTGCGAGCTCTGCATGTTGGCCTGCGGCGTGGCCTCGTCGCGCACGCGCACGGCATCGGAGCCGACGGTGGGCGTTTCCTCGGTGCCCTGCGCGGCCTGCGCCTTCGCGAGCACGATGACGTTGCGGGTGTAAAAGCGTTCGGTCATGGCGGTTTTCCTTGTTTGTGTGCGCTATCGGCTATCGCCTGCTGGGGCGCGAGGTTTTCGGTTTGCGCTATCGCCTATCGGCTGCTTGAGCGCGATTACTTGCCGTCGGCGGGTTTCAGGGTGGGCTTGGAAATGTCTTCCGCCGAAAGGCCGACGCCCGGCGCTTTCGCGTCGGCGAGGATCTTCGGCTGCGTTTTCGCGGCGGCGGCGCGGCGGCTGGCGACTTCCGCTTCCATCTGTTCGAAGGTGAATTCGCCGCCCATGCGGTGATGGGAGATTTTCTTGGGTGCAGGCATGACACGTCCTTTCTTGTGTGTGCGCCAGTCAGTTCGCGAAGGTGTAGGGATCGCCTTCCTTCGTGGCGTAGGTGACGGTGAAGGCGAGCATGAAGCCCTCGATCTCCGATGAATCGATGCCGATGCCGATCCAGTCGTCGGCATCGCCGGGCTGCACGTCGGAGGCGAGGCCGTTCAGCGTGCGATCCGCGAACATGGCCGCGGCGATCTTCGCGCGCAGATCGTTGGCGGCGGCTTCGGCGCTTTCGCCCGAGCCTTTCACGGCCGCCTGGATGAGCAGCGTCAGCTGGTAGCCGTCCTGACCGGTGAAATCGTTCGTCTCGGCTTGCGGGCCCTTGAACAGCAGCAGCAGCGCGTTCGTCGCCACGTCGTCATCGGTGACGGGCGTGCGCCGGTTGCGCTGCACCGTCACGCCGTCGATGGCCGACAGCGTCGTCTTGGCGCGCGCGAGAATCTGTTCGAGGCAGGCGATGGTCATGGCAAGGCCTTTCTCAGGCCGTCTTCTTCAGCGTCAGCGTCACGCTGGCATCGGATTCATCGGGCCGCGGCGTCTCGACGGTGTAGACATCGCTGCCGTCGGTGAGCGTGTCGCCGCGCGCTGCACGCGGCACGTCGGATTTCAGCGCCATCGCGGTGTAGTCGCGCGTCATCGCGCCGGTGTCGCCGAAGCCGCGCACCTGCCCGGCTTGCGAGAGCACCACGCGGATGGTTGTGCCCGCGCCTGTGCCGCCCGGCGTGTAGAGAACCGGGCGGGACAGGTTCGGATCGTTGACGAGCGCGGATGCGCCGTCGTCGAAGGCCGTCACTTAGGAGTCGGCCGCGATCGCCGCGGCGAGCGCCGCATCGGCGAGGCCCGGCATCAGGTGCACATTGCCGACGGCGTCGGCGGACTGCGCGGCGGCGGCGGCCTTACCGGCCAGCGTGTTGCTGGTGGCGGTTTTCGTCCAATACTTGTTGGAATTGTCCCAGTAGAGGACGTCGCCCTGCGACCAGCTTTCGCCGGTGTGCTTGACGAGCGAATAGACGCCTTCGAGCTGGCCTTCCAGATCGGTGTCGCCGCTGGTGGCATCGCTGGACGCGACGCCGACATAGGCGCCGACCTTGAAGGTATCGCCTGCCGAAAGGTCGTAAGGCGCGGTGAACGTCAGCCCCTTGCCGGGCTGGACAAAGTTTTTCATGGGAGTCTCCGTGAGCCGGGGTTCCGGCATTGGCTTGAGGGGGAAAGCAAACAGGCGCCGGACTTCTCCGGCGCCTGCTGTCATGGAAAGCGCGGGTTACGCGCCGGCGTTGCGATAGCCGCCGCGATAGTCGATCGCCGCGGCGTAGAAGTCCTCCGTCAGACGGAACGACGTGCCGTCGACGTTGAACTGCTCCTGCACCATCAGGCGCGGCCCCGGCGAGGAGGCGAGATAGCCGAACGACCACACCGGCAGCACGGCCGGATCGGCATAGAGTTCCCACGCATTGCCGCTCAGCGCCGCGTCGGCGACGACTTCGAGCTGGCCCGAGAACGGGTTCACCGCCGAATTGATCACCGGCTGCACCGTGGCGACATATTGCTGGGCGATGGTTTCCTTGTCCGGCGAGACGAGCAGCGTTTTCGCGGCGGCGTTGATCGGGTTGCCGTCGAGATTGGTCTGCTTGCGGATCGCCGCGCGGCCCACGCCCAGGCTGTCGACGCTGATCGCCGCGCCCGAAGAGGTGTAGTTCTTGTGGTTCGCCGCCTGGAAGACGGTGTAAGTGTCCTTCAGCGTCGGTCCGAGGCCACTGTTGGAGTTCTTCACCGAGTAGAACAGCGCGTTCTCGAACGCCGAGACCGTGTAGCCGATGCCGCCGAACACGTCGTCGAAGGCGCCGAGATCGTCGTTGATAATGGCCTGGCGGCTCAGCGACACGATGCGGCCGTAAGAGCCGAGCGTGACCTGTTCCTTGCCTTCGTTGATCGTGCCCGACTTGATCTCGCCGTTCTCGCCATAGGGCAGCAAGGTCGGAAAATCGCCGATGCGCAGCAAGTTCGTGGCCTTGAAGTCGTTGAGGTCACGCTGACGCGCGATCTTGCGGAAGGTCGGGGTTGCCGCGGCGTAGCGCGCGAGCATGATCTTGTTCGACGCCGCTTCCAGAATGTACGGGAAGTCCGACGACGTGTGCGCGGCGCGCAGGATCATGGTCGGATCACGTTCCGAACGGCTGAGACGGTCGCCAAGGCGGGCCACCGCGATGTCGAGCAGGCGCATGCCCATGAATTCGCGGGCCGCATCGGACGGCGTGGTGCGCAGGGACCGCGCGGACAGCGCCTCGACGATGGCGTCGCGGCTCTTCTCATGCGCTTCGGTGCCGACGCGCGCGGCGCTGTGCGCGGCGAGCGCGGGCTTGGAGCCGCGCTTGGACATCTCTTCGAGGATGTGGTTGCCGGCATGTTCGGCGGCAACGCCACGCTCGATCAGGTCGTTGGCGATGGTCTCCGCATCGGCGGCGTCGAAACCGGCGAGCGCGACGCGCTTGCGGATGTCGGCGCAGCGGGCGCGTTCGGCGACGATGGCGTCGTTCACCAGCTTGCCGGTGTCCGGCTGGGCGACAGGCTGTGCGGGAGCGGCGCGCGTCTCTTCGACGTGTTCCGCGCCTTCCTTCTTCTTCGGATCCATTTCATTCTCCTTCAGGGTTGAAGCGGGCGCGTCCCGCTGGACGAATTCGCAGGCGAATTTCTGTTGCTGATCGGCGGCACGGACGCCTGCGCCCGCGTCGGCCGGAACGGTGACGAGCGAAACTTCCATCGGCTGCCAGTCGACGGCGCGATAGACATCCAGGCCGTCGCCCTGGTTGTCGGTGATCTCGTATTTGCGGACCATGTAGCCCACCGAGACGTTGCGGATGATGCCGTCGGCGACCTTCTGGAAGATCGTGTCGGCCTCGGCGTCGACGCCGGCTTTCGGGAAGCGCACTTCGGTGTAGCCGTTGCCCTTGTCGATCCATGCGCGTTCCACCACGCCGATCTGGCTGGAAAGATCGTACATGTTGTGGCTGTTGAGCAGCGGCGCGCCGCCGTTAAGGCGCGACAGGTCGCAGGCCTTGTCGCTGACATCGAGATTCTCGATGTAGCGCGTGCCCTTCCACCAATCGTAGCGCGTCACGTCCGCGCCGGTGGTGAAGCACAGCACGGCGGTGCGCTTCTCCGCGTCCACCGAGGTGACGGGCGCGGTGCGCGTCTGCATGGGAAGTTCGGCGCGGCGGATTTGCTCCGCCGCGTTTGCGGGTTTCTTCATCGTGGATTCTCCTAGTTGGCCGGCTTGGCCGCCGCTTGCGGGCTGGGCGTGGACGTGCGGCCCACCTTGCGCGGATCGATGTCGCTGGTGAGGTCGTTGTCGTCGAGCAGCTTGTTGAGCTGGGCCGCGCCGTCGATGATGTCGAGCGGGTCTTCGCCGCTGAACTCGGCGATCACGTCCAGCGGATCGCGCAGCAGCGCGCGGGCGGCATCCTTTGCCGCTTCCACGTCGTCGATCGGCGACAGCATGCGGTCGCGCGGATAGATCCAGCGGTCGGCCCAGGGATCGCCGAACTTGCGATAGCCCGCGATGGCGGCGATGCGCCCGACGCGGCGCCACGATTTGCGCAGCATCATCGGCAGGAACACATGCTCGCGCCAGTGATCGCGCACGTCGAGGAAATCGTTCACGCCGATGCGGATCGACGAGAAGTTCACGCCGGTGAGATCGCCGGTCATCTGCTCATAGGTCATGCCGATGCCGGCGGCGACGGCGCGCAATTCGAAGCGCAACGTGTCGGCGAGGCTTTCGACCCGTGGCGGCGTCGAGAAGCTGACGTCTTCGCCCGCCTTCATGTCGTAGATCGCGCCGGGGCTGACGTTCTGGATCGTGTTGCCCTTGGCATCGGTGCTGGTGTCGCGCGTCATCGGCGAGGCGGCATTGCCTTGCGGCGGGCGGCGGAAGACGGCGAAACAGGCCGCGATCTTGCGGCGCATCATCTCGGCGTCCTTGTAATCCTCGATGTCGCGCAGCGAGAGCGCGGAGGCCGCGAACATCGACACGCCGCGCGCCTGCCCGGGGCGCAGCTGGTCGAGCACATGATCGCATTCGCTGGCGGGCACGAAGCTGGAGGCGGCGACGCGGCGCGTGAACGCCGCAAGGGACTCGCCGGGATGCTCCGGATAAAGCCAGTAGCCCACGCGGCGGCCGAAGGCGTCGTATTGCACGCCCTGGATGATGGCGCCGCCATCGGCGATGGTTTCGTTCTTGTCGTTGTCGAGGAAGTCCGGCTCCAGGATGGAGCATTGCAGCGGGAACACGCTGCCCGCCGCTTTCGGCGGCACCGTCCAGCGCACCAGGAATTCGCCGCATTCGATGAAACAGCGCGCGGCGACATGCTGCTGCGCGTAGAAATCGGTGAGGCCTTCGACGTCGGAATGATCGGCGAAGCGGTCCCAGATGTCTTTCGCCGCGGCGCGCTGCTTTGCGTCTTCCACCGCAAGGCGCGGGAAGATGCCCTTGCCCACGATCTTGGCGGCCAGCTTGCGCGGCGCCGTGGCGGCGTGCGGGTTGTTGCGCACAAGATCGCGCCCGCGGTCGCGGATGCGCGCCACGGCGCCCGCGATTTCCGCGTTCGGCCCGGTGGACGGCGCGTTCCATTTGCCGGTGCGCCGGTCGCGCGACGCCGCGTCGTATTTGCGGCTCTGCATCGCTTCGTTGGCCGCGAGCACCGCCCGGAAATAGGCGCGCTTTGCGGCCCATTCCGGCGAGATCGCGGCGATGCTGTGTTCGAAGAGGTTCATGCGCAATCGCCCCGATCGAAGCTGGCGTAAGAGATCGACGGCGTGGAAGCCGCCTGGTCGACGTCGTTCTGCATGAGCGCCAGCACGCTCTGCATCTCGCCGATGTCGCGATAGGTCACGCCGCGCCCGTCGGCATAGGTGACGGACTTCACGCCCGACTTCATCGCGGCTTTCAGCGTGTCGATGTCGGATTGCGTGAAGGCCATCTTCATCCTCAAGCCAAAAAAATCCCGGCGGTGTTCGCCGCCGGGAAGTTGGGAGCACATTCACACATCAGGCACGGCGATGTTCGCAGCGTCGCCGTCACGCCGGGTCACGCGATGCGACCGAACCAAGGGAGGAACGGAACATCGCGGGCGAAGCGGAAAATCTGTTAGGCTGCCGGGCCGATGACGGCGAGAGACAGCATGGTCAAGAAAAACGAAACGCGCGGCAGGCGGACACCGCCGCCGGTCAAGCCCCGGCGGCTTTCGCCAGCCGAGCTTCGCGATCTGCGTGCCGACAAGCAGCGCGTGTCGGACATCGTTCGGGCGCGCCTTGCCGCGCGCCAGAAAGAGAAATGAGCGCTCTACTTCTTGTCTGTCCTCGAATGTTCGCTACGCGAGTTTAACCTCGCGGCCATTCTTGGCGCCGCAGCGGTGAACCTTCCTGCGAATTTGCCCTGCCAGAGGGGAAGCGTCGTCGCCACGAACGCACATCGGAAGGTTCGCCGCTACGGCGCGATCAAAGTATTCGACATGATGCTGGTCTCACTTCTGCTGTGCTAGCGCGACAAACTCGAAGACGCCTGAAGCGAACAGATAGAATGCGGCTATACCGATCACCAGCGCAGCCCACGCTGTAACTGTTGTGGCCCAGCTGAGACGCCGCCATCGACTTTTTGCACGAATGTGCGCGGGATCTTTGTCATATTCCTTGCCGGCATACAGGGCGCTTAACTCGATTCCTCTTTGACGCGAATAGCTTCGACGCGCTTCGCCAAGCAGCGAATAATTGAAGTATGCCATGACGACAGCAGCGCAGGCTAAAACCAATCCCCAAACGAAGGGTACCGAATGTAGCGGTATCTGAGAGCGCGCATTCTTGCTGAGCCATTGCATAAGGGGCGGAATCGCAAGCAAAGCACCGCCGTTGAGCAGGATCGCAGATTGCAGCGCGAGCTTTCCAAAGTCCGCCGCTATCTTCTCTGCGTCCCAAGCCAACTGATCTTGAACTACGATTTCCGCGTTCCATTGCTGCATGTGGGCGTTCCAACGCGACATCGTGATATCATGTGCGTCTTTCGCGCCAATTTCGTCAGCCATGGCGTGCGCCCTCAAGTCCCTCCAAAAGAATAACCGTCGGCGCTTTCCGAATCTACCCAAAGATCAGCCAGAACACGGCCGCCATGAAGAGCGCGAAGCCCAGGATGACGCAGGCGCAACCGGCCACGACGATGCCGACGCCGCCGTCACCGGAATTGTTGCCGATCAAGAGCGCGCGGACACCGAAACCCAACAGCGCCAATGCGATCAGCGCAATGAAAACGATCAGCGCGAGCGAGAACATCAGCGTGTGATGTGCTTCACCGCCCACATGACGGCTTCTTCGATCTTCGTTTTTGCTATCGACAATTCGCGGCTTTCGCCAACGCTTGCGACAAGTTCGTGCAGCGCAAGGCCCATGTCCTTGATCTTCTGCATCGCTTCCTTCTCGCCATCGCTCAGAACGCGATATTGATGGCGCATCGTGTTGTTTACGGTGCGCTCGTCGGATTTGCTGTCTACGTTTTCCATGTCTCTCACTTCCACAAATCGCGGGCGCCGCCGTTCCAGTAATCGGCGGCAGCGTCGTCTTGCGCCGCTTGTTGCGGCGCGGGTTTCGGTAGCGCGGGCGTTTCTTCCACCGCCGGCGGGGTCCACAGCGCGGCGAGGTCGCGCTGCACGTCTTCGGGCCTGGCGCCGCGTTCGGCGGCGAGGCGGGCCCATTGCTCCGGCGTCATGCCGTCGCTCAAATGATGCGCGAGCGCGCGGTTGTAGACCGCGATGTCGTGCGCTTCGTTGCGCGCCTGCGTTTTCACCCACACCAGCTCGATCGCGCCGGAGCGCGTCTTGCGTTCGATCACCTGCTCGGCGGTGAGCTGCTGCAAATAGGGCTGATCGCAGGCATCGCCGTAAAACGCGGTGCCCGGCGGCCATGCGCCGGTTTCCTTGTCGGGCCCGCGGATCAGCTTGCCGATCGACGAATAGAGTTCGGACTTGAGGCCGAAGGTGCCGACCGGCCACAACAGCACGGTGCCGAGCTTGCGGCCTTCATAGTCCACGTCCTTCTTGGCGGGCGTGCCGAGCGCGGGCAGTTTCCAGCCGTCGCGACCGTCCAGCGCGAAGACGCGGCCCGAGGCCGCATGCATGCGCACCCAGGCATAGACGCGCTGGCTGAGATAGCCCGAATCCACGCCGAAGGCTTCGAGCTTCCACGGCTTGCCGTAAACGTCCGTATACGCCTTATCGAGGACGGCGTTCAGTTCGCGCCACGTCTCCAGGCTGTTGGGATCGCCCTCGACGATGCCCTTGTCGATCAGCCAGCTGGTGAGGCCGATGCCCCACGCATAGACCGCCCATTCGATGCGGTCGCCCTGCACGTCGGCCGCGCCGGTGAGGAAGAGCGCGCCGCGCGGAATGCGGCGCCATTCGTATTTCGCGCGCCGTTCGAACAATCGCTCGTGATCGGGCGCTTCGCCCTGCGCTTCCCACGCATCGCCCAGCACCTGCTGGGTGAACACCTTCAGCTTCTCGTCGTTGTCCTGCGCCTCGCGCCATTGCTTGACGATGCGGCTCCACGACTTGGTGGAGGAGTAGAGGCCATTGATCTCGAAACCGGGCTGGCGGCCGTCGATCAGCACATCCGGCTTTATGCGGTCGCCGAGCCTTTCCAGATCCTCGGGCGCGACGAACTTGCCGGGCACGTTGTCGCCCGGGCATGTCTTGATCCAGATGCCGCGCGCGCGCATCGCGGGCTTGGAGGTCTCCTCGATGACGCAACCGTTCGGGTTGCAGATGTAAACCGGCGTGAGCGCGTCCTTGTCGAGGCGCTCCCACGCGAAAGGCTGGTACGATCCGCAATGCGGGCATGGCATGTAGCGCACGCGCATGTCGGAGACGTCGTATTTCGCGGTGACGCGGCACTGGCCCTTGATGCCGGGCGTGGAGATGTAGGCGATCTTCTCGCGCCCTTCCCAGCCTTGCGTGCGCTCGATGGCGAGATCCACCGGATCGCCGCGGCCGTCCACATCGGCGGGATATTCGCTCACTTCCTCCAGCACCAGGCGGCGCGCGGTGATCATCTGTAACCCGCTCGACGCATTGGCGCCCGCCAGCTGCAGGAAGCCACCGGCGAAGCGCTTGAACGTGGTGGTCGATGCGTCCTCGTCGCGCGACTTGACCGTCTTGACCGCCCTTTTCAGCGCGGGTGTGACGTCGATCGCCGGCTGCAGCTTGAGCCGGACGTATTTTTTCATTTCCTCCGTGGTCGGCAGCACCACCAGGATGGGCGACGGATCGTCGGTGATCGCGTAGCCGAGCATGTTCAGCCCGGCTTCGGACGCGCCGACCTGTGCGGATTTCTTCAGCACCACCTCGCGCGCCGGATGATGCGGCCCGAGGCAGTCCATCACCTCGACCATTTCGGGCACGTATTCGTTCGACCACTTGCCCGGCAGCGGCGAGCCGGACTCGCGCGCGACGTAACGCTCCTCGTCGGCCCATTGCGACACGCTGCGGCGGCGCTTGGGCTTCAGCGCGCGGGCGAGGGCTGCGGCCAGAACCGGGCGCGCGGGCGCCAGGCCCTCAATCGCCGGCGGCATCGCCGATTTCCTTCGCGAGCTCCTCGCTGAGCTTGGCGAGGAGGTCTTCGTCGGCCTGCGTGCCGATCTGTTCGATCTGCGCGGGCGCAAGGCCAATGAACTTCGGCGCCAGAAGGCGCCAGCGTTCGATCATCGCGTCGCGCAGCTTGCGACCGAAGGCTTCGAGCGAGGCCTCGACGTCGTTGCGGGCGAGAATGTTGCCGAGCTTCTCCTCGAGCTCGATCTGCGCCATGCGCGCCTTGGCCGCTTCGTGCGTGGAGCGGTGCGCCTGGTAGCCGGTGGCGGCGGGCGATGTGTCGCTCGCTTGCGCCGGCGCGGTGCTGCGCTGCTGCGCGGGATCGAGATTGCCTGCGCGCGCGGCGCGGGCCTCTTTCAGCGACACCATCGGGCGCTTGTCGGTGCCACGGTTCGGAATCGTGCCGTTCTTCACCTGACGGCTGACCGTGCTCTTGTTCACGCCGAGCGCCGAAGCCGCGGCGCTGATCGTAACGACGTCGCGCAACGCAGGTTTTTCCAGCGCGAGCGCGCCGTTTTCCTCCATCTGTTGCATCGTTGCGTTGCGTCCGTTGCGGCGTTGCACCGCTTCGCAACATCGCCACTAGCGAAGTCCCGCGCGCTGGACGCCCGTATTGGTTCAACTCCAGGAAGGACCCGCGAGGGGGTAGCGGATCGCATCAACCGGCAAATTTGCCGGATGCTTCCCCGCACCACCGCGATCCTTGCTATGGAAACCGGCGCGCTCAGCGCAGCCGTGAAAAGCAAAGCGCCCGACGATCTTTCGACCGCCGGGCGCATTACACCATCCGCAACTAAGTCAACGATTCGGGCCGTTCAGTCAACCGCCCATGGACACTCCGCGGGCAATTCCGCCGACAATTCGTGCGCCACCAACGCCCCGCCCACAGACAGCGCGCGATGCACATTGCGCAGCGCCGCCCGCCACCGCCCATACACGCGACGCCGCTCCGCCACGATCTCCGGCAGATCGCCGCGAAACGCGAACATCTGAAACTCCGAGATGTATCGCCGCCCGCGCCGCGTCAGCACCGGCTTGCCGTCCGCGTCATACACCGCCGTTCCCACGACATCGCCCGGCTCCACCCACACCTGCGGCGACGGCGTCCAGTCCGGACATCCGTTCGACAGCGCATGCACGCGCACCAGCCGCGCGATCGCACCCTGCGCATCCACCGCATCCATCACCGCATAGGCATCGCGCGGCGCTTCGAAGCCGAGATTGACGCCGCCGCCCGATCCGCCGCCCAGCGCCAAGGTCGAGTCGCGCCCGCTTGTTCGCAGGTTCACGCGCATCACCGTGCCGAACCCATACGGCCGCGCCAGATGCACGCGCTCGCGCCCATACGCCCAATGCAGCAGCCACTGCACACTGACAACCTTCCGGTTCTTTCCTTCCAAGGGACAAAGGGATGATACAGACCCCTTCGCGCCCGCGCGCCCCCGCACATGCAAGGATACAGGATCGGCACTGTCCCTCCCTGAAACGCTACCCTCTTTCACCGCCGCCATTTTCACCTCCGAAACCGGCAGGGACGATCAGGGACGAAGGGACGATGACAGCCGCCGCCTTGTATGAGTCGCGCGCGCACACACAAGAAACGACTCGCGAACGCCCGCGCCATCAAGGCCCGGATCGTCCCTTCGTCCCTGACCCTCCCTGACTTCATCCCTGCCCCAAATCCACCGGGTCCGCATTGATGTGCAGCCCGATATAGATCTTGTTGCCGTTGCTCTTGCGCCGCTGGATGCCCATGCCGGTGAGCTTGGAGCCGAAGGCCTTGCCGCCCATCGGGTCGAGGCCTTCCTCCTTGCACCATTCCACATAGGCTTCGCGCAGCCGCTTCGCCGTCACTTCGAACGGCTTGTCCGTCGCCGGATTGATCGACTCCGGGCACACCTCGCAGCGCGCTTTCAGGAACTCGCCCACCGGGTCCTGGTCGGCGCGATAATCCTCCACCGCGTCCTTGATCTTCTGCGGCAGCGCCAGCCCGCGCACGCGCCACTCCTCGGCGCCGGTGAGCAGCCATTGCAGAATGCCGTCGCGCTCGGCCCACAGCTTTTCTTCGAGGCCCGGATCGATCTCGCTTTCGGGGATCTGCGCGGTGAAGGGAATGAGCGCGATGCGCGACCAGATGCCCTTGTCGGTGCCGCGAATGGTGGGCCGATGGTTCGTCGCGATCATCATCTTGAACTGCGGCCGGAATTCGAAGAAGCCCTTGTTCAGATGGCGCACCTTCATCGCGAATTCGCCGCCGGTGATTTCCTTGATGCGAGATTCATCCAGCCTTCCGCCCTCCGGCGGCTCCGACACGGTGACAAGCCGCACGCCGGGCAGATCGGCCAGATCGGGCGAGGCTTCGCTGCCGCTCGCCCCTTCACGCTTGGCAAGGATCGATGCCGCCGGTAGCGATGTCGCGTAATCGGCCAGGATGCGGCGCATGATGTTCATGAACACGGTTTTGCCGTTGCGCCCAAGGCCATAAAGGATCAGCAGCAGATGCGCGTTGGTCTCGCCGGTCAGGCAATAGCCCATGAAGCGCTGCACGAAATCGCGGATCTCCGCATCGGGCAGGACGCGCGCGATGAAACCATCCCAGCGGTCGCGCCGCGCGCGCGTGTCGAAGCCCGCGCCCAGAATGCGCGTGATGCGATCCTCGCGCCGGCTCTTTCGCAATTCCGCATGCTGGCCCAGCTCGATGGTGCCGTTCTGCGCCACGACCAGAAACGGTTCGGCGTCGAGGCTGTCGATCGGCTGCGAAAGATAAGGCTCCGCCGCCGCCATCATGCCGTTGATGCGCGCGGTGTTTCCGCTCTGCACGCCCCACGCCCACAGCTTGCCCGCCACTTCGGCATATTCCGGTTTCTTTTCTTTCAGCGCCCGGAACTCGCCGCGGATCGCCTTGCTCAGCAAATGCCCGCGCTTGGTGAATTCGCCATCGCCGCGCTCGCGGTCCCAGCGCGCGCCGTCCCACGCGAACCATCCGACATTCTTCACGAACATCAGGTCTTCGCCGTAGCGGCGGATCAGCCGGTTCGCATTGCCGAAATCGTTCATCGGCTGGAAGGCGAGCGCCAGGTCGAGATCGACATCGCCCTCGCCCGCATCCTCGGGCGCGATCAGCGGCTCGGCGGCCTTGCGCTTCCTGCGCCCGCCACCGTCCTGCTCCAGCTCACCCGCAAACGGATCGTCTATCTCTTCCGACATAAAATCTCAGAGTGGCCAAACAATTTTGTCGTCCGGCTTTCCGCCGGCGGCGATGTGGGCTTCGAAGCGCTGCACGAAATCGCGATAAGCGTCCGGATCGTCGTCGCGAACGCCGTCTTCAACTTCGTAGCTCTCTTTCACGTCCGACCATGTGTAGGCATGTTCGGCGCAGAACAGCGGCTCGCCGTCGACGCAGCGGTGCCCCATGTCGCCCTCAAGCAAGATGGCGTCGCACTCTTCGCACTTGCCGACATAGTCGCTGAAATTGTCCTTGAGCGACTCCATCGCGCTTTCGACGGCCATGCTCTGATCAAGCATTGTGTCGGCAGGAACGCATTTATCCAGTTCGGCAAGGGCCATGAGCGCGCTTCGCAATCTCTCGCGGCGCATCGCATTTCTTTTTTTCTCTTTGATCGTCATCCCAGCCTCCCAAAAATCATTCCAGCACCGCTCTCAGTCCGGGCTCGAGATCGACGGCGCGTTGCCACGCGGCATCGGCGAGGCGCTTCACATCGGCGCGCGCCATCCCGAGGCGAGTGCCGTCATCGGCGCACCAGCAGCCTTCGGCGCGCATGCCGCGCAGGATGTCGTTCGCGAGCAGTTCGATCTTGTCCGCATCCGAAAGCCGCGCGACGCGTACCCGATGCGCAACGGACGCAAGCTCGCGCGCATCGCGCCACGCCCGCGGCCCCTCTGCCACATCGTGCCCCGCGTAACTCATCCGCCGCGCTCCTGCAGAAGGATGCGCGCATACAGCGCCTCGAAGCCGGGAATGAGAATGTGATCCGGCGCGTCCACGTGATTGATCGGAAACCCCGCGGCGATTTCGTGCAGCACGTCGCAGGGCAGCTTCGACATCGGCATGTAGTCCGACACCTCGCCATTGTCCCGATAGGTCCTGATGCGCGGCTCCTTCATGCCGCCCTCCGCAATGCGCCCGCGAGCGGTATGCCCAGTTCTTTCGCCAGCCGCCGCTGCAGCAATTCCATCCCCGCCCGGACCATGCGCACGTCGTCGTCGAGGGTCCGGTTCTTTACCTTCTCCTTCGCGCGCCAGAAGCGCATCTCGATGGCGTGACAAACCTTCCCCTGCCGCTGCCCTTTCAGCCGCGCCTCCGCCTGGCAGATGCAGCACAGCGCATTGGGCTTGCGCCGCACGCGCGCGCGGCGTGAAACATCAGGTTTCACGGGAAACGCTTTGCTCATTCTGGTATCGCCCATGCCAGTGCGAGGAGAGCGAGCGACACCATGTCGGCGACGACTTCCGCATCGCTCTGCGGAATCCAGTTCCAACCGAAATAGGCTGTCTCGATGGTCCCGAAGAGAACCGCGATAATCCAGATCCTGGTGTTCATCCGTCGCCCTCCACTTCATTCCCCCAACTGTCCCAGCCCTTGCGCGCCGCGCGCGCGTTAAGCTCGATCTTCGGAAGGTTCGGGTAGTGCCGCTCGATCCACTCGTGGATGTCGGCGGGCTTTGCCGAATGCCTGCCGCGCGCAGATTTGGCGACCTTCGGCCGCGCGGCGAAGAACACGCTCTCGCCCTGCGTCCCCGGCGCGGGGCACGGCACGTTTCCGCGCGTGCCGATCAGCACCAGCTCGTCGCGATCCAGATTCCAGTAGCCGGTGCCCGCAGACCCGACCTGTTCGAAGGTACGCGGCCCGGTGGGCTTGCCGTGCACAAGGATGGACGTGCCTTTCTTCGGCACCAGTTCCCGCCGCGTGGTTTCGACGATGTCCTTCACCCACACGAAGTAGGACTTGTATTCGAAGCCCCACGCTTCCAGCACGCGCAGCCCGCGCGCCAAATCGGTGGTCCACAGAATCAACAGGCAATCGTCGGCGGCGATGCTGGCCAAATCGCGCGCGGCGATCTCCGCCTCGCTGCTCGTCGGGTAATGGTTCGAAGCCGCGCGATCCGAGCCGGTGTCCGCGCTGTAGGCTTCGAATTCCCACTCCGGATCGGCGAGTATCACGCCGTATTTCTTCTTCGGCAGCGCGCGTTGCTTTTGCGCCAGCGCCTTTTCCTTTTCCGCCCGCGCCTCGCGCTTGACGACATTGCGCACCACGTTGGCGTGGCCCGCCGCCGCTTCCTGCGCGATCTTCTTCTGCAGCGCGGGCGCGAGCTGCGCGGCCTTCGCCGCCAACGACACCGCCATCGTCCCGCCCGTCACCGCCGCGATCAGCGCCGCATCGCCTTTTTCGCGCACCACCCTGGCATCGCGCAGCGAACGCTCCGACACCGCCAGCATCCCGGCCGCCTTCGCCTGCGTGACGCCCTTTTTGTCTTCGATGACATCCGCCGCTTTCTTCCGCGCCCCGCCATGCGGCAGGTTCGCGATCTCCGCCGCCACCATGGCGCGCTGGCTTTCGTCCAGGTGCCGGCGATGCACGTTGAGCGACACCACCCAGTCCAGCGGATCGCCCTCGGTCTTGGGATCGAACTTGCGAAAATGCGGCGAGCGCGTCTGCTCGGGCCGGATCAGCCCGGCAAGGATCGCCGCGCGATAGCGGTTGCGCCCGTCGAGGATCGCGCCCTCATGCAGCACGATCTTCTCGCGCAACCCATTGGCCGCCACGTCGGCGCAGAACGAAGCAAAGGCCGCGCTCTCCATCATCGGAAACAAATTCGCAAAGCGATGGAAGGGAAGAGTCATGCCGCCGCCTCGAACAGCGGGCCGTGCGAGCGCAGGCGCTCGGCGCAGGCCGGATTGATCCAGAGAACTTCGGTGCGTGGCCGCGCGCCGTCGGCGTGCGCGACGGTCTCCACGCGCGTCCAATCGCGCAGCGCTTCGTCATAGAGCGGCCACGGATAACCGGAGAGAACGACGAAGCCTTCCAGCGTGCGCAGATCCGCGAGCAGCTTTTCATGCTGCGCGTCTGACATCTCGTGGCGGTACGCCGCGACCTCTCCGCCACCGCGCCGTCGCGACTTGCGCGAGCGCGTGTCGTGGCCGTATGGCGGATCGTAGTAGTGCAGCGTTTCCGGCCCGTCATGCTGCCGCGAAACCGCTACCGCATCCTTGTTCTCCACCACCAGCCATTTCAGTCGCCGCGCGATCACTTCCAGGGCGCGCGGATAATTTGCCCAGTCATGCGCCGGCGTCGTTCCGCTGCGGCTGCTGTTGGCGCGGAAGCCGGTGCGCCAGTCGCCCGTGGCGCCATCGCTGCCGAAGCCCATGAAGCTGCGGATCAGAAGTCGCCGCGCACGCTCCACCGGATCGTCGCTTCGCTGATAGGCATCCTTGAACTCGTCGCGCGAGAACGGCGTCAGCGCCACTTGGGCGATAAGGTGCTGCGATTGCTCCGCATCGCGCAGCACGCGGAACAGGTTCACCACTTCACCGTCGAGATCGTTATAGACCTCGGCATAGGCGCGCGGCTTGCGCAGCAGCACCGACGCGCCGCCGCCGAACGGCTCGACGTAAACCCGGTGCGCCGGGAAATGCGAAATGATCCACGGGGCGAGCTTCCACTTGCCGCCATGCCACCGAACCGCAGGCCGCGAAGGTGCGCTCATGCCAGCACCTCCGGATTGTGCACCTTGATCGACACGCCGCGTTCCAGCGCCTGCTTGCGCGCGAGCGCATCGTCCATGCGCTCTTGGTCGCCGCGCGCCGCAGCGCGCTCATAGTCCCGCTCCGCGTCGCGATACTTCCGCGCAAACTCCCGATGCAGATTCCGCTCGCCGCTCATCGCCCCGCCATCGCCGCTTTTGGGATGTTCGCCGTGCGCTGCCCGGATGCGACCGCCGCTTCCACGATCTCGGCGAAGTTCTTCCACTCCGCGCCGCCGCGCAGGTGCTTGCGCTCGGCGGTCTTCATCAGCAGCGCGGCCATGTTGCCCGCCCGCGCCAGGTAGCCGCCGATCTTCGCCGCATCCCTGTTCCACTCCGGATGCTTCGGCGCGATCTCGCACAAGGCTTTCACGGCAACGCCCGGCAGCGATGCTTCGGCATCCGCGGCGCGCAGCACCATCAGCGCCGTCACCGTCGCCGCATGGCCGTGCCGCGTCAGGCATTGCCGGATCGCGAGCAGCGCCTGCGTCTCGCCCGGCTTCAGCTCGGGCTTGGGATAGGGCGCGATGCTGACGCCCGCTTCCGCGCAGGCGCGATATACGGCGAGCGCATCCTTGTCGCCGCCGGCGACAGCCGCGCGGAAGCTCTGCAGCGCGTGAATGCGGGTAACGTTGGCGTTGATGGCGTTGAATGCCCGCGCTTCGGCCTCGCGGCCACCTTTCAGGATCAGGCACGGCACATCGGAAAGACCGAGATTGAAGGCGGCGGTCGCGCGGTGCTGGCCATCGATGATGGCGAAGCGGTCCTTGCCGCGTTTCGCCACCACGCAGGCGCCGAACCGCTCCCACGAGAACTGTTCGATCATGCGCTTGATGTTGGCCTTGCCGGTTTTCAGGATCGCGCGCTGATAGGCCGGGTCGATGAAGAGATGCTTGAGCGGAAGCCATGCCAGCTCGCCACGCTCGCCGATGGTCTTCGCCCTTTCGGGTGCGCTGTCGAAGGTAAGACGCTGCAGCGGTTCCAGTTCGCTCATGCCGTGTCTCCGCTTGCCGCGATCGGGGCGGTGACGGTCTTGGGGCGCAGCAGGTTCAGCGCATCGCCGCGGCGGCCTTCCACCAGCGCCTGATACGCGCCGCGCATGATGGCTTCGAGGCCGCGCAGTTCGAGTTGCAGCGCGTCGATCTTCGCCTGTGCCGCTCTCGGCGCGATGGTGACGACATCGCTCATGCCGCGGCTCTTTTCGAATGCGCTACCGCTTCGCTGCTTGCGCGCGCCCGCGCGTCGGGCCCGCTCACGCGCGGCACGTCTCGCGCCACGTCGGGCTTTTTCAGTTCGGCGGCGAGCCATTGCGCCAGCGCCGCGCTGTCGGGGCAGACGATCTCGCCCACGCCGCGCGGCACCGCGCAGTCGAAGCGGCACACGCGCCATTCGAAGGCGCGCGGTTCCACCAGCAGCACGCCCGAAGGCAGGGCAAACAGTTCGGCTTCGTGGATCTGCGCCGCCAGATGCGACGGCGTGTCGGCGCAGAGCCCGCGCAGCCGCGCGAAATGCGCGTCCAGCCACGCCTTGCCGCTGCCGTACACGGTGAGGACATTTCCAGTGAAGTCGCCAATCGCTGCGGTGTAGCCGGTGAGCGACAGGGGGCGCGATCCGTCCAGCGGGATCGCGACGAGATCGGCGATGTTGTCCTCGAAGGCTTCGCCGAGCTCGAGCAGCGACAGCGTGCGGCTGCTGCGCACTTCCACCACGCAGGTGCCGTTGCGCACCAAGGTCTCGGCATTGCCGACCGGCACGATGATGGCGGGCTTGCCGGTTTCGGCGGCGAAGATGCCGCGTTCCTGCAGCGGAAAGCGCCACTGCCGCGACAGATGCATGGTGGCGCGGCCCAGGCGATGATCGCGCGCCGCCTTGTCCTTCGCCACGCGATAGGCCGGTTCTTCCACGATATGCGCGAAGCGCAGGCCCAGCGCATTGGCCGCCATCACCAGCGGCAGATCGTCGTGGGCCTCGGCGGCGATAGCGGCGGGATCGAGCCCCAGCGCGCGCACGATGGCTTCGCCGAAATCGCCGAGCCAGCGATAATCCTCGACGGCGCGGATCGTGAAGCGCGGCGCATCCGCGAAGCATGCTGCAGCGGGCGCGACGTCGGTGTCGAAGACCTCCGCGTTCATGCCCGCGCCTCGTGCCGTTCGTGTTCCTTGATCAGCTGTTCGAGCGCCGCTTCCACTTCGCGCAGCGCATCGCCGTCGTCGCGCCCGCGCCCGACGGCGGCGAGGTAGAGATCGAGGATCGCTTCCTGCTCGCGCCAGTCCGACAGGTCGATCTTCAGGATCGCCACCACCTTGCGCAGGATCTTGGTGTCGAAGCCGGTGCCCTTCGCTTCGCCGTAGACTTCCTTGATGTCGGCGGCGAGCGCGGCCTTTTCTTCCTCGAGCCGCTGGATGCGCTCGATGAAGCTGCGCAGATGTTCTTTCGCAAAACCGGATCGCGCCATCGCTCAATCCTTCTCCACGTAATAGGGCTTGAAGTTCTTCAGCAGCTTTTCGCGGCGGCGCTTCAGCGCGCGGTCGCGCACCGCATCGCGCGTGCGGCCCAGGGCATCGAGCGCGTCCTTCACCTTCCGGCGGGCGCGGTCCTCGGCGCGTTCATCGTGAATGTGCCGGCGCCCGCTCATAACGCCTCCGGCGGCGGCGCTTTCGCCGCGCGCGCGGCGGCGCGCAGGCCCAGCAGCGCGCGTATGCTTTCGGCTTCCAGCAAGGTGGAGGCGATGCGCAAGGACGCCGCCTGCATCGCCAGCGCGGCGGCATAATCCTTCCCGTGATCGTTGCCCGCTGCCTCGCGGCACACGCGCTTGGCATGCCCGACAAGTTCGGAAACCGCGTTGGTCTTTTGAGGTTTGTCTCTCATGCGGCACCACGCACGAGCTGCTCGGGCAGGAAGAAGAAATCATGCGGCCACAGGTCGATGCCTTCGGCGCGCGCGCAGGTGAGAATGGTGTGGGCGTCTTCGATCGGGATGTTGCCGCCCTTGCCGCCCTTCGCCGCCGGCTGCTCCCAGCGATAGATCACGCTGCGGTGCTTGCCGGTCCACGCCGCGATGGCGCGGACGCCGCGCGCGAAGCTGCCCTTGCCGCATTTGGTGATGACGCGGCGGGCGGGAGAATCGGTGGCGGAAGCAACGCTCGACATGTCGCGAGCGTTGCGACAATCGCGACACTCCGTCAAGCAGTTTCGCTACAATCGCGACAACTGCCCGTAAATCCGCGACAAAGGCGACAAACAGAGACCTTTGCCCGCCTTGTCGCCTGTCGCGAAAATCGCGACTGTCCCCCTGGTAGAGCGAATCAGGGGCAGCGATGGACCGCGCGAAAGTGCAGCGGGAGTGGATCGAGGGGGTGCTTGCGCGCAACAGCGACAAGACCGCCGCCGGCATCGCCGACGCGCTCGGCCGCCAGCGCAGCCAGGGCTCGCGCATCGCCAAGGGCGAGCGGCTTTTGAAACCCGCCGAGATTCCGCTGGTCGAGCATTATCTGGGCACGCGCGCGCCCGAGGCGCTGGGCGATGGCGATAGCGTCTATCCCACCGCCGGCGAAGACGTGGCCCCGTTTCGCGACGAGACGCGCCGCTATCGCAGCGACGACGACGAGATCATGGGCGTGCCGGTCTACGATCTGCGCGCCGCCGCCGGTTACGGCGCCGTGGCGGTGGACACGCCGCCTTTGCACCATCAGCCCTTCCGCGCTTCGGAGCTGCGCAGCTTCACGCCGAACATCGCGCAGCTGTTCATTCTGGAGATCGAGGGCGATTCAAACTGGCCCACCTTGCACCACGGCGATCGGGCGCTGTGCGATGCCGGGCAGACGAACCCGCGCCGCGAGGGCCGCTATGTCATCCGCATCGACGAGGTGCTGCAGGTGAAGCTGCTCTCGATGCATCCCATCACCAAGCGGCTCACCATCAAGTCCGACAATCCGGACTATCCGACCTACAGCGACATCGACCCCGACGAGATCGCCATCGTCGCCCGCGTCATCTGGATCATGCGCCGCCTGGTTTAAACACGGCACCAGCAGGCAAGCCGCCGAAGCACGCTATTTAATCGGATCAAGATTCAGGTTTTTTTCGGCGGCCCATGCGAGCGCATCCTGCTTCTTGATCTTCGCCCCGATGGTGGGCGGCAGATCGTACTCGCCCTCCACACCCCATCCTTTTTCCGCCTCGTATTTGAGCGAATTGTTCGTCATCGCGTCGAACAGCAGTTTCTGATAGCCGCTGCGGGATGCTGCGTAATCCGTGCTCGCAACGTCACATACCGCCAGCAGTTCAGACAGTTCGGACACGGCGTAAGCGGCCATGTGTTTGTAGGGCACGAAATTGAAGAACTTTTTCGCGGGCGGCGTCGGTGACGGCGGTTGCCCCATCTGTCTAAGCAGCACCAACGCCCTGTTGGCAGCGATCGAGACGCTCGCGAAGGTCCAGCCGAACAATACCACCATTGCGATCCCGAACGATCCGAAGATTCCCCAGAACCACTCCAGACGCAGGGCGAGCGCGGCCAGCAAGCCACCAACGGAAGCAGGCACGATGAACCACAACAGAATCGCAAAAATGATTCCGTGCTTTCCGAACCAACCGTTCGCCGCCAGATAGCGACGCTTCAGAAATTCGCCGAGCCCCATGCCCGCGATGATCCGGCATAGGCCTGCGAACTTCAAACCCTTCGCGCCACCCGCGCCGGGGTGATTCGCGCGCGGTTTGCGCAAGTCGCGCGCGCACGATGGCTCTCCGGCGCACCAAACCGCAACCGGATTTCTCCGCTTTGTCGCGGCTTTGTCGCGAAAGTTGCGAAATTGAGTTGACAGCGCTGCCCCTGTTGTCGCGAATGTTGCGAAACAGAGGAGACACGCACATGCCCCGAACCACCACCCGCCGCACCGCCCATGGACCGGCAAATTTGCCGCTTGCGAACCACGGGCCGGAGGCCATCGCCCCCAACATCGTGGACCGGCTGGCCGACGCCATCGTGTCCGCCTTCCGCGCGCGCCAGACCGCCGCGATCCAGGACGGGATGCAGGCCGGGCTGTCCGAAAAGGAAGTGAAGCAGAACTGGGACGCGGCCATGACCCGCGCCCGCACCCTCGAACCGCGCATGCTGCAGGTGACGCCGTGATCGCGCTCAAGCAGCCGATAGGCGATAGCGCATCGAAAAACCGCAGCGCGCAATGCCGCGCTGCGGGCATCGCCTACGTCCCGCCCGCGCCGGATGCCTGCATGCAATCGCTGTGGGACGCGAACGCCGGATCGCTGCGCCGCGTGCCGCGCGCGCGGCTGATCTCGGGCACCGGCTGGATTTACATCGGCGTGGTGCTGGCCTCCAGCGCCCTCGCCCTCGGCGCATTTCTCGCGCTCCAGGTCGGCGCATGAAGGCGGCGACCGCGATCATGGCGAGCGGCGCGCGCGTGGATCTGCGCAATCCGCGGCTCGACCTGATTCACGCGCGCGACATCGCCGAGCAGCTTTCGAAGCTGCCGATGCATGGCGGCGCGACGCCGGGCCGCTTCTATTCGGTGGCGCAGCACGCGGTGATCGTCGCCACCGAACTCAGCCGTGAGGAAGGCGCGCTCGGCGGCTTCTACGGCCTTTTGCATCACGGCGAGGATTTGTTCGGGCCGACCACCGCGAAATTCCGCGCCGTGTTCTACGCCGCCTTCGAGCTCGACTGGCCGATGCCGGTGCCGATCGGAAAGGCGCTGGAGCGCGTGCATGCGCGCGTGCATCTGAGCGAATTGCAGCAGCTTTGCGCGGGCCGCGACGCGGAAATAGCGCAGATGCAGGCCGCCGGCGTGCGCCCGCTTTCGAAACCGCTGCGCCCGCTCGGCTGGGACAGCGCCATGGACGGCTTCATCGACATGCTGCGCGTGCTGGCGACGGCGGCGGCCATGCCGCTCTCCGCCATGCCCGCGATGGGAGGACTCAAGTGAAAGCACAAACACCTATCGGATCGCTGATCGAAGCTGGACAGAACATCCTGATCGGCTTCGCCATCCAGACGGCCGCGAACTTCTTCGTGCTGCCGCTGTTTGGCATGCGCCCGTCTTTCTCCGATCTGCTCGGCATCGGCCTGATCATGACGGTGATCAGCATCGTGCGCAGCTACATCATCCGCCGATGGCACGAGTTCAAGCGCATGCGCAACGTGCCGCCCGACTTCGCGCACATAATCGAGGACATCGCGGAAGAACGCCGCCGCCAGATAGACCGCGAAGGCTTCAACCTCGCGCATGATGACGAACACACCGACCGCTCCCTGGCGGCCGCGGCGGCGGCTTACGCCTACGCCGCCTCGAAAGACGAGAGCGCGCGCAAGGCGATCAAGCGCCTGGACGATGTTCTTGTCCGCAAGGCATGGCCCGCCACTTGGGGCATCGGCTGGTTCAAACCCACTCGCCCGCGCCGCGACCTGATCAAAGCCGCCGCGCTGATCGTCGCCGAGATCGGCCGCCTCGATCGCGCCGCGAAACGGAGGGCGTGAGCGATGACGCTCCACTGCCCGAACTGCGGCGGGCGCATCGCGCCGGTGGTGAAGAACGCCGCGCTCACGCGCACGCAGAACCTTATCGTCTCCTTCGTGCGCCTCTACGAAGAGCAGAAGGGCCGCGGGCCGCGCGTGTCGGAGATCGGCGCGGCGCTCGGCTTCAAATCGGTCAACGGCATCTATCACACCATCCGCGCGCTGCGCCGCGAGGGCCATCTCACCCTTGCCGAACAGCGCGCCAGCCTCACGGAAAAAGGAAGGGTCTCATGCACAAATTCCGCATCGTCGGCGGCGCTGAGAATGCCGACTGCCGCATCGAAATGGACGGCAAGCCCATGCAGGGAGTCACCAGCGTGACCTTGAACCTGTCCAGCCGCCGCCACGAGCTCACCCTGGTGCTGCGCGGCGAAGTCGAGATCGAGGGCGCGCTGCAACAGGTGGACATCCTGCGCGGCCACAGCGCGCTCGATCAGCTGCGCACCTACGCCGGCACCGACATCGACGGCTACGCGGAGTAACCGGGCATGATCGAGATCGACGATCAGGGGCGCATGGCGATGAAGGCGCTGCGCGAGGGCGTGAGCGAAGCGCGCTATCTCGACGATGTCTGGCACCGCCGCGACGAAGCCCAGGGCCACGCCGCGCCCGACCGCGCGCGCTGGCCCTTCGTGCGCACGCCCAGCAACCCGGATGCGCGCGTGAACGTCGAACGCATGCCGCTCAAGCTACGGAACAAAGCCTGATGCCCCGCAACATCTCCTTCGCGCTCACCACCGCGCAGTTCCGCGACGGCTCCAAGGATGTCACGCGCCGCCTCGCGTGGAAGGATCTGAAGGCGGGCGACATTCTCTGCGCCGTCGAAAAGGGCATGGGGCTGAAAAAGGGCGAGACGGTGAAGAAGCTGGGCCTCATCCGCGTCGTCAGCGCGCGGCGCGAACCCTTGCGCAAGATGCTCGACGCCACCTGCTACGGCCGCAACGAGGTGCGCCGCGAAGGCTTCCCCGCCATGACGCCGGAAGAGTTCGTGGAATTCTTCTGTCGCTCGCACGCCGGCTGCACGCCCGACAGCGACGTCACCCGCATCGAATTCGAAAGGATCGCCGGAGAATGAACGCGCGCGCCGATTCCCTCGATCATCGCCTCGCGGGCCTGCCGGACTGGAAGCTGTCCTACCGGATCGACGAAGCCGTGGCCGCCACCGGCATTGGCCGCACCGCGCTGTTCGAGCGCATCCGGGAAGGAAAGATCGAGGCGCGGCGCGACGGCAAGTTCACGCTGATCGAGCGCGACGAGCTGGTGCGGTATCTCAAAAGCCTGCCCACCACGCGCAAGATCAAGCACGCAGCCTGATCACCTTCTGCCCCGCGCCGCCCGCGCAGAACTGCGCCCACGCCTCCATCATCCGCCGCCGCTTTTCCAGCGCGTCGCTGCGCATGTAGGCCTGCTTGGTCTCGTCGCCCACGGCATGCGCCAGCGCGATCTCCGACAGCGCGTCTGGGAAGCTGGTGCGCTCCGTCGCCCAGTCCTTGAAGGTGGAGCGGAAGCCGTGAACCGTCGCATTAGGATGGCCCAGGCTGATCTGCAGAAGCGTCAGCATCGCCATGTTCGACAGATGCGCGTCAAGTTTCAGGCCAGGAAAGACAAAGCCCGCGCCGCTCTTCGGCCAGCAGGCTTCGATGATGGCGATCGCGCGCCGGCTGAGCGCCACGCGGTGCTCCTCCTTCATCTTCATGCGCGCCGCCGGCACCGTCCAGATCCCGTTCGCAAGGTCGAATTCGCTGGTGTGGGCGGCGATAGCCTCGCCGGTACGCGCGGCGGTGAGGATGGTGAATTCCAGCGCGTGCCGCGCAATCGCGGATGTGCGCTGCATGCCGTCGAAACGCTCCCGCAGCGCGGCCATGAAGTCCGGCATGGCGTCGATCGGCATCGCGGCGTGGTGGCCGCGCGTGAGCTTCTGGCGCTTGGGAAGAATGTGCGCGAGGTGCCCGCGCCAGCGCGCCGGATTCTCGCCCACCCGATGGCCCAACACACGCTCGGCATCCAGCACCCGCTCGATGCGCCCGCGCAGACGCGCGGCGGTTTCCGGCTTTATCTGCCAGATGGGCTTGAGCACCGAGAGCACGTCCTCGGTGCCGATGGCGGTCACGCGCAGGGGAATGAGCGGGGCGGCGTCCTTCGTCAGCGTCGCGCGCCACTGCGCGATGTGCACCGCGCTTTTGAAGGTGGGCGAGACGGTGGCGAGGAAATCCTCCACCGCCTGGCCGAAGGTGCGATCGCTGTCGGCCGCGCGCGCGCGGCGGCGCCGCTCGATCGGGTTGATGCCCGCCTTCACATCGGCGCGGGCTTCCTGCGCCATCTCGCGCGCCCGTGCGAGCGATACGGTGAGGCTGGAGCCGAGGCCCATTTCCGCGCGCTTGCCATGCCAGCGGAACAGAAAGGTCCAGCGCCGCGCGCCGGAAGCCTCCACGCGCAGATACAGACCGCCGCCGTCGGCATGCATGCCCGGCGAAGAAATTGTCGCCACCTGTCGTGCGACGAGACGGTTGATCGTGCGTGCCACCCTAAAATCCACCCTAACAAGACGCGCGGCTTGAACCGAACCGACGTGCACTGATATGCACGGATGGAAGATAAATATTCAACGGCGGCAAGGCATCACGAACTGTCCCGAACCAACCCGGCCAGTTCAAAAATCCCTCCCTGTCCGCCAGGCCAAACACTAGGGTGCCCGATGGCCACGAGCCTCGCCGAGCTTTCCAATATCCGCTCCCGCGAAATTTACGAGGAATTCTCCGGCGTCGAATTTCGCGATGTCTGGCGCAAGAACGATGCTCAAGCCGAGGCAGATGCCGTCGCGATGTGGCAACACATGGGCATCCTGCCGCAAGGCGTGGATCCGCATGCGCGGGCCAAGGAACTGGCCGTCGTCGCTTATGAGAACGGCAGAATGATTGCCATTACCACTGTGACCATCGAGATATTGCAGGTAGTACGCACAAAGATGGCGTTTTTCCGCGCACTGGTTGACGATCAGCACCGCTCGCAGAAGGTGCTTGTGCCGCTGACCTATGCGTTGCATCAGGCCATGGAGCGGTATGCGCTGGCGCACCCGGAATTGAAGATCGGCGGCACGGCCGCTGTCGTGGCGGCGCCCAATACGATCTACAAACCCATCGGGTCGGCTGAGATGATCCTGATCGGTTACACCCAGCGCAATGAGCCGGTGCTGCTACGCTGGTTCGACGGTTTCCGCTTCTGAAGACGCCTACTCCGCGGCGACGGCAGCCTGATTGGTGTTGGCTGGCGCAACCGAGTGAGGCTTGGAGAACGTCAGCGTGCCATCATCTACCTTGCCGAAGCGCAAGGTAACGAGATCCAGCGCATAGTTCTGATAAAGCTTCCACGGCTTCTTCGTGCCCTGCTTGGGCAGAACTTCCAGCGCGCGCTGCACATAGCCGGATGAGAAATCCAGCCAAGGCGCTTCTTCGACCGATGGATCGCTCTTGGGTGTGGCAATGGGCGTACCCTTGCGGTCCATGTAGTTCAGAAGGCGCGTGACATATTCGCAAGTGAGATCGCATTTCAGCGTCCACGACGCGTTCGTATAGCCGAAGCAAGATGCCAGATTGGGCACGTCGCTATACATCATGCCCTTGTAGCTCATGGACTTGGAGAGATTGCGCGCCTCACCGTCCACCGTAACCTGCAAACCGCCCAGCAATTCGAGCTTGAGGCCCGTGGCGGTGACGATGATGTCAGCGTCCAGTTCCCTGCCGGATTTCAGCTTGATGCCCGTCGGCGTGAACGCCTCGATGTGATCGGTGACGACCGAGGCTTTCTCGCTCTTGATTGCTTGAAAGAAATCGCTGTCGGGCACCAGGCACAGGCGCTGGTCCCATGGATTGTAGCTCGGCGTGAAATGCGTGCCGATGTCATAGCCTTCCGGCAGCTCGGGCTTGAGCATGTTGATGAGGTATTGCTTTACCTGCGCCGGGCTCTTGCGCGCCTTGTTGAAGAAATACATGCCGAACAAAACGTTGCGCCAGCGTATGAGCTGATAAGCCAGCATCGCCGGCAGCTTCGCGCGCAGCCAGTTCGCGGATTTATCTTCGGCGGGACGCGAGACCATGTAGGTGGGCGAGCGCTGCAGCATGGTGACATGCGCGGCCTTCTTCGCCATTTCGGGAACGACCGTGACGGCGGTGGCGCCGCTTCCGATCACCACGACCTTCTTGCCGGCATAATCGAGATCTTCCGGCCATTTCTGCGGATGGACGATGCGGCCCTTGAAACTGTCGCGACCGGCGAATTCCGGATCGTGTCCGCCGGAATAGGCGTAGTAGCCGCTGCACATGAAAAGGAAGTTGCAGGTGAAGCGGGCAACCTGTCCCGGGGCCTCGGCTTCCACCGTCCAGCGCGCGGTGCTGCTGTCCCACGATGCGCGCTTCACCATGTGGTTGAAGCGGATGTTCTTGTCGATGCCGTTTTCGGATGCGGTCTCGTGCACATATTTGCGGATCGACGGGCCATCAGCGATGGCTTTCGCTTCCGTCCACGGTTTGAAGTTGTAGCCCAGGGTGAACATGTCGCTGTCCGAGCGAATGCCCGGATAACGGAACAAGTCCCACGTGCCGCCGATGGCGTCGCGGCCTTCGAGGATAACGTAGCTTTTCTGCGGCGCTTCGGTTTTCAGATGATAGGCGGCCCCGATACCCGACAAGCCGGCGCCCACGATCACGACGTCGAAATGTTCCATAAGCTTTTCCACCCTGATTTTTCCGCAGCGTCTCACATAAGACCCCAACTGACAAGTTGTCAGTTATGAGCCGATCTTCCGTCCAAGGATTGTCTGGATTTTCCCTCCGTATCGGGCCATGGCTGGGAAGAATTCACTGGGGCTTCGCCATGCGACTCGGATTGCCAATTTTCATTCTTGCACTAGCAGCCACCCTCAGCCTCGCCGGCTGTGGAGAGAAAAAGGAAGACAGCGTGAAGACCTACGATCAAAGCGCCGACGCAAACGCCAAGTTCCTAGCTGACAACAAGGCCAAGGAAGGCGTCAAGACGACAGCGGACGGCCTGCAATATCGCGTCATCAAATCCGGCAGCGGCAAGGGCGTGACGAGTGGTGCTGATCAGGTGACCGTCACCTACAAGGGCTGGACGATCGACGGCAAAGTGTTCGACCAGACGCCGCCAGGCCAGACGGCCACCTTCCCCGCCGGCCGCCTCATACCGGGTTGGGTGGAAGCGTTGCGCATGATGCATGAAGGCGACGAGTGGCAGCTCGTGATCCCCGCCGATCTCGCCTATGGCGCGTCCGGCGCGGGCAATGCCATCGGCCCGAACCAGACGCTGGTGTTCGACATGACGCTGATCTCCGTTCAGCCGAGTCCGCCGCCACAATAATGCAGCAGACGCTCGACATCGGTGGGGTCCGCGTTCCGGGACGGGTTCTGACCGCGCCGATGACCGGCGTATCGGACCTGCCATTCCGGCGCGCGGCCTCGCGCTTGGGTGCGTCGTACGTCGCCACCGAGATGGTGGCGTGCGATGCGTTCGCGCGCGGCCGACCCGATGTCATGCGCCGCGCCGCGGTGGGCGATGGCCTGCCGCTGATGGTGATCCAGCTCGTCGGACGCGATCCGCATTGGGTCGCCGCCGGCGCGAAGCTGGCCGAACAAGCAGCTGCGGACATCGTCGACTTCAACATGGGCTGCCCGGCGAAAGAAGTGACGGGCGCATTGTCTGGCTCCGCCCTGATGCGCGAGCCGGAACTGGCGCTTCGCCTGATCGAAGCAGCCGTGAATGCCACGTCGCGGCCGGTGACATTGAAAATGCGCTTGGGCTGGGACGACCGCTCGCGCAATGCGCCGGAAATCGCTGCCGCCGCCGAGCGCGCGGGGGTGAAAGCCATCACCGTGCATGGCCGTACGCGCTGCCAGTTCTATAAAGGTGTCGCCGACTGGAAGGCCGTCGCGGACGTGAAAGCTGCCGTGTCCGTTCCGGTGATCGTCAATGGCGATATCGTGGATGCCGCCAGCGCACGAGCGGCACTCGCACAATCCGGCGCGGACGCGGTGATGATGGGCCGCGGCACCTATGGCAAGCCGTGGATCGCATCGGCGATTGAGACGGCACTTGCCACCGGCGGCGACATCGCTGAGCCAGACGCAGAAGAGCGCCTCGCCATCGTGCTCGACCACATGCGCGACAGCATCGCCTTCTATGGTGAAACACACGGCCTCAAGATTTTCCGCAAGCACCTGGGCTGGTACGTCGAGAATGCGCCCTGGCCTGCTAGCACCGAAGTTCGTCGCGCGGCGCGGTCACAGCTTTGCAGGATGACGAGCGCGATGGACGTTGAAGCCGCGCTGAAGGATTTATGGCTGCGCGACGAAATTCGTCTGGCGGCCTAGCGCTCCAGTTCTTCGCGCAGCATTTCGAGTTCCAGCCAGCGTTCTTCGGAGGCCGACAATTCGGCTTGCGCTTTTTCCAGCTTGGCAGAGGCATCGGCGAATTTCTTGGCATCGCGGGCGTAGAGATCGGGATCGGCGAGCGTTTGGTGCAACGCATCGATCTCCTTCTCCAGCGCCGTCATGCGAGCGGGCAAGGTTTCCAATGCGTGCTTGTCCTTGAAGGACAACTTCTGCGACGAGGGATTGCGCTCGCGCGGCTTGATTGCGCCCTTTTCCGCCTTCGGACCTTTAGAAGTCTCGCGCGCCTGGACGCCTTCGCCGCGCTGGGCGATCATGTCTGAATAGCCCCCCGCATATTCGATGAAGCGGCCATTGCCTTCCGCGAACAGGACGCTTGTGGCGACACGATCCAGAAAATCGCGGTCGTGACTGACCACCAGCACGGTGCCGGAATAGTTCGCGATCATCTCTTCCAGAAGATCGAGCGTTTCCAAGTCCAGATCGTTCGTCGGTTCGTCCAGCACCAGCAGGTTCGACGGCGCGGCCAACACCTTCGCCAGCAGCAGCCGTGCGCGTTCGCCGCCGGAGAGAACTTTCAGCGGCGAGCGCGCCTGCGCGGGAGAGAACAGAAAATCCTTGAGATAGCTGGTGACATGTCGCGGCTCTCCGCCGACGAACACCGTGTCGCTCGATCCGCCGGTGAGCACGGCGCTCACAATCGTTTCCGGCTCCAGAAATTCGCGAGTCTGATCCAGCGCGGCCATCACAACATTGACGCCGATCTTCACATTGCCGCTATCCGGTTTCAGCTTGCCGATGAGCATATTGAGCAATGTCGTCTTGCCCGCGCCGTTCGCGCCGACAATTCCCACGCGATTGCCGCGGTGGATGCGCACGGAGAAGTCTGAAACCACTTCGCGATCGCCAAAGGATTTGGAAATGCCCTTGGCATCGATGACGCGCGTGCCACCCTCTTCCGCCTCACTCACCGTGAGCTTTACCTGACCGGCGACACGCAATTGTTCGCGGCGGCCCTGGCGCAAGGCGCGCAGATCGGCCATGCGCTTGACATTGCGCTTGCGGCGGGCGCTCACGCCATAGCGCACCCAATCCTCTTCCATCGCGATCTTGCGATCGAGCTTGTGGCGCTCGATCTCTTCCTGCTCGAGAACCTCGTCGCGCCAGCCCTCGAAGGATTTGAAGCCGCGCTCCAGGCGCTTTGTCTGACCGCGATCCAGCCATACCGTCGCGCGCGACAAGTCTTCGAGGAAACGCCGGTCATGGCTGATGAGCACCAGCGCGCCACGCAACGCCTGCAGCTCGCCCTGCAGCCATTCGATGGCGGGAAGGTCCAGATGGTTTGTGGGTTCATCAAGCAGAAGTATGTCCGGCTCCGGCGCAAGCGCGCGCGCCAGCGCGGTGCGCCGTGCTTCGCCGCCGGACAGGTTGGCGGGATTTTCCGCGCCTGTCAGGCCTAGCTTGCCCAGAAGGTAATACGTGCGGTTGGTGTCGTAGCCTTCGCCCAGCCCCGCCTCGACATAGTCGCGGGTGGTGGCAAAGCCGGAGAGATCAGGTTCCTGCGGCAGATAGCGGATCACCGCGTTTGGCTGCGCAAAACGATTTCCGTCGTCCGGCTCGATCAGTCCGGCAGCGATCTTGAGCAGGGTGGATTTGCCCGAGCCGTTGCGGCCCACGAGGCACAGGCGCTCACCGGAGCTGACGAACAGCTCCGCGCCGTCCAGCAATTGCGTGTTGCCGAAGCGAAGCTGGATGTTCTGCAGGGTAAGAAGCGGCGCGGCCATCGGGTGCGGTTCTTAGGTCAGCCGCCGCGCGCGGGCAACCGCTCAGATATTGCGCCCTATTTCGTCCAGTTCGCGGAAGCTGTGATGCGCGAGCGGTTCCAGATCGCGGATGATCCGGGGGAGCTCTTCCACCGTCTCGATGATGAATTCGTAGCCGTTATCGCGCTGTTCGCAGAGAAAAGCGATGCGCGTTTCAAGGTCTTGCCGCGGAATGGCGCCGGCGTCGCGCAAGGTATCCTGACAGCGGCGTATCTCGTCCGACGTATCGAATATGCCTTCGAGCGGCATGGTGATGCGGATAATCAGGTTCTGGATCCGTGCGCGCAGGTCGCCATGGCGCAGGTCGAACAGCGTTTCGCGGTTGCGGTCGTAGATATCGATCTCCTTGCGGGCGGATTTGAGCATGCGCAGCGTGATCGGACCGAAAGGATCACCGCGGCCATGCGTGTTGTTGGCGTGGAACAGAATGATCTGCAGCGTCGTCAGCAATTCCCCGAAGAACAGCGCGGCGTTGCGTTCCCGCCGTCGATGCTCGACATAGCGTTCCATCTGCGTGGCGACGAAGCCGCCCGCCGTCGCCAGCACGGCACCGAGAATGACGGCCCACACCGCGCTTTGGTTTGCCGCTGCGTCAAAGATCTCGCCGGTCATGTTCCCGCCCCGATTTCGACCAACCCACTATTGCACAGTCCGTAGCGTCAGGCGCTATCGTCCGCGCCGGTCGAGATAAAGGTGCGCCATGCGGATTTGGGAATTGAGTGCGGTCGGGATCGACAAGCTGAACATAGCGGAAAAGGCGGAGCCAAAGCCGGGCGCCGGCCAGATCGTCGTGGCGATGAAAGCCGCGTCGCTAAATTATCGCGATCTGCTCCATGTGAAGATGGGCGGCATGCCTATGCCCCTCATCCCGCTTTCCGATGGTGCCGGCCTGGTGGAAGCCGTTGGCAGCGGCGTGACGCGCGTGAAGGTGGGGGACAAGGTCTGCCCGACGTTCTTCCAAAACTGGACCGACGGCCCCGTGACGGCGGAGGCGCGCAACCTGGCGCTCGGCGGGTCGGTGCCGGGAGTGCTGCAGGAGAAGATGCTAATCGATGCAGAAGGCGTCACGAAATTCCCGGATCATCTTTCGTTCGAGGAAGCCGCCACGCTTCCATGCGCCGGCCTTACCGCGTGGCGCGCCATCGCCGTGGAAGCGCCTATCGATGCAAAAAGCACAATCCTGGTGCAAGGCACGGGTGGCGTTTCCATATTCGCACTACAGTTCGCCAAGGCCATCGGTGCAAAGGTTATCATTACCTCCAGCAGCGACGAAAAACTTGAGCGCGCGAAGAAGCTCGGCGCGGACTATCTCATCAACTACAAGACCACGCCCGAATGGGGAAAGAAGGCCCTGGAACTGACGAACGGCCGCGGCGCCGATGTGGTGGTGGAAGTTGGCGGCGAGAACACGCTCGGCAAATCGCTCGAAGCGGTGCGCGTCGGCGGTAGCATCGTCGTGATCGGCGTGCTGGGCGGCTTCACCAACAACATCTTCATCCCGGCGCTGTTCGGCAAGAACGCGAAGATGATCGGCATTTCAGTGGGAAGTCGCGAGCAATTCGAAGGCATGGATGCAGCCATTGCGAAATGGAAGCTGCATCCGGTAATCGATCAGACCTTCCCGTTTGAACAGGTGCCCGAAGCCTTGCGCGCCATGGAGGCAGCAGGACACTTCGGCAAAATCTGCATCAAGTTCTGATCAGCCTTTCGGGCAGTCCAGCTTGCGATCCGCGAAGCGGCAGACACGCTCGATGGAGCCGTCAACGCGATGCACGTCGATGCGCCAGCCTTTGCGTTCGCGCGTCATCATCAGGAAACCGAAGCCGCCGATTCCGATGCCGTTGCTTACGTGCGTGCCGCTGATGTTGGTGCCCGATAAATCGGCCGGCGCGGCATCCAGCTTGTCGCCACCAAACCCGGCGATGAGCTGCGGCGGGATATCGGCATTGTCGTAGTTCAGCGCTTCGAAGGTATGAATATGCCCAGACAGCATCAACTCGGCGTTTCGCAGCAGTCCTGTGCTAGGGAGCGTCGCGATCAGCGTGCGGTTGCCGCCCAGCGTCATGCCGTAAAGCGTAAGCGCGCCCCATATCGGCCGATGACCTATCAGCCATACCGGCCCCTTGATGTCGTTGAGCGCCTTGAAGTCCGCTTCGTATTCGGTGCGTAGATCGGCATCGATGCTGGTATCCGGCGCGTCGGTGTTGTCCATCACTGCCAGCGTCACATCGCCAAGCGGCACGGAATAAAGCGGAATATGCGCCTTGCAGCCCGCCACCGGATTGACGGGGTCAGGTCCAAGCAGCCGCAGGAAGCCTTTGCCGGCGCGTTCGCAGTCTTCGTGATTGCCGCGCACGATCACCCAAGGCGCCGCCGCAAACAGCGGCGCAGCGGGCGCGAAGAAATCCGCATCCCATGACGGCCAGTTGTCTCCATGGGGCGTGCCTTCGCAGCGCTTGTCCCCTTCGGGACAGGGCGACTCGCGATACAGGTAATCGCCGACATGGATGACTAGATCGGGCTTCAGCTTTGCCGCTTCCGCAGCGATCGCTGGGAAAGGCCACTTCTTCGGATCGTTGCAATCCTGAATCGTGCCACCCTTGATGCGGCATCCGGTATCGCCGAACACCATGATCCGCTGCGCCTTTGCCGTGAGCAGCGGCAGGTGCGTACTTCCCAGCATCACCGACTTCACTTTGGCCGGGATGACGAGCGTGCAAACGCGAAGCGGGAAATAATCGTTGGGCGGCGCGCGCTCGACCATCGGAGTCGAAACATCGTCGATATTGAGCGCCGGGCATGCGGGGGCCGAGGTGAGGACGCGCGCTTCCTGTCCGCCGCCGGGCATGAATTGGACCCAATGCGACGCCACTTGGTCCTGCGCCGCCACCGGACCAGCAAGTAGCAAAGCGAAGGCAGCGACGAGAAACGCGCGCATGGTGGCTCCTAGGGGATAAGCAAAACGCGGCCGACCGCCTTGCGGCTTTCGATGTATTCGTGCGCCGCCGCGGCTTCGGAGAGCGGGAATGTCTTGTCGATGACGACTTTCAGCTCACCCTTGCCGACATCGTCGATGAGCCGCTGGATCATGTTGTGCGCGCGATCGGTCGCGATCTCCGCACCGAGGAAGACACCTGTGATGGAGCGGTTGCCTTCCATCAGCGTCCACGGATCCACCTTTGTCGGATTGCGGCCCGCCTGCCCCACCAGCGATACGCGTCCGCGATATCCGAGAACTGCCATGCTGTCGGGCAAGGTCGAGCCCACCGGATCGACCACGACATCGACACCTTGATTGTCGGTAAGTTTCTTCACCGCGGCGACAACGTCGTCTCGCTTGTAATTCACGCCATAATCCATGCCGAGCGGCTTCAGCTTCTCGAGGCGCTCGTCACTGGACGCGGTTGCGATCACGCGCGCACCGGCGCGCTTGGCCAACTGGATCGCCGCCACACCGACGCCACTGGCGCCGGCCTGGATCAGAACGGTTTGGCCCTTTTGCAGGCGACCAAACTCGAACAGGCAATCATCTGCAGTACCGAAAGTGACGGGGATCACCGCGCCGGTTTTGGAATCCATTCCGGCCGGCAAAGGCCATGCCACGCGCGCCGGAACCGCGCGCAATTCCGCATGCGAACCGAAAGCGTTGGTCGTTGCCACTTTCTGGCCGACCTTTAGGTCGGTGACGCCTTCGCCCACTTCGACAATCGTGCCGGCCGCCTGGTAACCGACGATATGCGGCTTGGTGACGAGCGCGCCTTGCAGGCGGTTCAGCGTGTCGCCGCCTTCGATGGCGACAGCTTCGACGCGGATCAGCACGCCGCCGGGAAAGACTTTCGCATCCGGCACGTCTTCGTACTTCAAGACGGACGGCGGACCATTTTCGTAGTAGACAGCGGCTTTCATGGAATTTCCTCGCGAAGTTTCTAGTTGCCTGCAGTCTGCGCCAGCGCGGCGCGCAAAAGAAGCCGGTAAATTCTCTCCGCAATCGTCTTGGGGTTATCGAAGCCCATACGCAGCAATGCTTCATGGCTGCCGGGTTCATCGCCCGCAAACAATCCAGACAGCGCCAGTCCCGCCAATTGGGCGCGTGAAGAATCTTTCAGCAGGCTCAAGGCAGGCAGTAATCTCTGCTCGACATCTGTGAAATCGGTGCCGAAGGGAAAAGCCGGAAGCAATCCGCCATCCGCGAAAGGCTTCAGCAGGCGCTCGATCTTTTGCGGAGTGTTCTCGCGATGCGCGGCGGGAATCTTATAGTTGCGCGCCAACTTGCCGGCATCCTTGGCCGCTTGCATCAGCTCCGGCTGGAAGCGGGAGTCCGCGATGGAGAGCATGGCGGCGATCACATCCTGATCCGATTTGCCGCGCAGGTCGGCTATGCCATATTCGCTTACCACGATGTCGCGCAGATGACGCGGGATCGTTTCATGGCCGTAAGTCCAACGGATATTGGACGTGACCTTGCCGCCGGACATGCGCGTCGCATTCAGCACAATCACGGATCGCGCGTCGGGCAGCGCGAAGGCCTGCTCCACGAAATTGTATTGTCCGCCGACACCGCTGACGACGCGGCCGTCTTCCAGCCCGTCGGAAATCACGGCGCCCATCAGCGTGGCCATCATGGCGTTGTTCACGAAGCGTGCACCGACGCGCGCGGCGCGCTTCTTCTCTTCGTCGCCATAAAGCTGGTTGGTGAATGACACCGCGGTCATCTGGATCTTGCGCAACTGCTCCGGTGGCATCTCCCGAAGGCGGCGATAGAAATCCTTCGGACCTAGGAAGAAGCCGCCATGAACGAGCACGCCATCCACCTCGCGTTTCAGAACGCCGGCATCCATCAGCGCAATAAAGGAATCCACCAGCATCTCGGTGGAGGCGTAGAGCCCCTTTTCAAAAGGCATCCGTTCCAAAAAAGCCGGATGGGGTTCATCCGGCGCCAGCGCACGCACGGCTTCGCGGAACGCGGCATTTTTGCGATGGCGCAGGATCAGCGCGTGCGCTGCGGCATCGCCTTCCTGACCGATGCCGATCTGCAAAGTGCCACCATCCGGCACCAGCCGCGCCACATGAAAGCCGGCCGCATATTCATGCAGATCGATCGGCTCCTTCGGAGGGGCGAAGAGCGGGAAGTCATATTCGGGCGCATCGAGTATCGCATGGAATTCCTCTGCGGAGATTTCGCCGTCTCCCGGCATGAAAGGAAGCTCGGAACTCACCTGCCCCACCAACAGAAAATTCGCGCGGCCTGCGCGGCGCGCTTTCAAAAGATCGACCATGATGTCGGTATTGCAGGAAAGGCTGTAACGATCGCCGCGCTTCGCCACGAGCTGTGCGACGACATTCACATTCATGCCGAGAATGTAATGCAGCGCATGGGTGTAATTGGCGGAGATGTAGTTCTGCTGCGCCACCGGATTGTTCAGCCAGCGGCCGGCCAGAAAGAAGAACTCGTTGACTTCGACATTCGCCGGAAGCTTTCCGGCGCGTAGTGCCTTCACATAGGCAAGCTCGGGATAGCCGCCGAACAGCCGGTCGATCACAGGCGCAAGAAACCGCTTCTCCAGCTCGCTCGCATAGCGTGGCTTCTCCAGCGTTAGTGCGGTGAATATCTTCAGATCGATGGCCGGGCTGACCGCCGCAGAATCAAATATCGCATTTGCGATATAGTTGGCCTTGCCTAGCCCAAGCGGCAGCGCCATGACGACGCGCGGTCCCAATTCGCGCATCAGCGCAGCGGCCAGGCTTTCGGGGTCTGTGAAGAATTGCGGCATTGCTGACTCGAAGACGAAGCCGCATATTGGCGCGCCGCCGATGATCGCGCCAGATGAGCGTCGTAACGAAGCCTCACGAGAATGACATGCTTGCCGCGTCGCTCCAGCGCATGGGGTTGATCGCGGCGGGTGAAGATTTTGCCGCGAAAGCGCTCTCCGGCGGCGTTTCCTGCGACGTGTGGCATGTTAAGACAGCGAACGGCCGCGAGATCATCGTCAAGCGCGCCCTGCCGCGCCTACGCGTGGAAGCGGAGTGGAAAGCACCAGCCGAACGCGCCTCTACCGAAGCCGACTGGTTCAATCTCGTTGCCGAGTTCGATCCGCGCATCGTGCCGGAGGTTCTGGGCGAAGACCGCACGCATCACATCTTCGCCATGGAATATCTGCCGCCGGAAACGCACAAGCTCTGGAAAACGGAGCTCGCAACGGGACGCGCAGATGCGGTGTTCGCGGCGCGCGTTGGGGAAAGGCTCGCGCATATCCATGCATTCTCCGCGAACCGCGAAGACGTGATGCACGATTTCGCGCATGATGCTCAGTTTCACGCGTTGCGGCTGGAGCCATACCTGCTGCACACGGCGAAGAAGCATCCCGATCTTGCTCTGCGGATTCGCCCGCTGGCAGATGGTATTGCCAAAACGCGCATTGCGCTGATGCAGGGCGATATCAGCCCGAAGAACATTCTCATGGGGCCGGACGGACCCGTGTTCCTGGATGCCGAAACTGCCTGTTATGGCGACCCGGCTTTCGATCTCGCCTTCTGCCTCAATCACCTGCTGCTGAAATGCGTTTGGCATCCAGAGTTCAAGTCGGCCTATCTCCAGTCGTTCAGTGCCCTCGTGGACAGCTACCTGGAAAACGTTACCTGGGAAGAGCCCGCCGACATCGAAGAACGCACCGCCGGATTGTTGCCTGCGCTACTATTGGCCCGCGTCGATGGAAAGTCGCCAGTCGAATATCTCACCGCCCAAAAGGACAAGACGCTGGTGCGCGAGATCGCGGCAGCTTTCTTCATCGCAAAGCATTCCACGCTTCCAGCCATTGCCACGAAGTGGAACGACGCTGTTCCTTAGCCGGCCTTCTCGAGCTCACGCGCACGGCGGCCTGTGTGTCGTACGTCACCGTCCTGCGGGAGCTCGCGCGTCCAGGCCGCGAATTCCAGCGCAATGCCGTCCGGATCGTAGAAATAGATCGAACGCACGAAGGTCGTGGGCGTGATTTCGAGGCTGGCCTGCATCGGCGAGTCGTCATGGCTCACCACGCGCGTGCACTCGATGCCCTTGGCAACGAGCTTGTCGTGATATTCGTCGATCCTGTCGGCCGGGACATTGATCGCGACATGGTTCATCGAGCCATGTGCCGATGGCCCGGGCAGCGGACCCTTCGTGGCGGAGGCGACACCCGGCGCAGCGTCCGGCGCCTCGGCAAACCAGAAGAATGCGATGCAGTCCCCATTGCCCACATCGAAGAAGAAGTGCTGACCCATGCCGCGCGGCAGATCGATCGTCTTGATCAGCGGCATGCCGAGCACGCCGGTGTAGAAATCGACCGTGCGCGCCATGTCCTTGCAGACTAGCGCAAGATGATTGATGCCGCCGAATTCGAATTCCTTGTTCTTAGGCCGCGACATGGAAGCACTCCCGATTGGCTGTCAGGAGTGTAGCATGGGGTGTTGTCGTGCCAATGAGGGGATTCATGCTGCGCCGCATCGCGTTTTCGTCCTGTTTGCTGTTTGCCGCTCCGGCAATGGCGGCGACGCCCGCCGCTAAATCTCCCGTCGTTTATGACGGCGTGACGGTGATTGACGGAACCGGCGCGGCGCCCGAGTCCGGCATGGCCATCATCGCGCGTGACGGCCATATCGATGCCATCGTCCCTTCGCCGCAGTGGAAGAAAACGCTGGGCGGCAAGCTTGCCGCGTCGGCGCGGGTGATAGATCTGCATGGCAATTATGCGCTGCCCGGTCTGATCGACACCCATGTGCACCTCGCCACCGATCCCGATCCGGTTTACGAGCAGGCGCAGCTGCGCCGCTTCATCTACAGCGGCGTGACGACCGTGCGTGACATGGCAGGAGATACTCGTGTGCTGAGTTATCTCGCGCGGCAGACGTTGCTGCACAAGATGGCGGGACCGGACATTTATTATGCCGCGCTGATGGCTGGTCCGAACTTCTTCCATGACCCGCGAACTGTGGCATCCGCGCAAGGCGCGACGCCCGGCGCGGTGCCCTGGATGCAAGCCATGACAGACGACACCGACATCTCGCTGGCCGTTGCCCGCGCCAAGGGCACCGGTGCGACGGCCCTGAAGCTCTATGCCGACATGAGCGGTGAACTAGATGCGAAGATCACGGCTGAGGCCCATCGCCAGAACATGCTGGTGTGGGGACACGCCGCCACATTTCCCGCGACGCCCATGCAGGTGGTGGACGCTGGCGAAGACGTCGTGAGCCACGCCTGCATGCTCGCCTACCAGCTCAGCAATCCGATTCCGCCGGAATACCATCGCCGCGCGCCGGTAGATGCCGACAAGTTCAAGGATGGCACGGCCGGGCTCGATCCATTGTTTGCGGACATGAAGGCGCACCACACCATCATGGACGCCACGATCTACGTCTACAAAGTGATGTGGGAAATTCCCGAAGCGCGCCCGACGGCGTATTGCCGCGAAGATCTTGCTGCGAGAATAACCGCGGCGGCGCACAAGGCTGGTATCGAAATCTCGACCGGCACCGATGCCGATACCGACTGGGAAAAGCCGCGCCCTTCGATCTATGACGAAATTGAGCTTCTGGTGAACAGCGCCGGCTTCACGCCGATGGAGGCCATTCATTCCGCAACGATGGTCGGCGCGGAAGCGGTGGGCCAGAAAGCGAACGTGGGATCGCTGACGCCGGGCAAGCGCGCGAACATCGTGTTCGTCTCCAAAGATCCGCTGGCCGATATCCGGAACTTGCGCAGCACGGTGCTGACGGTGAAAGATTCCGAATTGTTCTGGCGCAAGAACTATCCGCCGATCACGAAGGACGAGGCGAAGAGCGAAATCGGCGATCATTGAGCATTTGCACCAGCGCAAAATCCCCCTAGCTTGTCGCGCCAGCCGAGGGGGAATCGCATGTCGTTTTGGAACCGCCGCAAATCCGTGGACGCGCTCGCCGCGGTTGAAAGCGCGCACCGGCTGAAGCCCACCTTGAGCTGGTGGCATCTCATCGCCATGGGCGTGGGCGCGATCGTGGGAACGGGCATCTATACACTGACCGGCATCAGTGCGGGCCTCGCGGGACCGGCGGTGATCATCTCGTTCCTGCTGTGCGGCGTCATCTGCGCGTGCGCGGCTCTGTGTTACGCAGAGATGGCCACGGTCATTCCGGCCGCAGGCAGCGCTTATACCTATTGCTATGCTGTTCTTGGCGAAGTGTTGGCATGGATCGTGGGCTGGAGCTTGATCCTCGAATACACGGTGGCATCCGCCGCAGTCGCCGTCGGCTGGTCGGCGCATGTGGCGGAGTTCATTCGCGCCGCAGGCTGGGCCGTTCCGGAGCCCTTGCTACACGGCGTGATGTCGGGCGGTCTGGTTGATCTGCCCGCCATCATCATAACCGCCGCCGTGGCACTCATGCTGATCGTCGGAACGCGGGAAAGCGCGACGGTCAATCTCGTTCTGGTCGGCATCAAGCTGGCCGCTTTGATCCTGTTCGTGATCCTCGCAAGCCAGGCCTTCGATCCGGCACGCTTCCATCCCTTCATGCCGTACGGCTTCACAGCGCATACGGACGCGGATGGAGTGAAACGCGGGGTGCTCGCGGCTGCGGCACTCGTGTTTTTTGCATTTTACGGATTTGACGCAGTGTCGACCGCGTCCGAAGAAACCAAAAATCCCGGCAGGGACCTCAAGATCGGCATCATCGGATCCATGGCGATTTGCACGCTGATTTACATCGCTGTGGCAGCTTCCGCGCTTGGTGCGGCATCGTTCCTCGACTTCTCCAAGAACGGCGCGCCGCTGGTCTTCATCCTGACGAGCATCGGGCATGCGAATGCTGCCCAGCTCGTGGCCAGCGCGGCGATCATTGCGCTGCCGACGGTCATTCTCGTGCTGATGTATGGCCAGAGCCGCATCTTCTTCGTGATGGCGCGCGACGGCTTGCTACCCCAGTCGCTTTCCACCGTTCACAAAACGCGCGGCACGCCCGTCATCATGACTGCGGTTACCGGCATTGTCGTGGCCGTCATGGCGGCCACGTTGCGACTGGATGAGATCGCTCTGCTCGCGAACGCTGGAACGCTCTGCGCGTTTGTCGCTGTCGCCGTTTCGATGATGGTGTTGCGCATGCGCGACCCGAATCGTCCACGCGCCTTCAAGACGCCGCTTCCCTGGATCGTAGGCCCGATCTGCGTTGTAGGTTGCGTTTATCTCTTCTTTAACGGCTTGCCGACTTTCACACAGTGGTGGTTTCTGCTGTGGAATGCCGCAGGATTGCTGGTTTATTTCCTTTACAGCATGCGCGCGAGCAAGCTGGCGCGCGAGTGAAGCTGACGCTCGTTTCAACTTTATTGAATATCTGGGCCATGCGCATCCTAACCCGCAATTAAGTATCGCGGCGTAACGTCCGCGGCGGGGAAGGACGCCGATGACTGAACGGCTTGATAAGGTTGGCACGGAGATCAATCCGGTCAGCCTTGAAAACGAAACACTCGCATTCCTGCTGCGCTACTGGAACGAGAAGCGCGGCACGCGGGCCATGCCGTCGCGTGGCGATCTCAAGGTGTCCGAGATGAAGGATCATCTTGGCTGGGTGATGATCGTCGAGGTGCTGCCGAACTTTGAAGACTTCCGCTATCGCCTCATCGGCACGCTGGTGACCCAATACTTCCTGGCCGATGGCACAGGCAAAACCGTCAAACAAATGTACGCGAAGGACAATCCCGCCGCCGGCAAAGGCATCTCGGCGATTTTCCGCAAATGTGCGCGCGACAATGTGGTCGTTCGCGCGTTCGGCGACGCGGGTTGGATCGGCGAAGGCTTCGAAGACTTCGATTGCATCTGCCTGCCGCTGTCCGATGATGGCGAGCACGTGAACATGCTCCTGCATGCCTTCGTGTTCGATCGCTCCAGCGTTCTGATGGCGCGCGAAGTCGCGAAGGCGAATGGCGGCGAACTTCCTTCCATCGCCGCGCGCAGCGCCGGATAAGTTTCCCTTGCGGTTTCGCCCGCCCCTCCGCTAGCACTGCTTGCGGGGAGAATTTGCATGTCCGAACCATCGAATGTTGCGGCGCAAAATGGTCGCATGACTCTTGTCGTCGCCGCGTCCGCCGCCGGTACCGTGTTTGAATGGTACGATTTCTTCATCTACGGTTCCGTTGCCCCGATCATCGCCAAGCACTTCTTTGCCGGTGCCGGCGAGACGCAGGGCTACATTCTCACCCTCCTGACCTTCGCAGCAGGTTTCTTCGCGCGCCCCTTCGGCGCGATCTTCTTTGGCCGCCTGGGTGACCGAACGGGACGCAAGCGCACTTTCCTCGTGACAATCACGGTCATGGGTCTTGCGACGTTCCTCGCGGGTCTTCTGCCCGACGCAAACATGATCGGGGTTGCAGCGCCCTGGTTGCTCGTGGGACTTCGCGTTCTGCAGGGTTTTGCGATCGGCGGGGAATATGGCGGCGCAGCTATCTATGTTGCCGAGCATGCGCAACCGGGAAAACGCGGAGCGTCGACGGGATGGATTCAGCTTTCGGCCTCCATAGGGCTGATCCTCGCTCTTGGCATCATTCTCGTCGTGGAAAACATCACTGGCGAAGGCGCGTTCGCCGATTGGGGTTGGCGGGTACCGTTCTTGTTGTCCGCGGTGCTACTGGCGATTTCCCTCTGGATTCGTCTGCGTCTCGATGAATCCCCGCTATTCCAGAAAATCCGTGACGAAGGCCGGCTTGCCGAGGCGCCGCTTAAAGAGACCTTTTCGAGCGCAGCAAACTGGAAATCGATCTTGATCGTGTTGTTCGGCGTTCTTACCAGCCAAGGCGTGGTCTGGTATCTCGCCCAGTTCTACACGCTGTTCTTCCTTCAGCACGTGTTGAAGCTGGATCTTGGGCACGCGAACGAACTGGTGATGATCGTCACCGTCATAACGCTTCCCTTCTATGTCTTCCTCGCATGGCTATCGGACAAGATCGGGCGCAAGCCAGTAATGCTGATGGGACTGGCGGTTGCCACGCTCGCAGTGTTCCCCGTGTTTCACATGTTGACGGCGGCCGTGAACCCGGCACTAGCCACCGCCGCGGAACGCGCACCCGTCACGGTCATCGCCGCGCCGTCCGATTGCTCGGTGCAGTTCGATCTGATCGGCAAGGCGCAATATGTAAGCTCCTGCGACATCGCCAAGAGCGCATTGACCAGCGCGGGCATTCCCTACCGGAATGAAGCCGCCTCGGACGGCTTCGCGCATGTGAAGGTCGGGCTTGACGATGTCGCAAGCCCGGATGGACGCGTGCTTAACGCCGTCGACCTTGCGGCGGCAAAAAAAGACTTCGAGCTACGTCTCAAGAATGCACTCAGCCGCGCCGGCTATCCGGATGCTGCCGACCCCGCGGCGGTCGACAAAACACAAGCGCTGATCCTGTTGTTGATATTAGGCCTGGCCGCCGCCGCGCTCTATGCGCCTCAGGCTGCGGCGCTTGTCGAACTCTTCCCGACGCGAATCCGCTATACGGCGCTCTCGGTGCCCTATCACATAGGCGTCGGCTGGTTCGGCGGCTTTCTGCCCGCGACGGCTTTCGCCATCGTGGCCGCAACCGGCGACATCTATGCGGGGCTGTGGTACCCCGCGATTGTCGCGGGGATCGGCTTCTTCGTGACGCTGCTGTTTCTGCCCGAAACCTACAAGCGCGCGATCGACTGATTACTTCACCTCGACCGGAACGCCCGGCTCGCGCTTGCTGGGATGGATGACGAGCGAGGACTTCACGCTCGCCACGTTCTTCGCTGCCGTCAGCGTGTCGGTGATGAACGCCTGGAACGACGAAAGGTCCTTGGCGACACATTTCAGGATGAAGTCCACTTCGCCCGAAAGCATGTAGCACTCGCGCACCTGCGGCCAGCCGCGGCTCTGCTCTTCAAAGCGCTTGAGATCGGCGTCAGCCTGGCTGGCAAGGCCGACAAATACGAAGGCCGTGACTTCATATCCTAGAAGGCGGCCTTCGAGATCGGCATGGTAGCCCTTGATGTATCCGGCTTTTTCCAACGCCCGCATTCGGCGGAGGCATGGCGGCGCGGTGATCTTGGCCCGCCTCGAAAGCTCGACATTGGTGATGCGGCCATCGGCCTGGAGTTCGGAAAGAATACGCAGGTCGATAGAATCGAGCTTGTGGTGTTCCATAAGGGGCCGGGAGGTTCGAATGTGACCGCCCATTATCCTCCCCCAGCGTCACCCACGCAATAATATTTCGACGCCCCGCAAGATCATTTCTTCGCGAAGTGTACCGGCCGCCCCTAATTCCGCCTTTCCCGCGTGAGAACGGCTTGGACAGCATCTGCTGCACGAAGCGTTTCGCGGGGCACGCTGGTTCGCTCATAACCCTGAAGGGTGCCGTCGAACGGCCGGGTCCAGCCAGCCTGTGCCATGTCGGTATGGAATCTGGCGAATTTGCGCGATTTTCGCGAGCGGCCTGCCTTGCCCGGCAAGGCAAAAACGTGAACCGGTTTTCCGGTCGCCACTGCTTCCGAAACCATGCTGACCGAGTCGTTGGTCACGACGATATGGTCGGCGAGACCGAGCAAACCGAAGTAGGGATTCTCGCCCTCGCCGTCCCAAAGGAACGACGGCGTGTCGGCCAGCGCACTCTTGAGGACAGCGACATTCTCTTCGCCGGTACGCCTGGACGTGGTGAGAAGAAGGCTTCCACCGATTTCGCGCGCCGCACGGATGAGGGCATCGGCGAGTTTTTGAATCTCCTCGCGTCCAAGAGAATAGGAGGCGTTCGCCCCGCCGATCAGCACGCTGATATAGGGCCGCGGGAGTGCCGCAACGCGCGGAAGGAGGTTCGCCGCGCCATGCTCCAATCTGTCGCGCGTAATCCGATGTAACGCGCCGCGCGTGGACAGGACATTATCTCCGACGACCCGATCGTGCTCCGGGGCGATCACAAGATCGAAATGCGACGGTGAAATGCCCGGGTTCTGCACGAACACAGTCACCACCCGATGGCCGTCGCGCTTACCCATCTCCCGCACGTGAAGTGCCGCCGCGATGCTTTGGCGTCCCGACGCGATGAGAAGGTCGGGCCATGGCGGCACCAAGGCGTCACTGTCTTTTGTGAAGGCATAAGCATGCCCCCAGCGCATAAAGGGTGAGAGCTGCCGCCAGGGCGCGCGTAACGCGACGCGTTTAACCACAGGTGCGAAACCAAGCACCTCCGCAAGACCAAGACACTGGTTGAGCCCGCCAGGATTTCCGTCGGTCACGATCCAGCATGTCGTATTCGCGGCGGATGCGGTCATGAATACCTGAGAATTGCGCGCGAGAAGAAAAGCGGGAAATCAGTAAGCGCCGGAAGCGGCCTTCTCGCGGCCGCGCCCGAATAAGCGCTTCACAAAGGCGCTCAAACGATGACGCGCGCCTTCGCGGCGCACCACGCCTTCGTCCGTCACCCAATTGACCTGAATCACACGGCGCGGCCCTTCGAAGGGCTCGAACCCATGCCACGCCGTCGGTCCGTTCTTGAAGATGAGAAGGGTTCCGCGATCCGGCGGAACTTCCGCCGCATAGTCCTGCAGATTGTCGGCGTCGCGCAGCAGGCGCAAACGGCCATGGCTGCTTTCCCAACCGCGGTTCATGTAGAGGAGAACCGTGATCAGCTTGGTCTTGCTGTCGGTATGGATCTTCCCGTCGGCGGCCTTGCTCACGCCGCGAACGGTTGCAGTCGTGGGCCTGCCGGTAAGATCGACGCCCAGTTTCTCCTCGACCAGCTTTTTCATTTCCGGACCTTGGAGGGCATCCATCAGCGCGGAGAATCGCGGGCCATATTCGAGCGAGGCGAGCGGAAAGCTTCCAGGATGTTCGATAACCGGAAAGTCCGCTTCGATTCCCTCTTGCGCATCTTCCCGGACAAATTCGGGAACGATCACATAAGGATACGGATCGCTCTGCGCATCGCGTGTGCGCAGCGCGTTGAAATCCACGGGTGCGGCGGCGGAGGGCATCAGGCGTCCGCGTGAAAGACGTTGAGCTTCTTCAGAAACAGAGAAAGACGCCCGCGGCGCGCCTTGCGCTCAACGTCGGCCTGGCTGCGCACGTAAGCCATCTGCACCACGCGACGCTCGCCGGCAAACGGTGGGTGGCCGTGCCAGGAATTGTCCGAGCGTTTGAACGCGATCAGCGTTCCAAAAATGGGCGGCGCTTCACAGGCATAGTCGTCCATCGACTCCGGACCGTTCAGCACGCGGAAGCAGCCTTCGCCGGATGCACCCCAATCCTCGTTGAGATAGATGAGCGCCGTCGCAAGCTTGGCTTCGCCATCATTGTGGATGCGCCCATCCTTCGATGCCGACCATTTGCGCACCGTGATCAGGCGCGGCTTGTCCTTGAGTTCGATGCCGAGCTTGTCGCCGAGAATCTCTGCGAATCGGTCGCTGCTCATGTCGGAGATCAACTTCTCAAACGCACCTTCGACCTTCATTTCCGAGAGCGGGAAAAAACCGGGACGCGCGATTTGCGGAAAATTCGCGCGCATCTCGCCCCGCGCCGAATCGGCAACGATGGAAGGTGCGAGGACATGCGAATAGGGAGAGGTTTGGCCTTCAGCTTTGGCCAGCTTTTCGAAGTCGATGATGGAACTCATGTCTGATTCCGTCCGTGGCCCCGCGGCGCCCGTATAAGCCCCGCGCTGGCGCTGAGTAAAGATGATACCGATACATCCAGCCGGGGCCTATTGGCGATTCGGTTAATTTCTTCAAAGGCATGCGCCTTAGTGGCCCTTGGCGCCATGCGTGTTGGCGCGTACACGACAAGCGGCCGGCCCTCCAAATAACTCTGGGTCTGTTGACGTACGCGGCAACACGACTTCGCGAACTTCTTGACGTTTCCGCGAACGCTCCCGATATGGAGCCATGGGGCCGGAAGTCGTTTGCGCGTCCCTGTTTTTTCGGAAGCGCTATGGCTGATATCCATTCAAAAGTTGTGATTTTGGGCAGTGGTCCCGCCGGTGCGACGGCTGCGATTTACGCTGCGCGCGCAATGCTGGAGCCCACGATGATCGCGGGAATCCAGCCGGGCGGTCAGCTGACGATAACAACCGAAGTCGAGAACTATCCCGGCTTTGCCGAAGCGATCCAGGGGCCGTGGCTCATGGAGCAGATGCAGGCGCAGGCCGAACATGTCGGCACCAAGCTCGTGCAGGACATAATCGTGTCCGCCGACCTCGCCAAGCGGCCGTTTACGTTGGTCGCGGATTCGGGCGACCGCTACATCGCGGAAACGCTCATTATTGCCACGGGCGCGAGCGCAAATTGGCTCGGCCTGCCCAGCGAAGAGAAGTTCAAGGGCTTCGGTGTCTCGGCCTGCGCGACGTGCGACGGCTTCTTCTATCGTGGAAAGCGCGTTGCGGTTGTCGGCGGTGGAAATACAGCCGCAGAGGAAGCCCTTTTCCTGACAAATTTCGCCGACAAGGTGACGCTCATCCATCGCCGTCCCACACTGCGCGCGGACAAGACCAATCAGATGCGCCTCGCCGACAATCCGAAAATTGAAATCATTTATGATTCCGTCGTGGACGAAGTTGTCGGTACAGAAGACCCGCGCGGCGTAACCGGGATCAAGGTGCGCAATCTTTCGGAAGGCACATCGCAGACGCTGGATGTGGACGGCCTCTTCATCGCCATCGGCCATTCGCCGGCGACGGAGCTGTTTCGCGGACAGGTTGAAATGGACGACGATGGCTACATCAAAACCGCGCCGGATTCGACGCGCACGAATGTGCCCGGTGTTTTCGCGGCGGGAGACGTGAAGGACAAGATTTACCGGCAGGCCGTCACGGCTGCCGGCATGGGCTGCATGGCAGCGCTGGAAGCGGAGAGGTTTCTCGCTGGCGGTCACTAGCAGCCATTGAGCGTCTGGAGGGGCGCGACGATGGATTGGGACAAGTTGCGTATTTTCCACGCGGTGGCATCCGCGGGCAGTTTCACACACGCAGGGCAGATGCTCACGCTGAGCCAGTCGGCCGTTAGCCGGCAGATCAGCGCGCTGGAAGAAGAAATCACCACCCCGCTGTTTCAGCGCCATGCGCGCGGGCTGACGCTCACGGACGAAGGCGAACTGCTGTTCACCGCCGTCAGCGATGTGCTCTCGCGTCTCGGACAGGCGGAGGAAGCGCTCAAGAACGCGCAATCCGCACCGCGCGGCCAGCTCAAGATCACGACCAGCCATGGTCTAGGCACCTATTGGGTGCTGCCGCGGATCGAGTCCTTCCTCACGGAATTCCCCGAACTTCAGGTGCATCTGGTGTTCGAGGACCGCGAATTGGACTTGGCGCAGCGTGAGGCCGACATCGCCATTCGCATGCGCGCGCCGGTGCAGGCCGACCTGATCCAGCGAAAGCTGTTCAGCATCCACTACCACCTCTATGCGGATAAGAAATATCTCGAGAAGCACGGCATGCCGCAAAGCTTCGGCGATCTGGCGAAGCACATGCTCGTTGCGTATGGCGAGACTGCGGCGCCGGAAATCCGCGACGTGAACTGGCTGATCGACGCGGTCCGCAAGATTTCACCGGATGGATACCGCGCCCTTCGGATCAACAACCTGACGGGCATCCTGCACGCAACGGAAGCTGGCGTCGGCGTTGCCGCGCTACCGGACTATATAGCCGCCGAGCGGACCAATCTCGTCCGGGTGCTTCCGGAAACCGAGGGCCCGGCATTCGACGTGCATCTGGTCTATTGCGATGCGCTGCGCCAATCCAAGCGCGTGGCGGCTTTCCGCGACTTCCTTGTGAAAGCAGCGAAAGACTGGAATTTCTAGACTTCAGCGCTTGGTGAAAACATCGCAAGGTTCTTGAATCCGACCGCCCCGTTCCCAAATCTGGTGTGTCGCCGCTCCAATCCCCCGGAGGGCGGCAAAAGTGGCTTTGGCTTCATCCCCCTTGGAGCCGGAAGTCTCTGATAGAAGACCCCAGTCGCCGGAGCAGCCCCCTGCTCCGGCGATCTTTCATTTCACCTCGGCGAGCTTCCCGCGCACCGCATCCGTTGAATACGGCTTAGTCACGACAGGCACGTTCTCAAAACGATCTGGGAAGGCGATGTTCTTGCCGTAGCCGGTGGTGAAGATGAAAGGCACCGCCAAATCGGCCAGCTTGTCGGCAATCGGAAAACTGGTTTCGCCGCCAAGATTGACGTCGAGGATCGCAAAATCCGGTTTGCGCTGGGTAATAAGATGCAGCGCTTCGGACACATTCGCTGCAATGTCGATAAACTCCACGCCCATGCGCTCGAGCGATGCTTCGGCGTCCATTGCGATGATGAGATTGTCCTCAACGATGAGCCCGCGGCGATAGCCGGTCTCTTTCCGGCCTTGCGGATTTTGCTCCGTCGAAGCCTTTGCCAGTTCGGACACGGACGCGCTCACGGTCTGTGGTGCACCCGTCTGAGTCTCAATCTTCACGAAATTGGCGGGAATGGCGAATTGCGCGCGGAAACCCGCGAGCTGGTAATCGAGCTGTGCCTCACCGTTGAGATCATAGGGGATGCTGCGCTCGATGATGGTGGAGCCAAAGCCACGGCGTGTCGGCGCCTGCACCGGCGGCCCACCCTCTTCCGCCCACTCGATCTTGAGACGGCCGGAAGCCTCGATGTGCCACTTCACGTCCACCTTGCCGACACTGTCGCACAAGGCGCCGTATTTGGCCGAGTTCGTGAGCAGTTCGTGCACCACAAGAGCAAGCGTCGAGAAGGCTTGGGGTTCGAGCAGGACTTCGGGGCCCGTGAGCTTCACCCGGCCGGCTTTTTCGTTGAGATAGGCCGCGGTTTCGGCGACGAACAATGCCCGCATCGAGGCCGGCCCCCAATTGTCCACCGTGATCTGATCGTGCGCGCGAGCCAGTGCCTGCACGCGACCGCCGACAACATTGGCAAATTCTTCCAAGGTCATATCGCGGCTCTTGCTCTGCATGATGAGGCCGCGAATGAGGCTGAGAATATTTCGCACACGATGGTTCAGCTCGGCGATGAGCAATTCCTGCCGCTGCCCCGCCGCGCGCCGCTCCTTTTCGGCAACGTCGGCGAGCCGAAGCACCACTTCCAGAAGCGTCACGCGCAAGATTTCCGCGACGCGCAAATCGAGCGCCGTCCAATGGCGCGACTGGCCTTGCACCACTTCCTTCCACGCATCGAAGCTCTTGCGCGGCGTCAGCCGCACGCCGTTGGGACCCAGACTTGCGGGCTTTGTCGGGTCGCCACCCCACGTTACCGTGCGCGCTATTTCCTTGCGGAAGAAGATGATGTAATCGCGTGCCGCCCGGGAAATCGGCAATATCAAGGCGCCAGCCGCGCGCTCCGGGAAATCCTCTGCTGGGATGTAATCCTTCGCGAGTTGATGTGTCGCGTAGGTCTCGATGTGCCCGCTGCGGGCAACATGGCGAACGATGCCGAGCACTTCCTCGCGCGTGGGCGTCATGCCGCGCAGCGAAAGATCGCCGTTGAGCCAAACCGCAACGCCGTCGGCCGCCAGAAGCTGCTCAAACATGGCGAGCTGATCGGCGAGATGGCTCAGGTTGCTCTTGTTGCTGCCGAGCACGGCGGTCAATTCGCTTTGCGCCGTGCGCGCCTGCGCTTCCCGTTCCGATTCTGCGGCGCGTTCCCGGCTTTCCAGCAAGAGCGACAACATCTGCCCGAAAAGCTCCGCTGCCGAGCGGCGCGCATAGCTGATGTGGCGCGGGGAATAATGATGGCAAGCGAACAGGCCCCACAACTTGCCGTTCACGATGATGGAAACAGACAGGGATGCCGCCACACCCATGTTTGACAGATACTCGATATGGATGGGGGAGACGGAGCGCAGCATGCTCATCGACAAATCGATAGGTTCGCTACGCGAGCCTGGCGCGGACAGAATGGGCGAAGGCTCTATCGTGATGTCCGGGATGATCCGCAGCCAGTTGCGCAAGTAAAGAACTCGTGCCTGCTTCGGAATATCCGAAGCCGGGTAGTGCAGACCGAGAAACTTGACGAGATCGCTGCGCGCGGACTCGGCGATCACTTCGCCGCAACCGTCCTCGTCGAAACGATAGAGCATGATCCGATCAAAGCCGATCAGGCCCCGAAGCTGCCGCACCGCCTCATTGTAGAACGGCATAAGCGATGTCTTGGACTGCAAGCGGGAAAGCATGGTCCGAACAGTGGCAGTCGCGTTTATCGCGTCTTGCTCGTTGCTACAGGGCTCGAATTCGAGCACGATCGTTTTGCCCACAGCATGGATGGCGGCGTCGAAGCATTTGGTCGTGCTGGTCACGTGCAGGCCAAACACGCGCTCAACCGCGTCCTGTCCTATCAGCATCTGCAAGCGTCCGCGAAGATCGTGAACCGCTTCGTCGCCAATAAAGTTGGCCAGGGGCTTACCGAAGAGATCGTTGGGGGCCACCCCAAGATATTCAGCGCAATTCGCGCTCGCATCCGTGACCAGCCATTCCTGGGATACGGCAACCAGGCAGCCAAAACGCTGCACGTTGCCGAGCAAATGAATGGGTTCGCGGTCGCAGTTCGTCAGATCGAAGGGCGCATTCATGCCGCCAACTCCAGATCTGCACCGAATGCCCGTTCGAAAGCATCGAAAGTCGAAAGCGCGGCGTCGAGCACGGAATTGAAGTTCTCTTGTGCCCCGGGGGAATTCTCGAGCACCGAGAGAAAGCCGGACCAAAAATCCGGGGCGCCATGATTTAGATAGTGCGTCGCGCCCGAAATCGCATTCGGGTCGACCTGGCGCAGAATAAACCGTGCGCCGAAGCGCGATCCTTCAAGCACATAGAGCGACCCAAGCATCTGCGCCTCGGATGCGAATATCGGGACAGGAATGACGCGCAACTCAGCGTGGAGCAAATCTAGATCGCGCAGCAACGCCGCCGAACGCGAGCGCAGTGCCCAGTCCGGGAGAAGATTTGCCACGCCATACTCGGCGAGCATCTGCTCGAGGGGGACAATCGCCGCAGCGTGGGCGGCAAGAAACTGTGCATATCGGTTCCGGTCGCTAAGATCGAACCGGGCGGCCAGCAGATCCACGCGCTCATGCGCAGCGGCGGTGGCAATTTTCAACCTGACCCGCAAGCGCGACGGAGTCGTGGCGGGCGGCTCCATCGTCATCACATTCACAAAATCCCCGGGCCGACAGAGCAAAACGACCGGGAACCTTCAAGGTTCCCGATCGTACAAAGCCTAGGGGTTTACGGGCTAGCTCAGATAGCTCCGCAGCATCCAAGCCGCTTTTTCGCTTGCCTGCATACGCTGGATCAGAAGGTCCATCGTGCCCTGGTCGCCGGCTTCCTCCGCCACCTTGAAAGCGTCTCGGCAGCTCTTCGAAAGGATCTCGTTTCCTTCGGCCAAATCGCGAACCATCTCCATCGCCGGGGGCACGTTGTCGCCACTTTCCTGAATAGACGTCAGCTTGGCGAAAGTGCGGTAATTGCCCGGCGCGTATTCGCCCAGCGCGCGGATGCGCTCGGCAATCAGGTCGGCGGCATCGTGCAACTCGGTGTATTGCCCTTCGAACAGCACATGCAGCGCAGCGAATTGCGGACCCGTGACGTTCCAGTGATAGCCGTGAGTCTTGAGGTAGAGCGTGTATGTGTCAGCCAGCACCCTGGAGAGGGCTTCGCCGATCGCCTTGCGTTCGGCCTGTTTCAAACCAATGTTCACGTCCATGGGCACGCTCCTGTGTTCTGCTTGACCTAAAATGGCGCGCCCATCGCGCGGTTCAATAGTTTAGAAATATTCCAAAGAGCGACAAATGGACCTGAATAATCTGCGGGAAACCAGCAATTACGACGACCGGCGGGGCCAAGGCGGGTTTGGCGGCTTTGGCGGGCCAAGCTGGGGCGGCGGATTTGGCGGGCTCCCGGCGTTCGGAATGCGCGGGGGCGGGTTGGGCTTCATCGCCTTCGTGATCCTGATCCTGCTGTTCGGATCCAATGGCGGCGGGGGATTGCTGGATTCGGTTCTCAACGGCGGTGGCCAGCAGCAGGTCGCGCAATCGGATAGCCACAGCGATGACGGGCAACTCGATTTCGCCCGCAAGATCGTGGGCAGCGCCGAAGACATCTGGTCGCCTATCCTGCAAGCGCGCGGCGTAACTTTCGCGCCCGCGACGATCACGTTCTACACCGACGCCACGCAGACCGGTTGCGGCGTCGGGCAGGCATCGGCCGGACCTTTCTATTGCCCGAACGATCAGCGCATCTATCTGGATCTGTCCTTTTTCAACCAGCTTTCCGATCAGTTCGGCGCGCCGGGACAGTTCGCGCAGGCGTATGTGATCGCGCATGAATATGGCCATCACGTCCAGAACCTGATCGGCACAATGGGCCGGGAGGAAAGTGCTTTGCAGGGATCAGGCAGCCGCGGTGCGAGTGGCGCATCAGTGCGGCTAGAATTGCAGGCCGATTGTTATGCCGGCGTGTGGACGTATCATGCCAACCAGCGCTTCCACATCTTGCAACAGGGGGACGTGGAAGGCGGATTGAAAGCTGCCGCAGCCGTGGGCGATGACACGCTGCAGAAGGAGGGCCAAGGCTATGTGGTGCCTGACTCCTTCACCCACGGCACCAGCGCACAACGCATGCGCTGGTTCCAGCGCGGCCTTTCCCGCGGCGAAATGAGCGATTGCGACACCTTTGGCGCCGCAACGCTCTGACCGTTACGCCGCCATCTGCTTTTGTGTCGCCACCACCTGATCGGCCAGCTTGCCGCTCAGTTCAGCTAGATGATCGAAAGCCATCTCATACGTGCCGACGCCCTGCGTGAGCGAACGCAGATCGATGATGAGGTCGTGTAACTCCGATAGCGGCATCTGCGCTTCCACGGTGTCCCAGCCTTTCCACCCCGCCCGCGCGTCATAGCCCATCAATTGCCCGCGACGCCCGCTCACGACCTGGTTGGCTTTGGCGGTAGCGTCGTTCGGCACATGGATCTTCACCCGCATGATCGGCTCCAGCAGAACCGGCGCGCAATTCGGCATGCCTTCGCTCATCGCGACACGCGCGGCCGTCTGGAACGCGGCATCCGAGGAATCGACGCTGTGATAGGAGCCATCTACTAGCGCCACGCCGACATCCACGACCGGGAAGCCGAGCGGGCCATGCTTCAGATATTCGATCACGCCTTTTTCGACGGATGGAATGAACTGGCGTGGCACGACGCCGCCCTTGATCATGTCCTCGAAGGCGAAGCCCGTGCCGCGCGGCAGCGGTTTGATCTCGATATGTACGTCACCGAACTGTCCATGGCCGCCCGATTGCCGCTTGTGCCGGCCATGCTGCTTGGCGGCTTTGCGGATGGTTTCCTTGTAAGGCGTCTTTGGCGGATGGGTGACGATTTTGAGGCCATACTTGCTCTGCAGCTTTTCGACAGCCACCTTGAGATGAATTTCCCCCTGCCCCATCAATGTCATCTCGTGCAGCTCGGCATCCTGCCGGAAGTGCAATGACGGGTCTTCCTCCTGCAGCTTGTGAATTGCAGCGGTGAGCTTCACCTCGTCCTTGCGATCGGTCGTTTCGATCGCAAAGCTGTAGACGTCCGGAAGGGCTTCAATCGCCACACGTGGCAATGCCGCCTTGCCGGTCGATAGTGTGTCGCCCGTGAAGATTCCGTCCAGGCGTCCCAGCGCCACGGTATCTCCGGCTTGCGCGTCGGTGAGTTTGGTCTGGCCGTCGCCCTTCATGGCAAACATACCGCCGATTCGCGCGTCGCCGCCGGGACCGTGCAAGACCGCGCCATCCTTCAGGCTGCCGGACAACACGCGCGCCATCGATAGCTTTCCATGTGCCCCATTGTACGTCTTGAGTATTTGCACCATGGCGTCGCCATTCGCCTGAATGCCGAGACGCTCGACGGCTTTGGTCACATCCGGCACTTCATGGCGCAGCGCCTTCAGCAGTCGCCTTATTCCATTGTCGCCTTCGGCCGAACCCAGCAGAACCGGCACGACGAGGCCATCCGCCAGTTCCTTGGCAAGATCGCCGCAGACTTCCTCGCGTGGCGGCTCCTGATCGGAGAGCAGTTCTTCCATCAGATGCTCATCATAGTCCGCAAGCTTTTCCAGCATCGCGAAGCGCGCCTGCTTCTCTTCATCGGCCAGCGCCCCAAGTTCGATCACCTTCGACTCAGCGTGCGGCGCGTATTGGAACGCGCGTTCCAATGCCAGATCGACAAAACCTTTCACGTGTCCGGCTTCGACAATCGGGATCTGGCGCATGAGGAGCGGCTTGCTGCTTACCTCCTGCAGAAGGCCAAGCAGATCGCGCACCGCGCCGCTCGCCTTGTCGATCTTGTTGATGAAAATGAAGTGCGGAATGTTCAGATCGTCCAGCCGTTTCAAATAAGGCTGCAGCATCTGGATCTTGGCTTCTTCCGGCTCGCACACCACGACCGCCGCGTCGACGCTGGGCAGCACATGCAGCGTGTCCGAGAGGAATTCGATGGAGCCGGGGCAATCCAGAAACGTAAAACTGTCGTCCAGATATTTGGTGGTCGCGCAGCTCACTTCCACGCTCATCTGCCGCGCGCGCGCCTCCGGCGAAGCATCACCCACCGTGTTCTTTTGCGCGATCGCACCTTTTCGCTGCACCGCACCGGTCACGGATAGTATGGATTCGAGCAGCGTGGTCTTTCCGCTGCCATAAGGTCCCACCAGGGCCACTGCGCGTGGCCCCATTCCTCCGGTTCTGTTGGACATAGTCGCCTCCATTACCCCGGTAAACATGGGGTACGAGGCGCGGCGGGCGTCTATTTTCCCAAGGCGTTGGGCGGCGTCACGCGCCCCGCTTGCAAAGCAATGCTCGCGCCGATTTTGCGTGGCCGCAAGTCTTGACGCGCGCGCACAGCACCGTCCGCAGTACGGGAACACGTGCCATTCGGGGATCGTTATAAAATTGCATGAGCGAAGTTCCGCCCGAATCTCAAGAGAATCCCAACGCGCCTGAGCCCCGCTACCACCCGCATGCGGTGCGAACGAGCGCGATTGGATTTGGCGCGCTCTTCCTCCTCGTCGCGCTCAATTGGGCGGCATTTCATTTCGGCTGGATCAAGGTCCCTCCCAACACCATCCCGTGGGACACGCCGCATCTGGATTCGCGTCCGGGTCTTTTCGCTCACTGGCAGGTGCAGCACATGAAAACGGATCGCCAGATGTGCTTCACCGCACTCGATGAGGCCCGCGATTTGTCCTACACGCCGCTGGAAGACGAAACGACTGGAGAAGGCTGCGGCTTCACCGATGTGGTGCGCATCACGAAGTCTCCCATAGCGTTCAATATCAAACCGGTGACCACCTGCTCGCTGTCTGCAGCGCTTTATTGGTGGCAACGCGACATACAACGTCTTTCACGCCAGATTCTTCACACCAAGGTCAAGCGTGTCGATCAGCTTGGCACCTACGCTTGCCGCAATATCAATAGCGCAGCGACCGGAAACCGAAGCGAACACGCCACCGCGGACGCGATCGACATCGAAGGCTTCGAGACCGAGGACGGGCGCCACATAACGGTGAAGGACGACTGGCTGAAACCCACACCTGAAGGCCGCTTCCTGCGCGCCGCACATGACTCGGCATGCGGGGTGTTCGGAGAGGTATTGGGACCCGACTACAACACCCTGCACGCCAGCCATTTCCATCTCGACGAAGCTGCTTGGACGATCTGCCGTTAGCGCAGGTTTCCGCAGAACCGCTGGATGCGATGGCAGGCATCTTCCAGCGCCTTGTTCGAGGTCGCGTAGGAAATACGGAAGAACGGCGAAAGCCCGAACGCCGCGCCATGCACAACGGCAACGCCTTCGGTCTCCAGAAGTTCGTTGGCGAAATCCAGATCGGTTTCGATCTTCTTGCCGCTCGGTGCGGTCTTTCCGATGCACTGGCGCACGCTCGGATAGACATAGAACGCGCCTTCCGGCTTCGGGCATTCAATGCCCTTGGCCTGGTTCAGCATGGAGACGACGAGATCGCGCCGTTCCTGAAACAGCTTCTGGAATTTCGGGATGAAGTCCTGCGGCCCATTCAATGCTTCCACCGCCGCCCATTGCGAGACCGATGTCGGATTGGAAACGGATTGCGATTGCAGCTTGGTCATCGCCTTGATGAGAAGCTCCGGGCCCGCGCAATAGCCGATGCGCCAGCCGGTCATCGAATAGGCTTTCGAGACGCCGTTCATCGTCAGCGTGCGGTCGTACAGCCCGGGCTCCACATCGCAGATGGTATGCAGCGTGTAGCCATCGAACATCAGATGCTCGTACATGTCGTCGGTCAGCACCCACACATGCGGGTGCTTCATCAGAACATCGGTCAGCGCCTTCACCTGCTCGCGGGTGTAACAGGCGCCGGTCGGGTTGCTGGGCTGGTTGAAGATCAGCCACTTGGTCTTGGGCGTGATCACCTTCTCGAGCGCTTCCGGAGTCATGCGGAAACCGTCTTCGATCTTCGCTTCGACGATCACAGGCTTTCCACCGCCTAGCAGAACGATGTCGGGATAGCTTACCCAATAAGGAGCGATGCAGATGACCTCATCGCCGGGGTTCAGCGTCGCCATCATCGCGGCATAGATCACCGCCTTGCCGCCCGGCGCCACGAAGCATTGCTCCGGCTTATAATCGAGATTGTTCTCGCGCTTGAACTTGGCGGCGATAGCCTTGCGCAACTCCGGGATGCCTTCGACGGCGGTATATTTCGTCTCGCCGCGCCTGATGGCGGCGATCGCCGCTTCCTTGATGTTGTCCGGCGTGTCGAAGTCCGGCTCCCCGGCGCCCAAGCCGATCACGTCGCGCCCTGCAGCCTTCAGATCTCGCGCCTTCTGACTCGCGGCGATGGTCGGAGACGGCTGGATACGGCCGAGCGATTCGGCCAGAAAACCTTTGGGGAGAGCGGGAGCCACGAGCGAGTCCTCGGTTAAAGCCATGTCCTATCAAGCGTCTGGCGCCGCCAGCAAGAGGACCAATGTCACATCTGCCATGCGTTAGGATTTCTCAACCGTGAAAGGCGCTAGAATGGGTCGATTTCCGGAGCAGCGGGCGATGCATCGGTTTTATTCAACAGTTCTGGCGGGTCTTTGCCTTCTGGCGGTGACCGGATGTTCGCGGCACGTGCCGCCTCCTGTGGGCCGTTGGGAAGGCACATACGATTCCGGTGCCACCATCGTCGCCGCCCGAATGGAGGTGACGTCGCAGGAGCAGATCTATGTGAGCGCACCGAACGCCGAAAACGTCGGCGGCATGTCAGCGGACGATCACGCTGCGATCCGGCACAGGCTCGCCGGCGGGCTGGCTGCAGGCTGGGACAGCGTCACGCCACTCAAAATGGATTTCGACGGCAAATCATTCCGCAAGCCGGACGGGATCGCCCATCAGGCGGAGTGGGACGCCGCGACGCAGCGCATGACGCTGATCGTCTATCTCGACAAGGGCGACGGGATCCGTATTCCGTTGCGCAAGGTCAAGGAATTTACCCCAGATCCATTTGGCGGCGGCTAGAATTTCTCGAAAGCAAAATAGGCCGCCAGCACGATAAGCCCAAACGAAACAGCGTGATTCCACTTCAACGGTTCGCCCAGATAGGTGACGGAGAAGACCGCGAACACCGCCAGCGTGATCACCTCCTGCATCGTCTTCAGCTGCGCCGCCGAATATACGCGATGACCGATATGGTTGGCCGGCACCGCAAAGCAATATTCGAAGAAGGCAATGCTCCAAGACACCGGAATGAGGATCCAGAGCGCCGTGTTGGGATATTTAAGCTGGCCGTACCATGCGAAGGTCATGAAGACGTTCGAGCAGCACAACAGAACGATCGGCAAAATGTAGGCCCAGTTCATGGGATTCCTCACGGTTACGTGTATCTGGAGCCTGGCGGCTCATGTCGAAAGAGCAGTCGAAAACGCTTGCGTCGTAAGGCTTTGTGGCCAGTCTCAATGCGGTAAGCCCCGGACGGTTTCACAGCGATTTGTCTTTTAGCGCGCCGTGGCAAGATGCAACATCCAATCGTAGCACTTGTGGAGGTGACACGATGTTTCGGGAAGCTGTTGTGTTGTTGATTGCGGGATTGGGAGCTGCCGCCCTGTCGGCGCCGGCGGACGCGGCCATCAGTGTGCTCAACGGCACATTGGCGCAAAGCTGTTATCAGGCGGCGGAGTTTGGCGGCTCCTCGATCGAGGGTGTACGCCTGTGCTCCCTCGCATTGCAGGAAACCGCGCTGAGCTCGCGAGACCGCGCCGCGACTTATATCAACCTCGGCATCGTGCGTGGCCGCAGCGGCGACGCGGAAGGCGCTCTCGACAGCTACAATCGCGGGCTCGACATCGACCCGTCGCTTGGCGAAGGCTATGTCGATCGCGGCGCTGTGCAGATCATGCTGAAAAACTACCAGGCCGCGATTGCCGACATCACCAAGGGTCTGTCGCTCAACGCGAACAAGCCGGAGATCGCCTATTACGATCGCGCCATTGCCAATGAAGCCGTTGGCAACATCCGCGACGCCTATATCGACTACAAAAAGGCCGTTGAGCTTCGCCCCGACTTCGCTTTGGCGAGCGATGCGTTGGCGCGGTTCAAAGTGATACGCAAGCCTGCGAACGGCGCCTGATCGACGAACGCTTTTGCGAACGCGCGGCTCGGAACTTTCGGGCCGCGCGTTTGTGTCACGCTAGTGCCTGTTTCAGTTGTTGCGCCCGCCGCGCCGGGCGACAGTTTGATACAATTTCGCGTTTCCCTTCACCGATTGTCCGGCTGCACTCTATCGATCGGATTTGGCATTGCTGAAACGTCATTCGGCAGCCGTCAGATCGTAACCGTGCCCGCATCGGCGCTCCACATGGGCAAGGTTGCGGGGGTGCCAAGCCAGCACCTGGACCCCGAAACATGGTGCTGGCTTGGCCCCCACTTCTTGACCGGTTCGCGACAACCATCCGCCGCTTCACGAGCTTTCCGGCCCGGCCCGCCCCGGGATATTAGGGGTGTTATTATTTCACACTAGCGGGGCGGCGCGCACGCGGGCCCAATGCGACACGGTTGGCCTTGCGAATGCCGCAATCGCCTTTACATCTGTGCGCAGGGGCAGCCTTGTATTCAGCAAGTTTGCGGTTATGAAGTCGGCCAAGGGGCCGTCGCGCCGTCCATACTAGCAGGTCTGATTTCCATGAAGAATGTTCTGCTCTCGTCCTCCGCGGTAGCGCTGGCGCTGGTCCTTTCGGCTTGCACGACGCCGATACCCCAGCAGCTCAACGCGCAGAACGTGCCGTCCAACTTCACCGCACCGATCACCGCAGATGCGCCGCTGTGGCCGAAAGCTGACTGGTGGAAGGGCTTCGGCAGCGACGAACTCAACAGCCTTATCGACCAGGCGCAGCGCGACAACCTCGATCTCGCCGTCGCGACCGCCCAGGTGCTGCAGGCCAAGGGCCAGGCCGAGATCGCCGGCTCGGTCTTGTGGCCGCAGATCGATCTGGGCGGCGGCGCCGATCGGACCAAGACGGCACGCAATCAAAACGTCTTCGGCGGACGCTCCACCAACAACTCCTATAACCTTACCGGAAATGCGAGCTGGGCACTCGATATCTGGGGCCGCGCACAGGACAATTTGCGTGCTGCGGATGAGCAGGTGAAGGCTTCGCGCTACGCAAAAGAAGCCGTGGCGCTTACCGTTATCTCCAGTACCGGCTCGACCTATTTCAACATACTTGCGCTGCGCGAGCGCGTGACAATTGCCCAAGCAAACATCGATGCGGCGAACCGCGTGCTTTCGATCACGCAGGCGAAAGTGACGAACGGGGTTTCCTCGCGGCTGGATTTGGCACAGCAGGAAGCTCAGGTTGCCGGACAGAAGGCGCAGATTCCTGCGCTGCGGGAAGGCGAGCATGAGGCGCGCTACGCACTTGCTATTTTGCTCGGCAAGCTACCAGAGGGCTTTGACGTTCAGGCACAAAATCTCGACCGGATCGTTGCGCCGGCGGTTCGCCCCGGCCTGCCCTCAGAACTGCTTCGCCGCCGTCCAGACGTTGCCGAAGCCGAAGCCAATCTCGCCGCTGCGCATGCCAATGTCGACGCCGCGCGCGCCGCTTTCTTTCCGTCGATCAGCCTGACCGGCTCGGGCGGTTTCGCCAGCGCGGCCATCGGAACGCTGGTGCAGGGCTCCAATTTCGGATGGAGCGTCGGCGCTTCGCTGCTGCAAACGATCTTTGATGGCGGCAATTTGATGGGCCAGTACCGCGTGAGCAAGGCGCAGCAGCTGCAGCTCGTCGCCACCTACCGCAAGACCGTGCTCAGTGCATTCCAGGACGTCGAGACTTCTCTTGGTCAGGTGGCAAGTCTCACCCAGCAGGAAAAGCTGCTTACCGATGAAGTCAACGCAGCATCCGAAGCGTTCCGAATTTCGGAAATTCAGTATCGCGAAGGCGTGACGGACCTTCTGACGGTTCTGACCGCGCAGCAGACCTTGTTCAGCGCGCAGGATCAGCTCGTGCAGGTAAAGCTCGCACGCATCCAGGCGGACGTGAATCTTTATCGCGCGCTTGGCGGCGGATGGACCGAGGCAGACGAGGACGCCACGCAAATCATGCCGACAGCTACGACGCCTGTGGCCCCATCGGCAGAACCGGGTCCGGAGAGCGTGCCGGCAAGGCCCGTCCCGACGACGCCGGGGCCGAGCGCCATTCCCGACGAGCCGCTTCCGCCGCAACAGCAGGGCCGGACGCCGCACGGCTGACGCGTCAGCGATGTCCCAGAACGGGGTGCGGCCGGTAGGGCTCGGCCAGCGCCTTGAGTTCGGCTTCGTCCAGCTTGAGAGACGCCGCAGCGATGGCATCCTGAAGGTGATGCGGCTTGGAGGCGCCAACGATCGGCGCGGTCACGCCCTTCTGCTGCATCAGCCACGCCAGCGCCACCTGCGCGTTTGATACGCCGCGCTTCTTGGCAATCTCCGTCACGCGGTCGACCACGTCGAAGTCGCTATCGTGGTAGTACAGCATATGCGCGAAATCGTCGGATTTTGCGCGCGTCGTCTCGGAATTGTCGGAGCCCTTGTCGCCGCGCTTGCGATTACCGGCGAGGAAGCCGCGGGCGAGCGGGCTCCACGGGATGACCCCGATGCCCTGATCGCGGCAAAGCGGCATCATCTCCCGCTCTTCTTCGCGATAGACCAGGTTGTAGTGGTTCTGCATCGAGACGAAGCGGGTCTTGCCCATCGCATCGGCCAGCGACAGATATTTCGCGAACTGCCACGCATACATGGATGAGGCGCCGACATAGAGCGCCTTGCCGGCCTTCACCACATCGTGCAGCGCTTCGATCGTTTCCTCGATGGGCGTGTGCGGATCGAAACGGTGGATTTGATAGAGATCGACATAATCCATGCCGAGCCGCCGGAGCGAGTTGTCGATGGCGTGCATGATGTGCTTGCGCGACAGGCCGGCCTCGTTGGGGGATTTGCCCATCGGGTTGAACACCTTGGTGGCGACGACGACCTGTTCGCGCTTGGGCCAGAATTCCTTGATCGCCCGGCCCGTCACCTCTTCGCTTGCGCCAAGCGAATACATGTCAGCCGTGTCGTAGAAATTGATGCCCGCTTCGGTGGCCTGCCGGAAGAACGGCTGACTGGCGTCTTCATCCAGCACCCAGTCGCGCCATTTCGGCGTGCCATAGGTCATGCAGCCGAGGCAGATCTTCGAAACCTTGAGGCCCGTGTTTCCAAGGTTGACGAATTCCATATGCCGCTCCTCCATATCGCTGGGGAGCAGCATAGAACCGCCGCGCGCAGGGTTGCGAGTCTAAAACCCGAACCACTTACCGATGATGCCGATGAGCGGATTGCTGAACCGCAAAGAGCCCGCACTCACCGCAAGGACAATGCAATCTTCTTCACCGGCATCCGCGATTGGCTGGTGCAGATTGTCGGGCGTGGCATATTGAAAATCGCCGCGTGCATAGGAGCCGGTGTTGTCGGTGTAACCGCCCGCCAGGCAAAGCGTGAACTCTTCGCCGGAATGGGTGTGAACGCCGACGCCGCTTCCGGCACGCGAACGGATCAGCTGGACGCGCTTTCCATTGCGACGGAACAGCGGCTTGAACGAGATGCCGCCGGCGATGTTCGTCCACCGGACCTGATCCAGTTCGACGCCCAGATAGGACCGCAAGGGCTGCGGCACGGTGGAAGTCGGAAACTGCTTCGTCTGCGACGGCGCCTGCGGTTCGTCGAGACGCGACATGACCGATTGCAGCGCGTTCTGGGAGAGGGGCGCTGCTTCAGCGCCTTCCAGCAGGGCGCCGCCGGCCGCTTCGGCTTTCGCGACGGTGCGGCGGCACGCCGGACACAACGAAAGATGCGTTGCGAACATCAGCGCTTCCGCCTCGTCGCAGGCGCCCGCCGCATAGCTCAGCAGAAATTCGTCCGAAGGATGATGAATGATGCTCATAGCGCGTCACCCAAAACGGTCCTGATCCGGGCCATCGCCAGACGCAGCCGCGATTTGACCGTGCCAAGCGGGATTCCCAACTCCTTGGCGATCTGACTGTGCGGCATATCGGAATAAAACGACATGCGGATCACTTGCGCCTGCTCGTCTGAAAGATTCGTCAACGCCGCGCGCAGCCGCGCACCGTCGTCATCGCGCACCATCTGGTCGTCGGCCTGCGGCTCTTCATCCGGCACAAAGGCCGGATCATTGGGATCGAACTCCGGGCGCCGTTCGCGGCGTATCGCATCGATGCGCAGATTTCGGGCAATCGTGAATACCCAGGTTGATGCAGACGCCTTTGCAGGATCGAACAGCTTGGCCTTTCGCCAGATCGTCAGCATGGCTTCCTGCGCCAGATCGTCGGCCAGCGCCGGGGCGGCACCAAGGCGCAGCAGATAGGATTTCACGCGCGGCGCGAAGTGCAGAAAAACGGCCTGAAAGGCCGCGCGGTCATGTTTTGCACCCACTTCGACGAGGAGCGCGGTCATATCGGACGCAGATGGCACGGACACGATTTCCGTCATTCGTACCGAAAAGGGAATGCGACGGCGCACCCCAACCCTGGCCTTACGTTGCCAGGAGGGATTAGCAAGCCGAACGGCCGAAATGGGTAAGGCATGCGCCATCATACCCAGATTTACGAAACGCGCGCGGTTCCGGATCACAGAAAGACTTTGATCCGGGTGGACATGGCAGCCGTAACGATATCGACCCGCAAAGGACGATGCCATGCACGCCCCCTATCTGATCCACGGATCGTCCGGCAGCCGGCGGCATTTGGCGGTGGTGGGCACCGGCATCGCCGGAATGTCCGCCGCATGGCTCGCCTCCCGCGAGCATCGGGTCACGGTATATGAGCGGGACAGCCGCATAGGCGGTCACACCCACACGGTGTTGGCGCAGACGCCCGCCGGCGCTGTCCCGGTGGACACGGGCTTTATCGTTTACACCGAACAGAACTATCCCAATCTCACCGCCCTCTTCCGCCATCTGGATGTGGCCACACAGCCAAGCGCCATGACGTTCGGTGTTTCGCTGGACGGCGGCGCGCTGGAATATTCCAGCCTGGCGAAGGGCCTGGTGGCGCAGCCGCGGAACTTCCTGCGCAGCGACTACCGGCGGATGTGGCGCGATGTGCTGCGGTTCTATCGCGAAGCCGCGGACACGATGGACATCGACGATACGCGGACCACGCTTGGCGAATATCTGGACACCCGCGGCTATTCGGAGGCGTTTGCGCGCTTTCATCTCCTGCCTATGGCCGCCGCCATCTGGTCCACGTCGCTGGAGGATATGCGGGCGCATCCCGTCGCCGCATTCGCCCGGTTCTTTGCCGATCACGGCCTGCTGAAACTCGTGAACCGGCCGCAATGGCGCACGGTGCGCGGAGGATCGCAGGAATATGCCAAGGAACTGACCGCAACCTATGCGAAGGACATCCACGCCGGGCGCGGCGTGCGAACGATCCTGCGCGATGTGACGGGCGTCACAATTGTGGACGACCGGGGCGAAGCCGCGCATTACGACGGCGTGATCATCGCGGCGCATGCGGACCAGGCCCTCGCCATGCTGGGTGATGCGACCGATGAAGAGCACAAGCTGCTCGGCAACTTCCAATATCGTCCCAACAAAGCGGTGCTGCATCGCGATCCGGCGCTGATGCCCAAGCGCCGCGCGACATGGTCGAGCTGGAATTACATCGGAAAGTCCGACCAGCGTCCGGACGACGATCTTTGCGTGACGTATTGGCTCAACAGCCTGCAGAACATCGATCGCCGCAATCCGCTTTTCGTGACGCTCAACCCGCACAACATGCCGCGCGAGGATCTTACCTACGCGATCCACGAATACGCCCATCCCCTGTTCAACAGCGCGGCGATGGAAGCGCAGCAGCGGCTGTGGCATCTGCAGGGCGTTCGCAACACCTGGTTCTGCGGCAGCTATTTCGGTTCCGGCTTCCATGAGGACGCGCTCCAAGCCGGCCTCGCGGCCGCGGAAGACGCCACCGGCACGCGCAGGCCATGGACCGTCGCACAGGAATCCGGCCGCATCGTGCGTATCCCCAGTCTCGTGGGAGTGACGGCTTGAGCGCGATCTACAACGGTCAGGTAAGCCACACCCGCGTTTCGCCAAAGCGGCATTCGTTCCGCTATCGCGTGTTCTCGCTGCTGCTGGATCTGGATGAGATTCCCGCGCTCGCCAGGCGTTTGCGCCTCTTCGCGCACAATCGCGCCGGCATCCTCAGTTTCCACGATCGCGATCACGGCGACGGCAGGCCTTTGCGCGACTGGATCGCCGATACGCTTGGCGCGGCGGGCATCGAGGCCGACGGGCGCATTGAGGTGCTGTGCTATCCGCGGCTCTGGGGCTTCGTGTTCAATCCGCTCTCGGTGTGGTTCTGCCGCCGCAAGGACGAGACACTGGCCGCGATCATCTACGAAGTGCACAACACCTATGGCGAGCGTCATGTCTATGTGTTGCCGGCGCAAACAAACGGCCAGACCGTGCAGCAGGCTTGCGACAAGGATTTCTATGTCTCCCCATTTCTATCGCAGGACTGCGGATACAAGTTCCATATCGAACAGCCCGGCGAGCGCGTGCTTGTCGCCATAAACGAGACCGAGCATGGCGCGCCCGTACTGCAAGCGATGTTTTCGGGGCAAAGACAGGCACTTAACGAGCGGAACCTTGCCCTTGCCCTGCTCCGCCACCCTTTGATGACGGTCAAAGTCGTCGCGGCAATTCATTTCGAAGCGCTCCGTCTGTGGTTGAAGCGCGTCCCACACCATGCTCACATTACCAAACCGACACCTGCCGGAATGTGAGATAAACATGGGTGACGAGACGAAGGACCGCCTGCCTGCCGTGAGCCTGATCAGGCCGCCTCTGTGGGGCCGCATCATGGCGCGCACTGTCAGCGATATCGCCGAGGGCGAAGTGGTGCTGCGCTTCACCAACGGCGCGGAGCGCACGATCAAGGCCGCGCATGACGGCGCGAAGGCAGTTCTGGAAATAGCCCGCGCTCGCAGCTTCCGCAGATTGCTTCTGGGCGGGGAGATCGGGCTCGCGGAATCCTATATGGACGGCGACTGGACGAGCCCCGACCTTGCGGCGGTGTTCGAGTTCGGCGCGCGCAACATGCACAAGCTGGCTGACACGCTGACCGGTATCGCGCCGCTGGAATGGGCCCGCATGGTGACGCACAAGCTGCGCGCCAACACCCGCACGGGAAGCCGCAAGAACATCGCGGCGCATTACGATCTGGGCAACGCGTTCTATTCGCAGTGGCTGGATCCGACGATGACCTACTCCTCCGCGGTGTTCGAACATCCGGGTCAGTCGCTGGAAGAGGCGCAGCGCAACAAATGGCGCAAGCTGGCGGAAATGCTGGACCTCAAGGAAGCAATGACGATCCTGGAGATCGGCTGCGGCTGGGGCGGCTTCGCCATGTTCGCGGCGAAGGAATATGGCTGCAAGGTCACCGGCATCACCCTTTCCACCGAACAGCTCGCCTTTGCGAAGAAGGCCGCCGAGGAAGCGCAGCTTTCGCACCTGACCGATTTCCGACTGATCGACTACCGCGATGTGCAAGGCTCTTTCGACCGCATTGTCTCCATCGAGATGTTCGAGGCAGTCGGCGAGGAGAACTGGCCGGACTATTTCCGCGTGGTGCATGAGCGGCTGAAACCCGGCGGCATCGCGGCGCTGCAGATCATCACCATCGAAGACCACCGCTTCGATGCCTATCGCAACCAGGCGGATTTCATCCAGCTCTACATCTTTCCCGGCGGCATGCTGCCCACGCCTTCCATCCTGCAGCGCGAAGCGGCGAAACAGGGCTTGGGCTTCGAGACGGCGTCCACCTTCGCGCTGTCCTATGCCGAGACCTTGCGGCGCTGGCGCGAGGTGTTTGATGCGCGCTGGGAATCCATCCGGCCGCTGGGCTTCGACGAGCGGTTCAAGCGCATGTGGGACTACTACCTCGCGTCGTGCGAGGGAGGCTTCCGCGCCGGAAACATCGACGTGGGACAATTCCGGCTGACGCGCGCGTGACATTGCGCAGGCTGCGCGCCAAACTGGCGCCATGCCGCAATTCGAATTTCCGCCCTACGACCTGCCGCCCGAAGCCGAAGCGCTGCGCGGCGAGGTTCGCGCGTTCCTGAAAGACCAGCTCAAGGACATGCCGTCGAAGAAGCGCGCGCTGTCGTGGAGCGGCTATGGGCAGGATTTCTCGCGTGCACTGGGCGCGCGCGGATGGATCGGCATGACGTGGCCCAGGAAATATGGCGGGCATGAGCGTTCCTATGCCGAGCGCTATGTGGTGCTGGAAGAACTGCTGGCTGCCGGCGCGCCTGTGAGCTCGCATTGGGTGGCGGATCGCCAGAGCGGCCCGTTGATGCTGCGATTCGGCACCGAGGAGCAGCGCGAATTCTTCCTTCCGAAAATTGCGAAGGGCGAGCTGTGCTTCTGCATTGGCATGAGCGAGCCGAACTCCGGCAGCGATCTGGCGTCGGTGCGCACCCGCGCGCGCGAAGCCGATGGCGGATGGCGCATCAACGGCCAGAAGATCTGGACCAGCGGCGCGCATCATGCCGACTACATGATCGCACTGGTGCGCACGAGCGACGGCGAGACGCGCCATACCGGCCTGACCCAGATGATCGTCGACGTGAAGAACAGCGATGGCCTGACCGTTCGCCCGATCGAAGACATGGCGGGCAACACGCATTTCAACGAAGTGTTCTTCGACGATGTGTTCGTGCCGCATGAGCGCGTGGTTGGCCGCCCCGGCGACGGCTGGATGCAGGTGGGCGCGGAACTGGCCTTCGAGCGCAGCGGGCCGGAGCGTTATCTCTCCAGTCTGCGCCTCTTCCTCGAATTCCTGCGCATGGTGGGCGACAATCCGACGGAAGCCGAGCGCCTGCTGATCGGCCGCATGACGGCGGAGATGTGGACCTTGCGCCAGATGTCGCTTTCGGTGACCGGCGAATTGCAGGCGGGAAAATCACCGGCCGTTGCAGCGTCCATCGTGAAGGACATCGGCACGACGCTGGAGCAATCCATGCCGAAGGACATTCAGGCCATCGCGCGGGATGATGTCGATCTGTCGATCAGCAACCCGTTCACCGATGTGCTGACCTATCTGCTGCAGACCGCGCCGTCATTCTCCTTGCGTGGCGGCACGCGCGAAATCCTGCGCGGTATCATCGCGCGCGATCTGGGCCTGCGTTAGGGCTGATAGGTCAGGCCCACTTTCCACATGCGCGGTTCGCCATAAGAGATCGTGCCGTCGGCGGCTTGGGCCGTTGCGATGTTGGCGTTCGTGGCGTTGTCCACGGCGACGAAAGCCGAGAGCGTATCGGTCAGAAGATAGGACGCTTTCAGGTCAAGCACGAAAGCGGAGCCGAGGCGTTGTGTGTTCTGGTCATCCTCGAAGCGCGCGCTTTCCCAATGCAGATCGGCATCGAGCCGGATCTTCCGAAGTGGAGACCACGTCGCGCCGGCGGTGAGCGTGACCGGCGGCGCCTGCGCCGGACGGTTGCCGGTGAGTGACGGCAGGCCCGGCGGAATGGAGGACGGGTTCTGCTTCACCCGCGCATCGGTGATGGAGAACGCGGTGCGCAGCGACAAAGCATCGTTCAGCCGCCACGCCGCATCGCCTTCGAGGCCCAGCGCATCGATGTCGCCGGCGTTGCGGCGCTGGAACGTTACGCCGAAGGGCGATGAGGCGATCGTCACATTGGCGATGGCGTCGTGTAGCTTGTTCCAGAAGCCCGTGAGATTCCAGGTGACGTCGCTGCCGAGCACGCCGCCCCAGCCGATCTCGGCGCCATAAAGACGCTCAGGCTTCAAACCCGCATTGGCCATCGTCGCGTTGTTGCCGACGCGGAACGGACGATAGAGCTCGTTCAAGGTTGGAACGCGGAAGCCTTCATAGGCGGCAACGCGCAGATATTGATCGCCGAAGATGGCGCGGCGCAGACCGGCGCGCGCTGTGGGCACCGTGCCGTTGCGGCTGTCGAAGTCGCTGCGCAGAAGGATCGCGCCGGTCGCCCGATCGGTCTGCTCAAGGTGCCCCTGCGCGGTGGCCCAATAATCGAGGCGCAGGCCCAAGGTGGCGAGCCACACACCATCGTCATAGGCGCCTTCGCCATACGCGCCGCCGATGGTTTCCATGCCGCCGGAACGGCGCGCATTCGCGAAGTCGGTGCCGGTGTAGAAATAATGCTCGCGGGACTCGCCGCTGTTGACGCGGATGTCGCCGCCGGCTTCCCAGCGGAAATGACCGAACGATCCGATCAGCGCCGCATTGCCGCCGACGCCAAGCGCGGGCGTGGCGTATTGATCGTTAGCCGGTGTCGCGCTGCTGCGCGGCAACGGGAACGCAGGCACCGCCGCTGCGGTATTGGCGAAATCGCTGCTGATGAACCAGCTCTGTATGCGCCAGCCCAGATGATCGCCTTCGTTTGGACGCGCGAGCGTGACGCTGCCGATCCAACCCTTCGCTTCGGAGCCGACGGTCTGGATGCCGCCGCCGCGTGCGTCGTCGTAATATTCGGCGCGGGCCGAGAGCGTGACGCCGCCGGCGAATTGCTGCTGCGCACGCAACGATGCTTCGCCGCTGTCGAGCCACAGATGATTGTCGGCGGCGCCGCGGCGCGGCGGGCGAATGGGAATCCAGCCGTTCGAGCGTTCACCCGCGGCGCTGGCGAAGAGATCGAAGTTTCCATCCTGGATGCCGCCGCTGGCGCCGGCGCGTATGGTGCCGCGGCTGCCATAGGATGCATCGGCGATGGCGACACCATCGGTCGTGTCGCGTTCGGTGAGAAGGATTGTGCCCGTAAGCGCGCCCGAACCGTAAGGCCCCGCGCCCGCGCCGCGCACGACATCGGCGCCGCCGATGTCTTCGTAGGGCAATGCGCCCCAGATCACCCATCCACCGAAGGGATCGTTCACCGGAACGCCATCGAGCAGCACCGCGGTGCGGCCCGCGCCGCTGGGCGCAATGGCGCGCAACGAGATTCCCTGTGTCGTCGCATTGGCGTTGATGCTGTTGGAGCGGCGGAAGAGCGACAGCCCGGGCACCTGCTCCAGTGCATCGTCCAGGCGGTCCGAGATGGCAAGCTGATCGGCGGTAAGTGGCGTGTTGGAGAACGCGCCATTGCCGACCGGCTCCGGCAGGCGCGCGCCGGTGACGACGACGGTTTCCACACCATCGCCGGCGGCGAATGCAGACGCGGTCCCGCCAAGCAGGAGCGCGTTGATCAGCAGAATGCGGGCGGTTCGGGACATGACGACCGGTGCGAGAAATAACGGCCTTGTGTGCCGCAACCGCCGCGGAATCGCAATTGCGGCACAGCGCGGGCGCGGCGCCGGTGCTAAGGTGCCGCGCATAACAGGGAGGATTTCCATGACATCGCGTTTCGTCCTGCTCGCCGCCGCAGCGCTGGCATTCTCGGCGCCGGTTATGGCAGCGGATACACCGGCTTACGTGACCGCCGCCGTTTCGAACCCCAATCGCAGCGCCGAAGAAACCGCGCGCGACGCCAACCGCAAGCCGGCCGACATGGTGACGTTTGCAGGCATCAAGCCGGGCGACACCGTGATCGATCTGGTGCCGGGCAAGGACCAGTATTTCACCCACGTCTTCGCCAATGTCGTCGGACCGAAAGGCCATGTGTGGTCGTACATGCCGACCGAGTTCGACGCCGAGATGACGAAGTTCAAGATCACGCTGCCGCCGGACGGCACGGTCGATCCGAAATTTCCGAACGCGACTTTCGTTCACAAGTCTCTCACCGCGCTGGACGTGCCGGGCAAGGTGGACGTGGTGTGGACGTCGCAGAACTATCACGACTTCCACGACACCTTCGCCGGACCGATCGACATGGCCAAGTTCAACAAGGCCGTGTTCGACAAGCTGAAGAAGGGCGGCGTCTATATCGTTCTCGATCACGCGGCGCCCGGCGCCGGGCCGGAAGTGACGGAGACGCTTCACCGCATCAATCCCGACGTGGTGAAGAAAGAAGTCGAGGCGGCCGGTTTCAAGTTCGCCGGTGAAAGCGACGTGCTCGCCAATCCGAGCGATCCGCACAACATTCCGGTGTTCGACAAATCGATCCGCGGCAAGACGGATCAGTTCGTCTACAAGTTCGTGAAGCCGTAGCAGCAATCGCCTCCCCCTCGTGGGGAGGCGATTAGTTCAGTGCGCACCCCGCTATCGTGATCCGGTGCATCAGGCGTTCGTGGCCGTCATAGTCGTTGAGCGCGTAGTGCCAGGTGGCGCGGTTGTCCCAAAAGGCGATGGAGCCTGGCTTCCACTGGAAGCGGGTGTGGAAGCGCGGCTCCAGCGCATGGGCGAAGAGCTTGTAGAGCAGCGGCCGGCTCTCTTCCGGCGTCTGCCCTTCGAAGCGCAGCACGAAGCCCGGATTCACATAGAGCGACTTCTTTCCCGATAGCGGATGGGTGATCACGACAGGATGCACCGCCTCGCCGACGGCTTCGTCATTGGCGAATTCGCGGCGCTCTTCGTTGTTGTAATAGGCCTTCGATCCGAAGACATGGCTGTTGGAATGCACGGCCTTCAGATCCGCGATGGCCGCCTTGGTCTCGTCATCCAGCGTTTCGTAGGCTGCTGCCATGTTCGCGAACAGCGTATCGCCGCCCGACGGCGGCAGGATGCGCGCGACGAGGATCGAGCCCATCGCGGGAATCGTGTCGTAGGAATGATCGGTGTGCCAACCGCCGCCGATATTGGTTTTCTGCGTCTTGTCTTTCCCGACCCTTGCGATCTCGCGATAGCCGTCGATATGCGGGAAGAACTTGTTCACGTCGATATCGCCAAACTTCTTCGCGAAAGCGATGTGCTGGTCTTCGGTGAGGTTCTGATCGCGGAAGAAGATCACGCCGTGATCGGCATAGGCCTGCTTGATCGCCGCCAGTTCGCCATCGCGCAGATTGTTGAGATCGACGCCCAGCACTTCCGCGCCGCAATTGGGCAGCGGCATGACGGTGAGGCCTTCTATCTTCGCATGCGCGTTCATGGCGTCCTCCGGTGTTCTTGTTATGCGCAAAGGCTACGCCCGGTGGCTGGACAGAATTATCACAATCGTTACAGTTCCGCGCATGGCCGATTTTCCCACAAAAGCCGGAATACTGGGCGTTTTGCGCCAGAACGGATGGTTCGGCGCCTTGCCCGCCGCGATCCAGACCGCGCTGGCCGAGAAGGGCCGCGTGGTGGACGTGGCGCGCGGGCAGTGGCTCTACGGCGCGGGCGACGAGATCACCGGGCTTTATGCGGTGCTCAGCGGCAGCGTGGACATGATGGTGAGCACGCTGGGCGGCAATGACGTGCTGATCGACATCGCGCCGGCGGGCCGCGTGTTCAGCCAGGCGCTGGGGCCGCGCATCGTCACCGCGCTGGCGAACGAAGACTCCCAGCTTCTCTTCGTGCCCGATCACGTGCTGCGCGAGATCGCGCGCAGCCATGCCGACCTTCCGCGCCATGTGACGGCGCTGCTCTACGAACAGCTTGCGGGCGCCGCGGCGCTGGCCGTGAACATGATCCATCTGCCGCCTTTGGCGCGGGTTGCGGCGCGGCTGGTGTTCCTGGCGGGAAACGATGGCCGAAACGGATGCGTCGTCAGCGTCACGCAAAGCCAGTTGGCCGAGATGACAGGGCTTTCGCGCAAGACGGTGAACGGTCACCTCGCGCACATGGCGCACAACAAGCTCGTCGTTCCCCTCTATCGCGGGCTGCAACTCAACGACCTGCGTGCGCTGCGTGATCTTGCAGCCGCATAGCTTCGCCTTGGCCACCGCGATTTTCACTTGCATCACCGCCACCGCCACCTCGCGGCGCAGCGCGCGCATCTGGGCGGTGTGGCAGCCGGTCTTCAGCGCATTGCGGTTGCCCGGCTGACCGCCGCGCCTTCGCTTCTGTTGCGGCTGGCTCATTGCGGCGCGCCATTCGTTTTTGCATAGCCGGGGTATCCCCCCTCCCCCGGCACTATTCGTTTTCGTGGTTGAAGGGGGTGCCCCTCCCTCCCCGCCGATCGCTGGACCAGGACGGTGTGATGGATTTCGATCCCCTCGACCTGGCGCATCGCCACGGCCGCGGCGGCACTCGCGCGCGCCAGGCGCGCCATCATCCGCACGGCGCTGCTCCGTACTTCCCAGCTTTCCCCGTTCCGGCCAGCGGTGGCCGCCGCCCCGCTCAACGCCGCACACCGGGCAAGCCGGCGGTAGAGGTCCCGGCTGGCGGATTTGTTCATGTCGGGAATGTCTTTGTTTTCCATGGCTTATTACCCAGTATGTTCTTTATTTGTTCCATACTAGGGTAGAGCCACCTGCCTGTCAAGTATATTCCTATTTTGAGGAAGATTGTTTTTCGTTTCATCGCCTCCCCCTCGTGGGGAGGCCGACAAATTCAAGCGAAGCGCAGAATTTTTCGGGTGGGGGGCCGCGCTCCCCCCACCCGGATCGGTCCATATGCTGTCGCTATGGACCTCTCCGACCTCCCCACGAGGGGGAGGTGATCACACATGCTAAAACTGCCGCGCATGAAGCCCGACATCAGCGCCTTCATCCGCGGCAATCTCGAGCTGCAGCGCGCGCCGCTGGTGCCGGAGTTGCGGCTGTATCTGGCGCATCCGGGCAGCGGGCTTTCGCGGCTGGATCTGAACGAGACGCCGTACTGGGCTTATCTGTGGCCGGGCGGCGCGCTGCTGGCGCGCTATTTCTTCGACCGCCCGCAGGTGGTGAAAGGTTTGCGCGTGCTCGACATCGGGACCGGCGGCGGCGTTGTCGCCATCGCGGCGGCGCTGGCGGGCGCGCAGCATGTGACCGCGAACGATATCGACGCGAATGCCATCGCCTGCGTGGCGCTGAACGCCGAAGCGAATGGCGCGGCGGTGGACACGATCTGCGGCGATATTCTGGATGGCGATGTGCCGGAGGCCGATCTCATCGTCATCGGCGATCTGTTCTATCACGCGGATGTCGCGATCTGGCTGAACGCCTTCGCGTCGCGCGCGCTGGCGGCCGGCAAGACCGTGCTTACCGGCGATATCGGCCGCGCGCATCTTCCGCGCGCACGGCTGCAAACCATCGTGGAATATGACGTGCCGGATTTCGGCGACCGCAAGGACACGAGCCTGCGCACCGGCGGCGTCTATCGCTTCACAAAAGAAAAAGGCGACCCCGAGGGGCCGCCTTGAGGTTCCATCCTACGAGGGGGTTCATCAGATGGAATTGTCTTTTCCCAGATGCGCCGGCGCCCTGGGCGCTTCATGCGCCACCGCGGCGTTCGCACCGCCGCCGCAATCGCCAGCAACCTTGCGCGTGACGTGCTGATTGCCCTTCGCATCAGTGGTGATGCTCATGGACTGGGCGCAGAAATGCGCGCCGGGCGACATCTTGCCGAACGCCGCGTTGATCGGCGCGTTCGCATTCATCATCGGCATCGCCATCATGGCGTTCACCTGCGCCATCTGCTGCTGCATCATGCGCATCTGCGCATCGATCATGGCGTCGATATTCTGGAAGCCGGGCGCCATGCCGACGGACGTGAATCCGGGAGACATGAAACCGATGCGCGGCGCGAAATCCGCCAGCGAAAGCGGGCGGTTCACGACGCTGATCTTCGGCGCCACGTCGCCGGTGTATTCGATATTCGCGATCGTGCCATCCGCGAGGCGGACTTTCATGTGATGCACGTCACTGGAAGCCGCATAGGCCGCGGTTCCCGCCAGCGCCAGCGCGCCGGCCAAAAGCATGATGGAGGACTTACGCATAAACCGTCTCCGCTTGAGGGTTTGCAGACACAGATAAAAACTTAGACCCCATGCCTCCGGATGCAAGAAAAACAGGCTTAAATTGCGTTCAGATTCGGTTCCATAAAACACAAACATCGCGGTTTTCCGGATTTTAACCGGCGTCATTCTACGGTCCCCGCATGGGAATGGTGCCGACGACAGAACATGCCCTCAGAGGCATGCACGACGCTCTCTGGTCTCGCTCGCAGGAAAGCCGCGAGTTCGAGGAGATGTGGAATCGCATGCGCGGCGGCGCGCTGGTTCCCAAGCGATCCAGTTTCAACGTGGCCAAGGCCGCGCGCTTCGTGCGCGATCTGGTGCTGATGGAAGCGCCGGCGCCGGACCGGCGCATGATGCGCATTCGCCTGGCGGGCGAACGCTACCAGGAAATCGCCGGATACAATCTCGCCGGGCGCGATCATCTGGAGCATTTCGATTCCGACTATCGCGACGGCGCGCTCACGACCGGCTGGCTGATGTCGCAGCATCCTTGCGGGCTGTGGCAGATCACGCCGATGCACACCGCGAAAGGCTACGGGCAGTATATCGAAGTGACGGCGTTTCCATTGGGCGCGGGCGACGACGGCATTCCGCTGCTGCTTTGCCATGTGCGGCTGACGGGCCAGCTTCTGCACAGCACGACGAACCGCTTCGCCATGGACACCGCGTCCGACTTCCATTTCATCGACGTGGGCGCCGGCGTTCCCTATTGGGAAGACTGAGTTCTAGAACACCACATAGGCGAGCAGGAAGCTGTAGGCCGTCAGCGCGATGACGGCATGCAGGCCGATGAGCCATGCGATGCGCTTTCGCGCGAACATCATCAGCCCCAGAAAGAGCAGCGCCACGGCCATTGCACCCAGCGCGATGGCGCCGGCGATCGCGCCGAAAGACTGCACGCCATATTCCGCGCCCCGCGGCGCACCCGTCAGCGATGCAAACAGCAGCGCCACGCCGCCGGCGGCAAGCGCGCCATGCAGCAGGCTGACGAACCAAGAGCGCTTCGTCAGCCCCAGATAATGCAGGGACAGATAAAGCCCGATCAGGACCGTGGCGGTGAGGACGTAGAAGGCGGGAAGGAGCATGAAAATCACCTCCCCCTTGTGGGGAGGTCGAAACGCGAAGCGTTTCGGGTGGGGGGACGGCGCTGATCGATTTCTCTAATGATGGCTTCCACGATGCCGTCCAGATTTTCTCTGACATCGCCGTTCCAGAATCGCAGAACGCGATAGCCCTCTTCTTCTATCGCGCGGTCGTGCTCCGCGTCATGCGCCAAATTCTCGCGTAGCCCGTGCTGGCTCCCGTCGAGTTCGACAGCGACCCGTGCGCTGTGTTCGGCGAAATCGAGGAAATAGCAACGGAGTGGCACCTGGCGACGGAAATGGTAGCCATGCTTGTTCAGGTCGCGCAGTTTCCACCACAGCAAACGCTCCATATCCGGGCGGTCGCCGCGCAATCGCCTGGCGCGTTCAATTGATCCGGCTTTGAGTCGTCTGCGCATCCCCCCACCCGAAAAAGCTACGCTTTTTCGACCTCCCCACGAGGGGGAGGTGATGGGCGGGAGTGTTGGCTGCTTATGTCGTGAAAATATTTGAAAGGTGTTTGAATTTGTCGCGACCGGCAATCGCCTCCCCCTTGTGGGGAGGCGATTTGCTATTCCGCCGCCATCGTTGCGCCTTTCGCGCGGTCGATGACGCGCTGGATGTCGCGCTGGCGGGCGTCGAACTGGGCGGCGATGTTTTCGTCGTTGTCCTGCAGCGCCTGCACGTCGGTCTTGGCGTAATCGATCACGCCCATCTCGGTGTAGCCCTTCTGGATGTAATCGCCCCAGAGGCCGATGTCCTTCACGATGGGAACGATGCGGGTGAACAGCGAGTTGCGGAATTTCTCCATGAAGCCGGACTCGTACATGGCTTTGGCGCAATCCTCGACCGGCAGGCCGAGATTCTGCCACAGCTCCACCGCATCGAAGCGATCGCGCATCAGATAGGACGCTTCGAGCAGGAATTCCTCGCGCTCGTCGCGTTCCTTCTGCGTGAGATGCGGATAGAAATCGCGCAAGGCGAGGCGCCCGAACGCGACGTGACGCGATTCATCCTGCATCACATAAGCGTTCACCTGCGCGGCGAGCGGGTTCTGCGCCTGATCGCGGATCTGGCCGAACGCCGCGAGCGCCAGGCCCTCGATCACCACCTGCATGCCCAGATAGGTCATGTCCCAGCGGCTGTCGCGCAACGTTTGATCGATCAGATCCTGCAACGGCTTGGTCATCGGATAGGCGACTTTGAACTTCGAGAGCAGCCGCTTGTACGCCTCGACATGGCGGGCTTCGTCGATGGTCTGCGTGGCGGCGTAGAACTTGGAGTCCGCATCCGGCACTTGCGTCACGATCTTGGCCGCGCAGATCAGCGCGCCCTGCTCGCCTTGCATGAATTGCGAAATCTGCCACGCCTGGAAATGGCGGCGGACGAGCGCCTTCTCCTTGTCGCTCATCTTCTTGTAGCAATCGGCCATGTGGATCGGCAGCGACTCCTCGGGCATCTGCTCCGGATTGTCTTCGTCGAGTTCCTGCGACCAGTCGATGCGCGTTTCGGCATCCCACTGCATCTGCTTGCCCTTGGCGTAGAGGCCCATCATCGCAGCGCGGCCGTCGTCGTAATCCCAGTTGAAATTGACGTCGAAATCCTGCGGCACGGTCCAGTTCGAACCGTCCGGCTGCAGCGCATAGATGTCCTTGATGGCGGTCATGGCGTTGGCTCCCTTCGCGTTCGCGGCTTTTCGCCGTCTGGCGCGGAGCCTGCGCCCGTTCCCGTTTCGGGGCTAGGGGGAACTTTCGTTCCGCGCCCGCATTACCTTAGTGAAATTCATATTGAGGAAACGCCATGCTGCGTCTCGCCATACTTTTCCTGGTTTTGGGCCTCGTCGCTGCCGTTCTCGGCTTCGGCGGCGTTGCCGGCGCATCCTTCGCGATCGCCAAGCTCCTGTTCTGGGTCTTCCTTGTGATCTTCCTGGTGTTTCTCGTGCTGGGACTGGTCGCGGCCCGAAAAGTCTCCGGGTAGCGCCTTTTTCACGGTCTCCTTCTGAAACGACAAAAGCGCCGGTCTTCGCCGGCGCTTTTTCTTTGTCTGTACCACCGACGCGTCAATCTTAACGATTGAGCGTTCTCAAGGGCTTGGCCCGCTCCCCACTAAGTGACTGTGCATATTAACGAATTCGCGAGAATTCCATCGCGGAGCGCACAACCCGATTCATTTCCGGACATGGATAATTTATAGTTACCGCGAGGTCAGGGCTTAAAGACCTCGTTAAGTAATGCGTTTGTGGGAGTGGGCGGATGTCGGAGAATTTCGGAGAACTGCTGGACCTAGCGCCAGACAAAGCAAAAGAAGAGCCATGGTCGTCCCTGCCGGACGGCGGGATCATCTGGGTGGGCCGCGCGCTGCCCGAGGAAATTCCGGAGCTTTACGCGCTGACCCAGCGCGAAGTCGGCGAGAACATCACCTCGCTGGAAACCTTGCAGCGCGTCCACGCGCACAACCGCGACACGGTGTGGGGCGTCTATCGCGCCAGCGACCAGAGCCGCAGCGACAAGAAGATGGTGGGCTATGTCGCCCTGCTCTTCCTGAACAAGGCCGGACTGGAAGCCCTGGAAGAAGACCGCTTCGACGGCATCGATCCGGACATGCGCATGGTGGTGCCGAACGAGATCCGGCCCGAAGCGATCTATATGTGGGTGGTGGTGCTGCGGAAGATTTCGCGCGTCGCCGGCTGGCTGATCGCCAACGCGCTGGGTGCGGAGCGTTACGGCGGCATTCCGATCTTCGCCACCGCGGGCACCACGGGCGGCCTCAACGCGCTCAAGGGCCGCGGCTTTGTCGCGCATGAGAAGGCGGCGAACATCGGAACGCTGTTCCGCATGGACCGTCCGCCTTATGTTGCGCCGACCGGAAGCACCAACGCCGCGTAGAGGCGCCATGTCCATTACAGTAAGTGTCGTGAAGACGCCGGAGGCGCTGGCGCAAGCTTTCGCCATCCGCTCGCAGGTCTATATCGGCGAGCAAAAATGCCCCTATGAAGAGGAGTTCGACGGCAACGATTTCTGCGCGACGCATTTCGTCGCCTACATAGACGGCGAACCGGCGGGCACGTTGCGCGTGCGCTGGTTCAGCGACTACGCCAAGTTCGAGCGCGTGGCGGTGCTGAGCCGCTACCGCGCGACCGATGTTGCGAAGATCATGATGGAATTTTCCTTCGAGGTGATCCGCCGCAAGGGCTACACGCAGGCCTGCGGCTATGCGCAGAAGCGGCTGGTGAACTACTGGAGCAAATACGGCTTCAAGCCTTTGCGCATCGACAAGCCCTTCACCTTCTCCGATCACGAATATCTGGAAGTGCTGATCGAATTCGAGAAGCATCCCGATCCGATCAATCTCTACAGCGATCCTTACGTCTCGATGCGGCCGGAAGGCGCGTGGGACGAGCCGGGGATTCTGGACAAGTCTGCCGAGCGCAAGCCGACCAACCCGCATTGATTTTCCTCCCCCTTGTGGGGAGGCCGATAATTCGCGCAGCGAATTTCGGGTGGGGGGCGGTAGTGCGCGCTCCCCCCACCCGAAAAAGCTTCGCTTTTTCGACCTCCCCACAAGGGGGAGGTGATTTTCAGAGCTTAAAATTCACCAGCCGCTCGTAATGCGGGCGGGCTTCATCGGCGATGCGTTGCAGGTCATCCGTGAGTTTCGGCGGTTCGCGGTTGTCGGGTTTTGCGAAGCCGGTGGATTTTTCCACGGCATCATACCAGGCGGGCGCCCAGATGCCGTCGCTGTCGCGCCGGCCGGTGGGCCACGACAACATCTTCTCGGAGAAGGCAATGCCGAGCGCGCCGCACAGCCTGGAGAGCGTGCCGCGCGGGTCGGCAAGCACGTCCTTGCCTTCGACCACCGGCGGCGCGTGGCCGAGACGGTCCGCTTCCTGCTCGAACAATTCGCGCTGCTGCACGAAGCCGATATCCATCAGCGAAGCCTCGCCGCGTTTCTGGATATAGGACGCCAGCACCTCTTCGGGCGCGCGGATGAGAAAGGCGTTGCGCATCCTCGCGATCCAGTCGCGGCCGAACTGCGGCAGCATCTGGTGCGTCATCAGCTTCTGATACCAGATCGGCCGGTTCTTCGGCGCAGGACCGAGGAGCTGTTCGACCACCGCGCGCCAGTCCTGCGGCTGCGAGGCCAGCACCTCCTCCTGCATCGGATGGATGGAGCCGCTCTGTGCGAGATAGGCGGCGTAGAACGGCTCGTCCACCACGGCGCAATCGTCGCGGTTCTCGAAGCTGCGCATCATCGCCGTGGAGATGTTGCGCGGCCCCGACCACATGGCGATGCGGATGGGCTCGCTCACGATGCCGCGTCCGCTTCTTTCAGCGCCGCATAAAGCTCTCGCAAACGTTTCGTCAGCGGTCCCGGCAATGCCGCGGGCAATACGCGGGCATCGATTTCGCGCACGGGCGTCAGACCGCCGAAGGTGCCAGTGACGAAGGCTTCGTGGGCCCTGCTCACATCGTCCGGCGGGAAATCCGCGAGCTTGATGGGGATGGCGTTATCGCGGCACAGCGCGATGACATTGGCGCGCGTGATGCCGTTGAAGCAGAATTCGCCGGTGGATGTGCGCACTTCGCCGTTCACCACCCAGAAGAAATTGGTGGCGTTGCAGCTGGCGATGTTGCCGTTCGGATCGAGCATCAGCGCCTCGTCCGCGCCGGTGTCGATCACGTCGATCATGGCGGTGATGAAGTTGAGGCGGCTGTGCGAATTGAGCCGCATGTCGAACATGTCGGGCGGCGTGGCGCGAATGCGCGAGGTGGCCAGCTTCAGGCCCCTGGTCACGATCTCGGGCGACGGCTCTTTATAATCGGCCAGCACCACGACCGTCGGCTTGCCGAGCGCGTTGCGTGGGTCCTGGTTGATCGTTTTCTTCGGGCCGCGCGTGATCATCAGGCGGATGTGCACGCCGGTCTCCATCCTGTTGGTCTCGACCGTCTTCTTCAGCGCCGCGACGATCCCTTCGCGCGGGCCGATGTCGAGCATGATCGCCCTGGCGCCGGCATAGAGTCGATCCAGATGCGCATCGAGAAAGAGGAATTTGCCCTTGTGCAGGCGCACGCCTTCCCACACGCCGTCGCCCATGCCGAAACCGGCATCGAACACCGAGACCTGCGCGCGTTCGCGCGGCACCATCTCGCCGTTCAGATAGATAAGAGCGTTCTCGTTGCGCGGATCGGGCGCGTAATCCTGGCTGCCGGGCATGATGCGATATTCAACATTGAATGTCGGGGCTTGCAAGGCGCGCGCGAAGCACGACAAATAACATGATGTCGCAAACCCCGATGGCCGCTGAGGGCGCAATGGAAAACGAGCGCCCGGTCGCCGGTGGTTCGGAGAAATACACACCCGGTCCCGCTTACCACCGCTACCTGATCGGGCTGGTGCTCGCCAACATCGCGATCTCGTCGGTGTGGGGCATGTGCGGCATTCTCATTCCCAACCAGATCCAGATGCTGGAGACCGCACGATGGTTCACCGGCGCGGATGCGGGCGTGAACATCCAGCAGCTCTCGCTCTTGCAGCAGCACTTAACGGCGGGCATGGCGACCGCCGAGCAGACACGGTTGCTCGCGCTCCTGGCACAGTTCAACGCCTCGAAGGCCTCGGCGCTGGCCATCGTCACCGCCGTCGGCGTTGCGGTGACCATGCTCGCGCAACCGCTCATCGGCGTGGTGTCGGACCACACGCGCAGCCGCCTTGGGCGGCGCGCGCCGTTGATATTGTTCGGCGCGCTCGGCGGCGCCGCGGTGTTTGCGCTGCTTCCCTTTGCGCCGACCGTCGTGCTCGTCGGGCTGCTTTACACGGTGGGGCAGCTACTGATGAACATCGCCCAATCGCCCGTTGCCGCGACACTGGCGGATCGCGTGCAGGAAAAGCACCTCGGCACCGCATCGTCCTTGGGCGGCTTCGGCGGGTTCGTCGGGATCATCGGCGGCGCAGTGTTCACCGGCGCGATGTTCGCGGCCTTTGGGCTCTGGATCTATGTGATCATCGCCGCGTTCGTCGCCGTGATCTGCACGGTGTTCGTGCTCATCGCGCCGGACCGATCCTCCAAAGACCTGATCCTCGAGCCGTTCCGCTGGAAGGAATTTCTCGTCGGCTTCGCCATCGCGTTGCGCACGGCCGATTTCCGCTGGGTGTGGATCGCGCGCGTGTTGCTCACATTCGGCATGAGCTGCTCGCTGACGCTGGGCATCTACATGATGCAGAGCTACATCCATCCGGCGCTGAGCGCGGAAGAAGCCACGCTGCTGGCGCCGAAGCTTTATCTGGCCGCAGCCCCGCTCAGCATGCTGTCGACCATCGTTGCGGGGCGGCTGTCGGACCGGCTGGGGCGGCGCAAGCCGTTCGTGATCGCGTCATCGCTGATCCTGGCGGCATCGTTCGTCATCCCGATCGTATCGCCGACGCTTCCGGCACTGTTCGTGCAGGCCGCGATATCGGGGCTCGCCTACGGCATCTTCATTCCCATCGACCAGGCGCTGTTCATCGACGTGCTTCCTGATCTGAAGAGTGCGGGGCGCGATCTCGGCGTCGCGCAGCTCGGCTTCAATCTCGGACAGGCGATCGGACCCATCGCGGCCGGCATCGTGGTGAGCCTGACCGGCGGATATCTGGGCGTATGGGTGACCGGCATCGTGGTCGTCACGCTCGCTGCCGTCGCGATCCTGCCCGTGAAGGGCGCGCGGTAACGCATCACCTCCCCTTGTGGGGAGGTCGAAATTTGCAACGCAAATTTCGGGTGGGGGGAGAGCACGGCGCGAAATCCCCCACCCGAAAAATTCTTCGCTCCGCTCGAATTTGTTCGACCTCCCCACAAGGGGGAGGTGATGAATCTAGCGTTTCTTCTTTTGCTGAATTGCAGTTTCGAGCGCGTTGAGGAAGTTCGAACGGTCCTGTTTCGTGAAACCCGCGTTGAAGGTTTGCGCCCCCGTCTCGCGCAGATGTTTGTGCAGATCGCGCATGCCCAGCGCCATGCCGATGGACGCTTCATCGAACGGCTTGCCGTTCGGACGCAGCACCGCGGCACCGTTCTTCAGGCAGCGCGACGCCAGCGGAATGTCGGATGTGATGCAGATGTCGGCAGCGCCGATGCGTTCGGCGATCCAGTCGTCGGCCGCGTCCGCGCCTTCCGCAACGACGACAGTCTTGATCAAGGGGTGACGGCTCGGGCGGATGCCGCCGTTGCTGACGATATGCACGGTGAGCCCATGGCGCTCGGCCACGCGCTCCACTTCGGCCTTCACCGGACAGGCATCGGCATCGACATAGATTTCGGTCACGCGGCGAAGACTAAAGCGCGGCCTTGCGCTTGCACAATGCGAGAAGCGCCGGGCGATCCAGAACGTGCAGCCCTGTGTGGTTGAGCTCCACCCACTTTTCCTTGCGCCATTTGGCGAGCTTGCGGTTCACCGCTTCGCGCGTGGCGCCGACAAGATGCGCAAGATCGGACTGGTTGTAGATGATGCGGCCGTTGGCGCCTTCTTCCAGAAGCAGGCGCGCAAGACGCTTGCCCAGGTCCATCGAGGAGTTGCGCTCCACCAGCGAGTCCGTGTCGCGGATGCGGCGCGCGAACAATCCCAGCAGCGCCAGCGCGGATTCCGGCTCTTCGATCAGCGCGTCATGCACGAGCTTTCCTTCGACGCGCCAAAGCTCCGTCTTGCGCGTGGCATGCGCATTGGCCGAGCGCGGCACGCCATCGAGCACGCCCATCTCGCCGACGACGGTGCCCGCGCCGAGACGCGCGATGAACACAGAGCGCCCATCCGGGCCGTCGATCGTCACTTCTATTTCGCCGCTGATGATCGCATAGGCCGCATCGGCGACGTCGTTGCGCTCAAAAAGCTTGTCGCCTTTGGCGAGCTGCACCGATGCGCCGCTCTGCACCAGAAGTTTGCGCCGCGCCGGTGAAAGCACCGCAAAGACTGCGTTGCGCGCGAGCGTGTCCCCCGCTTCCTTGGCCGTCATGATCCCCTCAAGCGCCGCCCCGGACGCATCCCCGATTAACCCTTAACATGGGCGTTATGATGAAAAGCCGAACGAACTCAAGGACTCACCCGCCCTTTTCCGTACTCTAGCGCACAACAGACGATCACACAGCCAGTGACCGGCCCCTGTGATCCGCGAAACAGGCATCAAGCCCTTGTTGCGATAAACAAATCCGTCAAAAAAACACGCAAAGCCGCAGTGGGAGAATCGCACAAATGCCCGAAAACAGGGCATTTGGGGTGTGATCTACTTCTATTGACCCTTTGGTTTACTGCGCACATCTTCCGCCGCGTGATTAACTGCCTTTGGGGGCGATATGGCTAACAGCAAAAGCAAGATTTGGATTGGCGCGTCGGTTCTGGCTCTGGCCGCGGCGGGCGTTCTTTATGCGGGCGGCATCGTTCCCCCTCGCGGCGAAACGGCGGGCACCATCGCTCCGGCGGATCGCTATCAGGACTCGCAGGTCTCTTCGAACGACGTGAAGACGGGTGACCAGTCCACGGCGAAGATGATGCAGACGGACTCGTTCCAGGGTTCGACCAACAGCACCGCGGCGCAGCAGGCCCAGGCAGATGCGCAGGCGCAAGCGAACTCCGCCGCCAACAGCGCGGCACGTTCAGCTGCGGCAAGCGCGGCGATGAGCGCAGCGAAGTCCGCTGCTGACTCGGCTGCAAAGTCTGCGGCCGACAGCGCGGCGAAGTCTGCTGCGATGAGCGCGGCGAACTCGGCGGCTCTGAGCGCAGCGCGCTCGGCGGCTGACTCGGCTGCGAAGTCTGCTGCCGACAGCGCCGCAAAGGCTGCTGCGGCGTCCTCCGCTAAGTCCGCGGCTGAATCGGCCGCAAAATCTGCTGCCGACAGCGCCGCCAAGGCCGCTGCGGATAGCGCTGCCAAGGCTGCCGCTGCTTCGGCCGCCAAGTCTGCTGCCGACAGCGCCGCCAAAGCTGCTGCCGACAGTGCCGCGAAGGCTGCTGCCGCTTCGGCTGCGAAGTCTGCTGCGGATAGCGCTGCGAAATCCGCTGCCGCGGGCGCCGCGAAGTCTGCTGCGATGAGCGCTGCCAAGTCGGCTGCCGACTCGGCTGCCAAGGCCGCCGCTGACTCGGCTGCCAAGGCTGCTGCTGCCTCGGCCGCGAAGGCTGCGGCTGACAGCGCCGCGAAGGCTGCTGCTGACTCGGCTGCCAAGGCTGCCGCTGCTTCGGCGGCGAAGTCCGCTGCTGCTTCGGCTGCCAAGGCTGCGGCCGACAGCGCCGCGAAGTCTGCGGCTGACTCGGCTGCGAAGGCTGCTGCGGCTTCGGCTGCGAAGTCTGCCGCGGAATCCGCTGCCAAGTCGGCTGCCGCTTCCGCTGCTGCCGGCGCCGCGAAGTCCGCTGCTGCCGGTGCCGCCAAGTCGGCTGCCGCCAGTGCCGCGAACAGCGCTGCCAAGTCGGCCGCGTCGAGCGCCGCCAATGCGCGGGCCGCGGGCGCTGCCCACTAAGCGACAAAAAAGTCCTGTATCAGCAGCCGCCGGATACCCTCCGGCGGCTGTTTTTTTATGCCTCAAGCTGCCAAGGTGACGGCGGGGCTAGCGCTTGGGGCAGTGTTTTGACGGGGCATCGTATCGCCGCCGCCTTCGGGCTGGCGGGTCTTTTGTTTTGCGCAGGAACGGCGGCAAAAGCCGACGACGACTATCTCAAGCAGATGCAGACCGACGATCTGCGCCTTGTCTATTACGATCCGATCCAGACCTACCTCACCCCCTATGTCGGCAAGGCGTATGAGAACTCCTATGCCTTCCAGCGGCGGATGTTCGACTGGAAAGCCTGGGACAAGCCGGTAATCCTTCTGCAGGATCTGTCGGACAATGGCGGCGCCGCGATGCGCTCCACGCCGTTCAATGGCGTCACCGTCGATGTCGGCGCGATCAACACCACCTTCGAGACGTGGACGCCGGGCGAACGCTTCTTCACCGTGATGAACCACGAGATGGTGCATGTCGCCACGCTCGACGTTTACAACGACCAGGATGCGTTCTGGCGCAACCTGTTCGGCGGCAAGGTGGCGCCGGATACCGCGCACCCCGAAACCATCCTCTACAACTATCTGTCGCAGCCGCGTTCCTGGGTGCCGCGCTGGTATCTGGAAGGCAGCGCCGTGTTCATGGAGACATGGATGGGCGGCGGGCTTGGCCGCGCGCAGGGCGGCTACGACGAAATGGTGTTCCGCGCGATGGTGCGCGACAACGCCCGCTTCTACGACGCGGTGGGCCTTGAGTCCGAAGGCAATGCGACGGACTTCCAGGTCGGCGCCAATTCCTATCTCTACGGCACACGGTTCGATTCCTACCTGGCGCTCACCTATGGGCCGGAGAAACTCATCGAATGGCTGAAGCGCGGCAAGGATTCCAAGGGCTATTACACCGCGCAATTCGAAAAGGTGTTCGGCAAGCCGCTGCCGGATGCTTGGAACGACTGGATCGCCTTCGAGCACACATGGCAGGCGAAGAACCTTGCCGCGGTGAAGAAATATCCGGTGACGCAGGAGCAGCCGGTGACACCGACGGCGCTCGGCTCCGTCTCGCGCGCGTTCTATGACGCCAAGGGTGACAGGCTCATCGCCGGTTTCCGCAACATCGGCCAGCTCGCCAATATCGGCACGATCTCTCTAAAGGATGGCAGCGTCCACAAGCTGGCGAACCTGAAGGGGCCGATGCTCTATCGCGCCACCTCGCTTGCCTTCGATCCCGACGATCGCCTCGCCTTCTACACCGCCGACAACAACGCCATGCGCGACCTGATGCAGGTGAATGTCGACACCGGCGAGACCAAGGAACTGATGGAAGACGCGCGCATCGGCGAGATCGCCTATGACAGCGTGGACAAATCCATCTGGGGCGTGCGCCGCCTGAACGGGCTCGACACGCTGGTGCGCGTCCGCGCCTCGCATGACGAAGCCAACCAGGTCATCACCTTCCCATACGGCACGAGCTGGACCGATCTGGACGTCTCGCAGGATGGCGTGATGCTGCTCGCCACGATCTGCGGCATCGACGGCAAATGCTGGCTGGGCGTGTTCAAGATCGGCGACCTGCTCGCGGGTAACGCAGAGCCGATTGCCAAGCTCGACCTGCCCGGCGCGATTCCGGAAAGCGGCGTGTTCTCCGACGACGGCAAATATGTTTATGCCACGAGCTATTACACCGGCATCTCCAACGTCTATCGCCTCGACATCGCGACCGGGAAGTGGGACGCGCTGACCAACGCGGTGACGGGCTTCTTCCACCCGCTGCCGATGGCGGACGGATCGATGATCGTGTTCGACTATTCCGGCCACGGCCTGCAGCCCGTGCGCATCCAGCCCAAGCCCCTCGACGATCTTTCCAGCGTGCATTTCCTGGGCACCGAGATCGCCAAGGAACATCCCATCGTGAAGACATGGGCCGTGGGCTCGCCGGACAAGGTGGACTTCGACGGCATGGTGAAAAGCAAAGGCTCCTACCACGCCGAAGACGAACTTGAGTTCAACGGCTCCTATCCGGTGATCGCCGGCTACAAGGGCCACATCGCCGGCGGCTGGCATGTGCAGTGGGAAGACCCGCTGGAATACGACATGCTCTCGGCCAACCTCTCCTACTCGCCGACGGGCAATCTCAAGACCGGTCAGAACTGGCACGCCGACGTCACCTGGTCGACGCTCTCGTGGAAGCTCACCTACTGGCACAACAAGGCGGACTTCTACGACCTGTTCGGGCCGACGCAGCGCGCGCGCAAGGGCGATGCGCTGCTGATCGGCTATCACGACATTCCCATCTATGATCCACCCCGCAGGCTGGACTTCATGGCCGACCTCAACTTCTACACCGGCCTCGACACGCTGCCCGGCGCGCAGAACGTTTCCGGCGCGCGCGACCGCAACATCGCGGAAGGCAAGCTGGGCTGGAGTTTCCAGAACGCCGAAAAATCGCTTGGCGCGATCGACTTCGAGCAGGGCTACACCGCCGGCATCTATTTCTGGGAGCAGTATTCGGACAACCACGCGTTCACGAAGATCCATGGCGATGCCAGCGTCGGCTGGGAGCTGCCGTGGGATCACGCGTCGGTCTGGTTCTATGGCGCGGGCGGCATCGCGGGCGGGCCGTCGAACAACGCGCTTGACTATTATTATTTCGGCTCGTTCGGGAACAACTATGTCGACGACCGCGAGATCAAGCGCTATCGCGACTATGACAGCTTCCCCGGCTTCGGTATCGACGATATCAGCGCGCGCAGCTTCGCCAAGCTGACCGGCGAGTTTAACTTCCCGCCGATTCGCTTCGACGACGTCGGCACGGAAAGCTTCTATCTCAGCTCGATCCGCAGCGCGGCGTTCGGCGGCATTCTCTACGCCAATCCCGGCAACGAGGGGCATCAGACGCTGGAGAATGTGGGTTTCCAGATGGACTTTAACTTCACCGTCGCCGTGCGCCTGCCCATGGTGCTATCCATTGGCGACGCGGTAGGTTTCGCGGGCGGGCGGGCGCACCAGAACGAAATTCTCGTCTCGCTGAAGATCCTGTAGGCCGCGCGGCCAAAGAGCGTTTGCGTATGATGACACATCTGCCTTCCCAGTTCGGCATTGAGGCGCTTCTGGGCCTGACGCCCGTGCTGCTGTTCCTTGCCGTGCTGATCTTCATGGACAGCTTCAAGCTGGTCAGCATCCGGCTGGTGGTCGCGGTGATGGCGGCGGGCGCAATCGCTGCCGCCCTGAGCTATGTGCTGGCAGGGCCGATCATCGATCTCACGCATACGACGTTCCTGCGCTACAGCCACTATTATGCGCCGTTCGTGGAGGAAGCGCTGAAAGGCGTCGTCATCATCCAGCTCATCCGCACCAACCGCATCGGGTTTCTGATCGACGCGGCGATCTTGGGCGTTGCGGCAGGCGCGGGATTTTCGCTCGCGGAGAACATCTACTACGCCTACATCTTCCCCGACGCCGATGTCGGCATGTGGATGGTGCGCGGTCTCGGCACCGCCATCATGCATGGCGGAAGCTCCGCCATCTTCGCGGTGACGGCCCAGGCGTTGAAGGACCAGGAGCCGGACTCGCGCGTGCTGGTCTTCATTCCCGGTCTTCTCATCGCCGCCGCGATCCATTCGATCTACAACCAGTTCCAGGCATGGCCGCTCGCCGCTACGGCGGGAACGCTGGTGCTGCTGCCGCTGGGCCTGTTGCTGGTGTTCGACAAGAGCGAGCACGAAGTCCACAACTGGCTGATCCAGGACTACGAGACGCACGAACACCTGCTGCAGGATCTGGAAACCGGCGCCTTCGCCAACAGCCAGGCGGGCCACATGATCCGCAAGCTGGCCGCGCGCTTCAGCGCCGAGATGGCCAATCTTCTCTTCGCCTATATCAAGCTGCACACACAGCTTGTGCTGCGCGCCGAGGAATTGCTGCTGGCGAAGGAAAAGGGCGAAGCCTTGCCGGTGGCAAAGCACGAAGAGCACGAACACTTCGCGCGCCTGCATACGCTGGAGAAGCAGATCGGCCGCACCGCGATGCTGACCGTGTGGCCGCACCTGAAATTCAGCCGCCAGGAATTGTTCGAGCTGCACCAGCTCGAGGCGCGCGCCGGCTGATTTTTCGCGCCGGGATAAATCCGCTACATCTGAAGCCATGAGCGTCCTCGCCTATCTCAGCCGCCAGTCCGTCCGCCACGGCGGAGCGGTCGACCTGTTCGTCAGCGCTCCGGGGCCCGTCGACATTCGCGTTGCGCCGCTGTTCGATGCGGCGGGCCCTGTTTTCAAGCGGTCCGGCGTTTCACCCCCGGCTGCCGCTGATCCCGCGCCGGATGCATTCGCCACGGGCTTTCAATGGCCGGTGGCCGCCAGCATCACGGTCGGCGAAGATTGGCCGAGTGGTCCGTATGCGGTGCAGATAACCTGCGGCACCGACCAGTTTCATTGCTTCCTCCTTGTGCGGACCCGGGCCGAAGAGCGAGCGCGCAATCTCGTCGTGGTGAACACGAACACATGGCAGGCCTATAACGGGTTCGGCGGATCATCCTTCTATCGCTATGGTACGGACGTGGAAACGCAGTTCGGTTCACCGGACAAGCCGCGCAAGGGGAGCAAAACGCTTTCGTTTCAAAGGCCGGACTACACCATCGACGCCGACATTCGGCGCGCTTTGGAATTGCTTCCGACACTCGATCCGCTTGAGATTTCATCCGGCAGATCGACCAAGGCCGGCACCCGCAATCCGGTCGAGCATCTTCTTCTCTCCGAGATTTTCGTGTGGACATGGCTGCGCTCTGTGGGAGTGGGGTTCGACCTCGTGACGGATCACGATCTTGACGGCTGGCGCATACCGCGCTCGTACAAAAACGTGATCCTGGCGTGCCATCCCGAATACTGGAGCGCCGACATGTTCCAGAACCTGTGCGATTGGATGCGCGCGGGCGGCAATCTTATCTCGCTTGCCGGCAACGTCATTCACCGTCGGATAATGTTCAAGGGCAGCGCGACTGCGCTGCGTCTGGTGAAGCATCGCGTTCCGCCGTGGGGTTTCATGTGGAGTTCGTTCAAGGGCGGACCGGAAGGCTTTCCCGCCATCGACGCCATTCGCGGCGACACCGTTCCCGCCCAGATCATCGGCTCGCGCTACAACGCGAACGGCCTCAACACCTATGCGCCCTATCAGGTGACGAAACCCGACCACTGGGCGTTCAAGGGATTGGGTGTCGCCGCCGGCGCTGTTTTCGGAGAACGGAATTTCCACGGCGGCGGCGCCTGCGGTTACGAGACCGATGCATCCTGCATCGGCGAAGACCCCGTGATCGCCAAAGGGATGAATCCGAATGCCGGCGGCGGCGATATCATGGCGCACGCCATCGGCAAGTCTCGGATCTTCAGCGTTGGATCGGTGTCGTTTTGCGGAAGCCTGCACCACGACCCGATTGTCGCCGGCATGACGCGCAACGTGCTGGACGCGTTCGGCGCATGACGCAGAACGATCAGAACTTGTAGTTCATTCCGACGTAAACGCCATCCGGCGCGGCATAGACGCTGGTATCGATGTTGTAGCGGCGGAAGGGCGTTACCACGAGCCGGCTATAACCGAAGGCGATGCCGGCGCTGGCGGCGACATCCCACCAGTGATGCTGCTTGGCCTCGACGCGCGAATATCCGACGAAGCCGGCGACGACATAAGCCGGCAGTCCCCACTGCCAGCCGTAGCGGTCCCACAAATAATTCGCCGGCGCGAAGGCGAGGGCAGAAGTGTCCGACGGGAAGGACTTGTTGTCGGAATGGTTCGGGCGTTCTTCATGGACGATGTATTTGAGGCCGTAGGCGGTACCCACGGTGAGCCCGGTCGAGAGCGTGAGTTCGCCGACGCCGGTCCAGTCGTTCTTCCACAGCGAAACGCCGCCCGCGAACAAGGGCTCCGCGATAGCCAGCGCCTTGCCGACCTGCTCGATTCGGTCCGTCTTCGCATTTGCCGTTGCGGGCACGAGCAAAAGCGCCGCGCACAGGGCGATACCGATCCGACCGAGCATGAATTTCCCCGACTTATTTTTGGGCAAAATGAAGGACACAAACACCCGGCGCAAGTGTAGCGGAACAGATATTGGCCATCGGTATATTTCCGTTTGCGAGCCAATCGCAGCGGATCAAATCAAAGGGTAAAGAGTGGCGGACAGGGTGAGATTCGAACTCACGAACCCCGTAAAGGGTCTCCGCATTTCGAGTGCGGTGCCATCAACCACTCGACCACCTGTCCGCGGAAGGCGGGACGGATACTTGAGACCGGCGGCGATGGCAAGCGCGCGGCGCTGCCCGCCCCGCGCACGGGAAAATGATTAGCGATTTCAGCCCGCTGGAAGAAGAATTGGCCCGGGAAGTTGCATCGGGGTGACCTTCCATGCCGGGTCGGAGCAATCCGAAGGAATACGACCGCGCGGGGCGCAGCCTCGCCCGCGCACCCCGGTATTTCGTCCTCGGCGACGAGGACCGGGAGCTGGCCATCCATGAGCGGCTCTACCGCCGGATGCGGCACCTGATCGTGACCGGCGTCCTGGAGGACGGCGCACGCGTCGCCGCCTCCCGCGACCTGGCGTCCAGCCTCGGCGTCTCGCGCAATTCGGTGCTGGCGGCGTTCGACCGCCTGATCGCCGACGGCTTCCTGGAATCGCGGCGCAACTCCGGCGTGTTCGTCTCCTATGCGGGCTCGCGGCCCAAGGTTGCGCCCATCGCCGCGCCGGCGGCGACGCAGGACGTTGTGCCCTTCGACCTCGGCTGGGCGACGGACATCTTCCCGCTGGCGACGTGGAAGAAACTGCAGGCGCGCAGCTGGCGAAACATGCCGGACTCGCTTCTCACTCAAGGAGAGCGTCTTGGCCTCGTCGCGCTGCGCAAGACGATCGCGGCGTATCTCGCCGCGACCCGCCGGCTGGAATGTTCGGCCGAACAAGTCGTGGTCACAACCTCCATTCCCGCCGGCATAGAACTGGCGGTGCGTGCATTGGGTCTTTCGGGCGCCGAATGCTGGGTGGAAGACCCGTGCTGCCAGGCGCCGCTGACGGCGCTTCAGCAATCGGGCGTGACGGCGATCCCGGTTCGCGTTGATGCGCAAGGCATCGACGTGGAAGCCGGCATCCGCAATTCACCGACGGCGCGCGCCGCGCTGGTGAGCGCGACCTGCCAGGCGCCCACCGGCGTGACGATGAGCAACGCGCGGCAAAAAGCTCTGTGCAAATGGGCGCAAGGCAGTGGCGCATGGATCTTCGAGGACGATTTCAACTGGAACGGCGACGGCGTGACGCGCACCGCGAAACCCTTCGCCGCGCTCTGCCCGCAGCGCACGCTCTATCTCAACTCCTTCAACAACATCCTCTTCGCAGGATTGCGCATCGCCTACATCGTGGTGCCGGTGGAACTGGTGGATCGGTTCGCCGCGGTGCGCGGCACCGAAGGCGATGTGAACACGCCAAACCAGCTTGTGCTGACGGACTTCATCGAGAGCGGCCATCTGGACGATCACGCCCGCAAGCTCGATGCAGCAAATGCCGAACGGCGCGCCGCGCTTCTGGATGCGGTTCGGCGCCAGTTGCACGATCACCTGCATCCGCTGGACAATGGCGGCGGCTATTTCATCGCGCGCGCCAGGCGCATGGATGAGTCCGAGATACTGCGGCGCGCCGCAGACGCCGGCATCGCGATGACCGGACTGTCGAGCTATATGGCGCAGCCGGATGCGCGCAATGACGTCATGCTGGGCTTTTCGCAGTTCACGCCGGCGCGCATCGCAAGCGCGGCGCAAAAGCTTCGCCTGGCGCTCGATTTGAAACGATAGGCGCGCGCCTCACCGGAAATTTGTCGCAAAGTTTCTCAGGCGCCGCGCCGGCGCAAGCTTTGGCTTGCCGGGCGCGACACGCGCCACCTACTCTTTCCAAAATCAAAATCCTGAGGGGACTTATGCTCGACCGCCGCCAATTGCTTGCCTCGACCGCCGCCAGCGCCGCCGCGCTCGCATTGCCGAAACTCGCCTTCGCCGATGCCTCCAATCCGACGGCCGCCAAGCTGAACGGGCTGATGGATATCTTCTTCCAGGAGAACCTGCAGGAGAGCCCCGAACAAGCGACGATCCTGGGCCTCGACAAGGGCAAGAACGCGGATCTGAAAGGCAAGCTGTCCGATGAGTCGGCCGCCGGCATCGCCGCGCACAAGGCGCTGAACGACAGCCAGCTCAACCGCCTGAAGGCGCTCGATGCCAGCACGCTCACCGGCATGGACAAGGTGAATTACGACACGCTGGTTTATGTCGGCGACAGCCGCGCGCGCGTGGCGGCGTTCGATTTCGGCGGATCGGCTTTCGGACCGTCGCCCTATGCGGTGAGCCAGCTCACCGGCGTCTATCAGCAGGTGCCGGACTTCCTCGACACCAAGCACCGCATCGAGACCGCGGCGGACGCGGATGCCTATATCTCGCGCCTGGAAGCCTTCGCCGTGCAGCTCGACAACAACACCGAGCGGATGAAGCACGACAAGGCGATGGACATCCAGCCGCCGGACTTCATTCTCGACCTGACGCTGTCGCAGCTTGCGGCGCTGCGCGTGGAGCCCGACAAATCCCTGCTCGTCACCTCCATCGCGCGGCGCGCGAATGAAAAGGGACTGCCGGACAGTTACGCGGCGAACGCGGCAAAGATCTATTCCGACAAGATCGCGCCGGCGCTGGACCGGCAGATCGCAGAAGCCAAAGTGCTGCGCGCCGCCGCCACGCATGACGCGGGCGTGTGGAAGATCAAGGACGGCGATGCCTATTACGCGGCGGCCCTGCATTTCTCGACCACGACCAACATGTCCGCCGCCGAGATCCACCAGATGGGTATCGAACAGGGCAAGGAAATCTCCGCCCGCATCGACGGCATCCTCAAGAAGCAGGGCATGACGAAAGGCACGGTGGGCGAACGCATCGCGGCGCTCTACAAGGACCCTTCGCAGATCTACGCCAACACCGATGCCGGCAAGGCCGAGGCCATCGCGTTCTGCAACCATCAGCTCAACGCGATCAAGCCGAAGCTGCCGACGGTGTTCAACCGCGTGCCGCCCTACACCTTCGAAGTGCGCCGCGTGCCGCCGCAGACCGAAGCCGGCGCAGCATCGGCCTTCAGCCAGACGCCGTCGCTGGACGGTTCGCGCCCCGGCATCGTCTACATCAACCTGCACGACACGGCGGAGTGGCCGCGCTTCACGCTGTCCAGCGTGATTTTCCACGAAGGATTGCCCGGCCATCAGATGGAAGGCGGGCTGGCGCTTTCCAACAAGGACCTGCCGCTGATCCGCAAGACGATCTACTTCTCCGGCTATGGCGAAGGCTGGGCGCTCTATGCCGAGCAGCTGGCGGACGAGATCGGCATGTATGAGAACGATCCGCTCAGCCAGATCGGCTATCTGAAGTTCCAGCTCTTCCGCGCCAATCGCTGCATCGCCGACACCGGCATTCATGCGATGAAGTGGAGCCGCGAGCAGGCGATCCAGCAATTCGTGGACAACGAAGGCGAGGCGCCGGGCTTTGCCGCGCGCGAAGTGGAACGCTATTGCGTGTCGCCGGGACAGGCCTGTTCCTACAAGATCGGGCACACGGTGTGGCTGAACGCGCGGGCGCGCGCGAAGAAAGCGCTGGGCGCGAAATACTCGATCAAGGATTTCCACGACGCCGGCCTGAATTGCGGCCGCGTGCCGCTGGACGTTCTGGACAGCGTGATCGACCGCTATATCGCGACGGCGAAGGCTTAGCCGTTCGCCAGCCAATCGATCGACATGCGCGCGGCGAGCGCAGGCTCAACAGCCTTCGCCGCTGCGCGCATGTCTTCGTCCATGCCGAAAGGCGGGTTGACGATGAGAAGCCCCGCCGATGCCATCAGCGCGCCGCGTCCGGGCTTGGCGGGCGGCGGCTTGATGGCGATGTCGATGCGCAGAAGCTTGTCGATGCCGTGATTGGCGATCTCGCCGCAGAACGCATCCGCTGCGGCTTCGGACTTGATCGGAAACCACAGCATGTAAACGCCGGTGGCGAAGCGGCGATGGGCGGCGACCAGCGCCTGCGCCGCGCGTTCGAATTCCTTGTCGTCTTCATAGGGCGGATCGATGAGGACGAGCCCGCGCCGTTCCGGCGGCGGCAACAGCGCGAGCATTTCCTTGAAGCCGTCGCCACCGATGACCCGAGCGCGCTCGAACGGCCGCAGGTTGTGGCGCAGCGCATTGAACTCCTCGGTATGCATCTCGATGGCGACGAGACGGTCCTGCGGGCGCAGCATCTTCACCGCGATGAGCGGCGAGCCGGGATAGAGATCGGGCACGGCACGCGCGAGCGCAAGATATTCGCCAACGACGCCCTCGCCCTTCGTCAGTTTCGCGATACCGCTTTCATGCTCGCCGGTGCGCTTGGCCTCGTGGCTCGACAGATCGTACAGCCCGCGGCCGCCATGCGTGTCGATCACCGCAAAGCCCTTGTCCTTCTTCTTCAGATGCGAAATGGCGGAGACCAGCGCCAGATGCTTGGCGACATCGGCGAAGTTTCCGGCGTGGAAGGAATGGCGGTAGTTCATGCTGCTCCATGCCATATCGGCGCGCGGGGAGCCACCGGCATCAAAGAACGAGCGGTATCACCGCACGCCGCTGCGCCGGATAGTCCGCGAATTGGGCGCGATACCATGCGTGATGGCTGAGCGCGCGCGGGATGAGGTTGGCAGCCGTCCAGACGGCGAAGCTCAGCGCCGGCAGGTTCCAGCACATGAGTGCGAAGCCGCACCATTCCACGACCTCGCCGAAGAGGTTCGGACAGGAAATCCATTCGAACAATCCGCCGCGCGGGATGACATAGCCCTGCCCGCTTCCGCTTCGAAGCCCGATGAGGCGATTGTCGGAATGGATGTTGATCGCGGCACCCGCGAGGAAAAGCGCAAGGCCGACGATGAAACGCGGATCGGCCAGCCATCGATCCGGATAATGCGCGAGCGTGCCGAGATAAAATCCGTTCAGGCCCGCATTGACGAGATTGAAGCTCACCGCGCCCAACACGATGGCGAGCGGGATGGTCTTGCCGCGTGTTTTCGTGCGCCACGGGAAGATGAGGCTGCGGTTCGCGTAATGCGCAACCCACAATGCGAAGAACACCCACATCGGCGCCGTCTTGGGTGCCGATCCGGCGAGAAACAGCGCCGCGAACAGAACCAGCGACACCGCCTCCATGACGAACCAGCCGATCCGGTTGGGCAGGCTCGGCCCCCAGCCGGCGCGGGCGTGGCGTCCATAAGGCGCGGTCACGAAGAGCTGGATGGGAAAAAGGATAAGCGCGAGGGCGATCCAGATGAGGACGAACGTGCTGAAGGAGGGAATCGATATCACCGCGCCATTCTAGGCGATGTCGCGAAGGGTGGCTTGCCAACCGAAGCGGCGGCAAGCGGTCCACCTTCGCCTTCCAGGCTACGGTGGATGCGCCTTCACTCGCTTCGCGAGCGAAGGCTGGTGCGGGCGGTCGGAATCGAACCGACACTCCTTGCGGAACCAGATTTTGAGTCTGGCGCGTCTACCAGTTCCACCACGCCCGCGTCGGCGGCTTCTATAGCGTTGCGGACGGGCTTCGCCAACCCTTATCGTTTGCAAGGGACATGCGGGGACATTCATGAAGCTCTACGACGAAAACATGCCCGCGCCGAACCCGCGAAAGGTGCGCATCTACCTTGCCGAGAAGGGGCTGAGCGTGCCGACCGAGCGCGTGCGCATGATGAAGCGCGAGCACAAGGCGCCGGACTTCCTGGCGAAGAACTCGCTGGGCCAGGTGCCGGTGCTGGAACTGGACGACGGGACGTTCCTTTCGGAGTCCGTCGCCATCTGCCGCTATTTCGAGGCGCTGCATCCGGCGCCGCCGCTGTTCGGACGCGATGCGCGCGAACAGGCTTTCGTGGAGATGTGGATGCGGCGCGCCGAGTTTCGCCTGTGGAATCCGATGGGACAGGTTTGGATCAACGACGATCCGCGCACCGCGCAGGTGAATCCCAACCAGTTTCCCGAATATGGCGCGCGCAACCGCAAGATCGTGGCCGGCGCGATGAAATGGCTGGATGGCGAACTGGCCGATGGCCGCGCATGGCTGGCGGGAGATAACTATTCGATGGCCGACATCGTGCTTCTGTGCGGCATCGATTTCGCGAGGTTCGTGAACATGCACATGCCGGAGGACGCCAAGCATCTGCGCGCATGGCATGCGCGCGTGAGCGCACGGCCGAGTTCTGCTGCATAATCACCTCCCCCTCGAGAGGAGGTCGACAAATTCGAAGCGAAGCGAAGAATTTTTCGGGTGGGGGAGCGGCGCTTGCAATCCCCCACCCGAAATTTGCGAAGGGCAAATTTCGACCTCCCCACAAGGGGGAGGTGATGGGATCAGCGATTATCCGTCGACGCGATGTGGTTCTCGTCGTCCTGCTGCCAGCGCTCGAATTTCAGGAAGTCGTAATAGCCGCAGCGATTGGTGGTCGGATATTTGCGGCAGGTCGAGGGGCGCGCTTCATAAACGGTGCAGCGGCGCTTGTCGGTATCGAAGAAGCGGCAGATGCGGCCGAAATGATCGTCGGCCTTGCGGCGCAGCGCGTATTCGGCTTCGGGGTCCTTGTAGGTGAACTTCTTGCGCGCCTCCTTGAAGCTGAGGCCGAAATGCTTGGCCAGACGCTGCACGTCCCGCCTGTTGATCTCGATCAGGGGATAGGAACAGCAATAGCCCGGGCACTTGGAGCAATCGTAGGACGCCATGAACGCAATGACCTTCGAGTCGGATAGCGAAGGGGCTGGTCTACAACATGCGCCACAATGCTGCAAAATTGTCGGCGGCATCGGTGGGGCGCTTCACCCGCGGCAATGTTCCGATTGTGACGGCAGGCGCGAAGCGATGGATGGCGGCGACCGTCTCGTCCATCGGCACGGCGCCGTCGCCGCTGTCGTTTATGACAAGCATCTTCACGGCAAGGCCCTTGCGCGCCAGCACATCCAGCGCCGTCAGCGTGTGGCTGATGGTGCCCAGATAGCTGCCGGCCACCACGATGACGGGCAGATCGAGCGCGGCCATCCAGTCCAGCACCGTGCGGGTCTCGTCCAGCGGAACCATCACGCCGCCGACACCCTCGATGAAGAGCGTGCCTTCGGTTTGGGCGATCCGCTCCTTGCAGAGCGCGACGATGGCGTCGAAGTCCAGGCTCTGGCCTTCGAGGGCGGCGGCCATGTCGGGCGACAGCGGCGCGGCGTAACGCCAGGGCGAAATGCGGGCCAGCGTTTGCGTGGTGACGACTTCTTCCATCGCGCCCAAGAGCACGCCGGGATCGGACAGCGCGGCGGTAACGATATCGAAGCCGCTGACCACCGGCTTGAGCGCATCCACCTTCTCACCCGCATGGCGCAGGTGGCGGATGAGGCCGGCGGTGACAAAGGTCTTGCCGATATCGGTGCCGGTGGATGTAACGAAATAAGCGGTCATAGGATTCTTTCGCGGATCACAGTAGCCAAACGCGCGATCTCGCTTTGCGGATGCGCGGCGGTGAAAGCGAGGCGCAGCCGTGCGGTTCCCTTGGGGACCGTGGGTGGGCGGATGGCGGTAACGAGGAAGCCTTCGCGCTCCAAAAGCTGCTGCGCTTCCAGTGCGCGCATTTCGTCGCTGAGGATCACCGGCACGATGGGGCTTTGCGCGAGCGGCAGGTTGAGGGCGCGCGTGAAGCTTTGCGCGTTGGCGAGCGGGCGGGCGATGAGCGCGGTGTCGGATTCGATAATGTCGAGCGCGGCGATGGCGGCGGCGACGCTGGCGGGCGGCAGGCCGGTGGAATAGACGAAGGTGCGCGCGCGCGTCTTGATGAGGTCGATCACCGGCTGCGAGGCACAGAGATAGCCGCCGTATGAGCCGATGGCTTTGGACAGCGTGCCCATCTGCAAATCGACCGGCGCCTTGCTACCGCTGGCGAACACAGCGCCTTTGCCATCGGCGAGAACGCCGAGGCCATGCGCGTCATCGCTCATCAGCCAGGCATCATGCGTTTGCGCGAGCGCGCCAAGGTCTGCGAGTGGCGCGAGATCGCCGTCCATCGAGAACACGCCATCGGTGACGATGAGCGCGTGGCGAACTTCACCGCGATGCTGCGTGAGGATTTCTTCGACGTGATTGAGATCGTTGTGACGGAAGGTCTGCACGCTCGAGTGCGAAAGTCGCGATCCGGCCCAGAGGCAGGAGTGCGAAAGCTCGTCGATCAGCAGAAGATCGCCCTCGCCCACCAGTGCTGGAATGATCCCGGCATTGGCGAGGTAGCCGGAGCCGAAGATGCAGGCCGCTTCCGTCTGCTTGAACTGGGCGAGCCGCGCTTCCAGTTCCGCAAATAGAGGATGGTTGCCGGTGATGAGCCGCGAGGCGCCCGCACCCGCGCCATGCTTCTCGATGGCCGCGATGGCGGCCGCCTTCACCTTGGGATGATGCGTCAGGTTCAGGTAGTCGTTGCAGGAGAACGACAGCAGCCGCCTTCCGCTGCGTTCGATCCAGACGCCGTCCTCGCGGAAGGAATCCACAAGCGAACGCCGCAAATGCGCGGCTTCCAGTGCGGCAAGTTTGGATCGAGCAAAATTTTCCAAAGAACTCATTGCTAAGGTTTTACCGGCCTCGGCTCCGTGAGGAAGCCAACTCGAAAGCCTTCGCTTTGAAGCAACTGGATTAGCTGACCGAACGATTCAAAATCAGTGCCCGGTGCCGCCACCACAACGATGTCAGGTTTTGGTTTGCGTTGGCTTATCTCGGTGAGTTTCGCCTTTGACGGGCCGTTGTCGGAATAAAGATGCCCTTCGATTTGAGCGGAATGAGCCGAAAGGGCTTTGACAACCACGGTCGCTGCTTGGGTTTCCGACACCATCGCTATCCCTAACATCGCCAAACTAGCGATCAAAATGCGCATCAATTTCTGCCTTTATGATACGTCGTCTTGTGCCTAAGCCAGCTTGGCTATAATCCCTTCCTCAGCCCGGATAAAGGACGCCCCGCGATGAACGCTCCCGCCAAGAACCTGCATGACGGCACGGTCCGGAACGACTGGACCAAGGCGGAGATCGCGGCGCTGTTCGAGCTGCCGTTTACCGAGCTGGTGTTCCGCGCAGCGCAGGTGCATCGCCAGAATTTCGCCTCCGACGAAGTACAGATCTCGACCCTGCTCTCCATCAAGACCGGCGGTTGCCCGGAGGATTGCGGTTACTGCTCGCAAAGCGCGAGCCACGAGACGGGGCTGAAAGCCTCCAAACTTATGGAGATCGAGAAGGTGCTCGCCGATGCGCGCGCGGCAAAGGCGGCGGGGGCGACGCGCTTCTGCATGGGCGCGGCGTGGCGCTCGCCCAAGGACCGCGACCTCGACAAGGTGTGCGAGATGGTCGAAGGCGTCAAAGCGATGGGCATGGAGACGTGCGTGACGCTGGGCATGCTGACGCCGGATCAGGCGACGCGGCTGAAGGGCGCGGGGCTCGACTACTACAACCACAACATCGACACCTCGCCGGAATATTACGGCACGGTGATCACCACGCGCACCTATCAGGATCGCCTCGACACGCTGGAATGCGTGCGCGATGCGGGCATCCATGTGTGCTGCGGCGGCATCGTGGGCATGGGCGAAGCGGAGAGCGACCGCGCCGGTATGATCCATGCCCTCGCCACCCTGCCCGCGCATCCCGAAAGCGTGCCGATCAACGCGCTGGTGCAGGTGAAAGGCACGCGGCTGGGCGACAGCCCGCCGATCGACGGCATCGACTTTGTGCGCATGATCGCCGTGGCGCGCATCACCATGCCCAAATCGTTTGTGCGTTTGTCGGCCGGCCGCGGCGAGATGAGCGACGAGACGCAGGCGCTGTGTTTCCTCGCCGGCGCGAACTCCATCTTCTATGGCGACAAGCTGCTCACCACGCCGAACCCGGAAGAAAGCAGCGACATGAAGCTGCTGAGCCGTCTCGGCATGAAGCCGATGGCGCTCTCCCATTAGGTGTCATGGCCCGCAAAAAAGGGCCACCCATGTGACGTCTTCTCCTCCAGACCAAACTCGTCATGGCCCGGCTTGTCCGGGCCATCCATTTTCCAGAAGCGGTGCAGGGATCGTCCGGCCTCTGGAAAATGGATGGCCGCCACAAGGGCGGCCATGACGGATTTATTTTATAAAGAGTGCAAAACCAACTGGGTGGCCCGCTTTTGCGGGCCATGACAAGTGAGTATGCGATGGATAATTCGGATTGGTTTAAGCAAGGCCTGCCCCACATCTGGCTGCCTTACACGCAGATGAAAACGGCGAACCCGCCGCTGGCGGCGGTGCGCACCAGTGGCACGCGCATCACGCTGGCCGATGGCACGCAGTTGGTGGATGGCATCGCGAGCTGGTGGACGGCGTGCCATGGCTACAATCATCCGCACATCCGCGAAGTTGTGCAGCATCAGCTGGAAACACTGCCGCATGTGATGCTGGGCGGGCTGGTGCATGAGCAGGCACTGACCTTGGCGAAACGGCTGTGCGATCTGTTGCCGGACAATCTGACTCGCGTGTTCTTCTCCGACTCCGGCTCCGTCGCCGTGGAAGTGGCGATGAAGATGGCGGTGCAATACTGGCTCAACAAAGGTGTACGCGGCCGCACGAAGATGCTGGCCTTCAAAGGCGGCTATCATGGCGACACGATCGCGACGATGGCGGTGTGCGATCCCGAAGAAGGCATGCACAATCTCTTTACCGGGCTTCTGCCGGAACATCATGTCGTCGATCTGCCGCGCGATGAGGAGAGCATCAAGGCCTTCGACGACTTCCTCGAACGACATGCCGACGGCATTGCTGCCATCCTGGTCGAGCCGTTGGTGCAAGGCGCGGGCGGGATGCTGTTCCACGATCCGCGCGTGCTGCAGCACTTGCGCCGCGCGGCGGACAAATTCGATCTGCTGCTGATCTTCGACGAGATCTTCACCGGCTTCGGCCGCACCGGGCCGATGTTTGCTTTGGAGGCGGCGGAAGTTGCGCCGGATATCGTCACCCTCGGCAAGGGACTGACCGGCGGCACGCTGCCGCTGGCGGCGACGGTCGCATCGCAGAAAGTCTTCGATGCCTTCTGGTCCGACGATCCGCAGCATGCGCTGGCGCATGGCCCCACGTTCATGGGCAACGCGCTGGCCTGCGCCGCGGCGAACGCATCGCTCGACCTGTTCGAACGCGAGCCACGTCTGCTTCAGGCGGCGGAGATCGGCAAGGCGATGGGCAAGCAACTTGGCCGCTGCATCGGCATGAAGGGCGTAAAGGATGTGCGCGTCAAAGGCGCCATCGGCGTGGTGGAGCTCGAGAAGATCGTGAACATGAACGCGCTGAAGTCCGCGCTGGTGAAGGAAGGCGTCTGGGTGCGGCCGTTCCGCAATATCGTTTATCTGACGCCGGCGCTGACGATCGACGAAAAGGATTTGCGCAGTTTGACGGACGCGATCGTGAAAGTGGTCGGCAGCGGCGGAGGCTTCTAGCGGTGCAGCCGGAGCCAGCGGCCCGCCTGCTCCAGTTCATGCAGCGCCAGTTCGCGTCGGCGCACCACCGCTCCACCCCAGATCAACAGGGCAAGTCCGAAGAGCGCCACGATCTCAAGATCGCGCCAGAGCCAGCCGGGCACCGCGCCAAGCGAAGCCTGCATGCGGATGAAGGCGATCACGGCCGGCATTGTGAGAAACAGGCCCGCCAACACCGCGAGGGGTCCTGAAATCCTGGCCATGGCGCGTCGTCCATCCTGTGGATACGCGTGCAGACTAGGCTATCAACCGTTCCTTTTCGGTTGCTGCAATCCGGAGTCACCGGGCTGGTGCGGTAAGGGTAATTGCGGTGGTTGCCGCGCAAGCCGTTGATCGCCTGCGCTTTCCCGACAGAGACCCGTTAAGGCCGCTGCATTAGCGACGGGCGCGGATACGGATCGGCTCAAGCTCGTTCAGGGCGAGTTCGCGCTGGCGGATGATGGACCCGCCCCACACCATGAAGGCACCGCCGCAGAGGCTGGTCAGCAGAAGGTCGCGAACGAGCCAGGCCGGCAATTCCGTGCTGCCGAGATTCATCGCCGCCAGAACGCCGGGCAAAAGAAGGAAAAGTCCGGTGAGAAACGCCAGAGGTCCTGAAATCCTGCCCATCGCTCGCATCCCGTTTTGCTTTCAGGATACGAACGCCGCGAGCCGCCGCGAAGTTCCTCACTCGCCTGCAAGCCAGGCAGCATTTAGAAAGCAGGATGGATATCCGGAAGCTCCTGATCGTCGCCGGCGCGCTCATTCTTGCCGCCGGCATCTTCTGGCCGTGGATCGCCCGGCTGGGCCTTGGCCGGCTTCCCGGCGACATCGCGATCGAAAGGCCCGGTTTCTCCCTTTATTTCCCGGTCGTTAGCTGCATCGTCGTCAGCGTCGTTCTGACACTTCTTTTTTGGCTCTTCCGGAAGTAAGACGCCGCGTAACCCCGCCAGAATTTGAGTCTGCCATGACGCTCCGCCCCATCCGCCGCGCGCTGCTTTCGGTTTCCGACAAGACCGGGCTGGTCGATTTCGCCAAGGGGCTGGCAAGCCATGGCACCATGCTCATCTCCACCGGCGGCACGGCCAAGGCGCTGCGCGACGCGGGGCTTGCAGTGAGCGACGTTTCGGAGATCACCAAGTTTCCCGAGATGATGGACGGACGGGTGAAGACGCTGCACCCGATGGTGCATGGCGGTTTGCTGTCGCTTCGCGACAAGGCCGACCACGCAGAGGCGATGCGCCTGCACCAGATCGAAGGCATCGATCTTCTGGTCTGCAACCTTTATCCGTTCGAAGCCACGGTCGCGCGCGGCGCGGGCTTCGACGAGACGATCGAGAACATCGACATCGGCGGTCCGGCTATGACGCGCTCCGCCGCGAAGAACCATGACTGGGTGACGGTCGTGGTCGACGTGGAAGATTACAAATCCGTGCTGGACGAGATGGCTGCGAACAACGGCGCGACCACGCAGGGCTTGCGCCGCACGCTGGCGCAGCGCGCTTACGCCCGAACCGCGGCCTATGACGCCGCCGTGTCCAACTGGTTCGCGGGCGAACTAGAAAAGGACGGCGTGAAGGAACCGCCCCGCCGCCGCGCGTTTGCCGGCGAACTGCGCCAGTCGCTGCGCTATGGCGAGAACCCGCATCAGGACGCGGCGTTCTACGTCACCGGCGAGAAACGCTATGGCGTCGCCACCGCGCAGCAGTTGCAGGGCAAGGAGCTGTCCTACAACAACATCAACGACACCGACGCGGCGTATGAGCTGGTCGCGGAGTTCGATCCGTCCACGCCTGCCTGCGCGATCATCAAGCACGCCAATCCGTGCGGCGTCGCCACTGGCACCGATCTGGCCGATGCTTATCGCAAGGCGCTGGCCTGCGATCCGGTCAGCGCGTTCGGCGGAATCCTCGCCTTCAACAAAAAGCTGGATGGCGCGGCGGCGGAAGCGATTGGCAAGCTGCTCACCGAAGTCATCATCGCGCCGGATGCGGACGAGGATGCGCGCAAGATCCTCGCGGCGAAGAAGAACCTGCGCCTGCTGATCACTGGCGGCCTGCCCGATCCGACGGCAAGAGGCCTGATGTTCAAGCAGGTGGCCGGCGGCTTCCTGGTGCAGACGCGCGACAACATCACCTTGTCCAAGGCCGACCTGAAGGTTGTGACCAAGCGCCAGCCGACCGCCCAGGAAATGACCGACATGCTGTTCGCGTTCACCGTGGCCAAGCATGTGAAGTCCAACACCATCGTCTATGCCAAGGACGGGCAGACCGCCGGCATCGGCGCAGGCCAGATGTCCAGAGTGGACAGCGCGCGCATCGCCGCCATCAAGGCGCGCGAAGCGGCCGAGACCGCGGGCTGGAAGCAGCCGCTCACGGTGGGTTCGGCGGCGGCATCCGACGCCTTCTTTCCCTTCGCCGACGGCCTGCTGACTGTGGCCGAAGCCGGCGCCACGGCCGTGATCCAGCCGGGCGGCTCGGTTCGCGACGACGAGGTCATCAAGGCGGCCGACGAGAAGGGCCTAGCCATGGTGTTCACGGGAATCCGCCATTTCCGGCACTGAAGCGCCGCATATCCCCGTAATTTCATCGTTTGTGAGTTCCCGGTGAGGGAACCAGCGTGGTAAATTGCCGTTAACGAAGGTTACCGGCCTTGTATCGGCCGAGCGGCGTTGTGGCGTGGGGATCGCACCTCGACCCGGAAGGGTTTCGGCTGGGGGATGGCCGTGGGTGGGCAGCGTAACAAATGGGCCTTTGCGCTCGGCGCCTTGCTGGCGGTGGTCCTTCTTCTATCCGGCAATCTTGCGCGCGCCGACTACACCGACGGCGTGGTGGCGTGGAGCCGCATCAGCCCGCAGGCGGGCATCCGTATCTGGCGCAAGGCGGCGTGGCGCGACGACGACTATCTCTCGGAGATCAAGCTCGGCGACGTCTATGGCGACGAGCGTGGCGACAGCAAATATTACGATCCCGTCGAATCCTATGTCTGGTACTACCTCGCCAGCGTCAGCGCGCGCATCGGCGAGAACATCGGCGATCGATACGCGCGGCGCATCGTTTCCAACAACTATCACCGCGCGCTGGACCAGCAGCAGAAATTCATGCTGCTGATGACGGCAGCGCAGCGCGAGGATGCGCGCAATCGGATCATCTACATTCTCTCCTGCCGCGGCGCTGGCGGCTTCATCAAGCTCGGACAGATTCATTCCACCAATATCGGCTATGACGACGGACGCTGGCGCGACTATGGCGACAGTGCCGACACCTATCGCGGCCTCGGCGGCATGTGGAATTCGCAATACAATTTCCGCCGCAATGCGCGCAGCGCCTACAATCGCGGCGACGCCGCCAACGCGCGCCGCATGATGGGCATCCCGAACGACTCGGTGATCGTTCCGAACGACGGCGAGGCGCTGATGTATTTCCACGTCGCGGCCAACATGGGCCACCCGCTTGCGAACGAATATCTGCGCGGCCTCGATCCGGCCGTGCGCGGCTCGCGCTGGCTCGGCCCGCGCATCTCGCAGGAAGCGAACGAGAAGGCGCGCTACTGGGCGCCGCCTTACGAATTCTATCCGCTCGGCGACAACGACAGCGGCGTTCCCTACAGCGACGAGTGCTACATCAATCTGGACCGGCAGGCTGCGCTCGCAAAAGTCAGCGCGGCCCTGCCCGCCGGCGCGACATCGCAGGCGCTGTGGTTCCTGGGCTGGAGCACCACGCCGCGGCCCGGCGTGGTGGCGCGGCCGGGACCGCTCGACAAGCGCGCGGTGCAACGCTTCCAGGCGGCCGTCGGCCACGAACCCACGGGCCTGCTCACCAATGCCGAAGCGGTACTCGCCATCGAAATGGCGGCGCGCAAGGGCGATGCAAGTTCGCAGAACACGCTGGGCGTGATGTACGCCAAGGGCGTGGGCGTGCCGACGAACTACGTGCGCTCGGCCTACTGGTTCCAGAAAGCCGCGGACCAGCGCTACGCCGCCGCGATCTACCACCTTGGCGTGCTCTATAAAGCCGGTCCTGCCGGCATCAAGCAGGACCTTGCCAAGGCCGACAATCTTTTCACCGCATCGGCGCTGGCCGGTTATCGCCCAACCATGAACCAGCTTGCGCAACTGCTTTCGACGGCGGACGCCGGTCCCCATCGCGAAGGCCATCACTGACGGAGCGCGACATGACACGCAGCAAATTCCTTGCCCGCGGCGCGATGATCTTCTGCGCGACGCTTCTGTTGATGCTGGGCTTGGGCGCACAGCGGGCGCAGGCCGACGAATTCGCGGCGGGTAACGCGGCCCTGCTCGATCCGTTCGATCCGGTGCCGCAGATCCGTTTCAGCGATTGCTACAGCGACTGCGGATATCATCGCGGCTGCTATGAGGATTGCGGTTATCGGCGGCACTGCTACGACGGATGCCGCCGCCATGGCTGGCGCGAATGGCGCGACGGCTGGCGCTGCGATCACGATTGCTACGAGCATATCGGCTGGCATTGCGAGCGCGATTGCGGCCCCGACCCGACGAGCTTCGGGCGTGAATGGTTCGGCCGCATCCGGGAATACGATCATCAGATGGCCGACTGGCATGACGACATGCACGAATGGCACGACGCTATGGGCGAGTGGCGCCGCGAGAACGGGCATTGGTTCTTCCGGCAATATGCCGACTACGAATGGCGGCGCGATGGCGAACGCTGGCGCTACTGGCACAACAATGACTGGCATGACGACGGCTTCGAAGGCCGCTGGCATGACGGGCATCACTGAGCCGGACTAAACCGCGTCGGTGCGTTCTTCCTTCACGAAGAACATCAGGCCCAGGCCGATCAGCAGAAAAATCGTTTCGCCCAGCAGGCCGATGCGCTGGCTGTGCGAGAATGCCGTCATCAGGCTCACGAGTCCCGTGGCCAGAAACGTTGTCGACGTTCCAGAGAGCGAATAGAGACCGAAAAACTCCGTCATCTTCTCCGGCGGTGCGATGCGCGCCAGCATCGTGCGGCTGTTCGCGTAGCCAGCGGTGATGAGCACCGCGATGAAGTTCACCACGATCAGGAAGATGATTTCCGGCCAGGTGTTGAAGAACGGCAGCGAATTGATCGGCGCGGCATGCACGTCATAGCGGATGAACCAGAAGATGCGGTCCGGCGCCATGGTAAGCGTGACGAGACCGGCGATGGTCGTGCCGCCGATGGAGACAAAGATCGCGCGCTTGGAGCCCAGGTGATTGTCCAGCCAGCCGCCGAGGAAGCCGCCGATCACGGCGAAGACGCTGAGCTCCAGCCCATAGAGGATCATCTGGATCGGGCCCCAGTGGAACGTGCTCGCGGCATAAATGCCGCCGAAGGTCAAAACCGCGGTCATGCCGTCGTTGAAGAACAGACGCGCCAGCAGATAAGCGCCGACGTTGCGGTAGTGCTTGAGGCTGCGCACGGTGGAGATCACGCTCTTGACCCCAGCGATGGCGGCGCGGCCGAGCGGCACGTTCGAGGATGGCCGGTCCGGCGTGAAGAGAAAGAGCGGCAGGGCAAACGCCATCAGCCACAACGCAGAGATGGGGCCTGCAAGGCGCTCCGGCTCGTGCGCCGCCTGGTCGATGCCGAACAGCGTGTGGTCCGGAATGAAGGGCCAGTGCACCACGCCGGGCAGCGCGAAAGCGATGAGCATGAACAGCATCAGCACGATGCCGGACGCGTTGCCGAGCGACAGCGCCAGGCCTGAAAGTCCCGCGATGCGGTTGTGCGGCGCGATGGTCGGCAGCAGCGCATTGTGGAAGACGGCCGTGAACTCGAACGAGACGTTCGCGATCGCGACCAGAAGACCCGCGAAAAAGAGATGCCATCCGGTGGACAGCGGCGCGCTGAACCACATCAGGAACGAAGCGACGATCAGGATGACGGTGTAGAGCGCGAGCCATGGCTTGCGGCGTCCGCCCTGATCGGCAATTGCGCCGAGGAACGGCGCCAGCACGGCGATCGCCAATCCGCCGTAGGATGCAATCGCGCCCCACAGTGCCTGCCCCTCGACGGGGTCGCCGACAACGAAGCGCGCGAAGTACGGCGCAAAGAGATAGATGGTGACGAGAAGGACGTAGGGATCGCGCGCGCCTTCGAACAGGGCCCATGAGAATTGTCCGGCGGGACTGGCGATCCGATCACCGGTGGTGGACTTGCCGTCCGGTGCCGTGAACCAAGCCGCGAAACCGGCGGCATCGGCAACGGCATTGGCGGCGGCGCTGCCGCTTAGTTCGCCGCTGGTCGCATTGTTGGATGGGGAAGTGTCGTTCTCATTCGAAGACCTCGCCAACGCCGACTCCCCAGATGTTCTGTTTTTTTATCCAGCCCTCGGTGCCGTCGACCGAGACTTTGCAGGCGTCAGCCTTGCAGGCTTCCAGCTTGGCCACAACACCATGCTGCGCGTAGGCGATCGGTTTGGCATTCACGCCTGCGCCATCGCGTATCGGAGCAGCGCGTTTTGACGTAACGACAACCGTGCGGCGGCGGGTTGAAATCATCACATTGCTCACCCATCCGACCGTGCCGTCGCTGTCCTTCACGCGATACCAGATGTCGTATTTGTTCAGGATCTCAACCGGCAGGCCCCTGCGCCTGTAAATCCAGAGCACGCGATGCTGGTAGGAGGGACCCTGGCGCAGATAGACCTTGTCGGCGGCCAGGCTGCCGAACTGCGGCGCAGCGGCCAGCGCTGCGGATGCCGAGAGCACGGCGAACGCCAAGGCCAGAGAGTTTACGCGCGCGGCAAGAATCATCGGATTTTCTTCTAATCCGCGCCAAAGCTTTGCGGAAGATGCGTCCCGCCGCATTTGCTGCGTTGCAACGTTCTGGTAATACCGAAGAGAGGGGCCACTTCAGTGCTCCGACCGGAGCCTGGAAATGCCTGCCAACAAGCCGCTCGTGATCGTCACGCGCAAGCTTCCCGACGCGATCGAAACGCGGATGAAGGAGCTGTTCGAGACACGTCTCAACCAAGACGACGTACCGATGACGCAGGCCCAGCTCATCGAAGCGGTGCAGACCGCCGACGTTCTGGTGCCCACCATCACGGACCGCATCGATTCCAAGGTGATCGTGCGCGCGGGCCCGCAGCTCAAGCTGATCGCCAATTTCGGCGCGGGCGTGGACCATATCGACGTGAAGACGGCGCTGGACCGCAGCATCAGCGTGACCAACACGCCCGGCGTTCTCACCGAAGACACCGCCGACATGACCATGGCGCTCATTCTCGCTGTGCCGCGCCGCCTGGTCGAAGGCGTCGAAGCGCTGCAGGCGGACAAATTCCAGGGCTGGGCACCGAGCTGGATGCTGGGTCACCGCATATGGGGCAAACGCCTGGGCATCGTCGGCATGGGCCGCATCGGCCAGGCGGTGGCGCGGCGCGCGAAAGCCTTCGGCCTTCAGATCCATTATCACAACCGCAAGCCCGTCGCGAAAGCGATCGAGCAGGAGCTTGAAGCGACCTATTGGGACAGCCTCGACCAAATGCTGGCGCGCATGGACATCGTGAGCGTGAACTGCCCGCACACGCCGGCGACCTATCACCTGCTCTCCGCCCGGCGGCTGAAGATGATGAAGCCGAGCGCCTATATCGTGAACACGGCGCGCGGCGAAGTGATCGACGAGAACGCGCTTACCCGCATGCTGGCGGCGGGCGAATTGTCCGGCGCCGGGTTGGACGTGTTTGAGCATGAGCCCGCAGTGAACCCGAAGCTCCTGAAGCTGAAGAACGTGGTGCTGCTGCCGCATATGGGATCGGCCACGATCGAAGGCCGCATCGACATGGGCGAAAAGGTCATCGTGAACATCAAGACCTTCGCCGACGGCCACAAGCCGCCGGATCGCGTCATCCCTGCGATGCTCTAAGCGGCGCGCTCGTACACCACGTCGTTCCAGTATTTCGCCTTGTGGCGGCCGGTTTGCACAAAACCGCGGCGGCGCAATTCTATTCCGATCAGATAGTTGAAATAGCCATGCGCCACGAGGGCCGCGCCGCCATCTTTCATCGCGCGCTTGATGAGAATGTCCGCCGCCTCGCGCGCGCGGCGCTTGGATTTTCGATAGCCCTCGATCTTCGGTGAGAAGCCCGCATACCACATCAATCGCGAGATCACGGCCCATTTCGTGACCTTCATCTTGAGCAGCGGAATGCGCGGCGCAGCCAGCGGTGATTCCGTGAACAGCGGATCGACGATCAATTCGGCATTCGGGGCGAGCGCTTTCGCGCTTTGCGCCGCGCGCTTTTTCCCGCTGGTGAATATGGATGCGATCTCGCCCATGAGGTCTTGCAGCTCGCGCGGCGGCACATCGGCGGGATCGAGACCCGCATCCTCGTAATCGTCGATATAGTCTCGAAACTCCCAATGCCGCGCGACGGGCGCGGTGGCGATGGCGGGACGGCCATGGCGGATGAGCACGATCCGCAGCGGGCGCGTGTCGGCTTTCGCCCCGGCCACGGGCAATTCGCTCTCCAGTGCCATCACGGATGCTTGCGGCGTCATTGCGATAATCTACGATCCCTGCGCTGAAAACGCTGCCCCCGGCGGGGGCGTTGCACACATATAAATGGGATCGGACACGCGGATATGGAACAGGGCAAACTCAAGGGAAAAACCGCCATCGTCACCGGATCGGCCAGCGGAATCGGTGCGGCCGTGGCATTGGGTCTCGCCCGGCGCGGCGCCGATGTGGTGGTGAACTACTCCAAGAACGAGAAAGACGCGAAGGCCGTCGCCGAGCAGATCACCGCCGCGGGTGCCCGCGCGCTTTGTGTGCAGGGCGACGTCGCCAAGGACGCCGATTGCCAGAAGCTCGCGAAGGCGGCGCTGGATGCCTGGGGGCGCATCGACATCCTGGTGAACAATGCCGGCACCACGAAATTCGCGGCGCATACCGATCTTGCCGCGCTTTCCGCCGAAGACTGGCAAACAATTTATGGCGTCAACGTCGTTGGTCCGTTCCAGATGATGCGCGCGTGCCTGGATGCGCTGAAAGCCCATGGCGACGGGGCTGTCGTGAATGTGTCATCCGTCGCTGGTGTGATGGGCGTAGGATCTTCGATCGCTTATGCGGCCTCCAAGGGCGCGCTGAACACGCTTACCTTGTCGTTGGCGCGCGCCTTCGCGCCGGAGATTCGTGTGAACGCTGTGTGTCCCGGCTATGTGGCCACGCCGTGGTTCAGCGGACGGTTTGGCGAGGAGAATTCCAAGCGCATCGCCGACCAGCAAGCGGATGCCAATCCGCTGAAACGCGTTGCCTATGCAGAGGATATCGCCGATGCGGTGCTGTTTCTGGCGGGCCCCGAATCGCGCAACGTTTCGGGCGAATTCCTGCTGATCGACAGCGGCATGCACCTCAACATGACGGGCACCAAGCGATAGGACCAATTGGCCGAGGATGCCCAAAAAGGCAGCGGTTGCACAAAAGTCTCGCAAGTTTATGTTGCATTGCAACAACGCCTCGCAACATTCCACCAAACTATCTGGTTTCTATATGCCGAAAGCTGCCATTCGCCATTGAGCGGCTATCGGTTTATTCGCCACGGTTCCTCCAGACCACCAAGGGGAACCAGAAAATGAAGAAAATTGTTTCGGGGCTGCTTCTGGCCGCCGCTTTCGGAATAGGCGCCGCGCACGCCGATCCGGTGGCGACGCCAGCGATGGGAGGCTCGATCGCCAACAACCCGTCGCCGCTCTCGTTCGATTCCGGATACGGCAACATCAACGTCACGGGCTCCGTGTCGGGCCTGGCGCAATACCAGAGCAATGCCACGCATGTGGCATCCGGCGACGGATCGAGCACGCTGGATCTGAGCAACGCCTGGGTCGCGATCCAGAAGTCGGATGGCCTCGTGCAATTCTATGTGCAGGCGGGCCTCTATTCCTTCCCGACCGTTGGCTCGCCTTACGAGAAATCGGAAGACATCACGCAGGACACCTTCGGCTACGTTCCGATCGCCTATCTGAAGCTGCAGCTTTCCGACAGCTTCTCGATCCAGGCCGGCAAGCTGCCGACGCTGGTCGGCGCCGAACTGCCCACCACGGTTCAGAACATCAATATCGAGCGCGGACTTCTGTGGTTCCAGGAACCGCTGGTCAGCCGCGGCGTGCAAGTGAACTACTCCAGCGGCGCGTTCTCGCTCTCGCTGTCGTGGAACGATGGCGGTTACACCAATGTGTGGAACACCTTCTCCGGCCTCGCCACCTATTCGATGGGCGATGCCGGCACGCTGGCGTTCGATACATCGATCACGCCCGGCCGCGACTTCTACGCCGCGTCGCAGATCTACGACCTGATGTACAGCGTTTCGTCGGGTTCGTGGTTCTTCGGACCCTATGTCCAGTATCAGCACTATGACGACACCAAGGTCGGCAGCGTGGCAATTGCACCGAGCGCGGAAGATTGGGGGATCGGCGTTCTCGCCAACTACACGATCGACGACCACTGGAGCCTCGGCCTGCGCGGCGAATATGAGGACTCTTCGGGCAGCGGCTCGGCCTTCATCTACGGCCCGGGCAGCGACGCCTGGTCGTTCACGGTGACGCCGACATGGAAGAAGGACGTGTTCTTCATCCGCGGCGAAGTTTCGTACACGACCGTGGGGGGCTACTTCAAAGTGCCCGGTTTCGGCCTTGGCTTCGGCAAGGACGGCACCAAGTCCGACCAGTTCCGCGGACTGCTGGAAGCCGGCATCGTGTTCTAGGCCCAGCCACCCTCGGCTTGGCAGGAAGCCCGCGCCTCATCGGGTCATGAGGCGCGGGCTTCTTTTTTTGTGATTGTGAAGCGACCCATTGTTGTCGTCATGGCGCACCGCACACGGTTTCGCCCTCCTCAAGGACGGCACGCCGCTATGCCATCGGATCGAATGTATCCGCTCGCTTTCGCTTTGCGCCGGTCCATAACACGCCCGGATAGCCCTTCAGCGGCTTGAGCGGCTCGGCGCTGTATTCCCATTCGGCGCTTTCCGCGAAATTGAGGTGATAGATCGGCTCGCGTCCCGTACGCATCGAACAGCGCGCGCGGGATGTTGATTATCTTGCCGCGGCCGACGCGCTCGTAGAGCAACGGCGTGCCGCAGGTCGCGCAGAAGCTGCGGACCGCACCGTTCCTGGGATCTTCGAAGCTTGCGATCTTTTTCGCGCCCTTCACCACGCGCAACTTGCTTTTCCAGCAGCCCACATAGGTCGCATAGGCGCAGCCTTGCGCGCGCTGCGTCGCCCGCCCGTGATCGTGCCATGCCCAGAACACCGGCACGCGGATTTCGATCCGCACGGCGCCGCAAAGGCAGTGGCCCTCAGCAACGGTACCGGAGGTGCTGGCTGATTTCCGGGGCAGTTTTGTGCCCGGCTTCTTTGTGCGTGGCATGGCATTCCTCTATCGCCACGCAGCCTAGCGCGGCGCGATGCAACACGCGTCAGCAGCAAGCCGCCGGAAGGCCTCTAGCCCTCGCTCAAGATGCGCTTGAGCTGCGAGTCGTTATAAGGCTTGGGCAGATAGGTGACGTCGGACGGCAGCTCGGCGTTATCCGCCGATTCCGTCGAATAGCCACTGGCGATGACGATGCGCATTCCGGGACGCTTCGCCCGCACCTGTTTCACGAGTTCCACGCCGCTCATGCCGGGGAGACCCAGGTCGGTAAGCATGACGTCGATGTCCGGGTTGGCATCGAGCGCAGCAAGCGCCTGCGGGCCATCGCCGGCTTCCAACACGGAATGGCCAAGCGATTCGACCATGTCCACGGTGGTCATGCGAATCAGCGCCACGTCTTCGACGACAAGAACCTTCAAGGACCGTCCCTCAATCTGCAGCGGGGAGGATACCGCAGTTTCGATCTGCCCGGGAGTTTCTTCGATGCGGTCGGGCGCGTAGTCCGGCGGCAGCGAGGGCATGTCCAGCAGGCTGCGCAGCTTTCGCGCCAGATCGTCCTTCCGGTAAGGCTTTGAAAGCAGGAATACATCGTCATCCAGCTTGCCGTTGTGGACGATGGCATTCTGCGTATAGCCCGAGGTGAACAGCACGCGCAGATTGGGGCGGCTGTCCTTGGCGCGGCGGGCAAGCTCGCGCGTGGGAATGTTGCCGGGCATGACCACGTCGGTGAACAGAAGATCGACATGGGCGCCGGCCTTCAGGATGGTCAAAGCCTCTTCGGCGTTGGCGGCCTTGAGCACCGTGTAGCCAAGTTCGCTCAGAAGATCAGTCACCGCGGCGCGCACGCCGTCGTCGTCTTCCACCACCAGGATGGTTTCGGTGCCGCCGATGATCGGCTGTTCGTAGAGCGATTCCTGTATCTCCTGCGGCTTCTTCGAGCGCGGCAGGTACATCTTGATGGTCGTGCCGTGGCCGACCTCGCTGTAGATCTTCACATGGCCGCCGGATTGCTTGACGAAGCCGAACACCTGGCTGAGGCCGAGCCCTGTGCCCTGCCCTTCCGGCTTGGTGGTGAAGAACGGATCGAAGGCCTTTGCGATCACGTCCTGCGGCATGCCGGTGCCGGTATCGCTGATCGCGAGCATCACATACTGGCCTGCAGTGACTTCGCTGTGCGCCAAAGCATAGGTGTCGTCGAGGAAAGCGTTGGCGATCTCGATGGTGAGCTTTCCGCCCTCGGGCATCGCATCGCGCGCATTGATCGCAAGGTTCAGGATCGCGTTTTCGACCTGGCTTCGGTCCACCATCGTGTTCCACAGACCACCGGCGACCATCGACTCCACTTCGATGCGCTCGCCAAGCGTGCGGCGCAGGAGGTCGGTCATCTCGTGCACCATGCGACCAAGATTGGTCGATCGCGGATCGAGCGCCTGACGGCGCGCGAAGGCGAGAAGCTGGCCGGTCAAGCGCGCACCGCGTTCCACTGCCGCCACGGCCGATTGCAGGCGCGCCGCGCGCTTGGACGCATCGCCTTCGTTCTTCACCAGAAGATCGAGATTGGCGCTGATGATCTGGAGCAGGTTGTTGAAGTCATGCGCCATGCCGCCGGTGAGCTGGCCGATGGATTCCATTTTCTGCGCATTCCGCAGGGAAGATTCCGCGCGGACACGCTCGGTGACGTCTGCCGCGGCAACGAGGAAACCCTCTTTCGGAACGTCCGCCTTGTAGACGTCGAGTTCGCGATCCTTGCGCTTGAAGCGCATGTAATCCTGCGCGCCATAGGCGGTCTCGGGCAGACTGGCCAGCGTGTCGCGCGCCAGCTTTTCGTCCACGTCGTTGAAAGCCTTGAGCGCCGTGCCCATCTCCGCCAGAGACGTCGGAAAATCCATGATCCGGAAGAAGATCTCGTTGAACGCCGCAACCTTCGCGTCTTCGTCGAAAACGAGAATGCCATCGCGGATGTTGTCCAGTGTCGCCTGCAGGATGCGCGCCTGGCGCGCGCGCAGGGCTTCACTGAGCGCAAGCCGCACATTGTTGCGCACGATCAGGAACGCCGCGATCAGCAACACCAGCAGCGCAATGGCCGCGACCAGCACGGCGGTGAGGATTTCGTTGCGCTCCACCGCGCGGCGGGCCTGCACACGGTCGTCCAGCAGGCGGCGCTCTTCGCTCATACCGATGCCGATGACCGCGCGCGTGGCGTCCATCGTCGCCTTGCCCTGATCCAGCACCTGGAGAAGTTCCGGCGGCAGGTCGGGCACCTGGGGGCTGAGCACGATGCCTGCATTCAACGCCTTGAACCGGGCCGCAAACAGCTTTCGCAATTCTTTCGCCCGCGCCTGCTGTTCGGGATTGTCGCGGGTGAGAGCGGCGAACTGATCGATGTGCTTGTCGAGCCGCGCTTCGGCATCGTGGAACGGCGTCAGAAAGTTGGGCTTGCGCGTGAGAAGGTAGCCGCGCTGACCGGTTTCCGCGTCGACGGCATCGCCGAGGATCGCGCGCAGCGTGTCGATGACCTGATATGTGTGGGTGACAAGCTGCTGCTGCTCCCGCTCCGCCGCCGCGAAGCGGGTGAGCGCGAATGCCATGACAGCAAGGATGATGACGACGGGAAGTCCGCCGAGAAAAATAGCCCTATTGGCCCCCAAGACGAGCCCTACCCCTGTACCACCCGACGTGGAACGCGCCTGATCGCTAATGGTTCCGACCGATTTTGAAAGACACCCCGGGCATCCCTATAGCGCGGCGCAAAGCGTCCGCAAATGGTCGGAGAGAGAGGATTCGAACCTCCGGCCCCCACGTCCCGAACGTGGTGCTCTACCAGGCTGAGCTACTCTCCGAAGTCCCGGGAAGGGCGCCCTTATATAGAGCGGTTTCCCGGCCTGCAACCGGGGCTTTTTGCCCGTATTCCGGGCAGTTTGACCGGTTCATGGGCTCTTTGGGAATGCCCGTTTGCCGGCTGCAAGACCGTCTGCACGTTTCGCATGGACGTAATTCCCCGGCGTCAACGGACCGTGCCAAGGCGATGTGTTACGCAAGCGCATGATCCTCGTCGGCCAATATGATTCTCCCTACACGCGCCGCGTCGCGATTTCGCTTCGCGTTCTAGGTATCGAATATGAGCACGACACGCGCTCAGTGTTCGGCGATTTCGATTCCATGCGGACAACCAACCCGCTGGGGCGTATTCCGTCCCTGATTTTGGACAGCGGCGAGGTGCTGATCGATAGCGCAGCGATTCTCGACCACATCGACGAACTTGTGGGCCCGGATCGAGCCCTTCTTCCCCCATCTGGAAAACCGCGCCGCGAAGCATTGCAGCGCATTGCGCTCGCCAATGGCGCGGTCGACAAGATCGGCGGCGGCGTGAACTACGAAACGCTGATACGGCCGAGCCAGTATCGCTGGCCCGAATGGATCGAGCGCTGCAAGACGCAAGGGCTGGGCGCGCTTGCCGCGCTGGATGCGATGGATTGGCCAGCGGAAGGCATCGATCAGGCGCAAATCACCACGGCCTGCGCCTTCGACTATATCCAGGTCACGATACCGGAACTGGCGCCCGCCAACCGCTATCGCAACCTCGACGCTTTGACGGATCGCCTGCGCGCAAGGCCGGAATTCCGCGCGACCAGCTTCTCCGACTACGCCGTTCCAAAAGCCGGTTGAACGCTACAGATTGACACAAATCGGAACGATGCCGTTCCCGGGGCATTGCTCACATGGAGGAGCTTTCATCTACCCGGGACTTTCCGATGCGAAATCTCATTCTCGGCATTGCCGTTGCTGCACTCATGACCGGAGCATCCGTTGCCGCCGGCGAAGCGCAACCGGCCGCCACTCTCAATGCCGCAGCCTTCGACGATGGCGTCTATAGACCTGGCCTCGATCCGGCCATCGCCAGCCCTGTGCAGCTCTACTTTTATCTGGGCCATCACTATTGCTGGTACGACAACGGCTGGCGTGGACCGGGCTGGTACTGGTGCGGCTATCGCTGGCGGCGCGGTTATGGCTGGGGTGGCGGTTATGGCTGGCGCGGCTGGTATCACCACGGCTATCGCCGCCATGGCTATTACGGTCGCCGTTACCATCACGGCTATCGTGGCGGCTATCACCGCGGCTACCACGCCCATTACAGCGGGCATCATTACAGCCGCCACCACAGCAGTCACTACAGTGGCAGTCGCCATTACAGCAGCCACCACAGCAGGCATCACGGCGGCAGCCATCACAGCGGCAGCCACCACACCGGCGGCCATCATGGCGGGCACCATCATCACTAGCCGAAGGCCCGAAAGAGCCTGAAATCCAAACGCAAGCGCGCCTCAAAAAGGGCGCGCTTGCGGCGTTGAAACGCGATAGGCCACCCAGTATGGTCCGCCACCTTTTGTGCGGGGCCCCCGCATTTTGGGGCGTCGCCAAGTGGTAAGGCACCGGATTTTGATTCCGGCATACGAAGGTTCGAATCCTTCCGCCCCAGCCAGCTTTCCGTATATTCGCGTCAGACAGGGGTATGCGGCATGTCCATCCAGCTTTTCTTCATCGATAAACTGATCCGGCTCACGGTGAAGCGGCGCTTTCGCCGCAATCCGGATGTGATGGAGTTGCGCGCGTTGATGGCAGAGATGCCGCTCAGGCCCGCGCCGGCGCATGTGACCGTGGATCTGGTTACGGTGGGCGGCGTGAAAGCGGAGCGGCTGCGCACGGCGACGGCCGATGAGAGCAAGGCGATACTTTATATTCATGGCGGCGGCTTCGTGGGCGGCGTACCAGGCAATCATCGCCCGTTGACCTGGCGGCTTGCGGACAAGGTCGGCGTGCCGGTCTACGCGATCGACTACCGCCTGGCGCCGGAACATCCCTTCCCCGCCGGTCTCGACGACTGCGTCGCCGCCTATCGCGGTCTGCTTGAGAAGGGCATCGGCGCGAAGAATATCGTCATTGCGGGCGACAGCGCCGGCGGCAACCTGACGCTCACCACGGCGCTCAAGTTGAAGGCGCTCGGCATCGACCTGCCCGCGGCGTTGGTGGCGCTGTCACCGGCCACTGACATCGAAGGTGGCGGCTTCGATTCCCGCACGAGCAATGCGAATTCCGACGCGATGTTCACGGCCGCGATGTTTCAGTCCCTTGAGCCGCTCTATTGCCCCGGCGGAGAAGGAACGCATCCTTTCGTTTCGCCCTATCGCGGCGACGTTGCAGGCCTGCCACCGACGTTGATCCACTGCTCCGGCGCCGAGATGCTGCGCGACGACGGGGTGAAAATGGCCGAAAAGCTGACCGCCGCCGGCGTGCCCACGCAGATTGAAGTGTGGCCCAAGGTGTTTCACGTCTGGCAAGTCATGGCGGACATGCTGCCCGAAGCGCGCGCCTCGATCGAGAAGATCGCCGCGTTCATGCGCGAACATCTCAGAACGGTTCAGTAAGCCCATCTTTCCGATCCGACAGAACATTCACGCGGGCTTGATTCCGCGAAGCTCAGGCTTGCGGCTAGCGTCACTCGCTTGTTCGGGGAAATGTCATGCGCATTGCTGCTGCTGTTCTGCTTGCAACCATCTCGTCCACGCCGGTCCTGGCGGACGGGGCCTGCCAGCAACTGGAAACGAAGACACAGGCTTTTTCCGATGCCGGACAACGCGGCGACGGCGCGGCGATGGCTGAGGCGCTCGATGCGGATGTGATCTTCTTCAACGAAACCGGCGAACGCGCGACACGCGCCGATATGGCAGGCTCAACGCCGCCCGCCGGCGCCGCCATCCGCACCATCAAGACGACCGACTGGGATTGCAGGCTTCACGGCGATACCGCCGTCACCAGCTTCATCGACGTAGTGCAGCCGGGCAAGCCGGAGGAAATGAAATTCCGTTCCGTGGAGACATGGCAAAAGAAAAAAGCGGGATGGAAGATGATCGGCAGCGAAACGTTGACGCTGCAGCAGGACCCGGAGCCCGTGGCGTTGGATGGAAAGGTGCTCGACGCCTATGCGGGCACTTACGAAGCGCCATCGGGGATGAAATTCGTTTTCGCGCATGAAGGCGATGCGCTTACGGCATCGGTGAACGGTGGGCCCGCGGCAGAACAGAAGGCGCAAGCACGCGATATCTTTTTCACGCCAGGACACGGCAATACGCCGAAAGTCTTTCAGCGCGACGATAACGGCAAGATCACCGGCTTCGTCTATCTGCGCGCAAAGAACAGCATCGCGTTCCGGCGGGTCGGCTAGAGCACGCCGCGCGCGATGAACCACAGGCCAAGGCCCGCGAAAAGCACGGCCGCGAGCTTGTGGATCGCGTTCATTGGCAAACGCGCGGCGAATTTGCTGCCCATGAACACCACCGGCACATTGGCGATTAGCATGCCCAACGTGCTGCCGCCGACGACGGCAATGATGTTTGAGTAGCCTGCTGCGAGTGCGGCGGTGGCGATCTGCGTCTTGTCGCCGATCTCGGCAATGAAGAACGCAATCAATGTTGCGACGAAGGCACCATGGCCGTCCGTTCGGGCGTCGTCCTTATCCAGCTTGTCAGGGATGAGCGTCCATCCGGCCATGCCAAGCATCGAGATGCCGACGACAATGTCGAGGATCGTGGGCGTCAGATATTTGCCAAACCACACGCCGATCAATCCGGCGAGCGCATGATTGGCAAGCGTGGCCAGAAGAATGGCGGCGACGATCGGGACCGGCTTGCGGAACTTGGCGGCCAGCACCAGCGCCAGCAGCTGCGTGCGGTCGCCCATCTCGGCGATGGCGACGGTGGAGAGGGATACAAGAAAGGCTTCCATGGAATAGTCCTGCCGAGAGCGAGACAGACAACGGCGCACTTCCTCCGTTCGGCGCGGAGAAAGACACCGTTGGTCTCGCCAAACCTTTTCAGGCCCCGCGCGCCACGGCATTGCTGCCGATTGTGTTGACGCGCGGCCCGGTCATGCCGGGCGGCTACTCCCCAAGGGACGGGGGCGGAATTAGCACGCGGGATGCCCGCGCGCCAACCGCTTTATTTGAAGACGATGCCGATCGCTTCGGCGACGCAGGCCGGACGGTCCTGACCTTCGATCTCGATCGTCACTTCGTTGATGATCTGCATCCCGCCGGATTTCGGATTGAGTTCGGCCGAGATCAGCTTGGAGCGGGCGCGCACCTTGCTGCCCACCGGCACCATGTTGGTGAAGCGCACCTTGTTGGAACCGTAATTGATGCCGCGCGTCACGCCTTCGATGCGCAGGAATTTGCCGGTGAGATAGGGGATCAGCGACAGGGTGAGATAGCCATGCGCGATGGTCTTGCCGCCCGGCATTTCCTTCTTCGCGCGCTCCACGTCGATGTGAATCCACTGGTGATCGCCGGTGGCGTCCGCGAACTGGTTGATGCGCTCCTGCGTGATCTCCAGCCAGTCGGAAACGCCGGTCTCCTGTCCTACCATCTTGGGCAGATCTTCGAATGTCACGGTCTTGGTCATGTGTGTTCTCCGGTGTCAGACGATCTTGGAATCGCGTTTGCCCCAATAGCGGTCGCGGATGAGGCGTTTGTAGAGCTTGCCGGTGGGATGGCGCGGCAGCTCCTTGTCGAAATCGATGGAGCGGGGGCATTTGATCGCGGAAAGGTTCTCGCGCGCATAGGCCATCAGTTCATCGGCCAGTGCCGGGCCGGCATCGGCCCAGTTCGCGGGCTGCACCACGGCCTTCACCTCTTCGCCGAAATCCTCGTTCGGCACGCCGATAACGGCGACATCCGCCACCTTGGGATGGCCGATCAGAAGGTTCTCGGCTTCCTGCGGATAGATGTTCACGCCGCCAGAGATGATCATGAAGGCCTTGCGGTCGGTGAGATAGAGATAGCCGTCTTCATCCAGCTTGCCGACATCGCCCAGCGTGGACCAGTTCGCATGTTCGGGGTGGCGCGAGTCCTTCGTCTTCTTCTCGTCGTTGTGATACTGGAACATCGCTTCGGGCGTGGCGGACTCGAAATAGATCGTGCCCTCCTCGCCCACCGGCACTTCCTCTCCGTGTTCGCCGCAGATGTGGATCGGGCCAAGCAACGACTTGCCGACGGTGCCGGGGTGCTTCAGCCAGTCCGCGCTTCCGACATAGCAGAAGCCGTTGCCTTCGGTGCCCGCGTAATATTCGTGGATCACCGGCCCCCACCACTCGATCATCTTGCGCTTCACTTCGACCGGGCATGGCGCGGCGGCGTGGATCGCCGACTTCATCGACGACACATCGTATTTCAGGCGCACATCTTCTGGCAGCTTCAGCATACGCACGAACATTGTGGGCACCCACTGGCTGGTATTCGCCTTGTAGGTCTGGATGTCCTTCAGAGCCTGCTCGGCGTCGAAATGCTCCATGACGACGACGGTGCCGCCCATGCGATGCACCGTCATGCAGTAGCGCAAGGGAGCGGCGTGATAGAGCGGCGCGGGCGACAGATAGATGGACTCATTCGAGAAGCCGAACAGGCCCTGCACGATCATCAGCAGCGGGTTCGGCGCGTCGATGGGTTGGCCGGACAGCGGAACGCGCACGCCTTTCGGGCGGCCTGTCGTTCCGGAAGAATAGAGCATGTCGGTGCCGGCGGTTTCGTCAGCGATGCGCGACGCCGGCATCGACGCGACGGCCTCGGCATAGTTCTGGTAGCCCGCCGCGTGCCCGCCGACCATCAGCAGCTTCACGCCCTTGAGGATCGGCACCAGTTCGCTGGCGACCTTGGTGAGACCGCTGGACGCGATCAGGACTTTCGCCTGGCAATCGCCGACGATGTATTCGACTTCGCCGGCAGTCAGCCGGGAGGAGATGCAGGTGTAATAAAGTCCCGCGCGCTGCGCGCCCCAGCAGATCGGCAGGAAGTCCAGATTGTTTTCCATAAACAGCGCGACCGCATCGCCGGGCTTCAGGCCCAGCGAACGGAACAGCTGCGCCGCCCGGTTGGAACGCTCCTCCATATCGCGATAGGTGAGGCTCTCGCCGGAACCCGCCATGATCAGCGCGGTCTTGTCCGGCGTGGTTTGCGCATAAACGGAAGGGTGCACGGCGTTTCCTCGATATTTGTTGAGGCGACTTTACGAAATGACTCCGCGCCCGCAAACTGCGGCATGTCCAGCCCTTCCGTTGCGTCAGCGAAAGTCCCGATGAGCCAAGCCCAGCGCGAGACCATGAAGCTATGGGATGGCGAGGTCTCCTATCTGGAATGGATGGGTGCGGGGCCTTCCCTGCTCTTCGCCCATGCCACCGGCTTCAACGCCGAAACCTACCGCATGCTGCTGCAGCCGCTTTCGGACCGGTTTCATATCTTCGGCATCGATCAGCGCGGCCACGGCTTCACGTCGCTGCCTACCGAGGAGGGACTTGCGAAGGACTGGGTCATCTATCGCGACGATCTCGTCCGGTTCCTCGACGGACTCGACGGGCGGCCGATGATCCTTGCCGGTCATTCCATGGGCGCGACGGTGAGCCTGATGGCCGCGCTGCTGCGCCCCGATCTGGTGCGCGGCCTCGTTCTGATCGAGCCGGTGTTCATGCCAGGATCGCGATTTCAAGGTCTGCTTGCGAAATGGCGCATGGCCAAGCGCGGCGATCCGGATCTGGCCGAACGTGCTGCCAAGCGGCGCGATACCTTCGAGTCTTTTGAATTTGTCGAACGCGGCTATCGCGGCCGCGGCGCGTTCAAGAGCTGGCCGGACCAGATGGTGCACGATTACCTGAAGGGCGGCCTGTTGCCGACGGAAGATGGCCAGGTTCGCCTCGCCTGCTCGCCGGCATGGGAATCCCAGACCTTTCGCATGGCGCCGCGCGGCGTGACGCAAGCTGTGCGCGGATTGAAATGTCCCGTCACGTTGATCCATGCGGGGCAGAACAGCACCTGCCTGGAGCCCGAAGCATTGCGCTTCGTGAAAAACCACCGCCACACGCGGCGCGTCCTCGTCCAGAAGGCCACGCACTTCCTGCCGATGGAATATCTGGAGGTCGTGCAGAAAGAAATCGCGCGCATGGCGCACCGCGCGCCGCGCTGACTATCCGGCGAAGCGCGATTCGAGCCGCGCCAGCAGCTCGTCGTGACTGAACCCGAGCGCATCAAGACGGCCGGACCGTGCCAGCATCGCAAGGCCGATCAGAACCGCACCCAGCAACACGACATCTTCCTGCCCTTCGCGGCTCCTGCCGCTGCCCGCGGCATCCGAAAGCGTGGTGAGCGCAGCGATCATTCGTCCGTTGAACAGCCGCTCGGTTTCGCCCGATCCGGCAACGGCCGGCAGCGCGGACGAGACGGCGGCGAAGGTTTCGGTGTTTTGCAGGTGATCGAGCACGATGGCGGCAACCGCCCGCAACCTGTTGTCGTCGCGGATCTGCATTTCGTCGCGCATCGCGCGGGTGAGCGATGAAAGATCTTCGGCAGCAAGCGCCAACAGAAGCTCGTCCTTGCCGCTGAAATAACCGTAGAGAGCGGCAGGCGCGTAACCCGCCTCTGCGGCGACGGCGCGAAGCGACAGTTCGCGCGCGCCGTCGCGTGCGGCTACGCGCCGGGCGGCATCGAGAATCGCGGCGCGCGACGCCGCATGGTTCCGGCTACGGCGCGTTTCGCGGTGCTGTTCGACGAGACTCATCGAACAGGACGATACGCGATTCTCGTGCGCACAAAAAAACCGCCGCCCGGCATCGGACGGCGGTTCCAGGCGATTCGGAAATGAGCGGCTAACCCTTCGGATGTGCGCTCTTATAAGAGTGGACGGCGGCGTTGAATTCCGCGCCAACCTTTTCCTTGTCCCGCTGATTGTTGGCGACGCTCTTGTTGGCGGCATCCACAATGCCCTGGTCAAGCGGCTTGGGATCTTTCTTCTTCGCGGCTTCGCGCTTCTGGCGATCGAGATCGGCCAGCACGCAGCTTTGATATTCATCGGACGCCTTCATGAAATTCATGACGTCGTCTCGGGCATCCTTGATCTGCGCTTCCGTCGCTTTGGCGCCGTCGATAGCCGCAGGCGGGATCGGCGCGCCGCCACAACTGTCCGCCAGTGCCGGCGCAGCCGTAAACAGGATCGCGGCCGCAGCCAGACTGATTTTACCAAACATGCTCTTACTCTCCCCTTGGGGTTTGCCCTCACGTCGGCAGAGTGAAGCACAATTGATACGGCGGAATAAAGGCTGGCGGCGGAACCTGCTAAACCGCCGCGGCATAAGGGGGTGCGGGATCGTATTCCATGAAGCGCTGCACGCTGCGGGCAAATTCCGGGCCCTTGATTTGACCAACCAGCCAAAGCGCCATGTCTATTCCGGCCGAAACACCTGCTGCCGTCACGACATTGCCGTCGCGGACATAGCGGACTTTCTCGAGAACCTCCGCCGCTTCATTGCGCGCACGTAATTGATCGATGAAACCCCAATGGGTGGTAACGCGCTTGCCCTTCGCGGGGCCGGCGGCGGTGAGGAGCAGTGCGCCCGTGCACACGCTTGTGATCCAGGTGCAGCCGGCGGCCGTCTTCGCGATCCAGGCGAGCAGCTTCTCGTTCTCTACTTCAGTGCGCGTCCCCTGGCCGCCGGGGATCAGGATGATGTCGAGCTTGCCGCAATCTTCGAGCGTTGCGTCCGGCAAGACACGCATGCCTTTGCGGCAAAGAATGGGTGCAGCGTTTTCCGCGATCATGAGAGTCTCGAACGGCTTTTCGCCGCCGGAATAGCTGGCGACTTCGTTGGCCATGGTGAAAACCTCCCACGGACCGACGAAATCCAGTTCTTCGGCATCGTTGAAGAGAAGAAAGCCTGTGCGAAGCGTCATGGCGCGATGTCCTTCTGCTGAAACCGCGCGCGGAATGCGGCGGGATTGACCTTGAGGCGGCGATGGAAGGCGCGCCGCATGCGTTCTTCGGAACCGAAGCCGGAGCGCATGGCAATTTCGGCAACGGGCAATCGGGACGCCGTGAGCATGCGGCGCGCTTCATCGAGGCGAAGGTCCTCGACATAGGCCGCCGGCGTCTTGCCGGTTTCGCGCAGGAAGACCCGTGCGAAACTGCGTTCGCTCATGTTGGCGCGCGCCGCCAGCGTCGCTACGTTCATATCCGCAGAGATGTGTTCCGGAATCCAGCGCAGCAGGCTCGACAGCCTGCCCGTGGCGGCGGCTTCGGTTTGCAGATGCGCGCTGAATTGCGACTGCCCGCCGGGGCGCATGAGGAAAAGCACGTGGCGGCGCGCGACACGCAGCGCCATCTCTTCGCCGTGGTCTTCGCGAACGAGCGCGAGCGCAAGGTCCATGCCCGCGGTTACGCCGGCGGATGTCCAGACCTTCCCGTCGCGAACATATAAAGCGTCCGACTCCACGGTGGTGCCGGGATAGAGACGGGCGAGAAGTTCGACGGACCGCCAATGGGTCGTGGCGCGCCGCCCCTTCAGCATTCCGATGGACGCAAGAAAGAAAGCGCCCGTGCAGATGGACACCACGCGGCGGGCGCGCTTCGCTGCTGCGCGCAAGGCTGAAAGAAGGGTCGGATCCTCGAGCGCGGCGCGAATATCGCCGCCCGCGATCACCAAGGTGTCGATCGTCCTGGGCATATCCCGGTAGCTTCCGTCGGCCTCAAGCCGGATACCGCCGGATGTACGAAGCGGGCCCTTCTTTTCCGCGAGCAACGTCAACGCGTAGGCGGGTTGGTCCTTCGGCTTTTCGTCGTTGACGGCGGCCAGCATCTGCATTGGGCCGACGACATCGAGGACCTGCGCGCCAGCAAAGGCGAGCATCACAACGGTCTTGGGACGCGGCTTATCCATGCCCGCAAGCTAGGGCATGATCGATGTGGCGGAAATGACAATCAACCCACTTTTTCTGCCAATCGGAGCGCCACGGCAAAGCCTTCGACCGGCACGCCGGCTTCGGCACGAATGGAGGCGGGCATCAACCCCGCGACGTCCAGCCCGGCCTTGCGCGCCGTTTCGCGAAGATAGTGCTCCGAATGGCGCCAGCGGCGCTTGGGGCCCAGAGAGAAGCCCTCGCCATCCGCGCTCTCCACAGTGAAAAGAAAAACGCCGTCTTCCGCCAGGTGGCTGGCGACGCCTCTAAAGAGTGCCGCGAGATCGCCGAGATAGATGACCGTGTCCGCCGCAAGAATGAGACCGTAGCGACGCGCGAAAGTCGCGAGCCCGGATTCAATGTCGCCGACCACGAGTTTATCATAGATGCCCAGCGCGCGCGCTTTTTCCACCATCGCCGGGGACAGATCGATGCCATCGAGCCGATCCGCCATGTCCTCGAACACCATGCCCGCAAGGCCGGTGCCGCAGCCCAGATCCAGTATCGCAAGATCGCCATGTTGCGGCAGCACGAACGACGCCATCTCGCGCAGAACTTCGGGGCCACGATATCCGAGCTGACCGCGCATGCGCGCGTCGTAGTCCGCCGAGAACTGGTCGAAGAGATGGCGCACATAGCGCGCATCGGAGCGCGCCTGCCCCCGCGCGGCTTCAGCCTGCGCAATGGCATTGCGCAATTCATCCGATGCGTTCTCGATCTGCGCGTAAACCTCCAGTGCCCGCTCCGGTTCGCCGGCATCTAGCCAGGCATGACCGAGTCCGATCCGTGCCAGATCCAGCGATGGATCGATCCGCAGCGCGCGTTGAAATTCACCGATGGCAGTGGGCAGATTGCCGGCGAGGCGCAGCGCTTCGCCCAGCGAGGACGCAGCGCGGGCAACCGATGGATTGAGCAGCGCGGTGTCGCGCGCCACGCGCACGGCCTCCCCCGTATCGCCGGCGGCAAGCAATGCGTGAACCAGCGTGAAGCGCGCAAGCAGACCGCCCCGCCCCTGTTCGATGAGATCGAACAGCAGCGTGGCCGCTTCCTGGGGCCGCCCTTCAGCCATCAGTTCTTCCGCTTGGTCGAGCGGATTGCCGTCAGCCTGCAAGCGTGCACTTGCCGTTGTTGAGAACCACGACGTCGCGCTCTTTCACCTTGGAGCGGAAGGAAACGATGTTCCCGTCCACCCACATCTCGGTGACGATGGTTTCACCGGGGAATACCGGCGAGGAGAAACGCACGTCGAAGCCCGTGATCTTCGTGGGATCGTATTTGCAGATGGTCGAGATCACCGAGCGGCAGGCCGTTCCATAGGTGCAAAGCCCGTGCAGGATCGGCTTGGGGAAGCCCGCCATCTTGGCAACGTTGGGATCGCGGTGCAGCGGATTGCGGTCCCCGGACAGCGCATAGAGAAACGCCTGATCGGCGCGCGTATCGGCTTCATGCACCACCTCGGCGGCACGCGTCGGCAACACATGCGGTTCCGGCGCACCTTCCTTCGGGCCGCCGAAGCCGCCATCGCCGCGCGCGAAGGTGGTGCCGACGAGCGTGCAGAGCTTGTCGCCCGACACTTTGTCCTTCATCACGCGTTCGGTGACGATCACCGCGCCCTTGTCCTTGCCCTTGTCGAAAGCGCCGATCACGCGCTCGTCGAGGATCACATCGGCGGCGATTGGAAGCGGCTTGTGCATGGTGATGCGCTGCTCGCCATGCACGACCATCAGGTAGTTGATGTCGGCTTTCGCGAGAAGGCTGCCCGCGCCCCAGCCGATCACGGTCGCCATGGTCGGCACGGTCTTCAGCCCGTTCTCATAGACGAAGGGAAGCTCCTTCATGTTCATCGGATCGCGCATGAAGCCGATGCCGAGCGCATAGAGCATGGTCTCGCGGTCGCGATAGCTGGCGGTCACGCCGGTGGATTTCGCCTGCATGAGCTCGTCGTAATTGATGGGCATTTGCCTGTCCTCGATGTTTCCGCCGCGGGAATAGAACGCCAGACGCCCGCTCCCCGCAAGCGCATCCGCATGATAGTAATGGGGCAGAACACGACCGGAGGAACGCCATGACCTATCGCTGCTTCAACGTCGAGATCGCCGACGGAATCGCCCATATCCAGCTCAAGCGCGGCGACGAGCTGAATACGATGGTGCCGGAATTCTGGCGCGAACTGCCGGAAATCGTGAGCGACATCGACGCGAATGCGAAGGCGCGCGTGATCGTGATTTCCTCCACGGGCAAGCATTTCTCCGGCGGAATGGACCTTTCGGTATTCACCAGCGGCAACAGCGCGGGCACCTCTGCCGCTGCGTCAAAGGAAGAGCGCGGACGGGTGCGCGCCAACCTGCGGCTTTCGATCCTGGACATCCAGGAAACCTTCAACGTGCTGGAGCGCGCACGCATGCCGGTGCTGATGGCGATCCAGGGTGGTTGCGTTGGCGGCGCGGTGGATTTCGCCAGCGCCTGCGACTGCCGTTACGCCACGGAAGATGCGTTCTTCGTCATCCAGGAAATCAACATCGGCATGACGGCCGACGTGGGTACTTTCCCGCGCCTGTGCAAGCTGATGCCCGAAGGTATGGTGAAGGAATTGGCCTATGCCGGCCGCCGCCTACCCGCAAAGAAAGCGATGCAGTTCGGCCTCGTCAACGACGTGTTCGCGACGCAAGAGGAAATGCTGAAGCATGTCATGGCGCTGGCGAAGGACATCGCGGAGAAATCGCCGCTGGCGGTGCACGGCTCCAAGGTCATGATCAACTACGCGCGCGATCATTCCACCGCCGACGGCCTCGACTACATCGCGACGTGGCAAGCCGGCATGTACAACCCGGAAACGGACATGCGCGAAAGCTTCGTATCGAAGGCAGAAAAGCGCGCACCGCAATTCGCCGACCTGTTGCCCAAGCGCAAAGGATTGGGCGCAGTCTAGCGGGGGCGTATCACGTTGAAGTGCATCGGTTTCCGCACGCGGAAGCCGAGCTTCGCATAGAGATGCTTGGCGGAGGCGTTCTCCGTCTTCACATGCAGGATGGGTATCTTGCCACCCGCGATGATTTCGCGCGCGAGGACGGTCATCAGCCTGCCGGCATAACCCTTCCCCTGATGATCGGGATGGGTGCAGACCGCGCTGATCTCGCGGAAGTTCGCGAGCGACATGCGCTGCCCAGCCATCGCCATCAGCGCGCCCTTGCCATCGCGTACACCCAGATATTTTCCCATGCCGATCGTGCCGTGCTCGAACGGACCGGGCTGGGTGAGCTTGGTCAGCGCGATCATATCCGGCACATCCTTGCCGGACAGCAGCATTGGCTCGATATCGCCGCGGGGATGAAAGTCTTCGCACACCATCTGGTCGATATAGCGATTGAGAACAATCTCCCAATCGTTCGGAACCACAACTTCAAACCCCGTGACGAGACCGACGATCTCGCCGGGCTGCGTCAGCGCGCGCAGATCGGCGAAAGCCTGTGGCGAAGATTCCCGGATTGCCGACAGCGGCGAGATATCACTGGGATAGCGCGCCGCGTCGCCCTGCACGCGCGCCATCGCGCGATGCCCCGTTGCAAGCGAAGACCAGACGGGATTTTCGAGCGGTGTGAAATCGGTCATGACGGACTCAATATGGTGCCCGCCTTGCATGAAGTGAATTGCGTTAAACGCAAACCCGATACTTGCTAACGCGCGACCACTTCACGGTGCGGCAGCATGACCGCCGGGCCCTCCGCCCACACATCGGTGAGCGGCACGCCGTGCTTTTCGATCACGCCCTGCGCATGCTCATAGCCTTCCGCAACGGCCTGATCGAATTTCTTCCAGTCGCGCAGGCCGATATCCGGCAGCGGCGGCTCGAAGAGATAGTTCACCTGATCGCGCACCAGCCTGCGTTGCGCTTCGGAGCCGACAGTGCCCGAGCGCATCAGGATGGAGAGGATCGAGGGAGAACCGCGCATGCGCTGCCAGAGCAGCCACCACCAGGGACGCTCGCCATAGCGTTCGTCGGTCACGCGGATGTCGAGTTCGCCGGTAACGTCCGAAGCGATGATCGGGCCGGTCGAGCGCTGCGCCATCACGTCCACCGGCAGGTTGTTCATCACGCCGCCGTCCACCAGAAGGTGGCCGTGATGCGTCACGGGGGGAAGAATGCCCGGCAAGGCGACGCTGGCGCGAAGCGCGCGCCACAGCGGTCCCGCGCGATGCACATGGATGCGGCCGGAGGTGAGATCCGACGACACGCAGAAGAACGGACGCGGCATTTCCTCGATGCGCACATCGCCGAAATGCTCGCGCAGCAGGTTCGATACCTTCTTGCCGCGCACAAGCGCGATGAGCGGGATGGTGTAGTCGGACAGCGGATTGGACTTGACGAACACTTCACGCGTACGCGCGATCAATTCGTCCAGGCTCCACTCCAGCGCAATGCCGGCAGCGATGATGCCGCCCATGCTGGTGCCGCCCAGATGATCGAAAGGCACGCCGGATTCCATCAGCGCCTTGATAACGCCGATATGCGCGAAGCCGCGCGCGCCGCCGCCCGCCAGCACAAGCCCGACGGCGCGGCCGGAAATGAAGCGGGCAAGCCGGCGGATATCGTCCATATTGTGCGCGCGGACATGATGATGGGATTCGAACAGACCGCTGCGCAGCGCAAAATGTTGGGGCAGTTCGTCCGAGCGTCCAGAGCGATGCAGCAGGAGAAGCTGCGGCAGCCCCGTCGCCCGCTCCTTGAACGCCGGCAGATCCAGCGGGCGCAGCGGCAACGGCTTGTCCGCATCGGCGAGAAGCAGGATGCGATCGGCCTGCCGCAAGCAAAGCTGCGTCCAGGCGCTGTCGGGAGCATCGCCGCGATAGAAGACGACATCATGCGCCGCTTCGAAAGCGTTGAACCATTCGGCGGATTGTTCCGCAGAGTTCGCATCGAGCACCGCCGCCTTGGAACCCATCTGCACCAGAACGCTGGCGATGCGGCGCGCAATCGGCTCGTCGCCCAAGCCATCCTGCAGCGGGATGAGCGCAAAGGTCTTGGGCCGAACCGTGTCCGAAGGGTTTTGCGTCGTCTCCTGCAGACGCTTCACCAGCACGCGCATGAGATTCATCATCACCAGCGGATGGCGGCTGATAAGCGACTCGAAGCCTTCCTCGCCGATGCGCAGAAGCTCGGTGTCGCGCAGCGCCACAAGTTGCGCGGAATGGGATTCCTCGCCGGAGATGAGCGACATTTCGCCGACGGTTTCGCCCGCCGGAATATGCGCGACAAGGCGCTTGCCGCCCTTCTCATCGTCGACGAAGACACCCAGCAGACCCGTGACGACAAGAAACAGCGCGCGATTGTTTTCACCATCGCGTTTTAGCAGCATGCCGCCGGGCAGCCCGAACCAGTTCGCTTCCGCCAAAAGGCGGCGCAGCGCGGCATCGCTGATATCGGCAAGCAACGGAAACCCGCGCAGACGTTCGCGCAGGGATTCCGGATAAACCGTCTCGCGGCCGACCTTGAAGGAAGAAATGAAAGCCATGTTCACAGCACCGGCCACCCTTCTACCTCACCAAGCGGTCCAACCGCCATCGACGGGAAGCGCGGCGCCCGTGACGAAGCTGGAGGCTGGGCTGGCGAGGAACAGCAGCGGCCCGGCGATTTCCGGGGCAGCGCCCGTGCGCCCCAACATAGTTTTGGAAGCCAAACGCGCCGCAAAGGCAGGATCGCTCTTGCCGACCGCGTCTTGCGGAAACGGCCCGGGAACCAGTGCGTTGACGCGGATTTTCTCCGGTCCGAGTTCGGCCGCAAGATGGCGCGTGAGCTGCAGCAACGCCGCCTTGGCGGGACCATAGTGCAGCGGGCTTGCCTGCTCAGGCTTTGCGTAGATTCGGAAGTCGGGCGCGACCGCTGCGTACATGGAAGCGATGTTGATCACGCTCGCCTCTCCTGCCGCCGATACCGCCGCGCGCATCGCAGGCAACGCCGCCCTCACCAGTTCGAACGCGGCGGTCACGGCGCTACGATAGGTCTGGTCGAATGTTTCCGGTGTGAGCGAGGCCAGAGGCGCCGGCGTCATCGACACTGCGTTGTTCACAAGGATGTCCAGACGCGGCCGCCCGGACATGAAACTCCGCGCGGCGGCAAAATCGGCAACGTCGAAAGCGGCGCATTCGGCGGAATGACCGTTCGCTTTCAGGTCTTCGGCAAACGATTCCAGCTTCGCAGCATCGCGGCCATTCAGAATAACATGCACGCCGGCTTCGCAGAGTGCGCGCACCATTGGCTTGCCCAGATGCCCTGCCGCACCGGATACGAATGCGATGCGTCCGCCGAGTTGGAACAGGTCCGCCGTCATTTCGGCCATTCCGCAGGATTGAGAAGCTGTGCCGGAGGACGCGGAACGCGACGTTCGAGTTCAAGGCAATCCTCCGCCGAAAGCGGATGCCTGGCGGAAAGTCGCAGATTGGTTTCGAGCTGCTCCTCGGTTTCCATGCCGACCACGACGCCATCGACCCATTCCTGCCCGCGCACATAAGCGAGACAAAGATCGGCGGCGCTGATGCGATCGAACTGACGCGCAAGCTCGGACAGGAAATCGATGAGGTCGGGCGCATTCACGCCCTCGATCTTCGGCCATACGGCGGCGTCGTCCACGGCGAGGATGCCTTGAAGAAAAACACTGCGCACATGCACGGTGAGGTGCGTGCGCTGGCGAATGCGCGCGATCACGCCGCTTTCGCGCCAGCGCCAGTCCAGAATATTGAACGGCATCTGGATGTGGCTCACATCCGTGCAGTCCAGCGCAGAAAGTGTTTCGGCGGGCGTTTGCACAGACACGCCCAAGGACAACATGGTGCCCTGCTCAAGATGCTCGATCAGGCGTTCCCATATCCAGCCGTTGAAGGCGAACATGTGCGACGCACGATGCAGCAGCAGGCAGTCGAGCCGGGCACGACGGAGCGCCAGCAAGGAAGCCCAGATGCTCCGGTCGACCGCGTCACGGACTTCATCGCGTGTCGCATTCGGGCCAAGATCGCTCAGGGGCGAAAGCTTGGTGACGGTGCGCACGCCTTTTCGCGCTTCGAGCGCTTCACCGAGGCGGTTCTCGCTCTCACCATAGGAACGTGCGGTGTCGAAATTGGTGATGCCCGCTTCAGCGGCGCGGTGTACCAGCTTCAGGGCGGCGCCGTGCGAAGGCATGCCGGTGCGGTTGGCCGCGCCATAGGCGAGCCCCAGCTGGACTGAACCCAGCACCAGTTCGGCCGGGCGAGCGTCACGCATCGCAGGAAAAGCCTCTGTCCCCGCCTGAAGCTAGGCCCCGTATGGTAAACGGGCGGTTACTTTAGGAGGTCCGGATCAATCCTGACCCAGGATTTTCCAGAGGCTGGCGCAGGAAAAAATGATCTCCTCGCCCACCATGAAATCTCCGCGCAGGAAAATGATGGAGCGCGTCCGCCGTGTCAGGACCGGCTGCACTTCGACAATTTCGCCTTGCCTCGCACCGCGAATGAACTGGCTTTGCATGTTGAGCGTGACGACATCGGCGTGATCGCAGGCATCCCATGCCGCCTGGCCCATCGTCATGTCGGCCAACGTCATCAGCATGCCGCCATGGATGACGCCGCGCAGGTTTACGTGCCGCTCGTCCACGACAAATGCATAGCGGCGCTCCAGCTTCTCACCGATATCATAAATCGGGCCGACAAAATTCTCGAACGGGTCGATCAGCTTGGTTTCGCGATAGCCCGCGAGCTTTGCCGGAATCGCACTCATCCCTCTGCGCCGCTGATCTTCCAGACGCCGCTGCCGACCATCAACACGCGCTCGCCGCAAACAAGCTCGCACGAAAGGAAGACGATGGTGCGGGTTCGGCGCGTGACTCGCACGCGGCTCTCGATGACATCGCCGAGTTTGGCCGGCGCGACGAAATCGCAGGTCAGGGAAACCGTCGCGGTACCTTTGGCGTCTGAGATAAGGCGCGAGGTTCGGCTCATGGAGGTGTCCATGAAGGTCATCAGCATGCCGCCATGCACGCTGCCCGATCCGTTCATATGATGCTGGGCCGCGGCGAAGGCGAAACGTTTCACCGCGCCGTCTTCCAGATCTTTCAGCCGATACAGCGGTCCCACGAACTTGTTGAAACCGCCGGTCGAGGCGATCTCGGCGTCTTCGGGAATGCCTGTGGGTCGATCCACCATGGGTTCGCTGTAAGAGTTGCGTGCCGGTTCCTGATATGCAGTTTCCCGCTGCGGCGCAACATTGCGTGATCATGCGCGGTTTTGGCGCTTTCCGTTCTGGACAGGCGCATTGGAAACATGAAATCGCCACACTAGACTGGCACCCGATTACGAGGGGGAAAGGCGGCGGACATGTGTCCGCGCCGATAAGCACGAGGAATCCGAAATCCCATGAAGAAGAATTTTCTCCGCGCCGCGTTCGTCGCCGCGCTCCTGTCGACCGCCTCGTTCGCGAGCACCGCGGCGTTTGCCGAAGATCATGTGAGCAAAGCCGTCGCGAAAGACCTGCAGGCTGCGCAAACGGCGATCGCCGCCAAGGATTTGGCCACCGCCATGACGCAGATCAAAGCCGCTCAGGCGGAATCCGATCGCACGCCCTACGACGATTTCACCATCAACCGGTTTCTTTCGGCCATAGCGGCGCAACAGCAGGATTACGCGACCGCCGCGACCGCCTACGACTCCTATATCAGCTCACCCTATTTCAAAGACCTGAAGCCTGAAGAGCAGAAGGCCGCCTACCATGACGCGACGATTGTCAGCCAAAACGCCAGCAACTGGCCCAAGGTTATCGAGTACGGTCAGAAGCTGGAGGCCATGCAGGGTCTGGACGATCTCACCGAAACCATGATGGCGATCGCCTATTTCAAATCGAACGACAACGCGAACGCGAAAAAATACGCGCAGATGGCAGTTGATGCCGCTAAGGCCGCCGGCAAGGAGCCGCAACCGAACGCGACCATCATCCTGGGCAATATTGAAGGCAAGACCGATCCGGATGCGGCGCGTCGCGCCATTGAATCGCTCATCCTGTCCGGCAACAGCCCGGACGAGTGGTCCAAGATCATCGATGACGCGCTCAGCCATCCGAAGACGAAAGCGATCGACGCGCTGTTCCTTTTCCGTCTGCGCAATGCGGTCGGCGCCATGAAAGCAGACGACTACCAGGTGCTGGCGGGCCTCGCCTCCCAGCAGCATCTCGACAAGGAAGCCGCGACGGTTCTGGAGTCGGGCATCAACAGCGGCAAGATTACCTCTGCCCAGGCCAACGGCCTCGCCGCTGCACGCAAGGCGGCGGCGCAGGATGCGGGCGTTTTGTCCTCCGTTGAAGCGACCGCGGAAAAATCCAAGAACGGTCAGGCCGCGCTCGCGCTGGCGGAAGACTATTGGGGCTATGGCCGCTACGCGGATGTGGAAAAAATGGCGCAGCTTGCGATCAGCAAGGGCGGCCTGAAGGACTCCGGCGAAGCCACCATGCTGCTTGGCATGGCGCAGGTCATGAACGGCGAAACGGCGCAGGCGCAGACGACACTCGGCGGCGTGAGCGGCGAGATCGCGCGCACCCGCGCCGCGCATCTGTGGTCGCTCTACGCGCAGGTTAAGGCGAAGAACGCAGCGCCTGCGAAGTAATCATCACAAGGGGCGTCCTTTCCGGGCGCCCCTTTTTCTTTTTCTCGGAAACGGCGTGATGGGCATCCTGCTCGGTTTCGTGCCTTTCATCGTGTTCGCCCTGCTCAGCGGCGTTTCGATCAGCCTGGCGCTGTGGCTCGCCTTTGCGGCCGCATTCGCCATCGGCATCCGCGATTTCCTGCACGCCAAATTCATCCGGCTGCTCGACCTGACATGCCTGCTGCTGTTTGCGATGCTGGCGCTCTATACCGGCTTCATCCAGCCCAGCCTTCCGGTGCAAGCGGTGCGAATGATCGCCGACATCGTACTGCTTCTGCTGGCGCTCGGCTCGATGGTCCGGCGCATCCCCTTTATCGAACAATATGTGCGCGAAGAGGTGCCCGAGCCTTTGCTGGATACGCCCGCCTTCGTGCGCATGACGTATGTGATGACCGCTGTATGGGCCGGAGCCTTCCTGGTGATGGCGGTGGCGGACGGCCTGACGACCTTCCGCCATCAACTGCCGTTTTCGCTCGATATCGCCATCGGGCTCGCGGCGCTGGTTGGCGCGGCGGTCTTCACACTGCGCTATCCGCCGCAGATCGCTTTTCGCAATAACCCGTGAAATGGACGCGATTTTTCGGCAATACAGCGCCCAACGGAGCAGCCAATGTCGTTTCTCGCCAAACTCTTCAACGAACACCCGCGATCGGTCGGAGAGACCTATGGCGAGCACTTTGCCGCGGCTTGCTTCTTCGGCGCACGCATGATCGCAGCCGGTGGCGCCTGCATGTTGCATGGGTTGTTCCCTTTCCTGTTCGTGCGGACAGGCAGCACCACGGTTCGGCATCTGCATGACGAGATGATCACCCACCGCACGCGCGCCAAGGCTGCGCCGGAGTGGGCGGATATGGGCGCGCACATCTGATTGTTGCCCCCACCCTTCCGCAGGGGGGCGGCGCGCGATAGGGTCCGCGCAGCCGAAAACCTCCGGAGGTCCCCATGAGAGAAGCCGTGATCGTTTCCACTGCCCGCACGGGCATGGCCAAGTCCGTTCGCGGAGGCTTCAACATGACCCATGGCGCAGCCATGGGCGGACATGCGGTCAAGCACGCCATCGCCAAGGCCGGCATCGATCCGGCGGAAATCGAAGATGTGTTCATGGGCTGCGCGCAGCCGGAAGGCGCGACCGGCATGAACGTGGCCCGCAATGCCGCCATCTGGGCCGGCTGCCCGGTGAGCACCGGCGGCACCACGATCAATCGGTTCTGCTCTTCGGGTTTGCAGGCCATCGCCATGGCCGCGCAACAGATCATCACCGAAGGCACGCCGGCGGCGATCGGCTCCGGCGTCGAGTCGATCTCGCTGGTGCAGATGGGCGGCATGAACACCAAGAACATCACCGAAGAACATCTGATGAAGGTGAAGCCCGCGCTTTGGATGTCGATGATCGAAACAGCGGAAGTCGTCGCCGAGCGATACAAGGTCAGCCGCGAGCGTCAGGACGAATACGCGCTCGAAAGCCAGCGCCGCACCGCCGCCGCGCAACAGGCGCAAAAGTTTGCCGACGAAATCGTGCCGATGGCGACCAAAATGAAAAAGGTCGACAAGGCCACCGGCCAGGAAAGCATCGTCGACGTCACCGTTGATCGCGATGAATGCAATCGCCCCGATACGACGCTCGAAGGTCTCCAGGCACTGAAGCCGGTATTTCAGGGTGGCCAGGAGATTAAGGTCGGCAAATACATCACCGCGGGAAATGCCTCGCAGTTCTCCGATGGCGCGTCGGCCTGCGTCGTGATGGACGGCGCTGTCGCCGCGAAGAAAGGAATCAAGCCGCTCGGTATCTTCCGCGGCTTCGCGATCTGCGGCTGCGAACCGGACGAAATGGGCATTGGACCGGTGTTCGCGGTGCCGCGCCTTCTGCAGCGCCACGGCCTGAAGGTTTCCGACATCGACATCTGGGAATTGAACGAAGCGTTCGCCAGCCAGGTTCTCTACTGCGCGGACAAGCTCGAAATTCCGCACGACAAGCTGAACGTCGATGGCGGCGCAATCTCCATCGGGCATCCCTACGGCATGTCTGGCGCGCGCATGACGGGGCATCTTCTCATCGAAGGGCGCCGCCGGAAGGCGAAATACGGCGTTGTCACCATGTGTATCGGTGGCGGCATGGGTGCGGCAGGCTTGTTCGAGATTCTGCAATAACCGATGCGCCATTTTCTCGCTCCCATATTGGCGCTGCTGCTTGCAGGCTGCGCGAATTTCGGCGCGCCGGCACGAAAGCCTCTGCTACCGCCGCCGGATCCGCACACGCAGATGGCGGCCCTGGAAGCGCGCATCGGCGATCTCGTCGATGCGGAGCGGATGAAGATCGATCCGCAGGCCAAGCCGCTTCGGCTTGATTCCGAGCTCGTAGGCGTGGCCCGGCAAAAGAGCGAGGACATGGCAACCAAGGACTATCTGGCGCACACCGCGCCGGATGGCGCCACCACCGCCAGCATCATCATGGACAAGGACGCGAATTTTCAGGGGCTGCTTGGCGAGAATATTGCCGCCGAGCACTACACGGCGCAGATCGGTGTCGATCCGGACAAGTTCGCCCGCGAATTCGTGGAGGGGTGGCTGAAGAGCGAGGCCCACAAGCAGAACCTCGCTTATCCCTCCTATGACCGCACGGGCGTCGGCGCGGCTGTGAATGGCGACACCGTTTATGTCACGCAACTTTTTGCGACAGACATGGGTTTGCCGCCGCCGGATCAGCAGACATCGCCCCGCGCCGTCGAGCGATACGACAGCCCGAAGTCGGCAGTTGCGGCTTCCAAGAAGCCACCGCCGGGCGCCGTTCTTCTCAAGGCGCCCCCGACGCCGAAGCACAAGCCAAAAAGGTAGTGTGATGCAGACCAACCAGCCCATCGAATCCTACGCGGATTTCTGGCCGTATTACCTGCGCGAGCATTCCAGGCCGCAGACGCGCGCCATCCATTATGCCGGAACGGCCGTCGCGCTCGCCTCGCTGCTGGCGCTGGTTGTGACCGGCAATAGCTGGTTCGGCTTGGCCGCGCTGGTCGGCGGCTATGGATTTGCCTGGTTCGGCCATTTCTTCATCGAGAAGAACAAGCCGGCGACCTTCACCTATCCGTTGTGGTCTCTATTCTCCGATTTCCGGATGGCATGGGTCTGGGCGACTGGCCGCCTGGGGCCGGAACTTGCCCGTGCAGGGATTGGCGAGCCGCGCTAACCCCGAATTAACGCTACAGGTCCAACGATAGCTGTGAGTGAATGGGTCAAAGAGGGACATACAGTCCTTTGGCGGTGCCTGTTTTCTTTACACAATATCTAGGCGCCGATACCTTCACTGGGGTACGGCAGATGGCGAATCAAGACATGCAGCCCGATCTCCCGTGGAACGTCGCCGGAATACCTCCCGAGGCTCGGGAAGCGGCGCGCGCAGCGGCGAGGCGTGAAGGATTGTCGGTCGGCGAATGGCTGACCCGACGCATCATGCGCACCTTCGCGGAAGTCGCGGAGATGACGCCCATGCGCGAAGCGGCGGTCGAGTCCCCAGCCGCTCGCGACAGCGCAGCCATGCTCGACAGCGTGTCGCGCAGCGAGACCGAAGCACACAACGCCTACAAACGCATCGAGGAACAACTTCGTAGCGTGGGCCGCCGGCTCGAAGCCGCCGAGCGCAGCCAAACCGAAAACAACCGCGCGATGAGCAAGACCGCGACGGAAATCAATATTGCGACCCGCGAGCAGGCGCAGGCGTTCGACCAGCTTGGCGCGCATGTGGTGAGCCTTGGCGATCGGCTGAGCCGGGTGGAACAGCAATCGGCGCAGGATGGGCTGAAGGATGCCGTACGGGCCTTGCATCAGGGCCTGTCGCGCATGGCCGATCAGATCGCGCAGACCGCAAATCAGTCCGCGGACCAGCTCGCCACGCTCGCGGGCAATGTCGAGGCGGTGGCAGGGCGTCTCACCGAATCCCGCGCCGAAGCGGAAAGCACGTCGCGTTCTTTGGAACAGCGCATTGCCATGATCGACGAGCGCGTGCGCGCCGTCGAGCGCGCCGCGCATTCCAGCGCCGACGCGATGGAACGCACCATCGCGAACATCGAAAAGAGCCAGTCCGAGCGCAGCGTTTCCACCTCGGAGATGCAGCGGCAGGCGGCCACGCTGGCGCAGCTGAGCGACACGCTCGACCGTCTCAATTCCCGCCTGTCATCCAGCGAGACGCAAACGGCGGGCTCCATGGCGCGGCTGGAGGAGAATGTCGCCCGTCTTGAGGCCAAAGGTCAGGACGCCCTGCTCGATCGCCGCCTGCTTGGCATCGAGCATGCGCTGTCGGACATCGCCGCCCGCCTGGAAGCGACCGAGCGCAGCACAAGCGGCAACACCGGCAATATCGAAGAGACGATGCGCACGCTTGCACAGCGCGTCGAAGCAGCCGACAAGCGCCATCGCGACGCACTGACGGAACTGCGCAGCGCGGTGAAGTCCGCAAATGGCAGCATTGCCGAAGCTTCGCAACAGCCTGCGCAAGCGGCTGCTCCCGCATACGCGGCAACCGGCCCGCAAAGTGCTGGCGCGCCGATCCTTGATCTTCCGCCCTTCCCTGATGCACCGGGGTACCAGGCACCCGCACAAGACCCGTTCGCGCCGCCGCCTTTCGAAACATCGACGCTTGAACCCGCGCAGGCGTTCAACGGCAGCCCGAGTTTCGGCGACGATACCTTCGCATCTGCGGCAGGCGACGCTTCTGCAGCTTCAGGTGAGTCTTTCATTGCCGCCGCACGTCGCTCCGCGCGCGCCAATGCCGAAGCTACAACGGCTCCCGCGTCCAGCGGCTTCTCGTGGGGATCGCGCAAAGACAAAGAAGCAGCAGATGACGAAGAGCCGAAATCCAAAACCCGCTACGGCCTGATCGCGGGAATTGCGATCGCCGCCGTGCTGGCGGTTCTTGCGGGCACCTATCTCAGCCGCATGGGCGGAGGCCACAAGGAAATCCGCAAGCCTGCCAATGTGAATGAGATACTCAATCCGAAACCGGCCACGCCACCGGTAACGACCTATACTCCGCCGCTCGGCGAAGATGACGGTTCATCATCGACGCCGCCCGTCGACGCGACCGCACCGCAATCCAAGCCCGTGACCGTTGCGCCGGCCCCTGTAAAGCCGGTTCCCGACAACGCACAGCAGGCCGCAGCGCAGCCCAAGCCGGCGGAAACGCCGGTGCAGAAGCTCACCGCGCTCGCCAATGGCGGAAACGTAAAAGCGCAGGCCGTGCTGGGTTTCTCATATCTCGACGGCACCAATGGATTGAGCGTGAACGAGGCCGAAGGTGCGCGCTGGCTTGAACGCGCCGCCAATAGCGGCGACGCAATGGCTGCATACCGGCTGGGTACGCTTTACGAACGCGGCCATGGCGTTCCGACGAATGCGAAGAAGGCCGATGAGCTCTATGGCATCGCCGCCAAGCAAGGCAATCGCAAGGCGATGCACAATCTCGCGGTCGCTTTCGCTGAAGGTGCTGGCGTGCAGAAGAACCTGCAGCAGGCGTCGGAATGGTTTACGCGCGCCGCCGACCTGGGCCTGCCGGATTCGCAGTTCAATCTCGCCGTTCTTTATGAACGCGGCATGGGCGTGAAACAGAGCCTGGTGAACGCATACAAATGGTACGCGATCGCAGCGGCGGGCGGCGACAATGAATCCAAGGCCCGTGTCGACGCCCTGGCGACCCAGCTCTCGCCCGCAGACAAGGCTGCGGCGCAGAACGCCGTGCAGAGTTTCCATGCCAAGCCGCTGAACCCGGCAGCCAACACCGCGCCAACGGCCTCCAGCGTCCTCGGTGGTTGACCCGCGCAGCACCCGCGCGCAAAGTTTCCTCCTCGACTTCGTAATCGGCGCGTTCCCCGAACGCGCATTTGCTCTCGTGCGCGCCTGACCGATGGAAATCTATCTGCCGATCGCGGAAATGTCGGTCCATTGGCTGGTCATTCTCGCGATGGGCGGCGCTGTCGGGTTTCTTTCCGGAATGTTCGGCGTCGGCGGCGGCTTCCTGCTCACGCCACTGCTGATCTTCTATGGCGTGCCTTCTGAAGTGGCGGTCGCGACAACCGCAAGCCATATCACCGCCTCATCGATGGCCGGCGCGATCGCGCAGTGGAAGCGGCGCTCGGTGGACTTCGCAATGGCGGGCGTCCTCCTGGCTGGCGGCCTTGTGGGAACGACATTCGGCGTCTGGCTGCTGAAAGTTCTGCGCGAGGCGGGCCAGTCCGAACTCGTCGTTTCGGCGGGTTACGTCATCTTGCTCGGGACGGTCGGCGGTTTGATGCTCAGCGAAAGCCTCGCCGCCGTCCGCGCGACACGCAGTGGCAACCCGCTGCCTTCGCGACCGGCGCAACATCACAACTGGATTCACGGCTTGCCGCTGAAGATGCGATTCCGGCAATCCAGACTTTATATCAGCGTGATCCCGCCCTTGGTGCTCGGTTTTGCCGTTGGCGTGCTGTCGGCCATCATGGGCATCGGCGGCGGCTTCATCCTTGTGCCGGCGATGATCTATCTGCTGCGCATGCCGACGGGTGTCGTCATGGGCACATCGCTGGTCCAGATCTTGTGCGTGACGGCGGCCACGACGGTTCTGCAGGCCGCCAGCAACTACACGGTCGATATTCTGTTGGCCGGCATCCTCATCCTCGGCGGTGTTGTGGGCGCGCAGTTCGGCGTGCGGATCGGCGCGAAAATGCGCGGCGAACAACTGCGCCTGCTCCTTGCGCTGCTGGTTCTGGCCGTTGGCGCGCGCCTCCTGCTCGATCTTGTCGTGACACCGGCCGATATCTTCAGCGTGGCGGTGGAAGGGCAATGATGCGCGTTGGCCTTCTTTCTTTCGCCCTTCTGTTTTTGCCCTGCACGGGCAATGCCGAAGAGCTTGTTGCAGGCCTTTCGCAAGACCAGATACAGATTACGTCCAACTACACGGGTTCCGACCTCGTGGTGTTCGGTGCGATCGAGCAACCGCCAGACATCGAGGAAGACTCCCAGCCGAGTCAGCGGGATGTGGTGGTGGTCGTACGCGGCCCCACCGCGACGATAGACGTGCGCCGCAAAGACCGGATCGCCGGCATCTGGATCAACAATCGCGAAGTCACGCTGGAAGGAATGCCGGCCTACTATTACGTTGCAAGCACCCGCCCGCTCGACAAGATTGCGGCGCCTTACATGCTGGCGCGTTATCAGATCGGTTTCGATCACGTGAAGCCGCAGAGCACCAGCACGCACAAGATTTCGCGTGCCGAACTGTTTCGCCAGGCGGTGGTGCGGGAAAGATCGCGCGCGCACCTGTTCACCGAAGCGCCGGGCGGCGTGGAATTCCTCGGCTACTCGCTTTTCCGCGTGCACGTGCCGGTGCCTGCGGGGGCGCCGCGCGGCCAATACACGGCGGAAGTCTATCTTTTCCGCGACGGCGTCGTGATGAGCGCGCAATCCACGCCGCTGTTCGTGGAGCAAACGGGGCTTGAGCGGGGCTTATTTAACCTCGCACACAACGAACCGATAGGTTACGGCCTCGCCGCCGTGTTGATGGCCGTGCTGCTCGGATATCTTTCGTCGCTGATCTTCCGGCAGCAAGGCTAGCCGGCCACCGCATAGACCCGCGCGCGCCCCAGAACGTAGGCAAAGAAGTCTGTCGCGAACAACGAACGCAGCGCGATGTCGCGCACGTCCAGCCCGCCGGTGTACGCACCGAAGGATGGCATCACCAGGCGTCTGCCATCGGACGCAAAGCAGCGGCGGCGCAAACTTTGGCCGCGCCGGGTAACGGTTTTGCAAGGGTGCAGATGTCCAGCGACCTCGCCCCGCGCCTCTGTCTCCGAGGGCTCATGGCGGAAGGTCAGGCCTCCGATGGCGACCTCTTCGGTGATGGTGCCGTTCAGCCAGGACGGCGGCACCGGATCATGATTGCCGGCAATCCATATCCATTCCGCACGCGCACCGAGAGACGCAAGCTGCGCGCGTTCGAACTCGTCCAGCCGATTTGCGGCGTCGCGGTCGTGAAAGGAGTCGCCAAGAGCGATGGCAAGTGCGGGCTTGTAGACATCGAACAATGCCGTCATTCGCTTGAGCGTGCTGCGGGTATCGTAGGGCGGCAGCAACTGGCCCTTGAAGGCGTAGAACGAGCCCTTCTCGAAATGCAGATCGGCGAAAACGAGCGCGCGCTCGGACGGCCACCACAACGCGCCCGCGCTGTCCAGCACAAGTTCCTCGCCGTTCACTTCGACACGCTTCTCAGTCAACCGACATGGCCTCCGCCACCAGCGATTCTTCGGCTTCGTGCAGGATATCCTCATGCGCTTCGCCCGCCACCATCTCCTTGGAGATTTCCAGGAGGGCGGGAACCGCCAGCGGTGACACCCGATCCAGCGCGCGCACGGTGATGTTGCCCTTCACGCGCGTCAATGCCCCGGAGAGGCGGCCGATGTCGAGCAGCCCGGTTGCCGCATCCTCATAGGTTGCACGAAGCAATATGTGATCGGGCTCGTGTTCGCGAAGAACATCGTAGATCAGGTCGGAGGAGAATGTGACCTGTCGGCCCGTCTTCTCCGCCGTGAGGCTGCGCCGTTCGATCAGGCCGGAGATGATGGCGCAGTTGCGGAACGTGCGTTTGTAGAGCGCCGACTCCGCCAGCCAGTCTTCCAGATCGTCGCCCAGCATGTCTTCGGAGAAGAGCGCGTCCATATCGACGCCGCTCATGTCGCGAAGAGCCCATACCGCGAGCGCATATTCGTTGGCGACGAAGCCCAGCGGTCGCATGCGCAATCGTTCAAGACGTCTCGTAACCAGCATTCCGAGCGTTTGATGCGCGAGGCGGCCTTCGAACGGATAGCAGACGAGGTAGTTCTTTCGCCCGCGCGGGAATGTCTCGACCAGCAATTCGCCCTCGTCCGGAATTTTCGAGCGCAACTGCTGGATCTCCAGCCATTCTCCCACGGGATGCGGCAGCTTCTTCCACTGGCGCGGGTCGGCCAGCATCTGCCGCACGCGCATGGCAAGAAATGTCGAAAGCGGAAACTTGCCGCCATTATAAGATGGGATCTGCGCTTCCGGGTCATTGGTACGCGTGACGTAGGCCGCGTTCTCGTGGATGCCTTCGAACCGCAGGACATCGCCGCTGAACACGAAGGTGTCGCCGGCGGTGAGCGTTTCTATGAAATATTCCTCCAGCTTGCCCAGCACCCGACCGCCCGCACCGGTAGGGCGGCCTTTGGATTGAAGACGGATATCGATCATCGGGTCTTCGATGATCACGCCCACATTGAGGCGATATTGCTGGGCAATTCGCGGATGCGCGATCCGCCACAGCCCTTCCGGCGTCTGCCGCAGCTTTGCATAACGGTCGTAGCGCTTTAGCGCGTAACCGCCGGTCGCAACGAAATCGACCGCGGCATCGAAGTCGGTGCGGCTGAGATCACGATAGGGCGAGGCGGACTTCACTTCGGCGAAGAGCGCCTCCGCGTCGAACGGCGCGGAACAGGCGACGCCCAGAATATGTTGCGCCAGAACGTCCATGCCGCCTTTGCGCAGCGCCTCGCCGTCCAATTCGCCCGCCAGCACCGCATCGCGCGCCGCTTCGCATTCCAGAACCTCAAAACGATTGGACGGCACCAGCATTGCGCTGGAAGGATCATCGAGCCGGTGATTGGCGCGACCGATGCGCTGGACCAGCCGTGCAGCGCCCTTAGGTGCGCCGACGCATATCACCTGATCCACTGCGCCCCAGTCTATTCCGAGATCGAGCGTTGATGTGCACACCACGGCCCGGAGAGCCCCTCGTGTCATGGCGGACTCCACCTTGCGGCGCTGCTCCGGCGCCAACGAACCGTGATGGAGCGCGATGGCGAGATTGTCGTCGTTGATACGCCACAGCTCCTGGAAGGTTCGCTCCGCCTGGCTGCGCGTGTTCACGAATACGAGCGTGGTCACGGCCTGCTTAATCGCGTTCAGGATTTCTGGCATGGTGTGGCGCGCCAGATGCCCGGCCCAAGGCACATAGGATTCCGACGAGAGTATGGAAATCTTCGGCTTCGCGCCCGGTTTGCCGATGACGATCGACGACAGTGCTTCCCCCGAGATCGGCTGTGGGACGAGAAAACGCTGCAGCGGTTTCGGATCGGCTACGGTCGCCGACAATCCAATACGCCGATGCTTCGGCGCGAGCGTTTGCAATCGCGACAATCCAAGCGCCAGCAGATCGCCGCGCTTGGAATTGTGCATCGCGTGCAGCTCGTCCAGCACCACCGCCTTCACATTCGCGAAGAAGCGCGCCGCATCGCGCGAAGAAATCAGAAGCGCAAACTGTTCGGGCGTCGTCAGAAGAATGTCCGGCGGCGAATGGCGCTGACGTTGGCGGCGGCCTGTGGGCGTGTCGCCCGTCCTGGTCTCGACACGGATGGGCAGACCCATCTCCGCCACGGGCGTTTCCAGATTGCGGGCAACGTCCACCGCGAGCGCTTTGAGCGGAGAAATGTAGAGCGTGTGCAGCGCTGCCTTGCGAGCACGCTTGGGTGTTTCCGCAAGGTCAATCAACGACGGGAGAAAACCTGCGAGCGTTTTGCCGCCACCGGTCGGCGCGACCAGAAGAACGCTTTCGCCTTGCCGCGCGTGTTCGATCAGCGCCAGCTGGTGCGGACGGGGGGACCATCCGCGCACGGCAAACCAGTCTGCAAAGACGGGGGGGAGCACTGGGGCGGTGAAAACAGGTTGAAGCATGGGCGAACATTAGCAGAACGCGCTGCTGAAAAGCGAACATGGTTTTGCTAGCGTCCCGCAGCCAAAGAACGCCAACGCCCAAGGGGCTCTGAATGTTTTTGCTTATCAAGAATGTGCTGTCGTCCGGCGAAGTGGATCAGATACGGCAATTGGCCAAAACGGTCCGGTTCGTGGACGGACGCGCCTCCAATCCGCACAACCTGGCCAAGAACAATCTGCAGGCCGACATGGCCAGTCCCGATGCCCAAAAGGCGTCCCAGATTGCCGGAGCCGCGATCGCACGCAACGAGGAGGTTCGCAATTTCGCGTTTCCCAAGCGGATCGCCACCCCCCTGCTCTCCCGTTACGAGCCCGGCATGACCTATGGCGTGCATGCCGATGCCGCTTACCTGCCGCTGCCGAACGGGCCGCTGCGCTCCGATGTGTCGGCCACGCTCTTCCTGGGCGATCCATCCAGTTATGATGGCGGCGATCTTCGCATTCATCTGGGCAGCGAGACCGTCACGATCAAAGGCGAACCGGGATCGATGATCGTTTATCCCTCGAACACCCTGCACGAAGTCGTGCCGGTGACGCGCGGCGAGCGGCTTGCCCTCTTCACCTTTATGGAAAGCACGATCCCGGACCATGTCGAACGCGAACTGCTCTACACGCTGAACGAAGTCTATGCCCTGGAAGGGTTGAAGATGGACTGGAATAACCGCACGCGTCTGCAATATGTCAGCAGCAACCTCACAAAAATGTGGTCACGATAGGAGAACGCCGTGGAATTGATGTTCAAGAAAGACCTTCTCAAGGGAAAGCGCATCCTTGTCACCGGCGGCGGCACGGGCCTTGGCGAGGTGATGAGCGAAGCTTATGCGCAACTCGGCGCGACGGTTTATATCTGCGGCCGTCGCATGCAGGTTCTTGAAGAAACCGCCAAGCGCATTTCCGGCGAGACCGGATCGAAGGTCGTCGCAAAGGCGCTGGACATCCGGGTGCCGGAAGCGGTCGAAGACGTGGTTGCGGATATCTGGGCCGATGGCGGGCCGTTGACGGGCCTCGTCAACAATGCCGCGGGCAATTTCATCAGCCGCACGAAGGATCTTTCGCCGCGCGGCTTCAATGCCATCGCCGACATCGTATTTCGCGGTTCGTTTTACGTGACCCTGGCCTGCGGCAAGCGCTGGATCGAAGGCGGCAACAGGGGCAGCGTCATCTCGATCCTGACGACATGGATCTGGAACGGCGGGCCATTCACCGTGCCCTCGGCGATGTCGAAGGCCGGATTGAACATCATGACGAAATCGCTGGCGACGGAATGGGGACCAAACGGCATTCGCCTGAACGCCATCGCACCCGGACCATTTCCCACAAAGGGCGCCTGGGACCGGCTCTCTCCGCAATCGGCCAATCGCGATTCCGGCCGCGCCAATGCGATCCCGATGGGTCGCAATGGCGAGATGCCGGAGCTTGCGAACCTTGCCGTATTTCTGATGGCGGATGGCTGCGATTACCTTACAGGCCAGACGATCGCCATCGATGGCGCCATGCATCTTTCGTCGGGTGGAAATTTCGCGGCCTTGTCCGCGCTGGGCGATGCGGATTGGGATCGCATTCGCACCGAAATCCGTGGTTCCAACGACAAGGACAAGGCGCAACGCGCGGTTTAGATAGCGATGTTGACTCGCGTTTCGCAGAGGCAGATGCTTTTGTTGAAGTCGCGATGCCTAGAGGGCGACCGAACGAGCTTTCGGCGTTGCGGCCTTAAGAACCAGCAGGGAGATTCCGCATGGAAGAAACTCCGCCGGGCATAAAACGCAGGCTTCGCCGCGCGCGAAGCCGAGGCCAAGCGGACGAGTTTGGCTTTCGCCTTACAATTGAATCGGACGACCAGCGAGAGCGATCTCGCACCAATCTTTTTTATGAGCTGAGGAACGTTGACCGTTCCGGGAAATCAGAAACCCCGCCTCGTGCAGGCGGGGTTTTCTTTTGCGGATTTGCGACAAGGGGCCGAATCGTGACGCACTGGCACGTTTCGAGTCGAGAGGGGCTGATGAATCGCGCGGAGTGGAACAAGCTCGCGGCAACCTTCGAAAAGGATGTTTGCGATATCTCGCGCGAGGAAACGGCAGATCAGGTGCGCCGCTATGTCTCGCGCGCGAAAGTGCCGAAGCAAGGCGGCGTCCTTGTCGACATGGGATGCGGTATCGGCACCTTCATCCTGCAATACGGCCACCGCTTCGCCGAGATCATCGGAGTGGAATACGCATCCAATATTATTGCGCGTGCGAAGAAGCGCTGCGCCGATGTTCCGGGCGTAACGTGGCATACCGCCGGCGTGGAAGCCGCGGGCAAGCGTATCGGCCCGCGGGCGGATCTTACCGTATGCATGAATGTGATCACGGTTCCCAACACAGCGAAGCGCAAAGCGATGTGGGACGGGCTTGCCTCCGTCACCAAGCAAGGCGGCCACGCGCTCGTTGTCGTGGCATCCCTGGAAGCGGAGTGCATGATCGAAAAGGTTTTGGGAGAGGAGCCGGTCGAACATCCCAATGGTCTGGTCGACCATGATGGCGCGCTGCAAAAACATTTCACGCGGTCTGAGTTGGCAGAAGATTTCTCGCGCGCGGGCTTTCGCCTGAAGTCGATCGGCAAGGCGTTTTATCCCTGGCGCAAGGAAGGACTGCGCGCCACGGCGAAATTGCGCCAAAACCAGCCCTGGGATTGGATTGCCTTGGCGGAACGGCGTGCCGGCTGAGACTTCAGCCGATGAGGCGCCGGAACTCCGCTTCGGGAACGCCATAGAAATGGCCGGCCATCCGCTCGATAGCCTTGCGATCGACAACGGTGATGGTGCCACGACGAGCGTCGATCACGCCCTTCTTTTCAAATTTGTCGAGCGCGACTGTTACGCTGGCGCGCCGTACGCCGAGCATCACCGCTAGAAATTCATGCGTCATGGACACGTCGTCTGCGACCGTGCGGTCGTGCGCCATCAATATCCATCGCGCGAGGCGCTGTTCCAGCTTGGCGCGACCATTGGCAAGCGCGGTTTGCGCGACCTGCGTGGTGAATACATGGCAGAACCGCAGAAGGCGGCCGCGAAGCGCACCGTGTTGCGCAAGCAGCCGGCGAAACGCTTCCGTTTCTACACGCAGCGCTTCTCCTTCCACCTGGACATAGGTGGAATGGGGCGTCTTGTGATCATCCATGAGGACCGTGAGGCCCGTCATGCCCTCACAGCCGATGAGGCCGATCTCTATCCGCTCGTCGCGACCGCAGACCGCAACGACGGACGCAATCACCGTCTCCGGAAAATATACATAGTCGACCGACTTGTTGGGCGCTTCGAGCACACGCCGCTTTTCGAGCTGGACGGACTGGAGGTGTCCTTCGAGCAAATCAAGGTCGGCGGCTGGAAGCGCCGCGAGCAGACGATTGCGATGTTTGGTCATTTTATCGGTAAGAGACTTCTATTCCAGACAATCAATAGAAGGCCGACGAGCGCCCCAACGAGTACGGCCGAAGAATCCGCGCCGCTTCTATTGATTGAATCTAATAGGAATAGCTCAACTTCCTATCGCTTTCTCAGTACGAAAACGTACTATGACAGCGATCGGTTCCGTTTAACCTGCGCTCGACTGAGCATGGCGAGGAATAGCGCCATGCTGCACATGCTCAGCATACGGAATGTGCTAGCTGAACGCCTGAAGTCCCGTCATCGCGCGGCCCATGATGAGCGCGTGAACATCGTGTGTGCCTTCGTATGTATTCACCGCTTCCAGGTTCAGCACATGGCGAATGACGCCATATTCGTCCGAAACGCCGTTTCCGCCGTGCATATCGCGTGCTTCCCGCGCGATGGCGAGCGCCTTGCCGCAGTTATTGCGTTTCATTAGCGATATAGCCGGCGGCGCGGCCCGGCCCTCATCCATCAGGCGTCCCAGGCGCAGCGCACCGGCGAGACCGAGCGTAATGTCGGTCTGCATGTCCGCCAGCTTCTTCTGGATGAGCTGATTGGCCGCGAGCGGGCGATCGAACTGCTTGCGATCCATCGTGTATTGCCGCGCCGCATGCCAGCAGAACTCCGCAGCTCCCATAGCACCCCAGGCGATGCCGTAGCGTGCGCGATTGAGACAGCCGAACGGACCGGAAAGGCCGCGCACATTCGGCAGCAGCGCGGATTCCGGAACGACGCAATCTTCCAGAACGATCTCGCCGGTGACACTCGCCCGCAGCGAGAACTTTCCTTCGATCGTCGGCGTCGAAAAACCCTTCATGCCGCGTTCGACAACGAACCCGCGAATATCGCCATCGAGTTTGCCCCAAACAACGGCAACGTCGGCGATCGGCGAGTTCGTGATCCACATCTTGGCGCCGTTCAGGCGATAGCCGTTCGCCTCTTTCGTTGCCTTCGTTTTCATGCCGCCGGGGTCAGAGCCATGGTCCGGCTCGGTCAATCCGAAACAGCCGACAAATTCACCGCTCGCCAGCTTGGGAAGATAGCGCATGCGCTGCTCTTCGCTGCCATAGGCGAAGATCGGATGCATGACGAGCGAGTTCTGCACGCTCATGGCCGAGCGATAGCCCGAGTCCACCCGCTCCACTTCACGCGCGACAAGGCCGTAGCAGGTATAGTTCATGTCTCCGCCGCCATATTGTTCCGGCAGCGTGAGGCCAAGGAAACCCATCTCGCCCATCTCGGTCATGATGGCGCGATCGAACGTCTCGTTTCGGAATCCCAGCTTCACGCGCGATAGCAGCTTGTCCTGGCAATAGTCGCGCGCGCTGTCGCGCACCATCCGCTCCTGCTCGGTCAGTTCCTCGTCCAGAAGCAGCGGATCGGCCCAATCGAAGGGATTGGATTCCAGCCTGGCGGGGGCGTGGGGGCTTTTCGCAGCGGCGCTCATCGGTCTTTCCGGCAAGAAATTCTTACGCCTTATAGACCTTGCTCGCCGCCGCCGTCACCCGCCCAATCAGTGGCCCGCAGGGGCAGCCGGCGCCGCCGTTTCGACGGGCGTTATATAGAGTTTCTGCTCCTTGTAAGCGATGTAGACATGGAAGTGGCGCAACACGTCCATGCCGACCAGCATGTCAACCTTGTCCTCATCCTTTTTGCGGTCCGCCAGATGTGAGCCCAACTCGGGCTTGTTCTCCGTCACCTTCTTCAGGACGTCGGGAATGATCCGAACAGGCAGATTTCCCACCGCGACGCCGTCAAAATCCAGCGTCTTGAATGTGTGTTTGTAAGTGTAGGAACCGGGCCTGTCCGGCAACGCGTCCGCAATCGGCGCGTCGGCCGATCCCAGTTTGAAATTAAATTCACGGTTGGCGGCAGGAATGGTGAGGGCCGTATTGGACGCTCCGGTGTCCAGAAGCGCCGTCATTGAGATGCCATCCAGCTTGACGGGAAACAGGATATGGCCGGAGTCGAGCACCCGCAGCGGCACGACCGCGATCACGCTCGCGGGCCAATAAATCACTTTTCCTTCGCAGTGGTCCTGAGAAAGGATCGAGAGCTTGTTTGCCCCAAAGTCGAGATGAACGTCGTAGTGCTCGAGGATGTCAGGACCGAGGATGCCTACGGCGTCCGATCCCTTGCCGAACAGGTTGCTTCCCGGGGCAATCACGAATATCGCATTGTCAGCCTTGATGGCTCCGATTGTCAGCGCAGCCGACGTAAACTCACTCGAGTATTTTCCGGACACGTTGTAGAGCTCAAAATTTCCCTTCCTGCGTTGAAGGTTCAGCTCATCGGCCGCATCGCCGGTAATCTCCGCGAAGGCGCCGCCGGTGTCGAGCAACATATATTTCGGCACGCCGTTGATCGTGACAGGAACAAACTCGGCCAGTTTGTTCTCCGAAGGCTCGAGATCGACTGTCGTGATGAGGCTCAGAGGTTTGCAATCGGCCCAGGCGGAATTGTGAAATGAGATCGCCAGCCCGGCGATCGCTAAGACGATCCAAGTTTGCTTCATTTGCTTCGTTCCCCACGCCCTGCGTTCTTTTCAGGGCTTCACTTGTCGGTGTCAAGTAACGGGCTCAGGTCGCGAAGAATTCGAGCACAGCTGCTTTGTAAACCTTATCGCCAACCGCCGTCATGTGGTCGCGATTGGGTATGGTTACCGCGCGGCCATCGGCAAAAGCAGCAGCCAGCGGATCCGGCGGCCCCGTCAAAACATCCTTCTCGCCGCAAACCACGAGCACCGGGCGGCGGGAGGCCGCAAGCTGCTCGCGCGTGAAGGCGTCGCGGTTGCCGCGCATGCAGGCGGCGAGCGCCTTGCGATCCTTTCCGGCTTGATCGGCAAACGCCCTGAAGTCTCGCGCGGTCTTGTTGGTGATCGTCGAAGGATCGTCAACCAGCAGCGCATCCGCCACGGCTGCGCGGCGCTGCGGATCGGCCACCGCGCCTTCGGCGGCGTTGATGTCCAGATAGCTCGCACCAACGCCGGCGATCACCACTTTGCGGAAACGTTCGGGATGACGCAGCAAGAGCGACATGCTGATATAGCCGCCCATCGAATAGCCCATCAGCAGGCTTTCCCCAAGGCGGGCATCGTCCATCACCGCAATGACGTCTTCGGCCATCTTCTCATGCCCATAAGAAGCGGGATCATAGGGCTTGCCGCTTTCGCCATGGCCCCGGCAATCCAGCGCCACCACGCGATAGCCCGCGCCGTTCAGCGTCTGATACCAGCCCGGCGCGCGCCAGTTCTGCACGCGATCCGACGCAAATCCATGTACGAGCACGGCGGTTTGCGCGCCATCCCCCGCGACTTCGTACGCGATCTTCACGCCGTCTTTTGCGGTTGCGAATTGCGTCATCTGCACACCTGAAATGCCTGTTCCTCCGGACCTTCGCAAAGCGCGCCCGGGCTGTCTATGATGCTGCGACGCCATATCCGCGAGTGTTCATGTCCCTGGAACAATTGAAGAAAGACGTTTGCGCCGCCATCGATGGAATGAAGGCGGAGCTTTTGGATCTCAGCCACAGCATCCATCAGGAACCGGAGCTGGCGCTGGAGGAATTCAAATCCGCCGAGAAACTGGCCAAGACAACCGAGCACCACGATCTGAAAGTGCAGCGAGAATCCTATGGTCTGAAGACGGCCTATGTTTCTGAGTTCGGCGACAAGGGACCGAACATCGCGATCCTTTCGGAATATGACGCCCTGCCCGGCATCGGCCATGCTTGCGGCCACAATATCATCGCGACGAGCGGACTGGGGGCGGCGCTAGGCCTTGCAAAGCTGAACGGCCGGCTGCCCGGCCGCGTGCGCTATCTGGGCACGCCTGCGGAAGAACGTTTCGGAGGCAAGGAAATCATCGCGCGCGAAGGCGCGTTCGAAAAAGTGGATGCGGCGATGATGATTCATCCGGCGAACATGAATCTGATGACGATGCCCTGCATTGCGATCTCGGAAGCCGAAGTCACCTTCCATGGCCGCGCTGCCCATGCCGCGGCAATGCCCTATCGCGGATTGAATGCGTTGGATGCCGTCGTGCAGGCTTATCAATCCATCGCGCAACTGCGCCAGCATATCAAGAACACCGAGCGCATCCACGGCATCATCACCGAAGGTGGCCTTGCGCCCAATATCGTGCCGGAGCGCGCATCGTGCCGCTTCTATGTGCGCGCGGTGGATGTGCATGAGCTCGCGAACCTGAAGGCCCGCGTGCAGGCTTGCTTCGAAGGCGCCGCCGTCGCCACCGGCTGCAAGGTGGAAACGAAGTGGGGGGCATCCGACTATCTCGACATGAAAACCAACTGGGCGATGGCGCAGGCATACGAAGACAACGCTACGGCGCTCGGCCGCGAATTCTTCCCGATGAAGGATGTGCCGCCCGGGTTCGCCGGGTCCACCGACATGGGCAACGTCAGCCATCGCGTGCCGTCCATCCATCCGATGCTGGCCGTCGCGCCGTCCAACGTCATCATCCACAATGCCGAATTCGCAAAATGGGCGGGCTCAGAAAAAGGCGATCAGGCCGTGATCGACGGTGCGAAGTCTCTGGCGATGACGGCACTTGACCTCATGATGACGCCGTCACTTCTGGAAACCGCAAAAAAGGATTTTGAAGCGACACGCGAACTTTCCAGCAAAGCGCTTGCAGCATTGCACGATCCCGTCGTCGATCATGTGCCGCATGCGCATGGCTGCGGGTGCGCTTGAGATGAACAGCTGGCTTCTCATCGCCGCCATCAACGGCGCGCTCGCGGTTGCATTCGGCGCGTTCGGCGCGCACGGCCTGCAGGGCCGAATCGATGCGCACGCGATCGAAGTGTTCGAGACCGGCGCGCGCTATCATATGTATCACGCGCTCGCGATCGGGCTTGCGGCGCTGGCTGTCCGCAGCGGCGCTGCGTCAACGCCCGCTTCCGTCGCGGCAGCGTCTTTCCTGATCGGAATCATTCTGTTTTCCGGCTCACTTTATCTGCTGGCGCTGACGGGCGTGCGAAGTCTAGGCTTCGTGACACCGTTCGGCGGGTTGGCGTTCCTGGTGGGCTGGATCGCGCTTGCATGGGCGGCGGCAAAGGCCGTCTGAAATGGCGAAAGAAAAAGTACTGGTCGCAGGCGCGGGCATCGCGGGGCTTGGCGCGGCATTCGCTTTGAGCGGCGGTGATCGCGAGGTCATCTTTCTCGACCGCGATCCGCCACCGCCGGACACATCGCCCGAAGAAGCATTCCGGCAATGGGAGAGGCGCGGCGCGACACAGCTTCGCCACAGCCACGCATTCCTGGGCCGCCTCACTTCCCTTATCCGCGACCGTTATCCCGAATTGATGAAAGAGCTATTGTCGGAAGGTACGCGTCTGTTCGGTTTCGCCGAAGGCCTGCCGCCCACACTGGAGAAAGGCTACACGCCCGAAAAAGGCGATGAAGACCTTACACTGCTGTTCAGCCGCCGCACGACGCTGGAACTTGTGATGCGCCGTCACGCCGCGAAACTTCCCGGCGTGACATTTGTAACGGACGCGGGCGTGCGCGGGCTGGTATCGCGCAAGGAGCACGGCCAGATCGTCGTCGAGGGCCTCAAGGTCGAACGCAACGGTGCCGTAGAGGACATGCGCGCCGACATCGTCGTGGATGCGACGGGCCGCAATACCGTGTTTCCCGAGTGGCTGCGTGCCGAAGGCGCGGATGTTCGCGAGGAGTCCAGCCCCTGCGGCATTCTCTATTTTACGCGGCATTATCGCCTGCGTGATGGGCAGGATGAGCCGCCGCGCGACGGCACGCCGGGCGGCGGCGATCTGGGCTATATCAAATACGGTGTGTTCATCGCCGATAACCGCCATTTCTCCGTGACGCTGGCGACACCGGAAATTGAGACAGAGATGCGCACGGCAGTCATGAAGCCGGAAGTGTTCGACGCGGTGTGCATGGCGCTTCCGGGCGCGGCGCGCTGGATTGATCCGGTGCGCGCCGAACCGGTCAGCGCAGTATATTCGATGGGTGCGCTGCAGAATGTTTGGCGTCACTATATGAAGGATGGTGAGCCGCAGGTGCTCAACTTCTTTCCGCTTGGCGATGCGGGGGTACGCACCAATCCGCTCTATGGACGCGGCTGTTCGAGCGGCTTTGTTGAAGCGCACATCCTGCGCGATGCATTGGATGCGACGACGGACCCGGTGGAGCGGGCGAAGGCCTATGAGCGCGAATTCGAGAAGGCCATCCGGCCTTACTTCGATTCCATGGTGAAGCTGGACCTGCAGGCCATCCGCCGCGCCGAGAACGAGCGTGATCCGAACTACACGCCGCGCCTGAAGGCCCGCATCATGAAAAGCTTCGCCGATGACGGCCTGATGCCGGCACAACGCGCGCACGTTGCCGTGAGCCGCGCCATGTCACGCGTATTTCACATGCTGGACGAGCCGACGGCCTTTCTGAAGCGGCCGGACATCGTTGCGCGCATCCTGGCGACCTGGGCGATGCCGAAATCGCTGAAACAGGCGCGCGATTACTATCCGCCGAAGATGGGACCGGAACGCGACGAGATGTTCGCGCGGCTCAACCTCGCGCGCTGACATTCCATTAAAACGATACGGGAGACGACGATGCTGGATATGCCGCAGCCGAAGATGATCAAGACGAACGGCATCGATATGGCCGTGTATGAGGCCGGACCGAAAGACGGCGTGCCGGTGGTTCTGTGTCACGGATTTCCGGAACTGGCTTTCTCCTGGCGCTACCAAATCAAGGCGCTCGGCGATGCGGGCTTCCATGTGCTCGCGCCAGACCAGCGCGGCTACGGCCTCACATCGCGACCGGAAAAGATCGAAGACTACGACATGAAGCATCTGACCGACGATCTGGCCGGAATGCTGGATGCGTTCGGCATCGAGAAGGCTGTGTTCGCAGGCCATGATTGGGGCGGCCTGGTGGTGTGGCAAATGCCGCTTTACCAGCCCAAGCGCGTCTCCGGCGTGATCGGCGTGAACACGCCTTTCCTGCCCCGCCCACCGATCGATCCGATCATGGGCATGCGCGCCGTCTATGGCGAGAACATGTATATCGTTTTCTTCCAGAAGCCCGGCGTGGCCGATGCGCTGCTGGCCAAGGATGTGGGGAAGACCTTCCGCTTCTTCATGCGCAAGACCGGTATATCCGCGAAGGAATATGAAAAGCTGCCGCAGGAGCAGCGCAATCTGGAACTCGTCCATGCGCTGCAATCCGACGAGAGCACCTGGACAGGCAGCCCGCTGATGCCGGCCGATGAGCTTCAGTTCTTCATCGACACGTTTGAGAAAACCGGCTTTACCGGTGGCATCAACTGGTATCGCAACTTCACGCGCAATTGGACCGAGAGCGGCACGATGGAGCAGCGCGTGAACGTGCCCGGCCTGATGATCATGGCGGAAGACGACGTGGTGCTCTCCCCCGCGATGGCGGAGGGTATGGAGCGCTTCGTGCCCGATCTGGAGAAAGTGCTCATCAAGAATTGCGGACACTGGACCCAGCAGGAGCATCCCGAAGAAACAAACGCGGCCATGATCGCATGGCTGAAAAAACGCTTCCCCAAATGAGCGTAGGAACCGTCTTCCTTATCGCCAACAACGGCATCCTGATCTTCTGGCTGCTGCTGATCGTGGCCCCGCGGTGGAAGGGCACGGACCTCTTGGTTCACTCGATGGCCGTGCCGGTCATCATCGGCCTGACCTATACCTGGCTGATTGTGCGGGCGTTCACGGGCGAAGGGGCGCCGGGCGCCAGCTTCTCCTCGCTGGCTGGGGTGATGGCGTTCTTTACCTCGCCTGTCGCCGCCACCGCGGGATGGATTCACTATCTGGTATTCGATCTCTTTATCGGCGCCTGGCAAAGCCGCGACGCCCAGCGCCGGGGCGTTCCGCACTGGGCCGTGACCCCCTGCCTGATTGTGACACTTCTGGCCGGGCCGGCCGGCCTGTTGCTCTATCTGGCGTTGCGTGCGGGCTTTCGCAAAGGCGGATGGTCTTTGCGCGAAACAGTCGCCTGAACGCTCTTCTTCCGGCGCCCCGCTACCGCTAAAATCTGCGGCACATGGGCGGAATCGTCGATACATTTTCTTATGCGGAGCCGAACGATCCGCGGCTGAAGCGCTTCATCATCCGGCTCATTGAGCGGATGACCGGCCAGCCCTATCTGAAGACGCTCTATGACGACCGCTTCGCGCGGCGCCTGCCGGACGAGAGCTTCTGGGATCTTGCCATAAGGCTGCTCGACCTGCATGTGGCGGTGAATGCGGACGGCCTGGCCCGCATGCCGAAGACCGGGCCGCTGGTGGTGGTCGCAAACCATCCCTTCGGTGTGCTGGACGGCGTCATCATCTGCCACCTGGTCAATCGTGTGCGGAGCGACTTCCGCATCCTCACCAACGCGGTGCTGAACCGCGCGGACGAGGTGAAAGAATTTTTGCTGCCGGTGGATTTCACCGAGTCCGATCAGGCGCTGGAGACCAATCTCAAATCCCGCGCGGCCGCGAAACATCTTCTGATGAATGGCGGCTGCCTGATCGTGTTTCCCGCAGGCGGTGTGTCCACGACACCGAGCCTCTGGCACAAGCGCGCTGTGGATGCCGAATGGAAGAACCTCACCGCGCGGCTGATTTCGCAAGGGAAAGCCGATGTTGTGCCGGTGTTCTTCGCCGGCCAGAACAGCCGTTTATTCCAACTTGCCAGCCATCTCTCCATGACCCTGCGGCTCTCTCTTCTGTTCCGGGAAGTGCGCGATAGTGTTGGGGGCGAGGTGGTGGTCCGGATCGGAGAGGTAATCCCGTTCGCGACGCTCGCGTCCATGACCGACCGGCAGAAGCTGATGAATTACCTGCGGGACGCGACTTATGCGCTCGGCCAGGACTTGCCGCACAAGCGCAAACGCGCAAAACATAAGTGATGAACAGCAAGCCGCGCGTCGGCCTTTTCGTCACCTGCCTTGTCGATCTGATGCGGCCTTCCGTGGGCTTCGCGGCGGTGAAGCTTCTCGAGCAATCCGGCTGTGAGGTGTTCGTGCCGGAGGTGCAGACCTGTTGCGGGCAACCGGCATGGAATGCGGGCGCGGACAAGGACGCCGCAATTCTGGCGCGGGCCGTGGTCGACGCGTTCGAGAATTTCGACCATGTGGTCGTGCCGTCGGGGTCCTGCGGCGGGATGATAAAGCTGCATTATGTCGAAGCGCTGCGCGACGACACCGCCTATCTGCCGCGCGCAAAGGCGCTGGCGACGAAAACACATGAGCTCATCTCGTTCCTCGTGAATGTGCGCGGCATGAAGTCCGCCGCAGCGCAGTGCGAAGCGCGCGCCTGTTATCACACGTCCTGTTCGTCCCTCCGCGAGATGAAGGTAAAAGACGAGCCCCGGAAGCTTCTGAACACTGTCAACGGCCTGCAGCTTTCCGAATTGCAGGAGCCGGAAGTCTGCTGCGGCTTCGGTGGCCTGTTCAGCGTGAAATATCCCGGCATTTCCGAACGCATGGCGGACGACAAGATTGCCGACATCCGCTCCACGGGTGCAGACCTGCTGGTGGGTCCCGATCTGGGCTGCCTGTTGCATCTGGCGGGCCGCATGGAACGACAGGGCAATCCGGTAAAGGTCCGCCACATCGCCGAAGTACTTGCGGGTTCGGACGACGCCGCACTGGGCGAGCCATGAACCAATCTCCCCGCGACTTTCCGGCCGCATCGAGGGCCGCGCTGGCGGATGAAAGCCTGAAGATCGCGCTTGGCCGTCTGAAAACCCATTTCGGCGCCAATCGCGCATCGGCCATTGAGCGCTTCGAAGGCGATTGGGAGGTGTTGCGCGAGCAGGGCCGCGCCATCCGTGATTTTGCCCTCACCCATCTGGATACGCTGCTGGAGCAGTTCGAGCCTGCCGTGATCGCGCGCGGCGGCAAGGTGCATTGGGCGCGCGACGCGAAAGAGGCACGCGAAATCGTGTTGGGCATCCTAAAAGATGCGGGCGCGAAGACCGTCACCAAAGGCAAGTCCATGGTGAGCGAGGAGATTGCGCTCAATCCGTTTCTGGAAGCGAACGGAATGATCCCGGTCGAGACCGATTTGGGCGAATACATCATCCAGCTTCGCAAGGAGCCGCCCAGCCACATCATCGCACCCGCGTTTCACCTGCACAAGGAACAGGTGGCGCAGACGTTTCGCGAGGCGCACATCGATCTCGATTCCACGCGCAATCTTGACGAGCGCCAGGCGCTGGTCAGCGAAGCGCGGCAATTGCTGCGCGCGCAGTTCGAGGCGGCGGATGCCGGCATCACCGGGGCGAACTTCCTCACCGCCGAGGAAGGCGCCGCGATTATTGTCACCAATGAAGGCAATGGCGATCTGACGCGGCTTCTGCCGAAAACGCATATCGTTCTCACCGGCATCGAAAAGGTCTGCGCCGACCTGAACGACGCTGCGGTGCTGTTGCGCCTGCTCACCCGTTCCGCCACGGGGCAAGACATCTCATCCTATGTCTCGGTGATGTTGGGACCGTCCGACGGCGACGGGCCGAAGAACTTCCATGTCGTGCTGGTGGACAATGGCCGCTCACGCCTGATCGGCGGCGAAGCGGAGGAAGTCCTGCGCTGCATCCGCTGCTCGGCCTGCCTCAACCATTGCCCGATCTATGGCGCGGTGGGCGGCCATGCCTATGGCGCGACCTATCCCGGCCCCATCGGCGCCGCGCTCAATCCTGGCATGCTCGGCGTGGCGAACGCGGCGCATCTCGCCAACGCCTCCACCTTCTGCGGCCGCTGCGCGGAGGTATGCCCGGTGAAAATCCCGCTGCCCGCAATCATGCGCCACTGGCGCGCGCGTGAACATGCGAGCGGGCTGGCGCCGAAGAGCTTTGTCGCCGGTCTTGGGCTCTGGGCGTTCTTTGCGAAGCATCCAGCGCTCTATCGCATGGCGACGGGCATCGCCGCGCGCTTCCTAAAGGCGGTTGGCGGCAGGCGCGGACACATCGCGGCTTTGCCGCTTCCGCGCGGATGGTTCGCCGTGCGCGACCTGCCTGCACCGCAAGGCAGGACGTTCCACGAATTGTGGAAGGCGAAGCGATGAGCGCGCGTGACGACATTCTCGGCGCAATCCGTGCACAGCGCATAAGAAGCGCCACACGGCCAGCATCTTACGTTCCGCCAGCGGGCGCGACTGACCCTGTTGCAAGAATGGCGGAGCGCGCCACCGCGGTGAACGCAGAGGTGCGTGTCTTGGACAGTGCCGATGAGATCCCGACCGCCATCGCAGATCTTCTGCGCGGCAGGAACTTGCCCGCCGAAATCCATGTCGCGCCAAAAGCGCCCGCTATGGATGTCGGTTCGCTGGCCGTGAAGCGCACGCCGCCGGGACCGGATGATGCGGCGCTAACCACAGCACCCTTCGGCATCGCGGAGACCGGTACCCTGGCCTACCCCGCCACCGCGGAGAATCCGGCGTCCTGGCATTTTCGCCCCGGTTTCGAGATCGCCGTGCTCAAAGCGTCAGACATTGTCGCCAATATGGAAAGCGTGATTGCGCGCGTGAAGGCGAAGGGCCTGCCGCACACGCTCAACTTCGTCACCGGCCCTTCGCGCACGGGCGACATCGAGCAGACGCTGGAACTGGGCGCACATGGCCCCAAAGCGCTGGCTATTCTGATTGTCCGGGAATGACGTGCAGATGGCTGATCCGGTCGGTCAGCTTGTCCATCAACGTGTTGAGCGTCTTGCGCTCTTCCAGCGTTAGCGCAGCGAGGAAAACTTCTTCCAGATGCAGCGCCAGTGGTACGACCTCGTCATAGATCGCCTGCCCTTTGGCCGTGAGTGACAGCCGCGTAACACGGCCATCCGTTTCGTCGCCTTCGCGTTTCACGCGGCGCGCATCCACCAGCGAGGCGACGGCGCGGCTCACCTGCACCTTGTCCATCGCGGTGCGCTGCGCCACATCGCGCGCCGACATGCCGGGCGCCTGCCCCAACACCGCCATCACGCGCCATTCCGGCACCGATAGCCCAAAGCGATCCGAATAATGCCGCGCAATAGCGTCCGACGCGCGGTTCGACAGGATTGACAGCCGGTACGGCAGGAAGTGATCGAGATCGAGCGTCAGATGCTCGAGGGTTTTGATCTCACTCGGCATCGAGCTGGTTCTTCGGCAGCGCGGCGTCGAAGGCCGGAAGCGTCAGCGCATGCGCCTCGATACGCGCGATGGTTGGCCAGCGTGCGATGTCCAGATTCACACGCCGCGCGTTGGCGATCTGCGGGATAAGGCAGATATCGGCGATGGTCGGTGTATCGCCGTGACAGAGCTTCCCTGTCTCGCTCGATGACGCCAGCATCTTCTCCAGCGCATCGAATCCAATCTCGATCCAATGCCGCTGCCACGCGAACACATCCTCGTCCTGCGTGTTGAATGTATTCTTGATGAAGCGGCCAACCCGCAGATTGTTCACCGGATGGATATCGCAGGCAACGACATAGGCGAGTTCTCGGCAACGCGCGCGACCGTAAGCATCAGCGGGCAGCAGCGGCGGCTCCGGCACCAGCTCGTTCAGATATTCGATGATGGCGAGCGATTGCGTGATCGTATGCCCGTCATGCACCAGTGACGGGATCAATTCTTGCGGGTTCAGCGCCTTGTATTCCGGCGTATGCTGCTCGCCGCCATTGCGCAGCAAATGAACGAAACGCAGTTCCGGCTTGATGCCCTTCAGGTTCAGCGCAATGCGCGCACGAAAGGCGGCGGAGGAGCGAAAATAGCCGTAGAGCGCGAACTCACCCATACTTCTTCACCTGCTGGTCGATGGCGCCGAAGATGGATTTGCCGTTGGCATCCAGCATCTCGATGCGGATGCGGTCGCCGAATTTCATGAAGGACGTGATGGGCTTGCCAATTTCGATGGTCTCCAGCGTGCGTTTTTCCGCGAGACAGGCCGAGCCGACATTGCCGCTCTTGTTCGACACCGTACCGGAGCCCACGATGGAGCCGGCCACTAGCGGGCGTGTCTTGGCGGCATGGGCGATGAGTTGCGGGAACGAAAACGTCATATCCACGCCCGCATTGGGGTGACCGAAGGGCTCCCCGTTGTAGGTGACGGTCAGCGGCAGATGCGCCTTGCCATCTTTCCAGGCACCGTTCAATTCGTCCGGCGTCGCCGCGACCGGCGAAAACGCGCTGGCGGGCTTAGACTGGAAGAAGCCGAAATTCTTGGCCAGCTCCGCCGGGATCAGATTGCGCAAGCTGACATCGTTCACCAGCATCAGCAGCTTGATGTGCTTCGCAGCGGCGTCTGGCGTACTGCCCATCGGCACGTCATCGGTGATGATTGCGACTTCACCTTCGAAATCGATGCCCCAGGCTTCATCCGCCGCCAAGATTGGATCGCAGGGTCCGATGAAAGAATCCGAACCGCCCTGATACATCAGCGGATCGGTCCAGAAGCTCGGCGGCATGTCCGCCCCGCGCGCCTTGCGCACCAACTCCACATGCGTGACGTAAGCCGAGCCATCCGCCCATTGATAAGCGCGCGGCAGCGGCGATGCGCACGCAGCGGGATCGAACGGCTTTTCGCCATCCGCCTTGCCTTCGTTCAGCAGATCATAAACCTGCCGCAAGCGAGGCTCCGCTTCGCCCCAATGATCCAGCGCGTGCTGCAACGTCATGGCGATATGCGGGACGGCGACGCAACGGGTCAGATCGCGCGAAACCACCACAAGCGCGCCATCACGCCCGCTCTTGAGCGATGCCAGCTTCATGCCTTGGTTTTCCAGCTATCGGCGTAGCCGCGATCTTCCGTGCCTTCGGCGGCTTCCAGCATGTCCAGAGGATCGCGGCTGTCGATCATCACGGCCACTTCATCCGTCATCGTCTTCGCCGCTCGCTGACCGGCAGCAAAGGCTTTGGGATGCGGGCCATGGGTGAAACCGTTCGGGTGCCACGTCATCATGCCGGGATGAATGTTATCGCGGCTGAAGAACTCGCCTTGGTGATAGAAGATCACTTCGTCGTAATCGTCGTTCGAGTGATAGAACGGCACCTTCAGCGCGCCGGGATCGCTTTCGATGGGGCGCGGTACGAAGGTGCAGACGACAAAGCGGTCCGCCACAAAGGTGGAATGCACGGATGGCGGAATATGATAGCGGTGGCTCATCACCGGGCGAATGTCGCGCCAGTTCAGCTTCAACGCCGTGAGATTGCCCTTCCAGCCCACCGCATCCAGCGGATTGAACGGATAGGTGATCTTCGTCAGCTCGCCGCGCCGCTTCACACTGACGGTCCATTGGCCTTCGCGCTGCGATTTGAAGGCATCATCCAGCTTCGGCGTTTCCAGAGCCGCCGTATCGAAAATCGCGTGCGGCCCCAGAATGCCGCGCTCCGGCAGCTTGTAGCTGCCATTGGTCGCTTCGATGCGCAGCACGGTCGTCGGCTGTTTCACCTCCAGCCGCCACATCGTTCCGCGCGGCAGCAGAATGTAATCGCCCTCGCGATAGGGCATATGCCCGAAATCGCAGAACAGATCCCCTTCGCCGGCATGGATGAAGAACAGCAGGTCGCCATCCGCATTGCGCGCCAAGGTCGGCATCGACGTCTGACAACGCCAGATGTCGATCTTGCAGTTGGCGTTGCTTAGAAGCGGGATGATCCGGTTGGGATCACCCTTCTCCGTCGCCTTCACCGCATCGAAGGCGCGAGGGCGCAACGGGCCATCGAACGAGGTCCAGCCTGTCGGCGGATGCTTGTGATAGATGTGCGTGGCGGGGCCGAAGAATCCGTCACGCCCGATCTCGCGCTCATAGGTGCCGGCCGGAAGATCGGCATGCGCCTGTTTGGAGGTTTCGCCTTCGACGCGCGGAAATTCGATCCAGCTCTTGGAGGACATATCAGTGCGCTCCCGCGTTGGTGTCCTTCAGCACGCCGCGCTTGATCTGGTCGGCTTCGATGCTCTCGAACAGCGCCTTGAAATTGCCTTCGCCGAAGCCCTGATTGCCCTTGCGCTGGATGATCTCGAAGAAGATCGGGCCGATGGCGTTCTGCGTGAAGATCTGCAGCAGCAATCCGCTGTCTTCCGGCGCGCCATCCATCAGGATACCGTCCTTCTGCAGGCGCGGCACGTCTTCGCCATGACCCTTGATGCGGTTGTCGAGGCGTTCGTAATAGGTGTCCGGCGTGCTTTGGAAGGCGATGCCTTTCTTCTGCAGCGCTTCCACGCTTTCGTAGATATTGTCGCTGCCCAGCGCGATGTGCTGGATGCCCTCGCCCTTGTACTCTTCCAGATATTCGTGGATCTGCGACTTGTCGTCGGAAGATTCGTTGATCGGGATGCGGATGTTGCCATCCGGGCTGGTCATCGCCTTGGACTTCAGGCCGGTGAGCTTTCCTTCGATATCGAAATAGCGGATTTCGCGGAAGTTGAAGAGCTTCTCATAGAAGCCGGCCCATTTTTCCATATTGCCGCGAAACACATTGTGCGTGACATGATCGATAAAGGTCAGCCCGGCGCCGTCATGCGCGAAGCCTTTGGAGGGATCGGTGGGGATGAAGTCCACATCGTAGATCGATTGCGCGCCATAACGATCCACCAGATAGATCGCGCTGCCACCAATGCCTTCGATGGCGGGAATGTTCAGCTCCATCGGGCCGAGTTGGCTGCCATGAAACGGTGTCGCGCCCAGTTCCAGCAATTTCTTGTAAGCGAAGGCGGCGTCTTTGACGCGGAACGCCATCGCGCAGGCGCTCGGGCCATGCGCCTTGGCGAAACGCGCGCCATGGCTGTTCGGTTCGGCATTGACGATGAAGTTGGTGTCGCCCTGGCGATAGAGCGTCACGTTCTTGGAGCGGTGGCGACCGACCGCGCGAAAGCCCATCTGCTCGAAAAAGTCGTGCAGCTTGTTCACGTCGGGCGCGGTGTATTCGACGAATTCAAAGCCGTCGGTACCGATCGGGTTTTCCCAGAGATCCGCCATGACATTTTCCTTTTTATGGGCGCGACGGCGATAGTTTCATATGAAACCATCTTGCGGTCAAGCGATTCCCTGTAAGGAAATGCCGGTATTCAGAGCTTTTCGTAGGTGAGAACTTCGCCTTTTGCCGTTGTGGCCTTCAGCGCCACCCACTCGGCCTCTTTGTCGTACCAAAGATTGAGTGCGTCCTTGCCCCGCCAATCATATTTCCGCGCTGCAACTGTGGCGCCTGAGGCCAAAGCGACGTTCGCGGCACCGGCGTCCGAAATTTTGGGATGCAGCATCAGGCCGTTCTCGGGATTGATCATCGGTCCGGCGAGTTCGGCTTTGTTCCAATGTGTTGCGGCCAGAATGCCGCCAGGAGCGTTGTATTTCCCGCTCTTTGAGCCGTCCACGGCCAGCTGACCGCCCTCGCGCCGCACCGTGCAGAAAGCCGGCTCGCCGTCGAAATCAGTTTTGGAATCCAGGCTTTCAAACGTGCCGTTCTGCCAGCGTTCGGTGGTGCGGTGCTTATAGTGAAACAGGCGGACGGGGCCGAGATAGACAGCCATATCTACCGCAATTGCGACCGACAGATCGCCGCCGCTGCCGGTGAAATTCAACGTATGCGTTCCGATTTGTGAACCTTTGCGCATTATTCGGAAGGACAACGCATTTCCCGCCGGCACCGGCAAAGCCGCAAAAGCACCGTCTGCCCCGCACGCAACAACCGCGGCTGCCATGCCCGCCGACATAAAGTTCCGTCTTGAGAACATCATTTATTCTTTACGCGGAAATCCAGCCTGCGGATCAATCCAAAGAGCCATTCCACGCGTATGCCTTCAAAACGGAGGTCTGCATGAGCCTGGCTGCTGTGGGTGCAAGACTGGCGGATCGGATGCCGTTGAGCGATGGAATCGTTCGCGCGGGCATGCGTCACATCATCGGCGCAAGCGCCCGCAGATATGGCGCGTTTACGCAGGCGGAGGAACGTAGTTTTGTCGGCACGATGGCCGGACGTCCCATTGCGGAGTTCACCCAAGCGGCAAACGACCAACACTATGAATTGCCACCTGAGTTTTTCGCCTTGTGTCTGGGCCCGCGTCGGAAATATTCGTCCTGCTTCTATCCGACCGGCCGGGAAACATTGGCCCAAGCGGAAATTTGCGCGCTGGAAGAGACGGCACGGCACGCGGACCTCGCGGACGGCCAGAAAATTCTCGAGCTGGGCTGCGGCTGGGGTTCGCTATCGTTGTTCATGGCCGAGCGCTTTCCAAACGCGCAAATCACCGCCGTTTCAAACTCCGCCCCGCAGCGGCTCTATATCGAGTGCGAGGCGTTGGCGCGCGGGCTCCACAATTTGCGCATATTGACCGCAGACATGAACGACTTCTCGATTGACGCGCGCCACGATCGCATCGTTTCGGTCGAGATGTTCGAACACATGGCCAATTGGCCGGCGCTGTTTTGCCGCGCGCATGGCTGGCTGAAGCCCGACGGACGCATGTTTCTTCATGTGTTCGCACATGATCACGCCAGCTATCGCTACGAAACGAGCGACAAGAGCGACTGGATCGCCCAGCATTTCTTCACCGGCGGGTTGATGCCAAGCCGCCATCTTGCGCGCGAATGCGCGAAAGATTTTACGGTGGAAGATGAATGGCGCTGGAGCGGCATGGAATACAAGCGCACCGCGCTGCAGTGGCTCGAGAATTTCGACGCCCATAGATTGCAGATCGACGCGATTTTGGCCCGCGTATATGGCCCGTCGAACGTCGCCCTATGGCGCCGCCGTTGGCGCATGTTCTTTCTCGCCACGGCGGAGATGTTTGGACATGCGGACGGCAACATCTGGGGCGTCAGTCACTACCGGTTGAAACCCCTTTAGTTCGGCGCCTTTTGCGGACCACGGACCAGCTTGCCCGGCAGCGCGCCGGTTTCCTTGCCATCGCGATAGGTGACGTTACCCGACACGATCGTGGCGACGTAGCCGTCCGCTCCTTGCAGCAGGCGCTTGCCGCCCGCGGGCAGATCGAAGGCCATCTTCGGCGCGTTTACGCGCAGCTTGTCGAAATCGATGATGTTGATGTCCGCCTTCATGCCCGGCGCGATCACGCCGCGATCCATCAGGCCCACGGCGCGCGCGGTATCCGATGTCTGCCGCTTCACCAGATAGGGAATCTCGAAGCGGCCGTGGCTGCGGTCGCGGCCCCAATGGGTGAGCAGATAGGTCGTATAGCTGGCGTCTGAAATGATGCCGACATGCGCGCCGCCATCGCCGAGACCCATCACGGTGTCGGGATGGGCGATCATTTCGCCGCAGCAATCCAGATTGTAGTTCACGTAGTTGGCGAAGGGCGAGAACAGGAAGGCGCGGCCTTCATCTTCCAGCAGAAGGTCGTAAGCCAGTTCGGCGGCGTCGCGGCCCATGCGCTTGGCCTGTTCGCTGATTGCGGTTTCGCGTGGCGGTTCGTAGTTCGGCGGATTGCCGAGTGGATAGATCTGGTCGAAGGCCATGACGCGGCGCGCCAGGGGATGCGTCTGCTTGGCATCGTTCTCGGCCATGATGCGCGCGCGGAACGATGGATCGCGCATGGCGCGCACTTTCTCCGGCAGCGGCTTATCCTTGATCGTGGCGAAGGCTTCATGCGCGATGAACGGATTGAGCGTGCCCTGCAAGCCCAGCAGCAAGCCGATGGGACGCGGCGCCACCTGCCCGCGGATCGGCAAGCCGTCCTTGTTCGCGTTCTCGATCATGGCGAGAAGGCCTTTCCAGCCATCCGCCCAGCTACCGCCCTGCGCCAGCGAGAACGACAGCGGTCGCCCACTTTCCTTCACCAGATCGCGCAGCATGTTGAACTCGGTCTGCGCGTCGGGATCGTTGAAGTCCGACAGCAGTTCGATCACGCCCGATCCGGCATCCATCATGCCCATGGCGATGCCCATAAGCTCGGCCTTGGTGGCGCGGAGCGAGGGCGTCGGATCGCCCTTCACGGTGCGGTGATTCAATGACCGCGAGGTGGAGAAGCCGATGGCACCGGCGCGCATGGCATCCGCCGTCAGCGCGCGCATCTGCGCGATGTCCTGCTCCGTCGCCGGTTCCAGCTTCGCGCCGCGCTCGCCCATCACATAGACGCGCAAGGCGCCGTGCGGAAGCTGCGCCGCGATGTCGATATCGCGCGGCTTGGCGTCCACGGCATCCAGATAATCGCCGAACGAATGCCAGTTCCACTTCAGGCCTTCGTTCATCACCGCACCCGGGATGTCCTCGACGCCTTCCATCAGTTCAACGAGCCGGTCGCGATCTTCGTTGCGCACCGGCGCAAAACCGACGCCGCAATTGCCCATCACCGCCGTGGTAACGCCATGCCAGCTTGAAGGCTGAAGCCGCGTGTCCCACGTCGCCTGCCCATCGTAATGCGTGTGGATATCCACGAAGCCGGGCGTGACGAGAAGGCCCCTGGCATCGATCTCTTCAGTGCCTTTGCCGGGAACATTGCCGACCGCCGCGATCCTGCCGTCCTTCACCGCCACATCGGCTTCGCGGAGCGCAACCCCCGTGCCGTCGGCGACATTGCCGCCCCGGATTACCAGATCGTAGTCAGTCATCACAAACTCCTAACCGAGACGCGCCAGCGCGCTCATCACCTGATCGGTCTTCTCAATCGTCACCATATGGCCCGCTTCGGGGATCGACACGAGCTCGGCATTTGCAATGCCTTTCTTCCATTCTTGCGCGTAAACAGGCGGAATGAGCCGGTCGCTATCGCCCCAAATCAGCAGCGTTTTGGCCTTGATGCGATAAAGCCGTGACGACAATCCGCGCTCCGGAATCGGGAACAGAATCTTGCCCGCCATGCCGAGCTGGCGCGCATTGGTGACAAGAAAGCCCTTCAGCCACTCCGGGTCGTCGACGCGCGTGTTCGCTGTCAGAAGCGCCGCGCCCATCTGCGCATCGTGGAACAACAGGTTCGGATATTCATACGGCATGGTCGCGAACAGGTCTGGGATGGGATGATCGTCGATCCACAAACCCGCCGGACAGATGAGGCCCAGCCGCGACGTGTCATGCGGCGCAATCGCCGCCATCTCCGCCGCGATCATGCCGCCCATGGAATGGCCGACAAGGATCGGGTCTTTCAAACCCAGCGCATCGATCACATCCGCCGTATGCAATGCGAAGTCGAGCATGTCGCGGATCTCGCCACATTCCTCGCTATCGCCGTAACCGGGCAGCAACGGCGCGTAGAGGTGATATTTCTGGCTGAGCTTCTCCAGAAAAGGATCGCCCGGCAGCACGCCGCCTGCACCGTGCAGGAAAACCAGCGGCGCGCCGGCGCCGCCTTCATAATAGCGAACCGGAACGCGGGGCGCGGCAACGGTTTTGAGCGTGAGTGCCATCGCTATTCTCCCGCCATCATCGGCGCGGCATTCACTTTGGGCAGGCTACCGGGTCTCGCCTGGTTT